>Ga0187861_10000016_pt1 | contig 215736 bp, 159 predicted proteins | sample June2016WEW_10_1_3_FD_132986 | JGI IMG/M metagenome (GOLD analysis project Ga0187861, IMG submission 132986) | Peatland microbial communities from SPRUCE experiment site at the Marcell Experimental Forest, Minnesota, USA - June2016WEW_10_100 | ecosystem: Environmental > Terrestrial > Soil >...
GCATTCAAAGCAGTCGCCGCCTCGCGGACTTCTGGAAAGACCGGCTCAACGCGCACGCCGCCCGCAACGGCAGTTTGGCCCTCGCCGCGTAGCCATGCCCAAGAAGAATCCCGTCGTGCGCCCCCCGCAACGCGCCGGCCGACTCCGCGCTTGCGCCGCGCGGCCGCTTGCCATCCAATGAAACACCGCTGATTGCCAATGAAACCGCCCCGCCAACGCCGACCCGCGGAAGCCTCACCTGCCGTGCCGGTGCCGCGTCGCGTGCTGGTGGCACCCGATAAACTCAAGGGCACGCTCACGGCCGTCCAGGCGGCGGCGGCCATCGCCGAAGGCTGGCACGCCGCCCGGCCTGACGACGCGATCGAGTTGCTGCCGATCAGCGATGGCGGCGACGGGTTCGGCGAGTTGCTGGGCCGTCAACTCAACGCTGAGAGAAAGACCGTCGCCACCGTAGATGCCGCGCATCGGCCACTGACGACGGGTTGGTGGTGGGAGCCGAACCGCCGCCTGGCCATCGTCGAGTCGGCGCAGGTGATCGGCCTGGCCATGCTGCCGCCGGGACAGTTCCATCCGTTCCAGCTCGACACGTTCGGTCTGGGGGCCGTGTTTCGTGCGGTGGCGGAGCAACCGCCGCGCCGCTGTCTTGTGGGCATCGGCGGGAGCGCGACCAACGACGCCGGTTTCGGCCTCGCGCGGGCACTCGGCTGGCGTTTCCTCGACATCGCCGGAGCCGAGATCATGCGCTGGACGGGACTCCACCGGCTGGCGCGTGTCGTCCCACCGGCGAAGAAACTCCGGCTGGGCACACTGGTCGTCGCCGTGGACGTTCAAAACCGGCTGCTCGGGCCGCGGGGCGCGTCGCGCATCTACGGTCCGCAAAAAGGGCTCCGACCGGAGGACATGCCGGGGGCCGAACGTGCGTTACGACGGTTGGCAGCCGTCTTCCGCACCCAAACCGGCGGGCGGGCAAATCCGGCGGCGGAGCCCGGCACGGGCGCAGCCGGCGGGCTGGGCTTTGGCTTGCTCGCCTTCGCCGGCGCGCGCCTCGAGTCCGGCTTCGGCATCTTCGCCCGCGAAACGCGGCTGGCGCGCCGGGTGCAGGGCGCCGAGCTCGTGATCACCGGCGAGGGCGCGATTGATCGCACGACCCTGACGATGGGCAAAGGGGTGGGCGAACTGGCCCGCCTCTGCCGGCGCGCACGCGTGTCCTGCCTCGGGCTTGGCGGCGTCGTTTGCGAGCCGGAGCGGGCGCGCCGCGTGTTCAGCGCGGTGGCGGGCATCGCGCCCAAACTGGCCGATGTCGAAGCGGCAAAGGCGCACGCCGCGCACTGGCTGCGCGAACTTGCCCGGCGCTCCGCGCTCGCCTGGAAATGGGAGTGACGGTGTGGCTCCAGACCAACCCGCAAATCCCGCGGCGCCCTCATCGCGCTATCGCGGCCGGCTGGCTCCGTCGCCGACGGGTTACCTGCATCTCGGCCACGCGCGAACCTTTTGGATTGCCCAGGCGCGCACCACGGCAGCCGGAGGAATTCTCATCCTGCGGAACGAGGATCTGGACCGTGCCCGCTGCCGCGCCGAATTCCTGTCGACGATGCTCGATGATCTGCGCTGGTTCGGGCTGCGTTGGCAGGAGGGGCCTGATGCGGGCGGGCCGTTCGCGCCTTACGAACAGAGCGGACGCCTGCCGCTGTATCGCGCCGCCCTGGAGCGATTGCAGGCCGGTGGGTTCGTTTATCCGTGCACGTGCTCGCGCCAGGACGTGCAGCGCGCCGCGCAGGCGCCCCACGCGGGCGAAGACGAACCCATTTATCCCGGCACGTGCCGGCCGAAATCCGTCAGCAGCGCGGCGAACGCCGCTGATCCAACCCTCAACCCTCAACCCTCAACCAAATTGGTCAACTGGCGGTTCCGCGTCCCGGACGGTGAAACGATCGCCTTCGCGGACGGACGGGCGGGTCGGCAGGCGTTCGTCGCCGGCCGTGATTTCGGCGATTTCGTGGTCTGGCGCCACGATGATGTGCCCGCCTATCAGTTGGCTTGCGTGGTGGACGACGTTGCCATGCGCGTGACCGAGGTGGTGCGCGGCGAGGACCTGCTGCGCTCCACCGCGCGCCAACTGGTGCTGTATCGGGCTTTTGGATTCACGCCGCCGGCGTTCTATCACTGTCCGCTGGTCACGGACGACCGCGGTGTCCGCCTGGCCAAACGCCACGACGCCCTGAGCCTGCGCACACTGAGGAAGAACGGAGCGCGACCGGAGGATTTGCGTCGCGGCTGGTGACCGCCTGCGCCTTGCGGTGCAGGCAGACTGAAGGCACGATGACGTCATTCACCGTGATGCCAACCAACCTGTTTCCATGAAATCGCAGCCCGCCGATCAGACTGTAGTTCCTCCCACCGGCAGCCGTCGCCGTTTTCTCGCCACGTCCGGCGCAATGGCAACCGCGTTGGCCGTCCTGCCCGCGCACGTTCTCGGGCGCGCGGCGGAGAAATCGCCCAACAGCAGTCCGGCGCTCGCGGGCGTGGGCGTGGGTGGGGTTGGCTTCGGCCAGCTCCAGGACTGCGAAAAGGCCGGGTTCCAGGTCGTGGCGCTCTGCGACGTGGACGATCTCTATGCGAAGAAGGCATTCGACCGCTGGCCACGGGCCCGGCGCTACCGCGATTTCCGCGAACTGTTCGCCGCCGAAGCCGACCGGATTGATGCGGTGCATGTGGCCACGCCGGACCACACGCACGCGCTGATCACACTGGCGGCCCTGCGCCACAAGAAGCATGTGTGCTGTGTGAAACCGCTCACGCGCACGGCGCACGAGGGCCGCGTGCTGCTGGCGGCGGCGAAACAAGCGGGTGTGGCCACCCAGATGACCGCCGCGCCGTACACCACCGAGGCGCCGCGGCGCGTCGCCGAATGGATCCAGGCCGGTTTGCTGGGCGCCGTCCGCGAAGTCCACATCTGGACCAACCGTCCGGTCTGGCCGCAAGGCATGGTGCGTCCGCCGGGCGAGGATCCCGTGCCCGACACGTTCGATTGGAAACTCTGGCTCGGCCCGGCGCCGCTGCGGCCGTTCAAGGGCAACTGGCCCGACGACGCATATCCGCTGCGCCAGCTCAAGTCCAACCCCGATTGGATCAAGGCCTACCGCGGGGTTTATCACCCGTTCAACTTCCGCGGCTGGTGGGATTTTGGCACGGGCGCGCTGGGCGACATGGGTTGTCACCACTTCAACCCGGTGGTGAGTGCGCTGAAACCCGGCGCGCCGAACCGCGTCGAGGCCACCTGCACGCGGGCCGGTGAGGAGACGGCGCCGCTGGCCTCCATCGTCACCTACGATTTCCCGGCACGCGCGGGCCAGCCGCCGGTGCGGATCATCTGGTATGACGGCGGCCTGCAGCCGCCGCGGCCGGTGGAACTCGACGAACCGCTGCCGGAGGAAGGCGCGATTTACATCGGCGACGAGGGCAAACTGGTTTACGCGGGACAGCCCCGGCTCCTGTCGCCCAAGGCGGCGGCGAAGGCGGCGTCCGTGCCCAAGACCTTGCCACGCCGCTCTGGCACGTGGGGCGAATGGTTCGAGGCGTGCAATGGCGGCGAACCGGCCGGGTGCGAATTCAACTGGGCCGTGCCGCTGACGGAACTGGTCCTGCTCGGCAACATCGCCATCCGCACGGGCAAGCGGCTCGAATAGGACGCGGCGCAGATGCGGTTCACCAACGATGCCGCCGCCAACGAACTGCTGCAGCCGCACTATCAAAACGGCTGGTCGCTCGAACGGGCGTAGCGTTTAGAGAAGATTCTCCGCGGATTTCCGGAAGCCGTCGCAGAGCGACGATCGAGGGTAGCCGTGGACTTCAGCCCACGGTGGGCGAGGAGAGGGGGGAACGTCGCGGAGCGACGGGTGATACCATGATTCAGTTCCAAGCGTTGCTCCGCGACGCGCGGGCGCCCGGGGTTGACGAACCGTGGGTTGAGACCCACGGCTACCTTCACACCCTCGCTCCGCGAGGTGCCGTATCTTGAGTCGGGGCGCGAGGCTGGCATCACGACCGCACCACAGGCGGAGCGGCATAGGCAGTGCCGACCGAGTGCAGGTGCGCCGGGAAGGCGCTGAAGCGCGTCCCGGGCGGCAAGCCGGCCGCCACGCGGAAGTAACGGCCCAGCTTACCTCGTGCCCAGAGGATGAACACAATGTCCGTCACAATGCCGATCGGACTGGCCATAACGAACGGACCGACGATGGGGCAGCACACCAGCGAGGGAAGCACCAACACCAGCAGGATCGTCTTGACCGTCGAGGCGTTCGCCCGGCCGCTGGACAGGCCAAACCAGGAACCGGCAAAGACGAGGGCCAGGAGGTCAAGAACCTCGCCGACAGTAGCAATCACAAGCAGGATGCCGGACAGTTGCGAATCGAGGTCCGTCCTTACGGACCCTTTCGCGCTGCTGAGAGACAAACCCAGCGCGAGCAAGTACAAGATCAACAACTGAAGGACCACCGGTGTGCGCCAGGTGTTCCAGATGACGCGATAATGGCCGCCGAGAACTTCACGGTCGGTCAACGGCGTTGCGAGGACCTGTTCCAGCGTGCGGCTTTCGCGGGCATCGGCGAGTGCGTGGCAGGCCTGGCTGGTCGCCGCCAGCTTGCACAGCAGACCGAGCCCCCAGAGACCGGTAATGACCGCCATGCTCCACGGGTAACGGTCGTCCCCCTTGCCCAGGAGGCCGGTCACGGACGCCGCAGCGCTGAGCGCCAGCAGCAGCCAAACCAGCCAGCGGTTGGGACGGTGCCGGTTGAACAGCCACACCATCGGTTGGGTGTCGAGCAGACGCCGGCGGCGGGCGGGATTGCCGACGCGTGGGCGACGTAGGACGCGGGCCTTGAACGGGCGTTCCTGCCAGGAATGCGGGGTCCACCAGGCAGCCAGGCCTAACGCCAGCCAACTCCAGCCCTGGCCAGCCAGCAGCGACCACCAGAACACCCCGGCGTGAAGCCGGTAAATCGCATCTCCGGCGTTGGTATAAACCGTGAACGGGCTCAGCGCTTCAAAGAACTGCGCCCAGCCGGTTGCGCGTCGCCACCCCAGAAGTGCGGCGGCAATCAACGGCAGCGCGCAGACGGCGCCGCCGAGCGCCAGGGTGGCGACCAGGGAATTTCGACCGTCCCGGCTGAGCGCCGAGACGAACATGCCAACGGCGAGCGAGAAGAAGAGCAGGTTGGCCAGCGACAGCGAGGTACGCCAGAACTCGCCGCCGGTCACGCCACCCAGGATCACCGACAGGCCCAGCACCGGGAGAACGCCGATCATGGCGTAAGCGGTCCGCAGCGACGTGGCCACGAGTTTGCCCAGCACCACGTCGTAGCCGCGCAGGTCGGTCAGAAACAGGAGTCCCAGGGTGCCTTCGCGTTTCTCCTCGCTCAGGCAGTCGGCGGTAACCCGTGCGCCCTCGAACAGGCAGAACACGAGCAACAGGCTGCTGAGGCCGAAAAAAAGGGACTGTCCGAAACCGCCCCCGCTCGCTCCGAACAAGGCCGACACCAGGAGCATGGCGGCGCCCATAAGCACCGCAAACGCCGCGGCCCCGACCCGCACCCAGAACGTCGCCGGCCGGCGAGCGTTGACCCGCAACTCGCGCTCGACGACGGGGAGGAACGTCACTTCGTGGCCGGGGTGTTGGTGTTGGCAGCGGGCGGCGCGTTGGTGCCCGCGACAGAGGCGGCACCGGCGATCGCCGGGGCAAGCTTCAACTCGAAGAAGGTTTCATGCTCGAAGTAAGTGTCGTGCTTCAAGCCCTTGGGCAGATGCGAATCGAGGCTGCCGCCAAGCCATCGGAACACGAGATAGAGCACGGCGGCCGCGGCGATGATCTTCGGCCACGGGCTCTTCTTCTCGGCGAACGGATCGGTCAGATCGCGCTGTGACCCGGGCGGCAGCGTGGCCACGGCGGTCAGGCTGGCGCCGAAGGGGACGTTGATCTTGGCCTTGGCGTTCACGGCCCAACCGTTGGCGTCGAGAATCGGGCCGAGGTTGCGTTTGCGCAGCTTGATGAAGGCCAGGATCATCGAAGGCCCGGAGATCATGGCCATCACGCCGAGCAACGCGCCGGCGATGGACATCGGCCCCATCTGCCCAATCTCCAGGAGTTTGCCGAAGATCAGGCCCACGAAGGTGCCAATCGAACCGAAGGCCACGCCCAAAGCCGCCACGGTGCCGACGTCCAGCTTCTTCGTCTTGTCCGCGGTCGCGGCCAAGGTCGCCACGTTGGCGAGGTTGGCGTTCGCCTCGGCGTCCGCCGCGGCCGCCCGTTTGCTGATCTGCTCCTCGATCAACCGGACGAGTTTTTTATATGGCGCCCAAAAGGCCTGCCGCAGGCTGATCGGACTGGAAACAATCTTCGTGATGGTGGCGTCGTAGTCGCGGCCCTGGCGGTCATAGAAGATGCCGTTGCGACCGACCATCAGGTCCTCGTCGTCGCCTTGCGAAAAAATGGCGACAATGCTCAGCTTCTCGCCCGTGGCCGGGCGCACGCAATCCAGGTAGGCCAGATATGCCCCCGCCAGGCCCGCCATGGTGGCGTGGCGGGCCGGGTCCGTGACTTTCAGACAGAGATCGCAGCTTCGCTGATCCAGGTAGAGTGTGCCGGCCTGGAAGATCGCCTTTTCCTTGCGGCTGTAAAAATCGCGGAACGACACAAAGTTGCGCAACAACTTTGCGAGGTCACGATGGTAGCGGATGAGTTGGTCCACCGTGGCGATGGCGTTGAAATTGCCCTCCTCGGCCTGGTCGCGGGCAAGCAGCGCCGCGATGGTTTCCCGGGCCTGACCCGCCAGGATTTCGGCCAACCGCGGGGCCCCGAGTTTCTCGACGGCGGTGGGCGGTTTGGCGGCAACGGCGGCGCGATAGGACGCGAACTGGGCATTCAGGCCCACCCATTCCGCCTCGGTGATTTCGGTGCGGCCGCCCAAGAGCGGTTGCACGACCTCGTTTTGGAAGGCAGTGATGAGTGCCGCCCAGGCGGGGTTGAGCCCGGCGCTCAAGGGCAGGGGCTTGTTCGCCTCGACGCGCGCCAGCGGGAAGCCGGCGATGTCGGCGTGAGTGAGGGTCAGGTCCTTGGCGCCCAGCGCCAGGTATTCCTTTTCCTCGCGATTAAGGGCGTTGATGGCCCGGGCGTCGAACTCGGCGAGGCGACACCGCGTGAAGTAATCATTCACCTTGGCCTGGACGGCGTCGAGCGCCGCGACGGCTTTGGCGACGTCAGCCACCGGGAGGACGCTGCCCGCGACCTGCACCGTTCGCCACCAGGTCAAATAGGCTTGGGCCTCCGTGAAGAATTGATCCACTTTGGCCTGACTCACGCCGGGCTTGCCGCTGCGGTCGGTTTCTGCGCCAAGCCCGGCGATGATGTCGGTGAGGACGGCCTTGGTGGCTTCATCCTCGGCGCTGTCGGCCGTGATGATGCCGTCGCCGTTAAAGTTGGTCTGGGTGGAAATCCGGTTGGTGTCGGTGGTGTCCTCAACGGTGATCGAATCGGCGCCCTGCTTGCCGAGGTGGGCGAGGATGGTTCGGGCTGAATTGAGGATGGCCTTGCCCTCCGGGTCGGTGTCATTGATGGCCGCCAGCGGCAGCGCCGGCGCGCCCTTGAGCAGATCGCCGGGATTCTTCAGCAGATTCCCCGCCCATTTCACGGCGGCAATGAGTTCCGGCGCCCGCACCCGGCCATCTTTGTCGGTGTCAATCAAACTCAGGGTCCTGGCGTCGAATTCCAACCCGTTGACGGGACAGGCGAGCGCGACCCAGAGTTTCTGGTCCAACTGGTCCAGCGCCATGAGGTCGGCGCCGGTTTCGAGGCGGACCTGATCAAAGCCGCCGACGCGGAAGAAATGCCAGGCGCGGTGGGGTGTGGCGGTGGCGGGACTGCAGGGCTGTGACATGGTGGTGTTTGATCGTAAACAGCGGCGGAATTATAGGGTCAATTCGATGGATTGCAAACACATCGCGGCGCCCGTCCGGGGCCGCCTTGCGGGTGAAGGCGCCCTGGTCTGGGCGCCGTGATTGATCGGCCCGGACCGATCGCAGCGACAGAACCTGGGTTTGCCCAGCCGTCGTTATTCGGTCACGTAGATCAGCCAACCCCGCAGCGGTTCCACGCTGACGGATTCGTCCGGACGCCAGCGCCGGGCTGGTTGAAAATCCTTCACTGCCGGCGCGATGAGCTGCACTTTGGTGGCGTCCAGACCCAGCGCCGGCCAGTCGATCTCGAGCCGCACATCGGTCTTCTCCTTCGCCCAACTCGCGAGGGCGATGAGGGTTTTGCCCGCCTTGACGTAAGCGGTGGCCAGCACGTCGTCGCGGCCCGTGCGCACCGGACAACGAGCGTCCCACCAGCCCAGCATCCGCGCGTCCGCAATGCCAAAATCGTCCCACACGCGCCACACCGGATGCGGGTCAGCCGCGTCGGTCCAGGGTGCCCGGGCGGTCATGCCAAAGACCATGCCGCGCCAGCGGTTGCCGCCGTCCTGGAGCATGTCGCCCATCAGTCCGAACGGGATCCCGCTGCACTCCACCAGCCACTGGGCCGGCGACATCGCGTCGTAGTCGAAGCTCTCGCCGAACCACAACCGGTTCACGTAGGGGAAGAACTCGGTGTATTGCACCGCCGGACCTCGCGAGAACCCCGTGTTCGAGTGAAGGTCAATCAGGCAGCCCGGCCGGGCGGCGTCCATCACGTGGCGCATCCGCTTGAGAATGGTCCGGTCGTAAGCCACGTCGTCGAGGTAAAGGCCGTCAATGGGCACGTTGCGCACGAGCCAGTTGAGCCCCTCGACGTAAAAGTTGTACCAGCGTGATGCGCCGCTCGTCAGGACGGCGGCGTCCACCTGACCGCCCTCGACCTGGGTGTACCACGCCGGCGTGTATCCGCTGGCGAGATGCTCGCGGAGCCACGGGTAGCCGCCGCCCGGCCCGCCCGCCAACACTTCGTCGCCCAGGCTGCGCAACGCCCACAATTCCGGCAGCCGCGACGTCAACTCGCGCACCGTGTAGTAGATCTTCACCTTCTGGCCGCGCGCCTGGTTCGTGCGGCAGAACTCCCGCAACCGGTCCACCGCGAGGAACGGATAATTGATGAACGGGTTCGGCAACGTGGCGTGGTGGACGTTGATGACGTTCACGTCGTCGGGAATGGCGCCGGCGGCGTGCCAGTAGCGCTCGCGGAAATGGGTGGCCGGATCGAGGGGTTTTACCGGCGTGACCAGGAGGGCGAAATCGAAGGTGCTTTCCTCGCCGGCCTTCAACTCGAGCGGGCCGGTGAACACCTGAACCAACACTTCATTGCTGGCACCGCGGGTGATGCGGACACCGCCCTTGCCGTCGTTGAACCAACTGGGCGGCGGCTTCGGGTGGTAGAGGTTTTGCATGGGACCTTCGTAGCTGCTGCCAAGCAGCTTGACGTGCAGCCCGCCTTGCGCGTTGCCGATCCAGAAGCTGTTGAACGGCCCATCCCAGTGCCACACGAGATTCGTCGGCGTAGGGCCGGCACGCCGGCCGAGGCCCATGAACCAGGTGGCCATTTCCGCCCGCAGCGGGATTTCAAGCGTCAGATTCGTCGCGGCGACCCGTTGGTCGGCTCTCAACGTCACACGACAACCGATTCGACCGTCGAAGTCCACCACCGACTGTTCCGAGATTGAACAGCCTTTGAGTTCGGCTCGCCAACCTCGGCCCATTACCAGGGTTCCGTCCGCCTCCCGAATCGCCGGCCCCAACAGTTGGTCAAAAAACTCGCCCTCCGCAACGCCGCCCCCGCGATCAATGCGACACCGAACCGGCTCCGCCAGCAAGGAATGTCCGTCGCATTGGATCGTTGAAGGCAGATTGCCTGTCTGGAAGCCGATTTCCCGTCCGAGGCAGCGCACCGTTCTTGGCATCAATTCCGTTTGCGCGCTCCGGACCAGTTCCAGTGGCCGATACGGGGCCGTCGCTTCGCCAGATTCGCTTCCCAGCGTTGAATCCAGCCACCTTAGCCGCGACAGCCGCCACAGATCGCCGTCACCGTGGTCAGCCAGTTCGGTCGGCCGCACGGTGAGCACCAGTTCTACGTTCGATGGCGGCGCGTTCGTCGGGCGGATCGTGACCGCCGCGGTATGCTCGCCGGGCCGCGCAGCGGGCGGCACGTCCACGCCAAACCACAGCGCCTGCACGCGGTCCCGCGGCACATTCAGCCGCCGGTGAAACGACTGGCCGTCCCAGTTGGTGCCGCCGGTGTTGAAACAGCGCAGCCATTTCGCAATTTCACCGCTGAACTCCACGTCCAGCCCGGCGAGATTCGTCCGCGCGGCCCAGACGCCAATCTGGAAAACGTAGAACTCGTTCCGTTGCGCCTCGCCGTGAAAGACGTTCGTCGGTCCCGATCTGGCCCACTTCAGCGGCAGGTCGTCCGTCATCCGGATGGGAAACCGGCGATCCTCGGGAAACAGGAGATAGGGGACGGGACTGCGGCTGCGCCAAGGCTGCGTCTCATCCCGCGTGGCGACGATTTCCATCGGGTAAAAGCGGTCGAACTCGGTGCGCGCCTCGAACCGGAGCACGGTGGCGACCGGCAAACTGTTCTTCGTGCCGGGCTGACGAGCCTTCCACGCCGGGTCGGCCGTTTCCTTTGCCGGGAAGTAATCGCCGTTGTAGCTGCCCCAGCCCTGTTGCGCCGGATAAGGCAGGTAATAAACGAAGTAATCCCCCGGCCCGCTCACCGGTTCGAAAGCCACCGTTCCTGCAAAGCGGTCGCCGCTCAACTGGACCACATTCGTCACGCGCTGGCTGGTCGCCGCGTCCACGACGACGATCGCCTTCCGTTCCGGGTCATGGTCGCGTCGGCGCCACGGGATGTGGGCCATCACGGCGTTGGTCTTTTGCCCGACGTGGACCACGGCCCGGTGATTGCCGAGGCCGTCCGGCCACGGCTGGCCGGCGACGGCATAAGGGGCTTCGTCCAGTGCATGACCTGCCGGGGTGATCAGTAGCAGAACCAGAGCGGCGGTGGTGGAAGGTCGGAAAAGTTTCATGATGATAGCGACCAAGGCGGTGGATTTATAGGCAACATAGCCGAATTCCACCAAAGGATGAAGCAGTAAAGCATCTTGACCCGCGGACCTGAGCCGAGGACCCCACCGTGAAATGCTCGCCGTGCCCTCCGGACCGGCATGCACGACTGGCCGCACGCATGTCCGCACCGAAACAGGCCGTCACCGACGCAATGCGCGCTTTGTTGTGGTGCTGTTGACATGCGCCGGTCAGGACGGATAAGTTCGCCGCCAACGTTCCAATCGCCATGAAAAGGACCGCCGCCATCCTGTGCCATCTGTTTTTCGCCGCCGCCCTGGGCCTGAGTCTCGGTTGCGTGGACATCAGCATCGGCAGTCACCGTTCGGCCCCGCCGCCGCCCCCGGTGCCGGCGCCGATGCCACCGCCGGTCACCAACGCGGACGACGCCGCCACCGTGGCCGAGGTGGACGCCGCGTCGCGGCTGAGCTTCGACGCCGGCCGGTTGGAGACGCTCTGCGCCATCGCCCAGCGCCCCGGCCTCAGCCCGGCCGTCCAGGTGCACCTGATCAACGTCGGTTACCGCTGCCTGAACTTTGACTCTTCAAAGCAGGTTCTGCTGCAGAAGATCATCGCCAATCCCGCCTTCGGCTCCGCCGCCCGGCAGGCGGTGGTTTCCCAGTTGAACTGCCTGGCCTTCGATTCCACACGGCAGGCGATTCTCCACGAAGTGAATCAGCGGCAGTCGGCGCCCTGATTGCGGACGTGGTGGCAGCAGGTCGGGTTTCCGCCGTCGTTGCCGGGTGCAGGCGGGCAAGCCTGCCGTCGCTTGGGATGGACAACCCGGCCGGACGCCTTATTCTCGCCCCCGCTTATGGCAAATACCACGACGGAAGCGGGCGTTGTACCGACGGACTTGGGCTTCGCCATGCCCGCCGAGTGGGAACGGCACGCCGCCACCTGGCTCGGCTGGCCGCACAACGAAACCGACTGGCCGGGCAAACTCGACACCATCCGCTGGGTCTATGGCGAGATGGTCCGCCAGATCGCGCCCGGCGAAACCGTCCGGCTTCTGGTCCGCCACGCGGCCGACGAACGCCGGGCGCGCAGCTATCTTGCCCGCGCCGGCTGCGACCTCCGGCGGGTCGAGTTCATCCGTCATCCCACCAACCGCGGCTGGACCCGCGACACCGGTCCCATTTACGTCCGCCGCCGCCAGGGCCGGCGGATCGAGACCGCCATCGTCCATTTCCATTTCAATGCGTGGGCGAAGTACGACGACTGGCAGAAGGACCGGAAGGTGCCCGAAACCGCGGCCAAGCGGTTCCAACGGCCCCTGTTTCATGCCACCTGTCGGGGCCGGGACTTCATACTCGAAGGCGGCGGCATCGAGGTCAACGGCCGCGGCACCCTCCTCACCACCGAGGAATGCTGCCTTGACCCCAAGGTGCAGGTTCGCAACCCCGGCCTGACCCGCGCCGATTACGAGGCGACGTTCCAACGCCATCTGGGCATCACCCACGTCGGCTGGCTCGCCGCCGGGCCCGTCGGTGACGACACCCACGGGCACATTGACGATATCTGTCGCTTCGTGAATCCGCGGACCCTCGTGCTCATCCGCGAGACGAACCGGCGGGACATCAATTACCGACCACTGGCGGAGAACTGGGAACGCATCGCCGACCTCCGGCTCGAAGACGGCTCCCGACCGGAAGTCGTCGCGCTGCCCATGCCCGCGCCCCTGCATTTCGGCGACTGGCGGTTGCCGGCCAGCTACGCGAATTTCTACATCGCCAATGCCGCGGTGATCGTCCCGACGTTTAACGATCCGAACGACCGTGTCGCCCTGGGCATCCTTGGTGAGCTGTTCACCGACCGGCCGGTCGTGGGCATCCATGCCGTGGACCTGGTGCTTGGCTTCGGTTCGCTGCACTGCCTCACGCAGCAGGAACCCGCCGCCGGGTAAGGCCGCCGGCCCCGCGGCGTTGCTTGCCGCGCGCGGCCCGCCCTGGCATCCTCGCCCCTCATGCGCGCATTCATCCGCTCCTGGACGGAAAGCGTCGAAACCTTCGCCCTGGAGGTCATCTTCGGGCAGCGCCAGGGCAAGCGCGCCGTGCTCCTGCGGGGGCTGCTGTACTTCCTGTCGTACCTGTTTGCCGCCGCCGTGGTCATCCGCCGGTTTCTTTACGACGTGCGGATTCTGCGCGACCGCACCATTGGCGTGCAGGTGATCGCCATCGGCAATCTGACGGTCGGCGGCACTGGCAAGACCCCGGTGGTGGAGAAGTTTGCCCGGGAGCTGAAAGACCAGGGCCGCAACGTCGCCATCCTCTCGCGCGGCTACCGGTCGCGCCCCAAGCCGATCACAATCCAACTGCTCGACCGCCTCATGCTGCGCGCCGACACCACGCCGCCGCGGGTTGTCTCCGACGGCAAATCGCTGCTGCTGGACTCCGAAACGGCCGGCGACGAGCCGTACATGCTCGCCTCGAATCTTCAGGACGTGGTGGTGCTGGTGGACAAGGACCGCGTCAAGAGCGGCCTCTACGCCATCGAGCATTTCGGCTGCGACACGCTGCTGCTCGACGACGGCTTCCAGTATTGGCGGTTGCGCGGCCGCCGGCACGACATCGTCCTGGTGGATTGCCAGGCGCCGTTCGGGAACGAATTTCTCCTGCCCCGCGGCACGCTGCGCGAACCGCCCCGGCACCTCGCCCGCGCCAGCACCATCTTCATCACCAAGAGCGACGACAACACCGCCGAGCTGAGGAAACGCATCAAGCGCCTGAATCCCGAGGCCGCGATCGTCGAGTGCGTCCACCGCCCGCTTTTTTTTGAGGACGTCTTCAGCGGCGCCCGGCATGGACTGGACCTGATCCAGGGCCGGCGGGTGGCTTCGCTCAGCGGCATTGCGTTTCCGCAGAGCTTCGAGCAAAGCCTCGTCAAGCTGGGCGGCGAGCTGGTTTACAGCAAACGGTTTGCCGACCACCACCGCTTCACCCAGCAGGAGGTGCTGAACGTCATCAATCGCAGCAAAAAGCGACAGGCGGAGCTCATCGTCACCACCCAGAAGGACGCGGTGCGCTTCCCGAAACTGGACCGTCGCGACCTGCCGATTTACTTCATGCGGGTTGAGATCCAAATTATTCACGGCGCGCGCGACTTCCAGGAATGCGTCCGCCAGATTTGCTTCCACTGAGCCGATGGAAACGCTGCTCTACCTGGCCGCCCGCGCGGTGGTCACGCTGGTCCAGGCGCTGCCCCTGCGGTGGGTGGCGCGCCTGGGCCGCCTGGGCGGAGCTGTCGCTTGGACGCTCGACGGCCGCCACCGCCAGGTCGCCATCGAAAACCTCACGCACGCCTTCAGCGGCGAGCAATCACCGGCTGCGATCCGCCGCCTCGCCCGCGAAAACTTCCGGCGCATCGGCGAAAACTACGCCGGCGCGATCCGGACCGCGGCGATGTCCGCCGGGGAGGTGCGCACCGTGCTCAGCGTGGCCGGCAGCGAGAAAATCCTCCGCCGGCTCGGTCCGCAGCCCGGCTCGTGTGTCATCGCCATCGGGCATTTCGGCAATTTCGAGCTGTATGCGCGCGCCAATCAGGAAGCGTCGCACCTCCAGTTCGCCACCACCTATCGGGCGTTGCGCCAGCCGGCGCTCAACCGTTTGTTGCAGGAACTCCGCGGACGCTCGGGCTGCCTGTTTTTTGAACGTCGCACCGAGTCCGGCGCCTTGAAGGAAGCCCTGACACGCCAGCCGGTGATGGTCGGGTTTCTCGCCGACCAACATGCCGGCGACCGGGGGCTGCGACTCCCCTTCCTGGGCCGTGATTGTTCGACGACGGCCGCCCCCGCCGTGTTTGCGCTGCGCTACGGGCTGCCCGTCTTCACGGCGATCTGCTACCGCGTCGGACTGGCGCGCTGGCGGATCGAGGTGGGCGACGAGATTCCAACCGAGGAGGCCGGCCATCCGCGGCCGGTCGAGGCCATTTCGCTCGACATCAACCGCGCCTTCGAGCTGGCCGTGCGCCGCGATCCCGCCAACTGGTTCTGGGTCCATCGCCGCTGGAAACCCGGCAAGTACCGCCGTGCCGCCCCGCCTCCGCCCGACGCCGCCTCTCCGGTGGCCACGCCGTCCCCGCCATGACCCCGATCCTTCCCGCGCCCCGCCGCCTGCTCGTGCGCGGCGTGAACTGGCTGGGCGATGCGGTCATGGCCACGCCCGCCCTCGCGCGCCTGCGCGAGGCGCTTCCCAACACGCACATCACGCTGCTCACGCCCGCGAAACTCGCCGATCTCTGGCAGCACCACCCGGCCGTGGATGCGGTCATGGCGTTTCCAACGGAGGAAACACTTTTCCAGGTTGCCCGCGAGCTTCGCGACCGGAACTTCGACGCCGGCCTCGTGCTGCCCAACTCGCCCCGCTCGGCGCTCGAACTGTGGCTCGCCGGCATCCCGCGCCGGATCGGCGCCGCCGCGTCCTGGCGCACCTGGTTCCTCACGGAAGCCGTCGCTCCCCGGCCGGGTGCGAAGCCCATGCACAAACGCTCCAACCGCGAAATCCACCGCCTCACGCCGGCCGCCGCGGCGCCCTTGCCGCCGGCCGCACCGAACCCGACCGACGCCGCGGCCCATCAGCTCCACCATTACCTGCACCTGGCCGCCGCGCTCGGAGCCAATCCGGCCCCGCTCGCGCCGCACCTTGGGGTCGTGCCCGCCGAACTCGCCGCCGTCCGCGCCCAATTCGATCTCCGGCCGTCGCGTTCGTGGCTCGGGTTGAATCCCGGAGCGGAATACGGGCCGGCGAAGCGGTGGCCCAGGGACCGATTCGCCGCGGTGGCGCGGGAGGTGGCGGCCTGGCCCGGTTGGGGCGTCGTCCTGTTCGGTGGCGCCGGCGATGTCGCCCTGGCCAACGAGATCGAATCCGCAATCCGCCTGCCCGCGATCGAAGTCCGCAATCTCGCCGGCCGCACGTCGCTCCGTGAACTGGTCGCCGCCCTCGCCCTCTGCCGGGTGGTGGTGACGAACGACACCGGCCCGATGCATCTTGCCGCCGCCGTGGGCGCGCCCGTCATCGCGCTCTTCGGCAGCACGTCGCCTGAGCTGACGGGTCCCGGCCTGCCGGGTGACCCGAGACATCGTGTGGTGCGGACGAAGGTCCCGTGCGCGCCGTGCTTTCGTCGCGTTTGCCCGATTGACTTCCGGTGCCTGAACCGGTTGGGCGTTGAGGCCGTGATCCCGCTGATCCGCACGCTGACTGGCGACCCGGTCCGATGAACCGGATGGCCCGCCCCGCCTTCACGAATTCACTTGCCCGCCCGGCGCGGCGGCAGGCTTAATCCGGTCACGATGACCCGTCACGCAAATGCGTTCCGCTCCCGGTTCAACCGGTGGTTTCCGCGGGCGACGCGGAGGGCGATCCGCTGTGCCGGGCTCATGGTCGGGTTGCTCGGCGTCGCGGGCTTCGCGTCGGACACGGCCCCCGCCAGGCCGGTCAGTTACGACGATGACGACACGGTCGCGGCGGGGCCCAAAATGTCGCCGGGCGAAACCGCCGCCCGCAAGGCCTGCTCGATTTGCCACGTTTGTCCCGAACCGACGATGCTGGACCGCCGGCATTGGAAAGAGCAACTCCTCCCGCGGATGTCGGTCCAACTGGGCGTCGCCAAACCCGATTATGCCAGCTCACCCGAGGGCGAACTGATTCGCGAACGCAAAATCTACCCGGAAAAGCCGCGCATTCCCGTCGAGGACTGGCCGCTGATCGAGGAATTCTACCTGGCCAACTCGCCCGAAAAACCGCTGCCCCAGATTGCGCACGAGCCAATTGAACTCGGTTTGGAGCATTTTCGGGTCGAGCCGCCGCGCTTCCGCCTGGACCCGCCGACGACGACGCTCGTCCGCATCAGCCCGAAAACGCACCGGCTGTTCGTCGGCGACGACCATTCGAAGTCGCTCTACATTCTCGATGCGAACGGCAACCGGCTGGAAACGATTCCGTTGGGGAACGTCCCGGCCGATCTGGTCGAAACCGACGAGGGTATCTGGGTGACGTGCGTGGGCAGTTTTCCGCCCACCGAGCACTACATCGCCGCGCTGTTTTTCCTGGAACGAAAGGGCGACAGCTTCGGGCCGCCGAAGACGATCTTGAAGGACCTGCCGCGCTCGACCCAGGCGGTGTTTGCCGACTTCAACGGGGACGGGAAGACCGACTTCGCCCTGTGCATGTTCGGCAACCTCACCGGCCGCTTTTCGTGGTTCGAGAACCTGGGGGACGGCCAGTATCGCGAGCACGTTCTCTCCACCAAGGCCGGCGCCATCCACGCCGCTGTGTATGACTTCAACGGCGACGGCAAACCGGACCTCGCCATGCTGATGTCGCAGGAAACCGAGATGATGTCCATCCTCATCAACGACGGCCGGGGCAACTTCACCACGCACAGCCTCTGGCAGAGATCCGCGCCCTGGGGGCACAACACTTTCCAGCTCGTGGATTTCAACAAGAGCGGCAAAATGGACTTCCTCGTCGTCAACGGTGACAACGGCGAGTTCGATAGCCCGCTGAAGAACTACCACGGCATCCGGCTGTACGAAAATCAGGGCAATTTGCAGTTCAAGGAGACATTTTTTTATCCCCTCAACGGCGCCTATGGCGTGGCCGCCCGCGATTACACCGGCAGGGGCCGGCTGGACATCGCCGCCATCTCCTTCTTCCCGGACTACGACAACAACCCGCGGGAGAGCTTCGTTTACCTGGAGAATCAGGGCGGCCTGAAGTTCAAGGCTTCGACGTTCCGGGAGTGCATTGCCGGACGTTGGATCGTCATGGATGCCGGCGACCTCGACGGCGACGGCAAGGACGATATCGTGCTCGGGTCTTACATCTACGCGCCGAGCCCGGCGCCGGCGTTCCTGACGGAGACCTGGAAGAAGCAGGGGCCGTCGGTCCTGATCCTGCGCAACACCTCGCCGCGGTGAACGGCGGGTCTTCGCAGGCGGGCGGCCCCAGCCGCGATTTGCTTGTTTCCCGGGGCGGGAAGCCGCATCCTGTTTGGGCGATGAGTCGCGTCCTTGCAAGTGAAAACCGGTCGAACGCCGCTGGAAAAAAAGCGGCGGCGAAAGCGGCTTGAACGCCCGATGAAGGACAGTTTTTTCACCGAACTAAAGGCGTTGATCGCCGAAGCCAGCCGGCTGCAAACGTCCGGCTTTGGTGACCAGGAGCCGGAGGAAGCCACCAAGCAACTCCTGCTTGAACCGTTCCTCCACGCGCTCGGCTTCGCTTCGGAAGCCAACTACGTCCGCGAATTCAAAATCCTTGGCGATTCCGTGGATTACCTGCTCAAATCCGAGCGCCCGCTGGTTTTCGTCGAAGCCAAGAGCCTGCTCGACAAAGCCGGGAATCTCTTTGAAACGCATCAAGAGCAGGTCCTCCGTTACATCCGCAACTACCGGGTCAGCCCCGAGCAGACGGCGATGGACCAGCCGGTTACCTGGATTCTCCTCACCAACTTTGCGCAGTTCCATCTCGTGCGCGTCAGCGAAGCTGCGCCCACGTTTTCCTTCACGCTCGCCGAGCTCTGGCCGTGCCGCGAGCAGCTCTGGGATTTGCTCGCGCTCGAAAATCTCGAAGCCGGGCGCATCGAGGAACTTTATGACCAGCAGCACCAGGCCACGTTGGATCAGCGTTTCCTGACCGACCTCAAACGCTGGCGGCTCATGCTGGCCAACGGTTTCGCGCTACGGAACCAGGCCCTCCCGCTCGCCGAGCTCACCCTCGCCAGCCAGCAACTGCTCAATCGTTTCCTCCTGTGCCGCATGTTGGAAACCAACCGGCTTATCGAGTGGAACAAACTCGCCCGGGCCTATTCGAGCTACGAAGTGTTTCACGGTGACTTCACGGATAAAGCTTTTGCGGAATTCCTGCGCGAATCCATTTTCACCGAGGTCAAAAAGAAGTTTAACACCGAGCTGTTCCAGCAGCCGCTCCTGTGCGACACGCTGCCGCTCGACAACAGCGTCCTGTCCATGCTCGTCGGCCACGAGCCGCTCTCGCCCGAAGTCGCCGCGACGTGCGGCTTTGAGTCCGGGCGGGGTGAGTTGACTTCCTTCCGCCACCTTTACAGCTACGACTTCAGCCGCATGTCGGCGGACGTAATGGGCGCGGTCTATGAACGCTTTCTTGCTCATAAACTTTCCCAGAACGGCGGACGCGTCGTCATTGAGGACACCGACGAACTTCGCAAGAAGGAAGGCATCTATTACACGCCGAAATACATCGTGGACTACATCGTCGCGCACACACTTGGCGAAAAGACCAGGCCCGTCCTGGCCGAGGCGAAGGCCTTGCTCGGCTACAAAAACTACCAAGCGGCGTTCGCCAAAATCTGCGAGCTGGCACAGATCAAAGTCCTCGACCCCGCGATGGGTTCCGGCTCGTTCCTGCTCGGCGCGTTCGACCATCTCATCGCCGCCTATGCCGATTACAACGCGGAGTGCCGGCGCCACAAGGGCGAGCGCAATGGCCGCGGACTGCTTTTCGATGCGCCCGACGCCATTGCCGAAGAGGTGAAGGACGTCGCGCTCCATGTGCTGACCGAGAATCTGCATGGCGTGGACCTGGACACGCAGGCGCTGGAAGTCGCGAAGCTCAACTTCTGGATCCGCTACATGGCGGTCGAGCGCGACGCGATGCGCAAACGCATCCAGTTTGAAAGAGGCCGCACCGCCGCGCTCAACCTGCTGCCCACGCTGGTCGCCAATTTCAAGCACGGCAACTCGCTCATCGCCGACGCAGCCGTGGCCGGCGCGGCGGCGTTCGACTGGGCGAAAGAGTTTCCCGTAGGACAGGCGTCGCGCCTGTCTCCATCTGAAAAACAATTGGAGACAGGCGCGACGCCTGTCCTACGCGGCGGCTTCGACGTCGTCATCGGCAATCCGCCTTACGAGCGCATCCAGGTGATGCAGCAATACGCGCCGGAATCCGTGGAGTTTCTCAAGGCGAACTACCGCTCCGCCACCAGCGGCAACTTCGACCTCTACGTCTGCTTCATCGAACGCGGCCTGCAACTGCTGAAACCGGACGGCCAGCTTGGATTCATTTGTCCGCACAAGTTTTTTCAGGCTGAATATGGCGCGGCGGTGCGAGAACTCCTGCGCGAGGGCAAACACGTCCGTCAAATCGTCTCGTTCGGCGACCAGCAAGTTTTCACACAAGCCAGCATTTACACTTGTCTGCTATTTCTGGAAAAAGCGCCACAGACACATAGCCTCTTCATCAAAGTAGATGACCTGGATGATTGGCGAGAAACCGGCGCGGCCGCTTCCGGCAAAATTGCGTCAGCGACCTTCGCGGGCGAGCAATGGAATTTTGTGCTCGGCGATGGCGCGGAGCTTTTCGCCAAGCTGAACGAAAACTCATTTCGGCTTCGTGACGTGGCGGAACGCATCGCCCAAGGCATTCGCACCAGCGCAAATCCAGTTTACGTTTTGGATTTGTTATCGGCGAACGACTCGACGGTTACTGCTTTTTCTGAACAACTGCAGCGAGAAGTGAAATTGGAACGGAAGTCGGTCGCGCTATTTTTGCAGGGCCAGGACATCCGGCGCTATTTTTTGGAAACTTGCAGCAAAGCGGTCATAATTCCTTATCAAATCAAGAAAGGGTGCGCGCAATTGATTGCCGAGGTCCAACTGCGGAAGAAATTTCCACTGGCATACGATTATCTGCACCAGAATAAAAAAGTGCTGGAAGATCGTGAAGAGGGCCGAATGCGCGGCGATGAGTGGTATGCTTTTGTTTATCCAAAAAACTTGGAGTTGATGTCGTCCGGCAAAATTCTTGTGCCTGACATTGCTGCTCATGCTTCGTTCGCTTTCGATCAAGCTGGCGAATTTGCCTTCACGTCCGGCTACGGAATTACTCTGAAAGCGGAGGCGAAAGAGCCATCGGCGTATCTCCTGGGCTTGTTGAACAGCCGTCTGCTGGATTTTTATCTCAAACACGTCAGCACGACGATGCGCGGTGGCTACTTCCGGTATTTCACGCAATTTATTGAACAACTGCCAATCCGACGCATTGACCCGAAAAAGAAAAACGAAGTGAAACTGGAACGGGAAATCGTGGAGCGCGTCGGGCGGATTCAAGCCGCGCACCGCCAGCGCGTGAAGCTGCCGGAAGTCCTGTCCCGGCTGATTGCGCACACGCCAAACCGCACGCCCTGCAACCTCGCGCACTACCTGCAAAAAGATTTCGCGGCGGCAGTGCAGCCCGACATCCTGATTGACGACGTGCAGCGCACCGGCTTCGTCCATGAAATCTCCATTGAATCAGAAGGTTCCCAAATCACTTTGTCTGCCACCATTGCGGACGCGATGGTGAGCGCACGCGCCGCGCGTGCGGCGGTTGATGCCTCGTCAACCGCAACCGACGACGGAGCGTCCTCGGCAACACGCGGGGGCGCGCATGCTCCCCCGCAACCGATCCTTCGCCTGACTTTCCAGGACGAGGCGCTGCAACACTTCATCTACGCCCGTTGGAAACAATTCCTCGCCGACCATGCGCGCCAGAAGAAATGGACGAAGGGCAAAAAACCGGAGGCGATCCATCCGCTGCTCGTCAACACGCTGGAGCCGCTGGTCTGTTTCAGTTTCGGCGCAGGCGATAATTTGCGCGCGATCCGCGACTTGATGAAGGCCGTGGCCGCCCAAGCCGGCCGTGCCGACCTTGCCGCCCTGGAATCGGAAATCGAACAGCTCGACCGCGAGATTGACGAACGTGTTTATGAACTTTACGGCCTGACCGGGGACGAAATCAAAATCGTCGAAGGCCGCCCAAAATAATTCACCCATGACCGAACCTGCCATCACCCCTGAACTCGTCGCGCAGCACGGCCTGACGCCGGACGAATACGCGAAGATCCTCGAAATCCTCGGCCGCGCGCCGGGTTACACCGAGCTGGGCATCTTCTCGGTGATGTGGAGCGAGCATTGCTCCTACAAGAACACCCGCCCGTTGCTCCGCACCTTCCCCACCAAATCCAGAAAGATCCTGGTCGGCGCCGGCGAGGAAAACGCGGGGATCATTGACATCGGCGACGGCCTGGCGATCGCCTTCAAGATGGAATCGCATAATCATCCGAGCGCGGTCGAGCCGTTCCAGGGCGCGGCCACCGGCGTCGGCGGCATCGTGCGCGACATCTTCACCATGGGCGCGCGGCCGGTGTGCGCGATCAATTCGCTGCGCTTTGGGCCGATCACAGAGAATTGCCCACCTCACCCCGGCCCTCTGCCCCCTCCGGGCGGAGAGGGAGAAGCTGTCGGCGTGAACAGGAAAAACTCTACGAATTCAACATCGGCGTTCGCTACTGGCCTCCCTCGCCCCGGGGGCGGAGAGGGAGAAGCCATCGGCGCGAACGGGACAAGCCCTGCGAGTTCAACAACAGCGTCCGCTACCGGTCTCCCTCTCCCCGGGGGAGAGGGCCGGGGTGAGGGCGAGCCTAATCCTGCCGCCGAAGGCGCAAGTTCAGAAATCGCAAATCGCAAATCGCAAATCGCAAATAACAAACGTCTGTTCGCCGGCGTGGTCAGCGGGATCGCGCATTACGGGAACTGCTTCGGCATCCCGACCCTCGCGGGCGAGGTGTACTTCGACAAATCCTATGAGGGTAATCCGCTGGTGAACGCGTTCTGCCTCGGTGTGCTGCGGCACGACCAGATCGCGCGCGGCGCGGCCCGGGGCGTCGGCAACCCGGTGTTTTACGTCGGTCCGGCGACGGGGCGCGACGGGCTGGCGGGCGCGGCCTTCGCTTCCCAGGACCTCACCGAGGAATCGGCCGAGCGGCAGCGGGGCGCGGTACAGGTGGGCGATCCGTTCATGGAGAAACTGGTCTGCGAAGCCTGCCTCGAACTGCTCGCCACCGGCGCGGTGGCCGGCATCCAGGACATGGGCGCGGCCGGGTTGACCTGCTCAACCTGCGAAACCGCCGCCCGCGCGGGCACCGGCATCGAGATCGAACTCGACAAGGTGCCGCAGCGCGCGCCGAACATGTCGAGCTACGAAATCATGCTCAGCGAATCCCAGGAGCGGATGCTCATTATCGTCCACCAGGGTCGCGAGGCGGAGGTGAAGCGCATTTTCGACAAGTGGGATTTGCCCTGGGCCGAGATCGGGCACGTCACCGACACGGGCCGGATGGTGGTCCGGCATGGCGGTCGCATCGTGGCCGACATCCCGGCCAAAAAAATCGCCGACGAATCGCCGGTCTATGATCGTGAGGCGAAGAAACCGGCCTACCTGGCCGACGTGCGCGCCTTCCAGCTCGACGGCCTCGCCGACACCACCGACCCGGTCGCCGATCTCAAGAAACTGCTGGCCTGGCCGACAATCGCGTCGAAGAACTGGGTTTACCGGCAGTACGACCACATGGTGCGGGACAATACCGTGGTGTGTCCGGGCAGCGACGCCGCGGTCCTGCGTATCAAGGCCGATTCCCTGCCCGACTCGGGGGCGGCGCCGACGTCCATGGTGCCCGAGAAATTCCTGGCTTTGACCGCCGACGGCAACGGCGCCTATGTCTATCTCGATCCCTACGAGGGCGGGAAAATCGTCGTCACCGAGGCCTGCCGGAACCTCGCGTGTTCGGGCGCAGTGCCGTTGGGCGTCACCGACAACTTGAACTACGGCAACCCGCACAATCCGGAGACCTTCTGGCAGCTCAAGGAATCCGTGCGCGGCCTGGGCGACGCCTGCCGGGCGTTCAACGCGCCTATCACGGGCGGCAACTGCTCGCTGTACAACCAAAGCCCGGATGGGCCCATTGACCCGACGCCGACGGTCGCGGTGGTTGGGTTGATCGAGAAGCCCGAGCACATAACGACGCAAAACTTCAAGGACGAGGGCGATGCGATCATCTTGCTCGGCGGCGTGGTGGACGCGGACGATCCGTTGCTCGGCCTTGGTGGCTCGGCCTATTTGCAGGTGGTGCAGGGGCGGAAGACCGGCACGCCGCCACGGTGCGACCTCGAGACCGCGACCACGCTCCACACAACGCTGCTCGGCCTGATTCAGGCCGGCGGCATCAAGAGCGCGCACGATTGCAGCGAGGGCGGGCTGGCCGTCTGCCTCGCGGAATCCTGCATCAGCGGGCAGGTGGCGCGGGGGACGGCGCGCTTGATCGGGGCGACGGTGGATTTCTCCGTCGTAGCGGCATCTCGGCAGAGTGCCGCTGATCAAGCTTCCGACAAGAATGCGGCGCTCTCCCGAGACGCCGCTACGACGCGTCGCGACGCTCTCCTCTTTGGCGAGGCGCAGAGCCGTGTCGTCATCACTTGCAAGCCGTTGGACGCGGTGAAGATCGTCGAGCGCGCCCGGCTGATGGGGGTGCCGGCGGCGCGAATCGGCGTCGTGGGCGGCGAGGCGTTAGTGGTGAAGACCGGGAACGGCGAGCTGGCCTGGCCGGTGGCGGAGTTGCGCGAGGTCTGGTGGAGTTCCCTGGCCCGGGCGATGGCCTGAGCGGGACGGCGACTTGGTACTTGCTGGAATGGGCGGCGCGCGTTTGGATATCGCCGCACGCGCGAGCGCGTGGTCATGCAGCGCTATCCGAAACACTACTGCGGCGTCTTTGGCATTTACGGCCATCCGAACGCCGCCGAACTCACCTATTTTGGGCTCTACGCCCTGCAGCATCGCGGCCAGGAGAGCGCGGGTATTGTCAGCAGCGACGGGCGCCAGTTCCGCGTCCATCGCGGCATGGGCCTGGTGCCGGCGGTCTTCACCGGCCGCATGTTGCACGAACTGGTGGGGCAGGCCGCCATCGGTCACACCCGCTATTCCACCACGGGTTCCTCCCATCTGCGCAACGCCCAGCCGCTGACGGTGGATTGCGCGCGGGGGCAGATCGCCATCGCCCACAACGGCAACCTCACCAACGCCGCCATCCTGCGCCAGGAGCTCGAAGCCAAGGGCTCGATCTTCCAGACCACGGTGGACAGCGAGATCATCCTGCATCTGATGGCGCAGCCGACGCTCGGGGGCGTCGAGAACAACCTGCTCCAGACCATGCGGCGCATCGAGGGCGCGTATTCACTGGTCATCCTGACCGAGCACGAATTGATTGGCGTCCGCGATCCGCACGGTTTCCGGCCTTTATGCCTGGGTCGGTTGGGCGACGCCTGGGTGCTCGCCAGCGAAACCTGCGCCTTCGACCTCATCGAGGCGCAGTTCGTTCGCGAGGTCGCGCCCGGCGAAATCGTCATCATCAATCAGGACGGACTCCGGAGCGTGCAGGCCTTCCCCGATCACGCGCGGCGCGCCTTCTGCATCTTTGAGTATGTGTATTTCTCGCGGCCGGACAGCAACCTGGCGGGCCGGAATGTTTACGAGGTCCGGGTCGAAATGGGCCGGCAACTGGCGCGGGAATTCCCGCGCGAGGCGGACCTGGTGATTCCGGTCCCGGACAGCGGCCTGTGCGCGGCGCTGGGCTATTCCCAGCAGAGCGGCATTCCGTTCGAAATGGCCTTCGTCCGCAACCACTACGTCGGCCGCAGCTTTCTCCAGCCCTCGCAACTCATCCGCGACTTCAACGTGCGGGTGAAACTGAACCTCATCACCGACCTGGTCCGCGGCAAGCGCGTGATCATCGTGGACGACTCGATTGTCCGCGGGACGACGTGCAAGACGCGGGTGCACAATCTGAAGGAGGCGGGCGCCCGGGAAGTGCACGTCATGGTAAGCTGTCCGCCCCACATGAATCCGTGCGTCTATGGCATTGATTTTCCGGACCGCACCAAGCTGATGGCGGCGAACCACTCACTGGACGAGATCCGCCGCTATTTGAAGGCCGATTCGCTGGCCTACCTGTCGGAGGCCGGCATGGTGAAGGCCACGGGCCTGCCCGCGTCCTCGTTCTGCATGGCCTGCTACAACGGGGATTACCCGGTCAAGTTCGATGCCCGGCTGGACAAGCTGATCATCGAAAGCCGGCGCGCCCGCGTGCAAAGCCTCGCCGACGCGCTGGCCAAGGAAGACCTCCAGCCGCGGCTGTTGTGAGCGGCCGTCGGGCCTACGAGTGGGTGTGCGCGTAGGCAGCGGCGATGAAACCGCGGAACAGCGGGTGCGGCGCGTTCGGCTTGCTCTGGAATTCCGGGTGGAACTGGGCGGCCAGGAAGAAAGGGTGGTCCGCCAGTTCGATGAGTTCCACCAGCTCCCCGTTTGGTGACGTGCCGCAGAAACGGAACCCGGCCTGCTCGAACTGGGCGCGGTAGCGGTTGTTGAACTCGTAACGGTGACGGTGGCGCTCGTTGATCACGAATGCGCCGTAGAGCGCCGCCGCCTTCGATCCCATCTGCAATTGCACCGGCTGCGCGCCCAACCGCATGGTGCCGCCCAGGTCCGTGATGCCGCGCTGTTCCTCCATCATGGCGATCACCGGGTGCGGCGAGGTCTTGTTGAATTCAGTCGAGTCGGCGCCCTCCAGGCCCAGCACATGGCGGGCGAATTCGATGGTGGCAATCTGCATCCCCAGGCAAAGGCCCAGGTAGGGCACACCGTGTTCGCGGGCAAACTGCGCGGCGCGGATCTTGCCGGTGATTCCCCGCCCGCCAAACCCGCCCGGCACCAGAATGCCGCCCAGGCCCTGCAGGAGTTTCTCCCCGCCAGGCTTGTCCAGCTCCTCCGCCTCGATCCGTTCGATTTCCACCCCGCAGTCGTTGCCGACGCCGCCGTGGATGATCGCCTCATACACGGATTTGTAGGCGTCCTGGAGGCCGATATATTTGCCGACCACGCCAATGCGGACTCGCCGCTGGGGCGCGATGAGTTTGCGCAGAATGTCCTGCCAGTGGGCCATGTTGGCGGGCGGCACGTCCAGCCGAAGCAACTGGCAGACGAGATCGTCCATCCGCTCGCGTTGCAGCATCAGCGGCACCTCGTAAATGCTGTGATCCACGTCCTTTTCCTCGATCACGGCCTCGTAGGGCACGTTGCAGAAGAGCGAGATTTTCTGGCGCAGTTCCTTGTCGAGCGGCCGTTCGCACCGGCAGACCAGGATGTGCGGCGTGATGCCGATTTCGCGCAGCTTGGCGACCGACTGCTGGGTGGGCTTGGTCTTGAGTTCACCCGCCGCCTTGATGAACGGCACGAAGGTGACGTGGATGAAAATGGCGTTCGTGTAGCCGACCTCCAGCGCGAATTCGCGGATGGCTTCGAGGAACGGCAGCCCCTCGATGTCGCCGGTCGTTCCGCCGATTTCGGTGATGAGGACGTCGGCCTTCGATTCGCACGCGAGGTTTTCAATGCGGCCCTTGATTTCATCGGTGACATGCGGGATCACCTGCACGGTCTTGCCGAGGTAATCGCCGTGGCGCTCCTTCTCCAGCACCCGGGCATAGACCTGGCCGCTGGTCAGGTTGTTCATCCGCGAGAGCTTGGTGTTGGTGAACCGCTCGTAATGACCGAGGTCGAGGTCGGTTTCCGCGCCGTCGTCCAGCACGTACACCTCGCCATGCTGGAACGGGCTCATCGTGCCCGGATCCACGTTGAGGTAGGGATCGAATTTCTGGAGACAGACCTTGAGCCCGCGGTTTTCGAGCAGGGTGCCCAGCGAGGCCGCCGTCAGTCCTTTGCCCAACGAACTCACCACACCGCCGGTGACAAAAATGTATTTCATGTGCTTTCCCACGTTCCATCGTTAAATCGTTAATTCGTTAAACCGTTGAATCGTTGTCGTGTCAGGAGGCTGGTCTGTCAGCCAGCGAGTCTGTTTCCCCGGTTGGCGGCCAGACGGTGGCAGCGGTTTCTCGCAGCGCGAGATCGGAACCCGTTTTGCGGTCCCGCAAGTAGCGAAGGTAACCGTTGAGCAATTGGCAAACACGCCAACCTTCCGTCTTGAGCTTCCCGATTTCATCAGCGGTCAGATAGCGCTCGTCCTCGCAGACGTTGAGATCGTCCAGCAGTTCCTGAAGCGAGCCACGCGAGATCAGGGAGAACCGAATCCGGTCAAGATAATGATACCGTCCGTGGCCCTCGGCGAGGTTGTTCGTCACGGAGACAGCGGCCCGTCGAATCTGGCTGGCCAGCTCGAACTTCTCCCAGTCCGGCAGTTTGCGCGTCACCCCGTACATCGCCTTGTGAAACTCCCGCGCCGCCTGATACACCTCCAGGTCTTCGAACGTTTTGAATGGTCGCGGCTCGGTCATGCTTCATTTAACCGCCGAACGCGGTTACGAATTCACGATTCAACGATTTAACGGTTCAACTCCCGGTCCAGGTCTGCCTGCCAGCAGTTGCTCCACGCGCACCACATCCGCCGGCGTGTCCACGCCCACGCTGTCGTAGTTGACCCGTACCACGGCGATGGCGATCCCGTTTTCCAGCGCCCGCAACTGCTCGAGCCGCTCGGCCGTCTCGAGCGCGGACACCGGAAACGCCACCAGCCGTCGCAGCGTTTCCCGCCGGTAACCGTAAATGCCCAGGTGCTTCAAAAAAGGAAACGCCGCCAACTGCTCGGTCACCGAACGACTGGCGGCGTCGCGCAGATACGGAATCGTGCGACGGGAAAAGTATAGGGCGCGGCCGGCGGCGCTGACAACGACTTTCACCGCGTTCGGGTTCTCGTATTCGGCGGCGTCGCGGACCGGCGTGGCGGCGGTGGACATCTCGGCCTCCGCCAGCGCGCCGGCCACGGCGTCAATCACGGCCGGGTCCATCAAGGGTTCGTCCCCCTGCACGTTCACCACCGCGTCGCAGGGACAGCGGGCGGCCACCTCGGCGATCCGGTCCGTGCCGCTGGGATGATCCGCGCGCGTCAGCTCCACCCGGCAGAACCGCCGTGCCACCGTGGCGATGCGCTCGTCGTCCGTGGCGACGATGACCTCGCTTAAGGACTGGGCCTGCTGGCAGCGTTCGACGACGTGCTGGATGAGCGGCTTGCCGGCGATGGGATGCAGCGGCTTGCCGGGAAACCGCGTCGAGGCGTAACGGGCGGGGATCACGCCCAAGATCTTCATGGGCTTGCAGTGTGGCAGGCGCGGATCGTTTTACAAACTTAACCTGCACCGCCGGCAGAAATTCTCCAGGGCCTTCCCCAGCCCGGGCAAAACGACCTCCCGGTGGCCCGGTCTATATCTCGGAGACAATGTCATGCGACGGAGACTCGTCATCGTCATCGCCGGGCTGCTGGTGGTCCTGGGCCTGGCCTTCGCCAACCGCCAACGCCTGCCGTGGTGGTTGGCCGGCGATGGTGCGGCCGGGCAGCGCTCCGGCTTTTCGGGCGGGTCGGGTCCTTCGTCCGCCGCCGGGCCCTTTGTCCGCGTAACCTCGATGCAGCTTCGGGGCGGGACCAATCACCCGCCCACCAACGTCATCGCCCGCTTGATGCGCGAGGAGCAGGAAGGCGGGGACGTTGATCGGGGGGCATGGCACCGAGGCGTTGAGACCTATGTTCAGCAACACAATCGCAGCGCCGAGAGTTTGCTGGCGGCGGCGCGGGTCTTGCGAGGTCTGGACCGTCGCGAGTACCTGCGCGAGGCCAAAGAGAAATATCCGAACGATCCGCGCGTCGCCTACGCCGCCTTCTACCAGCCGCCCTTCGATAATCGCCAGGCCGCACCCGAGGAACGCCGCCAGTGGTTGGACGCCTTCCAGCAAGCGGCGCCCGACAACGCCCTGCCGGGCTACCTCTCCGCCCGCGACGATTTCAAGGCCGGTCGTACCGACCAGGCCGTGCAGGAGGTCCTGGCCGCCGTCGGCAAACCGATTCAGGACTACGCCCTCGAGTCCATCCAGAATGTCGAGCAGGCCTATCTGGCCGCCGGCCTGCCGGAAGCCGAGGCCACGGCCCGCGCCACCGGTGAGCAACCACTGCCGCAGTTGGCGGAACTCAAACAACTGACCATTAACTTGGTGGAGTATGCGAAGACGCAGCAGTCGGGCGACCCGGCGGCGGCTCAGTCGGCCTTGCAGGCGGCGGTGCGCTTGGGGGGACAGCTCGACAGCGACGGCCCGTTCCTGATCAACAACCTGGTGGGCATCGCCGTCCAGCAGATCGCCCTCAACGCCATGGATCCGGCGGCCACCCTCGGCGACGCCGGGCAAACCGTGCAAAGCCAGCTCGACGCGCTGAACCAGCACAAGCAGGACTTGAAGGCGGTGGCGCAGCAGATCGAAGCCGTGCTGCCCTACCTGACCGACCAGGAGGTGGTGGCGTACTTCGACCGCATCCGTCGGGATGGCGAAACTGCCGCCGTGCAGTGGCTGCTCAGTGTCCCGGCCCATCCGTGAGGTGCCAAGGCCGGCCGCCGGCCGTCGGAAAGCAGCTTGCCGAAAACTCGGGTTCAACCTAGGTTGGTGACATGCCGGTTTCGGTTGCCAGCGCGTCAAGGAAAGAGCCGCGGCTTCAGACCGCCGAGGCGTTCCTCGGCTGGTTGCAGCCCGGCGTCCACGCCGACTTGATCCAAGGGGAGGTTGTCATGCATTCGCCGGTTAATTTGCGCCACGCCGACCTGTTGAATTTCGTGGACTATCTGCTGCGCTCCCACATCGAGGCGCACAAGCTTGGCCGGCTTTACCGCGAGGTCGTGGCGGTGCGGCTCAGCCCGCGACTGGTGTTTCTGCCGGACCTCGCCTTCTTCACCAACGAGCAGTCCGCACGGCTGGCCTCCACCCATGCGCCGTTCGCGCCCACGCTGGTGATCGAGGCGCTCTCGCCGCGCACGGCGCACCTGGACTCCGGTCCCAAGTTCACCGCTTACGAGGAACACGGGGTCGCGGAATACTGGATTCTCGATCCGGACCATCTCGCCCACCAGTTTTACCGGCGCGAAGGCGAAATGCTGGTGCCCTTCGCCGAGGAGGCCGACCTCATCCGCAGTCAAACGGTCAAAGGCTTCTGGCTCAAACGCGCCTGGCTAAACCCACAGAAACTGCCGCCCGTCCGCGTCGCGCTGGCGGAACTCGAAATCAACTGACGGACCGCCCCAGCCTGCGGTGCCCTGATTTGGTGGAGCGTCCCCGCGAGCCGGCTCGTCAGCGCCCCACCGGCAAGTCAGGTTTGGACCTCACCCACAAGCCCGCTGACAATCCACTCCGCCGCCGCTGCCAGATCATTCACCACCACAGCCCGGGCAACTTTCGCCGGTTCCTTCCGCTCCGTTTCCGCGCCGTAGCCGGTACGAACCAGCAGGCTTTGTTTCACGCCGGCGTTCCAGCCACATTCGAGGTCAATCAGCTTGTCACCGACCATGAAGCTTTCGCCGAGGTCCACGCCGAACTCGTCGCGGGCGTCGAACAGGAACTGGGGTGATGGTTTGCGCCCGCGGCTGGGCTGCTCGGGCGCCTCCGGGGCGAAATAGATCTTCTGGAACTGCACGCCCGCCCGGGTCACTTCCTCCGCGAGCCAGCGGTTGACGGCGTGCATGTCGGCGAGCGTGTAATAGCCGCGCCCGATGCCCGACTGGTTGGTGACAATGAAGAGCAGGAAGCCCGCGGCCTGCAGGCGTCGCAACGCCACCGGGACGCCGGGAAGGATCACGGCATCCGCCACCCGGTGGACATAGGCGCCTTCTTCGAGCAGCACGCCGTCGCGATCCAGGAACACCGCGCGCTTCATGCCTCGCCCCGGGCGCTGGTGACCAATTCCTCCGGGCTGACCGCGGCCGTGCCGATCTTGCCCACGACCACGCCGGCCGCGTTGTTGGAGAAGATGGCAGCCTCGATGGGCGAGGCCCCGGCGCAGACCGCCGTCGTGAAGGACGCAATCACCGTGTCGCCGGCGCCGGAGACGTCGAAGACCTCGCGCGCCACGGTCGGGATGTGGAACGGTTTCTGCCCCGACTGGCAGAGCAACATGCCTTGTTCGCCGAGCGTGATGAGCAGGAGGGCGGGTCGGAGCTCGCGCAGGAGTTTTTCCGCGACGCGCATCAGGCTGGGATCATCAAGCGGATGCGCGGTGCGCGTGCCGTCGGCGAGGCCGGCCAGCTCGAAGGCCTCCTTGCGATTGGGCGTGAGGAGCGAAAAGCCGGTGAGGTTCAACCGGTGCACGGGCTTCGGGTCCACGCTCAACCACACGCCGTGTTCGTGACAGGCCGCCCGCAAGGTGTCGAGGAGCAGTTGCGTTACCACGCCCTTGCCGTAATCGCCCACAATCACCGCGCCAGCACCCGCGAGGCGGCGGGTCAGCGCGCGGGCCAGCCGGCGGCTCGTCGCGGCGTCCACCTCCGTGCGCGTTTCGCGGTCCACCCGCACCATTTGCTGCTGATGGGCCAGGACGCGGGTCTTGATGCTGGTCATGCGATCGGGTGAGACGAGCAGGCCGGCGCAACCCACACGGCTTTCGCGCAGCAGCTCTTTCAGCCGCGCCGCCGCGTCGTCGCGTCCCATCACGGTGAACAGCTCCGTGGGCACGCCCAGGGCGGTCAGGTTGCGCGCCACGTTGGCCGCCCCGCCGGGCATGTAATTCTCGCGGTCGAATTCAACCACCGGCACGGGTGCCTCCGGCGAGATGCGGTTGACCCGGCCCCAGATGAACTGGTCGAGCATGACGTCGCCGACCACCAGGACGCGCGCCTTCGGGGCGGCGCCCAGCAGTTCGGTAATGCGCGACACGGGCAGGTTGACTTCGGTGGATTTCTTCAGTTCGGGGTTGAGCATATTGTGATTGTCACGGCGATCATGGGTTCGCCGCCGGGTTGAGGAATGCCGTCAGCGGACTGGTGGCACTGGCGGTTTCCAGCGGCGCCCCCAGGCCGGCTTCAAACGCCGTGCGGCCGGCCTCGACCGCCATTTTGAACGCCACCGCCATCCGGTTCGGATCGCCGGCGATGGCGATGGCCGTATTGACGAGCACGGCGTCGGCGCCCATTTCCATGGCCTCCGCCGCGTGGCTCGGCGCTCCCAGGCCCGCATCCACGATCACCGGCACCGTGGCCTGCTCGAGGATGATGCGGAGCTGGTCGCGCGTCTGGAGGCCGCGATTCGAGCCGATCGGCGAGCCGAGTGGCATCACGGTGGCGACGCCGACTTCCTGCAGCCGCTTCGCCAGCACGGGATCGGCGTTGATGTACGGCAGCACGGTGAAGCCTTCCTTCACCAGGATTTCCGCGGCGGCCAGGGTTTCGACCGGGTCGGGCAGGAGGTAACGCGGGTCGGGATGGATTTCGAGCTTCACCCATTTGGGCAGGCCGGCGGCGACGGCCAGGCGGGCCAGGCGCACAGCCTCGCCCGCGTTCATCGCCCCGCTGGTGTTGGGCAGCAGCAGATATTTTTCCGGGTCAATGAACTCGAGAATGTTCGCAAACGGATCGCGCCGGCCGGTCAAATCAGCGCGGCGCAGGGCCACGGTCACGATCTCCGTGCCGCTGGCCGCCAGCGCGTCACGCATCGCCTCGGGCGACGCGAACTTGCCCGTGCCGAGGAGGAGCCGCGAGCGGAACTCGCGTCCGGCAATGACGAGCGGTTGGTTGACCCATGACACGCCGCCACCCTAAGACGCGGCCGGCCGGGTGTCGAGGCAGGAGCGACAGCGTTCGGCGCTCGTCTTCCGCAACGGCTGGCATCATCCTCCACCCATGGCCACTGACAAGCGGCGACGGCGCTGGCGTTTGCTCTTCGACGTGGTCGTGTTGCTGCCACTGCTTTACGTCATGCTGCGCTGGTTCGAACATCGCCAGGTCTATCATCCAACCCACGGCTTCGCCGCCACGGGTGCCGCACTGAACCGGCCCTGGGAGGACATCACTTTTCCGGCGACGGACGGCGTCGCGCTGAACGGCTGGTTTTTTCCGGCGGCCACGAATTCGCCCAGTTCCCGGTTGGTGGTCCTTCACTGCCACGGCAACGGCGGCAACATCAGCCACCGGCTCGAGGCGGCCGCCGGGCTGCTCGACCTTGGCGTGGGCGTGTTCCTCTTCGATTACCGTGGCTACGGTCGCAGCGCCGGCCGGCCTTCCGAGGACGGCACGTATCGGGACGCCCAGGGCGCTTGCGCCTGGCTGGGCAGGCGCGGTTTCGCCGATACGAACATCCTGGTCTTCGGCGAATCGCTGGGCGGGGCGGTGGCGGCGGAATTGGCGCGGCGCGAGCCGGTGGGCGGCCTGATCCTGCAAAGCACGTTCACGAGCATTCCCGACGTGGGCGCGGAGCTGTTCCCGTGGCTGCCCGTGCGCTGGCTGGCGCACACGCGCTACGACACGTGCGCCAAGCTGCCGCTGATCCGCGTCCCGGTGCTCGTGCTGCACAGCCGCACGGACACGCTGATTCCCTTCCACCACGCCGAGCGGAACTTTGCCGCCGCGAACGAACCGAAGCTGCTGATGGAGCTCGCCGGCGACCACAACGATTCGGTCCAAACCGGCCGTGCGGAACTGGTTGAGGGGATGGAACGGTTCTTCCGGTTGATCGGTCGTGGTGCGAGCGCGGCCAGCGATTGAGGCGAAATCCGGAATCGGGGGAGCAAACGGGTGCCTGCCTGACCGCCGGGCGGGCAGGTACCGTGTGCGGCCAATGCCCACGGTCGCGGCCCAGCGGTCCGCGACCCACCACGGATCCATTCGGCGATCCCTCTCGCGCCGCAATGCGATTGCGCTCGGAGAGCAAATTCCGTAGCGTTCCTGCCACCTTGAAACCAACGGCTTTATCTGCCCTCGGCCGGCGCACCGCCGCGCCGCCGATTTCCTGGCTCATGGACCTGGCGTTCGCACGGCCCGGGCTCATCAGCCTCGCCGCCGGGTTCACCGATCCTCCGACCCTGCCCGTGCGCGCAACCCGGCGGTTGCTGTCGGAGTTGCTGCGCTCGCGCAAGACCGGCGAACCCGCACTGCAATACGGCACCACGGCCGGCCTGCCCGAACTGCGCCGGCGGACGGCCGAGCGTGTCGAACGTCTCGACGCGGCCGCCCTGACCACGGCCGACGCCCGGACCGGCCGTGCGGCCCGCACGTATTTGCGCGAGGATCTCTACGCGCCGGATGACTGGCTCATCACCAACGGCTCGCAGCAGTTGCTCTATCTCGTGACCGAGGCGCTGTGCGACCCCGGCGACATCGTGCTGGTCGAGGACCCGACCTACTTCGTGTTTCTGGGCATCGTGCAGAGCCACGGCCTGCGGGCGCGCGGCGTCCCGTTCGAGGCCGATGGCCTGGACCTGCGGCAGTTGGAGCAGGTGCTGGCCTCGTTGAAGGCGACGGGCGAGTTGCCGCGGGTGAAACTGCTTTACCTGGTCAGCTATTTCCAAAATCCGACCGGCACGACGACGAGCCTGGCCAAAAAGGCCGCGGTCCTGGCCTTGCTGCGCCGTTACGAACGCGCGGCGGGGCATCCACTTTACGTGGTCGAGGACGCGGCGTATCGCGAAATGCGGTTCGTCGCGGAGGACGTGGCGTCGGCGCTGACGGTGCCGGGCGCCGCCGCCCGGGTTATTTACGCCGGCACCTACAGCAAGCCCTTTGCGACCGGCGTGCGCGTCGGGTTTGGCCGTTTGCCGGCGGGACTGCTGACCGCGGTGACCCGGATCAAGGGCAACCACGATTTCGGCACGACCAGCCTGACCCAGCACCTGCTCGCCGGCGCGCTGGCGTCCGGGGAGTATCAGCGGCAGCTCGCCCCGTTGCGACGCCGCTACGCCGAGAAGGCGCGGGTGATGGCGGAGGCCCTGCGCCGGCATTTTCCGGCGGACGTGACCTGGCGTGAGCCGGAAGGCGGTTTGTATGTTTGGGCGCGGGTACCGGGGCGCCTGCGGACCGGGGTGGGGTCGCGGATGTTTCGCCAGGCGCTCGACCAGGGCGTGTTGTACGTGCCGGGGCGGTTGTGTTATGCGGAGGACCCGCCGCGCCGCGCGCCGGACCGCGAGATGCGAATCAGTTTTGGCAGCGCGACCCTGCGCGAAATCGCCGTTGGTGTTGCGCGGCTGGGCCGGGTGATCGGCGAGTTCATTTGAGGCGGCGGCTGGTTCCGGGCCTTGCCGTGGCCTCCGGCGAAACCGTAGCGCCGGTCGGCGGATCGCTGCCAGATGGCGGCAAACTCCCGTTTGCCGCTACGCCACCGCCGGCAGTTCCGGCTATCAGTTCCGCTATCAGTTCCGGCTTGCGGTTGGAGGCGCGGTTTGTAAACTGGGGCCACTATGCAATACCGGATTTCCAAGCACGCGGCTGCCCTGACCCCCTCGCTGACGCTGGCGATCGACGCCAAGGCCAAGCAGATGAAGGCGGAGGGTCTGGACGTGGTTGGGTTCGGCGCCGGGGAGCCGGACTTCGACACGCCCCAGCACATCAAGGATGCGGCCGCCGCCGCGCTCGCCGCCGGGTTCACGAAGTACACGCCGAGCAGCGGCATTGCGGAGCTGCGCCAGGCCATCGCCGACAAGTTCAAGCGGGACAACGGGCTGACCTACAAGGCATCGCAAATCATCGTCTCCTGCGGCGGCAAGCACTCGTGTTTCAACGCGGTGCTGGCCACCTGCCAGGAAGGCGACGAAGTGATTATTCCGGCCCCTTATTGGCTGAGTTACCCGGAGATGGTGAAGCTGGCGGGGGCGACGCCGGTGATCCTGCCGACGAGCGACGCCTCGGATTTCAAGGTCACGCCGGACCAATTGCGCGCCGCCCTCACGCCGCGCACACGGCTGTTCATTCTGAATTCGCCCAGCAATCCCACCGGCAGCCTCTACGCGCCGGCCGAGTTGAAGGAGCTGGGGGACATCTGTGTCGAGCACGGCGTGCTGATCATGAGCGACGAGATTTACGAGAAACTGGTCTATGACGGCGCCGAGCACGTCAGCATCGCCAGCTTTTCGCCGGAGCATTGCGCCCACACGATCATCACCCACGGCTTTGCCAAGGCCTATTCGATGACGGGCTGGCGGCTGGGTTTCATGGCCGCGCCGGAACCGATCGCGAAGGCCGTGGACGCGATCCAGAGCCACAGCACGAGCAACGCGACCTCGTTCGCGCAGAAGGGCGCCGTGGCGGCGCTCACCGGGCCGCAGGACCACCTCAAGCTCTGGCTGGCGGAATACACCAAGCGCCGGGCCTTCGCCTACCAGCGCCTGAACTCGATGCCGGGCGTCTCCTGCGTCAACGCCAAGGGCGCGTTCTACCTCTTCCCCAACATCGCCCGGACGGGCCTCAAATCCACCGAGTTCTGCGCCCGCCTGCTCGAGGACATGAAGGTGGCCGCGGTGCCGGGCATTGCCTTCGGGGCCGACGACTACATCCGCATCAGCTACGCCACCAGCCTGACCAACATCGAGAAGGGACTGGACCGGATGGAGCAGTTCGTGCGGCGGCTGGTAAAGTAGGCGCCGGAGGGCGTGCGGGCGCAACGCCACCGCGATTTCACTTGGCGGCGGGCCGGTGAAGTGCGACGGTAATGTTCCCATGATTCATGGGAGTGCGTCGTGGGTGTCCGCCCCCGGCGCGGGCGACGGGATTCCGACTCCGGGCGCCTTTTCCCGATTCCTGCGTCTCGTCCCGCCGTTTCAGCGGGCCGGTTGTCGGGATCGGCGGCGGGTCTGCCGGCGCGAAGGCCGTGCCGGCCGCGCCAAGTCGGACGACGCCCCGGACGGGGAGCTTTTAGTATGCAGCATATCCGCAATATTGCCATCATCGCCCACGTGGACCACGGCAAGACCACGCTGGTGGACTGTCTGCTCAAGCAGTCCGGCACTTTTCGCGCCAACGAAGCCAAGGCCAGCGAGGTGCGCATCATGGACTCGATGGATCTGGAGCGCGAAAAGGGCATCACCATCAAGGCCAAGAACGCCGCCTTCAAGTACAAGGGCTACCACGTCAACATCGTGGACACGCCCGGTCACGCGGATTTCGGCGGCGAGGTCGAGCGCATCATGAACATGATTGACGGCGTGCTGCTGGTGGTGGACGCCGCCGACGGCCCACAGGCGCAGACTCGGTTCGTCCTGCGCAAGGCGCTGGAGGCCGGCGCCAAGCCGATCGTCGTCATCAACAAGATCGATCGGGACAACGCCATCCCGAAACACGTGCTCGACCAGGTCTGGGAGTTGTTCATTTCCCTCAACGCCACCGACGAGCAGATGGATTTCCCGATCATTTACGCCAGCGCCAAGGAAGGTTATGCCCGGGTGCATCTGGAGGACACCACCACCACGATGGAGCCGCTGTTCCAAGCGATCGTGAATCAGATCCCGCCGCCGCGCGCCCACGCCGGGCTGGAGTTCAAGATGCTCGTGGCCAACCTTGACTACTCGGATTACCTGGGCCGCATCGCGTTCGGCAAGATTCACACCGGCAAGGTCAGGGTGGGCGATCCGACCGTGTGCATTCATGGAAACGGGCAGAAGACCCGGGGTAAAATCACCTCCCTGTTCAATTTTGAAGGCCTTAAGCGCATCGAGATCGAGGAGGGTCACGCCGGCGACATCGTGGGCGTGGCCGGTTTTGAAGACGTGTTCATCGGCGAAACCATCACCGACACCGAGGAGCGCCAGCCGCTGCCCTACATCCCGATTGACCCGCCGACAATTCAGATGCAGTTCGCGGTGAACGACGGCCCGCTGGCCGGGAAGGATGGCCAGCTCGTCACCGCCCGCCACCTCTGGGAACGGTTGCAGAAGGAAATCCGCACCAACGTCGCCCTCCGCGTGGAGCCGACCGACGCGCCGAACATTTTCAACGTCAGCGGCCGGGGCGAGATGCAGATCGCCATCCTCGTCGAGCAGATGCGCCGGGAAGGTCACGAAGTGCTGGTCTCCCGCCCGGAGGTCATCTGGCGCAAGGACACCGACGGGGTTTTGCTGGAGCCGATCGAGAAACTGTTCCTGGAAATTTCCAAGGACACGATGGGCCCGGTGCTGGAGAACCTGGCCAACCGCAAGGCCGAGATTACCAACATGCACCACCACGGCGACCAGGTGAGCGTGGAGGCCTTGATTCCGATGCGCGGCCTGATCGGTTTCGAGACCGATCTGGTGAACCAGACCCGCGGCCTGGGGGTGATGAGCCATCTCTTCCACGATTACGGCCCGGATCGCGGCGAGGTCATCTCCCGCAAGAACGGCTCCCTGGTGAGCATCGAGGACGGCGTCGCCACGGCCTATGCGCTGAACATGAACCAGGAACGCGGCCGGCTGTTTGTCGAACCCGGCGAGATGATTTACCGCGGCATGATCGTCGGCGAAAACGCGCGGGAAACCGACATTCCGGTGAACCCGTGCAAGATCAAACACCTGACCAACATGCGGTCGGTGGGCGATGGCAAGGGCATCCAGTTGGAGCCGCCGTTGCGGATGTCGCTCGAGCGCGCCCTCGAATACATTGGCCCGGACGAATACGTGGAGGCCACGCCGAAGAACCTCCGGTTGCGCAAGAAACTCCTCAACGAGGTCCAGCGCAAGCGGGCAGCACAGAACCGCGGCGCGCGCTCCGTGGCGGCCTGACGGGGGCGCCGGGACCGCCCGCGGATTGCGCTTGCGCGGGGGAACGCGGACGTTAGATTCCGCCCCGGTTGACACACGCATCTCCCGCCGGCGCGCCCCTGGTTGGGCCGGTGAAACCCAATTGCAACGAACGTGAAAATATTCAGCGGCAATTCCAATCCGCCCCTCGCCCAGGCAATTTGCCAGTCGATCGGTCTTGAACTGGGACGCTGTACTGTGTCGGCCTTCCCCGACGGCGAAACCTTTGTCAAAATCGAGGAGAACGTGCGCGGCCAGGACACCTACGTGATCCAGTCTTCCGGTCCGCCGAGCAACCAGCACCTGATGGAGCTGTTCATCATGATGGATGCGTTGCGCCGCGCCAGCGCCAGCCGCATCACCGCCGTGCTGCCCTTTTACGGCTACGCGCGCCAGGACCGCAAGGACCAGCCGCGGGTGCCCATCACCGCCAAACTGGTGGCCAACCTGCTCGTCGCCGCCGGCGCCAGCCGGGTGCTGACGATGGATCTGCACGCCCAGCAGATCCAGGGTTTCTTCGACATCCCGGTGGACCACCTCTATGCCGCGCCGGTGATGTACAATTACCTCAAGACCAAGACCATGCCCGACCTGGTGGTGGTCAGCCCGGACGTGGGCGGCTTGAAGATGGCCCACGCCTACGCCCAGGTGCTCGAGGCCGAGCTGGCGATCGTCGCCAAGCGCCGCAAGAGCGCCACCGAGATCGAGTCCATGACGCTCATCGGCGAGGTGCGCGACCGCACGGCGTTGCTCGTGGACGACCTGACGGAAACAGCGGGCACGCTGACGACGGCGTCGGCGTTGCTCCACGCCAACGGGGCACGGAAGGTTCTGGCCTGTGTTTCCCACGCCATCCTCAACGATCTGGGCATTCAGCGCCTGCGCAATTCAGCTATTGACGAGTTGATCACGACTGATACAGTCCTCCGTCCTGCTATTGACGGGTTGCGGATCACCACCCTGTCGGTGGCGGGTTTGTTGGGCGAAGCGATCAAGCGAATCCACACGAATTCCTCGGTGAATTCGCTGTTTGAGTTCAAAGGCGGCCGCACCAGTTGAGCGGGCGCATCGCCGTCGGATGTGAAAGTCGAAGCATGAAATCGTTAGCGTTGACCGTTTTTCCGCGAACTGAGGCGCGCCGGCCGGGCGTGAAGAAGCTGCGCACCGCCGCGCGCGTGCCCGCCGTCATTTATGGCCTGCGCCGGCCCAAACCCCAGAATCTCGAGATCAAGCTCAAGGAACTCCAAGACCTCGTCCACCGCTCGGTTTCCGAGAACATCCTGGTGGACTTGAAGGTCGAGGGTGATCCCGAACCCGAGCGGCTGGCCTTGGTGCAGGAAATCCAGCACCATCCGCTGAGCGGCGCGCCGCTGCACGTGGACTTCCACGAAATCGCCCCGGACGAGCGCGTGGTGGTGAGCGTGCCGGTGGAGGCCGTGGGCGAAGCGCAGGGCGTCAAGGACGGCGGCGTGCTCGAACACGTGCTGTTCAAGCTGCGCGTGCGCACCCTGCCCAAGGACATTCCCGAGTCGCTGCAGGTGGATGTCACCAATTTGAAGATCGGCCAGGCCATCCGCATCGGCGAGATCCCGGCCCCGCCGGGCACCGAGATTCTCGGCGACAAGCACATTTCCGTGCTCGCGGTGGCCGCGCCGGTCGAAGAAGTCGTGGAAGTGGCGGAAGCGGAGCCCGGTGCGCTCGAACCGGAGGTCATCGGCGAGAAGAAGGAAGAAGGCGAGGAAGGCGAGGGCGCGGAGAAGGGCGCGGAGAAGGGTGCCGAGAAGGGCGCGGCCAAACCGGGTGCCAAGGCGGGCGAGAAGGGCGAGAAGGCTCCCGCGGCCGAGGAAAAACCGGCCGACAAGAAAGCCGAGAAAAGGCCCGAGAAAAAGCCCGAGAAAAAGAAATAGCGCCGGCCCGGCGGGCGGGGCGGCGCCAGCTCCCGCATGGAGCCTTGGCATCTTATCGTGGGCTTGGGCAACCCGGGTGGCGAGTATGCCCGCACGCGGCACAACGCGGGATTCATGCTGGTCGAGCGGTTGGGACGGGACTGGCAGGCGGACTGGCGTCACGAAGACCGGTTTCGGGCGCGTCTGGCCCAGGGTGTTCGCGCGAAGCGCCGCTGGATTTTGTGCCAGCCGCAGACGTATATGAACGCCAGCGGCGAAGCGGTGGCCACGGTGGCCGCCTTTTACCGGGTGCCGCCGGCAAGGGTACTGGTGGCGGTGGACGACGCGGATTTGCCTATGGGTACGCTGCGATTACGGCCCGACGGCAGCAGCGGTGGACACCATGGACTGGAGTCCGTCGAGCGGTGCCTGGGCACGCGGACGTATCCGCGGCTGCGGCTCGGCATCGGCCGGCTGGCCGCCGACGGCCGGCAGATTACCGGCCATGTATTAGGCCGGTTCAGTCCGGATGAGGCCGGCTGGCTGGAGCGGGTGATGGAACGGGCCGCCACCGCCGTGGAGTGCTGGCTGGACGGCGATGTGACGGTGGCAATGAACCGATTTAACGGGGCCGTGACGGCTCCGCCAACAAAGGACAGTTGAGTGAAACGTTACGAAGGTTTGTTTATCCTGAACACCTCCGGCAAAGAGGACAGTGTGAAGGATTTGATTGATAAGATCTCGGCCGAGATCACCACGCTGGGCGGACAGATTGAAACCGTCCAGAAGATGGACAAGCGTGCCTTTGCCCGGGTCGCCGACAAGAAGCACACGGGCGGGTTCTACGTGAACATCATCTTCGCCGCGGCGCCCGGGGTCGTCGCCCAACTGCGCAGCCGCTTCGCCTTGAGCGAGGACGTGTTCCGCACACTCTTCACCATCGCTCCGCCGCCCAAGAAAACCACCGAACCCGCCGCGGCCTGAAAGCCGCGGCCTCACGCTTATGGCCAGCTTCAATAAAGTCATCCTGGTCGGGAACCTGACCCGCGACCCCGAACTGCGCTACACGCCCAAGGGCTTGGCCATCGCCAAGATCGGCGTCGCCGTGAACCGCCGCTGGACCTCCGAAAGCGGCGAACAGCGCGACGAGACGACATTCGTGGATGTGGACGCCTTCGGCAAGCAGGCCGAAACCATCGGCCAGTATTTGAAGAAGGGCCGGCCCATCCTGATCGAAGGCCGCTTGCGTTTGGATCAGTGGGACGACAAACAAAGCGGTCAAAAGCGCAGCAAACTGGGCGTGGTGCTGGAAAACTTCCAGTTCCTTGACAGCGGTGGTCGCGCCGACGGCGCTGCGGCCCCGACCGAACCGCCCGCCCACCGCCCCTCTGCGGCTGCGGCTCCGGCTGCGGCTCCGGCTGCGGCCGAACCGGCCGCTGACGCCGGCGCCCCGCCTCCCGAGGAGGACGACGTCCCATTTTAACCGCCGCCGCGGCGCGCATTCCCCACCTCTGAATCGTTCGTTATGGCAAAGACTGAAGTCATCCTTACCAGCAACATCGTCGGCCTGGGCGCCGAATCCGACCAGGTGAAGGTCGCCGCCGGTTATGCCCGCAATTACTTGCTCCCGCAAGGGCTGGCTGTCCCGCTCACGGCGACCAACAAGCGGCGCATTGAGGCGCTCCGCCAGCGTCGCGCCGAGCGCGAAGCGCATGAACTCAACACCATGACCGAGCTGGCGGCCTCACTTTCCAAGATCGTCCTCAAAATCGTGGTGAAGACCGGCGCCGACGGCAAAATGTTCGGTTCGGTCACCGCCGGCACCATCGCCGACGAACTCAAGCACCAGTGCGACGTCACGCTCGACAAGCGCAAGATTCACGTCGAGCACGCCATTCGCACGCTGGGCGAGCACGAGATCGAGCTCAACCTCCACCCCGACGTGAAGGCGAAGCTCAAGATCATCATCGAGAGCGCCACCCCGGCGGAACTGCCGGTTGTCCCGCTCGATTTTCGGGCTGGTCGCGTGGCGCGCGAGGCCCGGGCCGGCGGTGAGAAACCCGCGCCCGAAACCCGTCCGCCCAAGGAAGTCAAGACCGTCAAGGCCAGGCCCGAGAAGAAGGCCAAGGAAGCCGCCGCATAACACGTGGCGGCGAGGCTTGGGATTGCTGGTTGCTGGTTGGCTTCGACTGGCTGGCTTGTCTCCCTTCCTCCGGCGGTGAACAACCGGTGAATAGCCGGCGAACGGTGACCAGCAACTTCGGGTTGTATCCGGTCGCCGCTCGCGGTTTGCTCTCGTCATGACCGACGCTGCCGATTCAAGTTCCACCCTCGATACCGCCCCCCCGGCCATTGATCTCAAGCGCACCCGCCGGACCAAAACCGCCCCGGCGCCCGCCGCCAGGCTCGATCGTCTTCCCCCGCACTCGCTCGAAGCCGAGCAGGGGGTCCTGGGCTGCATCCTGCTCGCTCCGTCCGACGGAATCGGACTTTGCCTGCAGAAAATCAAGAGCGGCGCCGAAGTCTTTTACGACCTGCGCCACCAAACGCTCTTCGCGACGATGGTGGCGATGTACGACCAGCTCAAGGCGGTGGACCCGGTCACCTTGGGGCAGTGGCTGAAGGACCGGGGCCTGCTCGATGCGATCGGCGGTTATGCCTATCTCTCTTCACTGATGGATGCCGTGCCGTCCGCGGCGAACCTCGAGTACTACGTCGAGATCGTCCGCGAAAAGGCGTTGTTGCGAAAAATGATCCAGACATGCACGAACGTCATCGCCCGCGCCTACGAGGAGCCGTCTGAGGTGGAGCGGTTGATGGACGAGGTCGAACGCGACGTGTTGCGGATCGGCGAGGAGCGGTTGAATTCCGGCGTCATCTCGATCAAGGAAACCGTCAAGAAGGCCTTCGCCCGCGTCGAGGAGTATCAACAAAACCCGGGGAAGATGAATGGGTTGGGCACCGGCTTTGCCGATCTGGACAACATGACGACGGGGCTCCACGGCGGGGAAATGATCGTGATCGCCGCGCGACCCAGCATGGGCAAGACGTCGCTGGCGATGAACATCGCCGAATTCGTCGCGGTGGAGCAGCAGCTTCCGGTGGGGGTGTTCAGTCTGGAGATGGCCGCCGAGTCGCTGGTGCTGCGCATGATGTGCTCGCGGGCCCGGCTGAACCTGCACGGCGTCCGCAGCGGCGGTTTGGGGATGCGGGACAGCAACAAGCTCACCAGCGCGGCCAGCAAGCTTGCGTCGGCCCCGTTGTTCATTGACGACACGGCCAGCCTGTCCGTCCTGCAACTGCGCGCGCGGGCGCGCCGGATGAGCCAACAGTCTGGCATCAAACTCTTTGTCATTGACTACCTGCAGTTGGTCCATTCTACTGCCGCACGAGCCGACCAGAACCGGCAGCAGGAGATTGCCGACATCTCGGGCGGCATCAAGGCATTGGCGAAGGAGCTGGATGTGCCGGTGATCGTCCTGAGCCAGTTGAACCGCGAAGTCGAACGCGACAAGGGCCGCAAACCGCGGCTTTCCGACTTGCGTGAATCCGGCGCCATTGAGCAAGATGCGGACCTGGTTGGCCTGCTGTACAAGGCCGATCCGGGCAATCCGAAGAAACCGTCCGGCGGCGAGGATGACGACAACGCAGACGAAGCGGACGCGGGTCCAGTGAACTTATACATCGCGAAGCAACGAAACGGTCCCACGGGCGACGTTCACCTGACGTTCTTCCGCTCGATCACGCGCTTTGAGTCCGCCGCCAGGATTCCAGACGACGCGGCATCGTAACCGTGGCCATCGCTCCCACCATGACCCTCCTTCTTCGTCGCGGCTGGCTCCTGTTGTTGATGCTGTTGTCGTTCGCCGTGCCGACGGCCCTGGCCCAGCGCGAAGGAAAGGTCGTCAAGATCGAAATTGTCCACGAGGGCCCGCCCGCCTGCAGTGATTCGCTCATCCGTGGTTACCTGCGCCTCAAGGAAGGCGACGTTTACAACCACAACGCGATCAACGACGACATCCGCAGCCTGTACGGCACCGGCTATTTCTTCAACATCGAGGAGCGGGAGGAAGAGGTGGACGGCGGCATCAAGCTGATCTACCGGGTCCAGGGCAAGCCGACCGTCACGCAGATCCTCTTCACCGGCAACAAGAAGTTGAGCAGCAGCAAGCTCCGGAAGAAAATATCGTCGAAGGTCGGCCAGCCGATGGACGAGCGAAAGCTCTTCAGCGACAAACAGGAGATCCTCAAGCTGTATCAGAAATCCGGCCGCCAAAAGACCACGGTCGAGTATGTGCCGGTCATTGACAAGCCGCTGGGCAAGGGCACCATCACGTTCGAGATCACCGAGGCCCCCAAGGTCAAGATCAAGGACGTCCAGTTTATCAATGGCACGGCCTTTTCGCAGCGCAAACTGCGGATGGCCATCAAGACTCGCCGGCACTGGATGTTCTCCTGGCTCACCGGCAGCGGCGTGCTCAAGGACGAGCAGTTTGAGGACGACAAGGAAAAGCTGGCCGATTTCTACCGCGAGCATGGCTACATCGATTTCGAAATCAAGGACATCAAGTTCGACCAGATTGGCCCGAAATGGCAGATCATCCGGTTTACGGTGAACGAGGGCTCCCGCTATCGGGTTGGGTCGGTCGCCTTCGAGGGAAACCAGCTGTTCGCCACCAACGAAATCCTGTCGAGGATCTATACCCGGGACGGCAACCAGATCAAACGCGGCCTGACCATGACCTCCGGCGACGTCTTCACGCCCAAGGGGCTGAGCCGCGACCTTGACGCCATTGACGACTTCTACGGGGCGCGCGGCTACATTGATGCCCGCGTGCGTTCCCAGAACGTGCCGAACACCGAGCACGGCACCATGGACGTGGTCTTCAAGATTGATGAAGGCAGCCAGTCCCGCATCGAGCGGATCGAGATCAAGGGCAACATCCATACCAAGGACAAGGTCGTCCGTCGGGAGCTGGCGGTAAACCCCGGTGAGATCTTCAACATGGTCCGGGTCCGGCTCAGCACGAACCGCCTCCACGGCCTGAATTACTTCGCCAAAGTGGACGCCCAACCCGAGCCCAGCCCGGACCTCAAGGACCACAAGGACCTCGTGATCAGCCTCGAGGAGAAGAACACCGGCAATGTTCGCGCGGGTGCCGGCTTCAGCACGGTCGAGAACCTCGTCGGCTTCGTCGAGGTCAGCCAGGGCAATTTTGACCTCTTCAAGCCGCCCCTGTTTCTCGGCACCGGCGCGGGCCAGAAAATCCGGCTTCGGGCCCAATACGGCACCAAACTTCAGGATTACGAACTCACCTTCATCGAGCCCTGGTTCATGGGGCGCAAGCTGGCCTTGAGCGTGGACCTTTTTTACCGGGAGATGGATTACTACAGCACCCTGTACAACGTCCGCGAAGCCGGCGCGCGGCTCGGGCTCAGCCGCACGCTGTGGAACGACTACTGGATCGGCAATATCAGCTATACCCTCGAAAACGTCGGCTTGGTGGACATGCCGGCGCCCGGAACCTACGTGGACACCAACGGCGTGGTTCAGACCTCGGATTCGGTCCCACCGCAGATCCGGGCCGAGCAGGGGTACACGCTGGTGTCGAAGATCGGCACCTCGATCGCCTACGACACGCGCAACAGCGTGATGCTGCCCGACCGCGGCCAGCGGACCGCGCTGTTGACCGAGTTCGCGGGCGGACCGTTCGGCGGCGACACCGATTTCTACAAGCTGGAGTTGGACACCTCCCGCTATTTCCGCGGCTTCGCCCCCGGCCACGTCCTGGAACTGGTCGGCCAAATCGGGGTCGTGGACAACCACAGCGGGGATGCGAATGTGCATCTGTTCGACCGGTGGTTCCTGGGCGGTCTTTACAACCTCCGCGGCTACAAGTATCATGCCGTCGGTCCTTACGACAGCACCGGTACGGAGCCGCTCGGCGGCCGGACTTTTTGGTTTGCCACCGCGGAATACAGCATCCCTATTATTGAACGTGTGCGGCTCGCCGCGTTCTATGATGTCGGCAACGTCTATCCGGACGCTTACAGCTTCCGGACGTTGAACTCGAACTATGGCCTTTACAGCGACAACTGGGGTGTCGGCATCCGTCTCAACATCCCGTCCATCGGCCCGCTCCGCCTGGATTACGCGGTGCCGATCACGCATGACCAGTTCACCAGCGGCAGTGGTCGCTTCCAGTTCGGCGTCGGTTTCACGCGCGAATATCAATAAACCATGCCCGCAACACCCATGAACACCCAACCGCTCGTTTTTCTCCGAACCGCCGTGCTGGCGGCGATGGCCCTCGCCCTCGGCTCCCTGCTCGCCCAAGCCGAACCGAAGATCGCCGTCGTCAACCTCAAGACCGTCTTCGACGGTTACTACAAAACGAAACAGTCCGATTCCGTCATCAAGGACCGGCAGACGGACTACGAAAAAGACAAAAAGAAGATGGAGGACGACTACAAGAAGGCCAATGAGGAATACAAGAAGCTCAACGACAGCGCGGTTGACCCGGCCGTGTCCCAAGAGGAGCGCGACAAACGCAAAAAGGACGCCGAGAGCAAGCTCCTGGAGATCCGCGAGATTGATCAGAGTTTTCGTCAGTTCGACGCCGATTTTCGCTCCAAGATCAGCGACCAGATCGGCCGGATGCGGGAGAAGATCCTCCAGGACATCCGCGAGGTGGTGAACACCAAGGCCAAGGCCGGCAGCTATACCCTCATCGTGGACGCGGCCGCCCAAAGCTCCGACCGGACCCCGGTCATCCTCTATACCGCGGGCAGCCCCGACCTGACCGATGAAGTGCTCAAGGAGCTCAATGACAAGGCCCCGCCGGGCGCCCTCACCCCGGAGAAGCCGGCGGACAAGAAGGACGCGCCGAAGGAAGAGAAAAAGGACGGCAAGAACTGACCGCGGCGATCGCGGTTGAATTGGCGCCCCGCCCCGGTGGCGGGGCTTTTGTTTTCACCTATTTCGCCAGGGCGACGAGGTATCGCTGGCACCGGGCGGCCTCGGCCGCCTGTTGCCGGTGCGAGTAAATCTGGTGCAGGTTGGAGCACATCCGCAACAGCGTGCGCGCGGGGCTCACCGGCGCCAGAAACGCGTCCTGAAACCCGTGGCCGCTGCGCTGGAGATGCTGGATGCAGTCCGCCCGCGTCAGCAGCTTGCCGCGGTTGAAGGCGTCAATGAAGAACGTCTCGGTGGAGGACTGGTAGCGGCAGAGAAAATGGCCGGGCATGGCGATGCCCACGATGGGCAGTTGCAGCCGCCGCGCCAGCAGCCAGTACAGGGTGCACAGGCTGATCGGGTTGCCAGTTCGCCGGTCCACCACCCGGTTGAGGTAGCTGTTCTCCGGATCGTAGTAGTTCTCCTGATCTCCGTGAAACCCCAGTTCCTCGAAGAGGTGGGTGTTCATCGCCGCCAGCACGCCGGCCGCTCCGTCCTCCGGTTGGATCTGCTCGCGGAGTTCCTCCGCATAGCCGTCCAGCAGGGCGCGATACGCTTCCGGATTGACGTCCGGGTAGCGTGTCTGCGTCAGCCGCCACACCCCTTCCTCCAGATCGAGGTCCTCGCCGTGCCTGACGCAAAACGCCAGGAACCGCGTGTCCGCCTCGGCGCGCGCGAAATGCTGCAGGATGTCCGTCGCGTGGCGCCGCAGCAGCGGGTCGTTGCTCCGGGTGTGCGGGCGCAGCCAGTCGGCGGCCGCCGAACCGCCCGCGATGATCTTGTTGCGCACCGCCTGGTAAACCGCCAGGTCTTCGTCCGCCAGCAGGGTCAGCAGGGCCGCTCGCTGCCGGGTGGAGGAGACATCCTCGGAAAGGAGGGCAGGTGAAGTTTTCATGCCGGGTGCCGCACATCCATGCCAGCAGAACCCGGTCCCGATTTCAACCGATAAATCGCGCGGCAAAATCGTCGTAACCCCGCACCGCCGGTGGGCGCGACGACGCGTGATCCCTCACACGATTTCCACCGGACACTTCGGCAGCGCGTCGAGAAACGCCTGGCCGTACCGCTTGGTCAGCACCCGGTTGTCCAGCACCACGATGATACCGGTGTCGGTTCGCGTGCGGATCAGCCGCCCGACGCCCTGGCGGAACTTCAGGATGGCCTCCGGCAGCGAGAACTCGGCGAACGAGTTGCCCCCGCGCGCCTCGATCGCCTCGATGCGCGCCTCGATCAGCGGGTGGTCCGGCACGGCGAACGGCAGCCGGGTGAGGATCACGCTGCTGAGCGCCTCGCCCGGCACGTCCACGCCTTGCCAAAAGCTGTCGGTGCCAAACAGCACCGAATCCACGTCCTCCTTGAATTGCTCGAGCATGGTCGAACGCGGCGTGCCCGTGCCCTGCACCAGGCACGCGATCCCCAGCCGCGCAAAGAAGGGCGCCATGCGCTCCCCCAGCTCGCGCATCAGCCGCGCGTTGGTGAACAGCACAAACGCCTTGCCGTGGGTCTGCCGCACAAAGTGCTCGACCCAATGCTCGAGCGCGTCTGCATAGCCCGCCTCGCGCGGATCGGGCATTTTGTGGACGACAAATAGCTTCATCTGCCGCTCGTAATCGAACGGCGTGCCGACCCGGAGCTGCGTCGCGGCCTCGGCGCCCACGCGGTGGATGAAATAGGCGAGCGGGTCGCGCCGGCGTAGGACAGGCGTCCCGCCTGTCTCTGATTTTTCTGCGCTGCCTTGAGACAGGTTGGACGCCGGGCCAACGGCGATGGGGCTGGCCACACTGCTCCCGTGACCGAGGCGAAACTCGCCCTCATCCAAGCGTGCCTTTTCAGGATTCTCCGCAATGTAAGACGAGAATCTCTCCAGGGCGGCCGCGTCCCGCACGATGCAATCGAACGATTCGTCCTGCCAGACCCGGCCTTCCCGTCCCAGCGCGGCATTGATTTTTTTGGCCGTGAAGGATTTCCAGGAGTGCAGAATTTCGGAAAGCGTGTGGGCTCCGAGCGGGCGAACCAAAACGTGGACGTGGTTGGGCATGACGACAAAATGACCGAGCCAGTAGCGCTGCGAATCGAAGAACCGCAAGGCCTGCTCGACTACGGCGGAAAGCTCCGGCTGCCGCAGCCAACATCCCCCTAGACCCTCATCCAGCCACCCGTGAAAGCGTTCGGCGAATTGTTCGGCATACTCCTGCTCCTGCTCCGCGGTCCGCGGGGGCGGGTGCCTTCGCAGCCATTCCCGCAACTCGGTCTCCCATTGAACCAGCTTGGACTGCGGAATCGAATCCGCCAGCCGGAACGTGACGAAATAAGTGCAGCCGTCCTGATGCCAATGCGGCAGCTGCCGTCCGGTTTTCGCAACCGGAGTGCGCGGATCAAATGGAGCGAAGGGCGGGACGAAAACCGGCCCGGGCGCGGGCTTTCCTGGCCGTAGGACAGCCGTCGCGGCGGTTTCCAATTTCCCTGAGTTTTCTTTCCTGGATGGAGACAGGCGCGACGCCTGTCCTACGGTCGCCAGCGTGGCGCTGGTCATGATGATGGAAGTGTCGCTTTCAAAAAGGCGGCGGCGCAGGAACCCGGCCACCTCGAGCGGCGCGGCGTTCAACGCCACGGTCCGTTGCGCCTTGCCGCTGCGTTCCACCCAATAGACATGGTCCGGGGCGCCCTGGCCGAGAAATTCCGCGACCTCGTCCCGCAGTTCGCCCAGCCGCCGGTTGCACTCGATCAGCTCCTGCCCAATCTCCTGGTCCTCGCTGGCCTTGATCAGCTCGCTCACCGCCTCGCGCAGCCGCTGGATTGGCAGGCTCAGGTTGTCCGCCACCAATTCCGCCCGCCGGATGCGCAGCTCGGTCCATTGCCGTCGCGTCGCCGGGCCCGGCCGGCCGGCCGCGGTGCCGCCTTCGGGGGCCTCCCGTTGCCGCCGGCTGAGTTCCTCGCACGCTGCCTCGACGTTGGCAAAGAACGCGTCCGCCTGCTCCAGCAGGTCCGCCACCAACCGGATCGCCGCCCCTTTGCGCAGCGTAGCCAGCAGACCCTTCTCGGTTTTGGGGTTCCACAACCGGTTCAACGCCCACCGCACCTGCCCGCTCGACACGCTCAGGCCGATGTGGCGCGACGCAACCTGCTCCATCTGGTGCGCCTCGTCGAAGATGACAAAGTCGTTCTTGAACAGGATGCCCCCTTCCACCACCTCCTCCAGACCGCCCAGCAGGTTGAAAAAGAGCGTGTGGTTCAGCACCAGCAGGTCCGCCGACAGGAACCGCTGCCGCGCCCGCTGGAAAAAGCAAACCTGGTGATCTTTCGCGAAGTCCGACGGGAAGCCGCAGAGTTTCGGCGTGCACAGTCCCCGTTCGGAACACACCTGCGCCCACACCTTCGCGTCCGGCTCCGGGTCGAGGTCGGACAGGCTGCCGTCGTCGGTCTGCTGCGCCCAGGCGTGAATCCGGTCCAGCTCGGCGGCCTCGGAGGAGGTGAACAGGTTGCCCGCCTGTTGCCGCGCCTTGTGCAGTCGGCGCGTGCAGAGGTAATTCGCCCGCCCCTTGAGCATGCTGTAGTCGAAGCGCACCGGCAGAACCTGCGCCAGCATCGGCAGGTCTTTTTGGGTGAGTTGCTCCTGGAGGTTGATCGTGTGCGTGCAGACGATGGCCTTCTTGCGATGGGCCACCGCGAACAGGATCGCCGGCACCAGGTAGGCCAGTGACTTGCCCACGCCCGTGCCCGCTTCGACCGCCAGGTGTTTGCCCTCCTGGAGTGCCCGTGCCACGGCGACGGCCATGACCTGCTGTTGCGGTCGGAATTCAAAATTCTTCGCCCGCGACAACAAGCCGCCCGCCGAAAAAATCCTCTCCACCTGGGCGACGAGGTCATCCCCGGCAGGTTGCGCTTCAGCCGCTGAAATCACCGCGGCGGAGTATGCCAAAGCCAGCCACTTCCGGCGATGTAAAAGGCACCGTCACTCGCGAAAACCTGGTTGACGGCCACCCCGGCCAGCCGGGTGAACCGGGAGCCCGTCGTTTCACGGTTCGGCTCGCGGCCCCGGTCGCGGTGGGTTTTCGCCTTTGCTTCCCGGTGATTTTGCCGTAAATACGCACCTTCCGCTTCGGCGGTCGGCATGAAACCTCAGGTTGAAATCTACGATACGACCCTGCGCGACGGCAGTCAGGGCGAAGGAATCAATTTCTCGGCGGCGGACAAGCTGCGCATCGCCGAGAAGCTGGACAACTTTGGGGTTCATTACATCGAGGGCGGCTGGCCCGGTTCGAATCCGAAGGACATGGAGTTTTTCCAGCAGGCGGCCCGCCGCCAGTGGCGGCACGCCCGCATCGCCGCGTTCAGCATGACCCGGCGGAAAGGCGTCCCGGTCGAACTCGATGACCTGATGCGGCAGATCCTCGAGGCGGACACGCCCGTGGTCACGATCGTCGGCAAGACCTGGCTGTTGCACGTCACCGAGGTGCTGCGGGCCAAGCCGGACGAGAACCTGGCGATGATCGGCGACACCATCCGCTTCCTGAAGGACCACGGGAAAACCGTTTTCTACGACGCCGAACACAGTTTCGACGGGTTCAAGGAGGAGCCCGATTATGCGCTGGCCACCTGGCAGGCGGCGGAACAGGCGGGCGCCGAATGCATCATCCTCTGCGACACGAATGGCGGCTGCCTCCCCGAGGAAGTCGCGCGCATCACCGCCGTCGCCCGAGGCAAACTCACCACCCGCCTCGGCATCCATACGCACAACGACTGCGGCCTGGGCGTGGCCAACGCGCTCGCCGGCATCGCGGCGGGCGCGTTGCAGGTCCAGGGCACAATCAATGGCTACGGCGAGCGCACCGGCAACTGCAATCTCACCAGCCTCATCCCCATCCTCGCCTTCAAGCTGCGCCTCTCCAGCGTGCCTCCCGCCTCCTTGCGGCGGCTCAACGAGCTTTCCCAGTTCGTGGACGTGATCGCCAATTTGCGTCACGACCCGCGCCAACCGTGGGTCGGCCAGACCGCCTTCGCGCACAAGGGCGGCATGCACGTGCATGCGATTGACCGGGTCGCCCGCAGCTACGAACACGTGGATCCGGCGGTGGTCGGCAACCGCCGGCGCGTGCTCGTGAGCGACATGTCCGGCCGGACCAACATCCTGGTCAAGGCCCGGGAACTGGGCTTCAAGCTTTCGGCCGAGACGCCCGAACTCAAGACCGTCCTCGCCCGCATCAAGGAACTTGAGAACGAGGGCTACGAATACGAAGCCGCCGAGGCCTCGCTCGCCCTGCTCATCGGCCGCACCCTCCAGCGCCGCGAACCGCTGTTCGTCGTCGAGGCCTATCACGTCTCCATGCGCCGCGACGGGAAGGACCACGTTTGCGAGGCGACCGTCAAGGTGCGCGTGGGCGACCGCCATGCCCATACCGTCGCAGACGGCGACGGTCCGGTGAATGCGCTCGACGCCGCGCTGCGGTCCGCCTTGGTGAAGTTTTTCCCGCGGCTCGCCCATGTGCAACTCACCGATTACAAGGTGCGCATCCTCGACAGCGCCACCGGCACCGCCGCCAAGACCCGCGTCCTCATCCAGTCCAGCAACGGCCGGCGCGAATGGGGTACTGTCGGCTTGAGCGAGAACATCATCGAGGCCAGCCTCCAGGCGCTGGTGGACAGCATCGAATTCGCCCTCACCACCAAGTAATCCCCTCGTCCCATGAAAATCTTCGTGAACCTGCTGGCGATCCTCAGCCTCGGACTCTCCACGACCGCCGCCGACTGGGCCACCTTCGGAGGCAAGGCCGGCCCCGGCCAGGGCAAGCACATCGTCCTCCTCGCCGGCGACGAGGAATACCGCTCCGAGGAGGGGTTGCCCATGCTGGCGCGCATCCTGGCCCAGCGGCACGGGTTCAACTGCACGGTCCTGTTTTCAGTCAACCCCGCCGATGGCACGATTGATCCGCTCAACCTCACGAATGTGCCGGGCATGGCCCAACTCGATCACGCGGACCTCGTCATCTGCCAGTTCCGTTTTCGCGAACTGCCCGACGCCGACATGGAGCACCTCGCGAATTACCTCCAGGCCGGCAAACCGATCATCGCCCTGCGCACCGCCACGCACTCGTTTTCCTACGAGAAGAACAAACAAAGCCCGTTCGTTTCCTGGGACTGGCGCAGCAAGGATTGGCCTGGCGGGTTCGGCCAGCAGGTGCTGGGCGAAACCTGGATCAATCACCATGGCGACCACGGCAAGGAGAGCACGCGCGCCTTGATTGACGGCATGAACGCCGGTCACCCGGTCCTCCGCGGCGTGAAGGACATCTGGGGGCTGACCGACGTTTACAGCGTCGTCCACGTCACGCCCGCCGACACCGTGCTGCTGCACGGCCTGAGCTTGCGCGGCATGACGCCGGACTCGCCGCTGAGCTATGACAAATCGCTCATGCCGATCACCTGGCTCCATGACCATGCCTGGCCCGGCGGCAAGACCAGCCGCGCGCTGACGTCCACGATTGGCGCGGCGGTGGATTTGCAGTCCGAAGATTTGCGCCGGCTGTTGGTCAACGCCTGTTATTGGTTCACCGGCCTCGAGGTGCCGGCGAAGGCGGACGTCACGTGTGTGGGCGACTACAAGCCAAGCTATTTCGGCTTCGGCAAATTCATCAAGAACGTCAAACCGGCCGACTTGGAGACACGGTAAGAGACACGAATTACACGAAGCGACACGAATTGACGGTCAAATCAGACACGAATTGCACGAATTGACGCAAATTCTGCCAATCCGACAAAACGCGCGGCACGGATGAGTGAGTTAATCTACAAGGAAGAGGCTTTCCAGCTTGTGGGCTGCTGCATGGAAGTGCATCGCGAGCTCGGCAGGGGCCATGACGAGGTGATCTACAAAGACGCCCTGGAAATTGAACTGGCGACGAAGGGCATCAGTTTCGCGCGGGAGAAGGGCTATACGATCACCTACCGGGGTGTTGTCCTCCCGCACAAATACTTCGCGGACTTCGTGGTCATGGACAAAATCCTGCTGGAGGCGAAAGCCGTCGAGGCGCTGACAGACTCCCATGTGAAACAAGTGCTGAATTACCTGGCCGCTTCCCGGCTGCGGCTCGGGTTGTTGGTCAATTTTGGCGAGGACTCCCTCGCTTGGAAACGGGTCGTGTTATGAAGATTGGTGTTAATTCGTGCAATTTGTCGATCTTCGTGTGAATTCGCGAAATTCGTGTCTAGCTTCGGTTTGATTCTGTAAAATTCGTGTCTCATGTCCGAAATCTCCAAAGCCTACGAACCGCAGGCCGTCGAGGCGAAGTGGTATCAATTCTGGCTCGACGAAAAATGCTTCGTCGCCGACCCCGCGCGAGTGAGCGAGCCGCGGCCGGCCTATTCCATCGTCATCCCGCCGCCCAACGTCACCGGCATGCTCCACATGGGGCATGTCCTCAACAACACCATCCAGGACATCCTCGCCCGGAAGGCGCGCATGGATGGCAAGGAGGTCCTTTGGCTGCCGGGCACGGACCACGCCGGCATCGCCACGCAAACCGTGGTCGAAAAGGCGCTCCGCAAGCAGGGCTTGATGAAGCACCGCGACGACCTCGGCCGCGAGAAATTCCTCGAACACGTCTGGGCGTGGAAGGAAAAGCACGGCGGCATCATCCTCCAGCAACTCCGCGCGCTCGGCGCGAGCTGCGATTGGAGCCGCACCCGTTTCACGATGGACCCGGAGTACTCGCGCTGCGTCCAGAAGGTCTTTGTCGAGCTCTACAAAAAAGGCCTGATCTATCGGGGCAAGCGCATGGTGAACTGGGACCCTGCCGCGCGCACCGCCCTCTCGGATGAAGAAGTCGAGATGACCGAGACCAAAGGCCATCTCTGGCATCTCAAGTATCCGCTCCTCGACGACGACGGGCGCCCGGTGCCGGACCAGTTCGTCATCGTGGCCACGACGCGCCCGGAAACGATGCTGGGCGATGAAGCCGTGGCCGTGAATCCCCAGGATCCGCGGTACACCAATCTTGTCGGTCGCAAGGTCCTGCTGCCGCTGCAGAACAAACCCATTCCGATCGTCGCTGACGATTTCGTGGACCCGAAGTTCGGCACCGGCTGCGTCAAGGTCACGCCGGCGCACGATCCGAACGATTTCCAGATGGCCGCGCGGCATCAACTGCCGCTCACCGAGGTCATCGGCCCCGACGGCGTGATGACCGCCCTGGCCGGGGAGGGCTTCGCTGGTCTGGACCGGTTCAAGGCGCGCGACGCCGTGGTGGCGAAGCTGACGGAACTCGGACTGCTGCTGAAGGTCGAGGACTACGTCCACAACGTGGGCTACAGCCAGCGCACCAACGTGCCGATCGAGCCGTATCTGAGCGAGCAGTGGTTTTTGAAGTATCCCTGCGTGGACCAGGCGATCGGGTGTGTAACGGGGAGCGCGACCGTCCCGGTCGCAGCGTCGGGCGTCTCGCCCGAAGCCCCATCTGGAAATGGCCTCAGCGGGACGCCGAAGCCGGCGGGCGAGACGCCCGCGCTCCCCCCGATGCGCTTCCATCCGGACCGCTGGACCAAGACCTACACGCACTGGATGGCCAACATCAAAGACTGGTGCATCAGCCGGCAGTTGTGGTGGGGACATCGGATTCCAGTGTGGTACCGCAAATCCGAAATCCGAAATCCGAAATCCGCAATTACCCCGGGCGACATCCACTGCGGTGTTGAACCGCCGCCGGACCTCGAGAATTGGACCCAGGACCCCGACGTGCTCGACACTTGGTTCAGCTCCTGGCTCTGGCCGTTCGCCACGATGGGCTGGCCGGAGCAGACCGAGACGCTCAAGAAGTTCTATCCGACCACCGACCTCGTCACGGCCCCGGAGATCATCTTCTTCTGGGTCGCCCGCATGATTATGGCGGGCTACGAGTTCATGGGCGAGCTGCCGTTCCGCAACGTCTATTTCACCGGCATCATCCGCGACAAACAGGGCCGCAAGATGTCCAAGAGCCTCGGCAATTCGCCTGACCCGCTTGATCTCATCGGCAAATTCGGCGCCGACGCGGTTCGTTTCGGCACGATGCGCAGCGCGCCGCTCGGCCAGGACGTCATGTTCGACGAAAAGGACGTGGAACTGGGCCGCAACTTCTGCAACAAGCTCTGGAACGCCTGCCGGTTCCGGCAGATGCAGGGCGGCGCGACCGAGGGCGAAATTGATCCCGCCCGGCTCACGTCTGACGACCGTTGGATTTTGCTGCGACTCGACGCGGTCATCCGCGATCTCGACGCTGCGCTGGCGGACTACAAATTCAGCGACGCCGCGGCGGCGTTGTATCGCTTTTTCTGGAGCGAGTATTGCGACTGGTTCGTCGAGGCGAGCAAGGCCACCCTTTCACGTGGCGTTGAAGCGTTGAATCGTGAAAGCGTCGCATCGGATCACGGTTCAACGATTCAACCCGTCAACGATTCAACGAGCGAAGCTCAACGCCCCAACAAACTGGCGGTGATTGACTTCGTCCTGTCGAACACGTTGCGGCTGATGCATCCGTTCCTGCCGTTCATCACTGAGGATCTCTGGCATGGGCTGGGCTACAACGCCGATTTGCCGGCGGACCAGGGCGGCCGGACGATCATGACCGCCCGCTGGCCCAAACCGTTCAGCGACGCCGAGAAGGCCCATTACGGCCTCGACGGCGCGGCGGCCGCGTTCGCCGACGCGAAATACGAACTCATCACCAAGGGCCGCAACTGGCGGCGCGAGTTCAACCTGCCGGCGGGCAAGAAACTCACGTTCATTCTCAAACCGGCGGGCGAGCTTCCCAGCCACGAGGTCGAGGTCATTAGGCTGCTGCTCAACGCGGAAGCGGTCACGCTCGACCCGGCCTACGTTGCGCCCAAGGGCACGCCGTCGGCGTTGTCGCCGTTGGGTGAACTATTCCTGCCGCTGGCGGGAGTCGTGGACGTGGCCGCGGAGCAGGCGCGGCTGACGAAGGAAATCGCGAAGAGCGTCGGCGAGATCGAGAAGGTGCAGGCGAAGCTGAACAACGCCGATTTTGTGCGCAAGGTTCCGCCGGCCGTGCTGGCCGAGCACCAGGCGCGCCTCGCGGACTGGCAGGCGAAAAAACAGCACGCCGAAAATGCACTGGCCGCGCTCGTGGCGACCTGAGTCACGGGCGGACCGTGGCCTAATTTGGTGGGTCGTGGACCGCTGGGCCTGCCTGTGCGGATCGGCATCTGCCTGTGCGGCCGCAGACAGGCGCAGACAGGCCGCGACAACCCCTGGCCGCCCAGCGGTCAGCCGGCCACCAACAACCGGCCTGGAAGGCAGGAACCGCGACGGGGGGGGCGTCGGCGGGGCGAGCGCCTGTCTGCGTGCGACGCACAGGCAGGTCCCCGCGAGCCATCCTCCTCTCCAACCGCAACCGGCTTATCGGAGCCTCACCAAACTCGGGCTACCCCCACGGCGGGCAGTGTCCTAATTTGGTGGAGGCTCTGACGAGCCGGTTAAACCCCACGGCATGAACGGCTCGCGAGGACGCTCGCCCCACCGGGCAAGGCAAATTCGGACACTACCGCACGGCGAGCGCACTTGCCCGACCTGTCCGGGTGAGGCAGAGTGCGGTTCCGTCGCCTGCGTTCCGGCGCTGTTTCCACGCTGGCAAGGAGCACGCGAATGATAGAACCGACGAAATTACTCTGCGAATTGATCGCGCTGCCCAGCGTGAACCCTGCGTTCTTGCCCGCCGGCGATCCGCGGGTCGGCGAGCACCGCGTCGCCGATTTCCTCATCGCCGCCGCCGCCCGCCTCAAGCTCGATCTCGAACTCCTGGAAGTCGCCCCCGGCCGTCGCAATGTTTTGGCTCACCTTGTGCCGGCTGGCAAGGCCCGCCGGCGGGTCGTGCTCGCGCCCCACCTCGACACGGTCATCGCCGACGACGAACAGTTGCGCCCGCGCGTTGCGGACGGGCGCATCCACGGTCGCGGCGCGTGTGACACGAAGGGCAGCGTGGCGGCGATGTTCAGCGCGCTGGCCGCCGTTGCCGGCAGCGCCCGGCGTCCGCGCGAAACCGAGATCGTGTTCGCCGGGCTGATGGACGAGGAAAACGCACAGCACGGCTCGCGGATCCTCGCGGCCAGCGGTTTCAAGGCAGACCTCGCGATCGTCGGCGAACCGACCCGCCTGCAGGTGGTCACGGCCCACAAGGGCGACCTCTGGTTGCGCTTCGAGACGCGCGGCAAGGCGGCGCACGGCGCGCTGCCCGAGCTGGGCCGCAACGCGGTTCACGCCATGGCGCGCGTGGTGGACCTGCTGGAAACGACGTACGCCCGGGCGTTGCGCCAGCGACGGCATCCGCTGCTCGGCACCGCCTCGATCAGCGTGGGCAGCATCGCCGGCGGCACCCAGCCCAACGTCGTGCCGGACTATTGTGTGATGACGGCCGACCGCCGGATGCTGCCGGGTGAGACCGTCCACGGCGTCTGCCGCGAAATTCGCGCGCTCCTGCGCGCCCACGGCCTGCAGGCGAGCGTGGCCGACAGCAAGGACGCGCCCTGCCCGGCCCTGGAAACGGACCCACGCCAGCCGCTGGTGCAGGCCTTGATGGATTGCGTGGGCCAGCGCCGGCCGGTCGGGGTGCATTATTTCTGCGACGCCGCCGTGCTGGCGGGCGCGGGCACGCCGAGCGTTGTGTTCGGGCCGGGCGACATCGCGCAGGCGCATACGGCGGACGAGTGGATCAGCCTCCGTTCGCTCGAACGCGGCACCGCCCTGCTGACGCGATTCCTGCGCAGTCTGCCGTGACTCGAGCCGAACCCCTTTGCCATGCGCATTGCCCTGCTGACGCACGAACCGTTTTATCCGCCTAGCGGCGGCGGCTCGGCGGAGGCGGTTTACCTGGTGCGCGAGCTGGTGCGCCGTGGGCACGCCGTGCACGTGTTCGGTCCGCCGGTGGCGGACCCCGACCAGGTGCGGCGTGAATTTGGCATCGAACTCCATCCCTTCACCCGCTGGCGCATGGGGCGCACCACGGCGTTGCGCAGTGTCAAATACCTGCTCTACCCGTCATTTCTTCAGCGGATGGTTGAGGTCGCGGCCCGGACAACACAGTTCGATCTGATCCTGTCGCAACACACGATTTCGGCGGTGGCGGCCGGCCGGCTCCGGCGGCGGTTGGGGGTGCCGGTGGTGATGAACTTCCTCGATTTCCTCACCGGCTTCATGGAGACATGGCCCGCCTGGCTGATGCCCCCGCCCGCCCTGGCCGTGCTCAAACGCTACGAACTGTCGCTGCCGCGGCGGTTCGCTGCCGACGCCGTGTTGACGGTGTCGGATGTGCTGGCGGACTTGTTCGTGGAAACCGGTTTCCCGCGTGACCGGCTTCGGCCGATTTACTACGGTTACGATGCCGACCTGTTTGCGTTCGACCCTGCCGCGGTGGCGGTGCGGACCGACTCCCCGCCGCACATCGTGATGCATGGCTCATTCGACCACCACCACCTCGGGCGGATCGCGCTCGAGGCGGTGGCGCATGTGCATGCGGAACGGCGTGACGCCGTGTTTGAATTCATCGGGCCGGAAACCGGCGCCTGGCGGCGGTTTGCCCAGGAGGCGCGGAAGCGCGGTCGGGACGCGACGGTACGGCACACCGGCTTCGTGCCGTACCGGGAAATCGCAGCCCGGCTGCGGCCGGCGACGCTTGGCATCGTGCCTTACGAGGAGTCCGCAGGGGTCCATTGCGCGTTCGTAGCGAAGGCGGTCGAGTATCTGGGCCTGGGCCTGCCGGTGGTGGCCACGCCGTTGCGCGGGTTGCAGCGGTATTTCCGCGCCGAGCCGCTGCTCCGGTTCACGAGTTTCGACGGTCGGGGGTTTGGCGAAGCGATTCTCGGCTGGCTGCGCGAACCGCCGGCCCGCCGCGCCGAATGGGGTCGGCTGGCCGCGGCGCGGGTGCGGCGCGAGTTGGATTGGCGGGTCATCGCGGCAAACGCGGCGGATTGTGTGGAAGAAGTCGCCGGCCGTCGGCAACATCCCCAGCCTTGAACGACGCATGACGGCCGCCAAACGATTCACTTTCTTCCGCCAGAGCGGCTGGATGGCTTTTGCCACGGGGCTCGGCGGCGTGTTCATGTGGCTCGTCCACAAACCCGCCGGCGTGCTGCTGTCCAAGCCCGAATATGGCGTGTTTCTGGCGTTGCTGCAGGTCATGAACCTGATGCTGATCCCCGTGATCGGACTGCAAATCATCGTCGCGCAGCAGACCGCGGCGGCGGTCACCGAGAGTCAGCAACGGCAGTTGGCCTTCACCGTGCGGCGCCTGCTGGCGGCGGTCACCGGGATCTGGCTGGTGATGGCGCTGGGGGTGTTCGTGTTTCGCGCCGAAGCCCTCCGCCGGTTGCAGATTGCGAATCCGGCGGCGCTCTGGTTGACCGTGCTGGTGGGGTTGTTGATGCTCTGGTGGCCCGTGCTGCAAGGCGTGTTGCAGGGGCGGCAGAATTATCTCTGGTATGGCTGGCTGCAGACGGTGAACGGCGCCGCGCGTTTTTGCGGCGTGCTGGTGGTGGTCGGGTTGCTCGGTGGGCAGGCGGCGGGCGCGGTGCTGGCGGCGCTGTTTGGCTTTGCGGTGACCGTCGGCGTGGCGGCCTGGCACAGCCGAAGCGTCTGGCTGGCGCCGGGCGAGCCGGTGGCCGGGCGGCCATGGCTGGCGCGCGTGGTGCCGTTGACCTTGGGTTTGGCCGCCGGCCAGTTCATGATGGCGGCTGACCAGTTGGTCGCGCAAAGCACTTTTGAAGGAAACGTCCCGGCGGTTTATGGCGCGGCGGGAATGATCGGGCGGGCGTTGATTTTTTTCACGGCGGCGGTGTTCGCGGTGATGTTTCCCAAGATCGTCGCCAGCCGGGCGCGGGCGGAGAAGTCGGACGTGTTTGCCCTGGCGCTGGGCGCCACGGCCGTGCTGGGCCTCGGCGCGGCGCTGGGCTGCACGCTGCTGCCGGAGTTGCCGTTGCGGTTGATCTACGGGACGAAATACCTCGCCAGCGCGCCGCTGATACCCTGGTTTGTCTGGTGCATGCTGCCGCTGACTCTGGCCAACGTGCTGGTCGGCAACCTGCTGGCGCAGGAGCGCTTCGCTGCGGTGCCGTGGCTGCTGCTCGTGGCGGCGGGTTACGGCGTGACGCTTTGGCTGCGGGTCCCGGCGTTCCAGGCTGCGGAGCAATGGACCGCCTTCAAGATGATCGTGCAGACACTGGGCCTCTTCAGCCTGCTGCTGCTGGCGGTGTCGGCATGGTTCACGTGGGGGCCGGCCGCGAAAATCCGGCCCTCAGCGCGAGCTTGAATTCACCGGAACCTGTCCGGGCTGAAGGCAGGTCAATTCGGGAGGTTCGACCCCGCGCTCGACGCCGGGTCAGCTTGTTTGAACTCGCGAGGCGAAAGCGGCGGCGGCGCCTTTAGCTTGAGGTAGATCCAGGTTTCCAAGGGCCGCAGCGGCTTGAGCCAGCGGTAGAGGGGCGTATAGACCAACCGCAAACGCACCACCGAGAGGAACATCACCAGCGACGTCCGCACCAGGCTGCGCGTCACCGTCGAGCCCAGCTGGTCCGTCCACTCGATCGGCACCTCGCGGACGCTCAACCCGTGTCGTTTGAGCGCAACCAGCAGGTTCACGTCGAAAGCCAGGTCGGCGATCCGCAGGGAATCATGCACAGCCTCGGCCGCGGTGCGCCGCATGATTTTGGCCGGACATTGCGTGTCCTGGATGTGCATCCAGAAAAGCGCCTCCACCAGAGCATGGAAGATCCGGCTGAAAAGCCGTCGCAACCACGGCTGGGCCTGATGCAGCACCGAACCGGGCAGCCAGCGTGAACCGATCACACAATCCGCCTCGCCGGCGCGCCGGACCAGCTCATGAAACGCGGCCGGCCCCGTGGCGCCGTCGGCATCCACATAGCCGATCAGGTCGGCTTCCGGCCACAGTTTCAGGCCTTCGATCAGGGCGCCACCCTTGCCGATGCGGCCGGGGAACACGCGCCAGGAAATCTCATCGAACTCGGCGGCCACCCGGCGGACCACGCCCTCGGTGTCGTCCACACAGCCATTGAGGATCACCACGAGGCGGAAGCCGCCCCGGTGATGCGCGCGGAAGTAACGGGCGTAATCGCGGAGGACCGGCTCGATTCGCGACTCCTCGTTGAAGGCCGGAATGAGGAGCAGCACGCTGGGCGCACTCGTGAACACACCCGAGGTTGGTGCAGCGCCGGGAAAAACGCAACCACCGCCGTCCCCCGCCGTCCTAAACCTTGATGCACTTCCGTGCTTTGTGGCTGTCCGGAGCGTCTCGCCAAGGGCCAGCCGTTCCGCGGCGGCGAACTTCACCCCCCTCCTCCAATCACCGTTCCGGCCCGTGGCGCTGACGAATCCAAGTTGTCCCTTTGGTCAACAGCGAAGACGGGAAGACGCGACGGGTCCCTGCCGTTGTTCTTCGCGCCTTCGTGTCTTCCCTGTTCATTGCCTGGTTTGGTGGGGCTCGGACAAGCCGCTGGTACAAGCCGGCTCGCGAGGACGCTCCACCGGGAAGCCAAATTAGGACACTCCCCGTCTCCCGCCGTCCAAGACGGGGGCGGCTCGCAGCCTGGAAGACGCCTGGCATTCTTGGGTTTGCTGTGGATGTGAGCGTGCGCATGTTGCCGAAACGGAATGTTCCCGCTGAATTCGTTTTCCTAACGGCGAAGACAGGAAGACGCGAAGGATCCTTGCAGTTGCTCTTCGCGCCTTCGTGTCTTCCCTGTTCATTGCCTGGTTTGGTGGGGCTCGGACAAGCCGTTGGTGCAAACCGGCTCGCGAGGACGCTCCACCGGGCGGATGCCGCCGGGTATCCGGCGTGTTTACGCTTGTAAGTAGTTCATTGCAAGACACACTGCCCGCCGCCGTGCAAACTGATCTGCGACCGCTCGAGGAGTCCATTGCCACCCACCAACCGCGCCTGCAGGCCCTGCGCGCCGAGATGGCCCGCAACATCGTCGGCCAGCAGGCGCTCATCGAACGCCTGCTCGTGGGCCTGCTCGCCAACGGACACGTGCTGCTCGAAGGCGTTCCCGGCCTCGCGAAAACCGCGACGGTCAACGCCCTCGCCCAGTGCCTGCACCTCAAGTTCGCCCGCGTCCAGTTCACACCCGACCTGCTGCCCGGCGACCTGGTCGGCAACCTGGTCTTCAATCCGCGCGACAATTCGTATCACACCCGCAAGGGTCCCATTTTCGCCAATCTCGTGCTGGCGGACGAAATCAACCGCGCCCCGGCCAAGGTCCAGAGCGCGTTGCTCGAGGCGATGCAGGAGCGCCAGGTGACCATCGGCGAGGAGAGCTACCCCTTGCCCGCGCCCTTCCTGGTGCTCGCGACCATGAACCCCATCGAGCAGGAAGGCACTTACTCCCTGCCCGAAGCCCAGGTGGATCGCTTCATGCTCAAGGTGGTCGTGACCTACCCCAACGAGGCCGAGGAGCGCCAGATCATGGCGCTCATGGCCCGCACTGCCGTCCGCCCCGTCCTCTCCGCCGTGCTGCATCCGGAGGACATCCTGGCCATGCGCGCGCTCGTGGACGAGGTCTTCGTGGACGAACAGGTCGCCGATTACATCGTGCGGCTCGTGTTCACCACGCGCGATCCTTCCAGGCTGGCGCCGAAGATGAAACCGTTCATCCGCTTCGGCGGTTCGCCCCGCGCCTCGATCAATCTCTCGCTCGCCGCCAAGGCCCTCGCCCTGCTGCACGGCCGGCCCCACGTCACCCCGATGGATGTCAAAACCATTGCGCCCGATGTGCTGCGCCACCGCATTCTGACGACCTTCGAGGCCGACGCCGACGGCGTGACCGCCGAGCAGATCGTCGCCCATCTCCTCGAGCAAGTGCCGGTGCCATGAAGCCCGCCACCACCCCCCCCGCCGACCTTCTGCGGCGCGTGCGGCTGGTCGAACTCCGGGCCCGCCGGCTGGTGGAGGACCTTCTCGCCGGCCCCTACCGTTCGGTGTTCCGCGGTCGCGGCCTCGAGTTCGACGACATCCGCGAATATCAGCCCGGCGACGACGTGCGGGCGATCAACTGGCATACCACGGCCCGGACCGGCACCGTGCAGATCAAACAGAATGTCGAGGAACGTTGCCTCACCGTCATGCTGGCTGTGGACCTCAGCGCGTCGGGCGATTTCGGGTCCGTGCCCCAGAGCAAACGCGAGCTGGCCGCCGAACTTGCCGCCGTGCTCGCCCTCAGCGCGGTGCTCAACAACGACCGCGTCGGCCTGCTGCTTTTTACCGACACGGTCGAACGTTACCTCCGGCCCCGGACCGGTCGCCGCCAGGCGCTGGCCATCGTCGCGGCGATTCTCGATCACACCCCGCGGTCGCCGCGCACCTCGCTGCAGCAATTGCTCCGGATGCTCGGTCACGCGTTGCGCCGCCGCGCCACCATTTTCCTGCTCTCGGATTTCCTCGACACGGGATTCGAGCGCGCCCTGCGCCTGGCCGGCCGCCGGCACGACCTCGTGGCGGTGCCGATCACCGACGGCGTCGAAACACGCCTGCCCGCGCTGGGCTGGCTTGTCTGCGAGGACGCGGAGACGGGCGAACTTATCGAACTCGACACGAGCGATCCCGTCGTCCGCCACGCGTTCGACCTCGAACGCCTCGCGCGCACAACCCGCCTGCACGACACCTTCCGCCGGGCCGGTGTGGACAGCATTCCCTGCGAAACCGGCCGTCCCTACCAGCCGGCGCTGCTGCGGTTCTTTGAAGAGCGGCAGCGCCGCGGCCGGGCGCCGGCCGTTTCCGCATGAACCCGTCCCCGCCACGAACGCCGCGCCGGGCCAGCCACGGTTGAACGGATGAGCGACACGAATCTTATCGAAGACCTCCGCTTGCTCGCCCCGCCGGGTTACGCCTGGCTGGTCGCCCTCGCCCTGGCGATTGTGCTGGTCCCAAGTGTGATCCTCATCTGGCGCGCCGTGCGTCGGCCGCGAGCGGCGGTTCCCGGACCGGCCGGACCGGCCTCCTGGGACCTGGCGCTTGCGGCTCTCGAGCAACTGGCCGCATTGCTGAGTCCGCAACACTCACGGCAATACGGCATCGAATCCACCGCAATCCTCCGCCGCTACATCGAAACCCGGTATGGCCTGCGCGCGCCGCGGCTCGCCACCGAGGAGTTCCTCGTGGCGGCGCGCAATTCGGCGCCCCTGCCGGCGGAACATCGCACCAGTCTGGGCCGCTTTCTCGCGCTGTGTGACCTGTTCAAGTTCGGCCGTTACCTGGCTTCAGCCGGGGAATTGCAGCAACTCCACGCGGCCGCGGTCGCCTTCGTGCTCGCATCGCGACCGGATGTTTCCCAGGCAACCACACCAGAGGGCGGGACATGACCGGCGGGTTTCGTTTCGCTTCGCCCTGGTGGCTGCTGGCCCTGCTGCTGGTCGCGCTCCTCGCGTGGTGGCGCGGACGGCGGGGTCGCACGGCGGCCCTGACCTTCAGTTCGAACGCCCTGCTGAGCGCTGCCGCCCGCCAGGTGCGCGGTGGACCGGGCCGCTGGCTGGCCGCCCTGCGGCTGCTGGCCCTGGCGCTGCTGGTGCTGGCCCTGGCGCGGCCCCAGGCCGAGAAGGCCGAAACCCGCGAAGACGCGCGCGGCATCAACATCATGCTGACGCTCGATTTTTCGGGAACCATGCGAACCCGGGACTTTTTCCTCGATGGCCGTCACGTCGCGCGGGCCGAGGGCATGAAGCGCATCTCGGCCGAATTCATCCGGTCCCGCCCGAACGACCGCATTGGCCTTGTCAGTTTCGACCGGGACGCCTACCTGGCCAGCCCGCTGACGCTCGATCACGACTGGCTGCTCGAACGGTTGCAGCACGAGACCAACGGCCACGGCACCGAGATCGGCTCCGCCCTCGTCGTCGCCGCCGAGCACCTCCAGCGCCACACGAACGAAACCCGCGTGCTCGTCCTGATGACCGATGCGGAGAACATCAGCGGCGGTCCCGACCCGGAAACCGTGGCCGATTCCTTGCGCGCGCTGGGCATGCGGATTTATTGCGTCCAAATCCTCAGCCCCGGCTCGGCCAATCCCAGCGGCGATCTTAGCGAACTCCTCACCCGCTCGGCCGTGCGCACCGGCGGCGAGTTCTTCCGCGTCCGCAGCGGTCCGGACTTGCGGGCGGTGTACGCGCAGATTGACCGGCAGGAGAAGCAGAAGCTGAGCGACCGCAAGCAAAAGGGCTGGCGCGAACTGTTCGCCTGGCTGGCGTTGCCCGCGCTCGCGCTGCTGCTGCAGGAGCAGGCGCTGGCGCACACGCGCTGGAGGAGGCTGCCATGAAGTTCGGTCAACCGCTCTGGCTCGTCGTGGGATTGCTGCTCGTGCTGGCGCTGGCTGCGTGGTGGTGGGTGTCCGCCCGCCGCGCGCAAACCGCCGTGCGAGCCGCGTTCAACACCCCGCTGCTCGCGCATTTGCTGCGTTCGGTCAATTGGCCCCGGCGCCGTGGGAAGCAACTCCTTTTCGCGACCGGCGTCCTTGCCCTCGGGCTGGCGCTGGCCCGACCGCAATGGGGTCGCAACGAAATCGAGCTCGAACGCACGGGGGTGGACCTGGTGATCGCGCTCGATGTTTCGCGCTCAATGCTCGCCACTGATGCCGGCGGCACAAACCGCCTTGTCGCCGCCACCACCGCCATCCGGCGCCTGCTCGATGAAATGGGCGGCGATCGCGTCGGTTTGATCCTCTTTGCCGGCGAAGCCTTCACGGCGGCCCCGCTGACGCGCGACCACACCGCCATCGAACGCGCCCTCGATTCGGCCAACCCCGACAGCGTTTCCGAGCCGGGCAGCAATCTCGGCGCGGCCATCCAACGCGCCCGCGAAAGTTTCGACCGCCTCGGCCACGGACCGTGCGCATTGCTGGTCGTGAGCGATGGCGAGCAGTTGCAGGGCGAGGCCATCGAAGCCGCCCAGGCGGCCGTCCGCGCCGGCATCCGCGTGCACACGGCGGGCGTCGGCTCCGCCGTCGGCGCCCGGGTGCCCCGCCGCCGCGGCGAAACCGCGGCCTTTCTGCGAAATGCGGTCGGTCGCGAAGTTGTGTCACGCCGCGACGAGCAGCGGTTGCAGCGAATTGCCGCCGCGGGCGAAGGGCTCTACACGCGCCTCGAGGGCGCGGACAACCGGGCACTGGCCGCGTGGTTCCGGCGCGCCGCGGCAGCCTTGCCCCGCACCACCGAAAAGCGCATCGTGAACGAACCACGGGAACAGTTCCAGTGGCCGCTGGTTGCCGCCCTCGCCCTGCTCGGCCTCGAATGGCTGATGGGCGACCGCCGGCGGCCATCGGGCCGTGCTCAGGAGACCACCGCATGACCGTTCGACCGGCCAACGCAAAGATGGGAAAACGCCGACGCACCGTTCTCCGGAACGCCGCGATCGCCGTGGCGTTCACCGGGCTGCTGCTGGGGCAGATCACCGGCCGCGCGGACGCCACGGCGCCCGCCGCAGCGCCATCGCCGTGGACAAATTACAATGAGGGCGTTCAGGCTTATGCGCGGCACGATTACGCCGACGCCTTGCAGCGCTGGCAGGACCTGTCGCTCGAACCTCTACCACGCGGCCTGCGGCGGCAGGTGTGGTTCCAATTGGGCAATGCGGAATTTCGTCTTGGTGAACCGCTCGAAGCGAACACGCCGGAGCAGGCCGCCGAACTCTGGCGCCGGAGTTCCGAGGATTACCGCGTGGTGTTGACCGCCAGGCCCCGCGACGCTGCCACGCGCCACAATCTTGCCCTGGTCGAGCGCCGGCTGGCGCGCCTGCTGCAGAAGCTGGGCAACGAATCGTTCGCCAGCGCCAAGGACAGGCCCCTCGATGACGCCATCAACCGGCTGACCGCCGCCACGGAGGATCTGAACGAAGCCGTCACGCTGGCACCGCAGGACCGCGAGATCCGCGCCGACCGCGACCGCGCGGACCAGGCGTTGCGCGAGAAATTGCTCGAACGGGCCCGACAAACCGAGGCCCAGGGCGACGATGCCGCGCGGCAGGAAAACGCCTGGTCCGAGCAGCGCGCCGAGGAACAATACCGCAACGCCCTCGAGGATCTCGCCAACGCCCGCCGCGAACCGGCGGAAAAAGCGACCCCGCCCATGGCGCTCGACCAGTCGGTCGCCCAGGCGGAGGAACGCGTCACGCGCAAGCTGGCCGAACTGCTCACCCGCATGGGGCAGCGCGAACAAAAGGAGGGCCGACAAGCCTCCCAGTGGAACCCGGACCAGGCCCTCGATCATTACGAAACCGCGCTCGATCGCTTCCAGGCGGCGCAGGAATTACAGCCGGGCAACGAGGCCGCCCGGCAGGGTGAGCGTGAAGTGCGCGCCGCCATGGAGCAGCTTCACGTCCGCGAAGGCCAGAACGCCCTGCAGCAGGGACGCGAGGCGCTGCGAAGACAGGACCCGGTAGCCGCCCCGGAACTCACCACGGCGCTCGGCCATTTCGAGGCCGCACTCGAATTGAACTCCGGCAACGCCGAGGCGGCCAAGGGCGCGGCCGAGGCACGCCGGCTCCTGCCCGAGGCCCTGGCGCTGGCCGGCCAGGAGGAAATGCAGGCTGGCGACCGCGCCGAACCGGACTCGCCCAGCGACGCGCTCGGCCACTACCAGCAGTCCGAAACGCAATTCCAAGAAGCGTTGGAACTCAAGCCGGGTCACTCAAAGGCTGAGAAGGGGTTGCGCGAGGTGGAACCAAAGCTCGCCCGTTTGCGCGACAAATTGGCCAAGCAGGCCGAGTCGGCCAACCAGGCAAACCAGCCGCATCAGCCGGCCCAATCACTCCAGAACCTGCTGGGACAGGTCAACGAGCGCGAGCGCGACACCGACGCCGAGCGGCAGCGGCAACGCGCCCGCAAGGACACCAATTCGCGGAAGCACTATCCCGATTGGTAGTCGGCGCCGGTCGAAACACGTCATGGTGGCCGGCGGATCGTTGGGCCGCCGGTGGTCGCCGCTCCGTGGTCGGCAACCCACCCTCAGCGGCAAACAGGCTCCAACCTAAATTCTGCTGTTGGGAACAGCCAGAAGGGCGACGGTCCACAGATTCACACAGATAAACACAAATTTCGGTCGGCGTGGCCCGCTCATCTCAGCGGTGATTCAGTGGATTCGTGCAAGTGCCTTGTATCTGTGTCCATCTGCGTCCATCTGTGGTTGAACTCCGTTTTCCAGGTTCCACGCCGGCGCAACGAACGCACCCTCTCATGCAATTCCGCGTGCCGGAAACACGACACCAGGTGGTCGTTCACCATCCCGACCGCCTGCATGAAGGCGTAGCAAATCGTGCTGCCGACGAACTTGAACCCGTGGGCGCCCAACTCCCGGCTCATCGCGTCCGATTCCGGCGTTCGCGCCGGCACCTCCGCCATCGTCCGGCGCGCGTGCTGAATTGTCCGGCCGCCGACGAACTGGCAGAGCAGCTCGCTGAAACCGGTGCCGCTTTCCTGCACGGCCAGGAAGGCGCGGGCGTTGGTGATGGCCGAGGCGATCTTCAGCCGGTTGCGCACGATGCCGGGATTCGCCAGCAACGCGGCCACCTTGCGCTCGTCATAATGGGCGATTTTCTCCGGATCGAACTGGTCGAAGGCGACGCGGTAATTCTCGCGTTTGTTGAGAATGGTCAGCCAGCTCAAGCCGGCCTGCGCGCCGTCGAGGATGAGGTGCTGGAAAAGTTCGCAGTCGTCGCGCACCGGCATGCCCCATTCGCGGTCGTGGTAGGCGATGTAAAGCGGGGTGGTCGGCCAGGGACAGCGGGAAACCGGGGCGGCACTCATGGGCGCACTCACATGCCCATGATCTGGTAGCCGCAATCCACGTAAAGTACCTGGCCGGTGATCGCGGCGGCGCCGTCGGTGGCGAGGAACAAACCGGTGGCGCCCAGCTCCTCGGCGGTGACGTTGCGTTTGAGCGGCGCCCGCGCTTCGTACTGTTTGAACATTTCGAGGAAGCCGGCGATGCCGCGCGCGGCGAGCGTGTTCACCGGGCCGGCACTGATGCAGTTGACGCGGATTTTTCTCGGGCCGAGGTCGTAGGCCAGGTAGCGCGTGCAGGCTTCCAGCGACGCCTTCGCCACGCCCATCACGTTGTAATGCGGCACCACCTTTTCCGCCCCGTAATAGCTCATCCCCAGGATGCTGCCACCCTCGGTCATCAACGGCGCAGCGGCACGGCTCAAGGCGACCAACGAGTAGGCGCTCACGTCGTGCGCGATCCGGAACGCCTCGCGGCTGGTGTTGACGAATTCGCCCTCGAGGGCCTCCTTGGGCGCGAACGCCACCGAGTGCAGTAGCAGGTGCAGCTTGCCGAACTTGGCCGCCACGGCCTCGAACACGCGGGCAATGTCCTCGTCCTTGGTGACGTCGCACGGGAGGATGAGCGTATGGGGGCCGAAGGTGCCGGCGAGCTCCTCCACATTGTCCTTCACCCGGTCGCCCTGGTAGGTGAACGCCAGCTTCGCGCCTTCCTTGGCCCACGATTGGGCAATAGCCCAGGCGATGGAGCGCTTGTTGGCGACGCCGAACACGATTCCGAATTTGCCGGTGAGTTGGGACATGGTTGTAGCTGGTTCTGCCAGCCATAGCGTTAAGGGCAAGCCCCGCCGCTGGCAAGGGCGGAAATTGCGGTCGCGCCAAACCCGCGCGGGCGGACGGCGAGCAAATTGTTCCGCCCGGTCAGCGCACGAGCGTCAGACCAATCACCCCGGCCACGGCAACCACCGCGCCCGCCAGCGAACGCCCGCTGGGCCGGTCGCCCTCGAACCAATAAGTAAAGGGAATGACCATCAGCGGCGAAGTGGCCGTGATCGGCAGCACAATGCCGCTGGGCGTCGTGCGCAGCGCCCATTGGTAGGCAGCGACACCGAGGGTCGGCCCGCTGAGCGCGTTCAACAACACCCACGGCCATGCCCGGGACCGAGGACTGGCAGCCGGAATGGCGGTCAACGCGCCGGCACGGGCGGTCCGCGTGCGCCATAGCACCCAGAGGTAAGGCAGCGTCACAAATGCGAGCCCGCCGAGAATGCGTTGATACGCTGCCGTGCCGCCGTCCACCTGGCTGCCGGCCGCCGCGGCCACCACGTAGGCTTTGCGACTGAGCACGGCGCCGAAGCCCTGGCCAAATCCCGCCAGCACACCCCAGGCCATGCCGCCCAGCCGCCGGCCCAACGGCAGCGGCTGGTGCTCCTCCGGCGCGAGCGCGATGCCCACGCCACCGAGAATCGCCAACCCGCAGAGGATTTGCGCCGGCGAAAGCCGGGTGCCGAGCCACAGCCATTCGATGAGCGCCGCGAACGGCCCGGCCAGGCAGTTGATCATCAGGCTGCTCAACCGCGGCCCCAGGCGCGGCAGCGTCATGAACAGCGCCGTGTCGCCGAGGCCGAAACCAATCACGCCACTGAGGAAAAACACCCCCAGCGCCCCGCCGCCCCAGCCCAGACCGAACAGGTGCGCCCACGCGGCCAGGAACATCGCGCCCACCGCCACCCGCCAGAAATTGGCGGGATGACTGCCCAGCAGCCGCACCGACCGGCTCGCGGCAATGACCGAGCCGGCAAACAGGATGGTGGCGAGCAGGGCGGGGAACATCGCGCGGTTTCAATGGTCGCGTCAGCGCGTTTCCTCGCCGGCTTCCTCGACCCGCATCCGGTCAATGGTGCGGTCCAGAAAATCGCGATAGCCCTGGACGTCCAGGCAGGCCGGGTCGGGTGTGCCTTCGGCGGCGTAAAGCCAGCCCGCGTCGTAGGGGTCCTGGTTGATCAGATCGGGTTTCTCGCGCAACGCGGGATTGGCGCTGAGAAAACGACCGTTCACCGCGGAGTGCAATTCGGAAACCGCCTTGAAACCCTCGACGAAGCCAATCGCGTCGCCGACCTGCAGGCTGGCGCCGGGCACGACCTGAAAACCGTGTTCCACCATTTCACCGAGCAGTCGCGTCGCAAATTTCGTGAGTCCGACGCGCCATGAACCGTCCGGCTGCCGCGCCAGCCAATGGTGCGCCGGCGTGTAGAGAAAAGCCACCGGCAGCGGCGTGGCGAACTGGCAGCGCTGGTAGAAAACGGCCGTGGATGGTTCGGCGCTCATGCGGTTGTCCGGCCGCCGAGGGTGGGGCGTTCACGCCAGCCGGGCAAGCGGGAAAGGCGGGCAGGTGGGGCAAATCGGCCCGGCGCTTTTGCCTCCCATTCCTCGGCCCAGGTTCTACACTATCCGCATGTCCGCCGCCGCCAGCTTCGATTCATTCAAGCAGGAACTTGACCGGCTCGTCGAAGTTTTTGGCCGAAACCTCGCCGCCTACCAGAGCGCCGCCTACGACGAGGCCAGTCTCCGCCAGGAATTCCTGAATCCCCTCTTCCGCGCCCTTGGCTGGGACATCGAGAACAAGGCGGGCCTCATCCCGCAACACCGCGAAGTCGAAACCGAGAGCCGCACCCAGATCGGTGGACGCCAGAAACGCGCCGACTACCTGTTTCGCACCCACCCCACCGACCGCTTCATTTGCGAGGCCAAGAAACCAGCCCAGGAACTCCACGCGCAAGACATCTTCCAAGCCAAGCGCTACGCCTGGAACAAGGGCCTGGCCCTGGCCGTTCTCACCGATTTCGACGAGCTGAAGATCTTCATTGTCGGTGGCAAGCCGTTCAAGGACGAGCCGGAGGTGGGCCTTTGGAAGACCTACCAGTTCCGCCAGTATCCGCTCGTGGCGCAGGAACTCTGGAACCTCCTCGCCCGCACCCGCGTCGCCGCCGGCAGCATTGATCAGCTCATCGAATCCCTGCCCAAGAAACCCACGGGCCAGCGCAAGGCCAGACAGGGCTGGCTCATCAAGCCCGACCGCTCCCGTGCGCTCGACACCGACTTCCTCAACTTCCTCGACGAAGCCCGCCGCGAACTCGCCTCCGACCTGCTCCGCCACAACGACCGCGCCGACCTGCTCGAAGGCACCCAGCTCAACGAAGCGGTCCAGCGCATTCTCGACCGCATCCTCTTCCTCCGCATCTGCGAGGACCGCGACATTGACACCGGCTATCCGCTCGACCGCCTGGTCCGCTCCTGGCGGGATAACAGCGACCCCGATATCCCGCGCCGCGCCCGCCAGCAACCGCTCGAACTCCACGACGAACCGCCCAGCCACCACGGCGGCAGCGGACTGTGCGCCCCCAAGGGCACGCTCTGGCACGCGCTTGTCCGGCATTTCCGCGCCCTCGACCGCCGCCCGGCCTCGCATATCCCGTTCTTCAACGGCAACCTCTTCAAACCCCACTTCAGCGAGGAACTCGTCGTCAGTGATGACTGGCTGGCGCAATTCCTCGACGAACTGGGTGACGAGGAATCCCCCTACCTCTTCAACTACATCCCGGTCGAAATCCTCGGCACCATTTACGAGCGATTCCTCGGCAAGATTGTCCGCCCGCAAGGGCGCGGCGTAACCATCGAGGAAAAGCCGGAGGTCCGGAAAGCTGGCGGCGTTTATTACACCCCGCGCTACATCGTCGAATACATCGTCGGCCAGACCGTGGGCAAGCTGCTCGCCCGCCGGAAGCCGGAAGAGGCCCTCAAGCTCCGCATTCTCGACCCCGCGTGCGGCTCCGGCAGTTTTCTCATCCGCGCCTTCGAGGTGGTCTGCGAGCACTGCCAGCAATGGCTCACCGACCACCCCGCCCAGCGGAGGAAGGACTGGTGCTGGCTGGACGAGAAGGAAAACGCCCTCCATCTCACGAGCAAAGCGAAGCGCCGCATCCTGCGCGAAACCATCCACGGCGTGGACCTCGACCCGCAGGCCGTGGAAGTCACGCAACTCTCGCTCTACCTCAAGATGCTGGAGCACGAGAACCGCGCCACGCTGGCCCGCGAGCGCGACCTCTTCGGCAGCGACGAAGCCCTCCTGCCGCCGCTCGAAAACAACATCAAATGCGGCAACTCGCTCATCGCCTCCGACTTCTCGCTCGTGCCCGACGACCTCGTGCGCGTCCATGCCTTCGACTGGCCGGTGCAATTCTCCGCCATCATGAAGGCAGGCGGATTTGATGCGGTGGTCGGGAATCCGCCCTATATCCGCATCCAAGGCTTTCCGCAGGACCAAGTCGGCTACTTCGTTCGGAACTACCGCGCCGCAACGGGCAACTACGACGTATATGTGAACTTCGTTGAGCGTGGCCTGAGCCTGCTTGGTGCAAAGGGGCGTCTCGGAATGATCCTGCCGAACAAATTCTTCCGAACCGACTATGGTCTGGGCCTTCGCAGTCGCCTCTCGGAAGCGTAGGTTGTCGCGCGAATCGTGGATTTCGGGGCGGAGCAGGTCTTTGAAGCGACTACCTACACCTGCTTGCTGTTCTTGAGTCGTGAGCAAGCGAGAGTCTTTGAACTGGCTGCGAGCAAAGCCGACGCAAAAGCGCTGGAGGAAGCCAGCTTTGAGTCTCGCCCGTCGGCAGGGCTTGGTGAAGCTCCCTGGACGTTCGCAGATGCGCGAGAAAGCCGGTTGCTGGACAAAGTAAAATCCGTCGGCAAACGATTGCTGGACTTGCCTGCCGACATGAGCCGTGGGAGTTCGAGCGGTGATGACGAGGTTTTCGTTGTGGAAGCCAAAGGGCACGGGTTGGAAGCGGGCGCGATTCGGATTCCGCTCTTTGCTTCAGATTTCGGCCGCTACTTCCTGGAACCATCAACGGAGTGGCGAATCGTATTTCCTTACGCCATCGAGGACGGCGTCAGCCGGCTAGTGTCCAGTTCCGAATTACAGCGCCGGTTCCCGAGAGCTTTCACCCACTTGCAGGAGCACGGGGCGAAACTCCGCGAGCGAAAGCAATTCAAGGAGTGGTTCGGTTACTCCGCTCCGCGCAACTTGGAACTCCACGACCGCGCTCAGATTGCGGTGCCTCTGCTCGCCAACAAGCCGGCCTTCGCGTTCATTCCGAAGAAGGTGCGTGGCTTGTTGTGTCCGATGGCAAGCGGCGGCTTCACGATCACGCTGGATTCGCGATGCCCGCTGAAACCCGAGTTCGTTCTCGGCTTGTTGAACTCAAAGCTGCTGTTTTGGTGTCTGCGACAGGTGAGCAACGTCTTCCGCGGAGGCTGGATAACTTGCACAAAGCAATATTTCGGAGAGCTTCCCATCGTTTCACTCGACCTCTCTAAGCCCGCCAGCCGCGCCCGGCACGACCGGCTGGTGGGGCTCGTGGACAAGCTGCTGGCGTTGACGCCGAAGCTGCGGGCGGCCACAACAGAAGCGGAGCGGCAGACGTTGCAGAACGCCGTCACCGCCACCGACCGGCAAATTGACGCGCTGGTCTATGAACTTTACGGCTTGACCGCTGACGAAATCAAGCTGGTGGAGGGCGGAGCACAATCTTGAGGGTTGGACCGTATTTGTCCGGCTGCCTCAGGCAAGATTCAGGCGCATGAAAACACGAAACGGGAGCGCGGGGTTCACGCCGCTTCAACGCCCGAAGGGAACGAAACGCCGGACTATTCCTGCTCTGGTTCGCTGGCGGTCGTCGAAACGGACTGAATTCCGCGCGCCTGCGCCGGTAAGGCCGCGTTGCGGCCGGCCAAATTCGATGGGTGGCCGGAGTTCCGCGAGACCCTTCGCCCCGGCCTGGAGCGCGACACCCAACTCATGCCCTGGCTGATTGCGGAGTCGGTCTGCGCCGAGGTGTCACGGTTTCTCGGTATCGAACTTCCGGCCCGCTACGCCGCCTGGATCGAAGCTCGTGCGGAAGTCAGCTACGCCAAGCCCGGCCATTTCCGCAAGCTCATGCGCGGTCGCGGCAACGCCCCGCGCGACTGGCTCCGCGCCTGCATGCGCCATTGGCTCGCCGGCTTGTTGGGCACGGAGCGTCCGGACCTTTACGAGTGCTTGCCGGACACCTACGCGCTCGGCCATGCCTTGCCGCCTCCGGTTTGGCCTCGTCGTCGCTGGCACGGCAACGGCCAGCCGCTTCATCCGCCGCGCGATTGGAATCCCCAGCTTGTTCTCCAACACCGCCGCTGGCACTGGCTGGCGAAACGCTTGCCTGCAAAGACCGACGCCGAGCGAACCACGCTCCACAACGGCGCCACCGCCACCGACCGGCAAATTGACGCGCTGGTCTATGAGCTTTACAGCCTCACCGAAGAGGAAATCAAACTGGTAGAGGCTTCGTAGGAGACAACGTCAAGAGTCTCTGTTCAAAACACGCAATCCAGCGACGCCCCGTAGAGCATGAGTCTCATCACCTCGACTCCGGCAAACTCCCGGCTCTCGTTGATTTGGCCGACGCCGCAACGGGGCCGCGGTTATTTGGGCACGAGGTAGCTGGTGGTCCAAGGGGGGCGGGCGGGCCACGTGGACGTCTTCCATTGGTCGTCCGTGAGGCGCTGCAGATTCGGGCCGGGGAGGATGAACTCGTAGTGACTCAGCGTGGGCCCGGCATAAACCATTTTGTCCGGCCCGTTGTCCACGGCGATCATCAGCAGGTCCACGTTGCCCGTCGCCTCGTGCAATACGCCGCCAACGGGGTCCACTTCGTCCGGCGGCGCCGTTTGGATGTCGGTCACGAGCGGATCGGGCTGGTTGCAGCCGTTCAAATCCTGGGCCTCTTGCGGAGGCGCAATAAACTGGCCGTAGTCCTTGTAAAACAGGCCCGGATACCAGCCATCGAAGGTGGGGCCAAGGTAGCCGCGATTCTGGTCGTTCATCAGGCCCTGGATGAAGGTGACCTCGGCGTCGGTGAACGGTTGCTGCTGGAGTTCCTTCGTGGCGAGCGTTTCGAGCGCAGCCATCTGCTGGATGAAGTTCGTGCAAAAGGCGAGGCGGGCCTGCTTGCGCTGCGCCAGATCCACCACAGCCGGCTGGCCGTTGGGGCCAAAGACCGGCAGCCCGAACGCATCAAGCACCGGCATGGTGCCGCTGGCCGACAGGCTTTGGATCACCTGCCCCGCGGCGAAGGCCATTTGCCGCATCTGCTCCCAGAAAGCCGGCACCGGCTCGACGAAGCCCGCGGGATATTCGCAGAGGATGGCTTGCGCGTAAGGTTGGGCGGCATACAGCACGGTGTCATGTTTCAACTCGGTGTAGGAGGCGAGTTGCGTGTTCAACGCGCGCCGCGCCCAGGCGCGGGTCCGCATGGCCTGGGGGAAGGCCGCGGCGGTGGTGGGCGCCGACAACGCGCGCAACGCCGCCAGCCAGCAGGTGTAGAGGCTGTCCTGCCACGCCGCCGCGGGCAGACGATCGAACGTGGCCGCCGCCGCAGTGAGGTTGTGCGCGTAGGGATAGCCGTCGCGGAACTTCCCGATGCCCGACGCGTCAAGCATCCGCGCGGCGATCAAATCGCCCACCTGCCGGTTGCCGAGCGTGGAGTAGGCCACGTCGAGCGCGCTGGCGTAACGCCGCAGCACTTTTTGGTTCCAGGTGACATTCGGAATGTCTTCGTTCCAAAAGATGCGGTCGAAGATCACCTCCGAGATCGCCCAGCCGTCGGGGACAAACGCCTGCCCGAGAAAGCTGCAACTGGCTGGCAACTGCACCTGGTTGGTGTTCCATGGTGAATAAAAAACATCCGCCGCGTAGAGCTGCTGCCCGTAGCCGCCGTTGTAGATGCGCGCCTGTAGATTGGAAAGTGTGTCACTCGTGATGCCGGCCAGCGATGTGATGCCCGCCGCGCTGAGCAGCGAATTGAGCTGCGAAAAACTCATCGCTTCGGGCCGGCCGACGAACGTGCGGATGAAGTCGTCGAGTTCCTGCCACTCGGTGGCCTTGCCGGAGGACTGGAGCAAACTGGCCAGCACGGCCGCGGTGCCCAGTTCGCGCAGCGACTGCGGATCGCCGGGGGATTCGAGGAGGCGAAAGTCCGTCCGCGAAACCCACATGAAGGTCTGGAAATAGCGGGCGAGGCGCGGATTGCGGGTGTAATGGCCGCGCACGATGAACTGCGAGAAATCCACCGGCCGGTTTGCGCCGAACAGCGGGAAATCGTCAACGTATTGCTGGGCGGCAATGGCTGCGAGCGTCTGACTGACCTGACCGTCGCTGCCGCCGCCGAACTGGGTGCTGACTTGTTGGCCCGCCAGCAGCGAACGCGCCACGGCGAGGTAGTAGTCCGCGTCGGCCACGCTGCTGGCCAGCGGCCCGTTCCGCACGGTCGCCGGCAGATTCGGCAGTTGCCCGCCCATTCCATTCAAAATGTCCAGCAGCGCCGGCGCGAGCTGCGTTTCTTCGCTCTCTTCCAGCAACCGTTCAAAGGAGAAGTGCCAGGCGTGCAGCACCGAGTCGGCCGTCACAAAAACCGGCAGGTCGCTGCTCAGGATGCGGTAATAGACGCTGGCAAAACGATCCGCCCCCAGCCGCTCGCTGACGACGAAGCCGTTGGTCAGGAACACCGTCATCTCGGCGTTGTTCAGTGGAAAATCGGCGCTGAACTGGTCCCAGTATTTCGCCGCGCGCGGATCGAACCCGATGGCGTCGAGGTAGCCGAAGGAGGGCAGGTTCGTGGCGAACTCCATGGGCGTCAGGAACCCGACGCGCTGCAACTCCTCGTTGAAAATCCGCCGGTAGCCGAAGAGTTCCGCGCCGTCGGCGTCTTCGCCAGCCACGACCGCGGCGTTGAACCGGAAGAAACGGTGCGGCTCGGCCGCAACGCTCAGACCGCTGCCGTCGGGCGCAAGCGTGTTCCAGTCACCTTCGTCGTGCCAGGACCGCAGGTCGGCGCTCGATTCGAGGCGCAAGCGATAGGCCGTGCCGACGATCGGTGTGACGCCCGGATTCTGCACGTTCACGATCGGGACATTGCCGGTGTTTTGTATGGAAAGGGAAGGCGGCTGGATCCCCAGCGCAACCACCACGGCCGTGAACCACGCCAGCGCAACGAGACGGGGGGTTTTCATGTGGCTTTCTTACGACCGTGTCGGTGGTTTGGAAAGAAGAAACGGGCCGGCGTCGGTCAGCCCGTGATCGGGAGTTGGAACCTCACAGAATGACATGCCCTGCGGCTAAGGCCTTTGACAGATCACAGCAACCGCCCAACTAGTCGTGTCTCGCGCCGGCAAGCACTATTTGACCGCCGATGGCTCGGCCGCGCCGGCGCGGATCGCGTAGAGGCGCGTGGCGCTCGCGATGTAGAGCGTGCCGTTGGCCACGACCGGCGACGAGTAAACCGGCCCGTTCAAGTTCGCCTGGCTGAGGATCTTTTTCTCCCGGCCGGCCGCCAGCACCAGCACGTCGCCGTCTTCGTCACCCACATACACCTTGCCGTCGGCCACGAGCGTCGAACCCCAGATGTGGGATTTCAGGTCGTGCGTCCAGCAAACCTTGCCGGTGTCGGCTTCCAGGCAGTAAATGAAACCAGAGAAATCCGCGACAAACAGAAGGCCGCTCTCCGGGTCAATGGAGACAGTCGAGAGGCTGCGATGAATGCCGCGAAAATCCCAGACCAGGCCGTCGCGCGTAAGGCCACCGGTCTTGGTGGCATCCACGCACACGAGCCGGCCCACCCCTTCGCCACGTTCCGGTTCCTGGCCGGTGGCGACATAGACGCGGTTCTGGTAGAAGACCGGCGTGGCGTTGATTTCGCTCGGGCCGTCGGTGTCGCCGTATTTAATCGGCTTCCCGTTCTTCGCCTTGTACTCGGGCGGATTGCAGTCGAACCACCAGACTTTCTTGAGCAAATGGCGGTCGCCGGCGGGCGCGGGCGTGGCGTCGAACGCGTAGAGCACGCCGTCCCCGCCGCCGCCGAAAAGCAGCGGCCGCCCGTTAACCGACCCGGCGGCAACGCTGCTCCACTGGCCGAGAAAGACGCGTGGGCCGATGTCCGCGTCGTCCTCGCCGGCCAGCGCGCCGGTGCGACGATCCAGCGCCACAAAACTGGGCGAAAACGGCGACGGCACATTCGCGCCGGTCCAGTCCTGCCCGTTGCCAGTGCAGGTGTAAACGAGGTTGCCAAGGATCAGCGGCGAACTGTTGGCGGCGTTGTGCGGAAACACGCCGAGTTCAGTCATCATGTCATAGACCCAGACGATGTCCGCGTCCTTTGGCCCCGGCGGGAGGGGCGGCGCCGGACGCTCGGTCGGCTGCCCGCGATCAAGGACGACATCCTGGACGACGTACCGCGCCTCGTCCTGAAACGGGCCGTCGTTGCCGTCGGCCATGCCGTTGAGATCGAGACAAGCAAGTTCGCCGCGGCTGGTCACCAGATAAGCGTGTTTGCCTGCGATGACCGGCGAGGAAAGCACCCCGAGGTTTTCCCAGTCGTTGGCCCGGCCCTCCTTCAACTTCGGCACGGTGAACTGCCACTGCAGGCCACCGGTGGCCTCGTCGAGGCACAGCAGCAGGCTCCGGTCGCCGGGGTGGCGCGGATCGCGCGGCGGGTCGTTGTTGGTGCCGACGAGGACGTGGCCCTGGGCCACCACAACGTTGCCGTAGCTTTGTGAGCCGAGTTCTGCCACCCATTTCACGTTCTTCGTGGTCGCCAGATCCACCTCCGTTGAACCGGGCTTTGTTTGGCCGGCGTCGAATGTCGCGGGCAAGCCATGCTCCGGTGAGTACATGTTGCGCTCGTTGGTGCGGCCCCACATGGGCCAGTCCGCGGCGCGGGCAGCGGGCAGCGCGCGCAGAAGGACCAGGCCGAGAATCGCAGCGGTCCGGGTGTGGGTTGAGACAATCCAGTGGCGCATGTTCCGAACGCAGATTCTTGGTGGCGGAGGCCGGCTTGTCCATGTAAACCGGTTGCCGACGAATGCACGGCCGAAACTCACCTTGACGGGACCGCGGGTGCTCGTAAAAGTGGGGTTCTTACGCGAACCACGAGGCTTCAACTTCGGTTGAGGCCGGACACGCCCGGCCGGCAAAGGCGGCGGGTTTGCGTTTGCGCGCATGAACAAAGGCAAAATCATTCAGGTGATCGGTCCGGTGGTGGATCTCGAGTTTCCCGAGCCGCTGCCCGCGATCTACAACGCCCTGACCGTCGAGTATCCGCTTCCTGGGCACGGGAACACGAAGCTCACCCTCGAGGTCCAGCAACACATGGGCGACCGGTGGGTGCGGACGGTGGCCATGTCCACGACCGACGGTTTGAAGCGCGGCTACGAGGCGACCGACACCGGCAAACCGATTTCCGTCCCCGTGGGTCCCGGCGTGATGGGCCGGGTGCTCGACGTGACCGGCCAGCCGGTGGACGAGCGCGGGCCGGTCCAGGCCGACCGCTACAACCCGATCCACCGGCCGGCGCCGCCGCTCGTGGACCAGTCCACCTCACCCCAGGTGCTCACCACCGGCATCAAGGTGATTGACCTGATCTGTCCCTTCCTCAAGGGCGGCAAGGTGGGCGCATTCGGCGGCGCGGGCGTGGGCAAGACGGTCGTCATCATGGAGCTGATCAACAACATCGCCAAGCTCCACGGCGGCGTGTCCGTGTTCGCCGGTGTCGGCGAGCGCACGCGCGAGGGGAATGACCTTTACAAGGAAATGTCCGAGGCCAACGTCATCAAGCAGGGCAACCTCGGCGAGTCGAAGATCGCGCTGGTGTACGGCCAGATGAACGAACCGCCCGGCGCGCGTCTGCGCGTGGCCCTCTCCGGCCTGGCCATCACGGAGTATTTCCGCGACGAGAAAAACCAGGACGTGCTCCTGTTCATTGACAATATCTTCCGGTTCTCGCAGGCCGGCTCGGAAGTCTCCGCCCTCCTGGGCCGCACCCCCAGCGCGGTCGGTTACCAGCCGACCCTCGCCGCCGAGATGGGCGACCTGCAGGAGCGCATCACCTCCACGAAGAAAGGCTCAATCACCTCGTTCCAGGCCGTGTACGTGCCGGCGGACGATTTGACCGACCCCGCCCCCGCCACGACGTTTGCGCATCTGGATGCGACCATCGTGCTGGAGCGTTCGATCGCCGAGCTCGGCATTTATCCCGCCGTGGACCCGCTGGCCTCGACCTCCCGGGCGCTGACGCCGGACATCGTCGGCGACGAACACTATGAAGTCGCCCGCGGCGTGCAGAAGGTGCTCCAGCGCTACAAGGACCTGCGCGACATCATCGCGATTCTCGGCATGGACGAGCTGTCGCCGGAGGACAAGCTCACGGTGTACCGGGCGCGGAAGATTCAACGGTTCCTCAGCCAGCCGTTCTCGGTGGCCGAGGTGTTCACCGGCCGGCCCGGCAAGCAGGTGCCGGTGGCCGACACCGTGCGCGGCTTCAAGGAAATCCTCGAAGGCAAGCATGACGACGTGGGGGAACAAAACTTCTACATGAAGGGCGGCATCGACGAAATTAAAGAAGCGTGATTCGTCGAAACATTGAATTGTTAAACCGGTTTAACGATTCAGCCATTTAACGATTCAGCGATTCAACATGGCGACGCTCAAACTTGAAATCGTCACCCCGGAAGGCGTCCGCTGTTCCGAGGACGTGGACATGGTCACGCTGCCCGGCGCGGAAGGCGAGCTCGGCATCTACCCGCAACACGTGCCGCTGATGACCCAGATCGTGCCGGGCGAGATCAGCTATCTTAAAGGCGGCGAGGAATTCGGCTTTGCCGTTGGCCCCGGTTTCGCCGAGATCGCCGGCGACCACGTCGCGATCCTCACCGACGTGGCGATTAATGCCGACGAAACCGATGCGGCGAAGGCCGCGGCGGCGCAGGAGGCGGCGGAACGGCGGCTGCGCGACCGGCTGGGCAATGAAGAGGCAGCGTCCGTGAACGCCGCCATTGTCCACTCCCTCGAAAACCTGCGCGTCCGGCGCCACAAGCATCGTTAGCCGGCGCAACCCTTCCGCTTCAAGGGCCGGTTGTTCCTGGACTTGGTTTCGACCGACCCGGCCGGAGCCGTACTGCCGCCTCCGGTGCCCACGCACGGGGTCATGCAGGTTCCGCAGTCGGGGCTCATGCTTCGACTCGTGCCGCCCAGTTACGAATGGCTCGACCAACCTTTGGAGTGTGAGCCCGACGCGTTGCGCCACCTATGCCTGGAGCGATCCGCTCAAGCTCAAGCGTGCGCCTGTGCCGACGGCAGCGTCCGGCGAGGGTGGGACGCGTTGACGGTCAAGGGCCACCAGAAGGAACTGCTCAAACCCTGGCAACGCGGTTGACGCCGGGGAAATCGCCCCCCTCGGCCCACCCCGCCAACCCGCGCGCTGACGCGGGAACCCAACCGCGGCCGGCGTGAGAGATGGGGGGTCCGGGTGGCCCCAGCGGCCAGTGCGGCGGTGCAGCCACCCAGAACCCGCGGGAGCGTCCGCCGCGACCAGCCGCAATTCGCCCATCGAACCGGAGGACCTGAACGCCTCCGCGCGCTGGTCTTCGCCAAACACCCGCCTTCCGAGAGGTTGGCCAAATGAAAAGACGCGTCCTATCGGAGTTCGGACTGTAGTGGGGCGACCAAAACCGGACAGCCCCGTGCGATCAAAACCGGAATCATGCCGGTAACCACCGAGTTTTGCTTGTCGCCGCAGGCCGTTGGCATAGAAACGGGGCTCGCTTCTGCGGAGGATAGGGCTCTGCGGGGACGCAACCTGAGCGCCGACAGGAGCCTTGCAAACGGCAGGTCGGGCCGCTGCCCGGCTAGCCCCTGCCGGAGCAAGTCACAAAGCGATCAATCCATCCCGCCAATCATCCTCGACTCCCGCTCTCGCCGAGGATTCCGGTTCTGATCGCACACCGAATTCCGGTTTTGAAAGTTGGTTACACGACACGTCGAAGTTCGGACTTGCCAGAACGCGGGTTCTTCGGGCATCAATTGACATGGCTGTGTTTCAAGCTGTCTCTGCCGTGGACGCCGGGTTCTACCAGCCGGCCGACACCTTCTTCCCCGCGCATCGCGACGTTGCGCTGACCTATGACGATGTTTCGCTCGCGACGCTCTACTCCGAAGTGCTGCCGCGCGACACCCAGCTCGGCACACAACTGAGCGAAGGGCTGAGCTTGAACATCCCCATCATCTCCGCGGACATGGACACCGTAACCGAATCGCGCATGGCGATTGCCATGGCCTTGAACGGTGGCCTGGGGCTGCTCCACGCGAACATGCCCGAGCGCACGCAACTTTCGGAAGTCAGCCGCGTGAAGAACCACGTCCACGGCCTCATCCAGGAACCCATCAAGGTGTCGCCCGAGCAATCCATCGGCGACGTGCTGGCCATGATGGCGGACCGCAACTTCTCCTTCGGCACGTTCCCGGTGGTGGACACGGCGGGCCGTTTGGTCGGCCTGCTGCCGGGCCATGTGGTGAAAAACCGTTACGCCGCGCGCCGCGTCGCCGAGGTCCTGACGCCCCGGGCCCAGGTCCAGACCATCAACCGGCGCGAACTGCGGGACGATCCCATCCTGCAGGCCGACCAGTTTTTCAGCGACCACCCGGGCTTTCACAAGCTGCTGGTGGTGGATGACGAGGACCGGCTGCATGGACTGTTCACGTTGAGCGACGTTGACCAGATCATCCAGGAGCGGAAGGCGCAGTTCAAACCGGCCCGCGATGCCCGCCTGCGGCTCATCTGCGGCGCAGCGGTGGCCGCGCCGCGCAACGCCGCCGGCGAACTGGACCGCAGCCGCATCCTTAACCATGTCGGGGCGCTGGTGGAACGCGGCCTGGACGTGGTGGCCGTTTCCACTGCGCACGGTCACACGCGGGGCGTGGGCGAAAGCGTGCGGCTGGTCCGCGACGCATTCCCGCGCCTGCCGATCATCGCCGGGAACGTCACCAGCGCCGCGGGCGTCGAGTTTCTTGCCGGGCAGGGGGCCACCACCATCAAGGTCGGCCAGGGTCCGGGTTCGATTTGCACCACCCGCCTCGTGGCGGGGGTCGGCATTCCGCAATTGACCGCGCTGTACACCGCCTCGCGGGCGGCGGCCGAACGGAAGGTGACGCTTATCGCCGACGGGGGCATCACCAAATCGGGCGACATCGTGAAGGCGCTCACGCTGGCGCACGCGGTGATCTGCGGCGGACTGCTGGCGGGCTGCCCGGAATCGCCGGGCCAGGTGCTCGAAATCAACGGCAAGCTCTACAAACAATACCGCGGCATGGGCAGCCTGGCAGCGATGAAGGCGGGCTCGGCCGCGCGCTACGGCCACGCGTCGGACCCCGCGCGCAAAATGGCGGCCGAGGGCGTCGAGGCGCTGAAGGAGGCGGCGCCATCCGTGGACGCCGTGCTCACCCAGCTCATCGGCGGAATTCAGTCCGGCCTGGGTTATCTGGGGGCGTCGAACCTCGCCGAATTGCGCGCCCGGGCCCGGTTCGTGCGGATCGGCCCCGGCGGCCTGCGTGAGGCCGGCACCCACGATGTCGTGGAAATCAAGACGGCGGAATAACCAGCCGGCAGGCGCATCAGAATCGGAAGATGTTGTTCATCCGTCCGCACTGCGGGCAGCGCGAAAAGTCCACGTCCGAATCATCGGTGTAAACGTAACGGCACTGCTCGCACCGGAAGACATTATCCGGTGCGGAACTGGGGCCGAACCGCCGCCGCCGGAGTTCGTCCATCACGGCCACGGCAGCGAGCCCGGCAAGCAGGCCCAAAGCATAAAGGAACAGCAATCGGTCCTCGGTCATGGCGAGGGCGATTTGGCAACCGGGGCGGAACCCGGCGGACGCGTCTGCCAGACGAAAATCAACCGGCCCCACGCAAGGCGCGGGCCGTCCACCGGGGTCGGGGCAAACTTCATGGCGCGCGTTAGTTGCAGCGCGCGTTGGTCCGCCGCCTCCAACCCGCTGCTGGCGCCGACCATGAGTGTCGCCGTCAGCACCGCGCCATGTTCATCCACGAGTGCTTCGACGGTCGTCGGTTGCAAAGTGTCAGGGTTCTCCCAGACCGGCAGCTCGTCGCTCCCGGCCATGATCCGCCCGCGGAGGTCGCCGGCAAGCCACAGGACCGAAGGGCCGGCCAGGGCGGCGGATTGGACCGGGCGCACGAGTGAAACCGCGGCCGGCGGTTCGGCGACGGCGATTCCCGGTCCGGCCGCGAACGAGCCGGGATCGGCCGCATCCCGCTGCCCGGCCGATCGCCAGGTCAACCAGCGAGGCGGTTCGTCCCACTCCACGGGACGCGGAGCCAGTCTGGGCAGGCGCTGCCAGACGGGACCGGAAAACCCGTGGGCCGAGGCAAGGGCGAATTCGGTGGCCTCGGACAGCCAGGGCAGTTCCCCCAGCTCCCGCGCCTCGCCCCCGAGCGCAAGGCGGAAAGAGCCCGGCGGGGCGGGTGGCCCCACCCGGAGCGAGGGCCGCGCGGAAAACACGATGACGATTACCAGTTGGGCGAGGCCGACACTCGCGATCGTGACCAACCAACGGCGACGGCTCCAAGCCGGAGCAGGAAGGACAACCAGCGTACTCATCGGGACGAGGTTCGGGATGTGGGTGTGGTTGGCAGCAACGGCGGACGCGTCGCAATGAGCACATCCGCCACGCTGGCCTGGCGCGCGAGCGCCGCGACGCGCACGATTGCGGGCCATTTCACCCCTTCGTCGGCCTGGATGACGAGCGTGAGCGGTTCCTTGCTTTGGTGGACCCGTTCGGCAAGGCGCTTGAGCAGGTCGGCGGCGGTCACGACCTGATGATCGAAGTAGAGAACCTCGGAGCGGTCAACGGTGACCGTCACTGCCGGGCGCCAGGTGCCGGGCATCTCGGGGAGGTTCGCGGCCGGCAACTGGATGCGAATGCCTGGGGGCGGCACCAGTGAAGAGTTGAGCACCAGGAAGAGGACCAGCAGGAAGAAGACCCCGGCAAACGGCGCCACGTCGAACTGGCCGGTGAACGGTTTGGCATTGCGGGCAAATTTCACGGGCTATTTCCGCGGCTCGGCCAGAAGATTGAGGATTTCCGCGGAGGCCTTCTCCATGTCGAGCACGATGCTGTTCACGCGGTTGACCAGGTAATTGTAGCCGGCGTAGGCGGGAATGGAAATGGCCAGTCCCGCGCCGGTGCAAACCAGCGCCTGCCAGACGCCGCCCGCCAGTTCCCCGGGCGGGGCCGACACCCCGTGCTGCTGGAGGACACGAAAGACGCTGATGAACCCCAGCACGGTGCCGAGCAGGCCCATGACGGGCGCGATCTGGGCGATCGTGGCCAGGAGGTTGAGCCGTTCCTCCAGCCGCGGCACCTCGAGCAGCCCCGAATCCTCCAGCGCCTCACGGATGCCGTCACGGCCGCGGTCGCGGCTCAGAATGGCGGTCTTGACCAGCCGCGCCACCGGACCCGGCGTGGCCTCGCAGATGGACAGGGCTTCGACCACATTGTCACGGCGGAGCACGTTGCGGACGCCGTTGATGAACTCGATCGAGTTGATCTGCTCGCGGTGGTAATGGAGCAGGCGCTCGACGAACACGGTGACCCCGACCGCGCCGGTCACCAGGAGCAGCCACATCATCACTCCGCCATGCTTGAGCAATTCGGGCAACATGCAGACCAGTTATAGCGACGCCCGCCCGGCCGGCAATGTTCAAAGTTCGTGGTCGGCCGGCTTCGGGAATTCTGGTTGCGCCCGGGCGCCAACGGCTTAATGTTACTGACAAGCACGAGACTGCTGACCACCGACGTCAACCTATGTATTTCGGCGTTGATTACCACCCGGAGCATTGGGTTTATCCCTATGCCGGCACCCCCGATCGGCCCGAGGCACGCTGGGAGCGCGACGCCCAGCTCATGGTGGCCGCCGGGGTCAACGTCGTCCGCATGGGCGAGTTCTGCTGGGGCCTGTACGAGCGGGAGGACGGCAAATACGACTTCGACTGGATGTGGCGGGCCATGGACATCATGAAAATGGCCGACATCCAGGTCGTGCTGGGCACTCCGACCGCCGCCCCGCCCATCTGGCTGGCCCGCAAACACCCGGAAATCCTGCCCTTGGATGAGCGCGGGCTGTCCGTGCGCGAAGGCACACGCCATGCCTACTGCATGAACAGCGATGTCTATTGGGACTATTCTCGCCGCATCGTCACCGAACTGGCCAAAGCCCTCGGCAAACATCCTCAGCTTGTTGGCTGGCAGGTGGATAACGGCATCGGCGGCCATGGCACGGAATTCTCCTTCAACGAGGAGTCGCGCCACGACTGGCAGGCCTGGCTCAAGGCCAAGTATGAAACCATCGCCCAGCTCAACGACCTGATGGGAAACCGGTTCTGGAGCCAGGTGGTCACCGACTGGGACCAGGTGCCCATGCCGATGCACGCGCCCACGGTGCACAACCCCGCGCTCGTGCTCGACTGGATGCGGTTCTCCAGCGACACCTGCGTGGCCTACGTCAAGATGCAGGCGAACCTGCTCCACGAGTTGACCCCCGGGCTGCCCGTCACCACCAACCTCCGCGCCCTCACCCGGCATTACGACCATTTCGACATGGCCGAAAACCTCGACTTTGTCGCGCTCGATTCCTATGCCACGCTCAAGTCCCGCCCGTCGGAGAATGCCGTGGAACTCGACATCATGCGTTCGCTGAAACGGACCGGGGTGCAAACGCCCGGCGGCGGGGAAGGGTTCTGGGTCATCGAGCAGAAGGCGGGAAACGTCAACTGGCAGGATGTCAATTCACTCCTCCGGCCGGGGGTCGTGCGCCTGTTCACCTACCAGCTCGTCTCGCGCGGGGCGACCGGCGTGCTCTACTTTTTCTGGCGCTCCCCGCGCATCGGTTCGGAGAAGTTCTATGGCGGCGTGCTCACCCACGACGGCCGCGGCGACAACCGCGTCTATCGCGAGATCAGCCAGATCGGCGAGGAGATGAAGCTGCTCGCCCCGGTGCTCAAAGGCGCCCGCGTCGTCGCCGAAACCTGTATCCTGTGCAGCCACCCCAACGAGTGGACACTCAAGCAGCCGATGCAGCCCAACCGCCACTTCCGCCAGCGCGAGCACGTGATGCTTTTCTACAACGCCCTCCACGACCGCAACATCCCGGTGGATTTCGCGCGACCGAGCGAGGACCTGTCCCGGTACAAGATCGTGTTCGCGCCTTCGCTCCACCTGCTGGCCGGCGGCGAGGCCGATCTGCTTAAGCTCTACGTCCAAAACGGCGGCACCCTCGTCGCCACCTTCAACACTGGCCTAGTGGACGAACACAACATCGCGCCCGACACCGGTTTTCCCCGTGACTTGACCGACCTGTTCGGCATGGAGGTGCTCGAGTTCGATCCCATTCCGCCCGAGGAGGAGAACCACCTCTCGTTCAAGGGCTCGTTTCCGGCCAGCCACCTGCACGGCGCCCGGTTGTGGTGCGACATCATCGAGCCGAAGGAATGCGACGTCATCGCCACGTATTCGAAGGATTTCTACGCCGGCCGGCCGGCCATCACGGTCAACAATTACGGCCTCGGCCGTGCCATCTACGTCGGCACGATGCTGCAACAGGCGTTCTACTACGATCTGGTGGCCTGGCTGCGACAACTGTGCAACCTCCATCCGCTCCTCAAGGTGCCGGACACCGTCGAGGTCAGCATGCTCCAGAAGGACGACACCAAGATTTACTTCCTGCTCAACCACCAAAACACCCCGGTCCGCATCACCTTCTACAAGCCCATGCACGACTACCTCACGGCGAACACCTTCACCGGCAATTACGACCTCCCGCCGCACGGTGTTCTGGTGCTCGACGAAAAGGTGGCCCGGAGTTAAACGATCCGTCGCCGTGTCGTTTTTCCGTCCATGGCGCCCCGCGCCCCGGCCGCCGGTTCGCCGCAACCCCCGCGAAACCGCCCTCGCGGAATGGCATCGCGTGGACCTGGCCGCGCTCGAACGCGAGCGCGCGTGGACGCCCAAATCCGCGGCGCAGGTGGTGCCGGCAACGGTCGAGCGGTTCGGTCTCGCCCGGCCACACAACTTCGATGAAATCCTGAAGGTGTGGAACGATCTGCTGGATCCCACGCTTACGGCCCATGCCCAGCCCACCGCCCTCCAGCGCGGCACGCTCTTCGTCACCGTGGACAGCAGCGTGTGGCTGGATGAAATCGTGCGCTATCGGCGCAAGGAGATTCTCAGCCGGCTGCAATCGGCTTTCGGCCAGGAAATGATCGCCCGCCTGTCCTTCCGCACCGGGTGAAGCGCGCGGGACGCCCCATTCATCGGCGGGCAGGGTCAATGTTCCCGGCCGCCTCGTGGTGTTGTCCGTTTGCTGTTGGAGTTCGAGCGAGCGCCAGGTAACGGCTGGAAACAGCTTCCGCGACGCTCAACTCACACCCCGCGTCGCCAGCAACCCCGCCAGAACGGCCGGTTCCTGCGTGGGCGCCTGGCAGGCCGTGCCGGTGCAGACATACGCTGTCGCCCGGCCGGCGGGGGCCGGCAGCGACCGGGCATAGGGTTCGACGGGTCCCGCCTGCCCGGCAACGACCTTGTGGGGCTGGAACACGCCGTGGGCGGCGCGCAGCAACGCGGCCCGCCCCACCGCATCGCCGTCGTCCGCGACCACCACGCGCCGGGGCGGTTCGACCCAGAACGCCAGGGCCTGCAGAAGATAGGGCGCCGTTTCCGGCACTTGGGCGAGCCGCCGGGAGAAAAGGCGCAACGTCCGCTCGGCCGACCGCCGGAAATCCGGCCGATCGCAAATGGCCGCCAGTTTGAGCAGCGCGAGGCAGGCGACCGAGTTGCCGGCGGGCTCCGCGCCGTCATACGCTTCCTTGAGCCGGAGGATCAGGTCCGCTGCGTCCGCCGGTGTCTGCCAAAACCCGCCCGCCTCCATGTCCTCGAAGCGGGCGCACATCCCCTCCGCCAGCGTGACGGCAAACTCGAGGTGGTGGGCCTCGAGCGTCGTCTCATAAAGGTCCACCACTCCGGCGAGCAGGAACGCATAAGCCTCGAGCAGTTGCGCGGCGTCGCGTTCACCGTCGCGCCAGCGGTGATGGAGTGTCCGCGTGGACGGGTCCCACAATTTTGCCTGGAGAAAGGCGAGGTTCTTCTCCGCGGCGGCGCGATACGTTTCCTCGCCGAGCACGGCCGCCGCCCGCGCCAGTGCGCCCAACATCAGCCCGTTCCACGACGCCAGGATCTTGTCATCCAGGTGCGGTCGGACCCGCCGGCTTCGCGCGGCCAGGAGTTTCTCCCGTGCCGAGGCCAGCAGCGCCGCCTCCTCCGAAGCAAGCTGGGGATCAACGACGCTCAACACGTTCTGTCCCGCCAGCGGTTCCGGGTCGCTGTGGTCCACAAAATTGCCCGTCTCGGTCACGCCAAAGCGGCGCAACGCCACAGCGCTCTCCGCCGGCGACAGCAACGCGGCGATTTCGGCGCGGGTCCAGCAGTAGAATTTGCCTTCCTTGCCTTCGCTGTCCGCGTCTTCGGCGGAATAGAAGCCGCCCTCCGGGTGCGTCATGTCACGCAGCACGTAACCAAGAATGTCACGCGCCACCCCGGCAAACTGCGGGTCGCCGCTGACGAGGAAGGCGTCGAGATAAAGCGAAACGAGCTGGGCGTTGTCGTAAAGCATCTTCTCGAAATGCGGCACCAGCCAGCGTTCGTCCACCGAGTAACGGGCGAACCCGCCGCCGATTTGATCGTGCAGGCCGCCGGCGGCCATGCGCTCGCAGGTGTGCAGCACCCTCCGCACCGCCTCGGCGTCGTCATAGCGCCGGCCCGCCTGCAGCAGGAAGGCGGGGTGGCTGGGGCGGGGGAATTTCGGTGGACCGCCAAACCCGCCGTGCTGCGGATCGTAATCCTGTTTCAGTCTTTCCAGGGCGGCCGCCAACACGGCCGGGGTCAGCGCCGGCCCGGCCTCCGCCGGCTCGGTCGCCGCAATGGCCGCCAGCCGTTCGTGCAGTTCGCCGGCGCTTTGGAGGACCTCCTTTCGGCGCGTTGTCCAAAGCTGGCCGATCTGGCGCAGCACGGTCGTCAACCCCGGCCGGCCGTGCAGGCCTTCCGGCGGAAAATAGGTGCCGCCATAGAACGGTTTGCGATCCGGCGTCAGAAACACATTCAACGGCCACCCGCCCTGCCCGGTCGTCGCCTGGATAAACGTCATGTAGATCCGGTCCACGTCCGGCCGCTCCTCGCGATCCACCTTGATGCTCACGAAATGTCGGTTGAGCAGGTCAGCCACCGCCGGGTTCTCGAACGACTCGCGTTCCATGACATGGCACCAATGGCAGGTCGAGTAGCCGATGCTGAGAAACACGGGCTTGTCTTCCGCCCGTGCCCGGGCGAAGGCCTCCTCGCCCCAGGGGAACCAGTCCACGGGATTGTGCGCATGCTGGAGCAGGTAGGGCGACTTCTCGCTGGCCAGCCGGTTCATCGGCCGCGCGGCGCGTGGGAATTCAGACACGATCGTCGAGGGAATGGGCCGGTTTCAGGCGGGCGCCCGCCGGCGGCGTCAGCAGTCCGGCGTCCGGGGCACGATGTCCGTTTGCAGCCTCGGGTCCGCCGCGCGCACGCTGGTCGTCGGCAGGCCGAGTTCGTGCCGGACCAGGTTGGTGCCCTGCGCGATCGCCGAGGTTTTGAAGAAGGCGATCTCGCGATTGCAGCCCTGTCGGCCGAAGCCGCAGTCGCTCGAGACGATCAACTGCTCGGGCGCGATGTGCTGCAACGCCTGTCGGATGGACGCGGCGACCTGCTCCGGTTGCTCGACCTGGAGGGAACGGTGGCTGACCACGCCAATGCAGATCTTTTTCTTCAAACTGCCTTTGAGTGGCGCGAAGAGTTCGATCTCCCGGAGGTTCCGGTCCTTCATTTCCACGGTCCACACGTCGCCGTGGCAGGCTTCGAGATACAACTGGAACGACGCGCGGTAGCTGTCGTTTTCGATGACGCGCTGCATGTTCGGGTTGCCCCAGCAGGTGTGAATCCAGAGTTCGACGTCCTCGAGCCCCTGCACTTCGCGGTTGTAGGCCTCGATCATGAACTTCACGTTGTCGTGGTCGCGGCCGTAGGTGTTGGCCCAGAAATGCAGCGTCGGTTCCTCGATTTGAATGCAGCGGCAGCCGGCGTCGCGCAGGTCGAGCAACTCTTCGTTCATCGCCACCGCCATGTCCCAGACGACCTCCCGGTTGTCCTTGTACTTCGGCGTGTGGATGTCGAGGAACAGCCCCATGACCTGTGAACAACAGGTGCCAAAACGGACTGGCTTCGCCGTCCTGGCCTGGGCCATCCGCCAGATCTTGGCGTAGTCCAGCGGCCGGTGCTCGATCTTGTCCACGACCCGCGGCCAGCGCCAGCCGGTGTAGATCTCGTTGAGCAGCGTTCCCGGCGGATAGCGCAGCCAGGGCGAACGCGTGGCCTCGGATTGCAGGTGGTCGCCGGCAAACCCCGCCCAGCGCTGCAACGGATAATGATGCCACGACCGGCCCGCCAGGTCGTCGTCGCAATGCAGATCGCCGTGGGTCAGGATGTCAATGCCGGCCCGCTCCTGGTCGCTCAAGACCGTGGCGAGCGCGTCCTGGAATTTCTCGCGGAACCGCACGTCGAGCAGGCACGTGTCGAGCGGCCGGCCCCACATGCTGTCGTCAAACCAGCGCGGACGCGGGTAGGAACCGGTGATCGTGCAAGGTAGAATCGTGTCGGCGGTGATCGTGAACATGGTCGTCTCAGCAGTGCGTTTTTCAGGCTTGGCCCATGGGACCAAGAATATACCAGGAATGATGCATCGCAAAACGGAAACTCATGTTGGGCTTGCGGCCAGGCCGACGCCTTCGGGACTCGCCGGCCGTGGTCGCATCGGCTGCGAATCCAGCACCAGCAACGCCAATGCGCTCCTGTGCGAGCGGGTCAGCCAGCGGTTCCGAATTATTTTCATACCGTGAATGAAATCCATTCACGTCTTGAAATTAATCAGAATCGGGGGCCGAGCTCGCTGCACCCTGTCAGCGACGATCCGGCTCGCTGCTGTCGGGCGTGGAGCCGCGCGCAAACGGATCAAGCCGTGGCCGGCATCATCCCTGCCGTGTCGATCAGTTCTGCCGCACCAGCGGCAGAAGTTCGGTCACGTTCACCTCGCGCGAGCGTTGCGCGATGTCGCCGGCGTAGCGGCCCTGCAGGCCACGCGCCTCGGCGAGCATCGTCGAAAACGCCTCCCGCAATTGCGCCGCACTCAGCGTCCGGCCGCTGGCATAGTAGCGCTTGGCGACCTGCCCGAGCGCGTAAGTGGTGGTAAACCCCACCGCCGAGCCGGCCGCCTGTCCGGCAACACCGCCGACCAGTCCACCCAGCAGGCCCGGGCTGAAGCCGCGCACCAGCCGCGAGGCAAATCCCTCGAATACCTGCGCCGTCAGGCCCACGCCGACCGTGCCAAGGAAGTCGGTGATGTGCCCACGGCCCAGTTCGTAGCCGTAACTCTTGCCGACCCGGTAAACCATCCGCATCTGCAGCGGCACAATCGCCAGCGTGGCCAGGGAATGCGGCATGATTTCGAGCGCGCCGATCAGGATGGCGGAGTTGAGAATCATCCGGTCCAGCTCGGCGACGTCGCTCACGCGTGGCGGCGCGGCCACCGGTTCCGCGGCGAGCGCGGCGGCACTTTGATGCAACGGCTCGCTGCGGACATCGTCCAACTTGAGCGCCTGCCGCAGCTCCGCCAGGAAGCGGGTTTCGGCGTCGTTGACCGTGCCATCGGCGTGGCAGACGCAGACCGCCATTTCATAGGCCAGTGCCCGGCCAGCCGGCGTGGTCAGGCGGGCGGCCGCGTCCTGCAGTCCAACCCGGCCGGTGAGCACATCCTGGTACGTTGCCGCCCAATCCGGCGCCGCCGTAGCGAACCCCTGGACGATCCGTTCGATCTGCGCCCGTTCGCCTTCGCCTTGCGCGCCGTCGGCGAAGGCCGCGAGCACACAAAGGGAGATCACCGCGTTCTGTTCGTCCGGTGTCATGCTGGGAATGGTCGTGTTCATGGTATCGCTCGTTGCTGGCATCCAACCGGCCCGGGGCGCAGGCCGCTCCCCCACCCGGGCGCCGGTTCTTTCAATGGAACACGGCTGGCGGTGGCGGAGTTTCAACCGACTGCGCGAGGCGGGTCGAGGTGGCTTCGCGCTGGCGGACGGGAAGAAGGGCCGCGGTGGACCCGGCCGGCTCATTGCGGCCCGCCGGCACCACCATGGCGGACGGCTTGAGGTCCGCCGGCGTGAGCCCCTTCAACTGCCGGGCGACGCTGGCGACCCGGTCGCGCACCCGGTCGCGGAGGCGTTCGACCTGCCAGTCGTAGCCTTTGGCCGTGTCGGGATCGTGTTCCGCCAGGGCGGCGCGGATGGGGGCGGCATAGCTGTTGATGCGGTTGGTGATGGCCGCGACCTCGAACACGTTGGTCAGGAGTTCGGTCATCCGCGTCACGTAGCGGCGGCGGCCTTCGGGAGTTTCGAGCACTCCCCGCGCCACGAGGCCGTTGAAATAAGGGAGGATGGGGCCGTTCGGTTCCCCGAACATCTGGTCCATACCGTGGGGAAAGAAGTCAATGCGGCCCGAGTCGGGATCCCAGTAGAGTTTATAATTGTTGGGTTTCATCACGTAGCCGTCCCAGTCCCAGGTCATGATTTCGAGCGCGCAATAGGAGATGAAGCGGTCCAGGTTCAGGCGCTGCTCCAGGTTCGTCCAGCGCCGGTGAAGGTCCGGATCCGTGGCGGCTTTGGCGAGGGCCTTGAGTTCGGGCTGGTCCTTGGTTTCCTTGTCACCGAGCTTCTCGAGCGTTCGATCAATGTCCTGGCAAAAGCCGCCGTCGTAGAGATTTCCGTCCCGGTTGCGGTAATACTGGCGCAGGAAGGTTTTGTCGAAGCCCTCGATCAGAACGTAGATGCCGAGTTGGCGGCCGTTCAGGATCACCCGCGCGTTGCTGACGCGCGGCGCCGGCACGCCGGCCTGGCGGAACAGTTCGCCGCAGATGTTTTCCGTCAGCAGGGTGTCGTCCTGGACCGAATTGTTGAGATGAATTTTCTGCAGGCCATGCCAGCGCTGGCCGGAAACGTACTTCCCGAAATTGACCGTCAGGGCCGGGCGATCATCGAGTTGACGGAAGCTGCCCGCCGCTCCTTTCAGGTGGACGCCCACCTCGCGCACGGCGGTTTCGCCATCGTGGAAGGTCGCCTTGGTGTACTGGCGGTTCTCGCGTTGCAGGGCGGCGAGGGCCTCGCCGGTGATATCAATCCGGATCGTGCGGATCGGACCGGGCGTGAACACCTCCGCGCCGGGCGGAGATTTGGCGGCGAAGCCGCAAAGCTGAACCAGCCCGATTCCGAGAAGCCAGAGAATCGGCCGGCGGTCGAAGCGCAACCTCATGCCGGCGAATCTAACCGCACCGGCCGGATTTGTCACGGCGCGGGTGGAGAACCCCGGGCATCGAACGTGACGGGGCGGAAAAAAGGCGCGCCGGCCCGGATGGCGGACGCGCCTCGTGTGAGGTCGGGCGAAATTAGTTCGCCTTTTCGATGGTCTCTTTGGCCTCTTTCCAGCCGGAAATGCCGGCGGCGAGGTGTTTCACGTTCTTGTAGCCGAGGTCCTTGGCCGCCTTGGCGGCCGCCTGATACGCGCCGCACGCGGGCCCGCCGCAATACGCCACGACCAGTGCGTTTTTGTCCTTCGGCAGGACCTTGGCCAGGTCTTTCTTCACGGCGGTATAGTCGATCGCGCCGGGAATGTGGCCGCTCTGGTAGGAGGTGGTGCCGTTGGCGTCCAGCAGGACGACCTTCTTGGTTTCGATGGCGGACTTCAGCTCGGTGATGCTGATGTCGGAGAACTGGGCGGCGGAGGCGGCGGCCGCGAGCACCAGCGTCGCGACCATGGTCAGAAGCGTTTTCATGTCAGCAGAATCTCATTCGGTTAACGGCCTGGCCGGGCAGAGCCCGCGCGGTGGTTCGGACGCCGGATCCCCGGGCCGGGCCGCGCCGGTGGCCTGCCACTGCCAAGCCGGTTTACATGTCAGTAATATGCCTTCTTATTGTGATTCGTCAAGCTTTTGAATCGGGCCGGAAAAACCACCCTCGCGTTCGTCCATGTCCAGGTGATCCCGGATCGGCCGGCCGCCGCGGGCGGCTTACAGCGACCAGCCCTCTCGGTACTCGCGGTGGAGCAACATGTCGGCGCGCGCCGAGTTCAGGACGCGGCCGCTCACCGTGTCGTAGTCGAACGGGCCTTCGACCAGCGTCGCGAGGTTGGCCAGTTGCATCAATTCGGTGAGGGGGCCGCCGATCTCGAAGCCGGAGAAGGTCCGGCCACTGCCCTTGCAGGCCTCCACCCACTCGTGGTGATGGCCCCGCGTGCGTGGCAGCGACTCGGGCAGGTCGCTCTTGAAGTTCTCGAAGCGATTCTCCGGGAGGAGGGTGAACTGCGTGTTCCACGGGTCTTCGGAGAAAATGGAGCCCTTGGCGCCCACGAGGAGATCGCCCCAAGGTTTCATCGGATAACCCAGCATCAGATCTTGGGCCGGCCGCTCTTTCGCATACAGGGTCAATTTCACCGGCGGCAGGCCGCCCCGCGCCGGCAGGTCCAGCGTCGCGCGCATGGCGCGTGGGTAGCCTTCCGTGTCCACCTCGGACGGTTTCGCCTCGACGCGGATGACGACCCGGGCCAGCTTTTGCCCGGCGGGGAAAGTCCACAACTGTTCGAGGTGCAGCGCGCGGAACATGATGTTGCCGGTGTGGCAGCCGAAGTCGCCCACGATGCCGCTGCCGAAGGCACGCCAGCCGCGCCAGGAGGCCGGCAGATAACACGGGTTGTAGGGGCGGAATTGCGCCGGGCCGAGCCAGAGGTCCCAGTCGAGGGTGGCCGGAACCGGCGGCGTTTCGGTTGGGCGCTGGAGCGGCCCGTTTCCGCCGTCGAACCAGACGTGCGCCTCGCGGACCTCGCCGATCGTCCCGCCCCACACCAGTTCGACCGCGCGGCGTAACGCACCGGCCGCTGAGCCTTGATTTCCCATCTGGGTGACCACCTTGGTTTTTGCGGCCGTCTCACGCATCACGCGGGCCTCATGGACCGTGCGGGTGAGCGGTTTTTCGCAATAGACGTGTTTACCGCGCTTCATCGCCGCGACCGCGACCACGGTGTGCGTGTGGTCGGGTGTCGCCACCACCACCGCGTCAATCTGCTTGTCCATGACATCGAGCATCCGTCGAAAATCGGTGAACGGTTTGGCCGCGGGGTGCTTTTGGAAAATGTCCCCCGCCCGGGCCTGATCCACGTCGCACAGCGCCACCAGGTTTTGCCCGAGGCTCGCGATGGCATCGAGGTCGCTGCGACCCTGTCCACCGATGCCGATGCCGGCGACGTTCAACTTGCTGTTGGCGTCGTAAGCGAAGGCCAGGCGGCTGTGGCGCAGCAGGAGAAAGCCCGAGGCGGTCGCGGTGGCAGTCTGGAGGAAACGCCTTCGCGTGACCGGCGGAACACTGGGACGAGCGGGTTGGAGCGGGGCGATTGTGTGCGGCATGGACATGGCCACAGCGAGCCTCGCTGGGCGGGAAAAGTCAAGCCGGGCCGATTTGGGCTAGTGTTCGAATCTGGTGGGGTGAGGCCATGGCCTCCTACCACCGCCGAAAAGCCCTCTCGCTCGCAACCTCCCCAAAGGCCAGTTGGTTGCCAACGTGAGAAATCAGCGCTGCGGAAACACCCCCGGTGTGAGTTTGGCATTGCTTCCCGGTTGAATTTGCGTTGAATCCACCTCTGGAATCTCACGTCTGAGCCAACAAGTGCGAATTATGAACAATACTCCATCCATCAGCCGCCGCCGCTTCCTCGCGCGGGCCGCCGTCGCCGGCGCGGCCGCGCCGTTCCTGCTGCCCTCGAACGTCTGGACCGCCCGCGGGGCTTCCGGGCCCAACAATCGCCTCACCCTGGGCTACATCGGCACCGGCAAGCAGGGCCGGTTCCTTATGGACTGTTTTCTGCCACACGAGTCGGTCCAGGTCGTCGCCCTGGCGGAGGTGGACACCACCCGGCGCGAGTTTCACAAGAAAAAGGCGGAGGATTTCTACTCGACCAAGCAGGACAAGGATTTCAAGGGGATCACCGCGTACAAGGATTTTCGCGAACTCATCGCCCGCAAGGACATTGATGCCGTCGTGATTGCCGCGCCGGACCACTGGCACGCCTACATCTCCATCGCCGCCGCCCAATCCGGCAAGGACATCTACTGCGAGAAGCCGCTGTCGCTCACCATCCACGAGGCCCGCGCGATGGTGGATGCCGCCCGCAAGTATGAGCGCGTCTTTCAGACCGGTTCGATGCAGCGTTCCAGCAGCGAGTTTTGGAAGGCTTGCACGCTCGTTCGCAACGGCGCCATCGGCAAGATCAAGGAGGTGTATGTCAGCGTGGGCGGCCCAAGCAGGCCGTGCGACCTGCCCGAGGAAAAGATGGAACCCGGTCTCGACTGGGACATGTGGCTCGGCCAGGCCCCGCTGCGGCCTTACAATTCCATCCTCAGCCCGCGCGGCGTCCACGACAACTTCCCGGACTGGCGCAATTACCGCGAGTATTCCGGCGGCGCGATGACCGACTGGGGCGCCCACCACTTCGACATCGCCCAATGGGGCCTCGGCATGGACGACAGCGGCCCGGTGGAAATCCTTCCGCCCGACGGCAAGGACGTGAAACGCCTGACTTACAAGTACGCCAACGGTGTGGTCATGTATCACGGCGGGCTCGAAGGCTACAACTTCGGCGTCGTCTTCGTCGGCGAGAACGGGAAGGTCTGTGTGGACCGCGGCAAGTTCAAGGCGGAGCCGGAATCCGTTGCCGCCGTGAAGCCGGACGAACTGCCGGTCAAACTCTATCGCAGCAACAACCACTATAAGGATTTCCTCGACCGCGTCAAGGACCGGAAGAAGCCGATTTGCGACGTCGAGATCGGCGCGCGCTCGGCGACGGTGTGCCACTTGGGCAACCTCGCCTACTGGAACAAGACGGTGCTCAAGTGGAACCCGAAGACGGAGCAATTCGGCGGCGGCGCCGGCAACAACGAGTGGAAGGACCGCGTGAAACGTGCGCCCTGGACTGTTTGATCAACTTTGGTTGTTGATCTCACTCGGAGGTCCTCCGCGGTGGCACTGTTCCGGCGGTTGGACCTCCGCCAGAACCTGATCACCGGATCGGCACCGTAGGAACGCATGCCTGGACGCGTTTCAGGTCGCGGTCGCGACCGACGATGCCGGGAAGCCCCTGGACCCAGCCAGACATTGTGTCGGCCGCCAGCGTCGTGGGTTCGAGCCAATGCCAGGCTTCGCAGCGGCCATCGGCAAAGCTCAGGACGCAGCCGTGGTTGTGGCGGGTGGCCGGATGGTCCCCCCAGTCCCACATTCCAGGCTGCCGAATCAAGAACCGCGCGTTTTCGATGCTCCCTTGGTGTTCGTCGACAAAAACCGCCACATGCGAGGGTGACGGATCCCGGATGTCCGAGTACCGATGCCAGCAATTGACGTCCGCAGGATCTGGGTCGTCATTCAGATAATTGTTCATGGACACACTCCGCGTGCGCGCGATCAGGCCCAGGTCGCGGACGGTCGAACGGTCGGAGGGGCATTTGTAGATCTGCACGGATTGGTTGTAGGGAAACAACACACCCCGTTCGATGTTGGTCGTCGTCGTATCCGTCCAGGCATTGCCGGCGACCCAGGTCTGGTCGGTGGCGATCCAACCGTCCCGACTGCTGCCTTGGATGGTCGCGTTGGGCGGAAGACGATCGCCGTGGTCGTCAACATACATGATCCAGCACACCTGGAGTTGGCGGAAGTTCCCCAGACAACGGATCTGGCTGGCCTTGGCCTTCGCCTTGCCGATGGCGGGCAACAACAGGCCCGCGAGAATCGCGATGACGGTGATGACAGCAAGGATCTCGATCAGGCTGAAACCATGACCATTTTCAGCCGGGGCGGTTGGCGCAGAAGACTTCATAAAGCCACTCGCGGTCATTCTTCCTGTTTCCTGTGCTTGAGGAGTGGTTTACTGCACAGACCGTCGCTTGGCAAGGGTGCGTCTCGTGGCGTCACGTGGATCGGCAGAATGGATGATCCGTTGAATATTCCACTCGCCGCCGCCAGGCATTTCACCTGACGAGTATTCCTCGCTGTCCGAGTATTTTCCCCACATTGCTTAAATGCCGGGCCATTTCCACCCTTTGACGTCCTGCCAGGTGTACCGCCAAACGCTCCCGGCTCGGTTCCCCGGCGCTTTGATGGGGTGGAGGCGCGTTGCCAGGGGGCGGGCTGGTGGAAAATCAGGATTTGCCCGGAGCGCGCGAGCGAAACACTGTATTAGCCAGCACTTTTGTCATGGGACTAAGAACAGTCGGAGGTCGGACCCGCCGAACTCACCGCGACGCCTCGGACCTCCGCGCCGGCAGCAGTTTGCGAAAGCGACGTTGATTGTGGCCTGTTGCGCGGCACCAACAGCCTGACGAGCAGCCAGCCGTAAACCAGCGAATCCAACAGAATCTCGACTGTGTGCAAGCCCCTCATGCCCCAGGGCAACCAATACGCTTGAAGCAAGCTGTGAAGTCCAAGGACGATGAAAAGGCTTAGGCCAAAAATCACGCTGAGCCGCCGCCGCAAGCCCGACCAGGCGACGAAAATGGGTGTTGCCCCGAGCAGGAAGACGATGCCGCGGGCGAATTCGACCGCGATGACGACTTCCAAACCGGGTAGTCGCAGGCCAAAGGCTTGGTCACGGTAAGAGTGCTGGACCAGCAGGCCAACGGGCATTCCGAAGACGAAGTAAACCACAGGAAACCCGAGCCAGGCCGCTGCCAGGCGCCACGTCCACTGTCCAAAAGTCCTGCCACCGAAGAATCTGCGGACCCGCACGCCGAATGACTCGGCCGGGGCGGGATCGCGAAAGAGAAGCGTGACCACCCCCGCCGAAAGCAGACACGCCACCAGCCACAGCACGGCCAACGCCGGCCCTCCGCCGATGGAAGTGAAGAACGAAGCTTCGATCGTGTTGTTAATGCCCAGGCAACCGTAGGCAAACCAAGCCACGATCAGCCAGCGCGTCCAAAAGCTGCCTCGTAACCGGCGCGCGATTTCGGCCAGCCCGATGGACAGCACCACGCTGCCAACCAGTGTCCAAAACGCAAGCAGTCGGGCATCCACAGCCGGTGGCATTTGGGGCCCCGGCAATCCGAGTGCCGTGAACATCATGCCGCCCAAAACCGTGCCGACGACGACGCTCAGGGCGCACACCAGAATCTTCCAAATGTAGCTAATCATGGCAGAAGCAAATTGCAACGCCTAACATTGCGTATTGAGCGGCCGGAAGTGCCGGGACGCCACATTGATCGGGTGACAGCCTTCTCCGTTGGCCAACGCGCTGGGTTTCACGGGGGTTGCGGTTTCGCCCGGTTGCATTACGAGTCAGAGGCAACAGAGCATTCACTTGCAGGCCACTCTGTTCCATGTCGAGCGCCTGTCAAGTCGTTTCGTGGTGTTTCGTGGCGACAAACAGGTCACGGCTGGCAACGCCGCCTGCTACACGTTGCCGCATCTGAAATCCGGCCGCAGAACGGTTGGTGGCAGCGTGGCCGATGTGTTGGTGTCAGGCACGCAGTTGAAAGGGCGTAGCACGGTGAGCTCGCTCCATGAGGAAGCGCTCATGTCCGCCGAGACCGATGAGACGGTGCCCGTGTCGGAGTTGATGAGCCGGGACGAGGAAGATCCGTCCACCAAGGCCACCCGCAAGCTCGACTGGCAGCAGTTCCACCGCACGCAGGATCAACACAATCGCCAGTTGCTCGCCTGTCTCGCCGAGGGCTGCGACACGCGCGCGATCACCGGCAAGCTGAAGTTGACTCGTCTTGCCGTTCGGCGCCGCACGGATCAACGGCGCACCGCCCTCAAGCTGTTTTTCGGCGACGGCGTGCTGGCTGAGGTGTGCCGCTCACGGCAATGGTTCAACGATCTGCGAGCGGTGAAAGAGCACCTGGCCAGCCGCGGCGAACGAAACTGGCAGACTCACTGACCGCCGGAGTTAGCCCTCCATCCCCGCCTGTGGCCTGGAATCACCTTGGTTGCACGTGAGGGGGAGGCAGTGGGGGCCATGGTGCCGCTTTTCGTTTAGTTCTGAGGGCTTTGGACGTCGGTCTTTTCCATACCGGTTTCCGAAATCTGCAACTCTTCCACGACGCGCGGTGTTCTACCTTGCGGCTGGGTGTGCTTGGAAACGATCGGGAAAACGTCGGCTCCGGTAGAGGGAGCGCATTCGGTCGGGTTTTGAAGTCGCCGCGTATGGGACATTACTCGGACGGTTCCGTGGGCGACCCTTACTTTGAGCCGTTCCAGAACAACCACGATGATGACCGCGACAATTTGTGGCCCGGCCCCGGGACGCAATTTGTGTGCCCCATCTGTTCTCTCCGAGCGGCTGCTGCCAGTCTGCTCTCAGGAAGCGGACTTTCAGCGCAATCTTGATGCATTAACCGCAAAGTACGCCCGCCTGTGGGAACAGAGCGTTCAGCTAACGCTTCCGCCCCGGGAACCCGTCACGCTGCAGGAGCAGCGACGTTGCGAGCAACAGGCAGACGCTTTGATCCGATGGCTCCAGGCGGAAATCAGGCATCGTCCAAAATCCGAAAAGGGCCGGATGGCCTGGAAAGAGGGTGTAATCGCCCGGCTCCATCGGTTTAGCGGACAGTGTTTGGGATTTCCGGACCGGTGTCTCCAAATTCTGTTCTCCGGTCCGTACCGCCAGGCCACGGTGGAATTCATCCGCCGGGCAAAGGCATTCGATCCTTCGCTGAATCTGGACGACCTCTTCCAGGCGCTGCGAAATGTCTGGATCGCCAACTCCATCCAGCTTCTGTTGGAACGGCCGGTCACGCTGAGCGCGCCCATTTTCGCTTACAGTATGTTGTACCCGTGCACGGACAACCTCCTGGATGACCCGGAGGTTCCGCTCACGGTGAAGCAAGCGGTGGACGATTGGCTGACGGCGCGCCTGCGCGGGTTGCCCGCGACACCAGGTTCGCCACGGGAAGCGGTCATTGCCCGGCTGCTGGACGGGATGGAAGAAACGTATCCCTTCCTGCGTTCTCCCGACGTTTACCGAAGTCTTCAGGCGATCCACCTGGCACAAATTGAAAGTCTTCGACTCCAATCGCCAAGGCAATTCGAAGATGACGCAGAGGTGCTCCGAATCAGCGTTAGAAAGGGCGGGACTTCGGTCCTTGCCGACGGTTATCTGGTGGCGGGGCGGCTCAACCCGAGACAAGCGGATTTTCTCTTTGGCTACGGCGTGGTTCTCCAGTTGCTCGACGACCTGCAGGATGTGTCACGCGACCGGGCGGCGGGGCACAGAACGATCTTCACCTGCGCCGCGGCCAAGGGGCCGATGGACGGGCTGACCGAACGCTTGTGCGCTTTCATGCTGCATTTCTTCCAAGCTGCGGAGCTGTTGGCCAGTTCGAAGAGTGAGGCGCTCAAAGAGCTCATGACGAGGAGCTGCGGGCTGTTAATTCAGAACGCGCTGGCGATGAACCCGGACCTTTTCACGCGAGAATATTCAGAGCGGCAGGAGTCATGTTCGCGCTTCGGTTTTAGCTTCATCCGCGAGCAGCGCAGGACCTCGGAGAAGATGTATCGGACGATCAGGGCAAAACTGAAGCGTGATGGCAATCTGGATTCCGTGCTCAGCGCCTTGGGCTGAAGCTGGGGATCCTCTGCCCGACGGCTACCATCCGTGCAGATGGCAGCACGTTAGTGCCGTAACGGCGAATGAGACGCCTGAAAAGCGCGGTGGGGCGCGGACCGCTGGGCCGCGACGCGGGAGCCGCTGTCCACGATGAGTCTGTTTTCCGCCCATGCGCCGGCTCACGAGGACGTTTGTTCTCTGCCGTCCTCGCGTCGGCGCAGCAATCCTCCGCTTTGCACGCCGCCAAGCCCTGACGCCCGTCCCGTCGCGCGGCCAACCCCGGTTTCCCGGCCGTCTGCCCCCGCCCCGCCGCCATTCACCCCGCGCGCCATGAATCTTGGACGCTTATGCGATATATCTGTCGAGCTGTTTGACTTCGCGCGGGGGCGCGGGGCACCTTGACCAGTTGATGACGTCCGCCGCAGGAACACCGCCCGCCGCGCCGCGCCGCCGTTACGTGCGCGCGGTGGGGCCGCGCTTGCGCTGGCTCCTGGGCGGGGTGTCGGCGCTGGCGGCCGTCCTCGGCGCGAATTCCACTTACCTCGCCGCCATCACCTTTCTCGAATGGTGGCGCGGCCTGTCGTATCAGAACTATTTCTACCAGCTCCAGTTCCTCGCCCACCTCGTCCTGGGGCTTCTCCTGATCTTCCCGTTCCTGGTCTTTTGCGTCGTCCATATCGCCAATGCCTGGAACCGTCCGAACCGCCGGGCGGTGCGGGTCGGCTATCTCCTCTTCGGGATCAGCCTCCTCCTGCTGTTCTCGGGCGTGGCCCTGATGCGGCTCGGCGGCTTCGCCATTCGCAGCCCGGAAGTCCGGTCCCTGCTCTACTGGCTGCACGTGATCGCGCCGCTGCTCGTGGTCTGGCTTTACCTCCTGCACCGGCTCGCCGGACCGAGGATTCACTGGCGCGTGGGACTCGGCTGGGCTGGCGGCATCGCCGTCGTGGTCGGTGCCATGGTGGCCCTCCACGCCACCGACCCGCGAAAATGGAGCGTCGTCGGTCCGAAGGAAGGAACGAAATACTTCCAGCCCTCGCTGGCGCGGACGGCGACGGGCAATTTCATTCCCGCGAACAAGCTGATGATGGACAGCTATTGCATGGAGTGCCACCAGGACGCCTATGCGGGCTGGTTCCACAGCGCTCATCACTTCAGTTCCTTCAACAACGCGGCCTATCTCTTCAGCGTCCGGGAGACGCGCGCCGTGGTCCTGCAGCGGGACGGCAGCGTCAAGGCCTCGCGATGGTGCGCCGGGTGCCACGATCCGGTGCCTTTCTTCAGCGGCGCCTTCGACGACCCGAACTACGATCTTACCAACGCCCCCACCTCGCAGGCCGGCATCACCTGCACCGCCTGTCATTCCATCGTTGCCGTGAACAGCACGGTCGGGAATGGCGATTACACAATCGAGGAACCGGTCCATTATCCGTTCGCTTTCAGCACGAACCGCGTCCTGGCCTGCCTCAACCGCCAGTTGGTGAAGGCCAAACCGGATTTCCACAAACACACGTTCCTCAAGCCGCTGCACCGCACCGCCGAATTCTGCTCGACCTGCCACAAGGTCAACATCCCGGCGGAGTTGAACCACTACAAGGAGTGGCTGCGCGGCCAGAATTCGTATGACAGTTTTCTCCTGAGCGGCGTCTCGGGCCACAGCGCCCGCAGTTTCTATTACCCGGCGCAAGCCCAGACGAATTGCGCTGGCTGCCACATGCCCTTTCAGCCGTCCGGCGATTTCGGGGCGCGCTTCTTTGACCCGACCAATCACATGCTTGGCATCCATGACCACCTGTTCCCCGGGGCGAACACGGCGATCGCCCATCTGCGCCAGCAGCCTGGCATCGTGCAACGCGAGCAGGATTTCCTGAAGGGCTCCGTGCGGGCGGACCTCTTCGGTTTGAAGGAGGGCGGGGCGGTGGACAGCCCGCTGACAGCGCCGTTGCGGCCGAAAGTGCCGACACTCCAGCCGGGCCACAGCTACCTTCTTGAGGTCGTGCTCCGCACGCTCAAGCCGGGCCACCTTTATACCCAGGGCACCGCGGACTCGAATGAGACCTGGACCGACGTGCGCCTGGTGGGCGACGGGCGCGTCCTCGGTCGCAGCGGCGGTTTGGGCTCGCATGGCGAAGTGGATCCTTGGGCCAACTTCGCGAACGTCTATATGCTCGACAAGGACGGCCACCGCATTGACCGCCGCAATCCGCAGGACATCTTCACGCCGCTCTACGATCACCAGATCGCGCCCGGTTCGGCCCAGGTCATGCACTACAGTTTCACGGTGCCGCCCGAGGTCCGCGGCCCGATCACGGTCGAGGTCAAATTCCAGTACCGGAAATTCGACACGATCTTTTTCAATTATTTCCGCGACCCCCACTACACAAACGGTCTGCCGTTCACGATCACGAACGACCTGCCCATCACCACCCTCGCCTTCGACCAGATCACTTTCCCCGTCTCCTCGACTCAACCCTCAACCCTCAACCCGCAACTCTCAACTCTCGCGGAGTGGCAGCGCTGGAACGACTACGGCATCGGCCTGCTGCTCGAAGGCGACCGGGGCAGTGAAAAAGGCGAGCTGATCCAGGCCGTGCAGGCCTTCAGCGAGGTCGAGAAGCTCGGCCACTGGGACGGTCCGGTGAACCTCGCCCGGGTGGCCTACAAAGAGGGCCGGCTCGACGACGCCGTGACCGCCCTCCAGCGTGCCGCCCAATGCCAGCCGCCCGCCCCCCGCTGGCTTGTAGCCTGGTTCAGCGGCCTGGTGGACAAGCAAAACGGCTATCTTGACAAGGCCATCGCCGAATTCCAGAGCATCCTCGAAGACCGCTATCCGGAACTGAACCAGCGCGGGTTCGACTTCAGCAAGGATTACGTGGTGATCAACGAACTCGGCCAGGCGCTGGTCGAGCGCGCCAAGGCCGAATGGCAGGACAAGCCCCGGCAGCGCGAGTTGCTGGCGGCCGCGCGGCAGCGTTTCGATCAAACCCTCGCGCTCGACCCGGAAAACCTCACGGCGCACTACAATCTCGCGTTGATTTTCGACCAGCTCGGCGATGCGGCCCAAGCCGCCGAGCACCGCCGCCTGCATGAGAAATACCGGCCGGACGACAATGCGCGCGACAGCGCCATCGCCAGTGAGCGTCGCCGGAATCCCGCGGCCGACCACGCCGCCCAGGCCATTGTGATTTATCCGCTCCAGCGCCCCGGCGCGCCGGAGTTGACCGGCAGCCCGCCGGAAGCGACCATGACGGCGCACAAATGAACCGTTCCACCCGACGCGCGACCCGGTCCGCCGGTTTCCGAACATGAGCGACGAACCGCTGCATCCCCCCGACGAGGGCGAGGAGATGGCCCATTACGACGACGCGGTCATCGGCCGCGCGTTCCGCTGGTCGCTGGTGGTGCTGCTGGTGCTCCTGACCGGCGGCGGTGCGATCTACTGGCTCAAACGCAATCCCGCTCCACCCGTCTCGAAACTCACCGCCCTCGCCACGCCCCAGGCCCCGCCCTCGCTGATCGCCGAAATCCCGGTGACCCGGTTCAGCGACATCGCCGGTCCGGCCGGCATCACGTTCAGCCATGTCAACGGGGCTTATGGTGACAAACTGCTGCCCGAAACCATGGGCGGCGGCGTGGCGTTCCTCGACTACGACAACGACGGCCTGCCCGACCTGCTGTTCGTCAATTCGAGCTACTGGCCAGGCAAGGTCCCCGCGGGCAAGAGCCAGCCCACCATGGCGCTTTACCACAATGACGGGAACGGCCACTTCACCGATGTGACCGCCGGCTCCGGCCTGGACGTCAGCTTCTACGGCATGGGTGTCGCTGTGGGCGATTACGACAATGACGGTCTGCCCGACGTGTTCATCAGTGCGCTGGGTGGCAATCACCTCTTCCACAATCTTGGTCACGGCAAGTTCCAGGACGTCACGGCCGAGGCGGGCGTCGGCGGCTCCGGCGCGGACTGGAGCACGAGTTGCGCGTTCTTCGATTACGACAACGATGGCAAGCTCGACCTGGTTGTCTGCAACTACGTCCAGTGGTCGAAGGAAATTGACTTCGAGGTCGGCTACAAGCTGGTCGGCATCGGCCGCGCCTACGGGCAGCCGCGCGATTTTCCCGGCACGTTCCCTTTCCTCTACCACAACGACGGCAACGGCCACTTCACCGACGTCTCGAAGTGGGCCGGCGTCCAGGTCAAGAACCCCGTCACCGGCGTGCCCGCCGCGAAGTCCCTCGGCGTCGCCGTCGCCGACCTGGATGGCGACGGCTGGCTGGACTTGATTATCGCGAACGACACGGTCCAAAACTACGTGTTCCACAACAATCGCGACGGCACGTTCAAGGAAGTCGGCGCACTGTCGGGCATTGCGTTCGACGCCTACGGCCAGACCCGCGGCGCCATGGGCATTGACGTCGCGCATTTTCGCAACGACGACACCCTGGGCATCGCCATCGGCAATTTTGCCAACGAGATGACCGCGCTCTACGTCTCACAGCCGCAGCCCATGACGTTTGCCGACGAGGCGATCACCACCGGCATTGGCCCGGCCAGCCGCCTGCTCCTCAAGTTCGGCATCTTCTTTTTCGATTACGACCTCGACGGCCGGCTCGACGTGCTGACCGCCAACGGCCACCTGGAAACCGAAATCAGCAAGGTCCAGCAAAGCCAGACTTACGCGCAGCCGGCGCAACTCTTCTGGAACACGGGCGGCACCAAGGGGCCGGGTTTCGTGTCGGTGCCGCCCGCCAAGTGCGGCGAAGACCTCTTCAAACCCATCGTCGGGCGCGGCTCGGCCTTTGCCGACATTGACGGCGATGGCGACCTCGATGCGGTGCTGACTCAGGTGGGCGGCCCGCCACTGCTGTTGCGCAACGACCAGAACCTGGGCCACCACTGGGTCCGGTTCAAACTCACCGGCACGACCAGCAATCGCGACGCCATCGGCGCGGAGGTCAAGGTGCGCGCCAACGGCCGCAACCAATGGCGGACCGTGATGCCCACGCACGGTTATCTCTCGCAGTCCGAGCTGCCCGTCACGTTCGGCCTGGGTTCGGCCGACAAGGTGGACAGTGTCGAAATCCGCTGGCCCAGCGGCAAACGGCAGACGGTTACCCATGCGCGGGTGGACGCGCTCAATGCGGTAACCGAGGAGAAGTAACCTCGGCGCGGAAAACGAAGCGCCGCCGGCAGGGGTTCCACCGGCGGCGCAACGAACTCCGGAGAGGTCAGGCCGTTACTTCTTCTTCGCCCAACTGCCGCCGTCTTCGCCGACGGAAACCTGGATCGCGCCCTTCGGATCGAACTCCGCCTGGACGTCCACGACCTTCGAGAAGAAATGGGTCGGCGACTGAGCGAAAAGGACGAATTCCTGGCCGCCGAACTTCAGGATGAGATTGCCATCGCGCCGGCTGACCTGGCTGTTTTCGTAAGTGCCGCAATAACTGTCGAGCACGCTGTCCGCCAGGTAAAACTCCGGCTTGCCGCCGTCCAGTTCACGAACCCAGACGTTGCGGAAGCGGACGGGATTGCCGTGGTCCTGGAACGCGATCGGCAGCTTCTCCGGCTGGGCGGTGTAAGGCGCCCGGACCAGCCAGTCGGTCTGGCCGATCAGCGTGACGTTGTTCTGGATCAGCACGCCGTTGTGGAAGACGGTCTCGCGCGCGGGGGAAAGCAGCTTCCCCGCGGCGTCGAACCGCGGCGGCGTCCAGAGGATATCATAGGTCTGCCATTCGCCGGGCGGGCGGGAGGCGTTGACCAGCGGCGGATACTGGTTGTAGATCGCGCCGCACGAGCCGTCGGCATAGGTCTTGTTGTTGTAGGAATCGAGCACCTGGAGTTCGTAGCGGCCCATGCCAAAGAAGACCCCGCTGTTGCCGCGGCCCTGGCTCGAACCGTGCGGCGGCGTCGGCGTGGCGAACTCGAGGTGCAACTGGCAGTCGCCGAAACACTGCAGCGTGCGGGCGTAGCCGCTGCCCGGCACGCACTCCATGGCGCCATCCTTCACGACCCATTTCGTCAGTTTGCCGTCCATCGCGACCCATTTGGACATGTCCGTGCCGTCGAACAGCACCACCGCGTCGGAGGGCGCCTTGCCGGCCTGCGCCTCGCGGCTCGGCTGACCGGGATCCACCACCGCCGGCATCGGCCGGGTGCGGTCGTGGCCCAGCCAGTGGGGCTCGGTGTCGGCCCATAAACTGGAGCTGCCGGCGAGGGTGAAGGTGAGGGCGAGCCACGCGCCGAAACGCGCGGAAGCCACGGACGAAATGCGTGTCGTTGTCATCGCGGTGAATTTCATGCCGCGGAGTAAAGCAGTTGTCCCACGGCAAATCAATGGCGACGTGGGCATGGCCCTTCCTTGGGTTGGTGGGCGCTGACGAGCCGATGAGAGGCCTCGGAAAGAGCGGCTCGCGAGGACGCCCCACCGGTCTCAACTCTCAACTCACCACCCTCTCAACTTTCCCGCCGGCTCGCGAGGACGCTCGCCCCACCGGCACAGTTAAATTCGGACCCTGCCGCGCGCCCGTGCCGGCGCTCACAAATCCGCCACGATGAACCGCGCAAAGTCCGCCCGGACCTGCGGCGGAATCCGCGCCTTGAACCGCGCCGTGTCGCCGTCGTACTTCCGCTCGACGATCTGCGCCACCTCGTGGAGCCGCGAAACCACCGCCGCCTCGCCGTGCGGGATCGCCAGTTCCACAAACTCGCGCACCGGCCGCAGCCGGCTGCCCAGCTCCGCCAGCAGCGCCGGAAAGCCCGCGCCCGTCTTCGCCGACACGGCCACCGCGGTGGGAAACCGCTCCAGCCACCCGTGCACCAGGTCGGCGGTGTTGAACCGGTCAATCTTGTTCAACACCGTCAACACCGGCTTCTCGCCGACGCCGAGTTCCTTCAGCACGGTGTTGACCGCCAGTTGTTGTTCCTCAACCAGCGGATGCGTGACGTCCACGACGTGCATCAGCAGGTCCGCGTTCACGACCTCCTCGAGCGTCGCCTTGAACGCCTCGACCAGTCCGTGCGGCAGCTTGCGGATGAACCCGACCGTGTCCGACAACAGCGCGTTCTGGTTGGTCGGCAGCCGCAGGCGTCGCGTCGTGGGATCGAGCGTGGCGAACAGCTTGTCCTCCTCGAGCACGTCGGCGCCGGTGATGGCGTTGAACAGCGTGGATTTGCCGGCGTTGGTGTAGCCCACGATCGAGACCAGCGGCCACTGGTTACGCTGGCGCCCCTGCCGCTGGGTCGCACGCTGGCGTCGCACTTCGACCAGATCGTGCTCCAATCTCTCGATCCGCTGCTGCAGTTTCCGGCGGTCGGATTCGAGCTGGCTCTCGCCCTCGCCCCCGCGCATGCCGATGCCGCCCTTCTGCCGCGACAGGTGCGTCCAGTAGCGCGTCAGCCGCGGCAGCAAATGCCGCAACTGCGCCAGCTCGACCTGCAGCTTGCCCTCCCGCGTGCGGGCGCGCTGGGCAAAGATGTCGAGGATCAGCATCGTGCGGTCGAGCACCTTGGCCGTGAAAATCCGCTCCAGGTTGCGGCTCTGCGCGGGGGAAAGCTCATCGTCGAATACAACCGTGTCCACCTCCTGCGCCCGGCAAAGCTCGGCGAACTCCTCCGCCTTGCCCGGCCCGATGTAGCTGGCGGCCGTGGGCTTTTCCAGCTTCTGCACGCCCTCGCCCACTACATCCCCGCCCGCTGTCCGGGCCAGTTCGGCCAGTTCGTCGAGCGAGTCCCGCACATCAAAGGTGGTGCGCGATTTCAATTCCACGCCGACGAGAAAAACCCGTTCGGTGCGTTGATTCTGGGCGGTCGAGTAAAGTGCTTTCAAATCGTGGACAAACCGTAGCTCGCATGACTCTAGTCGCCGGCGCCCCGTGGCGCAACCACGCGCACGGTGTTTCGGCACGCCAGAATCTGCTCCGCAACCGCCTCCGGCCCGCGGTCCGGCGTCAGTTCGATCCACGTCACCTCCAACTGCCGGCGGAACCACGTCATCTGCCGCCGGGCAAACTGCCAGGTGCGCTGTTTGACCAGGGCGATCGTCTCCGCCAGACCGCGCTCGCCGCGCAAATGCTCGACCACTTGCCGGTAGCCGAGGGCCTGCATCGCGGTGCGGTTTTGCGCCAGCCCCCGCGCCAGCAACTGTTCCGTCTCCGCCACCAGCCCGCCGGCAAACATGGCATCAACCCGCGTCGCGACCCGGGCCCGCAGGTCGGCCGGCGTCCGGGCGAGACCGAAAATCGGCGCCGCGGATTGCGGGTCGCAGCTCCCGGGCGCGGCCGACCAGTCGGCCCGTTGCGCGGAAAAGGGCTGGCCGGTAAGCCGGATGACCTCAATCGCCCGCACCACCCGGCGCGGATTCTGCCGGTCAATCCGGGCGAACGCGACGCGATCGCGGGCCGCGAGTTCCTCGAGCAGCGCCGCCAGCGGCCTGGCCTCGAGTTCGGCCCGCAACGCCGGATCGCCGGGCGGCGCCGCGCCGAGCCCGGACCGCAGCGCTTTGAAATAAAGACCGGTGCCGCCGCAGAAGACCGGCACGCAGCCGCGCCCCGCCACGTCGTCCGCCGCCGCCTGGGCGAGCCGGACAAACTGCGCCGTGTCGAAGGCCGCGTCGGGTTCGACCACGTCAATCAGGTGATGCCGCACCCGGGCGCGGTCGGCCGGCGAGGGTTTTGCGGTGCCGAGGTCGAGCCCGCGATAGACCTGCATCGAGTCCACCGAGATGATCTCGCCGCCGAGCCGTTCAGCCAGGGCGAGCGCGACGGCGGATTTGCCGACGGCGGTCGGACCGGCGAGCCACACAGCCTGGTTGGGATCGAGGCTCACGCCGCGGGCGGTTTGACTTCCGGCCGCGCGGCGCGCTTCTCGACGGTGAACGACAGCAGGAAGAGCAGGCCGACCCCGATGCAAATGCCGCTGTCGGCCACATTGAAGGCCGGAAAGCCGATTTCCGACCCGCCGCGCTGATACAGGTAGAAGCGGAGAAAATCCACGACATGACCGATGCGCAGACGGTCGGTGAGGTTGCCGAGAATCCCGCCGAGGATGAGTCCGATGGCCACCCGCCCGAGCGGGTCGTCCACCTCGAAATGCCGTCGGGTGAACAGCAGTGCCGCCAGCGCGATCAGGGACACCAGCGCCAGCAGGCCGTTGTTGCCGTAAAACATGCTAAACGCGGCGCCGGTGTTGTCCCAGTGGACGAATTTGAAGAACCCGTCCACCATGACGCGCTCGTCGTGGAAATCGAGCAGGCGCATCACCACCAGCTTCGAGAGTTGGTCGGCGACGTAAACAGCCGCAGCAGTCAGGCCAATCTGCCAGTTCGCCGAAACGCGCATGATGGGCATCATGGGCCGCTGCCGAATCGAAACGCAAGCCCGGAGAGCGGCCGGAGAGCGCCGGAACGCCGGGTAGTGTCCTTGTTTCCGCCATCAAGCGGCGTTTGGAGTCCCGGCTTCAGCCGGTTGGGGCCGCCAGAAGGCGGACTCCAACGCGACGAAGTCCGCTCGCGGTGCGCCCCAACCAATTAAGGACACTACTGAACGCTGAGGCCAGGGCGGCCGCATCGAAACCGGGTGGCACGGGCGACTCGCCCGTCCCGCCCGGCGGCTCGCCGGGCGGAATCGAGGAAAGCGCTGGGAACGCAGCGGCGTGAGCCGTTTTCCGCCCCCCGCGACCTCAACCGACCGGCGCAAAAAAGGTCGGATACGGCCCGCCCTGCGCCGCCCGCAACAACACCAGCGCCAGCTCGCGGGCGTGGTAATCACCCCACATCGAGCTTTCGCCGTTGGGCACCTTCTGCCCCGACGCCACATAGTCCCAGCCGTTCGGCCGGTGGTAAACCGAATGCTGGATCAGGCCCTGGTGCTTCGGCGACATCGCGAGATACGGCTCGGCGAAAAGCGTGTCGGCAATCGTGAGCGCGGCCTGACAATAACGTTTCGCCATCCGGCTGACGGATGCCGCCGCGCGAACCGGTAGCGACGGTGTGAGATAATTTCCCAGCCGCCATAATCCCTGGGCGGCGATGGCGGCGGCCGAACTGTCCACCGGCTCCCAGTCGTTGAACGGGTCGGCCGGTTTGTCCAGGTAATCCTCCGGAAGACGATGCAGATTCGGCGTGCCGGTGTCCCACATCGGGATGCCGTCGGCACAACAATTGGCCAGGTAAAAGTCGGCCGTCGCGACGGCAGCGCGGACACACAGTTCCGTGAAGGTGAAGCCCGGCCTCCGCTCGTCCATGCGCTCCCCGCCCGGCACGATCGCCGCCCACGGCAGCCGGCCCGCGACGTCGTCCAGCGCGCCTTGATGGAGGGTCGCGAGGAACTCGAGTTCCTCGGCGAACCCGAGCAGCGCCCACGCCAGGCCGCGCGTCCACGTCGTAAACGGCGACCAGCCCTGCTGGGTGTTGGGGCACCGGAAAACGCCGCTGGTCACGTTGAAAATCGCCTCCTGCGCCACGCGACCCCGCACGTCCCAGGCGTCGCGGCCTTCGCCGTGATACACGTTGTAGCGGGCCGTGTTGAGCGCGTGCTCGACGAGCCGCCCGAGCAGCGAGATCCGGGCGTCCTGTTCGCCGCGCAGTTCGTGGCCGAGTTGATGCGCGATCGCCAGCGACCGCAGCGATCGGACCGTGTCCACGAACAGCGAGTGCGGACCGTTGAAGCTGTGGATGAAACCCGTGCCATCCGCCAGCCGGGTCCACCGCGCGGCCTGCACCGCGCCGCTCACCTTCAACGCGAGTTCGTGCAGGTTCCGTTCCGCTTCGCTCGCAGGGACCTTGCCCTCGCGCATGAGGCGCCAAAGGTTGCCGTGGGTCGAGACGATGTTGAACCCGTGGTCGTGGACGCCGGTGTGCGAGATGTGCGTCGCCATACGCGCCAGTGTGCCGCGCCGGCCGAGCTCGAGAAAACGCGCGTCCCCGGCGGCATCGAACTGGAGCAGCGCCGAACCGAACTGGAAACCCTCGGTCCACTCGGTCCAGCCGCGCGCGGTGTAGCGGCCCTTGACGGTGAAAACCGGCGCGCCGCGATCCGGCTTCCAGGTTCGATCGAGGTCCAGGATTTTGCCGGCCGACCGGGCAAAGAGCCGCTCGAGTTTCGGCAGGAGCCGGGCCGGGGTCAGTCGGGTGTCAAGCTTGATGGGCATGGCGCGTCAGGATCAACGGGGCGTCATTCTGCACGGAACCGTGGGCCAACGCCAGCCCGTCCAGCGAAATGTTTCGTGTTAAAATGATTCGGGACGCCAACCTGTTGTCCCCTCTTCATGGGGAGGTTCCATGAACCCAAGCTCGCGAATCGTGCCGCTGAGCCGTCCTGAATCCCCCTCAACCGGCCGGGATGAGGGGGTGAGGTTCATGGGTAGAGCGACAAGCTCAGCAAGAGCCGATCCCACCTGGTTGCGCACGGCATGGAAGAGAACCACATCGGCTCCAAAGGTTGTCACTCAATTTATGCACATCATCAGTGGTTTGTTCATCAATCCTGCTGAAATCAGTCTTGACGGGCACGCTCATTTCGCCAAAAAGTCGTCCATTCCTCATGGAAGCCGAACAACCCATCCGAATCCAGAGAAGGACCGTCAACTTCCCATCTCCATCGCGTTGTCTTGCGTCGCCGCCTGGACTGGCGTTGTCAGGCCAGTGCCTTGACCGGGCCGCCAGCTGTCATTCCACCAACTCCGTGGGCCGTGTCCCCGCGACATATAACAGAAGTTCAAACCGCCTTGGCCGCGCCCTTGGCCGAAGTCACCGCCGGAACCGCCAATTTCCCAGGATCGTCGGCGCTGGTGACGCCGCCCGGCACGATCATCACGAAGCCCCGGGCACGCTCCCCGAAGCCAGCGGCGGATGTCACGGAAGTCCAGGCGCTCGTCACGAAGCCTTGAGCGGAGATCACAGTGACCTGTTCTGCACTGACTTGCGCTGTTCCGGTAGGGCTGAGCTGCTGCTCGGCCCACTTCTACGGACCTGGGGCACCGCATCCCTACCGCCTGGTAGGGCGAGCCTCCTGGCGAGCCGTCCAGAAGGCGGGTTTCACTATGCCTCCGTCCCACCGGACATCGCTTGGTCATGGCGGCGCCACCCGATAAAAAGGCCCGTGCTGCTTTTCATCAATCGTCCCAAATAACATTTGCCCTGCTTTGAAAACTACGCAAACGACAAAGATGCTCCGCCAGCTCTGGCGCTCTGGCGCTCGGAGAGCCGAATGAAGACCAGCCGCTTCACGTTTCGCGAATTGATCCTCAAGGCCCTCTTCGTCTTGATGCTGCTGCTCGCGTCTCTCCCGACTGCGTCTGGTGATCCGATGAGTGCGGAGCAAGCTAAGGCAGCCGTGAGAGGCTGGCTTAAAGCCGACCGCGGTCCCCTCCAAACGACCTTGGGGCAAAAGGTAAAACGCGTGGAGACGTTTAATGATGCCAACGGGACAGTTCTTTACCATGTGGTCTATCTTGATCCCGAAGGGTTTGTCATTGTGGCCGGGGACAACCTTATTGAGCCGATCATCGGATTCGCGCCGCACGGTCAGTTCGATCCTTCAACCCAGAACCCTCTAGGTGCGCTGGTCAGTAATGATTTGCCCAACCGGCACGCGAGCGTGAAAGGAATTACGGCGGCCAACGCTCAAGGCTCGCCCCGGGCCGCCAAGAGCAAGTGGGAGCGGCTCAATCGCATGGACCAGGCTGGTCCGGGGGTTGAGCCACTCGGCATCACCGCCGTTTCGGATGTTTGGGTCGCGCCGTTGACACAGACCGCGTGGAGCCAGAGTACGGATTCCTCCGGGAACGCATGCTACAACTACTACACGCCGCCCTATGCGGCAGGATGTGCCTCGAACTACTTTTGCGGATGTACGGCAACGGCCATGGCACAACTCATGAGATTCTGGCAATACCCCGTCAGCAGTGTTGGCACGAACTCCTTCCCAATCGCGGTGGCCGCCGTACCAGAGAGCCGAAACCTGCTCGGAGGCGATGGTTTGGGAGGTCCGTATGTTTGGAGCGATATGGTTTTGGCCCCGAGCGGTTCAAGCACGCTCGCGCAACGGCAGGCGATTGGGGCGCTGTGCGCTGATGCCGGCGTTTCAGTCGGCATGAACTATGATGCAGGAGGGAGCGCCGGGACCTTGGATGGGAATGGCGCCCTCGTTAATACTTTTGGATATGCCAACGCCGTCCATGGACTTAACGGCAACGCCACCATTGGATCCGGACTGACCGGCATGGTAAATCCCAACTTGGATGCCGGCTGTCCTGTATTGTTAGCCATTGAGGGAACGTTTAGTGCCCATGCCATCGTATGTGATGGTTACGGCTACCATGTGTCCGCCCTTTACCACCATTTGAACCTCGGCTGGGCCGGCAGTGACACCGCTTGGTATAATCTTCCGACCATTGACACATCGCAAGGCACGTTCACAAGTGTGTATGAGTGTGTTTACAACGTATGGACCAATGGAACGGGGGAAATCATCAGCGGGCGGGTCACCGATAGCGGAGGGAATCCCATCCCGGGTGTTGTGGTGACCGCCACGCGTTCCGAAGGAGAGACATATAGCGCCGCGAGCAATACTAATGGAATCTACGCCCTGGCGCAAATCCCCTCTTGCTCAACCTATGCGGTGAGCGCGAGTAAAGCCGGCTATTCCTTCACGGAGCCGATCGTCACCACTGGCCAGTCCTCGGATAATTCAGCCAGTTCCGGAAATCAATGGGCCATCAATTTTAGTCCAGTGCCCCAGGATTATTTGTACACGACCAATAGCGGCACGGTAACCATCACCAATTACATTGGTTCTGGCGGTGCGGTGACCATCCCGGGCACGATCAATGGCCTGCTGGTCAGCAGCCTCGGAGACTCGGTGTTCAATGACTGCATCAGTCTGACCAGCGTCACCATCCCCACCAGCGTCACCAACATCGGGAACCATGCGTTCTATGCCTGCACCAGCCTGACCAACGTCACCTTTGGAAACGGTGTCACCAGCATCGGGGATTATGCGTTTTATGCCTGCGGCAGCCTGACCAACGTCATCATCCCCGCCAGCGTCACCAGCATCGAGGACGATGCGTTCGCATCCTGCACCAACCTGACCGGAGTCTATTGCCAAGGCAACGCTCCGAGCCTTGGTTTGTCTGTGTTCGAGAGTGACAACAACGCAACCGTCTATTACTCGCAGGGAACCACGGGCTGGGGCGCAACATTGGGTGGTCTTCCGACGCACGAGCAAATCCTGTACACTTTCACGACCAATAACGGCACAATCACCATCACGGGCTACCTCGGTTCCGGCGGTGCGGTGACCATCCCCGGCACGATCAATGGCCTGCCGGTTACGAGCATCGGAGCCTATGCGTTCTACTGGGCCAACTTGTCCAGCGTCGCCATCGGCGCCAGCATCACCAACATCGGGGATTGCGCGTTCTTCTGCTCCAGGCTGACCAGCGTTACGATGGGCAACAACCTCGTCAGCATCGGGTACATGGCGTTCGGAGCCTGCTTAAGCCTGAGCAGGGTCACGATTGGCACCAACGTCACCAACATCGGGGATGAGGCGTTCGCATCCTGCATCAGCCTGACCAACGTCACGATCCCCGCCAGCGTCACCCGCATCGGGGACGGGGCGTTTTCTGATTGCCACATCCTGAGAGCGATCACGGTGGATCCAATCAACCCCGCCTATTGCAGTGTGACGGGCGTCTTGTTCGACAAGAACCAGACGGCGCTCATCCAATGTCCAGGGGGCAAAGTCGGCGGCTATTCGATTCCCGCCGGTGTCATCAGCATCGGGGACGACGCGTTCTATGACTGCGGCGGCCTGACCAACGTGACGATCGGCAACGGTGTCACCAGCATCGGGGACGAGGCGTTCTATGGCTGCAACGGACTGACCAGCGTCACGATGCCCGCCAGCGTCACCAGCATCGGGGACGAGGCGTTTTATAGCTGCTCCAGCCTAACTGCGATCATGGTGGATACAAACAATCCCGCCTATAGCAGTGTGGCTGGAGTCTTGTTCGACAAGAACCAGACGGCGCTCATCCAATGTCCAGGCGGTAAAGTCGGCGGCTACACGATTCCCGCCAGTGTCACCAGCATCGGGGACGAGGCGTTCGGATGCTGCTTCAGCCTGACCAACGTCACGTTTGACAACGGTGTCGCCAGTATCGGGGACTGGGCGTTCTATGCCTGCACCAGCCTGACCAGCGTCACGATCCCCGCCAGCGTCACCAGCATCGGGGACTATGCGTTCTCTATCTGCGGCAGCCTGACAGGAGTCTATTTTCAGGGTAACGCCCCCAGCCTTGGTGGTTCGAATGTATTTCTCGGTGACGACAATGCAACCGTCTATTACTTGCAGGGAACCACGGGCTGGACTTCGCCATTTGGGGGTCTTCCAGCCACCCTATGGCAACAGGTTCTTGTGACCGTCACCGCCAATCCAACGCAAGGTGGCACGGTGACGGGCAGCGGGACATATTGGGGGGGCGCGAACGTGCAACTTGCGGCGGTGGCCGCCAACGGTTGGTGGTTCCTCGGCTGGAGCGATGGCGCGACGAATAATCCTTACAGCATTACGGTGCCGGCGACAAACACCGCCTATGATGCTTACTTCACCGATACCCCACCGCAATTCAGCTACACGACCACTAACGGCGCGATCACCGTCACGGGCTACACCGGTGCCGGCGGAGCGGTGGCCATCCCCGACACAATCGCTGGCCTGCCGGTCACCGGCATCGGTCGCGGGGCTTTTCAATCCTGCGCCAACGTGACCAGCGTCACGATCGGCACCAACGTCACCAGCATCGGGTTCGCGGCCTTCCTTGCCTGCCCCAGCCTGACCGACGTCATGATCCCCGACGGCGTCACCAGCATCGGGATGTGGGCGTTCAATAACTGCTACAGCCTGACCAACGTCACGATCCCCAACAGCGTCACCAGCATCGGGTACGAGGCGTTCCCTGGCTGCTCCAGCCTGACTGCGATCATGGTGGATGCAAACAATCCCGCCTATCGCAGTGTGGCCGGGGTCTTGTTCGATAAGACCCAGACCACGCTTATCCAATGTCCCGGGGGCAAAGCCGGCAGCTACACGATCCCCAATAGCGTCACCAACATCGGGGACGAGGCGTTCATCGGCTGCATCAGCTTGACCTGCGTCACGATCCCCAACAGCGTCACCAGTCTCGGAAGCGGTGCGTTCCTTTCCTGCTCCAGCCTGACCAGCGTGACGACCCCCAACAGCGTCACCAGCATCGGGAGTTATGCCTTTTCTTACTGCGCCAGCCTGACCAACGTCACGATAGGCAACGGTGTCACCAGCATCGGGGACTATGCGTTCTGTAGCTGCAGCAGCCTGACCAGCGTGACGATCCCCAACAGCGTCGCCAGCATCGGGGACTGGGCGTTCTGTTACTGCACCAGCCTGACAGGAGTCTGTTTTCAGGGTAACGCCCCCAGCCTTAGTGGTTCGAATGTGTTTTCCGGTGACGGCAATGCGACGGTCTATTACTTGCCGGGGACAACGGGCTGGGGCGCGACGACGTATGGGAGTCGTCCGGCGGTGCTGTGGAACGTCGTTGTGCTGAACCCAGGCAGTCTAAACCAGGTTTACGATGGCTCGCCCAAGATCGTCACTGCCACTACAACGCCCGGCGGGCTGGCGGTCGCGGTGAGCTATGATGGCAGTGCGACCGCGCCGACAGCGGTCGGGAGCTACCGGGTCACGGCGACCGTCAACGATCCCAGTTACACGGGCTCGGCTTCCGGGACGCTGACGGTGACGACGGCGGCGCTCACCATCACGGCCAACAACCGGAGCAAGACCTACGGAGAATCGTTGACCATCACCGGAACGGAATTCATGGCGAGTGGCTTGGCTGGCAATGACGCGGTGGCGAGCGTGGCGCTGACCAGTGCGGGAGCGAGGGCAACGGCCACCGTAGCCGGTTCGCCTTACAGTATTGTGCCCAGCAGTGCGACCGGCCCAGGGCTTGGCAACTACACGATCAGCTACCAACCGGGAGCGCTGGCGGTGAATCCGGCCTCGCTCACGATCACAGCCAACAGCCGGAGCAAGACCTACGGACAGGCCGTGACCTTTGCCGGAACGGAATTCACGGCGAGCGGCCTGGTTGGCAGTGACGCGGTGACGAGCGTGGCGCTGACCAGTGCGGGAGCGAGGGCAACGGCCACCGTCGCCGGTTCGCCTTACAGTATTGTGCCCAGCAGTGCGACCGGTCCAGGGCTTGGCAACTACGCGATCAGCTACCAACCGGGAGCGCTGGCGGTGAATCCGGCCTCGCTCACGATCACAGCCAACAGCCGGAGCAAGATCTACGGACAGGCGGTGAGTTTTGCCGGGACCGAATATACGCCGGCCGGCTTGGTGAACGGGGACACGGTATCGAGCGTGACGCTGAGCAGTGCGGGAGCGGCGACCTCGGCCACTGTGGCTGGCTCGCCTTACAGCATCGCGCCCAGCAGCGCGGTTGGCCCAGGGCTTGGCAACTACGCGATCAGCTACCAGCCGGGAGTGCTGACGGTGACGCCGGCGGCGCTCACCATCACGGCCAACAACCGGAGCAAGACCTACGGACAGGCAGTGACGTTTGCCGGGACCGAGTTCACGCTTACAGGATTGCAGAACTCCGATACGGTGGGGACGGTGACCTTAACTAGCAGCGGCGCCGCAGCGGCGGCGGAAGTGGCGGGTTCGCCCTACAGCATCGTGCCCAGTGCAGCCAGCGGCGGCACGGGTTTAGGCAACTACACGATCAGCTATCAGCCGGGCACGCTGGCGGTGACGCCGGCGGCGCTCATGATCACGGCCAATGACCGGAGCAAAATCTACGGCCAATCGGTGACCTTTGCCGGCACGGAATTCACGGCCAGCGGCCTCATGGGCAGTGACACGGTGGCGAGCGTGGCACTCACCAGCGCGGGTGCGGCGGCAACCGCCACCGTAGCGGGTTCGCCTTACAGCATCGCGCCCAGCAGCGCGGTCGGCCCAGGGCTTGGCAACTACGCGATCAGCTACCAGCCGGGAGCGCTGGCGGTAATTCCCGCCGCGCTGACGGTGAGCGCAGACGACAAGAACCGTGCTTACGGCACGACCAATCCCATGTTCACAGCGACCTACAACGGCTTTGTGGACGGGGAGAACACCAACGTTTTAGCTGGCAGCCCGGCATGGAGCACCGTGGCAGACACGAACAGCCCAGTGGGCAGCTATCCGATTGAGATCACTCAAGGGACGCTGACCAACGCGAATTATGGCTTCAACTTCACCAACGGCTCCCTGACTATTACGCCCTATGCCTTGACGGTGACCGCGGACAGCACGAACCGGCTGTATGGGGCGGCCAATCCGGCCTTGACCGGCACGGTGGGCGGGACGCAGAACGGGGACAACATCACCGCGACCTTCACCACGCCGGCGGGCGTCACAAGCGCGGTGGGCCAGTATGTGATCACGCCCGTGCTCAGCGATCCGGATGGCAGGCTCGGCAACTACAGCGTGACAACGAACAACGGCGTGCTGACGGTGGGGCCGGTGGAGCTGACGGTGACAGGGATCACGGCCGCCAACAAGGTGTATGACGGGACGACGGCGGCCGCAGTGACCGGGATGCCAGTAGCGACGGGAGTGATCGGTGGCGATGTCGTCTCTGTCAACGGCACCGCCACGGGCGGTTTTGCCGACAAGAATGTGGGCACCGGCAAGGGCGTGGCCGTCAGCGGGCTTGCGCTCGCGGGAACCGACGCCGGGAACTACACCCTCATTCCGCCGACACTCACAGCCAACATCACGCCGGCGGGCCTGACGATCACCGGTCTGGCGGCCAACAATAAGGTTTACGACGCGAGCACGGCGGCCACTCTCACCGGGACGCCAGTGCCAGCAGGAGTGATTGGAACCGATGCCGCGTCTCTCGGCGGCACACCAGTGGGAGTTTTTGGCGACAAGACCGTCGGCAATAACAAGCCTGTGACGGTCAGCGGTCTATCCCTGGGCGGCACGGATGCCGGGAATTACACGTTGAGTGTGCCGTCCCTTAGTGCCAACATCACGCCAGCGGGACTGACCATCAGTGGCCTGGCAGCCAGCAACAAGGTTTACGATGGAACAACGGCGGCCATGCTCACCGGACCCCCAGCATTGTCGGGCGTCATTGGCAGCGATGCCGTGTCTGTCAGCGGGACAGCGGTGGGCGCCTTTGCCAGCAAGACCGTGGGCACGAGCAAAAGCATCGCGGTCAGCGGCCTTGCGCTCGCCGCAACCGACGCCGGGAACTACACCCTGACTCAGCCAACGCTTACGGCCAACATCATGCCGAAGGGGCTGACCGTCACCGGCCTGACCGGGAACAGCAAGGTTTATGACGGAACCACGGCCGCCACGCTCACCGGAACGCCAGCATTGAACGGAGTCGTCGTCGGCGACTCGGTTTCCCTCAGCGGCACGGCGACCGGCGCCTTTGCCAGCAAGAGCGTGGGCACGAGCAAAAGCATCGCGGTCAGCGGCCTTGCGCTCGCCGGAACCGACGCCGGGAACTACACCCTGACTCAGCCGGCGCTCACGGCCGACATTACGCCGAAGGGGCTTACCGTCATTGGCTTGTCGGCCTACAGCAAGGTTTATGACGGAACCACGGCAGCTACGCTCACCGGAACGCCAGCAGTGTCGGGGGTGATCGCTGGCGATGTAGTCTCCGTCAGTGGCACCGCTGCGGGAGTTTTCAACAACAAGAACGCGGGCACGGGCAAGACGGTGACAGTCAGCGGTTTCTCACTGACTGGCGCGGATGCTGGAAGTTACGCACTGGGTGTGACGACGCTCACCGCCAACATCACGCCCGCCTCGCTGACCGTCACAGGGATCACTGCGGCCAACAAGGTGTATGACGGCACGACCACCGCGACGCTCAACACGGCCAGTGCCGCGCCCAACGGCGTGCTGCCTGCCGACGCGGGCAACGTGACGCTGCTGACCACCGGAGCCACCGGCTCGTTTGCCGACAAGAGCGTGGGCGCGGGCAAGCTCGTGACGATCAGCGGCCTCACGTTGAGCGGCAGTGCGGCCGGCAACTATGCGCTAACCCAACCGACGACCACGGCCGACATTATTGTGGGTCCGTTCACCGTTACCAATCCAACCTTGGTCGGCCAAGCCTTCAGCGTCTCCGTCCCGACAGTGCTCGGCGCAAATTATACCCTCGAATACAAGAATGCGTTCACGGACACGGATTGGACTGACGTTCAAACGTTGCCCGGCACAGGCGGCACGATCACGCTCACCGACAGCGCCGCAACAAACTCGGCTCGGTTCTACCGGGTCCGCGTCGGCGTCGAATAGGGCGCAGCTTTGGCCAAGGCCCGAGCAGAGAGAATGCGGCTCACGGGGACGTTCGCCGATATGAGCAACGAGGTTCAAGGTTTCAGGTTTTAGGTTTCAGGCCAACAGAGACCTTGCGGCTCACCGGGAGGTTCGCCCTACCGAGGTTTGTCTTGGGTGGCGCTCCGGCGGAACCGTTCAGATGGTGGGTTTTACTGGGCCGCCGGACTGCGGACTCGAAACACGCCAATCGCTTTCACCACGGATGTGCGCGAATGGACACGGATAAAACCAAGCCCCGGTAGGCCGACGCTCCGGCGGAGCCGGTGGGTCGCGGATCGCGGGGCGGCGACCGTAACCTTCTGGCTGCGGCCAGCGGCGGCACTCCACCACTGCCCGCCCAGCGGTCGGGCAGCCACCCCGGAACGAGGGTTGCGTTTTCGGCGCGGCGGCGTAGGATTGTGGCATGGTTCCCGCCGGCTCCCGGACGTTTGCGCCGACCACCCGGCGGTACACCAATCAACGCCCGCCTGGGCGTGAATGAGAGGCGCGTTATGCAGATGAGAACGGCATCCGTTTTGGTCGCCGCCGCCCTGAGCGGCATTGCGGCGGCCTGTGTGTGCGTCACCATCCTGCTGGGCTGGGAGAACTGGACGCTCCAGAACCGGCTGGCCGACCTCCAGGCGAACTGGGCCCAAACCGTGTCCGCCGCCGCGGAACTGCGCGAGCAACGCACGGCCGCACAGGCCGACCTCGCCGCCCAGCAACAGCGCCTCGAAACGCTCCAGTCGGAATTGGAAACCGCCCGCGCCCTCGCCCGCCAGTCGGCGGTCACCGACCGCAAACGTGCCCAGCGCGTCCGGATCTTCGACCCCAATGGCTGGGTCGGCTTCGGGTGGCTGCTGGCCGGCCCGACCAACATGGTTGCGGGCGGTGACGCCGAGGTCCTGTCCAGTGTGATGCTCGACCATCCGCTGCCGGCCGGCACCGTGGTTCAACCGGTCCTCGACGGTGGGACCGCCCCCGCCATCGCGATCGGTTCCGCTTCTGCCTGGCAGCAAAATCCCTACGGCTGGCCGGCCGGCTGGTTCGATTATGGCCGCGATGGGAGAAACGACCGCTACGGCCGCCGGCGGGACGCTGAGCCGGCGCCAACCACTCCGATCGTCACGCCGGCGCCGGCAACGTCCGCCGCGTCGCGCCTTCTCGGCAAGGGTGGCTTCCTGTCGCAGGGTCTGCGCATCCCCCCGATGCTGAATCGCCCGGCGCCCGCCCCCATCCAGCCGCTCATGATCAACGCGCCTGGCCAGCGCGGCCTGCCGGCGGCAACCGCGCCCGCGAACCCGCTGCAGCCGTCACTTTGACGCGGTCGCAACGTCCGCGGTCAGGTATTCATGGACGGCCCGGGCGGTGCGTTTGCCATCGCCCATCGCCAGGATCACCGTGGCCGCCCCGCGGACGATGTCACCCCCGGCGAACACCCCGGGCACGCTGGTCATGCCCCGCTCGTCCACCACGATGTTCCCGTGCCGGTTGAGCTTGAGCTCGGGACACGTCGCCGTCAGCAGCGGGTTGGCCCGGGTGCCAATCGCCACGATCACCTGGTCGCATTCGATCACAAATTCCGAACCCGGCACGGGGATCGGCCGGCGCCGGCCCGCATGTGGCTCGCCGAGCGTCATGCGAATGCACTTCAGACCGGTAACCCATTTCTGGTCGTTGCCCAGGACCTCGACCGGGGCGGTTAACAGTTCAAACTCGATGCCCTCGCTCTCGGCGTGATGCACCTCCTCGCGCCGGGCCGGCAACTCCCCCCGGCCGCGCCGGTACACGATGAACGCGCGTTCGGCGCCCAGGCGCTTCGCCGTGCGCACCGCGTCAACGGCCACGTTGCCGCCCCCCACCACCGCGACCCGCCGGCCCACCAGCACCGGCGTGTCCGCCCGGGGAAACTCGTAGGCCGCCATCAAGTTCACCCGCGTCAGGTACTCGTTGGAGGAATAAACGCCTTTGAGATTCTCACCGGGCACGTTCATGAACACCGGCAGGCCGGCGCCGTTCGCGATGAACACCGCATCGAAGTTCGCCCGCAGTTCCGGCAGCGTGTAGGTGCGGCCGATGATCACGTTACACTCGATCTTCACCCCCGCCTGCTCCAACCGGCGGACCTCCTGCGCCACGATCTGCTTCGGCAGCCGAAACTCGGGAATCCCATAGACCAGCACGCCACCGGGCTTGTGCAGGGCTTCATAGACGGTCACGGCATGGCCGAGCCGCGCCAGGTCGCCCGCCACCGTCAGCCCGGCGGGACCGGAGCCGACGATGGCGACCTTCTTGCCTGTCGGCACCGGCGGTGTCTCGCGCAGCTCGTTCGCGTGCCCCCGCGCCCAGTCCGCCACAAACCGTTCCAGGTAGCCGACGGCGACCGGCAGCCCCTTGGCGCCGCGCACACACTCGGCCTCGCACTGCGTCTCCTGCGGGCAGACGCGACCGGTGATAGCCGGGAGGGTGTTGTCACCGAGCAGGCTGCGCGCGGCGCCGGGCAGGTCGTTGGCCGCGACGAGGTCAATGAACCGCGGGATGTTCACGGCCACCGGGCAACCCTTGATGCAGTGCGGGTCCTTGCAGCGCAGACACCGCTCCGCTTCGAGCAGCGCAAGCTGTTCGGTGAAACCCAGGTTGACCTCGCCGAAATTGCGATTCCGCGCGTCGGGGGCCTGCTCGGGCATGGCCTGCCGCGTGATCTGCAAACGCTCCTTGGTACTGATCCGGGGACTGCTCATGAAAATGGACGGCGCGCTGGCTCAGTGTCGGCCGATCCGACACGCCTCTTCCGCGCACGCGTTGGCGCGCTGCTCCTGCTCGCGGTACGCCGAAAGCCGGTCGGCCAGCAGCGCAAAATCCACCAGGTGTCCGTCGAATTCCGGCCCGTCCACACAGGCGAACCGCGTCTTTCCTCCCACGTCCACCCGGCACCCGCCGCACATCCCGGTGCCGTCCACCATCACCGGGTTCAGTGACACGATCGTGTGCACACGCAACGGCCGCGTCAACTCAGCCACCGCCCGCATCATTGGCACCGGTCCCACCGCGTACACCACGTCCACCCCGCCGGCCGCCAGGACCTCCCGCGCCCCGTCCGTCACGAATCCGCGCCGCCCGTGGCTCCCGTCGTCCGTGCAGACCACCACCTCGCCCAGCCGCCCCAGTTCCTCCTCGAAGATCACCCATTCCTTGGCCCGGCCGCCGATGACGCTCGTCACCCGCACGCCCAGCCGGTGCAGCCCCTGCGCAATCGGATGCACCACTGCCGTCCCCACGCCGCCGCCGATGCACAGCGCGTGCCCCGACGCCACCAGCTCGGTCGGCTGGCCCAGCGGCCCGGCCACGTCCTGGATGGCCTCGCCCACTTCCAGCGCCACCAGCTCCCGCGTGCTCTTGCCGACCGCCTGGATCACCAGGGCGATCGTGCCCGCCCCGGGATCGGCGTCCGCCACCGTCAGCGGAATCCGCTCCGCCCGCGACGCGCGGTGGACGATGACGAACTGACCGGGCTGGCGGATCTGGGCGATACGCGGCGCGAGCACGTCCAGCCGCGTCACGTTCGGACTCAGCCGTCGTTTCGACAAAATCGTATGCATCATGCCTGTCAACTAATGACCATCATCGCCCAACCTGTTGCCCGCTGGCAAGCGGCTTTGCGCGGCGGCCGGGTCCGGCTCTGACACCCCGGTGGGGCGAGCGTCCGCGCGAGCCGAGACACGAATTCCAACCCTCACCAATTCGACACTCGCAACTCGGAACTCGCAATTCTCCACCAGCGCACTGCCCACGCGGCGGTCGTCGCCCGCAAGGAGCGGCGACATTACCGCCTTGAGCCGGCCGCAGGCAACTGGCATCCTGCACTCCCATGAGTCGCACGGCAGAATCTTCCAACCGTTACGTCATCATCATGGCCGGGGGGCGCGGCGAGCGTTTCTGGCCCGTCAGCCGCGAAAAGACGCCCAAGCAGCTCATCCGCCTGCTGGGCGACCGCTCGTTCCTCCAGCAGGCGGTGGACCGCGTCCTGCCGCTGGTGCCGTGGCGGAACATCCTCATCGTCACCAACGCCGTCCAGGCCCCCGAGGTGCGCCGCCAGTTGCCGAAGCTGCCGAAGGAAAACGTCATCGCCGAACCGGTGGGCCGCGACACCTGTGCCGCTGTGACGCTCGGCGCCGCCATCGTCGGCGCGCGCGACACCACGGCGGTCATGGCCGTGCTCCCCGCGGACCACGTCATCCCCGACGAGAAAAAGTTCCAGCACGTGCTCGCCGACGCCTTCGCCATCGCCGGACGCGGCCAGGTGATCGTCACCATCGGCATTCATCCCGCCGAGCCCGCCACCGGTTATGGCTACATCAAGCTGGGTGCCACGCTGCCGGCGCCTCCGGGGGTCAAACCCTACCGGACGACCTTTTTCAAGGCCGAGCAGTTCAAGGAAAAACCCGACCTCGCAACCGCGGTGGAGTATGCAAGCAGCGGTCATTACCGCTGGAACGCCGGCATGTTTGTGTGGTCGTTCGTCACCATCACGAATGGACTCGAACAGCATCAGCCCGAGATGAGCGCCGCGTGTCACCGCTGGTTCGCCGCCGCCGGAAAAAGTCCGGCCGCCCTCGCCAAAGTACTGGCCAAGGAATACCCGGCGATTCGCAAGATCAGCATTGATTTCGCGCTCATGGAGAAGGCCCACAACGTCGTGGTGGCGGACGGCACGTTCGCGTGGGACGATCTGGGCGCCTGGCCGGCGCTGGCCCGGCATCTCAAATCCGACGCCGACGGCAACACCGTGGTGGGACAATTGGTCCACGTGGACGCCGCGCGGAACCTCGTGTTCGACGCGCGCCGCAAAGACCGCTGCACGCCCATCGCGCTCGTCGGCCTGCGCGACACGATTGTTGTTCAGACCGACGACGCCGTCCTGGTGGCGGCCAAGAACGAGGCCCAGAAAATCAAGGAGTTGGTCCGGACGCTCGCCGCCTCGAAGGACCTTGCCCGCCTGGTCTGAAACGACCCGCCTGAGTCCCCCGCGTGTCCGGTCGTTCACCGGACACGCCATTTCTCCTTGCTTTGGCGGACGCGCTTAGCTAATTTGAATGCATACAAGCAAGCTAAGCGTCATGAACCGGCGCGCCGCGTTTACCTTGATCGAGCTGCTGGTGGTCATTGCGATCATTGCCATCCTGGCGGCACTGCTGTTGCCGGCCCTCGGCAAGGCCAGGGCGCGCGCCCAGGCCATCGCCTGCCTGGGCAACCTCAAACAGTGGGGCCTCGCCACGATGCTCTACGCGGGTGACCACGACGATTTCCTCCCGCCCGATGGCACGCCGAATCCAAGCTCCACCGACACCAACCAGGGCTGGTATGTCCAGCTTCCACGCGAGCTGAGCCTGCCGTGCTACCACGAGATGCCCTGGCACACGAACGCGAACGCCAGCCCCGGCCGTTCGGTGTGGATCTGCCCGGCCAATCCGCGCCGCAGCAACGGAAACAACCTCTTCCATTATTGCCTCAACGAGAACGTCAGTGGCACCGGCGCGGAGAACCATCCCGTCCGGCTCGTCAGCATCGCCGAGCCCGTGATCACCGTCTGGTTGTTCGACACGAAAAACCTGCCGGCGGTGGGCGGGTGGTCGTTCGTGCACACGAACCTGCACAACGCCGGGGCGCAGTTCGTCTTTCTCGACGGCCACGCCCGGCGCTTTCGCAACACGGAATACTGGAACTTCACCACCAACCACGCCCGGCTGGACAATCCGCAGCTCCGGTGGATTCCGTAATCCCGCCGCGGCGGTTCAAAGATACTTCGCCAGCAACGGACGCAGTTTCGCCTTCGTCGCTGACGGCCAGAACTTGCGGTCGGTGAGAATCGCGTTGGCCAGCGCGTGGTGGCACGGCCAGTTCGCCTCCGCCGGGATCATCGGCAGCACGCGCCGCACGATTTCCTTCGCGTGCGCGGCGTTTTTGCGCAGGTTTTCGAGGATCAGCTCCACGGTCACGTGCGCCTCGTCCTGCTTCCAGCAATCGTAGTCCGTGACCATCGCCAGCGTAGCGTAGGCGATCTCCGCTTCGCGGGCGCACCGGGCCTCGCCGAGGTTCGTCATGCCGATCACGTCATAGCCGTCGCGGTGGTTGGCGAGCGACTCGGCGCGCGTGCTGAACGCCGGGCCTTCCATGTTCACATACGTGCCGCCGTCGTGAACGCGCAGTTTCAGTTCGCGACAGACCTCCAGCAACAAGGCGCGCAATTCCCCGCACACCGGATCGGCGAAGGCGACATGCGCCACAATGCCGCCACCGAAGAACGTGTGCGTGGCGGCCTGCTTGGTACGGTCCAGGAACTGGTCGGGCAGCACCACGTCGCACGGCCGGTACTTGGCCTGGAGCGAACCGACGGCGCTGATGCTGACGACCCACGCCGCCCCGAGCTTTTTCAGCGCATAGAGGTTGGCGCGATGGTTCAGTTCGCTGGGGAGGATGCGATGCCCGCGCCCGTGCCGCGGCAGGAACGCCACCGGGCGGCCGGCCAGTTCGCCGGTGAGCAACTGGTCCGACGGTTCGCCGAACGGGGTCCGCACCCGCACCCATTTCTGGCGGGTGAACCCTTCGATTTCATACAAACCGCTCCCGCCAATGATGCCCACGATGTTCATGGAAGAAATGCGCGTCAACGTTTTGGCGAGTGTGCCCGCCGACGGGGACATTGCCAGCCAAAAGCGCGTCGGCGTGCGCGGGCGGCCGCCCGCTTGTTCCCGCTTGCGCCGAACCGCGCGCATTCCTATTTTGCACCCATGAAACGCTTTCCAGTTTCCCTGCTGGCCCTGCCGCTGAGCGCCACGCTCGCCCTGTTCGCCAGCCAAAGCCCGCTCCACGCCGACAACCCCGCTGCCGAGGCCGCCGCCGCCCAGGAACGCGAAGAGCGTTACCAGAAACTTCGCGCCAGCGTTGACGACCTCCAGACTGCCCAGGCCACCCTGCAAAAGCGGATTGGCGAACTCAGCGACGAAATCCAAAGCCTGCGCCGGGAGGCCGAACAAAGCGCCGACAAGACTGCCGGCAAGTTTGTCACCCGCGACGAACTGCGCACCCTCACCGACTCCGTCCGCGAAATAGACCGCAAACGCGAAGAGGACAAAAAGCTGATTCTCGAGGAAATCCGCAAGCTCGCCAACACCCCGATCACCGTTCCGGAAGCGCCGCCCAAGCGCATGGCGAAGCCCGAACCGGCCCCCGATCCGAGCGCCGACGCCGCCCCCGTGCCCAAGAACGGCTACACCTATGTCGTCAAAGCCGGCGATACGCTCGAGGCCATCGTCAAGGCCTACGGCCAAAACGGCGTCAAGGTCACCGTGGACCAGGTGCTCAAAGCCAATCCGAAACTGAAGCCGAAGTCGATGAGCGTAAATCAGAAGATCTTCATTCCCGACGCCGCTGCGCCTTGACGCGGCAGGCCGGCAAGGTCCTGATTTGGCTGGTCGGTGGGGAGCGAGCGCCCTCGCGAGCCGGCGGGAAAGTTGAGAGGGTGGTGAGTTGAGAGTTGAGATCGGTGGAGCGTCCGCGCGAGCCGAGACACGAACGAACTCCCTCACTAATGCGACACTCGACACCCGACATTCGCAATTCCCTGGTGGAACGCCCCCGCCGCCCGGCTTGCAAGCCCGGCATTCCGGTTTACAAATGAGGCATGGCTTTCGATTCCTTCCGTGATTTCGTGGCGCAACTCGATCGCGCCGGCGAACTCAAGCGCGTCGCCCCGCCCGTCGCCACCGAACTCGAAATCACCGAACTCGCCGACCGCGAAATGAAGTCGCCCGGCGGCGGCCAGGCGCTGCTCATCGAACAGCCCACCGTCAGCGGCGTCGTCTCGCCGTTTCCCGTCGCCATCAACACGCTCGGGTCGCACCGGCGCATGGCCCTGAGCCTGGGCGCGGATTCGATGGACGAAGTCGCCGCCGAACTCGGCGCGCTCGTGAAGGCCAGGCCGCCCACCGGTTTTCGCGAGGCGCTGAAACTCCTGTCCACCGCACTCGACCTGCGCCATGCGAAACCGAAGCTCGTCAAAGACGGCCCGTGCAAGGAGATGGTTCACAAGTTTGAAGTTTCAAGTGTTCGGTTTTCAGGAAGCTGGCCGCCTGCTCCACAACTGAACACTGAACACTTAAAACTTGAAACTGCCCCGCCCCCAACCCTGCTGAATCTTCCGATATTGAAGTGCTGGCCGCTCGACGGCGGACGGTTCATCACGCTCCCCTGCGTCGTCACCCGGGACCCGGACACCGGCGCGCGCAACGTCGGGATGTATCGCATCCAGATTTACGACGACCGCACCACCGGCATGCACTGGCAGCTCCAGAAGGTCGGCGCGCGCCACGGCCGCCGTTACTACGAAGCCGGCACACGGATGCCCGTCAGCATCTTCCTCGGCGGCGACCCCGCGTTTACCTTCGCCGCCACCGCACCCATGCCCGACGGCCTCGATGAGTTCCTCCTCGCCGGTTATCTCCGTAAAAAATCCGTCGAACTCGTGAAGTGCGAGACCAACGATCTTGAAGTCCCCGCCAACGCCGACTTCGTCATTGAAGGCTACGTGGACCCCAAGGAACCGTTGCGTGAGGAAGGCCCGTTTGGCGACCACACCGGCTACTACACGTTGCCCGAGCCGTATCCGGTTTTTCATCTCACGGCCATCACGCATCGCAAGGACGCCGTGTATCCGGCGACGATTGTCGGCATCCCGCCGATGGAGGATTTCTACATCGGCGCCGCCAGCGTCAAGCTGTTCCTGCCGGTGTTCAGAATGAACTTTCCCGAGATCGTGGACATCGCGCTGCCGGCCGAGGGCGTCTTCCACAACCTGGTGTTCGTCAGCATCCGGAAGACCTATCCGATGCAGGCGTACAAAATCATGCACGGCCTCTGGGGCATGGGGCAGATGATGTTCACCAAGTATATCGTGGTGGTGGACGACGACGTGGACGTGCACAACACCAGCGACGTCCTCTTCCGCCTCTGCGCCAACACTGATCCGCAGCGTGACAGCATCTTTACCAAGGGCCCGTCCGACGTGCTCGACCACGCCACGTCAGAGATCGCGATGGGGACGAAGCTGGGAATGGACGCGACGAAGAAACTCCCCGGCGAAGGTTTCAAACGCCCCTGGCCGCCGTTGATTAAAATGGACGGCGAAGTCCGGCGGAAGATTGATTCCTTGTTCGGCGGCAGCCGCTGATCGAACTTTCGACCATCAACCATCAACCATCAGCTCTCAACCAACACAGACCTCCGTTGATCGAGATGGACGCAGCGGGGAAGACGAAGATGGAAAACGTGTTCGGCTTTCGGCAACCAAAGTAAGGAGGCTCAAACTCCATGAAACCCGACCAAATCAAGCGAGCTCTCGCCGACATCACCGCCGAGACAGATCCGACGCTCAAGCATCTCAAGCTCGCGAGCCTGGTTTCCGCTGTCTTCCGTGAGCACGGCATCGAGTTGGTCGTCGTGGGCGGCTCCGCCATCGAGTTCTACACGGAGGGAGCGTATGTCTCGGGCGACATTGACTTGTGCGTGGATTATTCATCCACTGCGCTCACCGTCCGCCTGCGGCAGGAGGTCATGGCGCAGCTTCAAGCCACGGGTGGTCCCCGCAGTTGGCAGGTGGGCGGCTTGTATGTCGATGTGCTGGCCGGCTTTGAGAACCTTGCACGCACCCCGGTCCGGCGGCTGGATGGACCCTGCGGCCACGTGCGGATCTCCCCCGTGGAAGAACTCATCGTTGAACGGGTGCTGATCTCCAGGTATCCGGGGGACTATCCACCGGCTCGTGATTGTGCTAAGAAACTCCTGGCCGCGGCGCTGTTGGCTGAAATCGAAACCGACTGGACCGAAGTGAAGCGGCTTGCGGAAGACCCAGCGTATAAGAACTGGAACGACCTGAAACAACTCGTGCATGAACAAGCCCAAGCTCTCCAAATCCGGAGTCCCTACCATCCCGATGAATGAGCCGATGAGTTGGGAAGACTGGCTCGCAGGTCGCCGCGCCCGTCGCGAAACGGGCAACCGCGTGGCCCCGGAAATCATCCGCCGCCCCACCAGTTCCAGCGACCAGCGTCTGCGCAAGCTCTTCCACGGCGAGCGCGGCCTGCCGTTCAAGAAGACGGACGAGTTATGACCTGCCGCGGTGCGCCGAGGAAACTCCCCGGCGAAGGTCCGCGGCGAACGAGGCAGAAACGGCCGCGCAGACCAGCCATGAACACCAGCGACCTCGAACTTCCCTCGCCCCCAGCGGGGGAGATGGGCCGCGGTGAGGGGGCAACGGCGAGAACACCCTCTTGCGCCGATGTCCGATTTCAAGCCTGGTGACCGTGCCTGCAAACGCTCGCTGCCCGACACCGTCAAACCGGTCGTGCCGGACGGGGCGGCCTGCCTGGTGGCCGTACCAGAACAAAACCATTCCCCACACCCCGCCCGCAGAAATGCCTGGTAACATTGCCGCACCCGACTGTGTTATGCTGCTGCACGCCGGCCGCGCGGACCATGCGGCCTGGCGGCAATGACGCACTTCATTTTTGAAGCCAAATGAAAACCGAAGCCGAGCCGAGATCCGCGCCCGTCCCGCCGAAGCGGACGTTCGGTCGCCGCGTCTTCCGCGGTTGCGCCGTGGGCTGCGTCGGTGTCGTGCTGCTCTTTATCGCGGCCATCATTTTCCTGATCGTGTTTCTGGGCCGGGTGCCCAAATCCTATCCGCCGGCCACGCGTCCGCTTGCCGCACCTGCCACCAGCACGAACCTCGGCGGCGGATTGGACGGGTTCGATTCGCCGTATCTGGGCCACACGGGAAGCTGGAACGGCAAGGGCGGAGCGATGGGCGGCGGCTCGAAAATCCCGGACCTGGACCGCGAACGGGCCATGGGACTGCGGTGGACGTTCATGCCCGTCTATTGGCGGGTGTTGGAGCCGGATGGCCCGGCGGAGTTGAGCCGGGAGACACCGCCGGCGTGGAAGGCGCTGGATGCTTTCGTCATCGCGGCGCAGGAGCGCGGATTGAATGTGCTGATGCAGGCGCCGGTGGTCGGGGGAAACGCGGGTGGACCGCCGGCGTGGGCCGGACGCCGGGAGCCGGGCAAATCCGCTCCCGCGAACATGGAGGCGCTGGTGGCGTTTGCCGGGAAGCTCGCGGAACGCTATCGCCCCGGCGGCACGCTCGCGCGGCACGAGGGTTGGGGCGAACACTACGGCGTCCGTGCCTGGGAACTCGACAACGAACCGGAGAGCTACCGCACCCACTGGGAAGGCCAGGCGGCGGATTACGCCGAGTTTGTCACCCGCGCGGCGGCGCGCATCAAGGCCGCGGATCCGCAGGCCGTCATCGTGGCGCCGGGGCTCGGGTCCGGCAAGCACGGGCTGACCTGGCTTGCCGCCGCGTTGAATGCGCCGGGGATGGCGGGTTCGCGGACGTTCCAGGCGCAGGGCAGGGCCTATTCCATCGGGCCAGCCGTTGATGTCGTCAGCATCCACAATTACGAGGGCCTGGACTCCGCCTTCTCGGGTGGGCCGCGGACGATCGGGCCGGTGTTGGATGACGTGAGCGCTGTCTTTGAAGCAGCGGAACAGCAGACTTCCGGCTTCACCTTCGCTCGCAAACAGGATTACTGGCACACCGAGGGAAACTTCGACTTCCTTGGCATTCTCTCGAGCGAGCGCCGGGCGGCGTGGCGTTTCCAGTTCCTCACGCGCGCGTTTGCCGCCGGCCTCCGCAAGATCGCCGTCATGGACGCGTCCGCGGCGGAACAGCGGGCAGTGCGCGCCTACGTTGCCGCGCTGCCCAATCCTTTCCCCATGTTGCCCGCCTCGAATGAGGTGATGGTGGCGCAAGGACGAGTCTGCGCCTTCCGCCATCCGGACGGCCCTGGACCGGACGCCGGCCAAGTATGGGTGGTCTGGGCGCTGGCCGACACCGGCCCCGCGCAAGTGGAACTCCCGGTACGACGAGCGCGCGTTGAAGTCATTTCGGTGGACGGCCAATCGAGTCCATTCGCCGTGAACGCCAGCCGGGTGCGGCTTGGTTTGAAGGGAGATTCGAAGATGCCGGCGCCGGTCATTGTCGTTGATCGCCCAATCGAAGCGGCAAACTGATGGCAACGATTCGCCACCACCGGTGACGGCTGCGGGTGTCGGCCAGGATCGCCGTCCCTGAAGCGACGCAGCCGGCGGTGGTCCTCGGCGGGCTGGTTTGGGGCCGCTACGCGTTGGGAGCGGGCGTCACGCGTGCCGCCCGCACGTTGCTTCACGCGAAGTTCACTGCTGGCCGCCGCGCTGGAGCGGGTCCCAGTACTGCGAGTTGATCAACGCAGTTTTGCTGCCGTCCGCCGGATTCGCTGGCGGATTGACCTTGTCGCTCTTGCGCGCTTCCGAGTGGCCATCGACGAACGCCACCACCGCCGTGCCAAGGTGGCGCTTGGGTTCCACGCCCTCATAGGTCGGGAACGAGCTGGACTTCACGACGTTGGGGTCCATGCAGGCCGATTCCCACCAGAGGCTGCTGCTCCAGGACGGCGGGTTGCCGTAAGGTTCCTTGTCGCCGACAATCAGGTTTTGTGATGGACCGAGGACCGCGCTTCGTTTGAACTGCACGTCCGCGTGGAATTTGATCCCGCCAACGGCAAGATCTTGGGGGTCGTACGGATGATGCCCGAGGAACCAGCCATTGTAACCGTAGCCTACCAGGTGGCAGTCGAAGGCCCATTGCCACGTGGTGCCGTCATCCAGGCGCTTGCCCTTGATGGCGGGGTCATGGAAGAGGTTGCTCCGGCCACCGCCGTAGGTCACGATGGTGGTGCCCCACCAGTTGGTCAGCGACGGCCCGGCGTCGGCGGTGTTCAGGTTTTGGTTCCGGTGGGCTGGAAAGATGTCTTGGTTGTCGTCCGTGTACAACTGCATGAACAGGTTGATCTGCTTCAGATTGTTCATGCAAACCACGCGCTGTCCCTTGGCCTTCGCGCGCGCGAGCGCCGGCAACAGCAACCCGGCCAGGATCGCGATGATGGCAATCACCACCAGCAGTTCGATCAAGGTGAAGGCCATCCGCCCCGGCGACCCGTAACGGCGGATGCCAAAGTGCCGGGGAATCCAACGAACCGGGGGGTCTTTTTTTGAGGCTTCGACGGAGAAAGCGAACTGGTTTCCGGCTTTCGCGTGCATGGGCGCAATATGCGCTTACGCAACTTCCGGTCAAGTCGCGAAACGGGATTGGAACGGCCGGCCTATTTGCGGACAGGAGTCGAACGCAACCGCTTTGGGGCACGGCTGTATGCCTTGCGCCAGCCGCAGCGATTTGAACCCCTCGGCGGCATCAAGCGTATCTCAACAGCCCAGCGATGCGAAGCGGTAGTGCCTGGTCTGACACACACAGTCGCGGTCCGGGGGCAATACCCGGCTGCACTCGATCCGCGTCACGCGGTCCCGCGCCGCAACACCGCTTCGGCGATCAGCCGGGCAGCTTGGTCCTCGGAGAACCGGTCGGTGTTGATGACGAGGTGGTAGATCAGCGGATCGTCAATGTCGGCGCGGAAATACTTTCGCAGATACCGCTGCCGGCCGCGGTCCTCCTTTTGCACGAGCGCCAGGGCGGCCTTCCGGCTCAGCTTGTCGAGTTCCATCAGCCGGGCCACGCGCCGTTCGAGTGACCCGACCAGCCGGACGTGAAACACATGGTCCAGCCGGGCAGTGATGACGTTCGCGCCGCGGCCGACGATAATGACGTTCCCCAGTTCGGCGAGGTGCAGGATGGTTTCGCTTGTTTGCGGGACAATGCGCCAGGACGACGGTTGGGCGCCGAGAAGCTCCTGCATCATGTCCTCGAGCTCGGACACCCGGTCCTCCGGCAGGAATTGAGCCAGGCGCGTCGGCAGGTTGTGGTCCTCGAGGACCTTTTCGACGAGGTTCCGATCGAACACGGTCCACGGCCGGGCGCCCGGGGCGCGCGTCTGGAGTTCGCTGGCCAGCTTGTCGGCAATGGTGTGGCCGCCGGAGCCGGTGGCGCGCGAGATCGTGACGGCGTAGCGCGGCGCCAGCTCAGCCCGGCGCTGCTCCGGCGTCTTGATCTGGGAGTGAATGAAGGTGAAACACTTGTCCAGTCCAGCCGGTTCGCTCATGGCAATTTCCCTTTCCCCGGGCGTGCGACGGCCCGCCGGTCCCGCGCCCAGTTTGCATTTTGCTCACAGCGTTTTTTCATGTGGGCTTACGCCAACGTAACACGTCGGCCCGACGCGACAATCACGGACTTCGGGTAGTGTCCCGATCTGGTGGGGCTCCGACGAGCCGGCTCGCGAGGATGCTCGCCCCACCGACAAGCCAATTGGGGACACGGTCGGACTTCGCAACCGGCCCGGATCCTACCGCTCCACGCGGAGGGTGACGGTGTCCCACGCGGGGACCGCGACCGCGCCGCCGGCGGGCGTCAACGGTTGCTCGCCCGTGTTGCTGAGCCAGACGTGCTTGGGCGCCGCGCCGGACCAGGTGAGCTTCGCCTGCGCGTCCCGACCAGATGCGCCGAACAGGCGGACGATCCACGCCCGGCCGTCGTCGCTCGGCTTCAACGCCGTGACCACGACATCGGCGGGCTGCACGCGCAGCAACGGCCGGTTCGAGGGCTCGCCGCGCGCGGCAACCGGCAGGAGCGGCTGGCTCCAGGCGGTGCTGAAACGCGTGGCGTCGGCCGGCAGGAATTTGCCGTGCGGCCGCAGTACGAAGCGGAACGTGATGAGCCCGTCCTGGTAGGCGCGATAATTCGTATGCCAGTGGTTGTTCATCGCCCAGATGTAGAGGCGCTGCGTCGGCGCGATGTGCTTGCGCCAGACTTTCGGGTTGGTCTGCGAACCGGTCATGTTGGCCGTGATGCCGCCGACCTCGAGCAACGGCGCGTCCAACGTGACCAGGGTGACGCCGTGATCGCGGTTTGACACGTCCGCCCACCGGCCCACGGCGAGCCAGTTCTTGCACGCGCTCGGCATCTGGTCCACCTCCGCCCGCATCCAGCCAAGCGGAATGTCGAGGCTCACGGCGCCGTCGGGCACGTTAAACGGAAAGGCGAAGTTGATGCTCTCCTTGCCGCCTTTCTGGGCGAACGACCAGTCGCCACCCTTGGCCGGAATCGCGGCCCGCTGCTTGTCCACCGTGTCGGCGAGTTCGACGTAATCGAAACCGGCGACGACGCGGAGTTCGCGCACGAGCTTGTTGCACGAGGGCGCGGCCGACTCGATGCGCAGCGTGGCCACCAGCGGTCCGCGCTCGACGACCGTTACGGTTACCGCGCCGTTGCGCTGCAGGTTTTTCAAGTCCTCGCCCGGCAGGAACCGGAAATCGTTCAGCGTTTCGCCACCGGCGGTGTCGGCGAGATTGCCGGCGATACCCTTGGCGGTGAATTCGCGGATGCCGCCGGTGGTGGCATCGAGGCGGACATGCACGCGTCCGTTGTCCAGCGAATCCGCGCCCGCGGTCGCGGCCGGGCCGGCGACGTAGGCGGCGCCGGCGGAGACGGTGTAGCGACGCGCCGCAAACGGCGGGACATCGCGGGCGACGAAGGCCAGCCCGCCGCTGGTGAGGCGTTGCGAGGGCACGGACTTGCCGGCCGCGTCGGTCACGCGGTCGCCGGCGGCGGAGAGTTCCGGTGGCAGGACGACCAGTTCGGTGCGCGGCCACGAGGTGGTGTTGAGGAGGTCCACGCCACCCGTCGGCACCGGCGTGCCCGCGGGCGCGCTCGCGAGGGCGGCGTCCAGCAGGTGGCGCGATTGCGCGTCCGCCTTGTCAGCGTAGCCCTTCTTGATCGCCCATTGCTCCTTCGTCTTCTGGCTTTCGGGGTCGCTGACGCTGCAATCGGCGCCCCAGGTGTGCTCGGAGTAGAGCAGGGTGTTGCGCCAGGCGGTGGCGAACTCGGCCGCGGGAAAAGCCGTCGGGCGGTTCATGGCGAACAGCGCGTCGGCCTGCACGAGGCGGTCGGAGGTGTTGCGGTTCATCGCCGTTTCGCGCGCCGATGAGCCGGCGCCGTCTTCCCAGTAGGGCGTCCAATCGCCATGCACGACCGGCAGCTTGTCGCCGTAGCGCTGCTCGAAGGCGCGGAAGGCGTCGCTGGTCCGCGCGATCACGAATTTCGGCCAGGCATACTGCGTGTCCCAGTCCTTGATGAACTCGCAGATGTCGGGATCCGGCACCGCGTTGTCGCCATGGCCGCTCCAGCGCACATAGGCGATGTCGTACGGATACTTTTCCTTTTCGAGCACACCCTGGTAATCATCCACGAACTGCGGGGTGAAATGATTGATCAGGTGGGACATCGCGTAGCCCATGTAGGGAATCCATACGAGCACGCGCTCGCGCCCCGACGGCGATGTCCACCAGAACGGCTTGTTCTCCCATTGCACCAGAATGTCGCCGATGCGGTCGAAGTAGTTCGGTGCGGTCGAGAAATACCGGATGCCGGCGTGGGCCATGGCGGTGACGGTGCCCCAGGTGTAGCCCGGCACGTCGCTGATCATTGCCGAGTCCACCGGCACGCCCGTCAACGCGGACAACTCGGTGGCGTAGTGGAAAAGCTGGAGCAGCTCCTCGGACCGGCAGAGGCCGGTGAGTTCGTTCAAGTACATGCCGTTCAAACCCACCTGCCCGCTCTTGACGGCGGCGAGGAAGTCGGCGCGTTGCGCGTCGTTCAGGCGGTGCAGATAGAGGTCCGCCGCCCAGAGCACCTCGACGTTCCAGACGAAGCGGGCGCCAGGGGGATAAGCCGCGGTGCGCTTCGCCGCGGCAATGCCTTCGACCAGGTTGTTGACCTGCTTCTTCTCGATTGCGGTCTGGATTTCCGTGTAACCGATGTCGGTGTGCGAGTGCGGCAGGACGAACACCGTGAGCTTGCGCACCGGTTTCAGCGTCACCTCGCGGCTGGCCAGCGTCCCGCCCGCAGCCTCGACGGTCACCTTGCGCTGCGTCGGGGCTCCCACCGCGGGCACCGCGAAGGTCAGGGTCTGCTCGCCGCGTTGCAGCCGGATGGTCTGCTCCCCGGCGTTCTCGACGCGCACGGTGGCGGCCCGCGGTTCGCCGAAGTGGCGCAACGTGACCAGCACCGGCTGGGTCGTCTGGCCGTCCGTCTTCCGCAACGCCCGCACCGCCTGCACCCGCGCCACCACCGTGTGGGAAGCGACGGTCCCCAGCTCGGCGCCCGCCGGCGTCACGAGCCCGAGCGCGTCGTAGAGCATCCAACTTCCGCTGGTCGTTGTAATCTGGACGTCGTTGTCGCCGACATGCAGCAGCTCGGCGGGGAACGCGATCGCAAACTCCTGTCGTCGTCCCTTGGCGGGCTCGCCGCGGACGGAATCGTCGGTGGCGCCGGCGGTCAGGACGCGCTCGAACGCGCGTCCGTTGACGAGGATTTGCAGGTGCGGCGGCGCGGCGCGTTGGGTGTCGAGGAGGTTGACCTTCAGCCGGCATTCGCCGCCGGCGGGGAGCGTCTTGAGCGCGAACAGGATGGTGAAGGTGTGGGTCCGGCTGCCCGCCCACACATCACCGGGACCGGGGTGGACATAGGGCCAGTCGCGTTTCGCGTCGGATTCGCCGACGACGAAGAAGGCGTCCTCGCGGAACTGGTCAAAGCCGCCGGGGGCCAGGGCGAATTCGGCGTTGCTGCCGTCGGGCTGACCGATCTGCCAGAGCGAGCTGGCGTCGGCCGCGCGCGCGGACGGGGTGCCGCGACTGGCGACCACGGCGAGCACGGCGCTGGTGAGCAGGCTGGCAAAACGAGCGGGTCGAAGCGTGGTGGATTGCATGGCGCCATTCTAGCGCTGGAACAATCTCGAACGCAAAACCAAACGGGAGCGGTACCCTGGGTGTCAGCGCGCTGCCGGCGGGCGGGCCAGTCCCGGCGGCAGAAACGACGGACTGACGCCTGCCAGGCGGAAACGCCGGTCAAGCAGCGCCACGACGGGTTGGAAATCATTCGATGTGCGGAGATTGGTGAAGATGGCGTTGTGAATCTTCAAATCAACCGCCTGGGCGCGTTCCGGGGTGGCCAGGGCGTGGCGCTTGAAGGTGCCGAACGAGAGGTTGAGCGTGTCGATGCCGGCGAACTGGAGGCGGCTGCCGCCCGGCGGCCGGGACGAAAGCGCCGCGATGATGTCCTGAAGGTTCGAGCCGCCGTCCGGGCCGTCCACCTGGATGAGTTCGGCGACGTCCAGCCGCAGCAGTGTGAGGTGCAGCCGGCCTTCCCCGAGCGCCGCGCGGTCGTACTCGAGGTGCAGTTCGGCGATGTCGAGAAAGGGCGCGCCGCCGAAGGCGGGCGGGTTGTAGAACCGGAGGTGTTCGAGCGTGAGGGTGGGGGCCAGCAGGCCGAGGTCGCAACGGTCGAGGCGGGTTTCGAGGCCGGTGGCCGCGCGGAGGCGGCTGGCGATCAGTTCGCGGGCGAGGATGTCCTTGGCCAGGATGAGTCCGATGGCCAGGACGATGGCCAGCAGCAGCAGGCGGAAGAGCCAGCGGACGATGAACCGCATGGGCGATGGTTACCACGGCGCGCGGGCGGACGCAACGGGCGGGCCGCGGTTTTGGCTGGTATTTGTAATAATTCTAAGTATTGACAGTGGCCGGCGCGGCGCTATGGTGCCGGGCGGCATGACCAAGAAACTGCCCATTGATTTTCTGGACGAGCGGTTGAACCAGCACCTGGCCCGGACCGGGCTGCGGTTCACCGTGCAGCGCCGGCACGTGTACGGCGTCCTGCTCGCAAAACGGGACCATCCCAGCGCCGAGGAGGTGTTCATCCGGGCCAAGGAAAAAATGCCGGACATCTCCATGGCCACGGTGTACAACTGCCTGGACACGCTGGTCCAGTGCGGCCTGGTCCGGCAGGTCAATCACGAGCGGGGCGCGACGCGGTATTGTTCGAACATGTGCGAGCACCACCATTTTTACTGCGACGAGTGCGGTGGGGCCTTCGACATCGCCACCGAGCCGGGCAGCCACGAACCGGAAATGCACATGCCGCCGGGTTTTCTGATGAAGCATTACGAGATCACCTTCCGCGGGCTTTGCCCGGATTGCACCGCCAAACAGGCGGGCGCGCGCCGCGGCGCGGCCGCCCACCGCTCATGAGCACCGACAACTCGACCATCGAGCAGTTCGTCAACACCGAGTATAAATACGGTTTTGTCAGCGACATCGCCACCGACTCGCTGCCGCCCGGGCTCAACGAGGACGTCATCCGCACCATCTCCGCGAAAAAACAGGAGCCGGACTTCCTGCTCAACTGGCGTCTGCGCGCCTACCGGCACTGGCTGACCACGGCCGAGCCGCACTGGGCAAAGGTCCGGCACGCGCCGATCGATTACAACGCGATCATCTATTTCGCCGCGCCCAAGCCCAAGAAAAAGCTCAACAGCCTCGACGAGGCGGACCCGGAACTGGTGCGCATGTTCGCGAAACTCGGCATCTCCCTCGACGAACAGAAGCGGCTGGCGGGCGTCGCCGTGGACGCGGTCATGGACAGCGTTTCCGTGGCCACCACGTTCAAGGAGGAACTGAGCAAACACGGGGTCATCTTCTGCTCGTTCTCCGAGGCGGTGCGCCAGCATCCCGACCTGATCGAAAAGCACCTCGGCTCGGTGGTGCCCCCCACCGACAATTTCTTTGCCGCGCTCAACTCCGCCGTGTTCAGCGACGGCTCCTTCTGCTACATCCCCAAGGGCGTCCGCTGCCCCATGGAGCTGTCCACCTATTTCCGCATCAACACCGCGGGCACGGGCCAGTTCGAGCGCACCCTCATCGTCGCCGAGGAGGGCAGCTACGTGAGCTACCTTGAAGGCTGCACCGCGCCGATGCGCGACGAAAACCAACTCCACGCCGCGGTGGTGGAACTGGTCGCCGCCGACCGCGCGCAGATCAAGTACTCGACCGTGCAGAACTGGTATCCCGGGGACAAGGAAGGCCGCGGCGGCATCTACAACTTCGTCACCAAGCGCGGCCTGTGCAAAGGCCGGGACTCGAAGATTTCCTGGACCCAGGTCGAAACGGGCTCCGCGATCACGTGGAAGTACCCGAGCTGCGTGCTCCTGGGCGAGAATTCGGTCGGCGAATTCTATTCGGTGGCCCTGACCAACAATTACCAGCAGGCCGACACCGGCACCAAGATGATCCACGTCGGCAAGAACACCCGCAGCACCATCGTCTCAAAGGGCATCTCGGCCGGGCACGGCCAGAACAGCTACCGCGGGCTGGTGCAAATCCGCCCGGGCGCGGAAAACGCGCGCAATTTCTCGCAGTGCGACTCGCTGCTGCTCGGCGACCAGTGCGGCGCGCACACGTTCCCGTACATCGAGGCGAGGAATGCCTCGGCCCAGATCGAGCACGAGGCGACGACCTCGAAGATCGGCGAGGACCAGATTTTTTACTGCAACCAGCGCGGCATTGCCACGCAGGACGCCGTCAACCTGATCGTCAACGGCTTCTGCAAGGAGGTGTTCAAGGAACTGCCGATGGAATTTGCCGTGGAAGCCCAGAAGCTGCTCGGCGTCAGCCTGGAAGGCAGCGTCGGGTGAGCGCGGTGGGCCAGCGGAAGTCTCCTTGGCCAGCCGGCGCAGTGTGGAAGTCAGCTTGGAAGCGATCTGAACATGAGCGAACCATTTATTCTCGAGATCAAGGACCTGGTGGCCGGGGTGCAAGGCAAACCGATCCTCCGGGGGATCAGCCTCGCCATCCGGCCGGGCGAGGTCCATGCCATCATGGGGCCCAACGGCAGCGGCAAGAGCACGCTCGCCGCCGTGCTGGCGGGCCGCGACGGCTACGAGGTCGCCGGCGGCACTGTCCGTTATCTTGGCCAGGACCTGCTCGAACTCAAGCCCGAGGAGCGCGCCCGCGCCGGCGTTTTCCTCGGCTTCCAGTATCCCGTCGAAATTCCGGGCGTGAACTCCACTTATTTTCTCAAGACCGCGCTGAACGAGATCCGCAAACACCACGGCCTGCCGGAACTCGACGCCATGGATTTCCTCGCCCTGGTCAAGGACAAGATCAAGCTGCTCGACCTCGACGAGGCCCTGCTCAAACGCGCGGTTAACGTCGGCTTCTCCGGCGGCGAGAAAAAGCGCAACGAAATCTTCCAGATGGCCGTGCTCGAACCGAAGCTCGCCATCCTCGACGAAACCGATTCCGGGCTCGACATTGACGCGCTGCGGGTCGTGGCGAACGGCGTCAACAAGCTGCGCCGCCCGGACAACGCGCAACTCGTCATCACCCACTACCAACGGTTGCTGAATTACATCGTGCCGGATTTTGTGCATGTGCTGATGGAGGGCTCCATCGTGCGCTCGGGCGGGAAGGAACTCGCGCTTGAGCTCGAAGCCCGCGGCTATGACTGGCTCGCGCCCGCCGCCAGCGCCGCCTGATCGTGACCCGTGCACCGTGAAGAATGATCTCATGAAGGATACCGAGCTTTTTGTGGACGGCGTCGCCGCCGCCGCCCGGGCGGCCGCCGGCCTTGGCCAACCCGCCTGGCTGAGGCCGATCCGGCAGGCCGGCCTGGCGCGCTTCACCGAGCTGGGCCTCCCGACGTTGAAGCACGAGGACTGGCGCTTCACGAACCTGGCCCCGCTCGCCCAACTGCCGTTCAAGCCGGCGACGGAATCCGCCCGGGAAAACCTCGATCTGGCGGTTCTTGCCGGCCTGCCGTTCAGCGGCCTGCCGGGCGACCGGCTCGTGTTCGTGGACGGGCATTTCGCCCCGGCACTTTCCCGCGTGGGCGCGCATCCCGCGGGCGCGCGCGTGGGCAGCCTGGCGGCCGCGTTGCACCACGACAGCGCGTTGGTTGAGCCGTGCCTGGGGCGGTGGTCGCGGACGGAAGCAAACGCGTTCACTGCGCTCAACGAGGCGATGTTTGAGGATGGCGCGTTCATTCACGTTCCGGATGGCGTGGCCATTGCCGAGCCGGTCCAATTGATTTTCCTCACCACCGGCCGCGAACCCGGTGTTGCCAGCCAGCCGCGGAATCTGATCCTCACTGGGCAGGAAAGCCGGATTACGATCCTGGAAATCCATGCCGGCCTGGCGGAAGCCCCGACCTTCACCAATACGGTCACCGAGCTGGCCGTCGGCGACCACGCCACGGTCGAGCACCTGAAGCTGCAGGATGAGCGCGCCGGGGCGTTCCATTTCGCGGCATTGTACACGCACCTGGGGCGGAGCAGCAACCTGGTGGCGCATTCGTTCGCCCTGGGCAGCCGGCTGGCGCGGCAGAACATTCGCACCGTGCTCGACGGCGAGGGGATCGAGTGCGTGCTCAACGGACTTTACCTCGGCAGCGGCGCGCAGCTCCTGGACCACCACATGATCGTGGACCACGCGCGGCCGCATTGCGCGAGCCACGAATACTTCAACGGCATTCTGGCGGATCGCGCCAGAGGCGTCTTTCACGGCCGGATTCTGGTGCGCCCGGGCGCGCAGAAGACCGATGCCAAACAGACGAACAAGAACCTCCTGCTGTCGGACAAGGCGACGGCCGACACCAAGCCGCAACTGGAGATTTACGCGGATGACGTGAAATGCACGCACGGCGCCACCGTCGGCCAGCTCAATCCGGAATCCATTTTCTATCTCCGCTCCCGCGGCATCCCGGAGGCCACCGCGCGACGCATGTTGATTCATGCCTTCGCTGGTGAGATTATCGAACGCGTTCGCTGCGCCCCGGCGCGCGAGGAACTTGACCGGCTGGTCTGGCAGCGGCTGGACCGTCACCGGCAGGTCCGGGTGGACGGGGCCGACGCCTGAACCGGACGGCGGCGGCGGACACGCGAACGGTGGCCATCATGTTGGATGAACTGAACGAGCTTTATCAGCAAGTGATCCTGGATCACAGCCGGACGCCGCGGAATTTCGGCCCGCTGGCCACCGCGAATCGTGTGGCCCAGGGACGCAATCCGCTGTGCGGCGACAACATTACGCTTTACGTTCAGATGGACGGCGACGTGGTCAAGGACATCCATTTTCAGGGCTCGGGCTGCGCGATCTCCAAGGCCTCGGCTTCGATCCTGACCGAGGCGCTCAAGGGCCGCACGCGGGCCGAGGTGAAGGCGCTGTTCGAGCAGATTCATAAAATGGTGACGACCGGCGAGGTGCCCGCGGAAGGATTGGGCAAGCTCGCGGTGTTCGCCGGAGTTCACAAGTTCCCGGCCCGGGTGAAATGTGCCATCCTTCCCTGGCACGCGCTGATGGCCGCCGTGGACGGCCGGCAACAGCCCGTCTCAACCGAATGACCCCCCGCCATGAGTGCTGCTCCTGCCACCGTCAAAGACACCGTCACCCTCAGCCGGGACGTGCGGGCCTCCGTGATCCCCGTCGGGACCAAGGTTACTCTGCTCGCCGGCGAGGAGGCGCGGATCACGCAGTCGCTGGGCGGCAGTTACACCGTCATCGTCAACGGCAACATGTTCCGTATCGAGGGGACTGACGCCGATGCGTTGGGCTTGGAGGTTGCCCTGGCGCCGGTGGCCGCCCGTGGCACGCCGCGCCCGGCCGAAGAGGTGGAGAAACTGGTCTGGGACACGCTCAAGACCTGTTACGACCCGGAGATTCCGGTGAACATCGTGGACCTCGGCCTGGTTTACGATTGCCGGGTCACCCCGGCCAGCGCGGTCAACACCTTTCGGGTGGACATCAAGATGACGCTTACCGCCCCCGGTTGCGGCATGGGGCCGGTGCTCCAGCAGGACGTGCAGAACCGGGCCATCGCCATCGAGGAGGTGGATGAGGTGAATGTCGAACTGGTTTGGGACCCGCCGTGGAACCAGGGCATGATGACCGAGGCCGCCAGGCTCCAGCTCGGGCTCTACTGAGCGTGCCGGCACCGAACACATGAATACCACGCCTGTGATTTGCCGGCCGCCGCCACCGCGCGACGAAGCCGACTGGCGCGCGGATTTTCCGATCCTCGACCAGCAGGTCAACGGCCGGCCGTTGATCTATTTCGACAACGCCGCGACCAGCCAGAAACCGCTGGCGGTGCTCGAGGCCCTCGATCGCTATTACCGCCACGACAACGCGAACGTCCACCGCGGCATCCACGAACTGAGCAACCGCGCCACCGCCGCCTACGAGGGCGCCCGGGCGCGTGCCGCCCGCTTCCTCAATGCCCGCGGACCGGAGGAGATCATTTTTACCCGCGGCACCACCTAGGCGATCAACCTCGTGGCCAACGCCTGGGGCAACGCCCGGCTCAGGCCCGGTGACCGCATCCTGCTCACCGAGATGGAGCACCACAGCAACATCGTCCCGTGGCAGCTCCTGGCGGCCCGCACCGGCGCGCACCTCGTCTATCTGCCGGTTACCGGCGACGACGGATTGCTCGACCTCAGCCGGCTCGACGCGCTCCTGACGCCCGCGGTCCGGCTGTTCGCGTTCACGCACATCTCCAACACGCTGGGCACGATCAATCCCGTCGCCGAACTCTGCGCGCAGGCCCGCCGGCGGGGCGTGGTGACCTTGGTGGACGCCGCGCAAAGCGCCGGGCACATGCTGCTGGATGTGCAGGCCCTGGACTGCGATTTCCTCGCCTTTTCCGGCCACAAAATCTGCGGACCCACGGGCATCGGCGTCCTGTATGGCCGCAAGGAAATCCTCGAGGCCACCCCGCCCTGGCAGGGCGGCGGCGACATGATTTCGAGCGTGGGGTTTTTTGAGAGCCAGTGGAACACGATCCCGCACAAGTTCGAGGCCGGCACGCCCGACATCGCCGGCGCGGTCGGCCTCGCGGCGGCAATGGACTACCTCGACGCCATCGGTCGCGACCGGATTTTCCGCCATGACCAGGAACTCGCCGCGCGCGCCCATGAGCAAATGTCGCGCCTCAGCGGCATCCGCATTTTCGGTCCAGCCCGGGGTCGCGCCGGGGTGGTCAGCTTCCTCCTGAACGACATCCATGCCCACGATCTGGTGACGGTGGCGGACCAGTTTGGCGTGGCGCTTCGCGGCGGCCATCACTGCAATCAGCCGTTGATGAGCAAGCTCGGCGTGGCCTCGACCGCCCGTGCCAGCTTCTACTTCTACAACACGCGGGACGAGGTGGACCGGTTTGTCGAGGTCCTCCGCGAGATCCAAAAGTTCTTCCGCGTCTGAGGCGCCGGCCTCCCGCTTCAGCTCCGCCGGCCGCCGCTCACTTCACTTCGCTTTGGATTTCACCTGCCTGGACGCGCGTCGTCAGCGCCTGGCCCGGGCGGGTTTCCGCCGCCGAACGAATGACCCGGCCGCTGGTCGCGTCGCGCGTGATCGAGTAGCCGCGGCCAAGAACCTGCTCCGGTGACAACAGTCGCAATTGCTCGTTGAGCGCTCCCAACCGCTGGTTGTGCTCCTGCAAGTTTGATCGCATCCGTTCGCGGAGTCGCCGCCCGAGTTGCGTCAACGCCTCGCCTCGCCGTGCCAGTTGCTGGGCCGGACGCAGCCGCCGCCAGGCCGAATGCAGCGCCCCCCGGCGGACCTGGGCTTCGCGCACGCGCTGGTGCGCCGCCCGCGCCAGGCTCGCCTGCAGGTCGTCCAACCGCTGCCACTGCTCCCGCAGCCGGCCGCGCGGGTGCGCCCGGGCCAGCCGCTGCACCAACGCGGCGAGGTCGGTCCGGGCCCACCCGAGTTGCTGCGCGGCGAGCTGGTGCAGCCGGGCCGCCGTCTCGGCCACAAAATCCCGGCTGGCGAAGGCGCCTTCCGTGATGAGTTCGGCCGCGGCGCTGGGCGTGGCGGCCCGCAGGTCGGCGACGAAATCGCTGATCGTGAAGTCAATTTCGTGGCCCACTGCGGAAACCACCGGCAGCGCCGACGCGTAAATGGCGCGGGCAACCACCTCCTCGTTGAACGCCCACAAATCCTCGAGACTGCCGCCGCCCCGCGTCACCAGAATGAGATCGAGAATGGGAGCGGTCGCCGTCGTCCCGGCCGGCGAGGGTTTTCCCAGCGCGTACTCGTTCAGCCGCTCGATGGCGTCCGCAATTTCGGCGGCGGCGCCCTCGCCCTGGACCCGGCAGGGGGCGAGGACGATCTCCAGCGATGGCTGGCGGCGGCCGATCACGTGCAACACATCGCGCAACGCGGCCCCGGTGGGCGAGGTGACGAGGCCAAGGCGCTGCGGGTAGCGGGGGATCGGCCGTTTCCGTTCGGGCGCGAACAGTCCCTCGGCATTGAGCTTCTGCTTGAGCCGCTCGAAGGCGAGCTGCAGGGCGCCAACGCCCTGAAGTTCCACCGCGGTGACCCGGAGCTGATATTGCCCGCGCGGTTCATAGACGGTCAGTTCGCCCTCCAGCAGCATGTGGCGCCCGTCTTCGAGCAGATCCCGGCCGGCTCGCGCTTCGCCGCGGAAGAGCACGCAACTGAGCTGTGCCGAGGCGTCCTTGAGGGTGAAATAACAGTGACCGGAGGCCTGCCGCCGGAGGTTCGTGATTTCGCCGGAAACCCAAACCCGTCCGATGTGTTGTTCGAGCAGGCGCTTCACCTGCATCGTGAGCTCCGCGACGGTCAGCACGCGACGGGTCTCGGCGGCGGGAAAGAGTTCGCCAAAATCCCACTGTGATTTGGTCGGGCGCGGCACGACGTTCACGTTGGACCAACCGCTTCCGAAACCCGGCGGATGCTGATGGCTTTGCCGGTGGCGGGGTCGAGTTCGAGGAGTGCGCCTTGCAGGAACACGTGGTTGGCGGCGACCTCGAAGCGCTGCGGCATGTTGGTCAGAAACCGTTTCAACACCGCCTCCGTCCTGCGCCCCAGCACGCTGTCGTGCGGACCGGTGAAACCGGCGTCGGTCAGAAAGGCGGTCCCGTTGGGAAGAATCTGTTCATCGGCGGTCTGGACGTGCGTGTGGGTGCCGATCATGGCGCTGACTTCGCCGTCCACCATGCGCGCCAGCGCGATTTTCTCCGACGTGGCCTCGGCATGAACGTCCACGATGATCAGCCGGGTCTGCGGGCGGAGGCGGTCCACTTCGGCGCGCAGGGCGAGGAAGGGGTTTTCGAGGTCCGGCATGAAGACCCGGCCCTGCACGTTGACGATGGCGACCGGGGGGAATCCTTCCTTGTGGAACAGCGTGCTGCCCTGGCCCGGCACCCCCGGCGGGTAATTCAGGGGGCGGACAAAACGGGGTTCGTTGTGGAGAAGCGTCACGATTTCCTTCTGGTCCCACAGATGGTCGCCGCTGGTAATGATGTCCACGCTGCCGGCAAAGAGTTCGCCCGCAGTGGCCAGCGTGAGGCCCGAACCGCCGGCGGCGTTCTCGCCATTGGCGATGACCAGGTCAATCCCGTGTTCCTGGCGCAGTCGGGGCACGATGTAGCGCACGGCGCGCCGGCCCGGCTCGCCCACCACGTCGCCAATAAAAAGAACCTTCATGGCAGGAGAGTAAACCGCAAGGCCGCGCGGCTGGCGAGTGGATAACATGGGGCACATCCAGGCAGTGACCGCCATCGCCTCGGGGTTGGACCGCGGCAAAAGCAGAGTCAACGGTGGGTCGCGGACTGCCGGGCCGCGACTGCGATCACAGGTTGCCCACGACAACTGCCCCCCAGCGGTCGGGCAGCCGCCCAAGCAAGCGGTTAGAGGCCGCACGCTACAGCAGATTGGACTCCCCAGACAGTCCCGGCGACCACGGCATTCCCCAGAACCGACAACCCGAAGCGTATTGCGGTGCTTCAAGCGCGCGACTTTTCCTCACCGAATAAACCGTTTGCTTCCCGGCGGGCGTATGGTAGAAAGACTCCCCGCTTTTTAACCGGCAGCGGAACCGAGAGATTTTTATGTCGCAACATCGTAGCCTGCGCGCCGCCAGCACGCTCGGCGCCAAGAAGAATGTCCTGAAGCGCTTCGAGCGCGTCGAATTGCTCAAACGCCGCGGTCAGTGGAAGGAAGGCGATCGCGTGACCGGCCTGCGCAAGACCAAGGCGGTGGTCTGAACCGTCCCCTCACCGGGAAACCGGCGGGCTCTCGGCGGCCCCGCGCTGATGCGACCGTGAACGTGCGCCTCCAGAAATACCTGGCGGATGCCGGGGTCGCTTCCCGGCGCGCCAGCGAGGCCCTCATCACCGCCGGCCGCGTTCAGGTCAACGGCACCACTGTCCGCGAACTCGGCACCAAGGTGGACCCGGCCAGCGACCGCGTGGTCGTGGACGGCAGCCCCGTCCGCCCGCGGCGCAGGCTCCACCTGGCCATCAACAAGCCCCGGGGGTTCATCTGCTCGAAAAGCGACGAGGCGTCCCGCGACATCGTCACCGACCTGCTCCCCGCCGAGTGGCGCGATGTTTATCCCGTCGGCCGGCTGGATCGCGAGAGTGAAGGTTTGCTGTTCCTGACCAACGACGGCGACTTCTGCCTGCGGATGACGCATCCCCGTTATGGCGTTGCCAAGCACTACCTGGCCACCGTGGTCGGCAAGGTCGAGTCCCACGTTGCCCACCGTCTGACGCACGGCGTGTTGAGCGAAGGCGAAACCCTGCGTGCGCGCCGGGTGAGGATCCTCGCCGCGAACGGCTCTCGCAGCCTCGTGGAGCTGGAGTTGACCGAGGGCCGGAACCGCGAAGTCCGGCGGATGTTCGAGGCGCTGGGTTTCACCGTCGAGCGGCTGGTGCGGACGCAGATCGGCCCGATCAAGCTGGGCGAGCTGCGCACGGGCAAGTGGCGCGTCTTGAGCGAACCCGAACTGCGGTCGCTCCAACAGACGCCCGCCGCGCCGCAACCACCCGTAACGCGCCCCCGGGCGCGGGTCGGCCGGCGCGGCACGCTGCTGCGGCGACCCGCACGACGCCCGGCCCCACGAAGGCCCCGCTGAACTGGCCTGGACCGGACCAAGCCGGTAGTGTCCTGATTTGCGTTTCCAGGAGCGCGGCTGTGCGCGAAGCGTCAGCCGCAGCAGGTGGAAAACGCTGCGGCTGGTTTCCGACACAGCCGTGGTCCATTCATCAGGACACTGCCACCAAGCCGGGGCCATTGACAGAACCGGCCACTGGCTTTCTACTCTTTTGAGCTATGAGATGGCATTCCCCCTTCGCGGGAATCATTTTTTCGTTGGTGGTGCTGGCCCCGGCCGGCGTTGGCGCGCCGTCCACCGCCGTGGTCAACCGGGACCACGTGAACATTCGCGCCCAGGCCACAATGACGGCGGAGATCATCGCCCAACTGCAGAAGGGCGAAACCGTGACGGTGCTGGACACGGCCAAGAACCCGGGTGCATCGGGCGACGAGCCGGCGGCATGGTCGAAGATCGTGCTTCCCGCCGACACGCCGGTCTGGGTTTATGCCCCGAGCATTGACCCGGCCACGAAAGCCGTTCGCGTCCCGAAGCTGAACGTCCGCGCCGGTCCGGGGAGCAATTTCAGCGCAATCGGCAGCCTGACCAAGGGCACGGTCGTCAGCGATATTCGCGTGCTGGACCAGTGGATGGAAGTCACCGCGCCCAGCAGCAGCTTCGCCTACGTCGCCGCGCAATTCCTCGACCCGACCAATGCGGCTCCCGCCCAGGCACATGCCGCGACGAAGCCGGTGCCGTCCACGGAAACCGCCCCGCCACCGCCGGTCGCGACCACGCCGCCCCCGCTCCTGCCCAGGCCGGTGACCACCGAGCGTCCGACGGTCGTGCCCGCCGTCCCGCCGCCGGCTACGAACGAACCCGCACCGCCCGTCAATGCCAAACCCGAACCTCCGACGCCCGCACCCACCGCGGCCGCCGAGCCGAAGCCGGAAGTCGCGCCGCCCGCGACCGACCCCACCAGGAAACGGATCGTGAGTCGTGAAGGCATTGTCCGCGACACGTTGAGCATCCAAGCGCCGACGGATTATGAACTGGTCGGCGCGGATACCGGCAAGGTGCTGAATTATCTTTTGCCGGCGTCGCCGGCGATCAAGCTGCGGCCCTACCACGGCCAGCGAATCATCGTCACCGGGGAGGAGCAGTTCGATCCGCGCTGGAAAGTCACGCCGATGATTGTGGTGCAAACCATCGAGCTTGCCCCGTGACCGCGCCCGCGAACCTGATTGATGGCCGTGCCATCGCGGAGGAGATCCACCGCGAAACAGTGGCGCGCATCGCCACGTTGCGCGAACGCGGTGTCCAGCCCGGCCTGTCCTTCGTGCGCGTGGGCGAGGACCCGGCCTCGCGATCCTACGTGGGCATGAAGGAGCGCATGAGCGCCCGGCTGGGCCTGTGGACCGAAACCCACATCCTGCCCGAGACGACGACCGAGGCGCAACTCCTCGAACTGATCGCCCGCCTGAACAGCGACCCGCGGGTCCACGGCATCCTCGTGCAGGCGCCCTTGCCGCGCCACATCAGCGCGGCGCGCGTCTATGCTGCGGTCCTGCCCGCGAAGGACGTGGACGGCTTCAACCCGGTCAATGTCGGCAAGTTGATGCTGGGCGACACCGACGGCTTCGTGCCCTGCACCCCGGCGGGCGTTCACCAACTGCTCATCCGCTCCGGGGTGCCGACGGACGGGGCGGAGGTGGTGGTGTTGGGCCGCGGTAACATCGTCGGCAAACCGATGGCCGCGTTGCTGCTCCAGAAGGCCAAACACGCCAACGCCACGGTCACGCTCTGCCACTCGGCCACCCGCGACATCGGGACGCATTGCCGCCGGGCGGACATTCTCATCGCGGCCATGGGCGTGGCCGCCTTCGTCAAGGCGGACATGGTCAAGCCCGGCGCCACCGTCATTGACGTGGGCGTGAACCGTGTGGAGGACCCGACGACCAAGTCCGGCTGCCGCCTGGTCGGGGATGTGGACTTCGCCGCCGTGCAGCCCGTGGCGGGGCGCATCACCCCGAACCCGGGCGGCGTGGGTCCGATGACCATCGCCATGTTGATGCACAACACCGTGCGGGCGGCGACCCAAGCCACCACCTGAATTCCAGTTCACCGATAACCCAACTCCAAACATCACCCATGCAACCGACCCGCATTCTCCCTGACCTGCAGGCTTCGCTCCTGTGCGAAGACGTCCGCCAGGAATCGTCCGGCAATTTCATCATCATCGGCGTCATCGGCTACGTCCGCCTGCCGCAGGTGCCGGTCACCGCGACGAAGCTCTGTGTGTTCAACCGCTGGACTGCCGGCGTCGGCGCCTTCACGGAAAACGTCCGGCTGATCGGTCCGGACGGGACGACCGTGCTGCGTCAGAGCACGGTCAAGTTTGGCCTGCAGGACGCCGCGCATCACGCGATCAACGTGACGGTGTTCGGCCAGATCGAGTTCGCCACCCCCGGAGTTTATTACGTCGAGGTGCTGGTGGATGAGGTCATGAAGCTCCGTTTCCCGGTGCCCGTCTTCGTTCAGCCGCCGCCCAAGCCCGGCGCGCAGGCTCCGCAGGCCCCGCCGGAGCCCGCCGCGCCGCAGTCCTGAGGGCGCGGGTCGCCCGCCATGGAAGTCGAACCGCCTTCGCGCTTGCCGGCTGCCCGCGGACCCTGGTTGCCGTTGACGGCAGGGAGGGTCGCTGCTTTCGCCTCCGCCGGCACGCCTCGGCTGCTGCTGGTCGCGGCCTTGGCGGCGTTGCTCGTGGGCGCCGTCAGCGCGCGTTTTCTTGCCGTGAGCTGGTGGCCGGTCCTCAACCGCGCCATCAGCCAGTTGCCCGCCGACGGCTCGATTCGCACCGGCCACCTGGTCTGGCCTTCCACCACGGTCGAAACCCTCGCCGACAACGGCCTCCTCGCGGTTGTGGTGAACCCCACGGGCCGGCCGCGGAGCGGATCGGGCACCGACGTACAAATCGAGTTTGCTGCGGACGGATTGAACGTGGCCTCGCTGTTGGGTTACCTGGCGGTTCCCTATCCATCGGGGCTGAACCTGCCGCTCAACCGGACCGAACTCGAACCGCGCTGGGGCGCCTGGCAACCGCACTTGCTGGTCGCCACCGGTGCGATGATCGCCCTCGGCCTGCTGGCATTCTGGTGCCTCCTGGCCGTTCCGCTGGCGGTCATCATCGCGCCTTATGCCCGGTTGCTCGGACGCCCGACCGGCTGGGCGGGCTGCTGGCGATTGTGTGTGGCGGCGTTTGTGCCGGGAGCGCTCGTGCTGGCCGCGGCGGTGGCGCTCTACACCAGCCGCCAAATCAACCTCCCCGAGCTGCTGCTCGCCGTCGGGGTTCAGGTTTTTCTCTCCCTCCTGCTGCTGCTCTTCGCGCCGTTCTGGCTGCCGGCCCGCGAGCCAGCCTCGCCCTTCCGGCCGATGGAGACACCGCCCATCGCCCGCCCGGCTCGCGCCGACAAGGCCAGGACCGACGCCAATCCCTTCGCACCGCCACCTGAGCCGCTGGCCCCACTCGCCCCGCCGCCACCGGCCAAACCAATCTCGCCACCGGCCCCACCTGGGCCGGCGTCGCCGCCTCTCCCGCCCGCGCCGGCAAGCCGCCCAGCTCCTCCGCCCGAAGAACCGCCCGCGGACATGCCGCTCAACCCGTCGTAGCGCCGATCGGCCGCCATCACAGACCGGCCGCGTCCAGTTCCAGAAAACAGACGCACACCGGCGAGCCCGCCGCCAGTTTCGTCCCGGTCGGTTCCAACCGGCCCGTGTTCGTGTCAACCCGGAACACGACGATCTCGCTGTTGTCCTGGCTGGCGGCCCACAGCCAGCGGCCCGTCGGATCAAGCGCGAAGTGACGCGGTGTCCGTCCGCCGGACGGTACGCGTTCGATCAACTGAAGCGCCCCGCTGCGAGCGATGGCGAAGACCGCCAGGCTGTCGTGGCCACGATTCGAGGCATAGAGAAACCGGCCGTCTGGATGAACCGCCAGTTCCGCCGCCGTGCTCTGGCCTTGAAAATCCGCCGGCAGCAAGGGGGACCCAGCCTGTTCCGTCAATCCGCCGGTCGCGGCGTCAAACGTGAACTCCGTCACGGTCGAGACCAGTTCGCTGATGACGTAGGCATGGTGTCCGTCGGGATGGAATACCAAGTGGCGCGGGCCGGAACCTGGCTTCAGCGCCGTGAACGGCGGATCGCCCGGTGCCAAGGTCCCGTCCGCGTGGTTGAAGCGGTACGTCACCAACTGGTCGAGGCCGAGATCGGGCACGAACAGGAAGCGCTCGTCAGGAGAGAGCGTCGCGCCATGCGCGTGCGGCGCCTCCTGCCGCTGGCGGTTCACACTCGATCCGTGATGCTGCACAAACGCGCTCGCCGTGCCCACCATGCCGTCGGCGCGAATGGGCAACACCGCCACGCTGCCACCGCCGTAATTGGCGACGATGACGAACTTCCCGGCGCGGTCCACGATGAGATGGCACGGACCGCCGCCGAGGGTCGAAGCCTGGTTTAACTGCCGCAGCCGGCCAGTCGCTCGATCAATGGCCAGCGCCGTCACCGACCCCGCGGGCTTGCCCTGGAAATTGCCGGTTTCATTGACCGCGTAGAGGAACCGGCCGTTGGGGTGAAGCGCGAGGAAAGTGGGGTTCTCGGTCGCCGCCGCGAGGCCCAGGGGTACGACGTCGCCGGTCGCGGGATCGAACCGGAACGCGTAGATCCCCTGGCTTTTCGCACCGGTGTAGGTGCCAACGAAGGCCAGCGAGGAACGGGCGGCGGTTTCGACAGCGCCACGCGTCGTCGGGAGCAACAGGAGGGCGGTGGCGGCCAAGAGAGGTAGAACGGCGGGCTTTGACATGCCGACATGAAACACGACGCACCCAAACGTCGCAAGCGCGCACGTCGTGAGGCGCATCTGGACTGATGGTGGGTCGCGGATCGCCGGGCCGCCTAGGCGAAGTGCGAATGATGAAGTGCGAATGACGAATGACGAATGGTGGATCGCGGACCGCTGGGCCGCGACGACTACTGCCCGCCCAGCGGTCGGCGGGCCACCCATGCGAAGTGCGAATGATGAAGTGCGAGATTTGCCGCGACCCTCCTCCGGCCTCTCAACCCTCAACCCTCAACCTGATTGCGGCTCGCGAGGACGCCCCACCGGCAGGTCAAATTGGGACATTACCGAAGCCCGTTGCTTTTCACGCGCACTTCCGCTTTCCTTGGACCATCACCGCATCGCATGAAAACGATTCTCTTCACCGCCCTCGCGTGGATCGCACTGACCGCAGCGCTCCGGGCGCAAGGCATCGCCAACGGCGGCTTCGAGTCGGGGCTGACCGGCTGGCGCCCGCTGTGGACCCGCACCGCGGAGGCCGGCACGCTGAGTTTGGACCGCGAAACCGTCCACACCGGCCGCAACGCGGCGCGCGTCGAGCATCGCGGTGAACAGGACTGGAGTCTGGAACCCGAGCAGCGGATCGCCGTCAATCCCGGCGATGTGTTTGCCTTCGACGCGTGGCTCAAGCTCGAGAGCCGCGGCGGCAGCGCCACGCTCTGCGTGTCCACCTGGGACCGCGAGGGACACGCGGCGGACTGGTCCTTCGGCACCCGGACGCTGTCCGCCTCCGGCGGCTGGCAGCGGGTCCGCAGCCGGTTCGTCGTGCCCGACAACATCGCACAAATCCAGCCGCGCCTCATCGGTAACGGACCGGCGACCGTATGGGCGGACGACTTCGTGATCGAAAGGACCGCCAACGTGAACGCCCTGCGGCGACCGGATCTGCCGGCCACGCTCACGCTCTCGAACGCGACGCTGACCGTGTCGCTCAACACCGCCACCGCCACCCTCGCCGTGCTCGACCGGCGCACCGGCCGGCGCGTCGAACAGACCGCCCTTCATCGCGACCTCATCGTCACCAACGCGACCGCCACGCGGAGCGGAATCGAAATGGCGTTGCTCGACGCGTCCAGCGGTCGCGCCATCACCGGACGCATCCAACTCGACCCGGCCGCGCCGGAATTCACGTTCGACCTTGCCGGCGAAGGCGAGCTGCCGGGCGCGTTGCGCTTTCCACACCCGTTTGCGGCGCGGGCCGGCGAGTATCTGGTCGTGCCGATGAACGAGGGCATTTCCTATCCGGTGGACGATCCTTCGATCACGGCGTTGCGGCTCATTGCCTACGGCGGGCACGGCATCTGCATGGCGTTTTGGGGCGCCACCGACGGCGCCGCCGGACAGATGGCGATCATCGAGACGCCGGATGACGCGGCCATTCATATCCAGCGCGCCGACCGCCGGCTGGTGATTGCCCCGGAATGGGACGCCCAGCACGGCGCGTTCGGCTACGCCCGGCGATTGCGCTACGTGTTCTTCGATCGCGGCGGCCATGTGGCGATGGCGAAGCGCTATCGTGCTTATGCCCAGCAAATCGGCCGGTTCAAAACGCTCGCGCAGAAGCGGGCCGAGAATCCGAATGTGGATTTGCTGATCGGCGCGGTGAACGTCTGGTGTTGGGACCGCGACGGCGTCGGCCTCGCGAAGGAACTTCAGGCCGCCGGCATCGCGCGGATTCTCTGGAGCAACCAGCAGTCGCCGGAAAACCTCCGCGCGCTGAACGACCTCGGCGTGCTGACCAGCCGTTACGACATCTACCAGGACCTGATGGATCCGGCGAACTTTCCGAAGCTCGCGTGGCAGCATTCCGACTGGACGACCGCGGGGTGGCCCAACGACATCATTCGCGACGCCGCCGGCAACTGGCAGCGCGGCTGGGCCGTCGAAGGCCGGGACGGCGGCTGGTATTCCTGTGGCGTGCTGTGCGACCGCCGGGCCTTGGATTATGCCCGCGAACGCATCCCGGCCGACCTCGCCACGCATCCCTACCGCTGCCGGTTCATTGACACCACCACCGCTGCGCCATGGAACGAGTGTTATCAAACGAACCACCCGATGACCCGCACCGACAGCCGCGAGTGGAAAATGAAACTGCTCGACTATGTCTCGCGCGACAACCACCTCGTCACCGGTTGCGAGACCGGGCACGACGCCGCGGTGCCGTTCCTGCACTACTTCGAGGGCATGTTGAGCCTCGGTCCCTATCGCGTGCCCGACGCCGGCCGCGACATGGCCCGCATCTGGACGAACGCGCCGGAAGCGGTCGTGAAATTCCAGCTCGGCCACGCGTATCGCCTGCCGCTCTGGGAACTCGTCTATCATGAGTGTGTCGTCGCGCAGTGGTACTGGGGTGATTACAACAACAAGCTGCCCATGTTATGGGACAAGCGTGACCTGTTCAACGCGCTCTACGCCACGCCGCCGATGTTCATGTTCAACCGCCGGCTCTGGCGGGAGAACCGCGACCGTTTTGTCCAGAGCTACCGCACGACATGCCCGTGGGTGCAGGAAGTCGGCTACAGCGAGATGACCGATCACCGGTTCCTCACGCCGGACCGCAACGTCCAGCAAACCGCATTTGCCAACGGCCGGACGATCACCGTCAACTTCGGCAGCGAACCGTTCAAGCTGCCGGACGGCCGCACCGTGGCCGGCATGGGATTTCAGGTGGATTGAACATGAAGACGGGCGAAGGCGACCACGCGCTCCGGTAGTGTCCGGAGTCGGTAGGGCGAGGCTCTGACGAGCTGCGAACAGGTTGATGGTTGATGGTTGAGAGTTGAGCGACCAGAGGAAGGCCGCGGTAAGTTGCGGGGGAAGGACGGCTCGCGGGGACCTGCCTATGCGTGACCGCACGCAGACAGGCGCTCGCCCCACCGGCAAACGGACTGGGTGCGCACAACGAGAACGCCGAAAGCGTTCCAGAGCCCAGCCAGGGGTTGAGGAGCAACGCGACGATACCCCTGGATTCGTGTCCCCATTCCTCAGGCACCCTGAAAGCGGTGCGAGAAGGGTTCGTCGTTTCGCCGCCGCCGCCTCTTGCACCGCCTTCAGGGTGCGAATGATTGCCCGTGCCTGGCCCAGAGGTATCGCTGCGCTCAACCCCTGGCTATGTTCTCGCCTCCCTTCAGGATGCCGCTGCGTTTGGTGCGTCGCACCCCCGCATTGGTCCAAAACCCCTTGACAGGTGACCGCCGCGGCACAGACTGCCCGGCAAGTAAACGCCCCGTCGCCTCCGTCCCGTAATAGGCGGCCGGGCCAAATTGTAACGACATGATAACCAGCGGATTGGCCAAAGCAGCAGCGTGTCGCACTATTGATCTGGCGACCGGCCGCTGTCGCTCAATACGATGGTGGGTGCACAAACGTGCATAGCCTATGAGCGACGAACATGGAATGCCCATCTACACCGATATCGAACGTCAGTTGACCGACACCGTAAAGTTCGATAATGAAGACCATGCTTGGGTTCCTGGGAACCGGGCAGCGCACAAGCTCTTCCGGTGTGTCGAGTGCATCAGAGATACTCGAGGAATCCTGGAGGCCGCCGGCGCCGCCTCGGGTGCTGAAAAGCAGCAGAGGCTCATCAAGAGCCTCTACACGCCCCTGAAGTCCCTCGCAGGTTGCCTCTTCGACCTGCTCAACGACTGCGAAGGCAATCCTGACACGATCAAGAAGATGCCCAAGGGCAGCACTAAGCTTATCCCCCATCTCAAGCAGCTCTTGAATGAGCATCTGCCTATTGGGAAAAATGGTCTTTTGTCACTGTTGAGAAACAAAACAGCGGCCCATGTGGACGACTCTCTTTCGGCTTCGGAAGCCCGAGATCTACAGAAGAGGGCTGCTTTACATGAGGTGGGCTTCTGGCTTCATGTCTGCATCATGGTTCTTTGCGACCTTCTGAAACTCCCCATTTATTTTTGGAGCTGTCCCAGCGAGCACCCCGGCGTCATCCGCATCATGATGTGCGAGCCCTTCCTCATATCGATGAAGATTGCAGATGACGGCACGATTAAGGAACTAGTGGGCGTTCACATTGCCAACAGCCCCCGGAACGACATCAAGGACCTGATCGTAGCTACGGTCGAGCAATCCCGGTGGATGTTCAGACCTGGAGACCGCCAGATTCAGGGCTTCTGTTTTGACGAGCCCGGCGACTCATGGGCACAATCACTCAGGAAACCTCCCAAACCACCTGCATGACGGAACCCAACCAACCGGGTGCAGTGAACGGCGGGATCGTGCCCCTGTTTCCAGATTGTACGCTCTTGGCCCGCCGTCACTGACCCGGCGCGTTAGGTAGGTCGTCCCGAAAACATTAGATATGATCGACCTAGAAGAGCAAATCGTCATTCTGTACGCCCTCCACGGAGGCGGAGGCAAGGGCAGGAAGGGACGGATCATGCAGTTCATAATCCAAAACGGTTTGATGAAGCCCCGGGAAGGTGACGCGGAGCACCGGCAGACTAACGAGACCAAACTTGAGAACGATGTGGCATGGGCCAGAGAGGACCTGAAGGAGCAGGGTTGGCTTTCGATGCCACGACACGGCTTTTGGCAGATCACCCAGGCTGGTCGAGAGAAATTGCTCCGAGTTGCTAAGGCGGTCTATGAGAAGAAGCTGGATGAAGACGGCGATCTTTTATTTGACCGATTCAACGCAAAGCTCCTTGGAGAACTCCGGGAGCTTGGACAGAGGGCTGCAGACGGAAAAAGCCCCTAAGCCGGCGGGCGCAGAGGATAGCGGGATTCCGTTTCTGTTTCATCTCGAACGCGCTTGGCCCGCCGTCACTGATTCGCATCGTTCGACAACCCAGCGATGACAACCCTCTCACAGCAACCTCAACCTGCGCTTCCGTCCGGGCCCTCGGGGTCGAAGATCGTGTTCGCCCGGCTCCTGATCGGCCTCATCGTGCTGATTTGCGCCGAAGTTTTTTCCGGGGCGTCACGGCAAGTCGGGCTGTGGCACCCCTGGACGGTGGTGGTTACCTATTGGCTCTATTTCGCGCATTTCTCTTTCATGCAAAATCTTTCTTGGCAAGGGCGGGGTGGAGGCGTATGACGCGAATGGTTCTTTGAAACCGGCGGACGCGGGTCCGCCGTCACACAGCCGAAGATCAGGGAACCCCGTGCGAATCGGGGACGGTTGCGCCACTGTATCGGGTGACAAACTCCCACGGCCACTGGAGTCGGACTCCGGGAAGGCGGGAGCGAGGTTCGAAACCCCAAGTCAGGATATCGCTTCGGTTGTGCTCGTCCGGCCCGCCCAGGCGGGCCACTTCTCCGTCACAGAGAAGGATGAGGCCAGTCCCTCGAACGGTTTTCGAGCGGGCGCGTGGAATGCCTTCATTCTCCGGTGAGCGGGGTCTGAAGGTTTTTTGTTGTTGGCGGCCGCGCGGCGGCCGCCCCAACGGTCAACCTCCGCCCCGCACTGGTCTCACAAGCAATAACCCGTTGCGCGCCGCGGCCGGGAAACGGTTCCGGCCGGTGGCGCGCGACCCATGGAAAGATCAGTTCATGCTCAGAATGTTCGTTGCGGGGCTGGCTGCGGCCAGCCTGTTGCTCACCCTGGTCCGCCCGGCTGCTGCCACCACCATCCGGGAGGACTTCGCCACCGACCCGGCCCAGCACGGCTGGAGCATCGCCGGCGATGCCAGTCTGTTTCACTGGGACCCCACCAACCAGGACCTCGCCGTCACGTGGAATTCCGCGAAGCCGAACAGTTATTTTTACCTGCCGCTGGGCACCATGCTCAGCCGCGGCGACGATTTCTCGCTGGGATTCGATCTGCGCCTCGACGACATCGGCGTCGGCGTCAACACGAACAAGACTTATCCGATGGAAGTGGCGGTCGGCTTCCTGAACTTCGCCGAGGCCAGCCGGACCAGTTTCGTGCGCGGCACGGGCACGAACTCGCCGGACCTGGTGGAGTTCGACTTCTTTTGGGACGCCGGCTACGGCGCGACGGTCTGGCCGGCGTGCGTCTCCACCAACAGCACTTTCGATTACAATGGCGCGACGGACTACGCCATTTATCCGCTGGCATCCGGCGACTGGCACCGGGTGCTGATGACTTGCAGCGCCGCCAGCCAAACACTCGTCACCACCCTCACGAACCTGGCGACGCTCGAGGGCATCACGATCACGTTGCCGCTGAACACCCATTTCACCGATTTCCGCGTGGATGCCGTGGCGGTTAGCAGCTACACCGACACCGGCGATGCTTACGACTCCGTGCTCGCCCACGGCGCGGTGGGCAATCTGGTGGTGAACGTGCCCCCTCTGCCGGTGGCGAATCTGGTCGGCGGGTTCACCAATCAGGTCTGGCAGGTCCAGTTCACCAGCCAAACGAACTGGCTTTACACCCTGGAACGCACGGCGGATTTCGGGTCGTGGACCGCCGTGGCACCCGCCCAGGCGGGCAACGGCACGACGCTGGTTTCGCAGGACAACCATCCGCCCGCCGGCCCGGCTTTTTACCGCCTGCGGGCCGACAAGCCGTGACCGTTATTGCCCCTCGCCAATTCAGCCGCGCGGGCCATCCCCACCCCGGCGCGTCCGCCGTGGGCTTCACGCTCGTCGAACTCCTCGTGGTGATCGCGATCATCGCGATCCTGGCGGGGCTGCTGCTGCCGGCCTTGTCGCGGGCGAAGGCGGGCGCCCAGCGGATCAAGTGCGTCAACAACCTGCGCCAGCTCGGCCTGGCGGCGCAAATGTATTGGGACGACAACGGTGGAAGCGCGTTCCGCTATCAGGGAGTCGCGACCAACGGCGGCGACCTCTACTGGTTCGGCTGGCTTTCCAACGGCCCCGAGGAAACCCGGTTGTTCGACGCCACCTACGGCGCGCTCTTCCCCTATCTGGGCGGGCGCGGCGTCGAGGTCTGTCCGTCCCTGAACTACACGGCTCCGGATTTCAAGCTGAAGGCGAGGGGCGCGGCCTACGGCTACGGCTACAATCTCTGCCTGTCCGTTCCGGCAACAGAACCGGCCGTGAACATCCAACGGCTCGGACGCCTCAGCGACCTGGCGGTGCTGGCCGATGCGGCCCAGGTGAACACCTTCCAGGCCCCGGCCTCGCCGGACCACCCGATGCTCGAGGAGTTCTATTACGTGTCCACGAATGAAGCTACGGCCCATTTCCGCCACACCGGTCGGGCGGATGTGGTGTTCGCCGACGGCCATGTGGCGGCGGAGAAACCGGTGCCGGGCTCGCTCGACACCCGGATGCCCACAGCACTTGTCGGGCGTTTGCGCAGCGACATCCTGACCATCGCCGGCCGCTGAACTCGAGTGTCAGTCATCAGCCTGGGCGGTCCTCACGATTGACTGAATGCCGCGAACAGCTCCTCGCGAAACCAGGCGCCGACCCCGCTGACCGGAACGCCCATCCGACAAACCGCGGCGTTAAGGGACTGTCGCGGGCGTCAAAGGACTTGTGGAAAGCCGTTCATCGGCTACCTTGCCCGGCTAAATCGAAAGCGAACAACATGAATGCCACTCTCGAACCCGGCGCGGTGCTCGACAAGACCCTCGAACTTTGTCAGACCATCGTCAGCCAGCCTGATTTTGCAGCGCACCAGCGCGACATCGAGACTTTTCTCCTGAACGAGGACGCGAAACGTCTTTACCAGACCGTCGCCGAAAAGGGCGAGGCGCTGCACTCCAAACAGCACCAGGGCGAATCGCTGACGGAAACGGAGATCGCCGACTACGAGCAGCATCGCCAGTCGCTCTTCGCCAACGACGTGGCCAGGCGGTTCCTCGACGCGCAGCAGGAGATGCACCAGATGCAGGACGCGGTCACCCGCTATGTGGCCAAGACCATCGAACTCGGCCGCGTGGCGAGCGCCGAGGACTTCGAGTCGTGCGGCGCGGGCTGCAGTTGCGGCCACGGCCACTGAGCCGGCACGGACGCGCGTTCAACCGTCGCCGACCTCATTCTGCGGCCGGCCGCCCAGGAACGCCCGCACGTTTTCGATCGCGATCCGCAGCAGCCGCTCCCGCGCCGCCCGCGTCGCCCAGCCGATGTGCGGCGTGATGACGATGTTCGGCACGCCCAGCAGCGGATGGTCCGCCCGGGGCGGCTCGCTGCTGAGGACGTCCAGACCCGCACCGGCCAGACGACCCGCCTGAAGCGCCGCCGCCAGCGCCGCCTCGTCCACCAGCGGACCGCGCCCGGTGTTCAGGAGGACCGCGGTCGGCTTCATCCAGCCGAGCCGTTCGGCGTTCACGAGGCGTTCGGTTTCCGGCGCCAATGGGCAGTGCAGCGAAACCACGTCGCTCCGGCGGAACAATGTTTCCAACGACACGAACTCCACGCCAGCGGGCGCCTCCGTCGGGACCGTGCGCGTATGCACCAGGATCTTGAGGCCAAAGGCGCGGCCCACGTCCGCCACCGCGCGGCCAATGCGCCCGAACCCGACGATTCCGAGCGTAAGTCCGGCGAGTTCGATCAAGGGTGTTTCCCAGTAGCAAAAATCGCGGCTGCGCGTCCAGCGACCGGCCCGGACCCCGGCCGCGTGGCGGCCGGCGTGATGCGTCAACTCGAGCAGCAGCGCGAAGGTGAGCTGCACGACCGACGGCGTGCTGTAGGCGGGCACGTTGGTGACCATGATTCCACGCGCGCGCGCCGCCGCCACGTCCACCACGTTGTAGCCGGTGGCGAGCACGCCGATGTAGCGCAACCGCGGCAGACGGCCCAGGACGGCGCGGTCCAGCACCGTCTTGTTGGTCAGAACGATCCCGGCTTCGGCGGCCCGCGTGAGCACGCGTTCGGGTGGCGTGCGCTCGTAAATCACGGTTTCACCGAGCGTCCGCAGGGCGTCCCAACTCAGGTCACCCGGGTTGAGGGTGTGGCCGTCAAGGACTACAATTCGCACAAGCGGTGATTTCGTAAGAAACCGCCGGAGTTGACCAGTCGAAACAGAGCGGCGGGACCGATGCGCCCGACCGCGGGCAGGGGGATTACTTGGTTGCGGGTGGCGCTTTCGTCACGGCCTTCGCGGTGACCGGGGCGTTGGTGGCTTCGTCGGCCTCCTGGGCGAGGACCTGCTGCAGCGTCTTGGCGGCGAGCTTGTTCCCCTGCTTGGCGGAGGTCTGCAGCCACTTCTTTGCCTCGGCGCGGTTGGCCTTCACGCCGTCGCCATCGAGGTAGCGAAAAGCCAGATTGTATTGCGCCGTGGCCGAGCCCGCGTCGGCTTTCTTCTTGTCGGCGTCGAAGGCGCGCTTCGCGGCCGCGAGTTTCTCCTCGGTCGCCTTGTCCACTACGGCGTTGGTTGCCGCCGGGGCAGCCGGGGCGACGATCATGGGGCCGCTTGGCATGGGCGGCGGCGGCGGCGGATCGAGCCGTTTCATGTATTGGCGCGGGGACAGGTATTGGGCGGAGAGGGCCGGGGCGAACAGCAGCACCGCCGCGAAAACGAAGAGGCAAATCCTTCTCATAGGCTAGCACAACACTCCGCCCGTCGGCGTCGGCTCGCAAGTCAAAACGCGCCGACAGTCAAACACGCCGGCGATCCGGACGCGTGGACCGGCGTACCAAAAGGCGTACCAAAAGGCGTTGCCGGCCGGCCGGGGAGATTCGATACTGCCCCCATGCTCATCGTCCATGTCCAAGTCCACGTGAAACCGGAGTGCGTCGCGGCCTTCGCCACGGTCACGCTGGAGAACGCGCGCGAAAGCATTCACGAACCCGGCATCGCCCGGTTCGACGTGCTCCAGCAAAGTGACGATCCGGCCCGGTTCGTCCTGGTCGAGGTCTATCGCGACGCAGCCGCGTCGGCGCGGCACAAGGAAACCGCCCATTACGCCCGGTGGCGCGACACGGTGGCGCCCATGATGGCCGCGCCGCGCACGAGCGTGAAGTACACCAGCCTCCACCCCGACGACACCCGATGGTGACCGCCATGCGCTTCGAGTTCGCCACGCCCCAGCGGATCGTCTTCGGCGCCGGGACGCTGAACGAGGTCGGGCCGATCGTCCGTTCGCTGGGCGCGCGGGCGCTGTTGGTGACCGGCAACACGTGCGCCCGCTCGGAGCGGCTGCGGCAATTGCTGGCGGCGGAGCAGGTCGCCAGCGTCGTCTGTCCGATCGCCGGCGAGCCGACGACCGATGCCATCAGCGCCGGCGTGGGGCTGGCAAAGGCGGAGCGATGCGACTGCGTGGTCGGGTTTGGCGGCGGGAGTGCCGTGGACGCCGCCAAGGCCATCGCCGCACTGCTGACGAACGACGGCGTGTTGTTGGATTACCTGGAAGTGATCGGCGGTGCCCGGCCGTTGACCCGCCCGGCGGCGCCGGGCGTGGCCATTCCAACCACGGCCGGCACCGGCGCGGAAGTAACGCGCAACGCCGTGCTCGCCTCGCCGTCGCATCGTGTGAAGGTGAGTCTGCGCAGCCCCCTCATGCTGCCGCGCGTGGCGCTGGTGGATCCGGAGCTGACGTACGAATTGCCGCCGCCGTTGACCGCCACGACCGGTATGGATGCATTGACGCAACTGATCGAACCGTTCCTCTGCAACCGGGCCAATCCGCTGACGGACGCGGTCTGTGTCGAGGGGCTCCGGCGCGTGGCGCGTTCGCTGCGGCGGGCCTGCGAGCGCGGAACGGATGTGGAGGCGCGCGAGGACATGGCGCTGGCGAGCCTGTTCGGCGGGCTGGCGCTGGCCAACGCCGGGCTGGGCGCGGTACACGGCTTGGCGGGCCCGATCGGCGGCCGGTTTCCCGCTCCCCACGGCGCCGTGTGCGCGGCGCTCCTGCCACACGTCCTCGAAATCAACGCCCGCGCCCTGCGCGAGCGGCAGCCACAAGCGCCGGCGTTGCGGCGGATCGGTGAAGTTGCCCGCCTTCTCACCCAGCAACCGCAGGCCACGGCCGCCGATGGGGCGGCATGGTTGCGGGACTTGAGTCATGCGCTCGCCATTCCCGGACTCCGCGCCTACGGCGTCGGCGAGAGCGATTTCGCTGAGTTGGTTGCCAGCGCCGCCCAGGCCAGCAGCATGAAGGCGAACCCGCTGCCGCTGACCCCGGGCGAGTTGCGCGAAATCCTCGAGCGGGCCTGGTAGCCGCCGTCAACGGAAACCGAGCACCCGCAGGGCCGCACCGGTGTGACTGGCGGCGCAGGCGGCCACCCGCTCCGGCGTGCCGGTGACGACGACCCGCCCCCCCTCATCGCCCGCGTCGGGGCCGAGATCAATCACCCAGTCGGCGCATTTGATGACCTCGAGATTGTGCTCGATGACCAGCACGGAATGTCCGGCATTCACCAGGCGTTGGAACACCTGGAGCAGGACGCGGATGTCGTCGAAATGCAGGCCGGTGGTGGGCTCGTCGAAAAGAAACAGGGTCGCACGTTGCGCGCCGGTCGCGGCGGCGGAGTCAGCCAGGTGGCTGACCAGTTTCAACCGCTGGCTCTCGCCGCCGGAGAGGGTGTTGATCGGCTGGCCGGCACGGAGGTACCCGAGACCGACTTCCTGCAGCAAGCTCAAGGCACGGCGGGCGCGCGCGGCCGGCTGGGAATCGGGAAAGCCCGCGAGGAACGCCATGACCTCATCCACGGTCGCCGCGAGCAGATCGGCGACCGACCACGCCGTGCGGGCGCCGGGTACGGCAACCTTCACTTCGAGAATGTGCGGGCGGTACCGACGACCGTTGCAGTCGGGGCAGCGGATGAACACGTCGCTGAGAAACTGCATTTCGATCTTCTCGAATCCGGCGCCACGGCAGCGCTCACACTGGCCCTGGGCCGAGTTGAAACTGAACGCGCTGGCGTTGAGACCGCGCTGGCGGGCGGCGTCCGTTTGCGCAAACAGCTCGCGCACGTCGTCGAACGCGCCGAGATAGACGGCGGGATTGGAGCGGGGCGTTTTGCCGAGGGCGGCCTGGTCCACGAGCACCACCGCGTCGAGATGTTCGGCCCCGGCAATCCGGCCGGCGGCCGTCGAGGGCGCGGCGGGAACTTCGCCGGTTTCCTCCGGTTCGCGCGCGGCGACCGACGGGACCGGACTCCGTGCGGCCATTTCCTTTTCCAGAGCGGGCAGCAGGATTTCGCGCAACAGGGTGGTCTTGCCCGAACCGCTGACGCCGGTGAGGCAGACCAGGCGGCGTAGCGGAATGGCCACACTGAGATCCCGAAGATTGTGCGCGGTCGCCCCGATCACCCGGAGCCACGGCGGCGCGGAATCCGCGCCCGGGGTTGCCGGATTCCCCACCGGCCGTCGCGGCGGGACCTCGATGCGTTTCCGTCCGCTCAAATACTGGCCGGTGAGTGAAGCGGGGCAACGCAGCAGGCCGGCGAGAGCGCCCTGGAAGACGACGTGGCCGCCGGTCTCGCCGTGGCCGGGCCCCAGGTCCACAATCTGATCGGCGGCGCGGATGACGGCGGGCTCGTGTTCGACAACGACCACGGTGTTGCCGGCGTCGCGGAGGTGTTCGAGGATGCGCACCAGCCGGGCGGTGTCGCGGGGATGGAGGCCCACGCTGGGTTCATCGAGGACGAACAGGGTGTTGACCAGGCGGGAACCCAGACAGGTGGTGAGGTTGACGCGCTCGGTTTCACCGCCGGAGAGCGTACGCGTCGGACGGTCGAGGGTGAGGTAGCCAAGACCGATTTCGACGAGGTAGCGGAGACGTGACTCAATTTCACCCAGGACGGTGGCGAGGGGATCACCCGGCGTGAGCCGGCGCTGCTCCGCCAGTTGGGCGATCCACCGGTGGGCGTCACGAATCGGCAGCGCCTGGAAATCCGCGAGCGAGATGGGCGACGATGGCGGGCCGCCGGCCGGAGCGGGCGCGAGGCGATAGAGCAGGGCGTCCGGTTGCAGACGTCGGCCGCCGCAAGCCGGGCAGGGCTGGTAGCTGCGGTAGCGCGACAGGAGGACGCGCACGTGCATTTTGTAGGACTTGGATTCGAGCCAGCGGAAATAGCCTTTCACCCCGTACCAGGCGCGCGGCCACTCGTGCCCGGCGTCGGTTCCATAGCCGGGATCGCCGTCGAGCACCCAACGCTGCTGTTCGGGCGCGAGGGCGCGGAAGGCCACGCCCGTGGGAATCCCGCGCTTGCGGCAGAACTTCATCATGTCGTCCTGGCATTCGGCGCTGAAGCCGCTGCGCCAGGGCTTGACCGCCCCGCCCGCGAGGGTCAGCGAACGGTCCGGCAGGGCCAGGCCGTAATCAATGTGGATCGTGCGGCCAAAACCCTTGCACGTGGGGCACGCCCCCAACGGATGGTTGAAGCTGAACAGCGCAGGGGTGGGGACGGGATACTCGAGGTCACACCGGGCGCAGTGCAAACCGCGACTGAAACGCATCGTGGTCGCCGCCTCGTTCCCAGCCCGCACCGTCAGCCGGCCCTTGCCGAAATGGTAGGCCTGCTCGCACGCCTCGACCCAGCGCGCGCGGTTTCCCTCGACCAATCCGAGCCGGTCCTGGATCACGCAGAACTGCCGGGGAGGGGAAGTGGACGAGGCGAAATGGTTCGCCGCTTCCTCGACGCGGAGGACGGCGCCATCGTGCCACAGCCGTTGATAACCCTGCCGGGCAATGAGGGCGAGCGATTCGGCCAGCATGAGCTTCTCGGTGAGCGGAAGATCGAAGGTGATCAGCCACTCGGCGTTGCGGCCCCCAACGCGCGCGCGCATGGCTTCCCAGATTCCCTGGGGTGGTTCCGGGCGGACGGCCTGACCGCAACGGCGACAGTGGAGTTGGGCCAGCGTTGGCCACAGGAGCTTCAGGTAATCGCACAGTTCGGTCATCGTGCCGACGGTGGACCGCGTGGAGCGGACGGCATTGCGTTGCTCGATGGCAATGGCGGGCGGGATGTCGGCAATGCGGTCCACCTGCGGCTTGTCCATGCGGTCGAAGAACTGGCGGGCGTAGGGCGAGAAGGTTTCGACGTAACGGCGCTGGCCCTCGGCGAAGAGGGTGTCGAAGGCCAGGGAACTTTTGCCCGAACCGCTGCGGCCGGTGACGACGATCAGCCGGTGAAGCGGCAGATCGAGGTCGAACCCTTTCAGATTGTGCTGGCGAACGCCGCGCAGGCGGATCGCGCGGGACGGAATCGCAGACGACATGGCGCAGCGAATCTAGGTCCGATCGGCAGCCTGTCAACGGTCCGGCCCCACCGCCGGGCGGGAGCGGGTGGTCCCGGTTTGTCTCAGGATTTGAGTTGACGAATCGGGGCGCGGCGGGTAAAGGTTGTTAGGCATTATCCCAGTGGTTTTGCCTCGGTTCCTCCAGAACCCAGTGGCGGTTGTGCATGATCGCCTCTGGGTTTTTTGTTGGGCATGGTCCAGCCCCGCTGGGCGAGCCAGCCCAGCAAGGTTGGCAGGAAGAGCAGGCCGGCGACCATGCAGGCGCAGGCGCCGGAGGCCATGACCAGGCCGAGGCTGGACATGCCCTGGTGCTTGCCCGGGATCAAGCTGCCAAAGCCGGCCATCGTGGCCAACGCGGAAACCAACACCGCCTTGCCCGTGCTCTTGGCGAGAATGCTCGGCCGCTGCTCCTCGGCGAAGCGGTTGAGAATATGGATCCCGTTGGTGACGCCGATGCCGATCACCAAAGGGAGGGTCATGATGTTCGCGGGGTTGAACGGCACGCCGGCAAATCCCATCCAGCCCACCAGCCAGGTCGCCCCCAGCAAGACCGGCAACAACGCCATGATCAGGCAGGGCAGGCTGCGGAAATGGACCAGGACCAGGAGCGCGATGGCGCCCAAGGCATACCACGCCGCCTGAATGTAGCTGTCCTTCAGCAGGCTGGTGTACTCGAGGAGCTGGACCGGTTCGCCGGTGACATCGGGGTCAACGGACCGCAGTTCACGAACGAATTCCTCCTGGTTCTTGCGTTCCCAGACGTCGTGCTTGGGGTTGACCTGGAGCAGGAAATTCGTGCCGGATTTCCCGATGAACCGGTTGCGGAGCGTGGGCGGCAGGTCCTGAGCCCGGAGGGGCGCGCTGGCGTCCTGGCCGGCGATTGCCGCCAGGGTGTCGTGGAGATCGTTGAACAGCGCCTGCTGGAACAGGCTGAGCTTGTGAGCGACGACGGCCGGGTCGCCGTTGTGCATGGCGTCGCGCAGGCGGCCGATCGCATCATGCACGTTCGTGAGCTGTTGCGCGAGTTCGCGTTCGCCCGCTTTGCCCGCCGCCGAACCGCCCATCGTGAGATAAGTCTGGAGATACTGGAGGGTGAGCCGCAGATCGCGCAGTTCCACCGGCCGCATGTCCACCGGGGCGAAATGAATGTCCACCAGTTGTTCTTTGATCTGGCGAATCAACGCCAGCTTCCGCGTCTGGTCCTCGGTCAGATAGCGGGCCATCGAGTCCACGCTCGCGACCGACGGCAGGGTGGTCAGCTTGCGTTCGAGGGCGGCGGCCTTCTGCGGGGAGTCGGCCACGACCGCCCCGAACAGCACCGAGCGGCCGGCGGCGTCAATCAACTGCCGCTCGTACTCGACCGCCGGCAGGCCCTTGGTCTGCAGGTTCAGCAGGTTGTAATCGAAATAAACCTTGGGAAACTGCGTCAATGCCAGCACGGTGACGGTCAGCGTGATGGCCGTGACCAGGCCGGGCCGGTCCAACCACAACCGTTCGATGCGGGCCCGCCGCTCCGCCAGCGTGGGTGCTTCCGCGTCCGTCGTCTGGCGCCGGGCCCGCAGCAACAACACGGGGAACAGCGTCATCATCGGCACGAGGCAGATGAGCAACCCGCCGCCGCTGATCAGCCCCATCTCCTGAATGCCCCGGAAATTGGTGAGCCACATCGCCAGAAACGCCCCCGCGGTGGTGAAGCAGCCCGTGAAGATGCCCTGCCCGGTGAACACGATCGCCTTACGCATGGCCTCCGGCTCCGTCCGGCCGCGCCGCAACTCCTCCTCGTAGCGCGTCACCAGGTGAACTCCGAAGTCGATCGCCAGTCCGATCAGAATCGGCAGAAAGGTGACCGTGAGCAGATTGAGGTGGCCGACCACGAGCGTCGCGAACCCCAGCGTGTAACCGAGGCCGATCACCAGCGAAACCACCGCCTTCAACGGCCGCCAGACTTCGGAGTAGGCGTAGATGAACAGGCCGGCGCACAGAATGAGCGAGATGACCGTGGCGAACGTGGCGTCGCGCTTGGACTGCGCCGTCTCGTCCACCTCGAGCACCGGCCCACCGGTAATGCCCACGTTGACCCCGGGCACTTCCACCAGCGTCTCATGCACCAGCGCCCGCAACCGGCGAACCGTCGCCTCGACGCTGTCGGGGTGCGCCGGCTGGGCGGTCACCACGTAAATCCGGTTCGTCGCAAACGTGATGTAGAGGCTGGCTTCCGCCTCCTCCCCGCTGTCGAACAACGCCGTCACGCCGGGCGATGGCGGGGTGCCGGGACGCCGGACGGCGTCGGCCGCCGAGTTGAGGATGCGGGTCAGAACCGGCAGCGCTTTGAGGGTGGCCTCCGTATTGGTGTCGAGTTCGCCGCTGGCGTGCAGGAACTGCCGCTTCACCATGCCAAACAGCGAATCAAGGTTCGTGACCTGCGTAAAATTCCGGATCATCGGCCGGGCCTCGCCGAGCCGCTGCAGCATCTCGGCCAGTTGCGCTTCGTTGGTTTCCAGCAGCAGCGCCTTCGACCCCATCAGCTTGAGGTCGCCCTTGTAAAACACGTTCGTGAACCACTGCGGCTCGTTTTCCATGCGGCGGCCGAGGCGCTCCACGAACTGCCGGTTCTTTTCGACGCTGTCGCTCTCCACCACGGTCACCACGTCCTGGCCGGCCTGGAACTCGCGCTCGTAGCGCAGAAAATTCTGGTGATACTTCTGGTCTGAGCCGAGGAGGTTGTTGCGGTCCATGTCGAACTGCAACTTGTCCACGGTGTAGAGCAGGCAGACGACGAACAACACCAGTTGCGGCCAGATGAACCAGTGCGGATGGCGCACCACCGCGTCGGTCAGCCAGGAGAGTACGCGCACAACCATCGAATCCGCGTTGGGCAGCCGCGGTGAAGGTGGAATGGCTTCGGGCACGGCTCAGCTTTCCGGGAATTCGCCGTTGGTGTGGACGTCCTTGACGTCGTCGTGCTCCTCGAGCGCGTCAATCAGACGGGTCACCGCCTCCGCGGCCGGCCCCGTCACGGGCACGGTCAGCGTCGGCAAATACGTGACCTCCGCCCCTTCCGGCTTGATTCCCCGCGCTTCGAGCTGCCGGAGGACGGCCTCGAACCGGCCCGGCTCGGTGACGATTTCATAGCCCTCGGCCTCGGTCCGGAAATCCTGGGCGCCCGCCTCGATGGCCAGTTCCATCAGGGTGTCCTCGGCGGCCGCATCACGCGCCACAATGATCTGGCCTTGGCGATGGAAGAGCCGGGCGACGGCACCGGCCGAGGCAATGCTGCCCCCACTCTTGGCCAGCAGACTCCGGATTTCCGCCGCGGTGCGGTTCCGATTGTCGGTGGTCAATTCGACCAGCATGGCCACGCCGTGCGGGCCGTAAACCTCGTAGGTCAGGTCCTCGAAGCTCACCCCGGCGCTGCCGCCGATGCCTTTCTTGATGGCCCGTTCGATGTTCTCGGCGGGCACGCTGGCCGCCCGGCATTTGAGCAGGACCATCCGCAAACGCGGGTTCAAATCGGGATCCCCGCCGCCCAGCTTGGCGGCAATCGTGGCCTCGCGCGAAAGCTTCGCGAAAATGCGCGCGCGCTTGGCGTCAATCGCGCCTTTGAAATGCTTGACCTTCGCCCATTTGCTGTGTCCGGACATGAAAACTCGCGGACGGTCGAGGGGTTCGCCGAACTCGCCGCCACCGCCCTCCTTGTTAGCCGTTGCGGGGCGGGATTTGAAGAACAAAGATGGCCGGACCGACGCGCCAGCCATCGGCGGCGGGCTGAGCGCACGGAAGCACCCCGGCCTGCCCGGGTCCTGGCTTCCCCGCACGGATCAACGTGCGTCGGTCCCCACGGCCGGCCACCGGGGCTTGAGTGCATCCGGGTCCCGGTCTGTTCCTGCCGACCATCAAATCGAGACCGGCCCTAATTTGAGGTCCGAACCCGGTAAAACCGTGGTGACAACTCGGCGTTGGTGTCGGTCCACACGGCCGTGCCGTTGGACGGGATCAGACTGGTTTGCACTTGAAAGAGGCCCTGGAGATTGGTCGAACTGAGCACGTCGTAACTTCGCCCGGCCGTGGCCGGCCAGGATAAAGTGGCCGGCGGCGAGGTGATCGAGACTGTGAAAGGCGGTTCCGGCCCGAGCAAGCGGATCCACTTCGTTTCCGTCCGATACTGCGCCCCTCCGCTGGCCGCCACTACAGCATAGAACGGATGCAGGCCCAGCCCGAGATTCGTGCCGGCCACGGAAAAAGCGGCCGCCGGTTGATTGCTGATGACGCCGAGCGATCCACCGGTGCTGAACAGTTCGATCGTGTTGACATTATTCGTGTTGGCCACCACCGAGAACCCGAGGGTGGCGCCCAGATCGGTGTTGGCCCCGCCCGAGAGCAGGGTGAACGCGGCCGCCAGCGCGGTGTTCTGAATGCAGACGTCCCGGGAAATGGCGGTCTGCGTGCGCACGCTGCTGCCCTCGTAAGCCACCGCCGTCAACCGGTGAAAACCATCCGGAAGCATCGTGGTGTCCAGGGTGAAATTGAGCGGCAGCGCCGACACGCCGGCACCGACGAAGAGGTGGTTGCGCGGTTGCAGGTCGGACAGGTTGTCGTCCAACCGGCTCAAGCCGGCCGGCACGACCAGCAGGTTCGACGAGGCGGTGACCGCGACCTGGATCTGCGACGCCGGCCAGCCCGGGGAGCCCGCATAAAGATAAAACTCGACGGCGGGCTGGCCGTAGGCGTCGTAGTCGAAGTAGTCAAGCGAATACACCCCATCGGCCGACTGCAAGGCGGGCTCCGCATTGAGCTGGCCCAGCAAGCTCTCCACCAATTGCCCGATGGTCGCCGTGGCACTGGTGTTGGTGGCGGCGAAGCTGAACGCAATGCCGTTGGTTTTCGTGACGGTGAGCTGGAGCCAGTCGCCAACGGCGGGGGTGTTGCTGACCAGCATGTAATGGTAGCCAGAGGCGATGGTGTCGAGAAACGCGGGCCGGGCGGCGGTCACCAGGGTCGTCAAGTACGGAGCGGAACCCGCCGCGGCACTGACGCTGAGCAGCAGGTTGCTGCCCGCGCTGGTCAGGTCGAGCGAATCGAGTTCCAGACGATCCCCATAGGGATGGGCCTGCACCCGAGTCACGTTCGTCTGGCCGTTGAGGGCGTCGGCCAATCCCGCGGCGACGGACGCCGCCGTCGCGTTCGTCGGAACCGTGTAGTTCACCGTGAACCCGCCAAGCGTTACCGTAACCAGGTTGCCCGCCGCCGGCGGCACGTTGGTGACGGTTTCCAGGAAGGTCCCGTCCACAAAAAGGTCGGCGGCGCCGAAAGGCAGGTTGGTCGCGGCGGCAAAAAAGACCACGCCAAGTGGCTCCTGGCCCCGCAAGCCGGCGCCGTTGGTCAGCGAACTCCAATCCGCCGTGCCCGGCCGGGCAAAAGGCGCCGAGAGCGGTTCGCCCACCATGAGCCCCTCGAACGGATTTTGCACGCTCTGGTAGTAAGCCTCGGCCAGCGAAAAGCCCCGGAGTTGGTAGATATAGTCCAGCGGGTCGGGAAACTTCTGCAAGTAATTGCACGGCTCCGTCACCGTCCCGTAACTGCCGGCCGCCCCTGCATTCAGGAAGGCGAGCAGCGGCGTTTGACCGAGGCTGTCGCCGAAGATCAGCCCGGCGTAGGAGGTCAGCGTGTCCGCGATTGCCCCCGGCGCGAACGCGTTGGTCGGAAAAGACTCGACGGCCAGCCCCGTTTCCAGGCCCAGGAGGTTCGTAAATCCGGTGCCATCCGTCGTCAGGCGCGCCAGCGGACAATTCCCCAGCACGCGGCCATCGAACACTGCGTTATCGAACGTGACATAGCGCACGTTCCGCGCGGCATCACTGGTCTTGGCCAGGTACACCGCCTGGGTCGGAAAGGTGCTGTCGCCGGCCGCGCCGCGGTCCAGGATGGATTGGGCGCCGGCTACCGTCGTGTCCGTGAGCATCATTGCCAGAAACGAGTTCGTTGTGGCGGTGTCAGGCGGGGCCGCCCGGAAGGGCAGTTCGCTATAACAGTAACTGTTCGAGGACGAGTCCGGGAGGGAACAGGTGGACGGGAGGCCAGGCGCGGCCGACGAGTTGTACTTGAACCCGTAAAAGAGCGCCGAGGTGGTGCTGTTCACGCTGTCGCTGTCCACCACCGAAAAGGGAATGTCCATTGACAACAGCACATAGTCCGCCTGGTTGGTCAGCCCGCGGCTGGCCACCATGGCCAGCAACGGGTCGCGCAAGTTCGTTTCAAACTCGGCGCGGCTCCAGAGGAGGGTGCCGCCGGTCCAACTGGTCATCCGAAAAACGTTTTGCGGTGGCACGGCGCGCCGCTCGCAATACGCGTTGGCCAATTGCAGGGAGTTGCTGCTGTTCTGGTTGACCACCACCACCACATTCAGGCCGCTGCCGGCGGCCCAGGCCGCCTCGAGTGCTGCGGCGACCACCAGAACGACCACGACCGGCCAAGGCACTCGCATGATTCGGCTGTGTGGGTGTGGGCCCAACTTAATCCTGAAACCAATTGGGCGCAAAAGGGGTTGACCCTTTTGGCGTTTGGCCTTGACGAACGGAGATCAGGCCCGGGCGGCGGAACCAGGATTCCACGGTGCCGCGCCACACGGTGGCGCGAGAGTGGTGATTTTCTTCCCGCATGCTTCCGATGTTCTGTCCAAACTCCTGGAGCGGCAACCGGAAAATGGTTTGGCCACGAGGTGGGATCCAGAGCAGGCGATGCGTCTGACAATCCACGAGCACGAAGTCGTGCGCCTTGTCCGGAACAGAAAATCCCCGCCGCCGGCAGTTCATGAAAAACAACCGGCAGCAGGGATGTGAAGAACCGGCTCAACGACGTGCGGTCCAACAACCTGCCGGTTGATCACTGCTGGCGCAAGTCAGCGCCTTGCCAAGGCGCGCGTCACTGTAGTAGTGTGACGTAGTTCGCCATGCGTGGAAGATTGTTCAGGACTGGGGGAGGGGCCGAGCTCGGGCATTGGCCGGTCGTAATCACCTTCGTTCTTGGGCTGGCCGCGTCTTTCGGCGTTTACGGTCAGCAGCCTTCGATTACCCGACAACCGGCCAGCCAGACCGTGTTTTACGGCGATCCGGCGACCTTCACTGTTGCCGCCGACGGGAGTCCGACGCTCGCGTACCAGTGGTTTCGGAACGGTACGCCGATCGCGTCGGCGACCACCAACACGTACACGCTTTCGGTCACCACCAGCAACGACAATGGCGCTGGCTTTTCGGTGTGGATCACCAATGCGCTCGGCGCGGCCACCAGCCAGGTGGCCGTGCTTTCGGTGGATTTCGGCGTGCCGGGCACGGCCTTGACCAACCACCTTTTCAGCTACACGGACGTGTGGCGCTATAACCAGTCGAACAATCTCGACGGAGTAAACTGGACGGACCCGTCCTACGACGACACGGGCTGGCAGCAAGGGCCGGGGCTGCTCGCGTACGAAAACAACCCGCTCATTGTCCCGTTGATCAACACCACGCTGCTGCCGCCCGGTACGCCCCCGCCCGGCTTGCTGGCCGGCCACGCCTATTATTTCCGCACCACGGTGAACGTCACCAGCGACCTGATTCCGGCCGCGCTCGTCGCCACCATCCGTTGTGATGACGGTGGGGTCATCTACCTCAACGGCACGGAGGCGCAGCGGATTCGGATGCCGGATGGCGTCGTTACCAACATGACCATGGCCACGGCCTACCCGCCGGACCCCACCGGCGGCACCGATGCCACGGCCGACGAAATCTACACGCTCACCGGCTGGGGATTGACCCCCGGCACGAACGTGATCGCCGTCTCCGTGCATCAGATCAACACCGGCAGCAGCGACATCGTTTGGGGCATGGCGTTGGACGCCGCGGGTTATCAGCGGACGCGCGACACCAATCCGCCGACGATCCTGGAGTTGATTCCGTCACCGGGGACCGTAGTGCCGAGTCTGGGGGAAATCGAAGTGCATTTCAACAAGGGCGTCCGCGGCGTGGAAGCCGGCAACCTGCTGATGAACGGCGTTGCGGCCACCAACCTCACCGCCTATGCGCCGGACGTTTACGTGTTCGATTTCACGCCGGCCGCGACGGGGCCGGTGCAGGTGGCCTGGAGCCCAACGAACGGCATCATGGATCTTTCCGTCAACTCGAACCGCTTTGCCGGTGGAACCTACACTTATACGGTGAACCCTGCAGCCATCGGCAGTCAGGTGCTCATCACCGAATTCATGGCGGGCAACAAACACACCATCCGCGATGAGGACGGCGACTATTCCGACTGGCTGGAAATTCACAATGCCGGCGCCGACCCGGTGAGCCTGGCTGGGTGGTATCTCACGGACGATCCCGCCCATCTGGCCAAATGGGAGTTTCCCCGCGGCGTCACGCTGCTTTCCCAATCGTACCTCCTGGTCTGGGCTTCCGGCAAGAACCGCACGAATGCCGCCGCGCCGTTGCACACCAACTTCCAGCTCGCCAAAACCGCCGGCAGCTATCTCGGCCTGGTTTATTCGGACGGGACCACCATCGTCTCCGACTTTCCGTCCTACCCGCAGCAATACGATGACGTGTCCTACGGGCGCGACCGCGTCGAGTCCTCGATCGTCGGCTACTTCACCAGCCCAACCCCCGGGGCTGCGAATGCCACGACCGGCGCGGGGTTTGCTCCCCCCGTGACCTTCGCGCTGCCGAGCTGCACTTTTCAGGGTCCGTTCGCGCTCACCTTGTCCACCGCCGATACGAACGCGGTGATCCGCTATGCCCTCGTCACGAGCGCCGCGACCGCGGCCATGACGAACGTGCCCAGCAGTACTTCACCGATCTACACGAGCCCGCTGACCATCAACAGCACCACGCAGGTCCGGGCCCGGGCTTTTCCGATCCAGACGAATTATTTCCCGGGGCCGCTTCACACCGAAACCTACGTGCGCATCAACCCCGCCGCCGCCCAGTTTAGTTCCGACGTGCCGCTGGTTTTGCTTTACAACTTCGGCGCCGGCGGTTTGCCGGCGACCTATAACCAATCCGCCATCATGATGGTGTTCGGCACCGGCTCCGGGCGCGCCTCCCTGACCAACGCGCCTGATTTGGCCGCGCGCATCGGCATCAACATCCGGGGCAACACGACGGTGGGGTACGCCGTCGAGGTCTGGGATGAATACAATGACGACCGCTCGGTGGAGGTGCTGGGCATGCCGGCCCAATCGGATTGGGTGTTTTACATGCCCGACATTTTCGACTCCGGCCTGATGCATAATCCGCTCGCCTACGAGCTGAGCAACCAGATCGGGCGTTACGCCTCGCGCACGCGGTTCGCGGAGGTCTTTCTGAACACGAGCGGTGGGGTGGTCGGCTACACCGCACCCGCCGCGGGGGATTACAACGGCCTGTGGGTGGTTGAGGAGAAGATCAAGCGCGACCCGAACCGCGTGGACATCGCCCATCTGCAGCCGGAGAACACGACTTCGCCGACAGTCACTGGCGGCTATCTGCTGCAGAACACCGGCGGCCGCGTGGACCCGAACGAACGGGTCTTTTACACCTCGCTGGGGCAGCAACTGACCTACGAGGACCCCAAGGGACCGGATATCCAGTTGCCGGCGCGCGCGGCCCAGGCCCAGTACATCGGCGACTATTTCAACAACTTCGAGGCGGCGCTCGCGAGCCCGCGCTTCACCGACCCGGTGAGTGGCTACGCGGCCTGGATTGACGTGGACGCCTGGATTGACCACCACCTCGCCAATGTCGTGACCTTGTGCGCGGATGCCCTCCGGCTCAGCGCGTTCCTCTACAAGGACCGGGAAAAGAAACTCGCCTTGGGACCGATCTGGGACTTCGACCGCTCGCAAGGCACGACGGGCGGCGGTGACACCCGGTGCTTCAACCCCCGCGCCTGGCGCGGACGAGGCTCGGATAACGGCACCGATTTCTTCGGCTACGACACGTTCATGAGCAACGTCTGGATGAACCGGTTGTTCAACGACCCGGATTTCTGGCAGCGCTGGATCGATCGCTGGCAACAACTGCGCCGCGGCCCCTATGCGAACACGAATATCTTCCGCTTGATTGATCAATTCGCCAGCCAGGTGCGCTCGGCGCAACCCCGCATGGTGCTTCGCTATCCCGAGACGACGCCGCGCAGCGGAACGGTCTCCGCCAATGGCTATTCCTATACGTTCAAAGGCACTTATCAGGGCGAAGTCGATTTCCAGAAGCAATGGTATGCGGACCGCACGGACTTCATTGACACGAATTTCCTGAGCGCGCCGGTGTTTGACCTCCCGGGCGGCTCAATCCCGACCAATGCCTCCCTCACGATCTCGGCGAATACGCGAGAGCCCAATAGCACGATCTACTACACCTTGGACGGAACCGACCCGCGTCTGCCCGGGGGGACGGTGAATCCGGCCGCGCGCTCGAGCCTCAGCACCGCCGTCGTCACCCTGACGGCGAACGCACGCGTGTTTGCCCGCAACTACAATGCGGCGCACCATAACTTGACGGGCCCGACCGAGAATCCGCCTTTGTCCAGCCCCTGGTCCGGGCCGACGGTGGCCACGTTCCTCACCGCCACCCCGCCGCTGCGCATCACCGAACTGATGTACGACCCGCCGCCGCCCCCCGGCAGCACCAACAACAATGACGACTTCGAGTTCATCGAGTTCCAAAACACCAGCGGCGCCGCCATCAACCTCCAGGGCTATTCCCTGAGCGGCGGCGTGAGCTTCACCTTTTCCAACTACGTGCTCGGGGCGGGCGAATACGTTTTGGTGGTGAACAACCTGGCCGCCTTCCAGTCGCGCTATCCCGGGGTCACTAACATCGCCGGCGTCTATACGAACCACCTCAGCAATAGCGGCGACCACCTGGTCCTCACCGGGCCATTGCAGGAGCCGGTCCTCGATTTTTCCTACAACGACACCTGGTATCCCGCGACGGACGGGCTCGGCTTCTCGTTGGTGATCCGCGACCCGGCCGCGCCGCCGGACACCTGGGGATTGAAGTCAAGCTGGCGACCCAGCGCCGAGAGCAACGGCTCCCCCGGGCAGGCCGACCCCGCCCCGCCGGTGATTCCAGGCATCCTCGTCAACGAGGCGCTGACCCATCACACCGGTCTGTCGGAAAAGGACACGATCGAACTATTCAATCCCACGGCGGACACGGCCAATCTGGGCGGCTGGTTCCTCACCAACGACCGCCATAAGCCCATCAAATACCGCATCCCCGCCGGCGTCACGATCCCGGCCGGTGGCTACCTGACCTTCGACAAAAGCCAGTTTGGCGCGGGACCGGCGGGTTTCGGACTTAGCTCGACCGGCGACGAAGTCTATCTTTTTTCCGGCGACGCGAACTCGAACCTCACCGGCTATGCGCACGGTTTCAGCTTCGGCGCGGCGCCCAACGGCGTTTCCTTCGGCCGCTACGTCAACAGCGTGGCCGACGAGTTCTTCGTTCTGCAAAGCATGAACACGCTCGGTGCCTCCAACGCCTACCCGCGCGTCGGCCCCGTCGTGATTGCCGAATTCACGTATCATCCACCGGACCTGCCTTATGGCGGGAACGACACGCTCGACGAGTACATCGAGTTGCAAAACATCGCCGCCACCAACGTGCCGCTGTACGACCCGAGCGCGCCGACCAACACCTGGCAACTGAGCAACGCCGTCGAATTCTTGTTCCCGACCAACGTCGTGCTGCCCCCGGCCGGACGCTTGGTGGTGGTCAGCTTCGATCCGGTGAAGTACCCGGCCACGCTGGCGGCCTTCGTGTCCCATTATGGCGTGCCCGCCAACGTGCCGGTTTACGGCCCCTGGAGCGGCGCGCTGAACAACGGCGGCGAAACCATCGAGCTGGACTGCCCGGACACACCCCAGGTCACGACAACGAACGTTTTCGTTCCCTACTACCTCGTCGAAGCTGTGGACTACAACAACACCGCACCCTGGCCGACCAATGCCGACGGCGGCGGCGCCGCGCTGCAACGGCTGCAACCGACCCTCTTTGGCAACGACCCCGCCAACTGGCAGGCGGCGCCGCCCTTCACGGTCCTGCCGCGCCTCACCACCCAGCCGACGAACGTGGCGGTGCTGCCGGGCGCCACCGCCACGTTCGTCGCCGCCGCCAGCGGGTCCGGGCCGCTGGCGTATCAATGGTATTTTGACGTCACCAACACCCTGGCGGCCGGCACCAACGCCACGCTCGTCATTCCCAACGCGCAACTGGCCGACGCCGGAAGCTATCAACTCGTGGTAACCAATGCCAACGGCGCGGCCACCAGCCAGGTGGCAACCTTGACCGTCCTGGCGCCTCCGGTCATCACCCAACAGCCGCAAAGCCAGATCGTGCAGGTCGGGGGCACCGTGACCTTCGCGGTGGCGGCGGTCGGCACGGTGCCGTTCAACTACACGTGGTTCTACGACACCAACACCCTCCTGTCCGCGACCAGCAGCAACCTGGCGCTGGTCAATGTTCAGCTCGCGCAAGCCGGCACGTATCAAGTCGTGGTGACCAACGCCGCCGGCATCACCGCCAGCGACTTCGCCATCCTCACCGTTACGCCGGTGGACCCGAACCTCGACAGCGACGGCGACGGCATTCCCGACTGGTGGATGCTGCAATTCTTCGGCCATGCCACCGGCCAGGCGGGCGACCATTCCCTGGCCGGCGACGACGCCGATGGCGACGGCCTGACGAACCTGCAGGAGTACCTCGCGGGGACCAACCCAGCCGATCCGGCGAGCGTGCTGCGGATCGAATCCCTGACCGTGCTGGACGGCACGAATGCCGTATTCAACTTCACCGCCATGCCGGAGAAGACCTACACCCTCCAATGGTGTGAGGAGTTGCCGGACGGTGCGTGGCAAAAGCTGTTGGATGTCGGCGCCTCGCCGTTCCAGCACAGCGTTTGGGCGACCAACAGCCTGGACAGCGGCGTAACGCGATTCTATCGCGTCGTCACCCCTCAGCTTCCTTGATCCGGGCCACAAAGCGAATCCGGCGGGTCGAATTTGGGTTTCGAGTTGAACAAGCCGGCCGATTCGGCTTCAATGCCGCCGTCAGCATCGCCCGCGTCGTTGCCCATCGGCCGTGACGCCCGCGTCGCCCACTGGTCCAAGCGTTATGAGCGAGAACATCAAACTGGAAGAGGCGGTCGAGTTTGCCGAGAACCCCGAGCCCCGCTGCCCGTGCGTGCTGCTGCTGGACACGTCCGGCTCGATGCGCGGCGATCCTATCGCGGCGCTGAACCAGGGACTGGTCCATTTCAAGGAGGAACTCGCCAAGGACCCGCTGGCCGCGCGGCGCGTCGAGCTGGCTGTGGTTTCCTTCGACAACGAGGTCAAGGTGCTGCAGGACTTCGTGACCGTGGAGCAGTTTACGCCGCCCACGCTGACAGCGCAGGGACAGACCTTCATGGGCAGCGCCATGCACAAGGCGCTCGACCTCGTGCAGGCCCGCAAGGCGAAGTACCGCACCAACGGCATCGCCTATTACCGGCCGTGGGTGTTCATGATCACCGACGGCGAACCGCAGGGCGAGCCGGACAGCGTGGTGCAGCAGGCGTCACAACGGCTCAAGACTGACGAAACCAACAAGCGCGTCGCGTTTTTTGCGGTGGGCGTCGAGGGGGCGAACATGGCGAAGCTGACCGAGATTGTGGTGCGGACGCCGGTGAAACTGATCGGGTTGAATTTCGTGGAGATGTTCGTCTGGCTCTCGCGCAGCATGGAAAAGGTGGCGCAATCGAAGACCGACGAGCAGGTCGCCCTCCCGCCGCCCGGCTGGGGCGCGGTGTAGCGGGCGTGGGCGCCAAGCAACAGCGCTACTATTTCTGGAGAAGGCATTCATTTCGGGTCCGCTCTGCGGTTCACGTCGCGTTGCCGTCGTGCCGTTTCGTTGACCTTGATCGCGATCAGCGAAACTGAAAAGGGGAGCGCGCCCGTCTCGGGCGCCGTTTTTCGCGTCCTCGCGGAAAACACCCAACGCACCCGAACCCTCTCCTCCGCCCAAGGGTAGCCGCGGACCAGACGGCTGGACGCGAGGCGGTCATGGTGGCTCGCGGACCGCTGGACCGTGACTGCGCCTGGTTGCGCAGCCACCCGAAGCCGAGTCTCCGGCGGGCCGCCGGAGACGACAGGCGAGCCGCCTGTGCTCCCTAACTCTCACCGTCCGTGTTTCACCGGCTTGCGCTGGTGCGCCAGGAACCACTCGTAGAGCTTCGGGTTGTCGTAGCTGGCGGTCCAGGAATCGTGCTCGGCATCGGGGTAGATCGTCAGGTTGACCTCGGCGCACCCGAACTTTTTCAAGCCGGCGACCATCCGCTGGGACTCGGCCGGGTTGACAACCGGGTCCTTGCCGCCGTGGAACGCCCAGACGGGCAGCGTTTTCAGCGCCTCGGCGTGTTTGCCCTCGGCGAGCAGGATTTGCACGGGATCGCCGCCGCCGCAAATCGGGGCAATCGCGGCGAAGCGTTCCGGGTGCGCGATGCCCAGGCTCCAGGTGCCGTAGCCGCCCATGCTCAGGCCGGTGAGATAAATACGCGTCTTGTCCACCGCGTATTTGGCGGTGACCTCGTCGAGCAGCGCGAGCAGGACGTCGTCGGACCAAGTCTGCCCGGCGGGGCATTGCGGCGAAACCACGATGAACGGGAAGTCCGGCTTGTCCTTGACGATCTTGGGCGGGCCATGTTTGGCGACGAGCCAGAGGTCGCTGCCGCGTTCGCCCGCGCCGTGCAGGAAGAGGATCAGGGGCCAGGTCTTCGTGGCCTTGTCGCCGTAGCCCTTGGGCAGGAACAGCAGGTAGTCCGCGCTGACGGTGCGGGTGACGCGCTTGGTGAACGAATGCGCCTGCTGGACGTTGTCGGGTTTGGCGGCGCGGCTCATGACCGGCAGGGCGAGGCAGGCCACGGCGAGCGCGGCCACGAGGTGACGCAGGGGAGTTGGCATAAGCATGGGCATTGTCGGCGGACTGCGTGGGCAGGGCGCGATGACATGGCCGGCAGTCTATTACATCATCTTCAACTTCGGCAAGTCCTGAGAGTCCACCAGGCCCACCGGCTCGCGACGGGCGTTGAGCACGATCAGGTCGTCAATGTTGCGTTCGTTGAAAACCTTGAGCGCCTCGACGGCGAGGGCGTCGTCGCGCACGGTGACCGGGTGGCGGGTCATCACGTCGGCGAGCGGGCGGGCGAGCACGGCCGGGTCGGAGGCCATCTGGCGCCGGAAATCGCCGTCGGTGAACACGCCGACCAGCCGGCCGCGGGCATTGACGACGCTGACGCTGCCACTGCGGGCCTGGGTCATGACCAGCAACGCCTCCTTCACGGGCAGGGTTTGGGGGGCAACGGCGTTGCGCGCGCCCGGGCGCATGATGTCTTTCACCCGCAGCAGCAGGACGCGACCGATGGCGCCGGCGGGATGATACCGGGCGAAATCGCTGCGCTTGAACCCGCGGGCCTGAAGCACGGTCATGGCCAGCGCATCGCCCATGACGAGCATGGCGGTGGTGCTGGCGGTGGGGGCGAGGTTGAACGGGCAGGCCTCGCGCGGGACGCGGACGTTCAGCACCACATCGCCGTGACGGGCCAGGGTGGATTTCGGGAAACCGGTGAGGACGATGATTTTGACCGCGAAACGCTTCAGCGCGGGCAGGAGGTTGAGGAGTTCCTCCGACTCGCCGGAGTAGCTCAGCGCGAGCACGACATCGCCGTCGTTGACCAGGCCGAGGTCCCCGTGCAGCGCGTCCACGGCGTCGAGGATGACGCTGGTCGAGCCGGTGCTGGTGAGGGTGGCGGCGATTTTCCGGCCGATGTTGCCCGACTTGCCGATGCCGACGACGACGAGCTTGCGGCGCTGATGCAGCGCCTGGACGACGAGTTCGACGGCCTGGCTGAAGGCTTTGTCCAGCGCGGCGGAGACGGCCTTGAGGCCGGCGAGTTCGAGGGCGAAGACTTCGCGGGCGCGGGCCAGGTGCGTGGCTTCGGCGGGGGCGGGTTTCATCGGGGTTCAATCCGTGCGCGGGTAGGAGCCGAGCACTTTGACGAAATCGCAATGCTCGCCGAGCTGCGCCAGCGCCCGGGCGACCTTGCGGTCGCTGAGATGGCCGTCGCAATCCACGAAGAAGAAGTACTCCCAGGCCTTCCGTTTGCTGGGGCGGGATTCGATCTTGGTCATGTTGATCTGATACCGCCGGAAGGGGGCGAGGGCGCTGTGGAGGGCGCCTACCTTGTCGGCGATGCAGAACATCAGGCTGGTGCGGTCGCGGCCGGTGGGCGGGCTGCAGGTGCGGCCGAGGACGAGGAAGCGGGTGGCGTTGCCGGCGTTGTCCTGCACGTCGTGTTCGAGCACAGGCAGGCCGTATTTCTCCGCGGCGAGCAGGCCGGCGATGGCGCCGGAATTGCGTTCCTTGGCCGCGAGCTCGGCGGAACGCGCGTTCGACGAGGTTTCGATGATTTCGGCGTTGGCGAAATGCTTCTGAATCCACCCGCGGCATTGGGCGAGCGTCTGCGGGTGGACGTAGAGCCGGCGGATGCGGTCCCGGCGGGCGCGGCTCACGAGGCAATGTTGGATGGGCAGCACGATCTGGGCGACAATCTGGAGCCCGCTGTCAATGAACATGTCCAGCGTATGGGTGACAACGCCCTCGGTGGAGTTCTCGATCGGGACGACGCCGAAGTCCGCGCGGCGGCGGGCGACGTGGGTGAACACCTCGTCAATGGTCTTCAGCGCCGTGTAGTTCAGGCTGGCGCCAAAGCGCTCGAGCGCCGCCTGGTGCGTATAGGTCGCCTCCGGGCCGAGGTAGGCGATGGACATCGGTTTCTCGGCCGCCAGCGCGCCGGACATGACTTCGCGGAAGATCGCGCGCACGGCCTCGTCGGCGAGCGGACCCTTGTTGAGCCGGGACACCCGTTTGAGGACGGCCTGCTCACGGTGGGGCGCGTAGATTTCCTGGCCGGACGCCTTTTTCAGGCGGCCGATTTCGATGACATGCTGCATCCGCTCGTTGAGCAGCTTCACGATCTGCCAGTCGAGCTTGTCAATGGCTTGGCGGTGTTCGGACAGGGCCATAAATCAGTGGGCGGGTTCGGCGGGCGGCACCGGTTCGGGAGTGGTTCCGGTCGGGGACACCGGTGCGTCGGTGGCAATTTCCGGGGCGGGCGGATTGGCCGGGACGGCGGTTTCAGCCGGAGGCGTGGTCACCTCCGGGAGCGCCAGTTGCTCGGGCGGCGTGGTGGCGAGGCCGGGCTCGACGGTCACCAGGCTCGCTGGCCGCTCGACGGGAATGCGCCGCAGTTCGTCGGCGGCCGGCAGATCCTCCAGACTGCGCAGGCCGAAGTATTCGAGGAACAGTTTCGTGGTTCCATACTGCATCGGCCGCCCGACCGCTTCGGCGCGGCCGGTCGGCTCGACCAGACCGCGCTCCAGCAGCGTCTGCATCACGCCGTCCACCGACACGCCGCGGATCTGCTCGATTTCGGCGCGCGTCAGCGGCTGGCGGTAGGCGATGATGGTGACGGTTTCGAGCGCCGGCTGCGAGAGGCGGCCGGGGCGGGCCCGCTCGCCGGTCAACGCCCGCAGCCACGGCGCGAACTCCGGCTGGGTGACGAACTGCCACGCGCCCGCCACGCAGGCGAGGCGGTAAGTGCGCCCGGCCTGCTCATGTTCGGCCGCAAGCTGCTCGAGCGCGGCGGCAAGGTCGTCGGCCTTGACCTTTTTGAAGGCGCGGACAGATTGGTCCTCGGACTGCTCGGCGGCCGTGGTGAGGAGGGCCTTGAGTTCCGCCGGCGCGAGTGGTTTTTGCGAGGCGAACAGGATCGCCTCGAGGATGGATTTCAGTTCGATCATGCGGCGGGGGAAGGTTCGATGGTCCCGGCGGCGGGCGGGAAAACAGTTTCGCCATGGGTCGGCGCGGGTGCTGCGGGCGTCACGGGCGCGGCGGCGATTTCAATTTCGCTGAACGGCTCCGCCTGGGTGATGACAAGCTGCCTGAGGCGGATCAGTTCGAGCAGCGCGAGGAACGTGGCGATCACCTCGCTGCGGCTGGCCGCGTGGGCGAACAACTCGGAGAAACGCACCGCCGCCCGCCCGGCCAGCGTCGCGCGGATGAACTCGATTTTCTCGATGACGGTCCATTTGTCCTCGAAGATGTCGCGCGTCTCCGGGCGTTCCTGCAAGCGTCTGAGGATGGCGTTGACGGCACCGATGAGGTCGAAGAGCGAGACGTCCGGGCGCGCTTCCGGACGGGCGATCTCAAGTTTGCCCGGCTGGCGGGGAAACACGCGTTCCTGGCGTGATTCGAGTGACTGCAGGGCCGCCGCCGCGTCCTTGAACTTCTTGTACTCGACCAGCTTGCGGATCAGCTCCCAGCGCGGGTCGTCGCCCTGGTCCTCCTCGCCCTCCACGGCCGCCTGCTGATCCACCGGCAGCAGCTCGCGGCTCTTGATGAACATGAGCGTCGCCGCCATCACCAGGAACTCGCCCGCGATGTCGAGGTCGAGCTGGCGCATCAGTTCGACGTATTCGATGAATTGGGTGGCCAGCTTGGTGAGGTTGACCTGGTAAATGTCCACCTCCTCCTTCCTTACCAGGTAAAGCAGGAGGTCGAGCGGTCCTTCAAAGACCTCGAACTGGACTTTGTATTCGGCCATGAATCACCGGGAGGCGCGCCTCGACGGACCCCGGCAGCGTATCGGCGGCGGGTCGTTTTGGCAATGGCGGAACCACGCGGCGGCAACGGCTCAGGCGCCGGTCACGGCCGCCACGCAGCGCCGGCACAAAGCCGGATGCGCCGTGCTGGCCCCGACGTCGGTTTCCCAGTGCCAGCAGCGCTCGCACTTCCGGCCCTCGGCGTGCTCGACGCAGGGCGTCAGCCCGGCGTCCGCGTCCGGCGCGTCCGCCACCTCCTCGGGCGTCAACTGGGAAACGTTCAGGAGTTCTTGGAGCACAGCCCAGTCCAGCGCCGCGCCGGCCAGCGCCGCGCGCGTGCCGCGCAACCGGATTTTCGCCTCGAGCGCCTTGCCGATCAGCTTGGCCTGCCGCGCCAGTTCCAACTGCGGCAGCGCGGCCTCGCGCAGGGCGAAGAGGTTCTTCCACGCGGTCCGCTCCGCCTCGTTCAGCACGAATTCCTGCGGCTCCCAGCGCGTGAGGTGCACCGAGGCCGCGGGCTTGCCGGGAATGAATTGCCATGCCTCGTCGGTGGTGAAGACCAGGATCGGCGAGAGCATCTGGCAGAGGCCGGTCACCAGCCGGTGGAGCGTGGTCTGGGTCGAACGCCGGCGCGGCGAATTCGCCGGGTCGGTGTAGAGCCGGTCCTTCACCACATCGTGGTAAATGGCCGACAGCTCCACCGCCGCGAACTGGCTGACGCGCTGGTACAGGACATGGAACTCGCTGGCCTCATAGGCCGCCAGCACATCCGCCTCGAGCCGCGCGAACTCGGCCAGAATCCAGCGATCAAGACCGGTGAGCCGGTCGTCGGGCACGGCGTGTTGCGCGGGGTCAAAGTCGTAGAGGTTGGCGAGCTGGTAGCGGAGCGTGTTGCGGAGCATCCGGTAGGTTTCGCCCACGGTTTTCAGGCGTTCCTCGCTGACGACCAGGTCGTTGCGGAAGTCCTGCGACGCCACCCACAGCCGGAGCACGTCGGCGCCGAATTCCTTGACGTACCGTTCGGCCGTCTGCGGCTTCTCATAGACGCCCTGCTTGCTCTTGGAAATCTTCTCGCGGTCGGCGTCCACCACGAACCCGTGGGTCAGCACGGTCTTGAACGGCGGCGCGCCGTGGCCCGCCAGCGAGAGCAGCAGCGACGATTGGAACCAGCCGCGGTGCTGGTCCGAGCCTTCAAAATAAACGTCTGCCTGCCAGTCCACGAACCAGAAACCGGTTTCCGGCGCCTCCGCCACGCCCTCGGCGGGCGCCGCGACCAGGTCCATCAGCTCATCGGTGTCCGGATGCCGCAGCCGGTAGCCGAGCAGTTCGTCCGGGTACACGGTGCGGAAAATCTCGTAGCCGCCCCAGCCGCAGGCCTCCGCCAGCGCCGAGGTGGCGATCACCGAAACGAGATAGGAATCGCCGGCGGCATGGATCAACTGGTGAAACACCGTCGGATCGAAGGCCACCGCCAGGCTCGCCGGCAGCGGCTGCTCCGAGCCACAGGGCACGAGCAAAAAGGTGTTGGGAAACCCCTCCAGCCGCAGCTTGAGAAAACCCGCGTGCTCGCCGGGACCGACGCGGCGCGGCACGGTTTTCAGCAATTCGGGACGCCGCTGCAACACCGCGCGGCTGGACGAGCCGGAGTCAATCCACACGTCGAGCGTGTCGATGGATTTGGCAACCGCCTCGGCGCCTTTCCAGTCGGCGGGGCGCAACCGCGCCCACAGTTCGGTGGCGGTTTTCTCGAACCAGACATTCGCGCCGTGTTGCGCGACGAGGCCGGCCGCCGCGCGGACGATGGCGGCGTCGAGGATCGGAGTGCCCGCAGCATCGTAAAACGCCGGGATTGGCACCCCCCAGGACCGCTGGCGCGAGATGCACCAGTCGGGGCGGGATTCGACGGCGCTCTTGATGCGGTTCACGCCCCAGTCCGGCACCCAGGTCACCGTGTCAATCGCCGCCAACGCCAACTCCTGAAGTGTCTTCGAGGTTTGGCGAGGATGGCTCAGCCCGAAGTTCAGGTCTGCGATTGCACTGCCATGGCCGATCTTGATGAACCACTGGTCCATGGCGCGGAAAATGACGGGCGTCTTGCTGCGCCAGCAATGCGGGTAACTGTGCGTGAACGGCTCGTGATGGAGCAGCGCGCCGCGGGCGCGGAGTTCCGCAAGCACGACCTCGTTGGCCTCGCTCTTGCGGCCCTTTTCGAGGATCGCCTTGCCAAGCATGGCCGCCGGCATCTGCTGTTCCACCGGCAGGTCGTGGGTATGCGTGAAACACCCGTCGTCGTCCACCGGCGAATAAACCGGCAGGCCAACTGCCAGGCCGAGTCGGTAGTCGTCAAGACCATGGCCCGGAGCAATGTGAACGAAGCCGCTGCCGGTGTCATCCGTTACAAACTCGGCTGGATAAAGTCGGCCAGTGCGATTGCAGAACGGATGTTCATATTCAAGCCGCGACAAGTCCTCCGCAGAAAGCATCGCACCACTGCTGGAAAGCGCAACTGGCAGAACATCTTCATACACTTGCAGTTGCTTGAGACGACAACTGGCCACGATATAGGACTCCTCGTCTAAATTTCCCTTCGCTTTCGTCACTTTGACGTATTCAAAATCCTTGTTGTAAGCCACCGCGAGGTTGGCCGGCAGCGTCCAAGGCGTGGTCGTCCAGATCACGATGAAGGTGCCGGGCTGGCCTTTCACCGGGAACTTCACGTAGATGCTCGGGCTGACGTGGTCGCGATACTCGACCTCCGCCTCGGCGAGCGCGGTGCGGCACGGGATGCTCCAATAGACCGGCTTCTTGCCGCGATAAACAAAACCCTTCTCGACGAGGTCGGCGAACAGCCGCAGCTCGGCCGCCTCGTATTCCTTGTCGAGCGTGAGATACGGATGCGCCCAATCGCCCAGCACGCCGAGGCGCTGGAACTGGGCGCGCTGAAGGTCAATGAACTTCCGCGCGTAGGCGGCGCAGGCGGTGCGGAGGGTGACCGGGTCGGCGGTGGAGTTGCCCGCGTGGCGCAGTTCCTGCGAGACCTTGAATTCGATCGGCAGCCCGTGGCAATCCCAGCCGGGCACGTAAGGCGTGCGGAAGCCGCGCAGGGTCCGGTGCCGGACCACGATATCCTTGAGAATCTTGTTGAGCGCATTGCCGACGTGGACGTCGCCGTTGGCGAACGGCGGGCCGTCGTGCAGGACGAATGCCGGCGCGCCGGCGCGCTCCGCCTGGATGCGCTCGTAGAGCCGGTCGGCCTGCCATTGCGCCAGCCGCTGCGGTTCCCGCGTCACCAGGTCGGCCTTCATCGCGAAGTCCGTGCGCGGGAGATTCAACGTGTCTTTGTAGTCCATGACGACGGTTCCCAAAGGAGCCGGACGCTAGCAGGCACAGGCAGGGCCGACAAGGCGGCATTTCCCGGCATTTTCCGGCTTCTCATGCTCGCACCGACAGGTTATCGTCCCCGGGTGATCTCCGACGTCCCGACACAAGGCCTTCCTGCCGCGACGGGAAGCAGCCAGCCGGCGAAGGGCAGAGCCGCTTTGCCGGTCGGAGAATGGTTGACGGCCGGCCTGTTCCTGGTTTCCGGTCTGGCCCTCCTCGTGGCCATGGTCGCCATGGCGCGGGGCGGCGGCGCGGCGCCCCCGCGGGACGCCGCGCTGGGCGTGTTCGCCGCGACCGGTGCGCTGGCGGTCCTGGGCGCGCTGGCCCCGCGACTGCCGGTGCAGAGCCTCGCGGTGTGCTTCTGCCTCATCGCTGGCGTCACCGCGGCCGGCGCCGCCGCAGCAGCACGGGTGGGACCGGATGCGGGCGGGCTCAGTTTTGGCGACGCTCTGGGCACCCGACTGCTGGGACTGGTGCCGTGGCCGGTGCCGTTTCTCGCGGTCCTGATCCTGCTCGGCAGCCGGGCAACCGCCCGACTCATTCTGCTCCCCTGGCGTCGGACCAGGCACTACGGATTCTGGTTGCTGGCGGCGGCTGCGGTTCTCGCAACGGTCGCCTGCATGACGTTGGAACCAGCCGCCCGGCATGAAGGCTGGTGGCGTTGGCGGGGTGCCACGGCGGGTGCCGCCTGGTACAGCCGGCCGTGGCTCCATTCCCTGATCGCGTTGGCCCTGACCGCCGTCGTGCTGGCCGCCGTCACCCCCTGGCTTGTCGTGAAACGTCCCCTTCCGAAGCGCCCCGACCTTCGCCCGTCGGGATTGTGGCTCGGGTTGCTGCTGCTGGTGGCCATCGCCAACGCGCGCAGTGGGGCGTCGTGGACCGCCGGCGTGGGCGTGGTGGTTGCGCTGGTCGGAGGGTTGGTGGCCGCGCGCAACGCACGCACGGTCAATTTCCGGGTGGACGCACGGCCGCCCGCACGAGCTTGAGCCGGATCACGCGCGGGCCGTCGGTCTGGAGAACCTGCAACTCGTGGTTGCCCAACCGGACGACGTCGCCCTCCCGCGGAAACCCGCCCAAACGCTGCGTCACCAGCCCGTTGGTCGTGGCGACCCCCTCGGCCACGAGCCGTTCGCCGATCAAATCGGCCAGCTCATGCAGCGGGAGCAGACCGTCAATCTCCCACGTCTGATCGCCGGTCCGCACCAACAGTGGTTTCTCGGCGTCGAATTCGTCCTGAATCTGGCCGACCAGTTCCTCGAGGACGTTTTCGAGGGTGACCATGCCGACGGCGCAGCCGTATTCGTCCACCACGATGGCGAAGTGGAGTTTCCGGTCGAGGAAGAATTGAAGGAGCTTCTCCAACCGGGCCGTCTCGGGCACGTAGATGATGCGGCGGGTGACCGCCTGTAAATTCGCGCCGCTGCGCGCCTTGAAGCGCAACGCGTAGAGGTCCTTGATGTGGACCACGCCGAGGGTCCGGTCCAGGTCGCCCCCGTCGCACAACGGGAACCGTGAGTAGCGGGTGCGTTCGGCGATGTCGAGGCACTCGGCCAGGCTGGCGGTGGTGCTCAGGCTGACGATGTCGCGACGCGGGCGCATGACGTCGCGCACGAGCCGGTGCGGGAGATCGAAGGCGTTGAGCAGAATGTCCCGCCCGGCGGACGCACCCCCGGCGCGCTTCTGGACGGCGGACAGCAACAGCCGCATCTCGTCGTCGGAATGGAGCTGCTCGACGGCATTGAGCTTGCCGACGCCCATTTTGTCGAGCAGCCACTGGGCGGAATGGTTCAACACCCAGATGCACGGGTAGGCGAGGCGGTGAAACCAGTGCAGCGGCAGGGCGGTCCACAAGGCGGCCGGAACCGTCCGCCGGATGGCGAGGGTTTTGGGAACCAGTTCGCCGATGACGATCAGCAGGTAACTGCTGACCAGGAAACCGATGAAAAAATCGAGGGAGGCTTCGAGCCCGGGCGAGCGGAGGCCCAGGAGACGGAAAAGCGGATGCAGCAACGCCTCGAAGGCGGGCTTCATGACGATGCCGGTGCCGACCCCGCAGAGCGTCACGCCCATCTGGGTGGCGCTGATGCAGGTTTCGAGGTTCCGAACCAGGCGCTGCGCCAGCGCGGCGCGACGGTTGCCCTGCGCGGCCAGCGTTGCCACCTGCGTCTCCCGCAGTTTCACAAACGCAAACTCGGCGGCCACGAAGAAGCCGTTCAGCAACACCAGCACCACCACCGAGAGGAGCTTGAGCAGGACCGGAATGGCGTCGTCGGCATTCACATCACAGGCTGACCTCGCCAAAGATGAAACGCAGGATGTCTTCGAGGGTAAGAATGCCGATTTCCCGCCGGTCGCGGTCGAACACGATGGCCAGCCGCTGGCCGGTGTCGCGCAAACGCTGCAAGGCCGCCTCCAGCCGCATCGCCTCGTCGAGATACAGGGCGGATTCGAGAAAATCCCGGGCGGCCTTGGGTTCGTCGGAGCGGGCGAGGAACAATGTGGCCTTGAGGTTGACGAAACCGAGGATGCGCCCGCGATCCGCGAATTCGCGGACCGGCACCCGCGTGTGGCCGGTCTGCTGGCAGAGGGCGAAGACCTCGGTGATCGGCGTGGTGGCGGCCACGGTCACCACGCGGTCGAGCGGCACGGTGAGCGCGCCGACGGTCAGGGTCTGCAGATCCAGCACCCGGTTGACCATGGCGCGTTCCTCGGTGCTGAGACTCTGGGCGGATTCCTGCATGAGCGTGCGGAGTTCCTCCCGGTTGCCGAACAGCGAGCCGGTGAAACGCTGTCCGCCCGTGACCCGCAACGAGCCGCGCGCCACCCAGTCCACCAGGACCACCAGCGGCGCCAGCGCGAAATGGACGGCGCCAAACGGCCGCGCCATGGCCAGGCACAGCCGCGTGGGCGCCTGGCGAAACAGCATCTTCGGCAGCAAATCGCCCAGGGCATAGAGCAGGAAGAGCACCACCAACAGCGCCACGAGCAGGCCGAGCGGATGGTCCCCGAGCCCCTCGTCGAAAAGCAGGTAAACCAGGCTCACAACGATGAAATTGGCAAGGGCGTTCCCGACCAGAATGGTCCAGAGGAAATCCTCGGCGCGTTCGAGGTAGTTGAACAGGCGGCGGGCGGCGGGGCTGCCGGCATGCACTTGCTGGCGGATCCGCAGGCGGTTCAGCGCCAGCACCCCCGCCTCCATCCCGGAAAAGAAAAAGGACAAGGCGAAGCTGAGCAGGGCCAGCAGGATGAGGGCGCCGGCGTCGCTCATGCCGCGCCTTTCCGCAGGGTTTCCACCAGCAACTCGCGCACCCGCCGCTCGTCCGCCACCGTCGCCGTGAGACGGAGGCCGCGGAACGTGACGGATTGCCCTTGCGCCGGCACCACCTCCGCCAAATGGATCACCAGACCCGCCATCGTGTCCACCCCGGGCACCTCACCCAACCCGGGGTATTCGCGCCGGAAATCCTCGAGCCGCATCGTGCCGTTGACCCGCCACCGGCCGGGTCCCAGCGCGGTCATCACAAAACCCTCCGGACCGTTTTCGCGCCGGATCCGCCCCACCATCGTCCCGAGGATGTCCTCCATCGTCACAATGCCGGACGTGGTGCCATATTCGTCGAGCACGACCGCCAGGCCGCGCTTCTGCTTCTGCAGCCGCTGGAGCAACTGGAGCAGGTTGATGGTTTCGGGCACGAACGAAGGCAGCTCGATCGCCTCCGCCAGGTCCGCCGCCGGATCCAGCAGCAGCCGCTGGGTGTTGAGAATGCCGACGATCGTGTCGGGTGTGCCGTCGAACAACGGCAGCCGGCGGTGCTTGTAGCGCCGGGCCGCCTCCACCATCTCCTCGATGGAGAGGTCATCCGACAGGGCGTGCATCCGCGCCCGCGGCTGCATGACGTCCTTGGCCGTACGCCGGTCCAGGGTGACGATCTGGAGGATGATTTCCTTCTCCGACTTCCCCAACGCGCCCTGCTGAAAGCCGAGTTCCAGGAGCTCGGTGTAATCCTCCGTCGTGCTCGCGGTCACCGGCCGGATCGAGCGGGCGCCCAGGACCTGCAAGAGCAGCTCGTCCAACCGCTGGGCGAGGCGATGCACCGGGCGGGTGACGGCTTGCAGGAAACGCATCGGCGGCGCCACGCGCACGGCCCAGAAACCCGGCACCCGGACGGCCAGGGTTTTCGGAATCACTTCCCCCACCACCAGGATGAAGGCCAGCGTCACTGCCACGGTGACGGCCGCCGGCCAGTTCGCGTGCAGGACCAGCCAGAGCGCGATCATCACCACCGCGGCGTTGGCCACCGTGTTCCCCAGCACGATGGTCGCCAGCAGATCGTCCGGCTGCGCCAGCAGGCGGACCACCAGCCCGCCGCGCACGGGGTCGCGCTCGGCCAACTGGCGCATCTGCCATTTGCCCAGCGTGAACAGCGCCGTCTCTGCCAGCGCAAAGAAAAAACTGGCCCCGCCAAACAGGATGAAGCCCACAACGATGAGGACCGGCGCTGCCAACATGCCGGCGCCAGTATGGTGGTCCGCCGCCGGGAAAAGCAAAATTGTTTTGTCGCACCCTCCCGGTCCCGCGTTTGCGCAAACCTCGCGAAGCTGGCATGATGGACGCGCTTTATGAACCGCCATGCCATCCTCGCGACCCTCAGCCTCGCCCTGGCCCTGAACGCCGCGGAACTGCAGGTCACGCCCCTTCCCCAACCCGGGTCCGGCGTCGCCTGGAATGCGCTCGGGCCCGGTTACGCTTACACGGTGCAGCGCGCCCAGAGCCTGGGGCCGGACGGCGTCTGGCTCACGCCCCGCGCGACCGCGCCCTGGCCGGTGGCCACCCTGAACTGGACCGACCCAGCTCCGCCCGCCCCTGCCGCGTTCTACCGCGTCATCGCCGTCAACCAGGCTCAGCGCGGCAAGTTGCTCAGCACGGGCCTAACCATGACGCTGCCGAAGGCGATGATCGCCTCCCTGGCTGCCTTGGAGAGCGTGACCCTGACGCCGGCATTCAATGTCAATGTTTACAAGCTGGACTATGAAACCGTGGATCCGCTCGGCAACCGCACGACGGCTTCCGGCGCCCTGATGCTGCCGGTCGGCAGCACGAGCGCGCTCCCGCTGGCCAGCTACCAGCACGGAACCATGACCAGGAAAATAGACGCGCCCTCGGCGACGACGCTTTCCGCCGAAGGCTTCGTGGGGATCGCCTTCGCCTGCACCGGCTACGCCGCCACCCTCCCGGATTACCTGGGTCTGGGCGATTCGCCCGGGGCGCATCCGTATCTCCATGCCAGTTCCGAGGCCACCGCGGGCGTGGACATGTTGCGGGCGGCCCGGGTCTTCTGCGGCAGCAACCAGATCCCCCTGAACGGGCAGTTGTTCCTCTGTGGCTATTCCCAGGGCGGCCACGCCACGGCGGCGCTGCAGCGCGAACTCGAGCAGTACCACACCGATGAGTTCACCGTCACCGCCTCTGCGCCGATGGCCGGTCCGTATGACCTTTCCGGCGTCACGACCGATGATTTTCTCGCGGGTCATCCCGAGCCCAACCCGTATTACTTCGCCTATCTGCTGGCGTCGTTCGTGCAGGTGTACCAACTCGCGCCTTCCTTCGCCACGCTGTTGGCGCCACCGTACAACACAACCTTGCCGCCCCTGTTCGACGGCCAGCACACCGGGGACCAGATCAACGCCGCGATGCCCGCCATCCCCATTCAGGTGCTGCAGCCCGAAGTCCTGACCGCCTTCCAAAACGATCCCCAGCATCCGTTGCGAGTCGCCCTGCGCGACAATGACCTCGACCGCTGGGTTCCCAAGGCGCCGACCCACCTCTACCAGTGCAGCGGCGATCTCGACGTGCCCCCGGCCAATTCCACCGTCGCCCTGTCCAACTTCGTTGCGCTGGGAGCGACCCAGGTGCAGTTCACCGACCCGAAACCGGGCGCCGATCACAGCGGCTGCGCCCTGCCGGCGTTGCTCGACGCCAAGACGTGGTTTGATTCGCTGAAACACTGAGCCGCCATTAGGTTGAGGGTTGAGGGTTGAGAGTTGAGTGTCCGGAGGAGGGTCGCGGCAAACCTCGCACCCCGACCTCGCGAATTCTCGCCAATTCGACACTCGCACCTCGCACCTCGTAATTCTCAGCCAGCACCGCCAGCGCCGCCAGCGGCTTGCGTTCCCGGGCCGTTTCGGTTATCGGTGTTGCGCAACAGTAAACACCCGGCCTTAGTCACCTATGATTGCGTCCCTCGTTCCCCTTGCCTCGCGCTCACCCCGCCGCTGCTTGCTTCTGGTCGGCGCCCTCCTGATCGCCGCCGTTACCCTGCCAGCCCAGGAAGTCGCGCGGACGGTTTCCTCGCTGGCGGGCGACCGGCTCACGGAAAAATCGCCGCTGCGGTTCCAACCGGCGCCGGCTGGGCTGCGCACGCCCCTCCGCGTGGAGGAATCCCGGCGGTTCCAGCGCATGGACGGCTTCGGCGCGTCGTTCCTCGAAGCCGGGATGATCTGCCTCAACCGCCTCCCGCCCGCGGAGCAGGAAAAGGTGCTCCAGGCGCTGTTCGATCCGGTGGCCGGCGCCGGCTTCAGCGCGATGAAAACCCCCCTCGCCGGCACGGATTTCATGTCGGCCGGCCCGTGGTACACCTACGACGACACGCCGGGCGACGTGGAGATGAAGCACTTCAGCATCGCCCGCGACCTCGGCCCGAACGGGCTGATCACCTACATCAAACGCGCCCAAAAATACGGCCGCTTCGCGCTCCAGGCGCCCATGGATTATCCGCCGGACTGGATGCTGCTGGACGTGCAGAAAAACCAGGACGTGAACCCAAAGTATTACGACGCCCTGGCCCTGTATTACCTGCGTTACCTGCAGGCCTACCAGGAGCAGGGGGTGTTCATTGATTACCTGAGCCTGTTCAACGAGCCGGGAGTGTACACGAAGATCCGCTGGAATGAAATCCGCGACCTGCTCCGCGACCACGTTGGGCCACTGCTCACGCGCGCCGGCATCGCCAACCGCATCATGCCCAGCGAGGCGCCCGAGCGCCGGCAGACCGCCCGGGAAAGCCCGGTCGTCCTGGACGACCCCGCCGCGCGGCGGTTCATCGCGGTGCTGCCGTACCATGGCTATGACGTGGGCAACTTCGACAAAATTGCCCGCCTGCATGAGCGCTATCCCGACGTCCCGCTCTGGATGACGGAATATTGCTATGCCTACGAGGCGGATTATCCCAAGCACATCAAACTCCCCCGCTACGACTTCGCGGACGGCGACAACTGGGGGAACGTGATCGCTTCGGACGTCGAGGCCGGCGCCTCGGCTTGGATCTACTGGAACGCCATCCTCGACGAGCAGGGCGGTCCGTGGGCCGTGTCGCCGATCCATGGCAATCCCGATCCCAACATCCAGCACGCGGTGGTGATCATTGACAGCCGCAGCGGCCAGGTGACCTACACCGGCTGCTATTATTATCTGGCGCATTTCAGCAAATTCGTCCGACCGGGCGCGGTCCGGATCGGCGTCACGGGCGCGCCGAAAGGCGTACGCAGTCTGGCCTTTCTCACGCCGCAGAACGGGTTCGTGGTGCAGTTGCTGAACCGCCGCAAACACGACGCCACGGTGAATCTGGTTTGGCACGACCGGACGGTGCCGGTCAGCCTGCCCGCGATTTCGATCACCACCGTGCGCTGGGACCGCAGCGAATAGCACCCGGTGATTCGCCCGGCGCGCCGGCGGCTTTTTGTGCTAGAGTGAAAACGTGAGTGTGATACGCCTCCTCTACCGGCTCCGGCATGTGCTGGCGGCCGTCTTGCTGGCGGCCATCGCCACGACGCCGGCGCCGGAATCGGGCAGCCCGGCCGCCGCCTGGCCGGAACCGGTTCCCACGCCCGTGCGCCGGTCCGATCTGCCCGGCGCCTTCACCCGTGAGGTGCCGGCTTCGCTCGACGACCTGCGCGCCATCCAGACGCGCGTCGAGACGTTGGTCGCCGACCTGTCGCCCTCCGTCGTGGCCGTGCAGATTGGCCAGATCAGCGGGAGCGCGGTCATCATCTCGACGAACGGCCTGGTGCTGACCGCCGGACACGTCTGCGGCCGGCCCAACCGGGACGTCCGCCTCCTCTTTCCCGACGGCCGGACCCAGCGCGGGAAGACGCTGGGCGTGGACCTCGGCAGCGATATCGGCCTTATTCGCATCACCGACCCCGGTTCCTGGCCCGCGGTCAAGCTGGGCGACCTCAAACCGGTCCGGGTGGGTGACTGGGTGCTGGCCCTGGGCCATCCGGGTGGCTTCGATCGTCAGCGTTCGCTCGTCGCCCGCCTCGGCCGGATCATCCAGGCCGAGCCGGAAGCGTTGCGGACCGATTGCACGATCACTACGGGCGACTCGGGCGGGCCGTTGTTCGATCTGTCGGGCCGCGTCATCGGGGTTCACAGTTTCATCAGCGAGTCCACGGCCGACAATTACCACATCCCGGTCAGCCATCTCTATGCCGGTTGGAACCAACTGGTCCGCGGCGGAAGCGGCGCCCCCGCGCCACCGCGGGTGTACGTCGGCGCCAGCAGTGTGGATGGCACCGGCGGCTGCCGGCTCGCGGCCGTCGAGAAAGACAGCCCAGCCTCGCAGGCGGGACTCCGAACCGGCGACCTGGTCCTCAAAGTGGACGGCCGCGCCATCAAAGCCTCGGCTGCCTTCCAACGCTGGATTGCGGAGGGCCACCCCGGCGAGACGCTCGATTTGGAAATCGAACGTGACGGTCACCAGCTCACGGTCACGGTCAAGCTGGCCAAACCGCCGCGCAACCATTGACGGTCATGCGCCACGCCTTTTCCACCGCCAACGAAGCCGCGCCACGCGGGCCGAGCCGGGCCTGGGGTCGTGGCGTGGCCCTTCTCCTGATGGCGGCGTTGGTGGCCGGGACGGCGCGCGCGCAGAGTGCGGCCTCCGTGGACGTCACCCTGGTGCGGCGCGATTATGTGGATGGCGACAAGGTGCTGAAGGCCTTTGCGCCGGTTTCCGCCGCCACCCGCCATTCCATCGTCAAGTTGAACGTGGATGGCGCCACCGTCGCGCTGGGCATGGTCGTGGACACCAACGGACTGGTGCTGACCAAGGCCAGCGAAATCAAGCCCGGCAAGCTGACGTGCTGGCTGGCGGGCGGGCGCGAGGTGTCCGCCCGGTTGATCCGCGCGGACACGGACACGGACCTTGCGCTGGTGCGGGTGGCGGCGCCGGATCTCAAGCCCATCACGTGGGCCACGGGCGAGGTCGCCGTCGGCCAATGGGCCATCACTCCGGGAATTGAGGAAACGCCGCACGCGGTCGGCATCGTCAGCTCGCCGCCGCGGAGGATCCGCCCGGCCCGCGCCTTGATCGGCGTGCAATTCGACTTATACACGACCGAGCCGCGCATCGTGTTGGTGCTCCACGGATTCGGCGCCCAGCAGGCCGGCCTGAAGCCCGGGGACGTGATTGTGGCCGTCAATGACGTGACCTTCACGAATCGCGAGCAGGTGGTCGAGAAGCTGCGCGACTACGGCGCGGGGCAGACGGTCAAGCTGGGCGTCCGACGTGGGGAAGAGAAGCTCGACGCCAGCGTGTCGCTGCAAGCGCCGGAGGCGTACGAGTTGGGACGGGAATCCATCACGGAGGAGCGTTTCAACCGGCCGGCCGGCGATGTGAGTCAGCGCGCGGACGGTTTCGAGCTGGCGATCCAGCACGACACCGTCCTCCAACCGTGGCTGTGCGGCGGCCCGCTGGTCAACCTCGATGGGCAGGCCGTGGGCATCAACATTGCCCGGGCCGGGCGCGTGGCCACCTATGCCCTGCCACCCGCGGTCGTGCGCCGCGTGCTCACGCGACTCGAGCATCCGGGTGAAGCCAGTCCGCCGTCGGCGAACTGACGCACTGCGGGCCCGCCGAACCGACTCCGGGTCCCGGTGGGCGTCCTCGCGAGCCGCACTCCAGTTGATAGGTGATGGTTGAGAGTTGAGCGTCCGGAGGAAGGGCGCGGAAAACTTCGTACCCCGACCTCACGAACTCTCTCCAATTCGACACTCCAAGCTCGACACTCGCAATTCCCCGGTGGGGCGAGCGTCCCCGCGAGCCGGCTGGCTACGGCCCCACACCTCAACCTTCGTCACTCGCACCTCGAAACTCGAAACTCGGAATTCCCATTGGCCCTTCACTCTTCCTTCCCACTTCGACATTCGCACTTCGGACCTCGCACCTTCTGCCGGCCCCTCGGCACTCGAAATTCGTTTGTCGCATCTGCTCTTGAAACCCGTCGGCGGGACTGGCATCATCGCCACAATGTCCGTCAGCGATTTTCAGGCAATCCGCGACAGCCTTCGCCAGCTTTACCTCGAAGACCCCCGGCCCTGGCTCGTCGGCTTCAGCGGCGGCAAATCCGCAGCCTTGGACCGTTTTTGTCCTACCGAGCGTGATAGGGTGTCGGCAGACATGACCAGACTGCCATGAGCGACCATTCCAAAATCGAGTGGACAGATGCGACGTGGAACCCGGTGCGCGGCTGCACGAAGATCAGCCCCGGCTGTGCCCACTGTTACGCGGAAACCTTCGCGGAGCGATTTCGCGGCGTGCCCGGCCACCCGTTCGAGTTCGGGTTCGATTTGCGGTTGGTTCCGGAAAAGCTCGCGGACCCACTCCGCTGGCGCACCCCCCGGATGATCTTTGTGAATTCGATGAGCGACCTCTTCCACGAGGACGTTCCAGACGACTACATCGCCAAGGTGGCGCGCGTCATGACCCTTGCCAACTGGCACACTTACCAAGTGTTGACCAAGCGGGCTGCTCGCATGCGTGAGTTACTCACCAGCAAACTCCGCTTCGCCGCCGAACAGGCAAACATTTGGTGGGGCGTTAGCGTGGACGACCGCCGACACGGCCTCCCGCGCGTGGATCGGCTCCGCGAATCCCCGGCCCAGGTCCGGTTCCTCTCCATCGAACCGCTCCTGGAAGACCTCGGCCACGTTAACCTAAGTCAAATCAACTGGGTCATTGTGGGCGGCGAGAGCGGTCCCGGCGCACGTCCGATGAAGGCGGAATGGGTGCGCAGCATCCGGGACCAGTGCCGCAAAGCGGGCGTGGCCTTCTTCTTCAAGCAATGGGGCGGCGTCCGCAAGAAACAGAACGGCCGCCAGCTCGACGGACTCACCTACGACGAATATCCAGAACGGATGGAGGTGGCGTTGCCGGATGAGCGAGAGCGCCTGCAGGTGCGGCGGGAGCTTGAAATGCCATACAAAATCGGAGCCGCCAAATGAGCATCGATGGGCTTTACGCCGGACGAGAGCAGACGCTCGTCAAGCACTTGATCCTTCAAAAGTATCTAGAGCGGTTTGCCCACATCGTCGGATCCCGCTGGAATGTTCTCACCTATGTGGACTGCTTTTCCGGCCCATGGAACGCCCGTTCAGAAGAATTCGAGGACAGTTCTTTCGCAATCGCCCTTAAAGAACTGCGTAAGGCACGCGAAACTCATGCGAGAGATGGCCGTCCTGTGAAACTGAGATGCTTCTTTCTCGAAAAGAGCCGGGCGGCCCATGCAAAACTCAAGGAGTTCGCGGACCGCATTACTGACGTTCAGATCGAGACGCGAAATGCAGCGCTTGAGGAGTCGGTGCCGGAAATTCTGGACTTTGTACGGCGAGGGGGTGCGAGTGCCTTTCCGTTCGTATTCATAGATCCGACAGGCTGGACGGGCTTTGCGATGGAAACTATCACTCCCCTCCTGCAACTCAATCCGGGCGAGGTGCTGATCAATTTCATGACGGGCCACATTCGACGATTCTTGGAGTCGCCCCAGGCGGAAACGCAAGCCAGCTTCCGGCGGTTATTCGGTTCGGAGGCATTCAGTACGAACCAGGGACTAGCCTTGCACGACCGCGAAGACGCCGCTGTAGAGGAGTATGCCCGCAACGTGAAGAAGATCGGTGGCTTCGCGTACACATGCACAGCCATCGTGCTGCATCCGGAGATTGACCGGACGCATTTCAACTTGATTTACGCGACACGGAGTCCGAAGGGAATTGAGGTTTTTAAGGAAGCGGAGAGGAAGGCGATGGCAGTCCAGGAGGCAGTGCGGGCCGAAGCTCATCGGCGCCGACGGGAAGCCAGAACCGGCCAACTTGACCTGCTCAGCAGCCAAGAACTCCACGATCCGAGCCTCTACAACTCCCTCCGGGACCGCTATCTGAACAAGTCCCAGAGCATCTTGCTCCAGGCCCTGAAACGCAGGCGTCCGGTGCTTTACGACGATGCGTGGGTACTGGCTCTTTCACAACCGATGACTTGGGAACGCGACCTCAAGGCGTGGATTGAAGAGTGGATACGGTCGGGACGGTTAGAGATCACAGGAATGGAGGCGGGACAGAGAGCCCCGCGTCGCAATGCAAACAACTGTTTGGTCTGGATATGATCGAAGCCAAATCAGCATGGCTTCCCTGGCTTGAGCGTTTGGCAAATCTCAAGCTCGACCGTTCGCGAGGAGCGGCGCCGCACAAGCCATTGCTCTTGCTGGTGGTGTTCGATCTCATCGAGGACGGAAACCTCACCTTCCGTTTCAGTTCCTACTGGACCATCGTCGCCGAGCGCCGCAACAGCCAGCCGGACGTGCGCCTGCCGTTTTACCATATCAAGTCGGATGGGCTCTGGACGCCGCTGGACGCCGAGGGCAAACCGGCCGAGTCCCGCGAACGGGCGGTGCTGGCGCGCGGCCAGCATCTCGCTTGCCTTGGGCTATTCTCCGTCGCCTCGTTGGGGCTGGGGCAGGTGCTCCTCGAGCTTGAGGACGTCACCGCGGCACAACCGTTGTTCCGGCAAGTCGCGCGGCAACACGCCAGCGGTGTAGCGCTTGAACTTCACGGTGTCTTGAGCGCGGGCTTCGTGAGGCGTGCCAGGCGGGCGGCACGGATGGCAAGACTGCGGCCGCGGAGCTTTTCGAGGAGGGCGAGTTTCTCGGCAATCGGCAGGGAGGCAAGGCGCGAGCGCATCGCGCGCTTGCTCTCCAGAATCTGGCGCATCCAGTCGCTCATGGGGTGTCGCGCAGGAACTTCTCCCCGAACCCCGCCCATTTCGCCAGCAGTCCGTGCCGGGCGAGCAGGGCGTCGAGCCGGGCGGTGTCGAGTGCGCCCGCTTCGATGAATTGCAGGATGCGGCTGAAATCCTTGGCGCGTCCGGTGGCCAGGGCGATGGCTACAAGGTGCTCGGCGGTCATCACGGAGACGCTCACGCCCTCCACCTCAACCTGGACGGATTGGGTGATGGCTTCTTCCTCGAGGGGACCGGCAGGCGGCAGGAACTGCACCGGCCAGCCTTCCACGATCACGTATTCGCCCTCGATCCGATGGCCGCGCGCCTTGAGGTAATCGTAGATGGACGAAAGCGTGAGCAGGACGCTGCCCGTTGCCGGCTTCAAGAGAACAAACACATCGAGGTCTAGCGTGGCGACGGGTTCGAGGTAGAAAGTTGCCCCAACCGCGCCGCCGATGGCGTAGGCGCCGATGACCCCATCGGCCTGCATCTGGTTGAGCACCGCCAGCGTGGCTTTCATGGCGGGTTTAGCTTCGCAGCGCCATCGTCGCCCGGCAAGTCGCTTCCAAAGCGGCGCTCACGTCGGCGGGCGTGTTCTGGGGGCCCAGCGAAAACCGAATCGTCTGTCGCGAAGCCGCTTCGTCCGGCTTCATGGCTTTGACGACGTGCGAGGGCTCGGCGGAATCGGTGAGGCGGCGGAGCCGGACGAGGCGCAGATGCCTTCTTGATCGAGCAGAATGAGCAGCGCTTCGGATTCGATGCCGTGAAAGGTGAGGTTGGTCGTGTTGGCCAGGGCCGCGGAGCATCGCCGCCGTACCCGCCAGAGATGTGTGCGGACTGCGGCCGCAGAAATCGGCGACAGCGCCGACGCTGTAGCGCGATCCGGCGGCCCGCGACCCACCCGGGGTTCGATGGCCCGCGGACGGTCACACCGATCGCGGCGGACAACCGGGTAAAAAGGCGCGCCGAATTGGCTGGCTTGCCGGCCGGGCTGATGGCACTAATCACGCACAACGCATGAACGATTCCACACCCACCGTCCGTCCGCCTGAGCGCCTGACCTCGCTCGACGCCTACCGGGGTTTCGTGATGCTCCTGATGATGGGCGAGGTGTTGAGCTTCTGCCGCGTCTCCGAAGCGCTGCCCCAAAGCGGTTTCTGGCACCTGCTCTGCCACCACCAGTCCCACGTCGAGTGGGTCGGCTGCTCGCTGCATGACCTGATCCAGCCGTCGTTCTCGTTCATCGTCGGCGTGGCGCTGCCCTTCTCGATCGCCAACCGCCTCGCGAGGGGTCAGTCCCAAGTAAAGCTAACTATCCACGCCTTCTGGCGCGCGCTGATCCTGATCCTGCTGGGCGTGTTCCTTCGCTCGACCTGGACCAGCCACACGAACTGGACTTTCGAGGACACGCTCACGCAAATCGGCCTGGGCTACGGCTTCCTGTTCGTGCTCGGCTTCCGGTCCACCCGCACGCAATGGCTGGCGCTGGCCGCGATCCTGATCGGTTATGGGGCGCTGTTCGCGATCTGGCGGTTGCCCGGCGCGGATTTCGACTGGAAAGCGGCCGGAGTTTCGGCGGACTGGGACCACAACCTCACGGGCTTGGCGGCCCACTGGAACAAGAACACCAATCCCGCGTGGGCCTTCGACACCTGGTTTTTGAACCTGTTCCCGCGCGAACATGCGTTCACGAACAACGGCGGCGGCTACGCGACGCTGAGTTTCATCCCGACGCTCGGCACGATGATCCTGGGCCTCCTGGCCGGCGGCGTCCTGCGGAGCGGGCAGGGTTCCTGGGCGAAGGTCCGCTGGTTCGTGATCGCCGGTTGCGCCGGGCTGGGCGCGGGCTGGCTGCTGAACATCACCGGCGTCTGCCCGGTGGTGAAACGCATCTGGACGCCCGGCTGGGTGCTGTTCAGCGGGGGATGGTGCTTCCTGCTGCTGGCCTTTTGCTACGCGGTAATTGATGTCGCCCGGTTCAAGCTCTGGTCGTTCCCGCTCGTCGTGATCGGCATGAACTCGATTGCCGCCTACTGCATGGCGCACCTGTTCGAGGGCTTTATCAGCAAGAACCTGGTCACACATCTCGGCGCGGGCGTGTTCAAGCTGTTCGGCGACGCTTGCGAGCCGTTCCTGCACGGCGCCGCGGTGCTGTTCGTGTTTTGGCTGATCCTGCTCTGGATGTACCGGCGGAAGATTTTCCTGCGAATCTGAAGGTGGCGTGCGACCGGCGCTTTCCGCGAGGGCGCGGAAAGAGGCACCCGTGGCGGGCGCGTCCGTTTGCCGATTGCGGAGTTCTGATCCGGTCAATTGGCTCGCACCGACGCCGACCGCTCATCCCGCTCATCCTGTGCTTTCCTTCCCGCCGGTTTGCCACCATACTGTCGTCATGCGCGACAAATCACTCGAATTCCTCCGCACGCTCGTCAACACCCCCAGCCCGTCCGGCCATGAAGCCCGCGGCCAGCGCGTCTGGCTCAATTACGTCCGCGACTTCGCCGACGAAACCTTCTCCGACGCCTACGGCAACTGCGTCGCCGTCCTGAACAAGGGCGGTTCGCCGCGACTCATGCTGGCCGCGCACGCCGACGAAATCGGCCTCGTCGTCAACTTCATTGACAAGGACGGTTTCATCTATGTGCGCAAGATCGGCGGCGTGGACGCTATCGTCGCCAAGGCCCAGCGCGTTGTCATCCACACGCGCAACGGCCCGGTGAAGGGCGTGATCGGCAACGTCGCCCCGCACCTCACCAAGGTTGAGAAGGAGCGCAAGGTGCCGGAGATCGGCGACCTGTTCATTGACATCGGCGCCGACAGCCGGCGCGCCGCCGAGAAGCTCGTGAACATCGGCGACCCGATCACGCTGACCCAGGAGTTCGATACGCTGCGGGACGACCTCGTAGTGGCGCGGGCCTTCGACAACCGGATCGGTACCTTCGCCGTGGCCGAGGCGCTGCGGCTGCTGACCGGTGACCGGAAGAAACTCCAGGCCGAGGTGTGCGCGGTGTCGAACATCATGGAAGAGGTCGGGCTGTATGGCGCGCGGCAGATTGCTTACTCGCTCAAGCCGGACGCGGCGCTCGTGGTGGACGTGACCCACGCCACGGACTATCCCACCGTCAGCCAGCAACTCCATGGCGACATCAAGGTGGGCAAGGGTCCGGCGATCACGCACGGCGGCTGTAACCATCCGGAGGTGGTGGCGCGCCTCGAGGCGGTGGCGAAAAAGAAGAAAATCAAGCTCCAGCACGAGGCCATGTCCGCCACCAGCGGCACGGACACGGACGTGATTTTCTGGACGCGCGGCGGCATCCCCAGCGGGTTGATCAGCCTGCCGAACCGCTACATGCATTCGCCGGTCGAACTGGTGAGCCTCAAGGATCTTGAACAAATCCCCGAACTCATGGCGGGCTTCGCGCTCTCGCTCAAGCATGGCGAGGAGTTCAAGGTGAGCATCTGAAACCCGTCGGTTGCGCGGCGGACGGGGCGAACCCGGCGTTGGCAGGCAGGTCGGCGATTGACGCCGGCTGCGCCGCGGTGCCATGCTGCCGCCATGACGATTCCTTCTATTTTCGCCGCCTTGGGCCTGGCATTGCTTGCGATGCCGGCCGCCTTCGCCGCCTCCTCCGGCTCCGCCTTCTACGGTGACGCCCCCGATGAACATCACCCGTGGGCCGTCCACGACCACAACCGGCCGCAGCCGAAGATCGTCACACCCGGCACGTTCATTTCGGTGGAGCAGCCGGGAAAACCGCCCTCGGACGCGGTGGTGCTGTTCGACGGCACCGATTTGTCCGGCTGGGAATCCGACAACGGCGGCCCGGCCAAGTGGCTCCTCAAGGATGGCGGCGTGATGCAAGTCGCGCCCGGCAGCGGTGGCATCCACACCAAGGAACAGTTCGGCGACTGCCAGCTCCACATCGAGTGGGCCGCGCCCGAGAAGGTCGAAGGCGACAGTCAGGGTCGGGCCAACAGCGGGGTTTTCCTCATGAGCCGCGTCGAAATCCAGGTGCTCGATTCCTACAACAACGTAACCTACGCCGACGGCCATGCGGCCGCGGTCTATGGCGTGAATCCGCCCATGGCGAACGCGTTGCGCCCGCCGGGCCAGTTCCAGGTGTATGACATCGTGTTCCGCCGGCCCATCTTCAAGGACGGCAAGGAAGTGGATCCCGGCTCGGTGACGGTCTTTGTCAACGGCGTGCTCGCCCAGGATCACACCCGGCTCGAAGGGGCGACCGGCCACATGGGCCGCAGCCGTCCCAGTGCGTTCCCCGAAAAGGCGCCGCTGGCCCTCCAGGACCACGGCAATCCGATGCGCTTCCGCAACGTCTGGTACCGCCCGCTGCCCGCGCGGCAAATCGAGGGCGGTACCGACGGTTACCTCAGTCCGGAGGCGACGATGGCCAAACGCAAGGAAACCGCCGCCGGTATCCGGCAGGACGCTGCGACGCTGCGAAATGCCGCCAACCCGCTGCCGGAAATGCTGCGGCTGGCCGAGTCGCTGGAATACGAGAAGGATGACACGACCTTCCAGAAGGTGGCGCAGATGGCCGGGCAATACGCGGAGAGCCTGCAAAAACTGCCGGCGGATCAACTGGGCGCGAAGAAGGACGAAGCGCGGCACGTGCGCGACTGCTTCAAGCACATGGCGCGTTTCAAGGTCATCGCGGACGATTTCGGACCGAAGCTGGCCATCGAGCAGATCATCAAGGACCAAGGTTGGGACAGAAGGCGCTGATCCACCGAAGCACCGTGTTCGACAGTTGAAGCCATGAAAACTCGCGCCCTTGCCCTGCCGTTCGCCGCAGCGATCCTGCTCGCGCTCACCGCGTGCCGCAGTGTTTCCCAATCACCCAGCGTGGAGCTGTTCAATGGCCGCGACCTGACCGGCTGGACGCCCGTGCTCGCCGATCCCGCGGTAAAACCGGAGACGGTGTGGAGCGTGAAGGACGGCGTTCTCGTCTGCACGGGGACGCCCATCGGATTCATCTACAGCGGTCAGACGGTCACGAATTTCCGGTTCGTGGTCGAGTATCGTTGGCCACCGGGAAGCAAGCCGGGCAACAGCGGTGTGTTCTCGCGCATCCATGACCAGTTCACGGCCATTCCGCGCTGCGTGGAGGCCCAGCTCCTGCACGGCAGCGCCGGGGACATTCTCGGCCTGCAGGGCATGAAACTCGCCACCGACCAGCCGCGCTATTTCTTCGTGGCACACCACGCGGTGGCCGGCGACATCAATGGGGTGAAAAAGCTCGAGGACCGCGAAGCGGCGCCCGGCCAGTGGAACCGCGTCGAGGTTCTGGCCCAGGGCTCGACCTACACCGTCTGGGTCAACGGCCACCCGGTGAACTCGGCCGTGGGGGTGGAGGTCGTTCCGGGCCGCGTCGGGCTGCAATCCGAGGGCGGCGAAATCCATTTCCGCCGCGCCACCCTGACGCCGTTGGACTAAAACAGAACAGGGGTCAGTCCTATAATCTTCTCGTCGGACCGTCCGCCGCGTGCGCTGCGGTTCTCGCCATCTGCTCGATGAGCCACCGTTTGATTTTCGCCTGTTCTCTCCCCGGACACCGCTTCACCTGGGCGACCGCCTGGCTCACCCGCGTCAAATGCCCCATCGCCAGGTGTTCACTCAGCCAGCGCAACGACACCGTCGTACGCTGGCGCAGCCACCAGGCCAGCACGGCTTTCTCGGCGGCGCCCTTGGGTTTCTGTTTCAATTCGGTTGCGCTCAAGCCCAACACCGCCAGCCCCTGCGCCAGAGCCGCCGCCGCTGCCGCCTGGTCATGGGCGGCCTTGGCCTCCCCGCTGTGGGATTCCCTTTGCCGCCCCTCGATCGCCTCTCCCAGATACCGCTCGAGTTTCTCCAGAAAGCCTTCGCCGCCCAGATACCAGCCCCGTCGCAACGCTTCCCACTCCTCGTCCAACGCCTGGCGCCCGGCCTTGGTGACCAACTCCAACACCCGACCTTCGACGTAAGCCTCGTAGCCCTTGATGTCGTTGGGCCTGAGCCGCAGGCTGCCCATGACCTTCCCGGTGCGCAGCCACGCCGGCCGTTTGCCGGCACGATTCAGGTACCACGGGTAACTGCTCCATCGGTACCGTTTCAGGTGCTCCTGGCCGGGGCGGATCAGGCCGGAGCGTGCGGGATTCAAATGGATGTAGGTGCTGACCACCTGGAAATAGGTCTCCTCCTGCCGTCCATCCACGACCGCGGCCTTGTAGCGGCCCTGGAACAAATGGCCATGGCACCGGTGCCGAGCGTTGTAGCGCTGCGTGTAGGTTCCCTGCAGCCATTTCATCCCGGCCACCAAGTTGGGTTCGGGCGTCTCCACCAAGAGGTGGTAATGATTCCCCATCAGCACGTAGGCGTGGACGCGCCAACCGGTCTTGCCGCAAGCTTCGCCCAACGTCTCGAGGAAGAGCTGGCGATCCTGCGAATCATGGAAGACCGCCTGCCCGTGATTGCCGCGCGCCATCACATGGTAAACGGCCCCGGGGTACTGGAGGCGAATGGGCCGGGCCATAACAACCGGTATTCACCCAGAAGAATGCCCGCCGGTCAAGCTCCGAAAGTAAAGATTATAGGACTGACCCCTTCATCTTCACCTTCACGATGCGCCGGAAGGAGTTGGCCGGGCGCAAAGGCAACCAACCCGATGGCGCCGCCAAGACCCGGCAGGTGTATCTGGGATGCGTCTTCACCCAACACCGGCTCGATGAAGCGGGCCATCCGGTGCGCGACTGGGAGTCCACCACCTACGTCTCCCGCCTGGACTCAATCGACC
>Ga0187861_10000017_pt1 | contig 215427 bp, 206 predicted proteins | sample June2016WEW_10_1_3_FD_132986 | JGI IMG/M metagenome (GOLD analysis project Ga0187861, IMG submission 132986) | Peatland microbial communities from SPRUCE experiment site at the Marcell Experimental Forest, Minnesota, USA - June2016WEW_10_100 | ecosystem: Environmental > Terrestrial > Soil >...
CACCAACTGCCCGCAAGCCGCGCCCGATGCCGATCCGTTGGGCAAGGGCATGAGCAACACCAACCAATTCCTGGCGGGTCTCAATCCGACCAACAGCGCCTCGGCGTTGCGGATCATCTCCGCCAGCGTGACGCCAAGCAATTACGTGGTGATCACCTGGACGACGGCTGGCGTCAGAACCAACGTTGTGCAAGGCGCGGTTGGGAACGGCAGCGGTGGGTACAGCAACAACTTCAGCGACATCAGCGGCGGCATCATCATCCCCATCGTCGGGGATACGATCACCAACTATACGGACCAGAGCGGAACGAACGAGTACTACCGGATCCGGTTGGGCCCGTAGTCGGGCTTGCCCGCCAACGACTCTGTGGTGGGCTTGCCCCGAAAACAGTCGGGGATTGATACGTAGGCGGGAGCAGCGAGATGGTCGAAACGGTGACGGCATTAGAAGAGGAGAAGCCGTGTACACTATGAATCAATCGCGGGGACTTTCACACTCATTTCATAAACCAATCAAGAATCTCACGGCCGGGGCTATGGCGCTGGGGCTGGGGCTGTTCGCGGGCGCGACCGACAGTCATGCAGCCACTTATACCTGGACCAATACCACCGGTGCTGTCTTCAACGACCCCAATGCTTGGAACCCGATTAGCGGGCCGCCGGGACTCAACGATACAGCGAACTTTACAATTAATGGTACGATTTACCTGCCCCTTACGAATAATTATATCAGTAACATCGGCACTCTTTTGTTTGGTGGAGCCTCGGGCAGCGGCAACCTTAATCTCACGATGAACTTCGGCACGAACATCTTCACCGCCGGCATTGGCAGCAATAGCAGCAGCGCATCGAGTTTCGTCTTTGGCCATCAGGGAACTTCGAGTGTTTACATCGCGTGTGGAACGATCTACTGCACCAACACTAGTGGTAATGCCCGGTTCATGGTTGGCCGGAATGGGCCTGCAACAGTAAACCTTACCAATGGTGTGGTGGTTGATGGCAATTTGGTCATTGCGAATGGTTCGGGCGCGAACGGCTCCAAAGTCGTGGTCAGCGGTGCGAATTCATTTTGGTCGAATTCAACCACCATTGCCGTTGGCAACGGGACGCTTACCGCCAATAACTCCCTCGTGATTTCCAATTCGGGTTCGATGGTCGCGCTCAGCACCATCCAGATGGGGAATCAGGGCTTCTTTAACTCGCTCCTGTTGGACACGGGCGGAAGGTTGTTCACGAAGAATATCGGCAGTATTGGCTCTTCACTCACTTCATCGAACGACACCGCGACGGTTCAAGGCGGCGCACTCTGGGACTGCGGCGGCCAAAAACTCTTTATCGGCAACACCAGTGGACAGAATAACGTGCTGACCGTCGGCAACAACGGATTGGTCTCGAACGTTTCATACGTGAGCATCGCGGCCGCCGGGAATTCGCTGATCCTTTCGAATGGTTTGTTGAGAGTCTCCGGTGGCGTGACCAACACCTTGGGTACGGTCAGCGGCTTCGGCACGATTGTGGGGAATGTGGCCTTTACCTTTACGAACGTGAACGGTGGAACGTTGTCCCTAGGGATCGGCACCTCGGTTGGGAATCTGATTTTCTCGAACAACCTGACGTTGGCTTCCGGTTCGACGACCATCCTGAAGCTCGACAAGAGCAAGACCGGCAGCAACGACCTGCTCACGGTCGCGGGCACTGCCAGCGAAGCCGGGACATTGACCATCAACAATGTAGGCCCGGCGCTGGTCGGGGGTGACACTTTTCAGGTTTTCACTTTCGCTTCCCAATCCGGCAGTTTCGGCCCCACCAATCTGCCGTTGCTGACCGGCACGCTGATTTGGAACACCACACAACTGGGGCCGCAGGGTGTCATTTCCGTTGTGTTGCCGCCCACGATCACCGGTCCGACTTCTCAAGCGCTTCTCACCAACACCGACGTTACCATCAGCGCGGTGGCCACCGGGGCGCCCGCGCCCGCTCTGCAATGGCAACTGAACGGCACCAGCCTGACGGATGGCGCTACCGGGAACGGTTCGACGATAACCGGCAGCACCAGCAGTACATTGACAATCCAGAACGCGCAAGTCGCCGACAGCGGCCAGTATTGCCTGATTGCCAGCAACTTCGGTGGCGCGGTAACCAACTGCATGACGCTAACCGTTGCCACGAGTTCAGCTGCCCCCATCATTGACGGCCCAACGGATCAGTACGTGATTCTCGGCCAGAACGGGACGTTCAGCGCGTCCGTTGCCGGCATCCCGACGCCGACGCAGCAATGGCAGCTGAACGGAACCAATATTTCCGGAGCCACAGGCCTCTCGGTCGGGGTAACCGACGTCCAATTATCACAGGATGGCTCTGTGTATTGCATCATTGCGAGCAATCTCGTGGGCACCGCGACCAACTGCGCGTTGTTGCACGTCGTCGTCCCGCCGGCCATTCAAACGCAGCCGCAAAGCCTGGTGGTCACGAACACCCAAAGCGCATGCTTCTCGGTGCTTTCGACCAACGGGGTGCCAGCGCCGACGTATCAGTGGTATTTTAACAACTCCCTTATCAGCGGCGCCACCAATACGACCTACTGCATTGCCAGCGCCTCGCCGGCCAACGCGGGCACCTACTATGTTGTTGTCGCCAACATTGCCGGAACTGTTACCAGCACCAATGCGACGCTGACGGTGAATTCCACCATGGCCGCCGCACTGACGCCTTCCAACGCCGCCGTCAACGTCTGCTACGACACGCCGTTGCATATGACGTTTGATCGGATACCGGTCCTGAGCGGCGCGGGAAAGATCAACATCTTTAACGCGACCAACAGCGTTACACCCGTGGATACGATTGACACGAGCCTCGGCGTGCTGCAAGCGCGAGTCATTGGCACGGAAACGTTTAATGCCTACCCTATCTTCATTTCGGGCACCACGGTGACGATCTATCCGGACAACGGCAGGTTGAGTTCCAATCAGACCTACTACGTCACGGTGGATCCGGCCACCTTCACCGAAACCAACGGCGCATTGTACACGGGCATCACCAGTACCAACGGGTGGATGTTCACCACCAAGCCGACTGGCCCGGCCAATCCGAATAATCTAGTCGTGGCGGCTGACGGCAGCGGCGACTTTTGCACGTGCCAAGGCGCGGTGGATTCGCTGCCCAGTGGCAACACGACTTATACGCTGATCAACATCCGCAATGGGCTGTACGCGGAAATCGTCGATACCAAGAACAAGAACAACATCACGTTCCGCGGCCAGTCCATCACAGGAACGCTCGTCGGGTACCCCAACAATAACAACATCAATGGGAGTACGGCGACCCGCATGGCGTTCAAGATCTATGCGAACGACAATGCGATCGAATGCATGACCGTGACCAACATGACACCCAAAGGCGGTAGTCAGGCTGAGGCGTTGGTGGTTTATACGGGTGCCGCACGATTCATCCTGAACAACGCGGTCGCGTCCAGCTACCAGGACACAATCCTGATCAACGACATCAGCTCACAGGCATATTTCTACAAGAGCTTGGTTAAGGGCGACACAGATTTCATTTGGGGCGTTGGTAATCTGTTCGTCACCAACTGCGGAATCAGGACGGTGACCGGCGGCGCGTCAATCACGCAACCGCGCACCACGGCTGGCAATAACGGTTTCTCGTTCGTGAATTGCCAGATCACGAGGAGCGATAGCACGATCGCGAACACGACGCTCGCCCGCGCGCTGGGCTACTGCGATGGCAATGCGGCCTTCATCAGTTGCCAGATTGATTCCAACGTCGTCGGCTGGACCGCCTCGGATCTCGCCGGCTGCCCGAACATTCGGTGGTGGGAGTATGGCAACACCGACCTCGATACGGGCAATCCGGTTTCGTACAACGGCACCATCTTGACCAATGGCGATTCGCGCCTGACGCTGGCTTCCAGCGCCACCCTCTGGCTCAACGGCTGGCAGCCGCAACTGGCACCGAACATCCTCACCAACCCGGTCAGCATGACGGTGACGGCGGGAACCACGGCCACGTTCAGCGTCAGCGCCACGGGTATTCCGGATCCGACGTATCAGTGGATGCTGAATGGCGCCAACATCGCGAGCGCCACCAGCACCACGCTGGTTATCTCGAACGCGCAGGACGCTAACGCCGGAGCCTATTCGGTGATCGTGTCGAACGCGGCGGGGACGATGACCAGCAGTAATGCGACGTTGACAGTGGTGGATGTGCCGCCGGTGGCCAACTTCACGGCCAGTCCGACCAGTGGCGTCGAGCCGTTGGCTGTGACCTTCACAGATGCCTCGGGCGGAACGACGGCGCTCAATCTGCTCTGGGATTTCGGTGACAACAACGCCACCAATACGGTGGGCGGAACCAGCTTGGTCCATACGTATTCGGCGGGCACGTACAGCGTGACGCTGACGGCAAGCAATGCGTTCGGCACCAGCACCTTTGTGTCGAACAACCTGATCGTCGCGTCGCTCAGCCCATTCCATGCGTGGCAATTGCAGTACTTCAATTGCACCAATTGCCCCCGGGCCGACCCGAATGCTGACCCACTGGGCAAGGGAATCAACAATATGAACCAGTTCCTGCTGGGCCTGAATCCGACCAACCCGGCCTCGGTGTTCCGGATCATCTCCGTGACCAACAACCCGGGCGGTTATATGGTCTCGTGGCAGACGGCGGGCCCGAGAACCAACGTGGTGCAAGGCGCGGTTGGAACCGCCAGCGGCGGGTACAGCAACAACTTCACCGACATCAGCGGCGGCATTATCATCACCAACGTCGGGGATACGATCACCAACTATACGGATCAGAGCGGAACGAACGAGTACTACCGGATCCGCTTAGGCCCGTAGTCGGGCTTGCCCGCCAACGACTCTGTGGTGGGCTTGCCCCGAAAACAGTCGGGGATTGAAGAAGGGGCGCTGCTCCGCTACACTGGCAGCCATGCCGACAGCATTTGATTCGGCGTTTGAGAAAGTCAGCAAACTCGCCGACACCTGCCGCCATTAAAGATTATTGGAAGCGTGAATACCAATCCGCAGCCGGAGCATTTGACATCTACGTTTTGTTTATAGAAAGGGCCATTCGTCTCGTTCGCAAGAATGGTTTCGTTTCGTATATTGTGCCGAACAAATTCCTCGCCGCTGAGTACGCGGTTGAATTCCGCAAGTGGGTTATCCAAACCCGCAGATAAGTCAGCGCACGACGAAATCGTGCAAAAAGTGGAGGCGATGATGGCGGCGAAGAAGGAGTTGGCAGGAGCGAAGACGGGCAATGACAAGACCTACTACGAAAACAAATGCGCCGACCTCGACCACCAGATTGACCGCCTAGTCTATGACCTTTACGGACTGACCGAGGACGAGGTCGCCATTGTGGAGGGGGGCACGAAGTGATGACAGATAGCCGAAACAAACGCGCTCAGAAGATGCCCCAACCGAAGGTCAAGGCCGCAGTCGACGCGCTCCTTGAAGCGCTAGAGGAGGCCGGTATCAAGTGAGCCGCTCCGCCCGAATCAAACCCAATCAAACCAGATCAAACCAGATCAAACCAGATCAAACCAGAATGGTATTATGAACCTGTTCTTCGGCGCGGCAGGCATCTCCCTGCCTGATAGCCAGCGGTCAGCGGTACCGAGCAGGATCGCTGGACTCTCGTTCGAGTCGGGGATAACATCCTGCCGTTGGAGGAGGCGGACGATGAAATACACGCTGGCGAGTCAAGAAGACCGGACGAGGGCAGGAATGAGCCTGGAGTGGCGAGGTTTTTGGTTGGGCGCAGTCGCGATTCTCTTTCTTGGTTTGAACACGCTCTCGGCCGCGGAACGGCCCTGGCAACAAATCTCTGATCCTACTGCCGCACAACTCGCCGCCAATTTCGCCGCGCCGCCCCCGGAATATAGCGCGCAATTCGACTGGGGCTTTAGCGACCTGCTTACCCGCGACGTTATCGCGCGCGTCCTCGACCGTAGCAAATCCATGAACGTCCAGGCCGCTTACATCGAGCCCAAGCGCGGCAGCGCCCCCTACCTCGCGCCCGGATATTTTGAGGCCGTGAAGATTGCGGTTGAGGAAGCCAGGAAACGCAACATGCGGCTGTGGTTCGATGACGATGGCGGCTATCCCTCCGGTTTCGCCGGCGGCAAATTCACCGTCGAGCGCCCGGACCTGTGCATGCTCGCGCTGACTTCCCAGCGCATTCCCGTCACCGCCGGGCAGCAGTATGCCTACAAGCTCGAACCGGGCACCATCTGCGTGCTGGCCGTCAACCGCGACACCGGCACCTCGCAAGTGCTCGACAGTTCGTCCGGCACCGTGAACTGGACCGTCCCGGCGGGTAACTGGGAAATCGTCCTCTCCTACTCCGAGTACCGCTCCGGCCCCACGCGCTCGGCCAACAACTCGACCGGCCAGAAGGACGGCGAGCACTCGCTCATGGATTATCTCAATCCCGAGGCCGACAAACTTTTCGTCCATTGGACCTTCGATGGCTACAAGCAAGCCCTCGGCGACGAACTGGGCAAAACCGTCCTGGGCTTCAGGGGCGACGAACCGTCCTTCGGCTTCAATCCCTGGTCACCCGTGCTCCTCGCCGAGTTTCAAAAACGCAAGGGCTATGACTTGCGCCCCTACCTGGCGGCGGTCGCTTCCATCCGCATCGGCGTCGGCACCGGTCGCGGCACGATCGCACCCATGAAGCCCAATTTCGACGAGGGCCACTGCGCTTTCGCCGACTACTGCGACGTCTGGTCCGACCTCTTCGGCGAAAATTTCTTCGGCACCGAAGCGAAATGGTGCGCGGAAAATCATGTCGAGATGCAGATGCACATTGAGCACGAGGAGATTCTGCCGCAGCTTGCCATCGCCGACGGCGATTTCTTCAAGTGCATGCGCAGCATCCAAGTGCCGGGCATTGACACCATCTGGCACCAAATCTGGCACGATGTCGTCGCCGATTTTCCCAAGCTGGCCTCGTCCGCCACTCACCTCAACGGCCGTCCGCACGCGATGTGCGAGGCCTTCGCCGCCTACAATCCCGCGCCCGACCTCAAGGAAGCCGGCTGGATTCTCAACCACCTGATGGTGAACGGCATCAACCGCATCGAATACATGGGCATGGGCGCTTCCACGGGCCCAATGCGCGGTTTTTACGGTGACCCGGGCTTTCCGGCCGTCGCCGCCTATGTCAACCGCGCCTGCTATCTTCTCGGCGAAGGCCGCCCCACCGCGCAAATCGGCGTCTATATTCCCTCTAGCAGCTACTGGTTCGGCGATACCGCCGTGGACGCCGACTTCCTCGCCATCGTCCACCAATTGCTCCAGCATCAGCGCGACCTCGACTACGTGGACGAATACGCGCTGTCGAAATCGCTCAAATTGCAGGGCCAGGAACTGGTCAACCTGAGCGGCCAGGCTTATCGCGCCATTCTGATTCCGCCCGTGGACGCGATTTCCAAGGCCGCATTGGACAACCTGCACGCCTTCGCCAAAGCCGGCGGCAAGGTCATCTTCTTCGGCGGCGCGCCCAAGCTCGTCATGGACAAAAACTTTCTCACCGCCACCGGACCGGCCGACATCAGTTGGGCCATGCTGGAGCCGGCGCCCGAAATCACTCCCCAGGTCCTGGCCGCTTTGCCCGCGCCGGATGTCACGACCGACCAGGCTACGTCGTGGCTCAAGTATAATCACCGCCGCCTGAAGGACGCCGACTTGTATTTCTTCTTCAACGAAGGTGAGCAACCGTTGTCGCTCAAAACCACCGTCGCGAACAGCGGCACAGCCCGTCAGGCGCAGCACTGGGACGCCGCCAGCGGGAAAATCGAGCCTTGGGCGGGCGCCACATTCGCAAACGGTAAGACCACGCTCCCGCTCGATCTGGGACCTTGGGAAACGAAGTTCATCGTCGTCGGTCCCATCCCGTCCGGCCCGGCGGCAAGATGACATTTAAGGAACGCAAATTCGGCGGGGAAATATGACAGGGATGTTTTCAAATTCAGGTTGTGACGAAAGAACTCAAGCACGAAGAATTGATGCGTCTGCGAACTGTCACCGTGATACAGATAGACCGGCTCGAGTTGTAACGCGAGTCATGGTATACCACTTTTGAAAGGAGAGTCTATGAGGTTATCATCTCGTACTTTGGCGGGTCTGCTGCTGGTTGCGATCTCCGTATCCGCGCAGGAGCAGAAGCCCATCGTGCTGCCGAAGCCGCAAACCGATGGCGGCAAACCATTGATGCAGGTCCTCAAGGAAAGGAAGTCCGGGCGCGAGTTCAGCCCGGAGAAGCTCCCGCCCCAGATGCTTTCCAACCTGCTCTGGGCGGCATGGGGCGTGAACCGTCCGGATGGCCGGCGCACGGCGCCCTCCGCGTCGAACCACCAGGAAATCGATATCTATGTGGCCACCGCCGAGGGCCTGTACCTGTATAACGCGAAGGACCACCAGCTCGAGCCCGTTATGAAGGAGGATATCCGCACTGCAGCGGGCCGGCAGCCATACGTCGGCCAGGCGCCGCTAAATCTCATTTACGTGGCGGACCAGACCAAGATGGGCCGGCCTGACGACGGGACGGCGTTCGCCGACACAGGTTTCATCAGCCAAAACGTTTATCTCTTCTGCGCTTCGGAAGGACTGGCAACCGTCGTGCGTGGCAGCGTCGACCGCGAATCACTGGCCAAGATCATGAAGCTCCGGCCGGACCAGAAGATCACCCTGGCCCAGACGGTGGGGTACCCGAAGAAGTAGGGGGTGCCGCGGGTTTGCGCCTCATCATCAGCCCAGTCGCGGCCCGGATGAAAGTGTCCGCCCGTTTGAACTGCAAGAAACCTGAGACGCGATCAGGATCAAGAACGAACAAGTCAGGCGATCTAAAAGGTGTGGTGGCAACGGCTCCGCGCGGAGCGGGCCGCCGGTGCGCCCGCGCAGGGCGATCGCTCCAAGCCCGACGCGAAGCCCGCCAGCGCAATCGAACCGAAAAGAAACGCTGCACAGACAGAACTGACAATACTTTGTCGCATGTGAACCTTCGCCAAAGCAGGTACGTAGTGCGGGTCGCAACGGCCCGTCAAATTCCCCCAACGGAAGGTCGTTGGTCTTGAGAGACTGCTTGAATTGCTTGTCTTTAGGCTCTACGATCACGTAATAAGCTCCGGGTTCGTACGAAGTCATACAGGTTCTGAATGAGCTTTGTTAGTGGCTTTTGGTTGCCGTCGTGGCGGAACTGGCAGACGCGCTGGACTCAAAATCCAGTGGTGCTTAAACACCGTGTGGGTTCGACTCCCTCCGACGGCACGATCTTCGCTGTCTGCGCGATTTGTTTGCCGGTGGGCAGAGCACTCTCGCTTTGTGTGGATGTTGCTTTGGTCACTTCTCGGTCGCCACCCTCAAAAGGGTAAGTCACAATCCTGAACTGATACCCGCACTTGCGGGTCTGTTATTTCGCAGGGTGGTCGCGGGCCTTCTCGATCCACGGCTGGAGGTGACTTTTCGAACTGGGAGCCATCTCGATAACCTTGTTCCAGGACAGCACCGCGTCACGGTAATCTCCCACGATGTAGTGCAGCAGTCCTTGCGAGCTGTACCCAACGGCTGATTGGGGATCGAGCTGCACCGCCCGGCTGCAATCCGCAAGCGCTCCATCCTTGTCTCCTTTGCCGTACTCCGTCCACCCGCGCGTATCATAGGCATTGGCGGATCTGGGGTTGAGAAGAATAGCCTGATTGACATCCTCGATGGCTTTTTCAAGATCGCCTCTCCTGTACTGAGCCCATGCGCGCGCATTGTAAGCGTCTGAAAACTGCGGATTGATTTTGATCGCCTCGGCATAATCCGCAATCGCTGCCTCCGACTCGCCCCTCTCATCGTGCGCGCCACCGCGAATGTAATACGCCTGCGAATAGCGCGGGTTCAACTCGACCGCTTTGGTGCTGTCAGTGATGGCGCCGTTGAAGTCGCCTTTCACGACGCGTGCCAATGCCCGCAAGCAGTAAGCCTGGGCATAATACGAATCCGACTCGATTGCCTTGGTGCAATACTCGATCACCCCGCTAAAGTCTCCTTTTGCATTCAGAGCAACAGCTTGTTCGTAAAAGCCACGGGAGTTTCTCAGCTTGGACTCGAGGAGACTGGCGTCGCTGCGGTTTGTCACGGGCCCGTAGACTTCTTCAGAGAGACCTTTCTCCTCGGCTTGCGAAGGAGAGGCGTTTGAAAGAGCATGACCCGTTCTCGCAGATCCGACCCCAACCGTCGCCGGTCCTGGCGTCCGGAAAGTGAAGTTATTGCGCTCAACATCATAGTGAAGCCAATAGACCAAGGCCCCCACCACAACCAGCAGCACGAGAATCGTCACGTGCACATTCCTCTGGGATTCTTTAGGGATCAGCGCGCTGCCCAGCGCGGGATGCGGGAAAACGACGATCTCTTTGATGCGGGTGATCTTGAACCTTCGAGTGACACCTCTCGCATGATCGAGCGCCTTCATGTACAAGCCATCGAGCGATTCGGGAGTGACAATCTCTCTGACGAATCGTTTCCGGGACTTTGACCAATACACGATCCGCACGTCCCGCCCCTCACGCAGTGCCTCAGAGATTTTGTTCGCTCGCTCCGCCGGGGGATAATTCCGTTCTCGTTTCCTCAGCCGCCACAACAGCACGCCAACGAGGATCAGGAGGACAACCGGCAGAATTGGAGACGTAGAAGTGTTCATCAAATCTTGTAAGACTTATTACCACAAAAGAAGGATGTGTGCCAAGCACGAGACTAAATGTGCGCACGCCCTAAACGAGCCATCAGACCACCCCCCCCCCACCAAAGGTAGCCCGGGGAAGAAACGCTTGCTCCGGCGCGGCACATTCACCCACGGCTGGATGCTGACATTGGCCGACGAAGCGCCGGCCAGAGCTGTGGCGGCTCCCAACGGCGCGTCGCAATGCGGGCGTGGCAGGGGTTGAGCGTTTTCTGTCGTTTTGCGTCTTGCTGGGGAAGGCAAATTGTTCATAATCGCCTCTTATGAACTACCAATTCCGTTCCGCAATGCTGGCGTTCTCTTTGTGCGCCGCAGCCTATGCAACGAAAGCCAATGCAGAATCCGGATTCTTTCCCCAATCCGACCTGATGCGGGTTGGTGTCTATTACTACCCGGAGGCGTGGCCCTCGAATCAATGGGCACGCGACATCGCCAACATCAAACAAATGAACCTGGAATTCGTTCACATGGGCGAGTTCGCCTGGGCGTTCATGGAACCCGAGGAAGGACGGTTCGACTTCGACTGGCTGGAGCGCAACGTGCAGCTTTGCGCCGACCGGGGCCTCAAGGTCATCCTCTGCACGCCCACCCCCACGCCGCCGGTGTGGCTGGTGGAGAAACATCCGGAAGTGCTCATGGTGGACGCCCAAGGCCGCCGGATGCAGCACGGCACGCGTCAGCAAGCGTGCTGGAATGTCGAGACCTACCGGCAGTACGTCGCCAAGATTGTCAACGAACTCGGTCGGCGCTTCGGCAACAACCCCGCCGTCTGGGGCTGGCAACTCGACAACGAACTCAGCCACTACGGAAAGGAACCCTGTTACTGCGACGCCTGCCAGGCTAAGTTTCGCGCCTGGCTGAAGAATAAATACGGCACCATCGAGGCCCTGAACCGTGACTGGGGCAACGCCTTCTGGTCGCAGATGTACCAGAACTTCGATCAGATTCGCATCCCGAATCAGGCGGAACTTGTCGCGCAACTCAACCCGCACGCCCTGCTCGACTCCCAGCGTTGGTTCGCCGAGGAGGCCGCCGGCTACCTGCGCTTCCAGACCGGCATCCTGCGCCAGTATTGCGGCAAGCGGCAATGGATCACAACCAACTTCATGCACAACTTCGCCGCCGTCGATCCGGTGCTGTCAGGCAAGGACTTCGAGATCATCACGTGGACGCATTACCCGGCGCACGGGAACCTCAACGAAGGTCCGCTCGGTTTCCGCATGGGCAGCTCGGCGGCGATGTCGTTCTCGCACGATTTCCTGCGCAGCATCAACGGCGCGGAAGGTCTCATGGAATTGCAGCCCGGCCAGGTCAACTGGGGCGACGTGAACCCGCAGCCGTATCCGGGCGCCGTCCATCTCTGGATCATGCGGGCCTTCGCGGCCGGCGCGAAACTCGTCTGCACCTATCGCTACCGTGAGCCGTTGTTCGGCTCCGAACTATATCACTACGGCTTGGTCGGGCCCGACGGCGTTACGCCGACCACCGGCGGCCAACAATACTCGCAAGCGGCCCGGGAAATGGCACTGCTGCGGAAGAATCGCCGACCCGACGCCAAAGAGCCCGACGCCTACGCCGCCCGACGCACCGCGCTGCTTTACAACGTGGAAAACTGCTGGGACATTGACAACCACAAGCAGACCATTCGGTGGGACACGATGGGCCACACCTGGAAATACTACCGCGCCATCAAGCGCCTCGGATGCCCGGTGGATGTCATTACCGAGGATAAGGACTTCGCAACGTATCCGTTCTTGATCGCGCCAGCTTATCAACTCGTAGATGCCGATCTGGTTCAGCGCTGGACCCGCTACGTCGAGAACGGCGGCCACCTCATTCTCACCTGCCGCACCGGCCAGAAAGACCGGCGCGGCCACCTGTGGGAGGCGCCGTGGGCCGCGCCGATTCACGATCTCATCGGCGCGAAGATTTCGTTCTACGACACCCTCCCAGCACCCAACGTCGGCAAGGTCAAGGCCGGCAAGCAGGTTTACGATTGGGTCTCCTGGGGCGAGGTGCTTGAGCCGCGTGAAGGCACGAGCCCGCTGGCCCATTATGCCGATCAGTTCTACGCCGGCGGCGTCGCGGCGGTGACGCGCACATTGGGCCGCGGCACCGTGACCTACATCGGCGTCGACTCGCAAGACGGCGCCCTGGAAGCCCTGTTGGTGCGTGATGTCTTCAAGCGCGCCGGTGTGCGCGTGGAACAGTTCGATGACGGATTCGTCGTGGACTGGCGCGACGGCTTCTGGGTCGCGACCAACTTCACCGAGAAAACCCAGCGCGCGCCGATCCCAAGCGGCGCCAAGGTGCTGATCGGTTCGCGCAATGTTCCCACTGCCGGTGTGACCGTCTGGCAGGAGTAAGGTTTGGCTTGCACGACGCATCAACTTGTCATGCCGGAGTGAGATAAACGCTTACCGCGCCCCGGCACCGTCCAGCATCCGCACTTCGCGTTGCGGGAACGGTATCTCGATCTGCCGCGCGCGGAACTGCTCGACGATGCCTAGATACAATTCCAACTGGGCCATTCCGTAATCCGGCACTTTGACCCACGGTTTGATGGTGATGTTGTCTTCTGCTAATCGGTTAATGGTTGCGAACCCAGGCCGAGATGCTGCGGCGGGGTGGGCGGCAGCTTCCAGACAATCTCGCCGTGATCGCCCGTTCTGTGCATCGTGTTGGCGAGATCAATCCCTTGCCGGTAAACTTTCTTGAACTCAGCGAAGTCTTTCGCCTCGATCTGTTTCTCCATCGGATCGAAAATGTTCTTCGCGTAGTTTTCGAGCATGCCCCTGTACTTCGGACGTGTGATGCTCATTTTTTTCCACAGACTGCGCAGGCTGCGGAGTTCGTAACCCGCCAACGCCCAGTTGCCGCCCGTGGCTGCGTAATAGAGAGTCCAATACCGTTCGCTGACAATCGGCATCAACTGCCCCAGCCCGGGCTGCAGTTCCGCAAGCTGATCGATCGTCAACTCGCCATGCTTGGTGCGTCCAACAATTGGTCTTTCGTCCGCCATCTCGCGCCTGCCGTCATTCCTCGTAGGAGCGGCGTCCTCGCCGCGACCGGCTGCCCGAACACCCCCGGCATGGCGACAAGAATGTCGCTCCTGCGAAAAAACTCAATCCAAAAAGAAAAACCCCGGCACATCGTGCCGGGGTTTTCCAATCAATCGCCAAATCGATCAGCCCTCCTTGCCGCTGTCGGTCTGTGTCGTCATGAGCGGGCAAACCCCGTTCTTCGCCATCTTGTCGGAAACGGACTTCCACTGCGCGAACTGCTCCGGCGTGAGAATCCGCTGCATGCCCTGGGCAAACATCGCAATGCGCTCTGATTTTGACGTCGCCGTGCGGAGCTGCTGGTTCAACTCTGCAATCCGCGTCTGCTGGTCCGACGTCAGGTTCAGTTTTGAAAGCATCTTGCTGCAAGCGCTGCTGCAACCCGCGCTGGCGCTTTTCGCCTTGCCTTCCGCGCAACAGCCAACGCCACCGGCATACACGGCGGCGACTCCCGCCAACACTGCGACCGCAACTGCAATTCCTAGAAGTTTCTTCATGGCCACTCTCCTGTTCCTTTCTTTTTTGCTCAGTTCGACACTACTCCATTAAGATTCGTTCAGAGGTCAATTGGTTTCACCGCGCCTCCGCTCCAGCCTGAATCCTTGGTTCGTTGTAGCCGCGAAATCTTTTTGCGGTCTCACGCGCTTAATCCGTCGGTTTGAGCTGCTGGTTAGGCGGACGGAGCCCATTGGAACTGCGGCTTGATAACGCGAGAGCCTATCGCTGCCAGCTTGGTGCGCAATTCTTCATACATTGTCTCGCCTTGATACGTGCCGATGATGGCGCCGCCCGACCCGGCGAACTTGGCGCTGGCACCGCACTGCCGTGCGACCTCAACCATTTGAATTTGCCAGGGTGGAAGATTGTAGATACTGCGCCGGGTGTTGAAGTTTTCGTCAATGAGTTCCGCCAGCCGCTTCGTATCATGGTTGAGCAGAGCCTCATACCCCCGGGCAGCGAGCCCGGCAAAGTGTTTCATGGCGTTGACTACTTTTCCCTCCCCCTGATCGAAACGCCCGCGGATATCATTATGGAACACCTCGGTCGGCTCACTAAGGCTACTGTGATAGGCAATGTACAGAGGTGGCAATAGGCTGGGAGGCATGGGCTCGTATTTGTAGGATTTCAAGCCCCCCACGAGGTGTTCGTGCATTGGATCGAAGTCCATATAGACCAGGCCTTCATAAACCTGGATGACACGATCCTGCAGCCCGCCCGCGATGCCGAGTTCATCTTTTTCCACGGACAAAACAAGCGTGGGCTGCGCTTCGCGCGGGATCTCAATCCCGTAGAATTCCATGAGGCAGCGCAAGGTAGCCACGATCAGGGCACTGGAACCGGCCAACCCTACCTGTCGTGGGATATCGGTTTGGTAACGCACCGAAAAGTTGCGGTTTTGAAGCGTAAGATGATGAGCCTGACAGTAGTCAACAAAGCGTTTGATGGTGGCTTTGATCAGACGAATGCCACCGTAGTAGCCGTGCAGTTTTACATCCTTCGCCAGGTCGTAGATGGAACTAAAACGAGCCCGGTCATCCTCGGTGAACACAATATCCACGGACTCCCATTCATACAGCACAGCCTCGGCCGAAAAGTTGCGCACGATAATGGAGATGGTCTTGCCGTTATAGCCGTCGGAAGGATTGCCAAGGAGTCCTGCTCGGGCGTAGGCGCGTTTACGAATGACGTTCATTCAACAATGTCTCCAAATGCTTTCGTAGAGCAGGACCTTGTTTTTCATCTGCCAGGGCAAACTCCACGAATGCACGGAAATAGGCCTGGAAATTCCCGATGTCATACCTTCGTTCATCACCGCGCAAGCGGATGCCATACGCCTTGCCACCCTCATGAATCATGAGGCGGATGGCGTCAGTAATCTGAATTTCACCGCCTCTGCCGGGTTGAATGCGTCGGATGGCATCAAAGATCGTCGGCGCCAATACATAGCGGGCCGCGATGGCCAGATTGCTGGGAGCTTCTGACAAGGATGGTTTCTCAATGAGGTCCTCGATCTCAAAGAGATCGCCGTTGTTCTTGGGTCTGGCTATGCCGTATTTATGGACCTCGGAGCGGTCCACTTCCTCGAACGCAATGACAGCAGCGGCCTTCTTTTCAGTAAAACAGGTTGTCATCCGTTTAACGATGTCGCTTTTCGCGTGCATGCCGATGATGGAGTCGCCCAGGGCAGCCACGAACGGCTGGTTGCCCACAAATGGCTCTGCGCACAAGATCGCGTGCCCCAGCCCGAGCAATTGGCGCTGGCGCGTGTAAAAATACCGCACTGGCGCGCGCTCAAATTCGAGTTCAGCAAGCTGCTCCTCTTTGCCGGTCTCGCGCAATGCCTGGATAAGGTCATCGTTCAGGTCGAAATGGTTCTCGATGGAGGTTTTGCCCGGCCCGGTGATGAACAGCAGGCGTTTCATACCCACGCGCGTGAGCTCTTCCACCACGTACTGGACCACGGGTTTGCGGCCCACCGGCAGCATTTCTTTTGGCTGGGACTTGGTCGCGGGCAAAAGCCTTGTACCTAGCCCGGCCACAGGTACGACTCCAATAGTGATGTCCATAGTTCCTTTCTTGTTCTGTAGAAATTGGCTGGCCCCGAATACTTTCGGGGCTGGCTGATTATGCTCATCGATGCGGGCCATCCTACTATTTAACGAGCCAAACGGGCAAACCGAATCGAATCGTTCGTCAGCGTTATCCCTGCCGTGACCGGTTGATCCCTCACCGTTTCACGCAAAGCTTGCCACGTATTACGTGGACGCAAAATCGCGGAGAATTGTAGGGCGACCGTCCCGGTCACCGTCGTGCCCCGGTAGGGCTCGACTCCGTAAACGACACGCGAGCAGGCCGCCGGGCGAGCCTACGACGATGTTCCGCCCATCTGAATATGACTCATCGTCTGTGGGGATCATTTCTGCCCATACTTGCCGACCACCCACCGCATCGCAACCTCTGCGCCGAAGATCATCTGACGATCCATGAAGTTGATCCAATCCTGATCCGACATGGTTTGCACCAAAGAGTGAAATTGTTGGGCGAGTTCGTGGAACTCCGCCCTACTCTGATCGATTTGGTTGATCCGATCCTGAACGGTTTGTCCCTTGTCGCTGTAAGGGCTGTTGGGATCCATCGCGCTGAGAGCCATACGTTCGACGGCCAGGCCAACGAGTTGACTGATCAAAGGCTCGCCCGGTGACCCGTTTCCATAACGTTGGGCCAAGTTCACGCCCATCTGCAACGCCGCTTGTGCGGATTCCATGTCGCCTGCTTGGCGGTAGGAATTGGCCAGAGGTATCAAATAATCGCGTACCCCATCCCTTAGCTGTTGAAGATACGGTAGCGGCAGTTGCGACGCGGCAAGCGCTTTGGCCTCGGCCACGGAGTAACCCGCGGCAAGGTAGGCTTCTTCGTCACCTTGAACGCGATCCAGTGTGTAATCCTGAAACTGCGCTTTGCCGTCGGCAGCGATAAGCTCCTGCACGGCTTGATCGGTCTGGTCGGCTTTGGCGTAATCGAGGGCCGAAAGATAATTCACCAGCGCGTTATCCGGGGCTGACTGTTTGAAGGCGTCCAACCACTGGCGCCGTTGCTCAGGTGAAGCGTCCTTTTTGAACACGGCCTCGAAGTCCACTTGTGGGTCATTAGGATACTTCTGCATCGCTTCCTCCAGCAGCGCCGGGTTGCCAGTCGTGCGATATGCAGCCAGGAGGCTTGCCGCATTACGCCGATTCGCTTTGAGGTAAGATTCGACCTGCTCTATAGTCAACTTCAGATCTTTGTCTTTGAATCGGGCAATCAGATTGGTGGACTGCAAATCCTCCGTCGGAAATGCACTTGGCGGAGCGGTGGCCTGCATTGGCGGCGCGGGCAGGCGTGGCGTGGGCGAGCTTCTCGACCGGGCAAGCAGATGTGAAAGACGCTCGTTCCCTGCGGTGAGCTGGGCCAGTCGGTCGACTTGCTGCCGCAGCGACTGATTTTCCTCGCGCAGCTTGACTTGGGCTTGATGTTGAATCACCAGAGGTGTCAGCACGCTCGCCACGATAACGGCGCCGATGATACCGGCTTTGAGTTTTGTCATGGTCATAACCTCCATAATGCCAAGGGCTGTTCCCGTTCCCGCTACCGCGCTTGCCAGTGATGCGCTGGTAAGTGTTGCCGCCAACCCGGCGGGAGCGCCTTGAACGGCGTTCATCGCCAGCACCGTCGAGAGGGCCGCAGCAGTGGTGGTGACGCCCCGGCGGACGAGGGAAGCGCGGAGTTTTTCCAGCGCACGGGCAACACGCTTGCGGGCGGCTTCCTCGTTTGAGCCAAGCGCGTGACCGACTTCCGCCAGACTGCGTTGATCGAAAAAGCGGAGCACCAACGCGTCGCGATCCGCGGGGCCGAGTTCGTCGAGGGCTTCGTCAAGCAGGGGGTGGATCCGTCCCCAATCGGGTGCAGCTTCAGAGTTGAGTGTATTCATCGCCACAGCTTCCTGTTCGCGCGCCCGATGGCGGCGCTCGGTACGGAGTAATTGTGCCGTGGCGTAGCGCGAGGCGCGGTGAAGCCAGCCCGGCAGCACGACGCCCTTCGGTAATGAGCGGGCTTTGCGAGCGAGATCAGTGAAGACAAGTTGCGCCACGTCTTGCGCGAGGTGAGCATCACCGTCGGCCCGCCTGAGGGCCGTGGAATAAACGAGATCCACGTAACGCGCAACGAGTTCGCCAAAGGCGGCTTCAGAACCGTCGGTGACGTAGCGGCGCAGGAGTTGTTGGTCATCCAGCACGTTTCTTCACCTTCCATATTTATACAGCCGCGGGATGGCACAACCGGACAGGAAAAAGTGATGATCGTTCGCGATTCGCGCCCGACGCAGTTCCGCTGTAGCTGCACCTCGGTGAAGCGCAGGTCGACTCTTCAGTCGTCAGTTTATCCGCGACATTGGCAGCGCTGGAGAGGTGATGTTCATGACACCCGCCGCTCTCGCACGATACCTGTGACTGACAGGTGCTGCAAACTTGCGCTGGAGCGGCTAACACTTGTCCGGAAACCCCTTTCTCAAAGCCTGTCATTCTGATCCCGCCTTGGCGGGAGAAACCGCTGCGGGTCGTCTGTAGTGTGACGGCAAATCTCTGGTTTTTCCCGCAGCTTCTCGAACGACTGAGACCCTGCCCCTTCGCGAACTCAGGGCTTCGGCTCACGGCGCTCAGGGTGACAACTGGTAAGAGTTTCCGGATGAGTTCTAATCAAAGAAGCCCGTATCAACCAGCTTCAACTCCAAGTGGCCTAACGATACGCGCCATGCCTGTCAGCATCGGCGACCTGATTCTCGAATACTTTCGGCACTGAAGTTCTACGTCTTGCCGGCCAATCAGTTGTCGGATCAACTGCGGCGACATCACAACCAAAACGAGCGCCACCGCGACTGCGGGACGTTTTTGTTTCCCACAGCGGACAACTTTGTACATTTCGGCGCAGACACTCCTGATATCGGCCTGCCGTAGTGCTGGCAAGCAGGCTGCTCAAAACAAGAATGCGTCGGACTGTTGGCGGTTGTCTGGTGACCAAAGGGGGCAAGTCACCTGAGTTGATTGGCACCATGCGCGTCGACAGCGGAGGAAAATGTGCCGAAGCGACCCCGCAACGTTTTGGCCGATGCAGAACCTCCAAAAGAGAAACCGGAAAAACGGGCATGAAAGGGGAAAGATGATGAAAACTCTAATGGTCAGGGAGATGATCAGCCAGGGCATCTCATCGCACAGACTTCGCGGACTATTGGGCAGCGTCTTGGTGGTGTTGGTGGGAACACCATCAGCCGGGATGGCGCACGGGCAGTTGTTTGTGGCCAATTGGAGTAGTGGCACCATCGGGGAATACACGACATCGGGGGCGACGGTGAATGCGGCCCTCGTTTCGGGGTTGAGTAAGCCTTATGGCCTCGCGTTGGATGGGAACGGACATCTGTTTGTGGCGAATCTTTCGCTTGGCACCATCGGGGAATACACGACATCGGGAACGATGGTGAATGCCGCGCTGGTTTCGGGGTTGAATACCCCGTTGGGGCTTGCGTTGGATCGGAGCGGCTATCTGTTTGTGGTGAATAACGCGAACGGCACGATCGGGGAATACACGACATCGGGGGCCACAGTGAATGCTTCGCTCATTTCGGGGTTGAATTACCCGTTGTCGCTCGCGTTGGATGGGAACGGACATTTGTTTGTGGCGAATGCTGGGAACGGCACGATCGGGGAATACACGACTTCGGGAGCGACAGTGAATGCCTCGCTCATTTCGGGGTTGAGTGGCTTGTGGGGCATAGCCGCGGATGGGGACGGACATCTGTTTGTGTCGAGTGTTGTGAATGACACCATCGGGGAATACACGACCTCGGGGGCAACGGTGAATGCCGCGCTCGTTTCGGGGTTGAGTAAGCCTTATGGCCTCGCGTTGGATGGGGACGGACATCTGTTTGTGGCGAGTGCCTTGAGTGGCACGATCGGGGAATGCACGACCTCGGGAGCGATAGTGGATACCTCGCTCATTTCGGGGTTGATTGGGGGACCTACTTTCATGGCGGTCGAGGCGCCGGAGCCATCGTCGGCGGTTTTGTCGGTGCTTGGGTTGGCCTTGTTGACGTTCCTGCACATGAAGCGCCGGGCGCGGGTCTGAGTCTGGCGCAAGAAAAGAAGCGTTTGGAAGAGGGAGACAGCCGCCGCACGGAGGCGATGGGCGAGGCGATCCGCCACCTGGCAGGTCACCAGCGCGAGAAACTCGTGGTTGTGCTGCAGTCGAATTCGCGTTTTGGGTTGCGGCTGGAGCCGAAGATCGAGTCGGGGCTGCGTCGGCGGACGGGGGCAGGCTGCCACAAAAAGATTGCAACACGGGCAACCTTGTTTAGACTTCGCGCCTCAAAGCTTGAACAAGAAGAGGATGAACCTTTCGAATGATAGTGCGCCGAATATCGCTGCTTGTATTTCTGATTTTTGTCTTCGCAAGTTTTTTCTCCGTTCTGTTTGCTGAGGAGGAGAAGCATGGCCCGATCTTCGCGGTGACGGAGGAGAACGATCTTCTCTCCAACCCGTTCACCGCCGATCATACGGATCGGCATTACACGCAGGGCTTGAAACTCACCTATCTCGGCGGCGACGACGAGATGCCCGGCTGGGCTGCAAAAGTGGCGGACGCGTTGCCGACGGTGGTGATTGATGTCAATGCCCGAAATCTTGGTTATGCCTTCGGCGAGAACATGTACACGCCGGAGAATCTGCTTACGAGGGAATTGATCACCAACGACCGGCCGTACGCCGGCTGGCTGTACGTCGGCGCGCTTCTGCAACGGCGCGGCGTCGCCGGAGACGCGCGGATACCGGTGCTGGAAAGTTGTGAAGTCGATCTGGGCGTTACCGGCAAGCCATCACTGGCCGAGGCGGCGCAGGAGAATTTCCACCGCATTTTTTTCACAACCGACATTCCGAAGGGCTGGCACAATCAGCTTGCCGCCGAGCCCGGTCTGCTCTTGAAATACCAGCGTCTCTGGCGATTGTCCCTCAACGAGCAGACGGCGCGCTATGTGGATTTCATTCCGCACGTCGGCGGAGACCTTGGCAATATCGAAATCTTCGCCAACCTCGGAGCGACCTTGCGCGTCGGCTACAATCTTCCCCAGGACTTCGGCGTGCCGATCAATGATTCGCCCGTCTCGGCCAATGGCGGCACCACGGCGCGCCCGGGGCCGTTTGGGTTCTATCTGTTCGGCGGCGTGGACGGCCGCGCAGTCGCGCACAATCTGTTTCTGGACGGCAACTCGTTTCGAGGCGGCCCGAGCGTGGAGCGGATTCCGTGTGTGGCGGATCTTAGTTGCGGCGGTGCGATTCAAATCGCGCGCCACTACGAGGTGAGCTACACGCGGGTCGTCCGCACGCACGAGTTCGTCGGGCAACAATGCGCCGACATCTTCGGCTCGTTCACCGCAAAGGCGGAGTTTACCTTTTAGCGTAGGAGCGCGGTGTTCGGTTAATGCCAGTGTCCCGTCATCCACACGTAGCCGTGCGGGCGTCTGGCCCAGTGGCCTGGTATCCACACCGCGTAGGGATGCGGCGGCACGAAACACCGCAATCGGCCAACAGTTGCGCGACTCTCCAATCAGCCTTCGACGACCGAGTCAGGCAGTTCGTTGCGCTCCGAACCGCGCTGCGGAAAGTGCTCCGCCAACAGTTTGCCGGCCGTGTGGATTCCGTGAACGATGCCGTCGGCGAACTTCCCCCGCTTGAACAGTGCGCCCATGTCGGAGGCGACTTGTTCCCAAAATGCGTCGCCGCATTTCGCGTGGACACCCTCGTCGCCGACGATGAAAAAGTTCTGCGATTCGGGCGCGACAAAAATCAGGACGGCGTTGCGGTGTTTGGTCTTGTGCATACCCAACTTCAGGAAGTGGTGGATGGCCGCATGCCGAACATCCCTCACCTTGTGGTGGCTCACGTAAACCCGAATCTCGCCCGACGTGTATTTCTCGGCATCGACAATCGCCGCCACCATCCGGTCGTGATCGATCTGACTGAAGAACGTTTTCGTTTTCATCGCCTACCAGCTTCCTCCAGCGCCGCCGCCGCCGAAACTGCCGCCACCTCCTGAGAAGCCACCCGAAAATCCTCCACCGCCGGAGAACCCGCCGCCACCACCACCGCCGAAGTAAATGAACGGCCCGGTTCCGTAGCGAACCGATCTTCCTCCGCGTGTATAGACCGTCCCGGAGGCCAAAAGGAACCTGTAATAAGTCCAGCCAATCAATCCAAGCAGAAGGAAAACGATGATTGGAACCATCGGCAAACCTTGATGGCGCTTTTCCTCTGCGACGGTGCGGCCCGTTCCTTTGTATTCACCTTGCGTCGCCTGAAGAATCGCTGTCACACCCGTCCGCAGTCCGCCGTCGTAGTCACCCCTTTGAAAGTACGGCTTGATCTCGTTCTCGATGATGCGCTTGGCCAACGCGTCGGGCAAAGCGCCTTCCAAACCGTAGCCGACCTGCAGATACATCTTCCGATCCTGAATGAACACAAACAAGACCGCGCCGTTGTTCCTGCCCTTTTGCCCCACGCCCCACGATTGCGCGACGCGGATGGTGTAATCCTCGATCGAAGAATCCGACTGCATTTTCGGAAAGACGGCGACGACAACCTGGATGGAAGCCTGTCGCTCGAACTGCTCCAGCTTTTGGTTCAATTCAGCGACCGTGGCCGGTGAGACGACGTGCGCGTCATCGTTGAAGTACGCTTTGGGAGCCGGCGGAATGACTTCCGCCGCCCACGCCGAGAGTGCGCCCATCAGCGCGAGAAACACCCAGAGCGATTTTGTTTTCATCGCTGGAAGAATCTACTTGGCTGGTGTGCCTTGAAAGTTGAACTCGACCTTCGGCGGCTTCTCCGCGCCGGCCGTAGCCGTGAAATAGGGCTTCTCTTTGAACCCGAACGCGCCGGCGTAAGCCAGCGTCGGAAAACGCTTGATGGCCGTGTTGTATTTCTGCACAACGTCGTTGTAGCGTCCGCGCTCCACGGAGATGCGGTTTTCCGTTCCTTCCAGTTGCGCCTGAAGCTCGAGGAAACTGGAATTGGCTTTCAGTTCGGGGTAACGTTCCACCACCACCAGCAACCGCGAAAGCGCCGAACTCAACTGCCCCTGCGCTTTTTCGAACTCGGCAAACTTGGCAGGGTCGTTCGGCGCCCCGCTGGCGTCCACCTTGCCCACCGAAGCGCGCGCCTGCGTGATTTCCACCAGCGTCGATTTCTCGAAGTTTGCCGCGCCTGAAACGGTGGCGACGAGGTTGGGGACCAAATCGGCGCGCCGCTGATAAACGTTCTGCACCTGCGCCCACTGTTTCTCCACTTCCTGCTGCAGGCTGACGAGACGGTTGTAGCCGCAGCCCTGGACCAACGTTATCATTACGAGCATTCCGACAATCATCCGTGTCCGCATGGTTACCTCACTGGGTTGACTGATGCGCGCAAGCATAGCGGGTTTCGGACGCTTTTCAATCTAACTCCGATGCCGCCTCCACTCCTCCTTGTGACCGAAACCGAGGCGATTGTCGATCAAGCGCATCCACTCAGGCTCGATGCACCACATCGCGGTCTTCGCCAACTCCGCCGTCAACGTCGCATTGCCTTGCAGCAAGAAGGGAAAACGCGCTGTGTAAATCTCCCATGCTCGTCGTCGTTGCTCACCCGCCAGTTGCCAACACCGACCGCGAAACTGGACACCCGTTATTTCGTGCCATTGTTGGCGATCAAGTTGAATGGCACCAGCCACCGTGCCATTGGCAAGCATCGCCTGACCGTGATGGGTTGCCGGATCGGTCACCACATAGAAACGCAAATCCTCATCCACAGCGTAGAAAAGCGCAGCGGCATAAGGGCTTCCATCGCCATCCACGACTGCAAGTGTGAGTACTTTGTGCTCGCGAAGAAACGTTAACAGGCGCTCTTTCACTCGATCCACTTGGGCATATCCTACTCAATTGGCCAAGAAATAGCGATTTCCAAGCCTCTGCGAGGGTTTATTGAACCCAAAACGCCTCCACTGCATCTAATCCTGTGATGGTCGAAGCGAGAACGATAGTTCATCGCCGGCAAACTCATCAGCGAGGCAACGCAAGCCATGGTCATAGACCGAGAACACGAAAGCGGCAACGCCATACAACTTTATTTGCGCGAGATCGGGCAAACACCGCTGTTGACTCCCGAAGAAGAGATCAACCTTGCGGCGCGGGTCAAACGCGGCGACAAGAGAGCGCGCGCCCGGATGATCAAGGCCAACCTGCGTCTCGTGGTCAAGATTTCCCACGACTACGAGAATCTCGGGTTGCCTCTGCTCGACCTCATCAGCGAAGGCAACATCGGTCTGATGAAGGCTGTCGAGCGCTTTGACCCGAAGAAGGGTGCGAAGCTGTCGACCTATGCGGCTTGGTGGATCAAGCAATCCATCCGGCGCGCGTTGTCGAACCAATCCAAGACGATTCGTCTGCCCGTCCATGTGGTTGACAAGATGCAGAAGATGAACCGCCTCAGCCTCACGCTGTTCGAGAAACTCGGACGCGAGCCTACCGATGCGGAATTGGCGGACAGGCTCGACATCACGCCTGCCAGGGTTGCTCATCTTCGCACGATCGGCATTCGCCCCGCCAGCCTCGACGCCGCGATCGGTGACGACGGCGAGAACCGCTTCAGCGATATTATCGAAGACACCGAGGCGATGACGCCGTTTGAATTACTCAAGGCCAAGACAATGCGGCAGGGAATACGCCAACAACTGCAGCACCTTAGCCCGCGCGAAGCCAAAATCCTCACGCTGCGGTACGGGTTGAACGGTCAAGAACCGCAAACTCTCGATGTCGTCGGCAGGAAGTTCAAGATCACCCGCGAACGAGTGCGCCAGATCCAGGAGATTGCATTGACCAAATTGCGCCGTCTCGTCGAGAAACAGGATCGTCCCGCTCTGATCCATCAATCCTGATCTTCGAGCGCCACCGCGCCCTGCCGTACGCTTTCCACGTCGTGTTCTCGGGCATGTAACCGATGTGGCGGCGCACCTCCAGCAAGTCTTCAAACACATCCAGCCCCGCCACCTCGGCGCGTCCCGACGACGCGGGAATGAATCCCGTCAGGATGCGCATCGTCGTGCTCTTGCCCGCGCCGTCCATCTTTTTCGTGCTTGTCAGCGCCGGCTCCGTTTGCTAGCATTTCGCGCGTAAACGGAGAAGCGCTCATGGCGACATCTTTGGCCAACCGCAACAGACCCGCACAAATGGCGTCTTCTTTTGCGCCATCCCGCAGTCTGGCCATATTCGGCGACAGAAGAATGTACCTCACGCAAAAAACCCAAGCGCTCCTTCTCACAGCCGCTGGGTGCGTTCTGGCGATTGTGATCACGCTCGGTATTCTCAAGCTCGTTGATCCAACATCGGCACACAACCTGGTAATTGGCAAGACACCCGTGGACACCGCATTGATTGCATTTGTGCTCACTCGGTTACTCCTCATTGCAGCGTATATTCTCTTTGTCATCCTGGGATTCCGCACGCACTGGGGATGGGGACTGGCCAACCTTCTCCTGCCCGTCACCGCTTTGTACTTTTCGTTAGCTCATCCAAGGACGGCCAAGATCCCGGCGGTGTTCTGCATTTTTGGATTCACTGCCCTGCTGGTCACAATGCTTTGGGTCAACCCCAGATAAGGGACACATCGAACCATTCTAATCGTATCGCGAATCTCCGGCCCGGCCCGAAAACCGCACTTGTGATTGTAGGGGGCGATGCTCCTTCTGTTCGGGCGAATCCGCGATCTGCGAGGCGTGAGAGCAGTTCGGCAAGGTCAGAATCATCGATTGGCTCTTTTCCAAGCACACTCACCAAATATTGATCAACCGGCATGCCGGCATGTGCTTCCGCTATTTCTCCCAAGAGGCTGTGTAAGACCAGAAGACTGGCGACATCGTCCTGAGCCGCAAAGTCGTCAGTGATCAAGCGAATCGCTGGCTGCACGACCTGATAGTCGAGGTATTTGGCAATCGCGACTTTGAGCTCGGAGAGCAACTGATCGTATTGAGTCATTTCCTGTCGGCTAACAATTCAAAGTGAGCTACCGCTAGCCGCGTAGCGGGTCGCCAGTTCGCTCAACTAACTTAGGCTGTGGTTTTTTCCAACTCTCTCTGGAGTACACCCATAAGCTCGGTTGGCGACGACGTTATTGACGTCACGCCCAGCGCCTTAGCTTCAGAGGCGTGCTCCCGTGCCCCGCGTGAACTGCAGAATATGATAAACGGTATGTCGGGGCTCTGAGCCCGAATTTTCTTGAGCAGATCCAAACCCGCCGTGGGTTTATACGAATCTTCCTCTGTGCGACCCATGTCAGAGATTACGAGGCCGTATTGCCCTCGATCGAATTGCTTTAGGCCTTCAGACGTCGATAGCGCCAAGTCAATAGTAAAGCCCTTGTCGGAGAGTTGTTGCACAAAGTAGCTGTTGTTCTTTGGCTGGTCGTCTACCCAAAGGATTGGCGCTCGCTGTGTTGCGCGTCTTGGCGGCGACTCTGGAGGTGCCACGACAGGTTGAGCACCGACTCCGATCTTTTTCTGAATCTCTAACACTTGGGACTGAAGGTCAGCGATCAAAGTACGCTGCTGCGCGTTAGCTTCTTCCATGGTTAGTTCTTGACCGCCAATCTTTAGGGTAAACTTCCGTGATTTCGCGGATTCTATAAGTGCGGCAACGGCGGGTTTGAATAGAAAAACTAACAAAATGACGATACAAGGCCATAGCAGCGCCGCAATCCCCTCGAGTACTTTGGCAGAATCCGTCATTCTTCCTCCTTTAACAGCCTAACGTAGAAAGCTGAGCCACCCGCCGACTCGCGACGTGAACCGCGACAGCGGAACTGCAAGCGCCAACGGCGGTTGGCTCCGGCGACTTGTTAGGCGACGTCACACTCATTTTTTATCTCAGTTTTGCGTATTAGACTCGGCCATTATCTTCCAGGAGATGCCAAAGCGATCAATTACGATTCCGTATCGCTCAGCGAAAAATGTTTTCAGCAAAGGGATTTGGATCTGACCACCATCGCTGAGAGCCGCGAAGAACCGTTCGGCTTTCTCCGGAGTTTCAACTCGGAGAGCAAGCGAGAAGCCTGCAAATGTTGTTTCGGTTGGCGACTTCTCGCAACCGCAGTCTGACGCCATGACCTCAGTGGAACCGATGCGGAATGTTGCGTAAAATATTTTCTCCTCCATTCCTGACCTCAATTGGGAATGGTCTGGACAGTCGCGAAACCGCATCATGAAGAGAGTCTCAGCTTCAATCGTCCTGCAATAAAACTTGACCGCTTCTTCAGTGCGCCCGTAGAAATTTAGCGTGGTTTGAACGTTCATGAATTGTCTTATGCGTTAAGTCGCCTAACATTGTAGTGAGCTGCGATTTCGCAGCCTAGTATCCGAAGCCGAATCGTGGCTTGCCTTCGCGCAGTTCACTGCTCACCAACTTCCTCTGGCACACGATGGGCGATTCCCACAGGAAAGTAAAGACAGAAGCAAACCCCGAATCCTTCGTCGGGGTAAAGAATGCCTTGGTGTCCGTCGGTCGATCAGATCACCGTGCCTGCAACGTGACGCCGGTGGTTTGCGCGACGGTGAAGCCGGCGCGTTGTTCGGCAACGAAGACCGCCATGCTGACCATGTCGCCGGACTTGATGCCGGCCAGTTGCTCGGCCAGTTGATCCATCGACTGAAATTCCTCGCCGCCGACGTGCGTGATGACGATGCCACGGCGGAACCCGGCCCCGGCGGCGGGGCTGCCCTTCTCCACATCGGAAACCAGCACGCCTTGCATGGCGGGAATCCCCAGCGCGTCCGCCAACTCACGGGTGAGCGGCTGGATCTGCAACCCGAATCTCTTCCACATAAGATCGGTCGCCGACAACTTCGGGAGCGCGGCCAGCGTCACCATGAATTCGTGCACGCTACCACCACGTTCGACGGCGAATCGCGCGGTGTCGCCGGCTTTCTTGTGGAGGAAATGCCGCAGCATCGGCAGCACGGCGGAGTACTTCACATTGTCCACCGCCACGACCTTATCGTTCACGGCCAACCCGGCTTTCGCGGCGGGACTGTCCGCTTGCACGTCGGCAATCAACACGTTCCCGCGTTCGCGCTGGAATTGCAGTCCCAGCCACAGGCGCGCGCGTTTCTCGGGCGAGAACCACATCGCCAACATGTTCGCCACGCGCCGGGCGGGAATGGCGAACCCGATCCCTTGCGCTTGCGAAAGAATGGCCATGTTGATGCCGACAAGCTGCGCGCGGGTGTTCACAAGCGGGCCGCCCGAATTGCCGGGATTGATCGCCGCGTCCGTCTGCAAAATGTCCTCGAACGTCACATCGCCGGCGTCGTACCGGCGGTTCTTGGCGCTGATGATGCCCTTGGTAACGGTGTGATCCAGCCCGAACGGATTTCCGATGGCGATGACCGTCTCGCCCAGCAACGGTTCCTGATCGCTGGCGATCTCGACGTACGGCAACGGTTTCTTGGCGTCAATCTTCAGCAGGGCCAGATCGTTCTTTTCGTCGCCGCTGACGCAACGGGCTTGATATTGGGAGCCGTCACTGAGCACGACGTTGATTTTGTCGGCGCGCTGGATGACGTGATAGTTCGTGACGATCCAGCCGTCCTCGTCAACAATCACACCCGAACCGAGGCTCTGACCGGTTTCGCCCTCGGGCCGGCTGGGTTGACCGAAGAATTGTCGCCACAAGTCCTCAAACGGATCCCGATACTGGCGCCGCACCGGCCGCTCGGTGCTGATGTTGACGACGGCGGGCACGACTTTCTGAACGGCGAGCACGACGGGATCGCGCGCCGGGTCGGGCGCAGATTCCTCTTCAGGAATCATCACCACGGCCGGGGAAACGGAGAGCAGCGAAGATATAACCACCGCAAAAAAACGAATTCGCACTTTCATGAAGTGCTTAGTATATTGCACGGCAGAGGCAGGATGCAAGCGATGCTAACCACCCGCTACGGTCAGTTGCGCAACCAGCTTATGCGCCGGTCGTTCCCCACCGTGTTCGCGCCCGCCGTGCTGCGCGACGCCGACAGCAATTACGTTCTGATCCCGATCACCGAGCGGCTCGCCCAATGCATCTGGTACGACCAACGGATTCAAACCGATCAACTTCGCACCACCGATGGCCGCGCGGTGCGCGTCGTGTTTCCCGGCTGGTGGAACCTGGAAGCGGGCCCGGATTTCCGCCACGCCACAGTGAAAATCGGCGACGAACCAGAGTGCACGGGCGACATCGAGATTCACCTGCGCGCTGAAGACTGGCGCCATCACGGGCACCAACACGATGCGCTTTACAACGACGTCATCCTCCATGTCGTTCTCTGGGAAGCAGGCAGTCACACCCACACCCTGACGCGCGCCGGCGAGACGCTGCCGCAACTGGTGCTGCAACACCACTTCGCCGCCCCGCTGGAAACGCTTTACGACGAAATCGATCTGGACGCTTATCCTTACGGCGCCGGCCAACACGGCAACAGTTGTGCCGATGTGGTGACCAGGTTGTCGGAGTCGGCCATCGGTGCGTTACTTGACGCCGCCGGTGACGAACGCTTTGCCATCAAAACGCGGAAGTTTTCGCGCTGGATTCACCGCGTCGGCGCGGAACAAGCGTTTTACGAAGGCTGGATGGAGGCGCTCGGCTACAAGGCCAACAAGGCCGCCTTCCGCTTGCTCGCGCAACGCGTGCCGCTGGCGGAGTTGAGCGAGATGATCTGTAGGAGCGCCAACCCATCGCGCCTGGAAAGGCGCTCCCACGGCAGGGATTTGGCCGCAATCCTTTTCGGCGTGGCGAATTTTCTGCCAACCGCTGCGCCGACCACCCGCGATGCCGCCAGCAAGCAATACGTCAAACGGCTCTGGAGCACGTGGTGGAAACTGCGGCCCGAGTTCGAAGAGAGGATCCTGTCCGCCACCGCGTGGAAACTTCACGGCATTCGTCCGGCCAATCACCCGCACCGTCGGCTCGGCGCCGCCATCGCGTTGCTGAGGAAACACCAGAACCTGCTGGAGAAAGTCACGGGCGCAATCGAGAGCGATGGCGATCCGGCGAAATTGTTCCTGCAAGTGCGCGATGCGTATTGGAGTCGTCACTTCACGCTTGGCGGCAAAACACAGCCGCGCGAAGTGGAACTCATCGGCGAGAGCCGCGCACAGGAGATTGTCGCCAACGTCGTGCTCCCCTTCGTCGCCGCGCTGGCGGAAAACGAAGACGATCATAAGCTTCACGACAGGGTCGAGGCTCGCTATGCCGCGCTGCGATCCATGCCAGGCAACAGCCTCCTGCGGCTGGCGGTTCACCAACTCTTCGACGGCACGTCCACGATGCTGCCGTTTATCAACACCGCCCGCCGCCAGCAAGGCCTGACGCAGATCTTTCAGGACTTCTGCCTCAACGACAAATCCGCCTGCCACCAATGCCAGTTTCCGGAACTCGCCAAACGGTGGGCAACCTAGGTCCGCTCACTGTAAGATAGGCGTCTCGCCTGTCCCGTGTGTTCCGGTGATTGCTTGGACAGGTGGGACGCCTGTCCTACGATTGCGCCGTTTCACTTCGGCGGGTTCTTCATCTCCTTGAACACGAGAGAGGCGGAGTTGAGGCAGTAGCGCAGACCGGTTGGCGCGGGGCCGTCGTCGAATACATGCCCGAGGTGGGCACCGCAAAGCGCGCACAAGACCTCCGTGCGTCGCATTCCGTGGCTGAGGTCAAGCTGCGTCACCACGTTCTCCGCAGCCACCGGCTTGAAAAAGCTCGGCCAACCGGTGCCCGAATCGAATTTCGCCGTGGACGTAAACAGCGGCAGCCCGCAACAAACGCACACATAAACGCCGGTCTTGTGGTTGTCATAGAACGCGCCGCAGAACGCTGGTTCGGTCCCCTTGCCACGAGCGATGGCGTATTGTTCGGCGGTGAGTCGCTGGCGCCATTCGGCGTCGGTCTTGACGACCCTCGGCACGCGCGTATTGGGCAGGAGTTCGCCGCCGTTGTTGAGGAAACAAACTTCAACCTCTGTAGTTTGACCTGTCTTCATGGAATTTCCAGAGACTCCGCTTTGCTCGCCTGTGCTGGCCGACAACGGCGCCCGCAGGCCGACGCCTCCTAACAACAAACAGCCCGTGATCAGAATGAGCGACAGAGCTTCCTTTTTCGTCATACCCGATCTCGTCCTTCTGTCAAACCTCGTTTGCATAGATGACGTTGTAGGCCGACTCTGTGAGTCGGCCTCCGTCCCCAGGGGCATCGTGGAACGCCGCTTCGCAGAAGCGGCCTACAACAACCCTTCAAATGAACCATGACACACCTACTATTCCTTCAAGTGCAGTTTCCGCAACTTCGGGGCAATGACGATCTGGCAGTACGGGTTGCGGTCCTTGTTCAGTCGGTAATAATCCTGATGATAGCCCTCCGCCGGATAAAACTCGCCCGCCTTGGTGATCTCCGTGACGATAGGCTTGGTAAACTCCTTGGCAGCCTCGGCTTTCGATTTCTCGGCCACCGCCTTCTGCGCGTCCGTGTAGTAGAAAATCGCGGAGCGATACTGCGTGCCGGCGTCGTTCCCTTGCTGATTGAGCGAAGTCGGATCGTGAATCTCCCAGAAAACATCGAGTATCTTTTCGAGCGCGATCTGTTTGGGATTATAAACCACCCGCGCAACCTCCGCGTGCCCCGTGTCGCCGGTGCAGACCATCTCGTATGTGGGATTCTTGACGTGTCCGCCCATGTAGCCGGGAGTGACGGAAAGGACGCCGGGAATTTGCTGGAACACCGCCTCCGTGCACCAGAAACAACCGGCACCGAGCACGATGACTTCCGCGCCTTCAGGAACGGGTTTCACAGACGCCATTTGATTTGTTTCCACAGCGTCCGCCGTCAGACCAATCCACGCGCAGCAACCAAGAACGACCACGGCCAAAATTTCCACGCCAATTCCAGCAAACGGCTTCACGCTTCTTTGGATGGTGGAAAGCCGGGAAACGTTTCAATGGCACGCCCGCACCGGGGGTTTCACTTACCCGAGCTTACCGGGGATTGAGCCTCTTTCGCTGATTGGGGCGGCGGAATATCGTGCAACTGCTTCTTCAGTTCTTTCTCGCCAGCCGGCGTGAACGCGCGAATCTGGCGGTCTTTGATGCGCGCATTCGCTGTCTTGACCTCGGCTTCCCGGTGCATCTGGCCGGAGACGGCGGCACGTTTGGCGGTAAAATTCTGCTGCGGCAGCGCCTTCATTTGAACGTCTGAAAGACTCAGCGACCTCAGTTCCACGTCCGACAAGTTCACGCCGTTGAAGTGCGCATTCTTGTCGGACAACAATGAACGAGTGGTCTGCCGCATTCCTGTAGAGATCGTCCCGAGATTCACATTACCGAGATCGATGATCTTGTTGTTGATGTCGTCCGCCCGTTTGCCGGGATCGATCGGTTTGATGATCTGCGCGGCGGCGCTGACGGAGAACGCCGCGACGAGAACCGCACCATAAAGTAAATGCTTCATATCCGACTCCGCTGTCGCTGCGCTTCTGCGAAGCGCAGCCGCCTCGACCGCTGATAACCGCAGGCGCTTCGCAGAAGCGCCACTACAACGGTCTGCCGTGGTTGGTGCGGACGAGAGGAGTTGAACCTCCACGACCTTGCGGTCACAGCCTCCTGAGGGCTGCGCGTCTGCCAGTTCCGCCACGTCCGCGCAACTTTGGCGTCGGCAATATAGCCAGCCGCTCCACGCATGGCAACGGGAAACCGCCACCGCCACCGCTCTTTCAGTTGATTCTGCCAGACTTGCCCGCACTCTGCGCCAGCTTGTACCGGATCTTCACGCCGCGCGGATTGTCGGTGAAGCCGACGATCTGCAGGATCCCCCGACTGCCCCGGTTGCCCGCATACGTCTTGAACAAGAAGGTCGATGGTGGATTGGTGGTCGTGATGGTTTTGTCGCCGGGCTCCTGACCGTTGAGAACGCTGTTGGTCGCGAGGGCTGCAGGAGTGATCGTGTCGAATTCCACGTTGTCGATGGGAACTGTGACTGACTGGAAAACGGTCAGGGAATCTCCACTCGCGTCGCTCAACGCGTCCACGCTGTGGCCCAGGGCATTCAGCGCGCTCAACAAGGACTCACTCACGGCATTCTTGTTCCAAGGCACCGGCATGTCGATAGGTTTGCCTGATTCAAAAATGATAAAATTGCCGTGCGCGTCATCGTCCGGGTCGTTCAGTACCCGCTCGATCACCGGGCCGAAAGTGAGTGCGTTTGTGGCCGGGGACAGGGCGCCTGCCGAAGATGTCTTCTTTAACACATAATAGTAGGGCTTCATCCCCGAAATCGTGTAATCCCCGCTTTTCCATTCGAACAACATGTAAAGCTTCCCGTTGATCTCCCGGATTTCGTAATGGCTTGCGGTCTTGTCTCCGTGATGAATCACTACGCCTTTGGTCCAGGTCATCCACGGCTGCGGCATTTTGCCATTCTCCAGAAACGTCAACCCTTTGAGAAAAAGCTTATTGCCCGCTGGGTTGGGTTTGTCCGGATTGAAGTCGGAGGCATGGACGACAAAGTCCACGCTCTCCCAGTCTCCCACGACTTGCGGGTCATTGACGAAGGGAAGATCAATGTTGTCCTGGCTCCCGACGGTCACGGTGAATTGCGTCCCGGCCAGCGCGCCCTGCCATTGGCCGCTGCCGATGTATTTCATGATGAACTCGCCATTGGTGCCCGGAGTTGTGCCGTCGGCTCCCTTGAAGTTCTGCAGCCCGCGATAGCTGACCTTGAAAGGCGTGGCGCTGTCCCGGAGGATGGCAACCGACACCTGCAAGTCGTCATAAGTAGCGCCGGCTTCCCGCAACTGGCGTCCGACCTCGTGTTGGATGGTTTGTGCGATCACACGGCCCGGCCACTGTTTCAAGTGCGCCAGTTCACGAACTTGGATCTTGAAGGCGGTGCTGTTGACGACCAGGGCCATGACCAGCCAGATGGCCAGGTTGATGCTGCCGACAACGACCGCCTGTTTGCCGGTCCGGGTCTTGCGCGCCCGGATGCCCAGAGTGACGCCGGACAGTGCCACCACCAGAACTGACAAGACGAGGGCTGCCGGTGGTTGAGGAAAGTAACAGAAGGCCGTGATTCCCAAAATTCCGCTCAAGCCCGCGAGAGACAGCGCGACATAAGCCAGCGGGGTCTTGTCAGGTTCGCTCTGCGCCCGCGCAGACGGCTGATTTGAGCTGCCTGCAATCGTCTCCACCTCTGTTTTCAGAACGCTGGCCTGCTGGTAGCGACGCCCGGGTTCCTTCTCCAGCGCACGCAAGACAACCTCGTCCAGCCGCACGTCGATCCGCACTTTCCGCGACGGCGGCTCGATCCGCCGGGCCGGCAATTCGCCGGTGAGCATTTGATAGAACACCACGCCCAGCGAATAGATGTCGGCCCGGTGATCAACCTCCTGCGGTTGCTGCACCTGTTCCGGCGCCATATACTGGGGCGTGCCGATCACTTGCCCGGCTTCTGTCGTCGCCGGCGATACTGGCACGACTATCCCGGTTGCGGTCGTTTCCGGCGCGTCTCCTCCGACGAGCTTGGCCAGCCCAAAGTCGGCGACCTTCACGCGCCCAGCGCGGTCGAGCAGGATGTTTTCCGGTTTAATGTCGCGGTGGACGATGCTGTGATCGTGGGCGTACTGGAGCGCATCACAGATCTGCGGCACAATCGCCAGCGCTTCGCGCGGTGCAATACGTCCTGCGTTGAGAAGTTGGCGGAGGCTCACTCCATCCACAAACTCCATGAGGAAATAGAACAGCCCATCGGTCCGTCCGAATTCATAGAGCGTGACGATGTTGGGATGATTGAGCTTCGCCAGCGCCTTGGCCTCGCGGACGAAGCGCTCGGCGAACGCGGCGTCATGGCCGATGCCGGGCGGAAGAATCTTGAGTGCGACGACACGATCCAATTGTTTTTGCCGGGCTTTATAGACCGCGCCCATGCCGCCGCGTCCTAGCAATTCGAGAATCTCCAGTTGCGGGAAAAAGCGGGCCAATTCTGCAGGCGTGGGCGGAACGGTCGCCGCGTCGGGTGCATCGCCCGGAATACTTGTTGCGCCGCTGCCGAGGCCGGCCTTAAGCATGCAATCCGGGCACAGCCCCATCAAGGCATCCGGCAATACCGGTTTCCCACACTGTGGACACTTGTTTTCTGTCGGCATATCGTCCCTCCACCTGTTTACAGAGGGAATCCGGGCGGAATGTTACAGGGCAAATCGGCTGCTGCTCAACTGGAAAGAATCCGACGGAGCGACTGGAGTTCGTCGGCGATTTCGTTTTCGGTGGTTACGGTGTGGGAAATCTCTTCGCGCAGCAGTTTCCGGTAACGCCGCCGCAGCCGGTGCACCGCCACGCGTACCGCCTCATCGCTCAGACCGAGCCGCGTTGCCAATTCGACATACGGCACCGCGCTCTTCTCGCCGGTGATGGCGAACCGCAGTTGCATGAACAATCCGCCTTTGCCGTCCGCCTCATACTCGCTACGCAACCTTTGGACGACCGTTTCCAACAAAGTCATCGCCCATTGCCTCTCGAACAACCGCTCGGGCGTCATCGTGTCGGCCGGTTCCCGGCCGTAACGCGTCTCGGCAGCGTGCGAGTCGAGCGAGATCGTCTGCTGCATACCGCGTTTCTTGGCGAAAGCGCGATCGCGCGCGTCAGCAAGGTAATGATTCATGGCCGCCAGCAGGAACGCGCGGAACTTTCCCTTCTCGCGCCGCACGTCGCCCAGCGATTCGAGTTCCAGAAGCCGCGCGAAGAACCCCTGCGTCAGGTCCTCAGCATCAGCCGCGCTGCAACCGCGCCGCCGCACATAGGCGTAGAGTGGGTACCAATACGTCTGGCAGAGTGTTTCGAGTGCGGCACGGGCGCGCGTGGTATCGCTGCGCCCCGCCGTCAGCACCACCGACCAATGCGTGGTGACGAACACAGGCCGCCGAACCGGTTCGTTCCTTGCCGAACCTGTTTCCGATGACCCAGCTTGTGCGGAAGTGTTCATCTGTGTGTGCAGCTCGACCGGTTGGGGGCTGCACTCCTATTTCGCAGTCGTGTTTCGTCGAAAGCTGATGCTGCCGTTGACGGCGCTGGCCTTGACGCGGGCGCCGCCGTTGCCGAGCGTGCCTTTCAAAGTGCTGCCGATAGGGAACTCTTTCTTCACCGCCAATGAAGAATAGTCGCTGGTGATGCTGCCGTTGACCGCAGTGGCAGAGACTTCTGCGTCCGCCGCCGCTGGCAAGGTTACCTCAATTCGGCCGTTGACCGTGTCGAGCGACACTGATTGGCCGCCGCCCAGCGAACCCAACTCCGCGGCAACCCTGCCGTTGACAGTCGAAAGCTTCAAGTTACCCGCTGCGCCCTTTGTCTGAACCTCGCCGTTCACCGTGGTTGCCTCGACGTCACCATCGACGCGCTCGATCACGATTTTCCCATTGACGCTTGTTATTTTCTCGAGCCGCGCGCGCTGCGGGACTTGGACCGTGTAATCAACGCTCACGTTATCCCTTCTCCACCAAAACCAGAACCCGCTCCCGGGTTGCCGGGTGTGAATGGCGATGCGACCGGAGCGGGCCTCGACCTCGATCTGCACCGCTTCGACGCTTTCCCGGGTTCTGCCGCGCTTGACGGCCTTGATGACCACCTCGTCGCGGTTCCAGCCAATGATCTCGATCCGGCCATTGACGTTGTCTAGGCTGAGATGGCCATCGGCAGCAAGCGGGAGCGTCTGGTTGAAATCCTGGCGAACCTCGTCCTTTGTCAGGAAGTCGCCCAGAATACCGATCCAGCGTGCATACAACTCGCCAAGCTTCCCTTGAACTTCCTGCTCCGGGGGCAATTCCGCGCTTGTCGTCGCTGGGCTGCTGTTGGTCGGCTGCAACTGGAAATCCATGCGTATTTCCCGCGCGCGACCGAAGGGTTCGGTCACGAGTGCGGCCGGCTTGGTTTCATAACCGGCAGCCGAGGCGGCGATTGTGTGCTCTTCATTCCAGGTTCTCAATTCGTAACGGCCACTTCCGTCGGCCCATGCCTGTTGTGGCGCTTTGTTCGCACCCGCACCGTAGCGGTTGTCGGACACGCAAGCTCCAACGATGGGCTGACCGGTGGCGGCATCGGTGACGATACCGGTCACGGTCACGTTGGTCCCTCCGCCGACCGAACGCCACGCGAACATAATAATCATCAATCCGATGATGATCACACCCACGGTTACTGCCGCTCCCAAAAGCCACGGCCAGATTCTTGCCGGGGTTGACGGCGGACCAGTCACGGGGCCGACGGCGGTTTGCGATTCGCCGGTTGTCGGGTGGAGCCAGTGGGTGATTCTTCTCCCCTGGCCATCCGTGAATGCCTTGCAGAGGATTAAAATCCAGTCAATCGTGGCCCAGATTCCACAACCACCAAAAGTGCACAATTGCAGGATCGCGGTTCCGGTTTTTCCGACGTAAAACCGGTGCGCGCCGAACACTCCGAAAAAGAAGGCCAGCAGAAACGCCGGAAGAATGGTCTTATCGCTCGTTGCTTTGCGAGCCGTGATTGGAAATGACGGCGGCACGGCACCGGCCTTTGCTGCAAAGCCCGCCGGCGGCGGCAACGTTGCCGTAATCGTCTCCACGTCCGTCTTCACCTGACTTGCCTGCTGATAGCGGCGCTCCGGTTCCTTCTCCAATGCGCGCAGGACGACTTCGTCGAGGCGCACGTCGATCTGCATCCCGCGCACGCAGGATGACGGTGGCGCGAACCGGCCCATCGGCAGTTCGCCGGTCAGCATCTGGTAGAACACCACGCCCAGCGAGTAGATGTCCGCGCGATGATCCACGTCCTGTGGATGCTCCACTTGCTCCGGCGCCATGTACTGCGGCGTGCCCATCACTTCACCGGTGCCGGTGATCGTCAGGTCTTTCGCCCCGCGGCCCATCAGTTTGGCCAGCCCGAAATCGGCGATCTTCACTGCGCCGTTCTTGTCGAGCAGGATGTTCTCGGGCTTGATGTCGCGGTGGACGATGCCTTTGTCGTGCGCATACTGCAGCGCGTCGCAGATCTGGGGCACAATCGCCAGCGCCTCTTTCGGCGTGATCTTCGCCGTGTTCAGCAATTGCCGCAGATTCGCCCCGTCCACGAACTCCATGACAAAGTAGAATAGTCCGTCGGCTTGACCAAAGTCGTGAACCGTCACGATGTTCGGATGGTTGAGATAAGCCAGCGCCCGCGCTTCGCGCGCGAACCGCTCGGCAAAGGCTGGGTCGCGGCTGACGGATGCCGGCAGGATCTTCAACGCCACCGGCCGGTCGAGCCGTTTCTGGCGGGCCTTGTACACCACACCCATGCCGCCGCGACCGATCAGTTCCAGAATCTCCAACTCCGGGAGATACCGCGCCAGTTCCGCCGGTGTCGGCGGCACATAACCGGGGGTTGGCGACGCGGCTCCGGCCTCGCCTGCCCCGCCTTGGGTTTCCAGTCCGCGCTTCAACAAACAGGCCGGACACAGCCCCTGGGGCGCGTCAGGGGCCAATGACGTTCCGCATTGTGGGCACTGGCGCGGAGGAGATGCAGGGGGCGTTGTATGCATCACCGGTGGGGGCACGACCATCGGCGGCGGAGCCTTTGGCATTTCACCGGACTTGCGCATGAGTCTTCCGCGCGTGGCCAGAGTGAAGGCCACGACCAACGCCAGGATAACGGGAATCGCCCGCCCTTGGCCCGTGAGAAGGCAAAACACCAGCGCGCCCACCAGGGATGCCCAGACGACCACCGTGATTCTGCCGGAATCAGCAAACGCACCGGCCACGGTCTCGAGGCGCCCGCTCGGCACTTCGGTCATTGACGATGGAGACGCTGGCGTTTGTCCGGACTCGCGCAGGAATCCGCCATGCAACGCCAGCTTGAAAGCCACGGCCAGAGCCATGCTGGCGGCAATCCCATGCCAGTCACCAGTGAAAACGAAATACACGAGCGCTCCAGCTAAAACTGCCCAGACAATTGTTGTGATTTTCCCCGGGGAACGCAGCATGTCGGTCAGGGTCTCGTTGCGATCCCGCACCAACAGCCAGACCAGCAGGCCGAGGGACCCCAAGCACAAAAGCAGAAAAAGGACAAACAACAAGCCCGCCCACGCCGAAGTGAGAACGTGAATCATGGTTGTCCTCTCATTTCCTTTCTTGAACTCGCAAGCCCGGAAAGAATGCGTCTGCCAAATCCCGTACCCGCAGTCCCGCCACGGCTGGGCTGCGTGATAATGCCCCTGACCTCGCCTCAACCAACGATTCGGATGGCATATTGAGTCCTTGTTTTATCTGATTGTCTCCACCTGTTACAGAAGCAAATGAGAGGCAGGGTTACAGACCGGGCTGGGACATTGCATCAGCCTCCGCAGGAGCGCCTTTCCAAGCGCGACCGGGAACGCTGAAATCGCGGCAGGAATGCCGCTCCTACAAAGGCACTGTAGCCGCGCTGCGAGCACCGACTCAGCGACTCTTGCTGGTCGCGGTTTTCAGTTGCCAAGCATAATACGTATGCTCACGCCATGACCTCTGTGGCACAGCCCCGCCCGTTTCCGAGTTCCTGTGCCGCCGTAGCCAGTCCCGCTTCGAACAAGAAAAACGTCCGACCCGCGCGAATCTGATCTCCGGGCCTCAACTCCAGCCGCGCAATCCGCTGTCCTCTGACCCATGTGCCGTTGGTGGAGTTCAAGTCGTAAACGACAAAAACACCATCTTCCCGCAAAACCGCGAAGTGCTCCCGCGAGAGCCGCTCATCCTGGATCCTGACATCGGCGCGCTCGCCGCGGCCGACAACGACCGGCTTGTCTCCGATCTCCCAGCGTTCGACTGCGGACCTGTCCCTGCGGATTTGGCATAGAAACGGCATGACTGGCTCCCCTTCGCCGTGTTGCATCCTCATTTTCCGTACCGCTGAATCCGCTGCGGCCGACGGGCCAGCAGATAAATCAGCGCCCCGATCAAATGGGTCAGCACGATCACCAGGATCCAGATGATCTTCTCGTTGCCTTCGGACGGCTCGTTGGTAGCGCAATCAATGAGCATCCAGATCCACAGGATCGTGCCGCCAATCCCGAGGGCGGAGATGCCGAAAACAAACGGAAACATATGGAATGCCGCCACAACGTCGTCCTTTCCTAGAGCTGCTCTTCCGCCAATTAGCTCCACTCCTTACAGAAGTAAATGGCGAGGAAGGTTACAGTGAAAGTTTTGAACTGTCTCATCACCGGCTGCGGTAGCCCAGCAACCGGGCCGGCAGAAACACGACCGCGCGGAGGAACGCGAACACCGCACCCACACAGATGCCGACCAGACGCAACGGCAGCGACACCAGCCAGACGACAGGCGCAAGAATCAGGGCCAACAACGCCAGCGGCCAGCAGAGGACGAACAAAATGCACCATGCCACAAAGAGAATCACTACTCTCATAGCAACCTCGTCGTAGAATTCATGACATCCTAGTTCTTAGTCAAAGATGATGCGATGAGTCCCTCTTGGAGGGACGCGCTCCGTCGCGTCCGTGAGGGCCAAGCGGCCACGACAAAGCGTGGCCCTCCAGCAAACCCGCTGTTGAATTCATCCCACCCGACAGCTCGTCATGTGCGCTTATCACGCGCTTGCACGTTCTCCACCAGCAAAGCAGATACAACAGCCCGCCGATCAGCAGCGGCGCGAAGACGGTGTTCATCTTGATCCCGTGATTCACCAGCGCAAAGCAGGTAAACCCGCCGAAAATGAGCGCCCCGCCAACACCTGCCCATTTGCAAGCGACGACCAGTCCCAGCAACGTCAACCCGAGCGACAACTGCAACGGATTCGGCACGCCTTTGCCGACCGCCATCGCGACGATCAGCACAAGCACCAAAGTCCCGATGATCCGGGCAGTCCGCCGCATTCCGGTTGTCACCCCGTTCTTCATTGATTCAAGTTCCTGATCTTCTGCCTCCACCTCCTACAGAAGCAAGCGGGAAGGAAGGTTACAGGCCAACGGCCTAATACGCGCCCACTTCAGCGGCAGTGGCGCGACGGAAGGGTTTGTTGGCGAAACACGGTCGAAAATGGGGTCAACCTGTATTCATGACAAATCTGCTTCTCGCCTTGGCTCAGCGAACCAGAAATGTACGTTGTAGGTCTGATCCCTGATGCGCACTCGATCCGTGACGGAGCCGGACGCGCAGCAGGCAAGTTGAACGTCTGGCCTGCCTACCCGCGCACCGGGGTTCGCGTTTCGAGGTGAACTACTGCTACTGCAGTTTCTTCTTCGCGTCTTCGGGCACTTCGACCTTGGTCGCGCCTATATCTTTGATCTCGACGGTGGTCGTGCGGTCGACGTCCATGTTGTTCTCGTTGAAGCTGACGCTGCCTTGCACTTTGATTCCATACTTCGCAAGCACACCGTCCTTGAGCCAGAACTTCACCGAGCCTTTGGCATTGCTGACCGTGGGAGCCGGACCGCCGCCACGCCGCCCGCCAAACGTAAGCAACCCTTTGGCGCCGTCTTCGGTCAGGTCGCCGAGGTAGGCGTCCCCGTCCTTCTTGATTTCTTTTGCCCTGGCCACGAGGTCTGCAGCATCCGCCGCAGGCGCCTTGAAGTTGCTCAACATTCGCGCCATGAACATGCCCGGACCGGGCTGGTCATCGGCGGACAACTCGGCCAGGGATTGCCAACCTTCCTGCATCTTCGCGGCACCCTTGCCGCCCTTCAGCACCGCCTCGATGGTGTTGTCGCCACGGGTCATGGACAGCCACGTGTACCCGTCCTTCTCGGTCTTGCCTTCGGTGGGGCCGGGACGGAATCGTCCTCCGCCGCCTTCGGGGACCACGACGGTTGTTTTCCAACTGTAGCTGCCCTTGTCCGCGAGCTTCTGGGCCGCACTCTTGACATCATCGGAGTCCGCGGCGAGCAATGACCCCGCCAGCAGAACCAGCGTACCGCATATGAGAATCTGTTTCATGGAATACCTTGGGTTGTGTTGTTTTGCCTTCTGTCGGTACATCTCGGTGATTAACTGAACGGTGGGATTGACAATCTGGGTCGGGGTTGAATGGGGAAACCATTGCCTTCGCCGCGTCTCAGACGCATGCCCTTCGTCCGATCACGAACAACCATCCTAAAGCGATGAAGTCGGGTTGCAAGCAAAATTGCAGGTGGCATTGGGAGGGGCAGCCCGTCAGCTTGAGCGATTTGTTGGTGACATTTCGCCCGCGCCTTTCACCTCAAGACAAGCGGAAGAAGCACATAGGTTTCTCATATTCATCACTCAAGTCTTCATGCGCGCACAACTTCTGATTATACGGACTGTTTCCCGGAGAAATCCCTCGCAGCGGACACGCTCTCAGGGTGTCGGGCCTTGATTGGCGGCGGGCGGTTGCGGGGCGCCCTTGTTCCCGAACATCTGTACGGCCATCTTCAGACCCGCCGCCTGCATGGTGCTCAACTGTTGCTGCCATTTCGTGAACTGCTCAAGCTGCGCGGGCGTGAGAATCGCCGCCGCCCGATTAGCGTACACCTGCTGCAATTGCTCCAGTTGCTTCAGAGTTTCCGCGATCCGCTCTTCGGTCAACTGCGACGGGTCGGAGTTCTGGTTGTTCATCAGGGACGAGGCCGGCAAGGCTTTGCGGGCTTCATACATGGCGCCGATCAAGTCGTACTCCTGCTGGTCGGTCAATGCAGCGTCAGCGGGCAAGGTATCTTTGAACATCTGAACCTGCACGCGTTCGCCCACGGTCTTCTCGTAATCTTGGAAGACTTTATAATCCTGCGTGCCGAGCAGGTCCTGAATCTTCTGGTCATACTCTGCCTTGATTGCCTTCGTCTCCTCCGCCGCCTGTTTCGAGTCCGACCCGGAACCACTCATCGCGGAAAGCCCCGCATCGATCATCGCCATCTGGCGTTCCACAAGCAGGCTCTTGAGCGCATCCAATTGGTCCGGCGGCCGGTCCAGATACTTGAACAGCGCGCCATACGACTTGTCGAGCGTCATCTTCTGCTGGGCGCGAATCATCTCCTTCATCTGAGGGTTCTTCATCATCCCGGCCAGCCCGGCGAAAAAGTTGCTCGCTGTCCCCGTGCTCGTGCCGGCCTGGACCGCTGATGTCGGAACGGATGACGTCGGCGGCGCAGCCACCGGCTCAACCGCCTTAGTTTCGGTCGGCGGCTCCGGCGTTTCCTTGACCGGAGCGCGAGCCGCGGGAGTTTCGGTGGCGGCCGATACCGATTGCTCTTTCATGCGTGCGATTTGCTGCTTTTGTCTCACCACCACGGCGGCCAAAACGGCCGTTGCTGCAAACAACACGACGATCCAAATGTTCTTTTTCATGGTGTTCCTCGTCTCTTTTCAGACTGCTGTTGCTTCTCGTATAGCTAGAGAAGCAGACTAACCGAAATGTTACAGGCCGCCACTCTCTTTTCGTCGGTGGTCGCGCACTGTCCGCCACCACAGGACCAACGGTAGCAGCCAGACCAGGTTCCCCCAGTAAGCGTAGCGCATCACGACCAGTGCGTTACGGAAGAAAGCGCTATTGTGGATGAATGCTGTGGCGGTGTCGTCGTTGGCGTCCTTGGCCAAGGCCACTCCGCCCAAGGCAAAGTCGCGGGCGATAGCCACGCCGCCTTCCGCCGCTGACCAGCCGACAGCGCAGCCACCAAAGGCCTGCCAGCCGACGGCCATTCCGCCGAGCGCCCACGGGCCGAAGCTGAACCCACCGAACGGCACGAGTCCAACGGCGAAGCCGCCAATCGTCAACAGGCCGACGGCAAAGCCGCCGAAGCTGATGGGCGCAATTGCCATTCCACCAAACGCGAAGATCACGCCAATGGCGGAGTCGCCCCCCGCGATCCAAGCTTTGACCGGCCCGCGTTCCAATCCGCCGCGAATGCGGATGTGAACCAGCGGCAAACCCAACAAGCTCGGTTTGCTGCGATACTCAAACATCGGCACGAAAACCGGCTCTGGACGGCCGTCAGTAATTTCCTGTTGGCGGATCTTCTGCTGACGCTGACGCATCCAGAGCGTGAGTGCCGCGACAACGATGAGGTAAGTCACCCCCCATCCCATCAGCAGCCCGGCGAAAAGCATCGGATTGGACTTGGCCAGCAGCCACACCGATAGAAAAGCCAACATGAACACCGCGATGCATCCAACGAGAATGCGATAGTACTTGAGAACGAACTCGCGTCGTTGCGGGGAACGTGCGCTGTCGCGCTCCAGCTTGTAGCTGAAGTGAAGGCTCAAGAACATGACGACAGGGGCGAGAACGGCGTTGAACAACCCGATCAAACCGGCCGACTTCGCCAGCGCGCTGCCTTTGGCCGCCGTCGCGCCGACAACCGCTGCCTTCGCCGAGGTGGTCATCAGCGGCAACGCCGCCAGCACCCCGAGCGTGAACGCTTTGCCCGGCCCGGTGCTGCGCAATGCAGTCTCCACAAACTTCGCGGTGCGTTCGCTGAGTATCGCCCGCCCACGCGAAAGCCGTTGCTTCACCGCGTCCTCGCTTAACTCCAGTGCGTCGGCGACTTCGGCGACGGATTGATGTTGGCGATAGAACAGCACGAGCGGTTCGCGATACGTCGGCGGCAATCCATTCAGCGAACGCCACAGGATCGCTTCCTCCTCACGGCTGATGACGTTGTCGCGTGGCGTGGTTGCATCTGAAATGTCGGCGTCCAACGCCTCAGCGTTGGCCGTGGGCGTCCTTTGCTGTTGCCGGAAGGAATCAACGGTCACGTTACGCGCGATCCGGCAGAGCCATGATTTGAGCTTGGCCGGCTCGCGGAGATTTCTCAACTGACACCATGCGGTAATGAACGTCACCTGCGCCAAGTCTTCGCTGGCTTGCAGGTTGCCGCTGGCGCTGTAAGTCAACGCGCAGATCAGCGATTGATACCGCTCGACGATCCGCGCAAACGCGTCGCGGTCGCCGGTGCGCGAAAGCTCGACCAGACGCGCGTCGTTCAGTGTCTCGGTTGTCGGATTCGTTCTCATGTCACCGGATATGACGACGAGCCTACGAAAAGGTGACAAGGAAAACGAGCCGCTTTCCTGTGGCCCTATTGGCTCAGGAAGCCTGCCCACGCGTGGGCGCGGGAGACGTTGGCACACCTTTCCTCGGCCGGTTCAGGAGGATGACAGCAACCTATCGCCAGGATGAAGACGCAGAAAGGAAACAGCAATGGAGAGCGAGACAAAAGTCCGCCTTTGAAGGGTCTTGCGAAAACAACTGACAGAGCGGACGCATCTTACTCGGACACGGGAGCGCCGAGATCCTTGAGCGTATCGCGGTAGTAAACTCCACCTTCGCCGCCTGAGTGGATATGGGCTTGGATGAACTGAATGATATGTGCCCGGACGTCGGCGACCTCGGGAAAGTCCTCATCGGTCCAAAATCGCTTCGACCGGTCGAAGTAGCCCAGGCGCACGAGGAAGGAAGTCCCGAAACTAATGCTCGTCTCCAGGGAATCGTCGCTGTCCTGAAGTTTGAACGACCCGTCCGGTTGCAGCGATTCGGTCAGGCACCAGTTGAGCATCTTCCGGATTTCGACGCGCATGGCCTCCCGTTGGGCCGGCGTGGCCTGGCTCCACCCCAGGCGGAAAAGCTCAACCACATCCATGTTATTATGGTTCAGGTACGCGCCTCGTTCGAGCCAGCCGAGAGGATACCATTGGTCTTTAATCGCAAGGGTGGTGGCGATGATCTTCGGCCAATCCGGCACGTTCCCCTTGAGATAACTGACAATGTGAAAGGTGATACTCAGGTCATCAGTCTTCTTGATCCCGCCATCCTTTGGTCGGCGATACCAGGCTCCCCAGTATCCGGTCTCCGGGTTGCGAGCGGCATGGAGCAGCCAATCCAGCAGCGCCGCCTTGAGCCTCGGATCGTAAGCGTAATTCCTCGGCTGATCGCGCAGGATCAGCCGCATCAGGTCAGCGACTGTCTCATTCAATTCCCGCCGGTGGTCCACGCCATCCGCCTTCAGATCCGAGATCAGCAGATGATTGAGATGCTCGATTAATTTCTCGGGCGAATTGATTCGATCCAGAAAACGCACCGGATATTTCGGGACCAGACCGCGGTCGGCGAGTTTCATGATCTGGTCGTAAGAGGCGTCCAGCTTGAAAAACCATTCTGTGTACCATTTCCCCCAGCTTCCGTCGGTTTCGGATTGCTCGTCCGTCGCCTGTGCATTGGCCGGATCTCGCAAGGCTTCTTCCAGCGCGTGCACGCGTTCCCCCATGCGCGGATAGTCGCGCGTCGCACTACATATCCATTTGGTCTCATACAGGATCTGGTGCGCAGGCCGATAGGCCTTTCCCTGTTTTTCGAGCGCAAAGAGCTGTCTTTTCGCCTGGAGGAGCCGGCTCTCATAATAGGCCCAGCGGAACGTGTTTCGCTCCACCGCTAAAACCGCCAAAAGCAGGACAGCGATTCCGGAACCAAGCCACTTCTTCCTGGCCGTCACTTTCCACCGTCATCCAGCATCTCACTCATGGCTTTGCCGGTTGGTGAGAGCCGATGGTTGCGTATTGATTCGAGGGCCTTGTTCCAAGAGACAGAAATGCTGCTGCCGACGCCCGGAGGCAGATTGCCGGACTCTGCGTCCCCGAACGTATAGTAGGCAAAAAAGTACTGGCTGAAAAATGGAGCAACGACGGAGATGTTTTCCTTTTGAGCGATTCCCATCAGAAGGGTAAGGAATTGTTCATCCAGCGGGCTCCAGAAGCTGAAATTGTTTCGAAGAAAAATTTCCTGGTACGTCGTCACCTTCGGCCCCCCTGCGCCGAGCTTCAAGAGCCACGTTTCACCGATCGTGATCCTCATATTCGGTCTTGCTTCACGGATCTTCCGAACCAGGGTTGCCAACTTCGCCACCTGGTCTTCGCCCTTCAACTTCAAAGAATACATGTGAATGTCCACGTAATCCAGGTTCGTTTGTTGTGCGAACTTGAGGACAAAATCCTCCGACTCAAAGGTTACCGCTCCAGCACCCAAGAGCGTGTTTGGACTGGCACCGGTACTCTTGAGATGCGTGGTGACTTCCCCAACCCAATTCGCCAGCTCGTCCGCCGAAAAGGAGAGATGCAATGCTTGGATAATCGCCGCTTCCGGTTCGTTGACGAGGGTCAGGTAATCGGGTTTGATTTCCCGGTAAATCAGAGCGTCTTCCTGCTCCAGAATTTTCAGAAAGTCTTGCCTCCCCTGCGGATCATCCTGCAAGTCTTTGAGGGCGTGCTGGCCTTTGTGGGCGTGCGGGCCGGACGGTATGTTGGGTTTGAACGGTATGTTGACAAAATGTTCCACGTAAAGCTTCATGTTGCGCAAGTGGATTTCCCTGGCAAGGCGCTGATAGAAGTCGACGAGAGTTCCTGTATCGCCGAGGGCCAGATCCGGCGCCAGAATCTGAACAAACACCGCGTCCATTCTCATGGTTTTGTAAGCGTCGAGTGTGGCGAGCAGATCCTTCCAGCGTTGTGAATCGGACGCGGCAGGACCGAACATGCTCGATGCCATTAAGAGGTTGGGAGCGACCAGGGGACGGGCATTCCCTTTCTTGAAAGGATAGGTCTGTCTGGCTTGGCGGAGAGTTTCATCCAGATCCCGGTATAACGGGCGAAACTGATCCGGTATCGCGGCATCGGTCGCCGTCGGTTTCTCGGCCAGCGGTGTCTGGCTTTGACCCATCGTCGGGCAGATGGCAGTTAGAAGACACGCGGCAAGGGTTCTCAAGACAAGGATTATTTTCATAATGTTTCACATCGCCCGCGCCCGACGGCAAAGCGGCTAGAGGCGGCGCTTTGGTTGTGTCACGGCCAATAGCAGTCCGATCCAGATCAGCAAGGTCAACGTGAGCGAGGGAATGACCCACATCGGCAGGAGCTGGTGGAATTCGGAAAGGGAAACTTCGCGGCGCGCAGCCAGCCACACATCCAAACGCAGGTTCAGCACCAGCAGAATCACGCCCCACACCACGGCCGAATGCGCGCCTAGCGCGCGCCACGCCGCTGTGCCGTTCTTTCCCCGGAGCCGATACAGATACCAAGCGCCCAGCAGGATCATCGTGACCGCGATGATCCCGGCCCACACGCGGTCGCCGGCATGCCACGCCAGATAGATCAACCATGAAAAGCACCCCAGATGTATGCTGGCCGCCAAGGCGAGGCGGTTGCGCCCGGTTAATGGCATCGCATGTACTTGTGGGATTCCACCGGCGGCCTCAAATTGTTGGCGGATGGCCAGAATGCGCCTGAAGGCCACGACGATCCCCAAGGCGGCCATTGCGGCGTAGAACCACCAAAAACCAGCCAGCGTGCCCACCAAGGTGCGATCACTCCATTGATAGTATTTGCCCAAAGCTTTCACCGTCGGCTGCGCGATAAAACACCATCCGAGCGCGAAAACCCAGAGTGCGATCCACGACAGCCTTTTGACTCGGCGTTCGCGCTCGGTAGGTGCGAGACGGATGCTCAGCCATGAGGCGGTCATGCCGCCTATGATTCCGATGAACGGTGCCAAGCACGCTCCCAGAAAACCTGACTTCACCGCACTGGTGCCTTTGGCCGCTGCTGCGCCGGCGGTGGCGGCTTTGGCTGAGGTGGTCATCAGCGGCAACGCTGCCAACACGCCCAGCGTGAACGCCTTGCCCGGTCCGCTGCTGCGCAATGCAGTCTCCACAAACTTCGCGGTGCGTTCGCTGAGTATCGCCCGCCCACGCGAAAGCCGTTGCTTCACCGCGTCATCAGAAAGCTCCAGCGCTTCTGCAACCTCGGCCACGGATTGGTTCTGACGATAGAAAAGAATCAGCGGCTCACGGTAAGTCGCAGGCAGCCCTTCCAACACGCGCCAAAGAATGGCTCGTTCTTCCTTGCTGATCATTTGCTCGCTGGGCTGAAGTGACTTTCTTCCATCCACCGCGGCTTCCTCCAAAGGCGCTGATGCGGCCATCGGGTCACGCGTGGCGCGGCGATAGGATTCCTGGATGAGGTGGCGCGCGATGCCGCACAGCCACTGTTTCACACGGTCCCGATCCTTCAAGCTGTTAAGATTGCGCCAAGCGGCCAGGAACGTTTCCTGCGCCAGGTCTTCACTCCGGCCGATGTCGCCGCAGGCGTTGTAAGCCAGCGCACAAATCAGCCCCTGATACCGTTCCACGATGCGGCCAAACGCGTCGCGGTCCCCCACGAGGCAACGATTCACCAACTGCGTGTCACTGCAAAGCTCGGTGTCGGTCATCATGTTCATTCTCCTGTTCACCCACCAAGTCGTCCAGCACGGAAAAAGGTGACAGGGAAATTACGGGTTCGGTTTTTGCTGAGTCGTGGCGGATCACAGACTGGCCTTTTCCGACCAGGTTGCTTCGAACTCGACAACCATGCCGCCGAGAACGCTCAAGATAGATTGAATCTGCCTACCCAACAGTTACAGGCCAAAGGGCGGCTGCTTGGCGCGCGTCTTTTTCATCCACGCCCAGCACAGCAGCCCCAGCGGCATTGGTACGAGCAGGGCCAGCCAGCGAGCGTGGCGCATCGCCGCCAGAGCGTTCTGAAAGAAGGCATTGTTCTGGATGAATGCCCCGGCGGCAGCATCGTTGGCGTGCCGCGCCAGCGCCAAGCCGCCGCGCGCAAATTCGCGAGCAAACGCCGCACCGCCCAACGCCGCCGTCCAACCGACCGCGCAACCGCCAAAGGCCAACAGGCCCATTGCCAGTCCTCCGCCCATCGCCCACACACCGAAGCCGAACCCCCCTCCGATCGATAGCAATCCCACGGCACACCCGCCTCCGAGTGACAGCAACCCCACGGCGAACGCGCCACCCATGCTGATGGGAGCAATTGCCACGGCACCAAACGCAAACAAGACGCCATAGGCGATGCCGCCCACGGCGATCCATCCTTTGGCGGGGAGTTCTTTGCCCTCTTGTTTGCAGTTCATCCGAACGTGGACGAGCGGCAGGCCCAGCAGCGTCCAACGGCTGCGATACTCCAATGGTGGGAAGGACACCCTCCAAGGCGAGGACATCCGCAGACCAGGGAGCAGCGTGCCGGGCGGCAGCTTCGCCGCGTCCTCCGCACGGATGCGGCTCTGGACACAGTTCCCCCACACGATGAGCAGTGCGAGAGCAACGCCATATCCAAGTATCATGCCAATGAACGCTGCGGCGACCAGAGTCGGATGCGTTTTCCACCAGAAATGCGCAACGAATATGAGCGCGAATGTGGCCAGATAAAACATTCCCACAAACGCCAAGGTGATCAGCGACATATTGATCATGAACCGCCGCTCGCGCGGCGATTTGGTGTTCTTGATGCTCATGTAGGATCCGAACAAGCCTCCCAGTACCCCGATCAACGGCCCCAGAATCGCGCCCGCGAGACCCACGGAAGCGGCGGATTTGGCGACGATACTGCCTTTTGCCGCAGTCGCTCCAACCGTCGCCGCGCTGCTCGAAGCTGTCCACACCGGCAATGCCGCCAGCACGCCTACCGTGAACGCATTCGTCGGGCCGCTGGTGCGCAACGTTGTCTCCACAAGACGCGACACCTGTTCGCTGAGCATGGCCCGACCACGGGACAACCGCTGTTTGACGACGTCTTCCGGCAGATCCAGAGATTCTGCCACTTCGGCCACAGATTGATTCTGTCGGTAGAACAGCACCAGTGGTTCGCGGTAGTTCGGCGGCAAATCACCAAGCGCCCTCCACAGAATGGCTTGTTCTTCCTTGCTCATGACCTGCTCGCTCGGTGTCGGTGCATCGGATGGAATCTCGGCGACCGAGTCGATCGCCTCGGCGTTGGCCGTAGGCGTTCGCTGCTGTTTGCGAAAGGAATCGGTGGTGGCGTTGCGCGCGATGCGGCAGAGCCAGGCCTTGAGTTTGGCCGGTTCCCGAAGATCTCGTAGCTGACACCATGCAGTGATGAATGTTACCTGCGCCAGGTCTTCGCTGGACTGGATATTACCGCAGGCGCTGTACGTCAGGCCGCAAATCAGGGATTGATATTTCTCGACGATGCCGGCAAATGCCTTGCGGTCGCCCTCTCGGGAAAGTTCCACCAACCGCGTGTCGCTGCTGGATTCCAGACGGGTCATCATGTCCATTGTCTCCTTCACCCAAGCAGACGTCCAGCCGGGAAAGAGGTGACAAGAAACCTTGGGCAAAGCCAAGTCACGAAGTGGTCCAACGGCCGGAGCTATGGTGTCTTGGTTTGGTTGGCGGCGGGCGGCTGCGGAGCGCTTTTATTCCTGAACATCTGCGCGGCCATCTTCATCTGCGCGGCCTGCGTGGCGCTTTGCTGCTGCTCCCATTGCGTGAACTGCTCAAGTTGCGCGGGCGTCAAGATCGCTGCCGCCCGGTTGACGTAAGCCTGCTGCAACTGCTCCATTTGCTTGATCTGCTCCGCAATCCCTTCTTCGGAAAAGTGCGACGCAAGTGTCTGGTCAAGGGTCTGGTTCTGGCGGTTCAACAACGCTGAGTCGCGCAGAGCGTTGAGCGCCCCATGCATGGCGACGATCAAGTCCTGCTCCTGCTGGTCGGTCAGCGCGGTTTCGCCGGACAAGGTGCCCTCGAAGTCCTGCACATCCATGCGCTCAACCGCAGTCGCCTCGTAATCTTTGAAGGCTTGGTAATTCTGCGCGCCGAGGAGGTCCTGAATCTTCTTATCGTAATCCGATTGGAGCTTCATGAGATCCTCCGTTGCCTGTTTCCGTTCCGATTCGGAACCGGAACCGGTCATCATGGCCATCCCCGCATTCATAGTGGCCATCTCGTGATCCAGAATCAGGTCCTTGAGCGCATCCAGTTTGTCCGCTGGCAGGTTCAAATACTTGAATAGCGCACCGTACGTCTTGTTGAGTGCCATCTTCTGCTGGGCGCGGATCATATCTTTCATCTGCGGATCCTTCATCATATCCGCCAGCCCACCGAACGAGTTGGATGACGTGCTTGTGCTTGCTTGGGCAGCCGGTCCCTGCAATTGCGCCGCTTGGTCGCGCGGTTGTTTGTTCTCCCGTCGCAGCACGGATAAACTGCGCCTTGCCTGATCCCGCTCCTGACGCAACTGCTGGACCTGTTCGGTTAACGGCTCTTGTTGTTGCTTGAGCGCGCGAATCTCTTCCTGCATCCGGGAGACGCGGCGCGTTTCATGAACGCCCGTGCCCACCGCCACCGCAACGCTCGCAGCAGTCACGGCGATCAAAACCTTCTGTGTAGTTGTCATAATGATAACCTTGGTTACTCCGATGGTTGTTGTGCTATGGTGCGCCGCGCCAGACAAGGCTACGGTTGCCGCTTTGGCGGAGGTCGCCAGCACCGGCAACGCCGCCAGCACGCCGAGCGTGAACACCTTGCCGGGCGTCGTGCGCTTCAACGTGCCTTCAACGAACGCCGCCACTTCGTCCGTCAGCAGTTTGCGGCCGCGCGACAGCCGTTGTTTCACCGCGTCCTCGCTCAACTCCAACTCCTGCGCCACGCGCTCGACTGATTGCTGTTCGCGGTAGAAAAGAATCAACGGCTCACGGTAGGTGTCGGGAATCCTTTCCAGCGCACGCCAGAGAATCGCTTCTTCCTCGCGGCTGACGGCTTGGGCCGATGGCGACGGCTCCGGGGCCCGCAATCCGTGAATCGCATCCAACGGTTCAGCGGCCTGAACCGGTTCGCGTTGCCCGCGACGGAGCGAGTTGTTCATCAGATTGCGCGCGATGCCGCACAGCCACGCGCGGAGCTTCGTCGCGTCGCTCAACGCGTCCAGTTTCTGCCAAGCAGTGAGGAAGGTTTGCTGCGCGATGTCCTCGCTCAGACCCAGGCTGCCAGTCGCGCTGTAGGTGATCGAGCAAACCAACGATTGATACCGCTCGACGATCCTTCCAAACGCCTCGCGGTCGCCCGTCAGGCTCCATTCCACCAGTTGTTCATCACTTGATGATTCGGTTCCCAAAGTCGTTTTCATGGTCACCGTATCTGTGGCCCGAATCTACGGAAAGGTGACAAAGAAAACGAGCGCCAAGTCACGATTCATTGGAGAGTCCGGCTCCATTCGCGTCCATCTGCGTTCATCTGCGGCAAAACTTCTGCGGCTCCTCAGAATCGCAAAAACGGTCAAGCGTTGCGCAGGTGACTCTGGTAAGATTTCATCCACGATGCCACCCGGAATGAAAGAGTCGACGTTGCGATTCTACAAAGAGCGGATGCTACAGGTGCTGGTGCACATCCAGCAACACCTTGACGAACCGCTGCGGTTGGAGGAACTGGCCACGCTGGCCTGCTTGTCACCGCATCATTTCCATCATGTGTTCACAGGAATGCTCGGCGAATCACTGGCCAGTCATATCCGGCGGCTGCGGCTGGAACGCGCCGCGCGGCGGTTGAAGCTCAGCCGGATGCCGGTAGTGCAGATCGCGCTCGAGGCCGGCTACGATACGCACGAGGCGTTCAGCCGCGCGTTTCGCAACAGCTTCGGTGAGTCACCGAGGCAGTTTCGTCGTCATCATGGCAAGGTGCATCAGATTCGAGTGCAATCTGGCGTTCATTATCGCGCGGATGCAAAGCTCAAAGGTTTCCGGGCGACTCGAACTGGAGACAAGACCATGACCGTAACAATCAAACAACTCAAGCCGATGCGGGTGGCGTTCATGCGCCACGTCGGGCCCTACAACGAGGTCGGCAAGACATGGGAGAAATTCATGATGTTCCTCGGCAAGGAAGGACTGCTCGGTGGCGATGCGCAGTTCATCGGCATCTGCCACGATGATCCTGCCGTGACCCCGCCGGACAAGATTCGCTACGATGCCTGTGTGACGGTGGACGACCATTTCCAACCTCAAGGTGAGATCGGCGTGCAAGTCGTTCCCGGCGGTGACTACGCCGTGATGACGCATTTCGGTCCTTACGAGAAACTCGGCGGGAGCTACGCGAAGTTGCTCGGCCAATGGTTGCCGCGCAGCGGACGAAACCTGCGTTCGACGCCGTGTTTCGAGATGTATTTCAATTCGCCCGAGAACACGGCTCCGGAGGATTTGGTGACAGACATCCACGCGCCGCTCGAACATTCAGGAGGAGGACACCATGCCAACCGAAAAGATTGATCTCTACAAACTGCACAAGGACGAATACGCGACACCGAAAAAGCCGGTTCTCATTCAGACAAAGCCAGCGCAATACCTGTCTATTAGCGGTCAGGGCGCACCCTGCGGCGAACGGTTTACCGCATGCATCGGCGCGCTCTACAGCGTGGCGTTCACGATCAAGATGACGCGCAAGTTCGCCGGCAAACAGGACTACGCCGTGTGCAAACTGGAAGGCCAGTGGTTTTTCGAAGGGGATCTCGCAAAGATTCCAAAGGACAAGTGGCAGTGGAAGCTATTGATCCGCACGCCCGACTTCATTCCACAGACCGATCGTCAGCAGGCCGTCGCCACCCTGCTGAAAAAGGGCAAGCCGCGCGAGGTCGAGGAAGTGAAACTAGAAAAGATTGACGAAGGCCAATGCGTCCAGATGCTGCACGTCGGGCCATACGACCGCGAACACGAGACGATTGCGCTGATGCGAGCGTTTGCCGAAGAAAAGGGGCTAAAGCTGGTTGGCTCACATCACGAGATTTACCTGTCCGACCCGCGCCGCGTGCCGCCCGAGCGGTTGAAGACAATCCTGCGCGAGCCGGTAGGCAAATCTTAGGAAGCGCTTTGAGAGTTGAACAGGTGTCCAACCTGTTCCTTGACGTTTGGCGCCGGTCTCCCGACCGCGACGTTGTCAATGACCGCAGATGTCTGCGCCGGCCGGGATGCACAGAAGATCTTCGGTCGAAACTAGTGCGGGTCAGAGGCCTCCGCACAAAGAGTCGAAATCCAATGTTTTTCTAGGTGAGGGTTAACGGCCTTTGGCCGACCGGAGAGGGCGCGTGTGCTCCCCGTACCGGAGTCGGTCGCTGCTTGGTCGGGAGACCCGCGCACAATGAGATAAATCAACAGTACCCCACTGTCTCATTCGCCCGGCGGCTTCTCCGGGTAATGGAGCTGCGCGGTGATCACCATTTGAACCGATTGGCTATCGGGCGAAATGGTCGATACCAGGTCCAGCCTCGATCCGGCTCGGTAGGGCCCTGCGGGCGTTTGGCGCTCGTCGTCAATTCGAATCACGGATTGCACTCCACTCGGGCCCAAAATCGTCGGCGCAGACACAACTTTGACTCCTCCGTTTTCCCTTGCGGCGCTCTCGATTGCCGCAAATTCATCGGCGCTTAACTTTTGCGCTCTCGAGTTGTACGGCTCGTCGGTATTGAACTGGTCAAGGCCCAATGCATTCCCGGCATCCTCTGTGTACTCAAGAAACGTTGCTTCGTTCATCACTTGCTGCGCATCACCAGGGCTGGGTCTGATCAAGACGAGAGCTCGTTTGCCTGAAGGCGTTTTCCAGCCGCCGGTGACAATTCCCTGACCCCATGGAACGGTCATTGAGGCGGTTGAAACAAATGTCCGGATTGGCGGCGCGTTTGAGTAGCTCTGCATGACCCGACTCCGGAAGTCCTGTGCCTCTTTCAAGGCAGCGGCCATTGTCCCGGCTTGTTCCTGCAGTTCCGCCATCTCGGCGCGAAGTTTTGCGATTTGGCTGGAATCTTCTCGATTGCTTTGACCGACATGGACGAGCGCAGACGCCCGATTTACTGCATCGTCTCTTTCCTTCTGCAATCGCTGAATCTCCTCCGTCAGTGAGCCCTGTTGTTGCTGGATAGTCTCGACCCGGTTCCGCAACGTCGAAGCCTGGCGCGCCTCGAAAATTCCAGTTCCAATCGCGGCGGTAATCGTAACCGTAACAATGATTTTGTGCAGTGTGGTCATGGCGATAGCCTTGGTGATGGTTGCGGTTGTCGTGGCGACGGTTGTTCCGGCAAGAACGGCAGCCGTGGAAATCGTGACGGCCAACCCGACAGGCGCGGCCTGGACGGCGTTGGCCGAGACGACGACGGCGAGTCCACCGGCGCCAATCGTGACGCCGCGTTTGGCAAAGAATTCCCGCAAGTGTTCGACGGCGCGGCTCACGCGTTTTTGCGCGGCGTCTTCGCTCGTGCCGAGGGTTTGCGCCATCTCGCGCGGGGACTTGTGCTCAAAGTAGCGCAGCAACAGCGCGTCGCGGTCGGGTTCACTCAACTCGCCCAGCGCAGCGTCGAGGTGCGGTGCGATGTGTTCCCAGACGGCGTCGGGTTCGGTGGAAAGCAATTCGTTCATGGCGGCGGCCTTCTGTTCGCGGGCGCGACGGCGGACATCTGAGCGAACAGTGTTGGCCGCGAGGTTTTGCGTCGTGCGGTGCAGCCAGCCGGCCAAGACGGGATGGCGCGTAAGTTGACCCGCATTCCGCGCCAAAGCCAGAAACACCTCTTGCGTCACGTCCTCGGCCAAGTGCGCGTCGCAAACCATCCGCAGCGCGGCGGAATAGACGAGGTCAACGTGTCGGCGCACGAGTTCGGCAAACGCCGCTTCCGACCGTCGCCCGGTGTAATCGCGCAAAAGCTGTTGGTCGGTCAGACTGTTCACTCATAGTATAGTAACCGTCAACGCCCGAATCGGACAGGGAACAACGAAAAGACGACAACTACTTCGCCTCGCTGTTCTTCGACGTGGCGGCTTAGCATTTTACCCGGAGTTCGATTGCAGACTCTGGAGCAAGGTTTCCAGTTCCTGCCGACGCGGTTCGAGGCCCTTTTTCACAGCGAGTTGATTCAGATGATAGATGCCCCAGTAGAGAAGGACGCCAACGACCGGCATCTCAAGATCCTTCAGCCTCCACAGCCCCGCTTTGAGCAGCGTCCAAGAGCACTGGCCCCAGAACAATGCGCAGCCAACGCCAAACGGTAGTAAATACCACCAGAATACGTTTTTCAGGAGCCAGATTTGGTGATTGATCTGGGCCAACGATTCCTCCACGCAGGCCAAGAGTGGGTCGGAGTACGTAGGGCGCCGTCTTCGCTGAAGAAGCCGATCCACGACCATGAAAACCCCAACACCTCCGCTCAGTGCCGCCATCACAAACAGTGGCCAGATATGGTCCTTAATCCCGAACCAGAGAACGAACGCAGCCACCAAAATGGCCCCTCCCGCCTCGCGTAGGTCCCGCCAGAAGATTGTCGCTTCAAAATGGCTCTTGGAGCGATCAAGTTCCCGGAGCACGATATCGGCATTGAGCGTCAGTCGCCGTCCGGTCAACTGCGCCTGCCATGCTTTTTCCAATTCGTCAAGCTTCATGCGTCACCTCTTTCATGAGGTCTGCCAGGACTTTCTTGGCACGGTTCAACTTCACGCCCACGTTGCTTTCGGAAATGCCAAGCACATCGGCCATCTCCCGGTAACTGAGGTCGTCCAGATAAAGGAGCACCAGCGCGGCGTCCACTTTCGGCAATTGATGAATGGCATCGTAGAGTCGTGCGACGACTTCTTCTCTGTCGAGCCGGCGGGAGTTGTCCTCTTCCATTCCCGGCAATTCTTCGACCTCGATCAGCGGAGTTTGTAGCGCGCGACGTTTCGTTTCCTTTCGCCGCCAGGCGAGCGCGGTGTTCAGGGCCACCCGGTAAACCCACGTGGACACCTTGGCTCTGCCTTCAAACTGCGGCAGGGAACACCACAGTTGCAGCAGAATGTCCTGAATGAGGTCCTGCCGGTCCGCCTCCGTGGGCGCGAAGGCGCGCGCCACTTTGAAGACCAGACCGGCGTGCTCCGTCAGCCACGCGCTGAACAATGCCTGCCAGTCATCACCCGGTGCTTCGTGCACATTCATCCTGTATGAATAGTGACAAAGTACAGGCTTTCCTTACAACCAATCTTCTCTTCGGGTTCTCCGCGCCCCTGCGACTCAATCGCCGTGGGAAGGGTTCGCGGCAAAGACGGCTGTGCCTGCAACTACTTCTGCGGATACTGCCAGACCCAGTCGCCCTTCGTTAGGTTCAGCCAGCCGCCTTTTGTGGGAGGAACCTCCCCGCCGTCGTCAGTCTCGTTCCAGCCGACGGAGTAGAGCACGAACTGGCCGTCGTTGGTGCGGCGATAATGCAACGGCTGGCCATTGATGATGTCGTGCGGCAGTTTGGCGATGAACTGCGGCGCGAGCGCGTCAAGCGACTCGGGATATTCGCCGTGCGCGAGCCGGTAACGCTCCAGCGCAATCGCCACTCGCGCCAAATCCACCGATTCCTGCCCGTAGGCAAACTTTTTCGTGACGGCGCCGAGTGCGGGCAGGAGCATTCTCTCAATAATGTTGTAAGGGGTGGCATGGTTGGTGTTGGCTTCGATTGCCGCATCAGCGCGGCGGGTAGCTGCCGGCGAAATGATCCCCCGGTTGACATCCGCCACCGGCAAATAGGCTTCCACCATCGGGCGGGCGCAGCGAAGTTGGTTCTGATAAAACCAGCCGCTGGGGATTAAACGGCAGAGGATTCGCAGCGAAGGGTCGGCTCCGCTGGACATATCGCCGGATATATTGAAAAGTTCCTCCGGTAGGCGCCGCAGCCAATCAATGATGCCGCCCTGAAGCAACACCAGCTCACCGCGCATGGACAGCCGGTAATCCGCCAAAAAATCAAACTTGGCCAGCTCCCGATCAAGTTCGACGAGTTGCGTGTCCGACCATTTGTGCTCGGCCAGACCTTCCCAAACCGGCTGCATTGTGATGTCCAAGATCGCGATGCGAACCAGATGTGAAATCAAGAACGGCTCGGCGCGAACGGAATCAGTCAATCGCAACATGAGTTTTACGTCGTCCAGCGCCTTGTCGCTTTGGCCGTTTTGCAATTCGGCAATGGCGCGCAATTGCAGCACGCGCGCACATCCTCGCAACGCGTTCAGATGGGGCAGCAAAATTGCCGCTGGATTGTCCTTGTCGTATTCCAGTGGAAACCGTGAGTAAGGCAGCAGGCTTGCCTGACGCAGTTGTTCAATGGCCGGATCGTTCTTGCTCAACGCCAGCAACACGTCGGCGGCGGGAGTTTGAGGTTCCAACGCAACCGGAAACTCGTTGGTCTTTGCCGCCAGAGCGCGATAGTATTGTTGCCAGACTTTCAGGTCAGTCACGGTTGATTTCTCCCAGTTGCCGGTGCTGTTGGTTGGCCAGTTGTTATTGTGGGCAACGTCCATTTTCAGCCGGTTGACGACATTTGTGTTTCGCGGCCGCAAAGCATGCCCGGTTTTGTCCAGCACATGGAGATAGCTGCTTGCGACAATCGGCGTCAGCGCAAAGTTTTGATCGTCTGGCACTGGTGACGGGACTACGCTGGCCCGATCAAACCGCTCGCCTTTGGCCTCCCATTCGTGTTTGAACTTTTGCCATGCGTGCCAGCCCCGCCAGTCCTCTTCGGCATAGAACAGGCCGATCAGCGTGGCGATGACGGCAAAACTAATCACCAAGCGCCGCGCGGCCCGCCAACTGAACAACCGTTTGAGAAAGCGCCTCGTGGTGGATCGTTGCCATATGCTTGGCTTCTCAGAAGATAATGTCGTCATGGTTGCCTCCATTTCATGCTGCTGAGATTCTGGTGCCACGGTCGCTGCGCGGGCCCGGCAGATTGGGTTTGCGCGTGTTCGCCGGTTCCGGCAGCGCATCGGTCAACTGGGCCAGCAGTCGCCGTTGTTCGATGAACGCACGAAGCTCCTCGCCCGAGCGCGGCCCCGTCTTGCTGGCGGCCTGCAACGCTGGCTCGGAAGAAGCCATGTTCAATCCGATGATCAACAGCCACGCGACGGCCAACCCGGCCCAGATCCGCCGACTCGGCCAGATCAACTCGCGCCAAAGCTTCCAGCCGACGGTGAACAGCAGGCCCTGTAGCGGCGCTCTGTGAGCGCCGACTCCGCGTTTCACGCCGGATTCTCGACGGTTGCAGACAGCCGCTACAGCCGGCGCAAGCGTCTCGGCCCACATACGATCCAGTTTCGGCTCGACTGATTGATGCCGTTTCAACAAAATTTCACGCGGCGTTTTCATGATGATTGTTCCTCCAACAGTTTTCTCAGCGCACGCTTGGCGTAGTGCATCCGCGATTTCACGGTGCCGAGTTGCGCGCCGGTGATAGCAGCGATTTCTTCGAGCGAAAAGTCTTCCACGAAATGCAGCAACAGCACGGAACGCTGCGGTGTCGGCAGTCGATCAAGCAGTTTCATGAACTCAGCCTCCTGTTCCTCTCGGATGAGCAACTCGAGCGGGGTGTTGTTGGCATCGGCAGGCGCGTCCGCCAGTTCTTCCTGCAACTCCGCATCGCGGTTCTGACGTCGCCACTGTTGAATGCATTTCTGGTGGGCGATCCCAAAGAGCCAGCTTCCAAACTTCTCGTCGTCGAGAAGACTGTCGAGGTGTCGCACGGCATTGACGAACGTCTCCTGGACGATGTCGAGGCTGGCCTGTTCGTTGTGTACCAGTTCAAAAACATAGACATATAAAGGCAGTTGATAGCGTTTGAGCAGGACGTTCCACGCTTCGGCGTCTCCCGCCCTGGCTTGTTGCACCGGCAGTTGTTCGCGTTCAGCCACCACCAGCATTCTAACCAGTGGAATGCAGAGCGCGAGAAAAGGTTCAACGCCAACCAAGGGCCAAGTCGCGTTTTGAGAGGGTCTGACACAATCAACGCCCGCAGCCACGCCCCTCCGTCGGCATGGGGCGGGTGGTTCGGAGACCAGACAGGCGCGCCCTGTCCCGCACAGCCGTCAGAAAACGGTCAGGTAGGGGGCTGGCGCGGGGAGGGAATGCCTCACTTGGGTTGCGGTGCCGAACTGGCGGCCAACAGCCATTGAGCCAGATTGCTCGCGGCCTTGTGGTTCTCGATGGTCAGGTTGGGCGCGGTGACGTCGATGTATTCGTTGTAAACCCACGGGTCTCCCACAGCGAAGACCAGCCCCTTGCCGAACTGGCTCGTGGCCATGATGACGTCTTTGCCTTCGCCCTTCTGTTTATCGACGACGAGCAGCGGCTTGGCGGGATCTTTCACGCCCAGCGTACAAATTTCTTTCATGTAGATCATCTTCACGTCCTTGAACAACGGATGATCCGGAAATTGCGCGGCGTTGAACGTCCCGGGACTCCGATCCCTGGCGTTCGGCACCTCGTTGCGGAGGTCCTCGTTGAACGTGATCCCGAACCTCTGGGAGAGTTGGTTGAGATGCTCGAACTCGCAGTTGTTCTTGTCGTTGGCAAACAGCGCCAGCACTCCTCCGTCCTTGACCCAGGACACGATCGCGTCGATGTCAGCGGGCTGGATGTAATTGGGCTTGCCACCGGCAGCCTTTGCCGGAGTGTTAGGGTTGACGATGATGTAGACGGAAAACTTGCGGAGGTCCCCCAACGTCGGCGCCTTTTCCAACTTGCCGAGCGTCGCGCCGTATTGCTGCCAAACATCTCCAAACTTCGAGTAGCCCGAAAGGGCGGTATCCTCCCAGATGTAATGGAACGGTTTACCGTCGCGCTCCTGGTGGTTGAACCAGTAATCGAGTCCCACCACCTTGCCGCGTCCCACAGCCTGATCGGCCGTGGCCTGGGCGCCGGCCGGCGAAGTCGCCGCCTCCGCAGCCTGCGCCTGGTTCAACCCGGTGCCGATCACCAGACATACAAACGCCGCTATCTTTACAAATGCCTTTCGCATGGTGTCATCCTCCTCGCATTCAAATACAGTTCCTGACCACAGCCCGCCGTTGCTGAAGCCTCGATACGCCCAACGCGCTATCATGCCAAGGCGCATCAACTGGCCCCGAATATTGACTTTGCCGCCGACGAGTGCAAGGCGAATCCGATTGGACAACGCGAGCACGTCATGTCTGGCATGGGGCTGCGCCGCCCCACAAGTCCCGCCGGTGGATTCCTTCAATCGATCTGGCTGCGCAGTCTCCGGTCTTTCTCACTCCGTCTTGATGGGCTTGACCGTGAAATACAGGAACGGATTGCTGGTTTCGGTGAACTGGTGCGGCAGGCCAGCCGGCACGATGATCACATCCCCCTTTTTCAAGTGATGCGTTACCCCGCCGGTGATGCTGGTGCCGCGAAGCTGACCCGGTTCGGTAATCTTGGCGTCGGCACACGCGCCACCCGTGACGAACGTTGCCGTGCCCTGGATGATGTAAAACACATCGGTCTCGTACGTGTGAATCTCCACCGGGCCGGGTTTGTCGCGCCGGCTCGCCATGACCTTGTAGCCGTGGGCTTCGGCCAGCGTCTGGCCCTTGTCGAATGCCGACGTCACCTTCGCGCCGTCAATGTACGTGGCCGCGGACGGCGATGCCGGTGCGGTGGGCGCATTGGTGAGGACGACGGTTTTCCCCGCGCTACCAGGAGAGATTTTCTCCATGCCCTGTCCCCAGCCCGTGTTGATGGCGACTGCGAGCAGGGCAATGCTGACGATTGTTTTCATCGAATGCTCCTTTTGAAGGTTGGAATGAAGTGTATTCGATTTTCGACAGACAATGCAAGCGGTGGAACAACGTTGGAAGTCCGTGATCCGTTGCAGTCACTCATGACTCAACGGGACTCAACGGGCTTGACAGCACCACTCAAAATAAATACCACTGAAGAAAATCCGTCTGACCTTGAAGGCGTTGGGGCCGGCGGCGCCCAACGAGGTGGGCCTCTCCGGCGAGGAAGCGAAATGAACAGATGAATCCCCACGAAGGGGCAAAGGAGTGAACATGCGTGGTTCGATCAAATCCGTCGTCGCGATGGCGAGTGCCGGAATCGTGTGCTTCGGTTTCGCCGGCCCCGGCCGGGCACAACAGGATTACTTCTCCAATTGGCCGGAGGGCGCTTCGCCGAAAGAAATCGGCAAGCGCGTGGCCGAGAATTTCGTCGCGCGCAAGCTCGAGTTCGAGACGAACCCGAGAAGACAGTATGTCATCTATCCGGAGGTCTGCACCTGGTACGGCTCGCTGACCGTTGCCCAACTGACGAAGGATGAAGACCTCAAGACCCGGCTGATTCAAAAGTTCGAACCGCTGCTGACGACCAACTCGGTGAGGATTTCGCCAGATGCTCACGTTGACTACCGGGTCTTCGGCGTCGTCCCCTTGGAGATTTACATGCAGACCAAGAACCAGAAGTATTTGGAGCTTGGCAAAAGCTTTGCCGACAAGCAGTGGGAGAAGACCACCGAGGACGGCATCACCACGGAGGCCCGTTACTGGATTGACGACATGTACATGATCCCGGCGGTGCAGGTGCAAGCCTACCGCGCGACGGGCGACGCCAAGTACATCGACCGTGCGGCCCTGACTATGACAGCTTACCTGGACAAACTGCAACAACCCAACGGCCTCTTCTTTCACGGCACCGACGCGCAATTCTACTGGAGCCGCGGCGACGGTTGGATGGCCGCCGGCATGGCGGAACTGCTCCGCTCGATCCCCAAAGACCACCCGAAACGCGCCCGCATCATGGATGGCTACAAGAAGATGATGAAAGCGCTGCTGAAATTTCAGGGTGAGGACGGCTTGTGGCGACAGCTCATCGACCATCCAGAAGCCTGGCCTGAAACTTCAGGTAGCGGAATGTTCACGTTCGCGATGGTCACCGGCGTCAAGAACGGCTGGCTGGATGCCAAGACCTACGGCCCGGCCGCTCGCAAAGCTTGGCTTGGTCTGGTCAAGTACATCGACAAGGACGCCAACGTCGGCGAAGTCTCCACGGGAACAAACAAGTGGACCGCCAATCAGGGCGACGCCGTCCAGTACTATCTCAATCGTCCACGACGGGTGGGCGACCTCCACGGGCAAGCACCGATCCTGTGGAGCGCCTCAGCACTGCTACGGTAGCCTGGGCGGATACCCGTTCCAATCAAACCGTGAACGCGGCGAATAAGGCGCGGATTTCCTCGTCCACCTCCTCGGGGCTGGAGACGGTGTCGGCGATCTCGGCCCGGAGCAGTTCGCGGTACCGTTGACGCAGCCGATGCACCGCCACCTTCACCGCGCCTTCGGTCATATCCAGCCGCGTGGCAATCTCGGCATAGGCAACCGACCGGCTCTCTTCCGTCAGGGTCGGCTTCAGTTGCTCGAACAATCTCCACTTGCCGCTCTGGACGTATTCGTCGCGCAACCGCTGTAGCACCTGCTCCAGCAACGTCAGCGCCCACCGCCGCTCGAAAATCTTCTCGGCGGTCACGTTGTCGGCCGGCTCGAATCCGCACGAAGTCTCGGCGGTCTTGACGTCGATGGGAATCAGTACCTGTCCCCCGCCGCGTTTCTGTGCTCGGGCCTTGTCCCACTCGTTGGCGAGAAAATGTTTCAGTGAAGCGAGCAGGAAGGAACGGAACCGGCCCTTGACCGGGTCAACGTCGCCGAGCCAGTTTTTCTCCAGCAACCGCGCGAAGAATTCCTGGGTCAGGTCTTGCGCGTCTTCGGCGGAATAGCCGCGCCGCCGCACAAACGCGTAGATCGGATGCCAATACGTCCGGCAGAGTTTTTCAAGCGCCGCGCGGGCGTCGGTCGAATCGCTGCGTCCCGCCGTCAACACCACCGTCCAATGCGTCGTGACAAACACCGGGCTGTGCGGAGCGTTGGCGTCCCCCGGCGTCGAAGATGATCCCGTCTGAGTCGTGCTACTCACCGCCGCCGAGTGTAATCCATCGTCCGCCCGGCGCAAGCCTGCGTTGGCCGTGAGGCGAAAGCCGAGAGCGTTTCTTTACCCGTGTTCCCCCTTGTCTGCAAGCTCAGTGCCCAGTTTCATGAATCCGTTCACGTATCCGGGACGAACCCACCCCGTCCGCGCCCGCACACGACAGCGGCTACGGCCACCCCTCCGTGGGAGGGGATACCGATACCGTCTGATTCCCCTCCATGGAGGGGACAGGGGTGGGTGTCGTTCGGTTAGCGTACTCGGAAAAGTCTCACCTGGCTCACGGCCCATGGCGCACCGCCGCAGCCAGCTTCTTCATCGCCGTTTCTTCGCCAAGATCCAGCACGTTGTCGAAGTACTGGACCATTTCCGATTCTGTCGCCAGATCGATGATGTCGCGCTGGATTGCGGCGACCAATTGCTGCAGATCCTGGCGGCGCTCCTGCAATTGGTCCATGCGCTGCGCAAGCTGTGGATCGGCGTCAGCATGTTCACCGACCATCAAGGCGGCACTTTCGACGTGCTGCCCGACCAATTCCGTCACGATGAACACGGGGCGTTGCTGCATTGATTTGGCGGCGGTCAACAAGACGGGAGCGATTGCGGGATCGACGGGGTGTCGGGCAAGTTCGAGTGCCATGCCGAGCACGTACCTGTCGAGGGTGAGTACACCGATCCGCCGCGCCGAATACGGTGAGTAGCCCGCTGCCTCCAACAACCAAATCCGCGCGCGGGCGGCTTCCGTTCCGTAGTCCTGAAACCGTGTTGCCGATGCGGGCGGCTTGACTGCGTCCAGAGATTGGTTTTGCTGCCGCAGCACCCACATTTCCAGCAGCCAGGGCACGATGTTGTCGGCGTCCTGTTTCTCGCAGGATCGCGCACATTGGAGGGCAAGCTCGAACTCGCGCTTCTGCGCGGCGGCACAGGCATAACGCACGGCGATCGCCGTATTTGTTCCGCTGGCCAGCAGGGCCGACTCAAACATCGCGCGCTTCTTTGGCCAGTCGCCCAACAACTCGGCTGCGCCCCAAAGCATTTGGGAATCTTTCGCCTTCTCCTGTGCCGTGCGCAGGAGCAAATCCGCAGAAGGGGTGCTGATCTCAAGCGATTCAGCCGTCACCAATTGGCCGTTTGTCCGTCGCTCGCGATCGGCTCGACGGAAATCGTCAAACGTCGGGAGCGAGGCGGAAACGGCAGGAGTCAGAAGACAGAAGACAGAAGACAGAATATAAAAAAGGACGATAAGCTTTTGTCGCATTCTGACTCCTGACCACTGACTTCTGTTCGATGGCTACTGTATGGTCAACGGCGATGGCTGTCAAAACTGATGTAGCGAACGTTTGAGTTCAGCGGCTGCCGAAGGCAGTCCACTGGAACGAAGGGTTAGGTGCCGCTTTCGAGCAGGCGCTCTTGCGGCAAACCCAAGGAAATGAGATGTGCTCGTAGCTCATGAAGCGGAGGCTTTCGTGTTGTGACGAACAGAAAACGTGCGTGGGAATTGTAGTACATGGCGTGGCAGCCTCGATCTTGCAGCGCTGCGAGCTTGCTTCTCATGATTTCGAGAGGCTTGGCTTTACGAGAGAAGGATTGATCAAACGAGAACACCAGAGCGTACCTTGATGCCTCAAGCGCAATCCGACCGAACGATACGTGCTGCTTGCCACCCTTTTCGTTGATTCCAGTATCGGGTCCAAGAATAGGGCCGTAAGGGAAGAAAGGTGATTTGCTTCGACTTCCGATGAAGCGCCGATGAGACGAAGGAAGCCGGGCTGCTGCTGTTCGAGCCACACGCCGGTAAACATGGGATCAGCTATCACTTCGTATCCAACAGCGCTTAGCTCATGGCAGAAGAACCTCTTTACGAGGTCGTACGAATCTCCGAGAAACGCGGGGTTCATTCTTGAGGCACCTAACTACGTCTTATATGGTTTCCGCATAAGAACCCTTTGCGCGGCGACGAGGAATCTCATGGCCGTCTGCCTTCCTGCGTCTGCTGTCGCTGGGCGATGATGAGGTCTTTGATGCGCAACGGGTGCGGCATACCGGGCATGATTTCCGCAGGGTCCACCGTTGCCGCAGTCGAAATGGTCAGATCGCCAAAGCCGCACAACCGGCCGAGCATGCCTTGGTCAACATCAATCGAGCGGATATCGCCGATAAAAAGTTCCCGGTACTCCTTGCCGACCAAGCCGCGCTCCAGCTTCACGCGGTCGTGGTAAACGCGCAGCACCAGTGAGTTTCGTTTCCAGAGCGCGATCAGCAGCGGAACGATCAGCCAAAAGAACACGAGATACCAGAAAAAGTTCCACCATGATGGCCGGACCTCCAGCAACGCCTCAACACCGTGTGTCGGGGTGGCGGCGTCGGCAAGGCGTTCCGCGACCGGGTAACCGCACTGAGGACAAGCAGTCGCTTCGCGGGACACTTCCCGCCCACATTCGGGACAATCAATCAGCGCCATGATCGCTCCTTCGCCACCGGGATTCTCTCGGCTTTGCGGGTGGCAGGCGGCACTGTATGGTCAGCGGCGATAGCTGTCAAAGCTCCATGCGCTGGTTGGCAATCTTCTTTTTACTTTATTCCGGCCTTATCTCAGGAACTTGCCGACAAAGGGCGAAGTCTCGCCACGGCGCAAGAAATGGCCGGAAGGCCCCTCTCCCAAGAACTCGGAGAACCACGATTCGTGCTCGATTTCTTCGTTGAGAATCGCTTGAGCAAGATCGTAGGTTCTGTGGTCCTTGCCAGCTGTCAGGTTGCAGATATTGGTGTATCCCTTCACTGCACACCGTTCCGCGTTCACCAGCACCGTGAGCATGGCTTGGACGTCAGTTGGGTCCTTTGGCAAACTCGCGGGCGGACAGGCCGACATGTCATGAAATGCCTTCATATCGTCCGGCAGTTTTCCGCCCAGCTCATAGATACGGGGGACCAGCGCTTCAAAGTGATTGCGGTCTTCGATTCGAGCGGTCTCCGCAATCTCTTTGATCCCTTCGCCCTCCAATCCGATCAGGTTCACCCGTAGGATCGTGTAGTAGTAGAATGTGGTCAATTCCGCAGCCGCGTTCTTGACCAGCAATTCCACCAGTTGATCTACGTTGATTCCTGCCTTCTCGACCATCTGTCTTGTCACCTTAGCCATAGCATCCTTCCTTTCAGTGCAGAGTTTGTTGTACTAGGTTTACATCACGCGAACTTGGACCTCGCTTCGTTGGGGGTGTTAAGTAGTTTCTGTATAGTACCCCAATGCCCCCTTGTCAAAGGGCATCGGCTCGATTCTACCGCTGACTCGTGCTTTCTGGCTTCTGTATTCTGTATTCTGCCCGACTTCGGCGGGTAAAGCTTCTGTATTCTGTATTCTGTCTCCTGTCTCCTGTCTCCTGTATTCTTCCCCTCTAATGTCTGTCAAAATTGATTTGGCCAAAAGGAAAATCTCACTCGGGGTCGGCGATCTTGTGGCGGAACCGATGGCGGGGGCGGGGCGCGTTGCTGGTCTGCGGATCTGGACGCGGCTGGCGTTGGGCCGCGAGGCGCACGTGAAGCACCAACGGGCGCAGGCCGAGCTGCACGAAGGCTATGCGCAGGAGATTTTCGTCCGATACACCACCATCGTGGACGAATTCAAGGTGACCGTCCAAGGCCGCATCGACGGTGTTATTGCCTCGGAACCCGGTCGCCCCGACAGAGGTGTCGGGGCTCCCACATGGGTGATCGAGGAAATCAAATCGGTCGTGCTGCCGCCTCTGGTTTTCGCCGTGCTGGATGCCAATTCACATCCGCATTACGTCGAACAGTTGCGGTTGTACTGTTTTTTCGTTGAGCAAGAAACCGGTTCTGTAGGAGCGACCTCCTGGTCGCTACCGGGCACACCGAATCGCGGCCGGGAGGCCGCTCCTACGAACGTCATCGGGCGGCTGGTTTACGTCAACGTCGCCGACGGATCGCGCAAGGACATCGACATCCGTGGCCCGTTCGACGATTGCGAGAATCTGATCGCGGAGCGCGTGCGCACGCTCATCGGCAACGCGTACGAAGAAGAACACCGCCGCAAACTGCGCCGCAAACGCGTGACGGAGTTGCATTTCCCCTACGACAAGCCGCGCAAATACCAGGACCGGATGATTGCCGCCGTCGAGAAGGCGCTCGTGGAAGGGCGACACCTGATGGTTTCCGCGCCGTCGGGCATCGGCAAAACGGCGGCGGCGTTGTACCCGGCCGTCAAGTATGCGTTGGCCAATGACATGCGCCTGTTTTTCGTCACCGCCAAAAACACCCAACAGGCGATTGCGATAGAAACATTGCGGAAAATGGGGAACTCCCCTCACCCTGTCCGAAGGATGGGTGAGGGGCCGGAGAGCAGCAATGCGGTGGACGGGCGGGACGCCCGCGCTACTGTTACGGCCGTTTCATTTCGGGCGCGCGAGCAGATGTGCATCAACGACGTGTACGCCTGCCACGAGGAGTTCTGCCAGCACTTGCGCGATTTCACGGCCAAGCTGGCACTGACGCGCATCGTGGAACGCTTGCTGGGCCAGCGGCTGGTCATGCCGGAAGCGATGATCGAGGCGGGGCGGCAGGCGCGGTTCTGCCCGTTCGAACTGGCTCTGCTTGAGGCCGAGCTGACGGACGTAATCGTCTGCGATTACAACTATGTGTTTGATCCGCAGGTTTACTTCCGGCGGTTTTTCCAGGACGCGGACTATTCGGACACACTTCTGATCATTGATGAAGCGCACAATCTCTTGCAACGGGCGATGGATTATTATTCCCCCAGCCTGCGGCGGCAGCAGATCTGCGAGTTGATGGGCGACTTGAAACACGTCGAGCCTGCGCTGGCACAGGAACTGAAGCAGTTTCTGAAGGAGTTGGACAGGTTTTTTGCAGGCGTCGCCAGCCAGCGAGCGGATGCGGACCAGTTTCTCATCGACTGTCCCCGCCATTTCTTCGACGAACTGAAACCGATGTTCAACCGCCTGACCGTTCGCTACTTGCTGGACAAGATCAGTCGCGGCCGAGCGATTCCCGATGATCCTGTGGAGGAGTTCTTTTCAGATTTCGGTCAGTTCTGCGTCGTGTTGGCAATGGAGGCCGACGAGTTTTCCTACGTTTTCGATGCCACACAAGGGCAATCCATCAAGATTGTCTGCAAAGATCCGTCGCGTCAACTGGCCGAGCGCATCGAGGGCTTCCACAGCGTCATCGCCATGTCGGCAACCCTCGCGCCGATGGGGTTTTACCGTCAGATGCTGGGCTTCGACGCAGACCGAACCGATCAGGTAACCATTCCCTCGCCATTCCCGCGCGAGAACCGCAAAATCATTGTCGTGCCGCAGGTTTCAACGACGTTCCGCCAGCGTTCGGCCAACTACGGCAGAATTGCCGACATCATTGCGACCACGGCGCGGGCGCGGCGAGGCAATTACATGGCGCTGTTTCCCAGTTACGAATTCATGCAGGCGGTCGCGCAACGACTTGAGGGTGAGACTCCTGCCGAGCCGCTGGATGACAACTCGGCTCGCCCTCCACGCTGGCAGATGGTCGTGCAACAGCCGAGAATGACCGAGAAGCAGCGACAGGAACTCTTGGAATCGCTGGAGCAGCCTGATCCGCCCAAATTGGTGCTGGCCGTGCAAGGCGGGTTGTTCGCGGAGGGTGTGGATTACCCCGGTGAGTTGCTTTCGGGTGTGGTCGTCGTCAGCCCGGCCCTGCCGCAGGTCAACTTTGAGCGGGAACTGATGCGGCAATACTACGAGGATCGTTATGGAAAAGGCTTCGAATTCGCGTATCTTTATCCAGGTATGAATCGGGTGATCCAGTCGGTCGGACGGCTGATACGGACGGAGACTGATCGAGGGGTGGCGGTGCTGGTCTGCCAACGTTTCGCGCAGCCGCAGTATTCAACGCTGTTCCCACCGGACTGGTCGGATGAGGAGGAAGGAGGGTTGGCCCATGTCGACCTGGCAGATGAACTACAGCGGTTTTGGTCGAGAATCGAGGGAAGGCGGCCAGATTAAACTGCTTTACAATCCCAAGCGGCAGACATAGGATTGCGCAGGTTTTTGTGAGGGAGGAAAAACCGGAATACTCATGATTCAAGCACAGGAAGATTATGCTCTCGACATGCGCCCTCGCTTGGGAACGGCCATCCAAGCCGCCCAAGATTGGCTGCTCGAGCGTCAGGCAAACGACGGCCATTGGTGCGCCGAACTGGAAGGTGATACGATTCTGGAATCGGAGTACCTGATCTACCTCCATTTCATTGACAAGCTTGATCCCGTCAAGATCCTCAAGGCCGCCAACTACATCCGCTCCAAGCTCCTCCCCGACGGCGGTGTCTCGACCTATCCTGGCGGCCCGATGGATTTGAGCGGCTCGGTCAAGGCCTACTTGGCGCTCAAAATAGCCGGAGACTCCGTCGATGCCGATCACATGATCGAGACGCGCCAAGCCATTCTGAACGCGGGCGGCCTGACCAGATGCAACACGTTCACCAAGATTTATTTGGCGATGATTGGTTTGTATCCTTGGGATGGTTGTCCGGCGATTCCACCTGAGCTAATTCTGCTGCCGAAGTGGTTCAGCTTCAGCATCTACAACATGTCGGCTTGGTCGCGGGCGATGCTTGTGCCGCTATCGATCATCCGATCGCTGGAGCCCGTCAAGCCGCTTCCCCCTGAGTGGGGCATTGAGGAACTTTGGGCGGGAGGTCGTGAACACGCCGATGTCCGCTTGCCCCGCGACACCGAGACGTTCACGTGGCACAACTTTTTTCTCGTTGTCGATAAGATTCTGAAGTTTGTTCACCACCATCATCCAGTCAAGCCTTTGCGCCGATATGGGTTGCGCACGGCAGAACGTTGGGTCATCGAACACGGACGCGCTCCCGGCGGCTTGGGTGCAATTTTTCCCGCGATGGCCAACTACGTGATGTCGTTGCGGACGCTGGGCTACACCAACGAAAGTTATCTTGTCGCCCACGGGATTCGCGAGATGGAGAAGTTGGAAATCGAGGAAGGTGACACATTGCGGCTGCAGCCATGCTTCTCCCCCGTTTGGGACACGGCCCTCAGCGTCAACGCATTGAATGAATCGGGTTTGCCTGCCGATCATCCGTCGCTGCAAATCGCCGCACGCTGGCTGCTCGACAAGGAAGTGCGTCGGCCCGGCGACTGGCGCGTGAAACACTCCGAGAGCCACCGTTACACCGAGCCGAACAAGCCGGTCGGCGCGTGGTTCTTCGAGTACCACAACGAGTTTTATCCCGACGTCGACGACACGCTCATGGTGTTGCTGGCGCTGAACCGCGTGCAAACCGAGTTCGACCGCGAGAAGTCGGCCACTATTCGCCGCGGTATTCGCTGGCTGCTCGGCATGCAAGGGCGCGATGGTGGTTGGGCCAGTTTTGACAAAGACAATGACAAATGGCTGTTCACGCAAGTGCCGTTTGCCGACCACAATGCGATGATCGATCCGAGCACGACCGATATCACCGCACGGGCGCTGGAATGCCTGAGTCATTTCGGGTTCACTTGTGAAGACGAATGTGTTCAAGACGCGATCGCATTTCTGAAACGCGAACAGTGCCCCGACGGATCGTGGTTCGGACGCTGGGGCAACAACTACGTTTATGGCACATGGCAGATTCTTCGCGGGCTGCGCACGATCGGCGAAGACATGCGGCTGCCTTACGTGCGCCGCGCCGTGGCCTGGCTCAAATTGGTTCAAAATGCCGATGGGGGTTGGGGTGAATCCCTGCGCAGCTATGACGACCCGCAGTTTAAAGGCATCGGCGAAAGCACCGCGTCGCAGACCGCGTGGGCCGTCATGGGACTGATTTCCGCGGGCGAAGTGAACGCGCCAGAGGTGGCGCGCGGGATCGAATACTTGTTGAACACGCTGAATATGGAAGGCTCGTGGGATGAAGAATCATTCACGGGCACCGGTTTCCCGCGCGTGTTTTATCTGCGCTATCATGATTATCGGCATTACTTCCCGCTGATGGCACTGGGGATGTACTCCCGCCACACGGTGCGCGGATTCCCGCCCGTGCCTCGCAGATGCCAGAAGTCTCGCGCGATCAAAATGTTTTTCAGACAACCTCGGATCCTGCGAAAAGTGGCCCGCCTGCGCGCCCTGGCGCAATTGGATGATGTCTAGCCGAGCGAACCAGGAGAAGTTCTAAAATGAGATTCCCACTGGCACTTTCTGTAAAGATCGCCAAGCACATCATCACCAACAAAATCAAGAAGACCGGGAAATTCGCACTCGTGCTGCAACTGGAACCGTCGCATACCTGCAACCTGACCTGCACGGGCTGCGGGCGCATCCGCGAGTATTCGACCTCGCTCAAGGACATGATGAGCCTGGAAGATTGCCTGGCGACCGCACAGGAATGCGATGCGCCCATGGTTTCGATCTGCGGCGGTGAACCGACCATTTATCCGAAGCTCGAAGAGCTGGTTGCCGGCCTCCTCAAACAAGGCCGCATCGTTTACATCTGCACGAACGGAATATTCATGCGCAAGAAAATGCGCGAGTACCTCGCCCGCACCTACAGCGCGAAGACCGAACCGAAGTTGACCGAGTTGCTGGCGAACAAGCTGATCACCGAAAATGAAGCCGCCGAAATTAGCAAGGGCAAACCAGACGGTCGCCCGCCCATCGCGCCGAGCAAATGGTTGTACTGGAATGTCCACTTGGACGGCCTCGAGTACGTCCACGACCTCATCGTCGAGCGCGAAGGCGTTTTCAAGGAGTGTATCGAAGCGATCAAGATGGCCAAGATTCTCGGTTTTCAGGTTGCCACCAATGCGACCGTCTATAAAGAAACCGACATGGACGAAATCGAAAAGATGTTCGATTTCCTATCGAATCTTGGTGTGGACGGCCACACAATCAGCCCCGGCTACGAATACGACGCCGCCAAGAAAGACATGATCAAGCGGCTCGGCAAGAAACCCGAAGACTTCTTCCTCACCCGCAAGCTGACGCAGGAAAAATTTGCCAAAGTCGTCGAGTGGGGACAGAAGTACACGCTGTTCGGTTCGCCGATTTATCTGGAATTCCTCGCCGGCAAACGCGATCTGCATTGCACCGCCTGGGCGATCCCGACCCGCAACGTCAAAGGCTGGAAAGCGCCCTGCTACCTGATGACCGACGGCCATTACAAGCGTTACCAGGACATGCTCGAACAGGTTGACTGGGACAAGTACGGCGTCTTCAATGGCGTCGTCCGCGACCCGCGCTGCGAAAACTGCATGGTCCACTGCGGTTACGAGCCGACGCCATCGCTCGGCATCGACAAGCAGCACGGCGACACATGGAAGCTCATCAAGTATAACCTCGGTCCGAGGCCGCAACCGGTCGCCGACGCCTCGCACGTTGACGCCTATAACGGCGTGAGCACGGGCCGTGGTCACGACACGGGCAGACGCGATCCGGTGCAGGCCAACATCCAGCAGGTGCTGGCAGACAAGGAAGTGAACGCCGCGATCGCCGCAGTCACCAACGGGAACGGTTACTGTGGGGGAGATCGTTAAAATCGTTGGAACCGGTAAAACCGGTAAAGGACAGAGAGCAAGCGGTATGGTCAGGAAACGGTTGCTTCACCTTTTAACGATTCCAACCTCTTTAACGGTTTTAACGCTCATCTCATGATCGCCATCCTCGTTGCCGTCCGCCAGGAACTGCGCCCGATCCTCAAGCGCGCTGACGCGAACCACGTCGTGCGTCAGGCGCACCTCGATTTCTATGAAGGCACTCTCGCCGGTCAACCCGTGGCCTTGCTCGCGCTGGGCATCGGCAAGGAATGCGCACGCATCGCCGCCGAGATGACAATCCGCTGCTACCGTCCCGACCTGCTCATCAGCGCAGGATTCGGCGGCGGACTGCAAGATTCCGTCAGCGATGGCGACATCGTCATCGGCACCGAAGTCCTCGAACTCTATGGAGATTATGGCAACCAGGTCCGCTGGCGATCAACATGTCATCTGTCGCAGTGCAGAGAACTGAACATCACTGACGACAGTCTCCGCGTCCATTACGGAAAAATCCTGACCGTGGACGAGATGATATTGAAGTCCGTCAACAAGAAGCGGCTCGGCAAAGCGACTGGCGCGGTCGCTGTGGATATGGAGACCAGTGCCGTCGCCACCGTTGCCGCGGCCCACGACACGGATCTGCTGGCCGTCCGCTGTATCACCGACAATGACGACGAGGATTTGCCAAGGGAGTTCAACGATTTCTTCATCCTCGGACAACTGCAGGCCACGCGCATCATTTCGGCCTGCGCCCAACGGCCCAAAGTCGTCTTGGACCTGGCGCGCCTCGGGTATCGGGCGAAACATTCGGGAAGGAATCTCGCGCGGTTCCTCGAAACAGCCGTCGGCCAGCTACACCTTCCAGCCCTTGCGGCGCGCGACCTCGAGCAACGCGGGCAGTAGCGCGAGTGCTGCGATCAGGCAGGCAGTGACTCCGATGCTCATGACAAGGCCGAGACTGCGAATGCCTCGGTGAGCGCCAATAATCAGGCTGCCGAAGGCGACGACCGCTGTCAGGGCGCTGAGCACGACCGCGCGGCCAGTGCTCTTGCCATAGAAGGTCGCCTCGCCATCTTCGCGATAGCGTTGGACGACGTAAATCCCGTACGCGACGCCGATGCCAACCAACAGCGGCAGCACCATGATGTTGGCGGGATTGAATGGGATGTGAAACAGCGCCATTGCCCCGACCATCCAGATCATCCCGACGACCAACGGCAACAACGTCAGTAGCGTCGCGTAGCCGTTGCGAAAGTCCACGAAGATGAGGATCATGATCACCAAAAACGCCCAGATCGCCGCCTTGATGTAGCCGCGCTGCAGAATGTCCACGAACTCGTACAAGCCCAGCGGCGTGCCGGTCACCTTGGGCGCGACTTGCTGCACCTCGCGCACAAACTTCTCCAGCGGTTCGCGCTCCCAAACGTTTTCCTTCGGAAAGACGCGCACCAGGAATTTCCCGGTTTTGCCGACGAACATCCGCCGCGCTTCGCTAGGCACGTCCGCGATTCCCATCGGGCGATCCACGACCTGATTCGCCATCAAACTGAGCTGTGCCTCCAGGTCGGCATAGAAGCGGCGATCATACTCGGCCAGCCGCTGCTGTAGTTGGGCCTGCTCGACCGACTCCAGTTTCGCCCGCGCCTCCTGCAACGCCTTGACCAACGGTGTCAGCGCCTGCTCGCTGGTCTGATCGCCGCGCGCGGCAGCGTCGCGGGCGAGTTGACTGGCGCGCAACCGCAGCGATCCCAACGCCCGCAAGACTTCGCCGGGCCCGGCAGGTTTCAATTCGAAATGGACGTCGCCCAGCGCCTGCTTGATTTCGCGAACGATGTTGGTCTTTTGCTCCTGCTGTTCGGGAATCATCTCCGCGATGCTGTGCACAGCGGCAACAGTCGGCAATTGAGCCAGCCGATCCTGCAACCGGCGCGTTTCGTCAAAGCTACTGCAGACAACCGAGGCGAAAATGGTCGATTCGACATCGGCGTTGAGCAGGCGTAACTCAGTCTTCACCGACTCCGCCCTGCGTGACTGCAAATTCAGCACGTTGTAGTCGAAATGTACCTGCCAGCCCGCGAGCAACGCAGCCAGCGTCACCACCGCGCAAACGATCAGCGTTGCGTAGGGCTGACGCAAGAGCCATTGCTCGACGCGCGTCGCTGCCGCCCGTGCGGGAATGTCCGCGGACTCGCGTTCGCGCCGCACCAGAAGCAACAGCGCGGGCAGTACCAGCATCGTCGCTGCAGTGGCGATCAGCATGGCGCCGCCCGCAATCACACCCAGTTCGTTCACGCCGCGGAACCCGCTCAGACCCATCGCAAAAAACGCCGCGGCGTTGGTGACACCGGCGGTGACGATGCTCGACCCCGTGTGCTCGATCGCCGTCGTGACCGCTTGCGTGCGCGAGTCGCCCTTGCTCAGTTCCTCCTCGTAGCGGGCGATGAATTGGATTCCGAGATCGATGCCCAAACCGAGGATCATCACTGCAAAGGTCACGGTGATGATGTTCAGGTGCCCGATGCTGAGCGTCGCGTAGCCCATGCTGACGGCGAGTACGATGACCATGCAGGCCACGGCCAACACGGGCCGCAGCAGTTCGCGGAAACTCACGGCGAACAATCCGCAGACCAGCACCAGCGTCAACAGCGTCGCCTTCGTGGCGTCGCTTTCCGACTCGCGCATCTCGTCGTAATCCAGCACGGGTTCGCCGGTCAGGCTGATGCCTACATTGGGAAACTCACGGCGGACATCTGCTATGATCCGCCGCAACTTGGGAATCGTGGCATCGGCTGTGACGTCGCCGTTTTCTCTCGGACGGATCATCAGGAGAAACATTTTGCCGTCGCGGAAGGTCTGGTAGCCCTGCCATTTCATCTGTTGCTCGGCTTTACCGCCTGCCTCTGGTCCAACAAACGCCTCCAGCCAGGGAGAACGCCAATCCGCGTTGCCAGACCCGCTGGTTAAATCTCCCACCTGCCCCACCACCGTCGTCACCATCGGCAGGAAACCCAGCATGCATTTCTTCCGCCCTTCCTCCGTCACCTCAAGCTGCTGGAGCATCTGATCAACCACACCGAAGAAACCGACGATGTTGGGTTCTTGCCTCAGCGCAGGGATCAGTTGCGGAAAATCTCTAACGCAGTTCAAATCCTCAATCGAGAGGTAGTAAAGAAACCAACGCTGAAATGCGCCCAAATCGACACGATAGAACAGGTCGGCGGCGACAAACTGCTGCGCGGCGGGACTGTCGTCGGGCTGGGAAATATTCTCTGGCGACAACAAAGCGTGCACCAGGGCGTCGACGGCCACTTTGTTGCGCTCAGGCCGATCGCTTTCGACAACGACGACGTAATCTTCTTCCGCACGGAACTCCTTGGCGTATTCGCTGTACAACCGCCAGTACTCGCTGTCGCGTCCGATCAGATCGTTGCGGCTGGTCTTGAATTCCAGCCGCCGCGCCGTGTAGATACCGGACAAGGCCGCCAGCACAACACCCCCCAGCACAAACAGCCAGGGCCAGCGGCAAATGAAACCGGCAAGACCATTCAAAAATCGTCGTCGCATGGGTAGTCTGTGTTTATCGCATCATTTGCCGCGGGAACTCAAGCCTGTGAAACGACGCCCCTCACCTTCATCCTCTCTCCCTTCCTGAAGGGAGAGGGCCTGCCCGCCGAAGCCTCGGCGCAGGCGGGTCAGAGTGAGGGTTCCCGCCCAAAGGTTTTGTTTGCACACAAGCGTGTCCATATTTCCGCCGGCGCGTGCGCCAGGTCCGAAGTCACCCAATTGGCGCCCGCTTCGATCAATTGCGCGGCGCTAAAACTGGTCGTCAGGCCCAAACACGAACTCCCTGCGCGCTTGGCGGCCTGCACGCCACTGGGCGCGTCTTCAATCACCAGACATCGCGTGGCGGGTACGCCCAAACGTCTTGACGCCGTCAGAAAAATTTCAGGATCCGGTTTCTTGCGTGCAATTTCGCTGCCCGTGATGCAGGCGTCAAACGTCTCCGGCGGCACTCCGATTTCGTTCAGGTTTCCGTCCAGCTTGACGCGATCGGCGCTCGTCGCCACGGCCAGTTTCACACCCCGTTGCCGGCACTCGGCAATGAATTCGTGAACGCCCGGCAACTGTTGGAGCCGGCCTTTGATAATCTCCAGATAGATCGCGTAAGTGCGCTCTTTGTCACGCGGCATGACCAGCGTCACGCCGTACTTTTCCGCCACGCCACCGATAAAGCGGTCCTCTCCCGTGCCAACAAACGGGATGAAATCGTGCGGCTGCACAATGACGCCGTGCGTCTCGGCAAACATTTTGCAGGCTGCCTCCGCGATGAACGGTTCGGACGCGCAAAGCACGCCATCCATGTCGAAGATCACGCCGGCGAGGGATTCATGTGAAGGGTTCATGTTCGTAACAATGTGGGAGGGGCCTCAGCGCCCCGACAATGCACTTTCAATCCTGTTCAAAATCCCATGGCCAAAGGTGAGTGACAATCTCCGGTGTCCGCAAACTGGTTGCGTCCCACTGCTCCGGTGTGTCGACCAAACCCCGCCGCACTGGATTCCATACAATGTAGCTACTTACGTGGGCAAATTGTTTCGCGGAGCGAATCCGCGTCTCGTAATAACCATCCTGCCAATGGCAACCGTGTGCCTGCAACTGCGGCACCGTCTTGCCGCCGACAAAACTCATGAAGGCGTGCATAAATCTGGGTAGCGTCCATCGTTCCAATAGCGCGAACAACCCGTGCCAATGATCGGGCATCACAAGGAACGCCGCCAGCGCAATTCGCTTTTCGACAACGGAGTGGCGAAAAGTCGAACGAATGATTTTACGAGCGCTGGGGACAAGCGCAGGTTGGCGAGGTTGGAGACACTTCGTTACGAAGAAGGTGGCCGGAGTATCAGCGAGGCGATGGGTCCGAAGATTATTTGAATGTGGCTCGGCTGTTTTCACCGCAGTATGTCGGGGCGCTGAGGCCCCTCCCACATTGACTCATCATCACCGCGCCGCGGCGGAAACCGCTTCCTTCTCGCCTTTGTTCCGGAGCGCGGCTTTGACGAGGTTCGTGCCCAAATCCCACATCGGCCCGGGCAGCTTGTAGCACTCGGTCAACACATCATCGAGTGCGTTCACGAAATATTGGATGTCTTCATCCGTGATGACGAACGACGGCAGGATGCGGATGATGTCGCCGTGACCGCCGCTGACCTGCGACAGCACCCGGTGCTTGGAGAGCAGCGGCATCACCACCATCTGCGCGAACAACCCGTCGTGCGCCGCGTGAATCATCTTCCACGCCATCTTCAGTTTGAGGCTCTTCGGTTCGTGGAACTCGATGCCGATCATGCACCCTTTGCCGCGCGCTTCCAGCAGCACCTCGTGCCTGGCCTTCAACGCGGTGATGGCATCGAGCAGCTTCTGGCCTTGCACGGCGCTGCGCTCAATCAGGTTCTCCTCTTCGAGAATGTGCAGGGTCGCGAGGCCGACGGCCATGCCGAGATTGTTGCGGCCGAAACTGGTCGAGTGCACCCAGCACCGGTCCATCCGATGAAACAGTTTCTGGTAAATCCAACGCCGCGTGACCATCGCACCGACCGGCACGTAGCCGCCACTGAGCGCTTTGCTGGTGCTGACGATGTCCGGCTCAAGATTCCAGTGTTGGAACGCAAACATCTTGCCCGTGCGACCGAACCCCGTCTGCACTTCGTCGCAGAAAAACAACGTCCCGTACTTGCGACAGAGCGCCTGAGCGGCGGGAAAATAATCGTCTCGCGGAATCTGCACGCCCTTGCCCTGAATGCACTCCACGGCCAGGCACGCCACGTCCTTCTTCGCCAAGACACGTTCCAGCGCGTCGAGGTCGCCGTACGGCACCTGTTCACCCTCCAGCAAGGTACCGAATCCTTCGCGGAACTCTTCGTTCCCCATGATCGACAGCGACCCGAGCGTCAACCCGTGCCAACCGTGGTCGAGATAGGCAAACTTATTCCGGCCCGTCGCGGCGCGGGCGAATTTCAGCGACGCCTCGACCGCTTCCGTGCCCGAATTGCAGAAGAAGACCGCCTCCAAATGCGGCGGACACCGTTTCACAAGCGCTTCGGCCAGAATGCCGGCCAGAAACGCGCAATCCATCTGCACCATGTTCGGCAGATCGAGATCGAGCACGTCACGAATCACCTGCGCGACCTTCGGATGATTGCGCCCGATGGAATACACGCCGAACCCGCTCAGCATGTCGAGGTACCGGTTCCCCTCCTTGTCCCAGAGGTATTGCCCCTTGGCTCTGGCATAAACCTTGTCGAACCCGATGGTCCGGAACACTTTTACCAGAGTCGGGTTGATATACTTCTCGTGCAGTTCGTAGTTCTCCCCGAGGCGCTCCGCCACGGTTTTCTTCAAATCAAACGATGACATGATGGCGCGAAGTGTAGCGCGCAAAAGACCGCCGGGCAAGCCCAGAACAGTCACGACTGGAGCAACCGCGGATGAACGCGGATGGACGCAGATGAAGTCGTAGGTAGGGACGGCTCGCCGAGCCGTCCGCTTCGATTTGCGCCAGATTGAGAGTGATTTTCACCCGCGACCGGCTCCGCTCGCCTCATTCCGATGGTCGCGCTTCCCCGCGACCTCTGCTTCAATGTGGGAGCGACATTCCTGTCGCGACCGGGTCGGGTACGCCTCAACGTTCAACATCGAACGCTCAACGGGGAGGCAGAGAAGCAGAAGCTTGTGGCAAGCTCATCGTCAGCGGCCAGCCATACAGTCGATTCACTTCGTTGATGCGCGCCATTTTGTTTGGATTGGCCAAATGTCTCATGTTCCAACTTACGATCATGTCCAGCCGATGACAAACCGCCACGGCCACGTGGAGCAAGTCATCGTGAAACCGGGCCGGCACGATCCGCTCCGCTGCATAGTGGCGAGCCAGTGCTTCTGCTTCTGTTGTCATGCCCAGCATCGTCGGCCGCAAACGGGGAGGCAACGGGCTGTTTACGACAGCGGCGGCGGGCAAGATGCCCGCCCTACAATTCACGGCAACAGCGGCCACGCGGAAGTCGCCATGTTTTGCATGGCATTGCGGTCCGAGGATTCGCGTGCATTCGTGTTCATTCGTGGCTAGCATGGCCTCCAATCGTATCGGAGGAAGCATGAAACCCATGAACCGGTCCATCATAGCTGGCCTGACGGCGCTCGCGCTGGGCGTCGCGTTGTGCTGCGCCGGGTGCAGCAAGAAAAATGAGGCGCAGCCCGTTGACTCCAAACCGTTCGAGGCGGCGATCGCCGACTACCTGCAGAGCAACAGCTTCGGGATGAAAATCTCCTCGGTGCAGCGCATCGACCAGAACGGCGACACGGCCACGGCGGTCTGCAAGATGCAGGAGGCGGAAGGAACCTATGCGCTCACCGTGACCTGGGAGTTCTCCTTCCGTCGCAGCAACGGGCGTTGGCAAGTCGAGCGTCACACCGCGAAGTAGCGCAGAATTGCGGTAGTAGCGCGATGGATTGTTGGAGACCCCGGTGCCGATCCGTCCTACGGCTTGGACAGACTGTGCAGAAGCTTCTGGGCCTCGGCTTTCCACTGGGCGCTCTCGAATTGGCGGTCCGGCCACGGCTTTGCCTCGATCACTTTGTCGAGCGCCTGCTTCGCTTCGGCTGCGCGTCCATTCTCGCGCAGCGCTTCGCCGAGATAGAGGTAGTTCTCGGGGTAATCGGGGAACAATTCGACGGCCCGCTGCAACGAGCGCAGCCCTTTGCGCGGGCTGCCGATGCTGACGGGGGGCGCGGGCGTTCGCAGATACAAGATGCCGAGCACGCGCAACGGCCCGCCAAGATCGTATCGTTCGTCAATCTCGATCGCCCGCTTCAACTCGGTTTCCATCTCACCGGCCGCGTCGAGCCCATACGAGCGATCCACATCGGCCAACAGCCCGACGTTGATCGCGTACCAGTAATGGCATTCCACACGGTCGGGATTCATCTCGCGCCCGTGGCGTGCCAGCACGATCCCGAGTTTCGCCGCGTCCCGGTGCGACTCGGGACTCGTCTCGTTCTCTGCCAGAAAATCCAGCGCCTCTGCCGCCTGCGCCTGCGCATCGTAGTTGTCGCGCAATGTGCGGGCAGCTTGTTCCAGGTCCCGAGCGGCACGGGTAACGCGTACCAGCGTGCGCGGTTGCTCGGCGTACAACGCCAAACCTTCCGTGCGCAGTTTCTCTGCCTCGGCTACAGTCAGGGCAAGCGGCTGGTTGGCTGGCACACGCACACCCCGAATCGATTTGCAGCCCAGAGCGACGACGGAAAGCAGGCAAAGGATCAGGTGAATCTCATTTCGCATAAAACAGCGCCTGCGCTTTCGACAGCCGATCCTTGTCGACGTCAACAAAAGCCTCCACGCGTATGCTGTTGAGAATTTGCTTGCCGGCGTCGTTGTTGCCCATGTCTTTGAGCACCGACTTGATCTTCTCCGCGTCCACGCCGTCTGCATTGGGCCGAAACAGCACGACCAAGTCGCGCGGTAATTCATCCGATTGGTAAACAGCTTTCACCTTCGGACCGAGTTCCTCGTCTTTCTCGAACAGTTTCCATGCCGCGTCCTCGACCAGCACGGCGTCGGCAGTGTTCTTCATGCCCTCGACCAGATCGAACACAGCACCTTCGACATCGGTGATGGGCTTTAGCCGCATCTCATTTCCGAGCCTGTCCTTCAGCACCACGCTGATGACGTACCGCTGCTCAGCGGCCAGCGTCGTCGCGATGGTCTTGCCCTTCAACGCGTCGAGATCATCGGGGGCAGATCTTTTCACCACCAGGACATATCGCTCCATCGGAACTTTCTGGCGTCGCACTTCCAACAGCGGCTCGATGCCCAGCGCCTTGGCGTAAGTCAGGTAAAACCCCGGCGTCACGATGCCCAGCGGGGGCTTATTTGAGGTGCACAACTCCACCGCCTTGGCGGGATCGTTTATGACCTGCGGCTCGTACGCGCCGAGATAATGCGTGAACGTGGCAACCGTCTGGCCCGCCGTTTCCTGGGTCGCAAATTTCTCGCCCGTCTTCAAAAATAAAAATGCCGCCGCCAGTAAAACGTTCATCAACAATACGCCACCCAGTTCTTCGCCACGATCCACAGTTTTTCCGCCGGCGACAGCCGAATCCTGCTACCGAACACCGCAAATCCGCTGCGCTCGATCTTGTCGAGGATGCCCCCGTATATGCCCGTCATCACCGCCAGCGTGCCGCGGCTGTCCTCGCTGATCATGCCAAGCAGCGGTCGCGCCTTCACGTAGTACTCTCTCGCACGCGCGGCTTCGAACCTCATCAACTCGATAAATTGGGGCGTCATCTGTCCGCCGATGATTTCGCTTTCTTCGACGCCAAAGCGCCGCAAATCTTCAAGCGGCAGATAGATGCGCCCCATCTGCGCGTCTTCCTTCACGTCCCGCAGGATGTTCGTAAGCTGAAACGCGATCCCGCAGGCCTCGGCCGGTTCCTTCGCCGCGTCGTCCTTGTACCCGAAGACCGGCAAAACAATCAGGCCGACAACCGACGCGACGTGGTAACAATATTTGCACAGTTCATCGAATGTCTCGTAGCGCGTCTTCGTCTGGTCCATTTCCGTGCCATCCAGCAACTGGTGAAAATGATGTGGCGGGATGCGATAGCGTTGCACGGTGTCGGCCAATGCGGGAAGAATCGGATCGATGGTAGCGCGGGCGTCTAGCCCGCTCATATTTCCGCCCGTCCCGGCGGGCGAGACGCCCGCCCCACCAACCCCAGCCAGCGCGGCGTCCACTTCGGCGCGCCAGCGGCGCAGACCTTTCATCGCCAGTGCGGAATTCGTTGCGTCGTCGGCGATGTCGTCGCTGCGGCGCATGAACGCGTAGATCGCGCACATGGCCCGACGTTTCTCGCGTGGCATCACGACGAACGCGTAATAAAAATTCCTCGCCGTGCGCCGAGCGATCTCGCCACACAGGCGGTAGGATTCTTCCAGTGAAGTATTCACGAGACCGCGTGCCGCTCCCGCTTTGCTTTCGCTGGATTCGGGAACGGCTCGATGTGGATGGTGATTTCCTTGATGCGCGGAAGGCGCAACTGGATTGCGTCCTTCACGACGTGCGCCAATTCGTGCGCGGCGGTCACCTGAAGCGTGCCATCCACCTCGACGTGCATGTCCAAGATGTAATCGTAGCCCATCTTGCGCGCCAGGCATTTTTCCACGCCGCGCACACCCTCCACGCCGCGCGCAACCGCTGCTGCTTGGTTCGCGATGTCGCTCTGCGGGGCAGCGTCCATCAATTCGTGCACCGCCGGTCGAAGCAATCTGAATCCATTCCACGCGATGATGCCGGCCGCAAAAATCGCAGCCCAGTTGTCCGCCGATTTGTACGCTTCGCCGCCGACCACCGCAATGCTGATTCCCAGCGCGACTGACGCCGACAGGATGGCATCACTGCGATGATGCCACGCGTCGGCCGTCACGGCGGTGCTTTCGACTTCTGCGCCCACCCGTCCGACAAACCGAAACAATCCTTCCTTGATGAACACAACCCCCAGCAACACAAACAGCGTGTACGGCGCAGGCATATGATGCGGGGTGAGAATCTCCCTGATCGACTGGACGGCGATCAAAAGCGCCGACGCCATCAGCATGGTCGCCACGGCGGCTGCTGCCACCGTCTCGGCCCTGCCATAACCGTACGGATGGTTGGCGTCGGCCGGTCGATTGCCGATGGCGACGCCGCGCCAGATGACGATCGAGCCCACTATGTCGCCGGACGACTCGATGCCATCGGCGATCAACGCGTACGAATGGCCGAGGATGCCGGCGGTCAGCTTAGCGCACGCCAGCACCGCGTTGGTGCCGAGTCCCAGCAGGGACGTGGAAACACTTCGTTGAACTCGGCTCGGATTCACGCTGCGACGAAAGCCTGCTTGCGCCACGCTCGGGCAAGCATCGTTAGGATGGCTTTCTGAGCGTGGAGTCGGTTTTCGGCCTGATCGAAAACGGCCCGTTGATGAGCCTCGAACACATCGGCGGCGATTTCCTTGCCGACGTACGCGGGCAGACAGTGCATGACGAGCGCGTTGGGCTTGGCAAGTTTCAAGAGCGCCGCATTGAGTTGGTACGGCGCGAGAATCTCGAGACGTTCTGCTGCCTCAGCTTCCTTGCCCATCGACACCCAGACATCGGTGTATAACACGTCAGCGTTCTTCGCCGCCTCGCGCACGTCCTCAGTCAGATGAATGTCGCCGCCGGCACGCTTCACCAGCGCCGCCGCAGGTTGAAACTGCTTGGGCGCGGCGATCCACAGTTCCATGTCGGTTCTGGCCGCGCCGAACAGCCAGGAGTTGGACACGTTGCACGCGCCGTCGCCGAGGAACACGACCTTCTTTCCCTTCAGGCTGCCGAGCTTTTCGCGGATCGTCAGCAGGTCGGCCAGGATCTGACAAGGATGCTCTTCGTCGGTGAGCGCATTGATCACAGGGATTGTGCCTGCCTCCGCAAACTGCTCGACATCGCGTTGCGCGTAGGTGCGAATGACGACGCCATGAACGTACCGGGACAGCACGCGCGCGGTGTCCGCAACGGTTTCTCCGCGTCCCATCTGGATGTCGTTCGAGGAAAGGTAAAGCGGCGAACCGCCCAACTCGCGAATGCCGACCTCGAAACTGACGCGCGTGCGCGTGCTGGCCTTCGTGAAAACCAGCGCCCAATGCTGGTTCTTCAGCGGCAGATCCTTCAGCTCTTTGCCGCGATTTGCTTTGAGGCCCGACGCGAGATCGAGAATCCCATCAATCTCCGCCGTGCTCAATTGCTCGACTGCCAGCAAATGTTTCATTGTTCTCCATTGTAGCCGCGAATCCTATTCGCGGCCATCGTGCATCCCGCGAAACAGTTTCGCGGCTACAACGACTCCAGCGCCCGCTCCAATTTACCCATCGCTTCGTCCACTTCGGCGCGCGTGATGTTCAACGGCGGCAAAAATCGCACAACGTGCATGCCTGCCGCGATGCCCAACAATCCACCGTCGGCCAGTTTTGAAATCACCGACTTAGCTTCCATCGTGAACTCCACTCCAATCATCAAGCCGAACCCGCGCACTTCCTTGATCGCGCCGGATTTCTTTGCCAATTCCAGCAGCCGACCAACAAAATAATCGCCAATGCGTTTCGCGTTCTCAACCAGATGTTCGCGCTCGATCGTGTCCAACACCGTCAGCGCCACGGCGCAAGCCAGCGGCGTTCCGCCGAACGTCGAAGCATGCGTGCCCGGCCCGAGCAAGTCCGCGTACGGCGCGCGCACCCAAATCGCGCCGATGGGAAATCCGCCCGCCAACCCTTTCGCCCACGAAATCGCATCGGGCTGCACGTCGGACGCGATGGACTTGAACCCGCAGAAGTTTCCGGTGCGGCCGATCCCGCATTGCACCTCATCGAACATCAACAGCAACCGGCGCTCATCGCACAACCGGCGCAGCCCGCGCAGAAACTCCGGCTTTGCGGGCAAAATCCCGCTCTCGCCCTGGATTGGTTCCACCAGAATCGCCGCGGTCTTCGGCCCGACCGCTTTCGCAACGGCATCCAAATCGTTGAACGGGACGTGGCGGAACCCATCCACCATCGGCTCGAAACCTTTCTTCACCTTTTCCTGTCCCGTCGCGCTGATGCCCGCGAGCGTCCGCCCGTGAAAACTGCCCGTGAACGTCAGAATCTCGTAGCGTCCATTCCCAAATTTCCGCGCCAACTTGTACAACGCCTCGTTCGCCTCGCCGCCGCTGTTGCAGAAAAAGCATTTGCCCGCGATGCCGACCAACTCCACCAGCCGCTTCGCCAACAACCCCTGCGGCTCGGTGTAATAAAGGTTCGAGCAATGCACAAGGATGCTCGACTGCTTGGCGAGCACTTCGGTCATCGCCGCGTGACCGAGCACGTTGACAGCGATGCCGCCTCCGAAATCGAGATACTCCTTGCCGTCGGCGTCCCAGACGCGCGCGCCCTTGCCGCGCACAAACACCAGCGGCTGCCGCCCATACGTCGGCATCACGTATTTATCGAACAACGAAATGATGTCGTTACCTTTCATTAGAAACCGACCCCAAGACCACCTAACAGAACCAGTAGCCGCAGGCTTTAGCCTGCGTCGGCTGCGCCTGCAGCCAGCTAAACAAGGTGAGCGGTTCGACAAGGAGGTTGGCGCTCCCGACAATCGGGATTGTGGGCTTCATGAGCCGGTCCTGACGCCCTGAGACGTTGACCTCAAACTCAGTACTTGGACCAGTCGTAACCGCTCACTGCTGGTTTGTAGCATACATGCCGTCCTCAGCCAACACTTTCGCTGCTCGAGCCGGCCGCCTCGGCCAGTGCCCGCTGTTGCTAGAGTTCCGCAAACTCGCGGAAGCAACGAGCTGCTCTGATGTGTGAGCGCAGGCCGTAATAAGAATGCCGCGCATTAAACAGACCCGACTCACGAGCCTTCGTCCAGACCTCGTCCAAAACCGCCAGAATCTGAGACGGGGTCATGTCAGGGGTCGTTCGCGCTCGAAGCTCCTGGTCGAGTTGATCCCGAAGCAGTTTCTCTCGTGCGTTCATGCGCAACGAGTATAGCAGACCTGAGCCCGGCAACCACAGAATTTGTGGCCGAACGCCCTCCTGTCGTGGCAACAAGCCGTTCGCTTCTCCCTTACACGACAAGGGAGAGGGGGAGCCTCCTCTCCCCCGCTGTTTGGGGGGAGAGGATCAAGGTGAGGGGGCTACGTAGAACGTGATGGACATTCATCTGCGTGCATCTGTGGTTAACTCACCCGGTCGCGACAGGAATGTCGCTCCCACGAACATCCAGCCGCCTGCGTGTCATTTGACGATCTCGGTGCCGATGCCTTTGTCGGTGAAGATTTCCAGAAGAATCGAGTGTGCGATGCGGCCATCCACGAAGTGCACGCGGCGCACGCCCGACTGCACGGCTTCAACGGCGCTGTCGACTTTTGGGATCATACCTTTGTCGACGACTCCTTGGCGTTTGAGTTCAACTGCTTCAGTGAGCTTCAGACTAGAAATCAACGTCTCGGGATTCTTCGGATCGCGCATCAATCCGGGCACGTCACTCATGAATACCAAGCGGCGCGCGCCGATGGCCATGGCAAGCTTGGCGGCCGCCTTGTCGGCATTGATGTTGTAGGCGTGTCCATCATCGCCAACGCCGATTGGGCTGATGATGGGCGTTACCTGGCCATACAGACACTTACGCACTTTTTCCACATTGACGCCCGTCACCTCGCCGACGTAGCCGAGATCGACGCCATCGCTCAGCAGCTTGCGGCATTTGAAGACTTCCTTGCCGGAGAAACCGCGCGCTTTGCCGCCGAGTTTCTGGATCATCTCGACGATGTCGCGGTTGATCACGTTGGCGATCACGTCCTCGACGATCTCCATGGATTCCTCGTCCGTCACGCGCATGCCTTGGACGAATTGCGGTTTGCGACCCGCCTTCTCCATCGCCGCGGTGATGGCCTTGCCGCCACCGTGCACGACAATTGGATTGATGCCGACGGCTTCGAGAAAGACGATGTCGGACGCGACGCCGGAACGAATTTTTGGATCGGGGGAATCCATGAAGCTGCCGCCGTACTTGACGACGAAGATCGAGCTGCGAAAGCGCTGGACGTACGGCAACGCTTCCAAAAGAACGTCAGCTTTCTGAATGATCTCTTGCATGTTGAATCGTTACAACCGTTAAAAAGATTAAAATCGTTAAAAGACCACAGATGCCCGGCTCCACCTTTTAACGGTTTTACCGGTTCTAACGGTTTTAACTTCATTCTCCTTTGTTGAGTTCGACATATTTCTCCGTCAGATCGCAGGTGTGGATCGCACATTGACCGCGACCGAGATGAAGATGGACGTCAACGGTGAACGTCGGCTGCGCGACGATCTTCTTCAGTTTAGGCAGCGGCGTCTTCGTGGGCATCCCGCGGCGTACCGCTAATACGCCGTCATAGGCAATCTCAACCAGTTCTTCTTGCACCCTGGCGCGGGAGTAACCGAGCGCGGCCAGGATGCGTCCCCAATTGGGATCGCCGCCGCACCAGCTCGTCTTGACCAGGACCGAATTCGCCACGGAACGCGCGGCGATTTCTGCGTCGCGGTCCGACGCCGCGCCGCGCACGTTGACGGTCACGAACTTGCTGACGCCTTCCCCATCGCGCACGATCATCTTGGCCAGTTCGATGCAAACAAAGTTCAGCGCCGCCTGAAATGCTCCCATCGGTACGCGACCTGCCGCGCCATTGGCGAGCAGGATGACCGTGTCGTTGGTGCTGGTGTCGCCATCCACGCTGATGCGATTGAGAGAACGATTCACCGCTGCCTGCAACGCCTGCTGCAACGCCGTGCGAGGAATCGCTGCGTCCGTCGTGATGAAGCTGAGCATCGTGGCCATCTTCGGCTGAATCATGCCCGCGCCCTTGGCGATCCCGCCGATGTGAACGGTGTGGCGACCTGCGGCAATCTTCACAGCGACTTCCTTCGCAAAAGTGTCGGTCGTCATGATCGCCTGGGCGGCATTGTGCCCGCCGTGACGGGAAACGAGTTTCAACAGTTTCTTGATCCCCGCTTCCACTTTCACAATTGGCAACGGCGTGCCGATGCGCCCCGTGGAGCACACCAGCACGTGATTGTCGGCGCATCCGATGCGACGCGCCACGGCTGCGGCCATGGCCTTGGCGTGAATCATGCCATCGTTGCCCGCGCAAGCGTTGGCGTTGCCGCTGTTCGCAATAATGGCGCGAGCCTGGCCCGATTTGACATGCTGCATGTCGAGCTTCACGGGCGCAGCTTTCACCTGGTTGGTCGTAAACGTGGCCGCGACCGTTGCCGGGCGATCCGAAACGATGAGCGCAAGATCCTTCTTCCCGTTTGGCTTGATGCCCGCAGTGATGCCAGCGGCGCGAAACCCGAGTGGCGTCGTCACCGAACCTTTGATCTTCTTAAATGTTGTTCTCATTAATCCCAATCGCCGACCCCTAACCCGAACCCTCTCCCCGGAAGCGGGGCGAGGGAATCACTACCAGCCATTTCCTCTCCCCTTGGGGGAGAGGATCAAGGTGAGGGGCGCTTGTCATTTTCATCGTTCAAAGCAATCCGATTGTCTCCTCATAGCCACAAACGAGATTCATGCACTGCACGGCCTGGCCGGCGGCGCCTTTGGTCAGGTTGTCAATCGCACTGACGACGATCAATTTATTCGCGCGCTTATCGATGCGCACCGAGATGTCGCAGAAATTCGTCATCTCAACGTTCTTGGTGTCCGGCAGCGCGTCGGTGACCCGGACAAATTGTTCGCCGCGATAAAAATCGCGATAAACAACCAACGCATCCGCCTGCTGAACCAAATCCATCCCGCTCCGAGCGAGATCCATGTAAATCGTGCTGACGATGCCTCGATTCAGTGGGATCAAGTGCGGCGCGAAGCTGATGATCGTGCCGAGTTCCTGTTCGATTTCGCTCAGGTGGCGGTGCTTCGGGATGCCGTAAGCGCGGGCGCTTTCGTTGCACTCGGCGAACAAGTATTCCTCCGCAACCTTGCGCCCAGCGCCGCTGACGCCGCTGAGGCTGGTGGCGATGATGCCGGTTGGTTTCACCAGCCCGCGTTTCAATGCCGGCGTCGCCGCCAGGATGATGCTCGTCGGATAACATCCGGGACAGGCGATCAGATTCGCGCCCCGAATCTTGTCCCGGTGAAGCTCCGGCAAACCGTACACGGATTGTTGGAGAAGCTCCGGCGCGGCGTGATCGTGGTCGTAAAACTCCTTGTAAACCGCAGCCGACTTCAAGCGGAAGTCCGCAGAGAGATCGAGGACCTTCATTCCCTTCCGCAACAGGCCCGGCGCGAACTCAGCCGCGACGCCATGCGGCAACGCGAGAAACGCCACATCGCCGGCCAGTTTGTCGAGGCTCGGCTCAATGAAGACAGCGTCGATCTGGCCGCGAAAGCGCGGGAAAACGTCGGCTACGGGTTTCCCCGCGTATTGCCGCGAGGTGAAACAAATGATGTCCACCCGCGGATGACGTAGCAGCAAGCGGATCAATTCCTGCCCCGAGTATCCGCTGGCACCGACAATGGCAACTTTGGTTTTGTTCATGCTCCTTTGTAGCCGCGAATCGCATTCGCGGCCCTTTCGTCCGCCGCGAAAATGTTTCGCGGCTACAAAACAATCCACCAACAAAGCAACGAGCCTCGGATTGTGCAACCCGAGGCTCGCGTGTGCAAACTCAATTTTATCCTAACGTTTCGAGAACTGGAATCGCTTGCGAGCCCCCGGCTGACCGTATTTCTTTCTCTCCTTCATTCGCGAATCGCGGGTCAGGAAACCCTTGTCGCGAAGCGTGGGCTTGAGTTCGGCCGCGGCCTGAAGAAGTGCTCGGGCAATGCCCAGTCGAATTGCTCCCGCCTGTCCGGAGATGCCGCCACCTCCGACACTGATGGTGATGTCGTACTTGTCAGCCGTCTGCGTGACGGTCAGCGGCTCAAGCGCATGAGTCCGCAATTCCTGAATGGTGATGTACTCCTCAAGCTTGCGGTCGTTCACCACGAGCTTGCCGGTCCCCGGCGCGAGACGCACGCGCGCCACGCTGCTCTTACGGCGGCCAGTGCCCATGAATTCGGTAGTCGTTGCTTTTCCCATTGGCAGTGATTCCTGTCGTCAATTATTCAAATTGAAAGTGGCTCGGGCTGTTGGGCTGTGTGAGGATGATTCGGTCCGGCATAAACCTTCATCTTGGTGATCATCTGGCGGCCCAGACGGTTCTTCGGGATCATCCCGCGCACGGCGTGTTGGATGAGCTTTTCCGGGTGTTCGGCGCGAATCTGCTTGGGCGTCCGGATTCTTTTGCCGCCCGGATACCGCGAATAGGTCATGTACTGCTTGTTGGTTTCCTTCTTGCCCGTCAGCACGACCTTCTCGGCATTGACGACCACCACAAAATCACCGGTATCGACGTGCGATGTAAAGGTCGGCTTGACCTTGCCCCGCAACACATTGGCGACCTTGACGGCCACTTTGCCGAGCACCTGCCCGTTGGCGTCGATGACGAACCAACGCCGCTTCTGCTCTTCTTTTTTTGCCATGAACGTACTCATGAATCTTTCGGTGCCTGAATTCGTGAAGGGGCGTAAACTAGCCAACGCAACGGCCAATGTCAACCCTCAATTCGCGCCCGCAATTCGCGCCCGCAGTGTCCTAATCTGGAGGGCCACGCTCTGTCGTGGCCGCATTTCGCGAACGGACGCGACGGAGCGCGTCCCTCCAAACTGCAAATCAGGACACTACCTTCGCGCCGTGTCGTCAGCCTGATCGCTACTGGGAATCTACCTTGTCTTGAGGCCGGGATATTCCACTGGCTGTTGCCCAAACGACGTTTGACGTTGTAGCCGCGCTTCGCGCCGTCGCCAAAGCGCTATCCAGCCGCCGCAGCCGGGGCTGCTTTCCAGCCGCCGCAGCCGTAGCTGCTTTGGCGGAGGAGGCTGGCGGAGGAGGCTGGCGCGTCGGCGACTGTGAAGCACGGGCCTTCATTTTTCCGAACCAATTTGGCGGTTCATTCACCCCGAAAGCTTTCGGGGCAGGGAAGCGCCACTACATCGAAAGTGGCAAGAATGGACTGCATCATCACGACCGTGGGAGTTTTATTCGTCCCGGTCGCGCACCGCTTCCTGCACAAATTTCATCTCGATCTGCAGTCGAAATAGTTCGTTGCGCGTGACAAACTGCTTGACGCAAGCGTCCACAGTGTTACAATCATCAAAAATCGTAACACTATGGAAAAGGTCACCCGATTCAGCGTTTCACTCGGCAGGAAGCTCCTTCTCGAACTCGACTGCATGGCACGCGAGAAAGGTTATGACAACCGCTCATCGGCCATCGCCGACATGATCCGCGCCCATCTCGTCGAGCACCGCCAACAACTCGGTGATCGTGAAATCGCCGGCAGCATCACGCTGGTGTACGACCATCACCGGCATCATCTGCAGGATTTGCTTACCGATTTGCAGCACGAGCACCGCAAGGTGATCATTTCCGCGTTGCACTGCCATCTCGACCACGACAACTGTCTCGAAATCCTCGCCGTCCGTGGCAAGGCGACGGCGATCAAGAAGCTCGCTGACGAATTGATCGCGGCCAAAGGCGTCAAGCACGGCAAACTCACCATCACCAGCACCGGAAAGGATTTACCGGCATGACGAAGGCAGTCCATCAACCCTTGCACCACGGGGTCGGGCACGCTGCGTCCGGCGGCGGCAGCGGGCGTTGGCATTGACGCGAGGTTCGACATGCACATTCCTGATGGATTTCTGGATGCGAAGACGGCTGCGGCAACCGCAGTCTTGTCAGCGGCGGGTTTGGGAGTGGCCCTGCGGCAAACGCGCATAAGTTTGCCGGCGCAACGGGTGCCGTTGATGGGGCTTGCGGCAGCGTTTGTGTTCGCCGCGCAGATGATCAATTTCCCGGTGCTCGGCGGTACGTCGGGACATCTTGTCGGCGCGACGTTGGCGGCGGTGTTGCTCGGCCCGAGCGCGGCGGTGATCGTGCTGACGGCGGTTCTGGTCGTGCAATGTTTTCTTTTCGCCGATGGCGGCGTGACAACGCTGGGCGCCAATATATTCAATATGGCGATTGTCGGCTCAATCACCGGCTACGCGGTTTATCGCGGCGTGCGGCGGTTATTTGCCGGGCTGCGCGGCACCGTGCTGGCGGCGGCGTTCGCGGCGTGGTGCTCGACCGTGGTGGCGGCGGTGAGTTGTGCGGGGCAACTCGCGTGGTCGGGCACGCTACGCTGGCCGGTCGCCTTTCCCGCCATGGCCAATGTCCACATGCTGATCGGTCTCGGCGAAGGCGCGATCACCGCGCTGGTCATCACGGCGATCGCGCGAGTGCGTCCTGAATTGCTCGAATCCTGCCGTGGCTGGACGCGTCCCGGCGTGGCGGGAGAACGCTGGCCACGCTCGGAGCGTGGCTGGGGCGAGTTGGTCGTTTACGGCACGCTGATCGCGCTGGGGTTGGCGTTGTTCGTCGCGCCATTCGCCTGCCCGTGGCCAGACGGACTGGACAAGGTCGCGCAGGCGTTCGGCTTCGCGGAGCGAGCGGCGTCCCGCCACGGCGGGATGCCCGCGCCGCTGCCCGATTACAGGATTCCCGGCATCGGCTCAGCGAGCGTGGCGACGGCGCTGGCAGGAGCCATCGGCACGGTCGTGGTATTCGGATTGGCGTTTGTGCTGGCGCGCGTGCTCGTGCCCAAACCTAATGTGGGAGCGGCCTCAGCGCCGCGATAGCCGTTCTGATGCGCCACGATTTTTTGGATCGCTACAGTCGGCTCGACAGCCCGGTCCACCGGCTCCCCGCCACAATGAAGCTGCTCGTTGCGCTGGGTCTGGTGGTCGTGACGGTGCTCGTTCCAATTTCCGTGGTTGCCTATTTCATTCTGGTGGCGAGTTTCCTTGTGGGCGTGGCGTCAGCGAGCAGAATCCCGCCCCGGTTTCTGGTGAAGCGGCTTGTTTTTCTTGAGCCGTTCGTGCTCGGCGTCGCGCTGCTGGCGGTTTTCCAGCCCGAAGGTGGAAGAGTGTTCGTCACGGTTGTGGTCAAGAGCACGCTGTGCCTGTTCACGATGATTTTGCTCTCGAACGTCACTCCCTTTGCCGGGTTGCTGCGTGTACTGAAGCGCGCACGCGTGCCCGCACTGCTGGTGACCACGTTGGCGCTGATGTACCGCTACCTGTTCGTGTTGATCGACGAGGTCGAACGGATGAAGCGGGCGCGGGCAAGCCGCACCTTTACGAGAACGCGCAATCACGTCTGGAAGGCGCTCGCCACAATCGTCGGCCAACTCTTTGTGCGCGCGACGGAACGCGCCGAACGCATATACGCGGCGATGTGCGCGCGAGGGTGGAAATGATGACCACGCAAGGTAGGGCGCGACTCCGTAAACGGCACGCGAGCAGGCCGCCGGGCGCGCCGTTCGGTCATCGCCACGCGGACGGACCGGCGGTCCATCCCTACCATTCTCTACCATGAGCACCGCCATCGAAGTCAAAGAACTGCGGTTCCGTTATCCTGACGGCTGCGAAGCGCTGCGCGGGGTGAGCTTCAGTGTCGGCGAAGGCGAATGCGTCGGCCTGATCGGGCCGAACGGCGCAGGGAAATCGACGTTGCTCCTGCACTTGAACGGAATCCTGCCCGAACGATTCGATACCGCGCCCTCGGTTTTCATTTTCAGCCAACCTGTTTCTCACGCGAACCTGGAAACCATCCGCCGCACAGTCGGCGTGCTGTTCCAGGACCCGGATGACCAACTTTTCTGTCCCACCGTCTTTGAAGACATCGCATTCGGGCCGCAGCAATTTGGAGGCGACGAATCCGGGATTCCTGCGAGGGTGCGCGACGCGCTGCGCCAGGTCGGTCTCGAAGGTTTCGAGAAACGCTCGCCGCATCATCTCAGCCGAGGCGAGAAACGGCGTGTCTGTCTGGCGGGCGTGCTGGCTTGCGAGCCGGGCGTACTCGTGCTCGATGAACCCACCACCGATCTCGATCCCCGTGGCAAACGCGAACTGAAAGCGCTGTTACAGCAGATTCCCGCCACGAAGATCATCGCCACGCACGATCTGGAACTCGTAGTCGAACTTTGTTCGCGCGCGATTCTGTTGGATCGCGGTGGAGTGGTAGCCGATGGCCCGACCGTGCAACTGTTGAACGACGAGGAGCTAATGCTGGCACATGGTCTTGAGCGTCCGCACATCCTCCAACATCATCATCCGCACTGACCAAGAGGGCGCGGAGAACAGCTCAGGAGTTTCAACCGCAGATGCTTGCCCGCCGCGCCGTCTGGAGGGAACGCGGATGGACTCGGATACTGTCGTGGGCTTGCCCGCCGCAGCCTCGGCGAAGGCAGGTAGGGACGGACCGCCGGGCCGTCCACATCTGTGCCAACCAGCCTCCAGCGCCCACCATCCAATCGGTTTGTTTTCTGTTGAGGGGCTATTGCCTAAATGATTTTTCCGGTTGTAGCTGCGCTTCTGCGAAGCGCGGGTCATTCATTTCCCGAAGGAATTCGGTGTTTCACAGAAACGCCGCTACACCGAAAGGCGTGGAAATCGATTTGGGCAACAGCCCCATCAGACGCGACCCCGGCTGCTCTTTTTCCCGTACTTCTTGGGCTTTTCTCGAACCGTCGCGGGCGTACCATCGGACGTTCCCAAGACGAACTCGACCGCCGGCGGATTCTCCATCCACTTTGATGCGTCAAGAATCTCAAAGCCCACCACACCGCCGTCGTAGCCAAAATCGGCGATGACGCCGGGACGCACCTCGTCGCTCTCCTTCACGCGCGCATCGCGCAGCGTAAGCGTCAGCGTGTCGGTCTCCTTGTCGTACTCAATTTTCATTTGCGCTGTCCTCCCTCATATTTCTTGAACTTCGAGGTTTTGTAAAGCGTGACAATGACGAATTCATTGGCATGTTCTTCCACGACGACCCGCATCAACATTTCCGCATGAAGAACGGAGTCAAAGTATCGACGCATGAAAATCCGGCGCGGCGATTGTCCGGGCACGACCGAATCCGGCTGAGTAATTGTCTTTTCCACTTCGGCGGTGTCTACTTCGCGCTGGGCGACTTTCCTCCGAGCGTGAGATGTCCAGCGAATTGGCTTCACAACTCACCCTTGAACGCCTTGTCGAGGATGGACGGCAGCAGGGCGTCGAGGGCGGAGGCGGTTTCGGACTGCAGCCGCGCCAGCGCCGCCACCTGCCCCGCCAACCCGTCCGTTTCTAAGCTCATGACATTACCGCCTGCTGAATAGCTTCTGCCGCGCTATCTCCAGCAGATTCTCCTTCTCGATGTACTTCTGTACGTATGGCAACTCGTCGCATTCCTTCGCCTGAGCATGTTCCTGCTCTGTGCACGCGTAGTCTTCTAATGATGGGTCGCTGGTGGGCGCGCGTCGCAAGTACGGACGGGGGATCATTTTGCCTTCCTGAACTTGCTCAACGATTGCCGGCTTCACCAAATCAAGCGGGACAGGCCCAAGGTGTAGTTGCTCCATGACTCGGACCATTGCTTTCAGTTGAATCCGCGACTTAGGATAGTTCCAGTCCCAATCGTCATGAAAGACCCGATACCGGAAAATCTCGGTGTCGCCGAGTTCGCGAATCTTCTCAATCAGCACCAGCGCGATTGGCTGTGACGTCGGGTTTCGGCAATCCAGCGTCTCCGTGCAGAACAAGCCGCGGACCGGCACGTATTCGTGGGTTATGGGTACGGTGGCGAGTTCCTCAAAGAAGGCTTTGGGTACTTGGTAGCAGAAGGCGCAGTCGTAGATTTGATTGTCCACGCCCTCCAGCCATGTGCGACGGATTTTGAAAAGTTGTGCGGCTTGCTCAAGGACATCAGGTGTCAGCGCACCGAGCAGCATTTCCGGCTTCTGCACTTTGTCGAGCGTCAACTGCGGCAGAAAGTGCTGAATCTGCGTCACCGCGACACCGTGGGCTGCGAATAGCTCAACGAAGCGCTTGGCAACGACAGCTACGGGGTCCGGTTTCGGACCGCCCGCCAGTTTACGCAGCAACGCGATCAGGTCGATGGTGACCGGGCCTAGCGTCGGTTTGATCTCGATGATATCGTCAGACATAATCTCCTTACAGGCACCAGCCGGTGACTAGGCGCGGATACGCCAATAAGGAAGTCTAGTGGCAGCATCCTCAAGACGCTCCAAGCCGAATCTTTGGTCAGGATGAGTGTTGGCTTGCATAAGTGTATACATGTCACTCAACACCTGTCTGGCTTCTGCGATGTAGCTGTGGCCGAGAAAGTTCAAGTCGATGTTTGAGACGTCAATTGTGTCAATGCCGTTGACAATCGTGACAGGAGGTGTGTAACCGGCTCGCTCGTAATCATGGACGATCTCTGAACCGGAGACGAATAACGCGCGATCTCTTGCGCAAACATACATTGTCGTGCGCTCGGACAGCGGGGGATAAGCAACTGCGAGTTGACGAAAGACCTCAGCATCAACATCTGCAGCTGCCAAAAATATCTGATGATAGGGGACGGCGACTCTCTTTGCAGCCCCTGAGAGTATTTTATCGAACGTGCGCAATAGCCCACGGTTTCCCATACTGTGGGCGACGATGTGAATGCGTTGCGCCCCCGACTCTGCGGCCAAATCTTCGACGAATTGCCTAATGTGACTTTCACTCCCTTCGACCGCCGCCTCATCCGCAGGATAGCCCCATACGCTGCCCTTTGACGGCCAACTGAAGACCGCTGTCGCCCCAGGCACATTAAGGTCCGCCCCAAATTGCGCTGCCCTGAGCATGGCTTCGTCAAAACTTACGTTATAGCCGTGCAGAAAGAACAATAATACGCGTTCGTCCTTCGACAATTGTGTCAATGTACGACTTAAGTCAGCCCAAAACAGCTCGCGCTGCCACATGAGCTTCGCAATGACGCGAAGTCTGTCAGTTCGCCAAAAAGGCCAACGCTTATACCAAGGCGTTCCAATTGATCCGATCCTGTGATACTTGGGTATAGCCACTTCGCAGATTCCATAGTGGACTTGGGCATCGCGCTCCCCGCCAAACCCCTGTTCAGGGTGTGCCGGATCAAGAGGACGCCTATTTGTCGCGAACCAAACAGGATACTTCCGAGGCCCTGGGATTTCATCCGGCGGCTCATGCCTAGCGGCAAATGAGGGGCCGCTTGGTGCTCTCTTCATTCTTACAGTCTCTGCATCCTGTTGCAGGACGTGAAAACTCAATTTCGTGCGAATGAATTGTTCCGCGGATGGCGAACCAAGGCGAAACGTAGTACGGAGATGTTCGCCTGATCTTGTCCTGCCCAGTTGTTCTTCGGTTTTTCGATACGCATTTTCAAAGTTCATTCGTTTAGTCACCGATGCATAGAAGATCCTTGAAAATTCAAGCGCCAGATCGAATACACCAGAAGGTGTTGCCGTTATCAACGCTTTACAGGCTTGAGTCAAGTCGGACTGCCCGCGCGATACATCGCAGTTGTTGAGTACAACGCAGTCCGGCGCGTGGCCCGACCGCTTGAAGATTGTAAAGAGCGATAATCCGGTAAGAGTGCGGATGTGCTCGTTCTTGTCTTCAAGAAGAATGCGTCTCGTTGGACTTCCGTGGCCGGTAAAGTGTACAAGCACCGGCCGAGTCTCACGCAAGCGGTCGACGAGTGTTTCGCGATCAAGTGAATGGATTGGATCAATCTCGCTGCGAATTCCCTTCCGCTCAAATGCTTTTTGGATCACTGAGATCTCCTCGTCGATCTGTTCTTGCGAAGTACAAAGTGGATCTGCGGCAATCACGGTCATGCTGAGGGCTTTTTGCTTACCAGTTGTCACAGAAGTTCTCCTTTGAATGTTTGTCGAGGACGGAGGGCAGCAGCGCGTCGAGGGCGGATACGGTTTCCGACTGTATGTAAAGCTGGCGAAGGGAATTCTTCGAGTCCTGACAAGACGTCGCCGACATGGGCGCGAGTATGTGCGGCTGGGGCGTCGATTTCAAGAAGAGGATTGAAGGGAAAGAATTCAGGAGTCAGGAGTCAGGAGTCAGAAGTCAGAAGACAGGAGACGGGGCCGGAGGAAAGGATGAGGGATAAGGGATGAAGCCGCCTTCGTTGAAACTACGGCGGACAAGGGCAGCAGGATGAAGAGCGGATGGCGCCGTGGGGGAAGCGCCCCGGCAGAGCGGGGCGGCTACAACGAGTGCGCCCCGTTTTGGCGTGACAACGCGGGTGGCCGCCCCTATCGTCGGCTCCGAGGAAGGATTCAAAGCCATGCCATTTCGCACACTCGGATTATCGGAGAATGTACTGCGCGGCGTTCAGGCGGCAGGGTACACCGATCCCACGCCGATTCAATTGCGGGGGATTCCGTTGATCTTCGCGGGAAAAGACCTCATCGGAGCGGCGCAAACGGGCACGGGCAAGACGGCGGCGTTTGCGCTGCCGATCCTGACGCTGCTGAAATCGCACGGCAAGTGCCGCTGCCTCGTATTGGAGCCGACGCGCGAACTCGCCGCGCAGGTGGAGACGGCGTTTCGCGATTACGGACGGTTTACCGACCTGCGCACTGCGGTCGTGTACGGCGGCGTCGGCTACGGCAACCAGAAACAGGAACTCGGCCGCGGCGTGGATATCGTCGTCGCCACGCCCGGACGATTGCTCGACCTGCTCGGACAGGGCACGCTGCACCTGCACGACGTGAGCTTCCTTGTGCTCGACGAAGTGGACCGCATGCTCGACATGGGGTTCCTGCCCGATGTGCGACGGATCGTCGAGCGTTGCCCGAAACAGCGGCAGACGTTGCTGTTCTCGGCGACCGTTCCCGGTGAGATCGAGCGGCTGGCGTCGTGGGTGTTGCGCCAACCCGAGCAGGTGGAGATCGGCGAGCGGCGGTCGCCCGCCTCGACGGTGACGCACGCCTTCTATCCCGTGGCGTCGAGCCAGAAATTCAATCTGTTGCTGGAGCTGCTGAAGCGCACGGATTTCAACAGCGTTCTGATTTTCTCCCGCACCAAACACGGCGCGGACAAGATCGCCCGTCGGCTGAAGGAGGCCAATCATGCCGTCGCGGTGCTGCATTCCAACCGGACCCAGCGCGAACGCGAGGAAGCGCTGAGCGGATTCAAGTCCGGCAAGTACGAAGTGATGGTGGCGACCGACATCGCCGCGCGCGGGATCGACGTGGAAGACATCTCGCACGTCGTCAACTACGACGTGCCGCAGCATCCCGAGGACTACGTCCACCGCATTGGCCGCACGGGCCGCGCCCTGAAAGTCGGCGACGCGTTCACCTTGATCACGACCGAGGAATACGACCACGTGCAAGCCATCGAACGGTTCATCGGCCAAAAGGTGCCGCGCTTGAAGCTGGACAACTTTGATTACGTTCTCACGACGATGTTCCACGAAGAATCGCTGGCGGCCAGCCGCCGCAACGTGAGAGGCGGGCGCACCACCCGCGGCTATTCCTTCGCGCCGAGAAAAAGGAGGTAGTAGCGCGGGCGTCCCGCCCGTCTCCGATGTTTCTCGGTCATGTTGGAGGGTCGGCCTCCGTGCCGACCGAGGCGGTTGCCTCAGTCTCAGCGGCCACGACGGAGCGTGGCCCTCCATCACCACAACTCACACTTCCGGTATCCCTCGCGCCGCGTGCCATACGCGCACGATCTCAACCTGTTGTCTCTTTGACCGGATTCGATAAACAATCCGGCAAGGTTTGCGAATCACTTCGCGCAACGTTGGTTCGTTGAACTCCGGCACGATTCGTCCTGACTCCGGAAAGTTCGGCAGCCGTTCGATGGTCCGAAACACACTGCGCGCGAACGACCGGGCCGCGCCCGGATCATCCTCGGCGATGTAGGCGAGAAGTTCGCGCAAGTCGAGGCGCGCGGTGGGCGACCATCTCAGTCGGTAAGCCATTCGGCAAATTCCTCGCGCACGCGGTCGTGCGGAATCCCTTTGCCTTCGTCGAGTTCGCGGAGTCCTTTACGCACCCCGGCCACGAAATTGATGCGCTCCTGAATGTCCTCCCACGACGCGTCGTCGGGCAGCGTCTGGATGGTATGAATGGCAATTTCCTTCGTGCTCACGGGTTCAGTCTAGCACTTGGCAGCGTAACCGCAAGCGATAACAGGTGATCGCAGATCCGAAGAATCCAGCAGATTGTCTGGTGGTGGCAACAAGTTACACTGCTGGCGGTGAAGCAGCCGTTTGGAGGGACGCGCTCCGTCGCGTCCGCTGCCGTTCATCCGACGTGCCACGAAGCGGGCACGACGGAGTGTGGCCCTCCATCACCACAACTCATTCGGGCCGGGCGGCATGGAAATCGTGGAAACTTCTTCAAGAGGACGCGGTTCGTAGCCATGCCGTAGTTGGTGGTTGTCATCGAGGAACCGGGAGCGCCATGCGCGGTAGGCGGTGACGATGTCGTCGAATTCCGCGCGCGAACTGAGCCGGACGATGCGGCGGTCGAATTCCTTGGTCGGACCGAACCGCTTCGAGTATTGGAGTGCAACTTTGCGGAATTTGAGGCAGCCGTGTTTCTCGCCGAACACTTCCACCATGAGATCGAGATGCCGTCGCATGACGGCGAGACGTTCGTCGAAGGTCGGTTCTTGTAGCAGTTCGCCGGTAGCGAGGAAGTGCGCGGTATGCTGGAAAATCCACGGATTGTAGAACGCGCCGCGCCCGATGCTGACGGCGGCGCAGCCGGTCTGCTCGAACATCATCTTCGCGGTCTGCGGCGTGGTGATGTCGCCGTTGCCGACGACGGGGATGCGCCGCACGGCTTGGGCGACGGCGCGGATGCCCGCCAGATTCACCCGCCCTGAGAAACCTTGCCGCCGGGTGCGACCGTGGATGGTGATCGCGGCGACGCCGGCGTCTTCGAGCGCGCGGGCCAGGTCGGGCGCGGTGATGTTGGCATCGTCCCAGCCGAGCCGCATCTTGCAGGTGACGGGAATCTTCACGGCTGCGACCATCGTTCGGATCATGTGCGCGGCCTTTTCGTGGTCGCTCATCAATGCCGAGCCGCCGCCGTTGCGGCACACTTTGCGGACGGGGCAACCCATGTTCACGTCAACCGCGTCCACGCCGAGCGATTCCAGCGCGAGCGCCGCGTCGCGCATCTCTTCGGGAATAGTGCCGTAAAGTTGGCCGGCCAGCGGATGATCGTCTGGGCGCGTCTCGATCAGCTTCAGCGCTTTTCGATTTTTCTCGACCAACGAGCGGGCATTCACCAGATCGGTCGTGCACAAGCCCACCGCGCTGGTAGCGCGGCAAGCGCCACTTGTGCCGCCCCGGGCGGCACCGATCTGGCGGATGATGAGCCGGAACGGCAGGTTGGTGTAACCCGCCAGCGGCGAGAGAAACAGGTTGGACGAAAGCCGGAGCTGGCCCAAGGCAAATTCCATAGGCTGATCGTAGCCGGCTTCAGGCGGAATTGCGAGCGGCTCGTGGCCCCTCACCTTGATCCTCTCCCCCAAACAACGGGGGAGAGGAGATGGAACCTTTTCCCCTCTCCCTTGCAAAGGGAGAGGGTCAGGGTGAGGGTTGGGACGTTCGCCGGGCGTCGCTCGTTTGAGCACTTCACGAATAATGCACGCTACTGCAGGTCGGGATTTTGTCGAATGAACTCGTGGAGTTTGTCTTGGAGTTCAGGGGGCATTTCAACTTCGGAGAGGCCGTGAGTGTGGGTCAGATTGATCGTGCGGCGGTAGGTCTCAATGTACTCCAGACAAGGAGGACAATCGCTGACGTGCATCTCGAATTTCTTTTGCGTCTCCGGGTCCAATTCGTCTTCGACGAACTCGAAGAGCAGCCGATCGGTGTCGCTGCAGCCGTAGCCACCAAAGTGAAGGATCCTATCGAGGATGGTTCGGGATTTTGAAACGCTCATTCTTTTGCACCACTTGAGATGTTAAAACGCAACGTTAAGTTTCGGATATTCGAGGCCAAGAATGGCGGCCGGGATTCTGCCATACGCCTGTTGATTCGGAGATAAACACTCCTCATTGTTCCTCGCCCTCCTTCAGGTACGGCGCGAGCGCTTTGCGCAAGGCCAGCCGCGCCCGATGCAATCGGCTTTTGACAGCGGGCACACCCACTGCCATGGTGTCGGCGATCTCCTGCATGGACAACCCGTCCACGTCGGACAGCAGGACGGTCGTCCGATACGGCTCGGGCAGCGCGTCGATGGCCGCGCGCACCTGCGCGCCCAGTTCGTCGCGCAGCGCGGTCGCGGCGGGCGTTCCGCCCGGATCGGCGAGCTGGATGGCGGGCAGATCACGGTCTTCATCTTCCGCTTCCAGCGAAACGTTCTGCTCGAACTTTTTGTTCTTGCGCAGCTTCATCAACGCGGCGTTGGCGGTAACGCGGTACAGCCACGTCGAGAAGGCGGAGCGGCCTTCGAATCTGTCGATCTTGTTCCAGATCGTGATCAACGCATCCTGCATCACTTCCTGGGCTTCGGTTTCATTGCGTGTGATCTGCAGGGCCACGCCGTACAATTTCGCGCCGTGTTGGCGGAGCAGGTCTTTGAGCGCGCTCTTGTCACGCGCTTTCAACCGCTCGACTAGCGCCTGATCCTGGTGCGACGCCGAGTTTGTTATGGTCGCGGCCATCGAGAGTGGCGTTTACGATTACAGATTTCAGATGCGGGCGCAAAGGAAAAAGTTCAGACATGCGCCGTGCGGGCGGGGAGGATCATGTTAGACTGAGGCATTCGAGGGGTCGCTGGTTTCTGCTCGTGGGCGTCGCGGCTGTGGTATGCTTGGGCGTCGACCAAGCGCAACTCGTCGGCGAACGATCCACCACGGCCACGGCTGCCGGCTCGCACTAGCTTTTCCGGCAGTCGCAGGGCACAATGCGCCCTGTGAACGAGCGTCTCGGCAAGCGAATCGTGAACTATGTGGCATCGGTCCTGTGCCTGGGCGCGGCAGTTGTCTGTTTTCGTGGGGCGACCTGGCGTGGCTTCGAGTATGACGAACTGTGGACGCTGTTCCACTTTGCCGGGGCCGACTCGGTCTGGCAAATCTTCCGCGAGCTGGCCGTGCCGAACAATCACCCGTTGCACAGCCTGCTCGTGCGACTGGTGGTCAACGAGACCGGCGTTACCGAATTGTGGGCGCGATTGCCGGCGCTGGTCGCCGGGATTTGTCTGCTGGCGCTGGTGCCTGTCGGAGCGTGGTTGGTCAGCCGGGACGGGAACACGACCGTGCTGACGACAGCTTGGTGCGCCCTGAACGCGCCGCTGTTGCATTTTGCACAGTCTGCGCGTGGTTACACGATGCAATCGGCTCTGATTGTCGGTTTCGCGCTCCTGATTTATCTTGCGCGATTGAGTCCCCGGCGGGAATGGCATGCTCTCGTCGGCGCGGTCCTGGTTGGTATGGGCGCGATGTTGGTACTGCCCACTTCCGCGTTGTACCTCGCCGCAATTGGAATTTGCGATTTTGCCGACCGGATCTTTCAGTGGCGGCGCGTGGCCGCCGCCGACCGGCGTCCGTTCCTCGCGGTTTTCGGACCGGTTTTGATAGCGTATGGACTGTTGGCAACGCTGGCTGCTGGATGGTTGGTCTGGGTGGCCCGCGAGCTATTCCAAGCCCGCGCCGCTTTTGGGGAACCGATTGTATCCCTGGGCGCGTGGTTGCAGTTTGTCGGTGGCGTGGCCGGGTCATTGTGGAATTGGCCGCTGATGGTTCTCGCTGTAGTGGGTTTGCTGATCATTCGTCGGCGGAGATTGGCGGCAAGCCTCGCCATGGTGTTGATCTTTCCGTTGGCAGCCGCGGTCCTGACGCGAGCGGGTCCTCCTCGGGCTTATCTGCCGTCGGTCCCGTTTGTGATGTTCGCCGCGGCCCTTGGTGCAGCGCGGCTAATGGAACTGGCGGTCGCGCGATGGAGACTGTCGCATTGGCGACCGGCCGTCACGGTTCTGTTGATGCTGGCGCCCATGTGCTGGCTGCCGCGGATGCTGCGGCTGTGGACGCCGGTGGATTGGCAGCAGATCGCCCTACAATTGCAAGGACTTCCGACCGACACGTATGTCAGTTACCCGGCGACCGCCGGATACGTGATTCATTTTTATTATCAGCCCGGCATTGTCAGTCAGATCGCCGATCGGGTGCCAACCGGAGACACGTTTATGTTCGCGCAAGTGGGAGAACGGCGACGGATCGAGGGGATGTGTCCTCCACAATTCCACACGGAACAGATTTCTGTCCCGTCTGGAATTCCGTGCGTGACGCGGCGGATTGGGGACGTGGACATCGCGTTGTATCGGGCCCGGCGCGTCGGAGGTGAGACGGCGATCCACGCCCATGACCACTCGATTTCCTTTGCTGCCATTGGCCCGGCCGCCAAGACCGAGGTGCTGGATATCGTGCATGATTTGGAAGGGACAGACGGTCGATGCCGCTGGTTGATTCTGAACGGTTTTCTGTCGGGGATGTGGCCCATGGCAGCCAACCCGCAGAGCCGCGCGGCGATTCTGTTTGCGACCACGAACATGGGATCGTCCTCGTCGGAATTGTTGCCCCTCACCGAGCGGTGGAACGGCAAGCTGCGCCTCTATCAATGCGGAGACGCCGTGCCTGTGGAAAATGTTGCTGGCGTCCCGTCCACCCGCTAAGATGCACGGCATGTTCCGCGCGGAAGATTACCTCGACCTGAAACAGTTCGCGTTTCCCGAATTGTTCGACGGCTGCGACAACGTGTGGGATGCGTTGAAGACGCTACCGGAGTTTGTAAGGAAGAGGGTCAAGCCTTCGCGGCAGGAAACGAGAGTCGGTTCGCCGTACATTGCCGAGGATGTGATGATCGGCAAAGGGACGGTCGTCGAGCACGGAGCGGTGATTAAAGGACCGGCCATCATCGGCGCAAACTGCGAAATCCGCTCCAGCGCCTACATCCGGGGCGGCGTGATCGTCGGTGACGGCTGCGTGCTGGGGAACTCTTGCGAGTTCAAGAACGCGGTGTTGTTCAACGGTGTGCAGGTGCCGCACTTCAGCTACGTCGGCGATTCGATCCTCGGTTACAAGGCGCACCTCGGCGCCGGTGTGATTCTGTCCAACTTTAAATCCACCAAGGGCAATGTCGCCATCAAGCACGGCGGTAAACAAATCGACACCGGTTTGCGCAAGTTCGGTGCGGTCATCGGCGACGGGGCCGACATCGGGTGCAACTGCGTACTGAATCCCGGCTCGATCATCGGCCGCAATGCGATTCTCTATCCGAACGTGCTCTGGCGCGGCGTCTGTCCCGCCGGGAGCATTGTGAAACTTCGTCAGCAACATGAAGTGGCTACGCGAAAGTAGCTCTTAGAGCGCCGCGTGCAGCATGTCGGCGATCGTCTTCACGAAGCGGAACTTGAGCTTCTTGCGAATTTCGGCGGGCACATCGGTCAAGTCCTTGCGGTTTTGATCCGGCAGAATGACGATCTTGATCCCCGACCGCGCCGCCGCCAGCACTTTCTCCTTGACGCCGCCGATGGGTAGAATTTTCCCGCGCAAGGTGATTTCGCCCGTCATCGCCAGCGCTGATTTGACAGGCCTGTGCATCAGGAGCGAAGCCAGCGCCACGGCCATGGTCACACCGGCCGACGGCCCGTCTTTGGGAATCGCTCCCGAGGGCACGTGAATGTGGATGTCCGATTTCTCGAAGCTTTTGGGTTCAATCCCGAGCTGCCTGGCATGAGAGCGCACGTAACTGAGGGCGGCCTGGGCGCTTTCCCGCATCACATCGCCCAGCGAGCCGGTGAGAATCAAATTGCCTTTGCCGGACATTTGAGTCGCCTCGACGAACAGAATGTCGCCGCCTGTCGCTGTCCATGCCAGACCGATGGCCACGCCCGGCTCGGTGGTGCGTTCGGCCATGTCGTGGAAAAACTCGCTCGGACCGAGAAAATTTTTCAGATTCTTCGCGGTGACCATGACGGATTTTGCCCTGCCTTCCACGATGCGTCGGGCCGTGCGACGGCAGAGCGTGGCGATCTCGCGTTCCAGGTTGCGCACGCCGGCTTCGCGCGTGTAGTCACGAATGATCGAAGCCAGGGCGTTCTGGCTGATCCTGAGTTGTTTCTCTTTCAGTCCATGCTCGTTGAGTTGTCGGGGGATCAAATACTTCGTCGCGATGTGAATCTTCTCTTCCTCGGTATAACCGGGCAGCGTGATGACTTCCATGCGGTCGCGCAGCGCGGGCGGAATCGGTTCGAGCAGGTTCGCCGTCGTGATGAACATCACCCGCGACAGGTCAAACGGCACTTCCAGATAATGGTCGGAAAAGTTGTGGTTCTGCTGCGGATCGAGCACCTCGAGCAACGCGGCGCTCGGGTCTCCCCGGAAATCGGCGCCGACCTTGTCGATCTCATCGAGCATGAACACCGGGTTGTTGCTCTCGGCGCGGCGCAGCCACTGGAGGATGCGGCCCGGCAACGCGCCGATGTAGGTGCGGCGGTGGCCGCGGATCTCCGCCTCGTCGCGCACGCCGCCGAGCGAAATACGGATGAACTTGCGGCCGAGCGCGCGCGCGATGCTCATGCCGAGCGACGTTTTGCCGACGCCGGGCGGACCGACGAAACAGAGGATTGGCCCCTTGCCGACGACGGTTCCGCCGTTGGCGCTCTTGAGTTTGAGCACGCTCAGGTATTCGAGAACGCGCTTCTTGACCTGTTGCAGGTCGTAATGGTCTTCGTCGAGGATGCATTTGGCCCGCGCGATATCCAATTTGTCTTCCGTGGACTTCGACCACGGCACGGCGATCAGCCAATCCAAATAGGTGCGGGCAACCGTGTATTCGGCTGCAGCGGCGGGCATCGATTCGAGGCGTTCGACCTCCTTGATCGCCACCTTCTTGACCTCAGCCGGCATCATGGCTTTGTCGATCTTGTCCCGCAGTTCTTTGGTTTCCTCGCCGTGCTCGTTGCTTTCGCCGAGTTCCTTTTGGATGGCCTTGAGCTGTTCGCGCAGGAAATACTCGCGCTGGCTCTTGCTGAGCGCCTTGCTGACCTTTGTCTGGATTTCGCTGCCGAGGCGCAACACCTCCAGTTCGCGGTTCAGCAGCGTGCCCAGCATGCTGAGGCGCACCCGCACGTCGGCGGTTTCCAGCAGGCGCTGCTTTTCCTCCAGCGACAGGTTCAGGTTGGCGGCAATGACGTCCGCCAGTTTGCCGGGATCTTCGATGTTGAGCGTGGCGACTTTCAGTTCTTCGGGCAGCGAAGGTGAAAGACTGACAACCTCCTGAAACTGGTTCACCGCGTTGCGGGCGAGCGCGGCGAGTTCAATGCCCGGCGTGAACTGGTCGTCGAGCGGTTCGATCTGGGCGATCAGGTAGGGAGTTTCGCTTTGGGAGCGGACGATCTTGAACCTCTTCAGGCCCTGAATCAGCACGCGAACGCTTTCGTCGGGAAACTTCAACATGCGGTTTACTCGGGCGACACAGCCGAACTCGTACAACTGTTCGAGCCGCGGGTGTTCCTGGTCGGGATCTTTCTGGAGCGTCACGCCGATCAGCCGGTCACCGGCTACCACATCGTCAATGAGATGAACTGAATTGGGACTGGAAGCCAGCAGCGGCGCCACCATGTGAGGGAACAGCACCACGTCGCTCAATGGTAGAATGGGCAGTTGGCCCGGAATGCTCTGGCCGTTGAGCGCGCCTTTGCTGCTCGCGTTGCCAGTCGTCTTCTCCTGTATGACCTCAGTCATAAGTTGCTGAATCACTCAAACGTTGCTTGCGCGAGGGCGCATCCCCTTGGATGGCTTCGCTGTTGAGAGGCGATGGACGTGCGGCCCTAACCGGCCTGCTCGATAATCACCATAACCGTTGCATGTTCGGACTGCTGGGCCTTGGGCAGTTCGATACGCAGAAACCCGTTGTGGAACTGCGCCCGAACGCGGCTCCCATCAACCAAACGTGGGATGACGATGCGCCGCTCAAAATTACCATAGTCGATTTCCATTTGCCGGAACGAACAGCGATGCTGCCGATGTCGGCAGAGATCTTTGCGGTGTCCGCGGACCAGCAGCAGCCGATCGTCGAGGGTGATTTCCAGATCCTCCTTCTGAACGCCGGCGATCTCCATCTTGACGACGAAACTGTCAGGCGTTTCGTACACGTCCGTATTCGGCGTCCATGCGCTGTGGGGAGTGGACGCGGAAAGACTCAGATACGCAAGACTGTGGTGCAGATGATCACTAATTGCTTTGGCCATCGCTTCCTCGTCCTAATGCCTAATAACTGAAATAGTAAACTCGTTTGCCGCAAAACGCAAGCACGCAAACTGCATGGCTTTTGCGCGTCGGCAGGATGCGGGAGGGTTTTGAATTGCCGCGCCTGCCGCGAAAGCTTAGATTGACGGCGCGATGAAGGTGGCCCTGGCCCAAATCAACACAACCGTCGGCGATCTGCGCGGAAACTGCGCAAAAATTCTGGAGTTCTACCGTCGCGCGGCGGAAGCGGGCGCGACCCTGGTCGTCACACCCGAAATGGCGATCACGGGTTACCCGCCCCGCGATCTGCTGGCCAAGCGCCGGTTTGTCGCTGACAATCTGTGCGCTCTCGATGAACTGGCCGGACAGGTCGGAGAAACGGCCCTGCTGGTCGGCTATGTCGAGCTTAATCCGATTCGGCCAGGAAAAGAGTACTTCAACGCGGCGGCTCTGATCCGCGACGGCAAGATCGTGGCCAAACGTTTCAAAACCTTGCTGCCGACCTACGATGTCTTTGATGAAGACCGCTATTTCCAGCCTGCCGAATACAACGAGCCGGTTCCTCTCGACGGCCGGAGAATTGGCCTGACGATTTGCGAGGATATTTGGACGCAGGATTATCTGCCGACGCGCCTGTATCAGCGCAATCCCGTGCAGGATCTCCTGCGAGGGGAGGGCGGAGCGCAGATCATTTTCAACATCTCCGCCTCTCCCTACCATCTCGGCAAGGAGAATATCCGTCTCCACATGCTGCAGGCGGAGGCGAAGAAATACCGGGTGCCGTTGGTGTACTGCAACCTCGTCGGCGGCAATGACGAATTGATTTTCGACGGCAACAGCATGGTGTTCGACGCCAGCGGCAATCTGCTGGCGCAGGCCGCACTCTTTCGCGAAGACCTGGTGATTATTGATTTGGATTCGCCAATCGCGTCTCATCCTTCATCCCTCATCCCTCATCCTTCACCGTCGTCCCCAATCGCTGCCCTCCACGATGCTCTCGTGCTGGGCTTGCGCGACTACACGCACAAATGCGGGTTCAAATCCGTCGTGCTTGGCTTGAGCGGTGGAATCGATTCCGCGGTCACCGCCTGTCTGGCCGTCGCCGCGCTCGGATCGGAGAACGTGATGGGCGTTTCGATGCCATCGCAGTTTTCTTCCAAAGGCAGTATCGACGACGCGCGCGAACTGACCAGGAACCTTGGCATCCGCTGGGAAGTGATTCCCATTCAGGACGTGTTCGAAGTGTACAGGGCGGCGTGCAAAGAAGTGTTCAAGGGTTTGCCCGAAGATACCACTGAGGAAAACATCCAGGCGCGCATTCGCGGGACGATCCTGATGGCGTTGTCCAACAAGTTCGGTCACATGCTGCTGACCACGGGCAACAAATCGGAGCTCGCCGTCGGCTACTGCACGCTCTACGGCGACATGGCGGGCGGCCTCGCCGTGATCGCCGACGTGCCCAAGACCATGATTTATCAACTGGCGCGTTACATTAATCACGCTCCGAGCGTGGTAAACGAGAGCGGAAAGCGGAAAGCGGGAAGAGGAGGATTCCCGATTCCCGTGGCAAGCCTGACCAAACCGCCCTCCGCCGAGTTGCGCCCGAATCAAACCGACCAGGACACGCTTCCGCCATACGAAACACTCGACGTCATCCTCCGCAAGTATGTCGAGGAATCCAAATCGGCCGCCGAGATCGTCACGGAAACGAAGCTCGACGAGAAACTGGTGCGCGAGATCGTCCGCAAGATCGATCTCAACGAGTACAAGCGCAAACAAGCGCCGCCGTGCCTGCGCGTGACCACCAAAGCTTTCGGCATCGGCCGCCGCGTCCCCATCGCCCAACGCTACGTCGAGCGGTAAATCCTGACGCTATCACCAGAGGAAGCAACCAGACCGAAACCCAATCGCAGCCATGCGCTGGTTGAGCCGCGCTTCCTTTTCAGGGGAAACAAGAAATCCACTCATGGTGTCAGCAGTTACACGGCGCGGCTCGGGTCAAATCGGAAATGCAGGTCAATGCGCGGGGGCACTGACCGGGTGCGTCACTTTCTTGAAGAGGAAAACGGTGGGAACACAGAACAAGCTGATCAGGGCGATCCACCGGAAGTTGTCCACGAACGCCCAAACGCTGGCCTGCTGGACGAGCGTGTGGTAGATCAGGCCGTGCGCCTGCTGAGCGGCGACAAACGAGCCAACCTGCGGGGTGAGCGCCTGTTGGATCTGCCCGAGATCGCGCTGGAACACAGGATCGTATGGCGTGAGGTGTCCGACCATCATCGCTTGGTGGACTTGCGCCCCGCGCGCGACAAACGTGGTGACAGCGGAAATGCCGATGCTGCCGCCGAGGTTCCGCATCAGGTTGAAGATGCCGCTGGCGTTGCCCATCTGTTCGTTGCGGAGCGTGCCCATCGTGACGGTGGTCAGTGGAACGAAGATGAAGCTGACGGCGATGCCATTGAGGATATTGGGCCAGATCACGCTGGCCATGCCGATGTTGAGGTTGATCTCGCCGAACTGGAAAGAGGAATAAGCGAGCAGCAGAAACCCGCCCACCATGAGCGCACGGTTGTCCACCAGCTTGGTGATGCGACCGATGACGATCATCGACAGGATCGACCCCAGACCGCGCGGGCTTAAAGCATAACCGGCGAGCAACGCCGAATAACCCATCAGCGTCTGCATGAACAACGGCAACTGCACGATCGTGCTGTACAAAATGCCGCCGATAACGGTCATGAGGATGAGGCCGACGGCGAAGTTGCGGTTCTTCAGGATGCGCAAGTCCACAATCGGATGATCCGTGCGCAGTTCGCGCAAGATGAACCCGATCATGCACAGCGCCGAAATCGCCGCCGTCCAACGGATCCACTCTGCCGAGAACCAGTCGTCCTCCTGTCCCTTGTCGAGAATAATTTGCAGCGTTGCCAGCCAAACCGCCATCAAGCCGAACCCGATGTAATCGATATTGGCACGCGCGCGTCCCTTGGCGCTTTTGATGTAATGCGGATCCTCGACAAACGCGCGCACCATCAAGATCGCCAGCAATCCGATGGGCAGGTTGATGTAGAAAATCCAGCGCCACGAGTAGCTGTCCGTGATCCAGCCGCCCAGTGTCGGCCCGATCGTCGGCGCAACGACCACGCCCATCCCGAACGCCGCCATCGCCACGCCGCGTTCGGCGGGGGCGAAACTTTCCAGCAGGATCGCCTGCGACAGTGGTTGCAATGCGCCGCCCCCCGCGCCTTGGAGGACACGAGCGAAGATCAACCAGCCCAGCGTCGGCGCCGCGCCGGCCAGCGCCGACGCGATGGTGAAAATGACGATGCAGGTGATCAGCAGCCGTTTCCGCCCAAAGTAGTTGCTCAACCAGCCGCTGGCGGGCAGGATGATGGCGTTGGCGACAAGGTAGCTGGTCAACACCCACGTGGACTCGTCGGTGGTCGCCGAGAGGTTGCCAGCGATATGCGGCAGCGAGACGTTGGCGACGGAAGTGTCGAGCACCTCCATGAACGTCGCCAGCATCACCGAGATGGCAATCAGCCACGGATTATGGTGGGGATGCCACGGCTGACCCGGAGCGGACGTTTCCGGCGTGGCGCTAGACGGTCTCATAAGCCTCCGGTGGCACGGGCGTCCCTGCTCCGACTGGAGTCGCGAGTCCTGCTCGGACCTGTGCAAACGGATTTGGACAGGCACGGAGGCCTGTCCCACCATTTATGAGATGGGTTCAAGTCATCCCGCTCACGCCGCTTTCGGCTTCTCGCGGAACGCGGCGCGGACGATCGCAATAATGACGACCAGACCCACCACCGCACACACAACGATGAGAATCACCAATGGGATGTGCGCGTGCATGCTTTCCACTCGCACCACGGGCACCACCGACATCCCAGGCCCGAGCAGATGGCCGTCATCGGGCTGCGAATCAAGCACGATCTTCACCGGCACGCGCTGCACGACCTTCACGTAGTTGCCCACCGCGTTTTCCGGCGGCAGCAAACTGAACCGCGCGCCGGTGCCCGTCTGGATGCTGTCCACGTGCCCGCCGTATCGCACATCGGGATAGGCGTCCACGCGGATCTCGGCGGACTGACCGGGCCGCATGTGGGTCAGTTGCGACTCCTTGAAATTCGCCACGACCCACACATCACGCGGCACCAGCGCCAACAGGATCTGACCGACCTGGACGTACGCGCCGTTTTCCACCGACTTCCGCGTCACCCGCCCGTCGCGCGGGGCAAAAATCTTCGTGTAGGAAAGCGCCAATTCCGCCAACCTGGCCGCCGCCTGCGCCTGCTCGATTTCCGTTGCCGCCAGATCGATCTGCGCCTGATCGTGAGCCGGTTGCTGCCGCTCCTCGGCCACCAGCGCTTCAGCGGAGGCGGTCTTGCGCCGCGCCGCTTCCAGATCGGCATCCGCCGAGCGCGCTGTCGCCTGTGCGAGGTCGAAATCCTGCGGCGCGATGGCACCGGTCTGGAGGAGTTCGCGTGCGCGCTTCAAATCGGCCTCGGCACGCGTCGCCTGGGCCTCGGCCGCCACCGCTTGGGCACGGGCTTGTTCGGAGTCAGCCTCGATTGAGGCGAGCTTCGAGCGGGACTTTTCGAGGTTGATCTGGGCAACTTTGTGCAGTGCGGTCGCGCCATCGAGCGCCGCGCGGGCCTCAGCGAGCCGCGCCGCGTAATCGCGCGGGTCGATCTCCACGAGCAGATCGCCCTCCTTGACCTCCTGATTGTCGTGGATGTGTACCGCCGCGACTTGTCCAGCCACCTTCGGGCTGATCGGTGCGACGTGCGCCTCGATGAACGCATCATCGGTGGTTTCGTGCGACAACGCGAAGGCGACATACCGCAGACCCCAAACGACGCCGATGATGAGCACGACGCCGCTCACCGCCAGCAACCCAATTCGATTCGATTTTTCTTTCATCATGGAATGTGCGACCCTTGTATTGACTCGTCTGGCGGGTTTATACTGGACGCCGAAAAACAAGTAAACAATTAGCTAAGTCCCGTGGGAGCGTATCCGAATAGAAACGCGAAGTCCTACGGCTTGGATCCGCCTGGCGGCTGCGGCTTGAAGTACTTTTCGGCGAAATCCAGGAAGGCTGTCCAGTCGGCGCGAGTGGCCGCGTGGCCCCCGGTGTGATAGACCCAGCCGAGATCGCCGCTGATCAGTGGAGTGTCCAAGGCCGGGAGATCGGCGGTACCCAGATCCTTCTTGCCGACCAGACGGTACACCGGCCCGGCCGCTACCGCGCCGAGAAACTCCCCTTTCGGATCGGACCACTGATCTTGGGTGCCCCCGTTGATAAACAGCCCATGCGGGGCGTTGAGGGCGATGACCATGTGCGAGTCCACCGGCATGTCGTTCCAGTGACCGACCCATTTCTGGAAATTGCCGGCAAACTGCCAGGGGAAATTCTGGGCCATGTCGTCCACCGTCTCGCCGTAATCACGGCGGGCCAGTGCGGCCCCCATCTCGCCACTGCAACTGGAAAACACCACGGCGATCCGCGGGTCCTGAGCGCCGGCCCAGAGCACGGTCTTGCCCAGGCGCGAATGCCCCTGGATGGCCACTCGTTTGGCGTCCACGGTTTTGTCGGTTTCGAAATAATCAACAATGCGGCTGATGCCCCAGGCCCAGGCGCTGATCGTGCCCCATTGGTCCGGTTCGGGGGCCGTCTGGCCCGGCGCCAAGGTGAGCCCGATGACGCCATTGGTGAAGGCGTTGGCACGGTCCGGCTGAATATCGCCGTAGTTAACGGTGGCATATCCCCAGCCACGGGCGATGATGAGGTCAATGGGATCACCGAAGCCGCCGCCGCCGCGCGCGCCAAGGGCTCCCCGGCCGGGCGTCGGCCCATTGGTCGCACCGGGCGCAGCAGCCGCGCCCGCTCCCGCGGCACCGGCTCCAGCGCCTCGATTGCCGCGAGGGCCGCCACCGCCGAAGCCGAAACTGATACACAGGACGATGGGCACCGGCCCAGTAGCTTTGGCCGGAGTATACATGGTCACATTCATGCGGGGACCGTCGGGGCGGTCGCCGATATGCCCCACCACTCGTTTCATCACAGCCGTTCCGTCAAGGGCGTTGGTGTCCGTGGTGGTAACTTCCCACGTCACCTTAGGCGCGTTGGCCGGAACGCGGCCGTAAATCTCGGTTTCGTAAAGCTTGAGGATTTCCGGGCGGCGCTGTTTGAACCACGCATCGGCGTCGCGCACGGGCTTGCCGTTGGCCAACACGAGCGGGTCGGGCAGGGTGTAGGAACCGACTTTAGCCTCGTCGTAATTCGAGACATGCCCGGTCTTGGTGGATCTTCGGAGTGGGTTCCCGTTGGCGTCTGACCCCAGGTTGGTTGCGCCTGCGGCTTCGCGGGCCGTGGCCGGGTTGGTTGCCTGGGCGAAAGTTGCGGTCGTGAATGCCAGCAGACCAAAGGCGCTGGCGAGGAAACGATAGGGAGTGGTGGCGTGCATGGGCAAAAAATACTGTGAAGACAGAAATAAGTAAAGCGACCATAGAGAACAGCGGCGGGTCAGCGGTCCGCTTTGCGACACTGTGCGCATCTTTGCGGTCAACCACCGGTGTCAAGCGGTTGCCTTCTGTGAGCCGATCCGTGGAATCCGTGCGATCCGTGGTTAAAAAAGTCGGGGTGGGCAGCGGTGAAGGAATCACTGCGTGCCGAGTTTCGCCAGCAGACCTTTTCGGCGTGCCACGTTGAACATGCGACTGAAAATCAGCGCACCCGCCGCGAGATAGAGCAAATTCAATCCAAACGCTGCCCACAGATGTCCGACTGGCATGCCCTTGTTCTCCAGCACCTGGCGCATGCCCTCGAAGACGTGGGTGGCGGGGATGGCCAGCGAGATGGGTTGCAGCCATTTCGGCAGGATGCTGAGCGGGTAAAAGACCGCGCACACCGGCTGGATGAGGAACGGGATGCCCCACGCCAGCGCTTCGGCGGATTGCCCCCAGCGCATGATCAGGGCCGTCGTCATCATGCCGATTGCCCAGCCCATCAGCAACAGGTTTATGAAGAGCGGGATCAGGCTGATGCCCATGGCGAGGAGGTTGAACGAGTAGAGGCTGTAGGCCAGCACGGTCAGCAGCGCAACGATCACGATGATCTTGATGAAACCCACCACGTACGTCGCCGCGATGAATTCGCTGACGCGAATCGGCGACACGAACACGTTCAACAGGTTTCGCGCCCAGATGTCTTCCAGAAACGAGATCGTCACCCCCTGTTGCGAGCGATAGAGGATGTCCCAGAAAATCATCGAGCCGATGAGGAACTTGATGTAGCTGGGCACGGCCTTCCCGGCCTTGAGCAGGTACATGGTGAGAAATCCCCAGACCAGCAGGTCCATCACCGGCCAGAAGAACATCTCCAGAATCCGCGGCACGCTGCGCGTGTACAGAAATGTGTAGCGCAGAATCAGCGCGCCAACCCGGTGCCAGTTCATTCCGCCACCTCCCCCAACAAATCGCCGCTGCGCGCCACGCGGATGAACACTTCTTCCAGGGATTTCTGCTGAAACTTCTCGATCACCTGCTGCGGCGTGCCTTCGGCGATGATCCGTCCTTTGTGCAGGAACAGCAGTCGGTCGCAGACTTCCTCGACGTCGCGCATGTTGTGCGAGGTGTAAATCATCGTGATGCCCTTCTCGCGCTGGACTCGCCGCAACAGTTTGCGGACCTTGTCGGCGATGTCGGGATCGAGGCTCGCCGTGGGTTCGTCGAGCATCAGCAGTTCGGGATCATTCAGCAGCGCCTTGCACAAGTTGACCCGGGTCGATTCGCCTGACGACAGATGCCCGGTGATCTTGTTTCGGAGATGGGCGATCTCAAACAGCGCGAGCAATTGGTCAACCTTCTCTCGGCGGTCGTTGACCCCGTAAATCATCGAAAAGACCAGCAGATTCTCCCACACTTTGAGGTTGGACGGCAGGCCGGTGTAGGCCGAGGAGAAATTGCAGCGCTGGAGAATTTCTACCCGATGTTTCTCCAAGTCCTGCCCGAAAAGTCTCACCGTGCCCGCCGTCGGCGTCGTCAGCCCGAGCAGAATCTGGATGGTTGTGGTCTTGCCGGCGCCGTTTGGCCCCAGCACGCCGACGATCTCACCGCGCCGCACGGTAAACGACACGTCCGCCACCGCCACCGTGCCGTCAAATTCTTTGCGCAGATGTTGTACCTCAACGATCGCTTCGATCATAAACGTGCGCAGGATAGCACATTTCACTTCCCTGCAAAACCTGCTAGAGTCTTGGCTATCCTGTGAAACCCAAATTCGAATACTCGGGCAAACTCTGGCAGGAGGCGCTGCGGCTCATGCCTAGCGGCGTCAGCTCGCCGGTACGTGCCTTCCGTGGCGTCGGCGGCACGCCGTTCTTCATTCAGCGCGCCAAAGGTTCGCGGCTCTGGGACGTGGACGGCAACGAGTACATCGATTACGTCTGCTCGTGGGGGCCGATGATTCTCGGCCACGCGCACCCGAAAATCGTCCGCGCAGTGCAAGAAGCGGCACGCGACGGGACCAGCTTCGGCACGCCGAATCCGCGCGAGCTTCGGTTGGCCCAGCTCGTCTGTGAAAGTTTCCCCTCTATTCAGAAAGTCCGCTTCGTCAACTCAGGCACCGAAGCAACGATGTCGGCGATTCGACTCGCACGCGGTTTCACCAAGCGCGACAAGATCGTCAAGTTCGAAGGCTGCTACCACGGCCACGCCGATGCGTTGTTGGTGAAGGCCGGCTCCGGCGCCGCGACGTTCGACGTGCCCGACAGCGCTGGCGTGCCCGCCGGTTTCGCCCGTAACACGCTCACTCTGCCGTTGAACAACCTCACGGCACTCGACGGCGTGCCATGGCACAAGATCGCCTGCGCCATCATCGAACCGATTCCAGCCAACATGGGTTTGATCCCGTTGAAGATCGCTTTCCTCCAGAAGCTCCGCAAGCTGACGCAGGACAACGATGCATTGCTGATTCTCGACGAGGTCATCAGTGGTTTCCGTGTCGCCCGCGGAGGCGCGCAGGAGTTGTACGGGATTCAGGCCGACCTCACGACGCTCGGCAAGATCATCGGCGGCGGGCTGCCTGTCGGCGCATTCGGCGGACGAACTGAGATCATGGACATGCTCGCGCCGAACGGCCCCGTGTATCAGGCGGGTACGCTGTCGGGCAATCCGCTGGCGATGGCGGCTGGCATCGCGACGCTGGAAGAGTTGTTTGGTCTTGGAGGGTCGGGCTACATCCCGACCGCCGGCGTAGGGACGGGTCGCCGACCCGTCCGAGAAGAGGAACAAACGGTGGGCGGCTCGGCGAGCCGCCCCTACCAACGGCTGGAAAAACTGACCGCGTCGCTTTGCGACGAATGGCGCAAGATCGTGCCCGGTCGCCATGTTCGGGTCGGCTCGTTGTTTTGCACGTTCTTCACCGACCGCAAGGTGGTGGATTACGCGACGGCCAAAACCAGCGACACAAAACGGTATGCCAGATTTTTCCACGCGATGCTGGAGCGCGGCGTGTATCTCGCCCCGTCGCAGTTTGAAGTCGGCTTCATGTCGCTGGCGCATACGGAGGAGGACATTGAGGCGACGCTGAGGGCGGCAAGGGAAGCAGTGAAGGAGTTATAGAGGTTAAAAGAGTTAAAAAGGTTAAAGAGGCATAGAAAGGCCAAGAGCGTGAGCGAAAAGACATTCGAGGATTTGGAGGTCTGGCGGATCGCCCGCGAGTTTCGGGGCCGAGTATATGCCCTCTCCAAGCGATTGCCCGAACATGAGAAGTACAATCTGGTTTCGCAGATGAGGCGCGCCGCGCTTTCGCTAACCAACAACATCGCGGAGGGTCATGGACGGTTTCATTACCAGGAGAACATCCAGTTCTTACGCCAATCGCGTGGATCGCTGGAAGAATTGATCGATGACCTGACACTTTGTGCCGACGAGAAATATATCCCGCAGCCAGAGATTGCTGAGGCGCGGCAGCAAGCCGCTCATGTCCGCATCTTGCTCAATGGCTACATTCGTTATCTCAAGGAGAGGAAGGCGGGCAATGTGAACACACTTCGTGAGCAGCCGGCAGCCTATGGAGAAGATGACCCCGATGATTCGTAGCCTTTACAGCCCTTTTAACACCTTTAACTCTTTGAACCTTTTCAACTTTTCTAACTTCTTTAACTCTCTTAACGCCTAATGAAACTCGTCATTGCCATGACTGGCGCGAGTGGCGCGATTTACACGCAGCGCCTGCTCGACAACCTCGACCCGCGCAAGCACGACATCTCCTTCATCGCGACGCGGCACGCGCGCGAGGTCGCGCAACTCGAATTACCGAAGGGCGAGTTGAAGCTCTCGCCGCAGGTCATTCAGTACCGCGAAGACGATTCGATGTTCGTGCCGTTCGTCAGCGGCTCGGTCAAGTTCGACGCGATGGTGATCATCCCCGCCTCGATGGGGACGATCGGCCGTATCGCCAACGGCGTATCCGATACCACGATTGCCCGCGCTGCCGACGTGTTTCTGAAGGAGCGCCGCAAACTGATTCTTGTGCCGCGTGAGTCACCCTTCAATCTGATCCACCTGCGCAACATGGCGACGCTGACCGAAGCCGGCGCGACGATCATCCCTGCCAGTCCGTCGTTTTACAGCAAGCCCAAGACGATCCCGGAGTTGGTGGACACGATTGTCGCGCGCGTCCTCGATCATCTCGGCATCGAGCACAAGCTGGTCAAACGCTGGCAGAGCACGTAGGGCAAGCTTCCAGCTTGCCGATCCGTCTAACAAACATTGGCCGCAAGCTGGAAGCTTGCGCTACGCAACCCGGTTCCGCGCATCCAGGAACTTCAAGTGCCGGTACAGAGTTTCGATCAGTGGCGACTTGGCGCCGGCCTGTTGCGTTGCGCGCAACGGATTGCCGAAGATGGCTTCGACCTCCATCGGGCGGCGCTCGTCGAAGTCGATCTTCATGCTTGTGCGATAGGGTTTCATCCGGTCGGTACGGTCCAGCATCTCTTGCACAAAGTCCGGCGCAATGCAGCGACCACACGCCGCCGCATCGGTCACAACCTCCCACATGATCTGTTCCGCCAATACGCGCGTGTGCGGATCGGCCATCAGTTCGGCCGTCGTGGCGTTGAGAATGACCGACAGGCCGTTGTAGGGAATATTCCACACCAGTTTCTGCCAGCGACCGATGGCGAGGTCTTCGGCGAGTTGGATGGGAATGGCTGCGCGCTGGAAATCATCCGCAATCCCGCGCATCCGTTCGCTGACGCCGCGTTGCGAGAATTCGCTGAGCACAACATGTCCGTAGTCGAGATGACGGATGTGACCCGGCCCAACTTTGTTCGAGCACAGGAAACAGAGTCCGCCCATCACGCGCTGCGGGCCGACAATCTTCGCCACTTCCTCATCGCCGCCAAGCCCATTCTGCATCACGAGCACTGCGCCGCCGTCCTTGACGACAGGCGGAAGCAGTTCGGGGAGCAGATGATTCTGCATCGCCTTCAACGCCACGACGACCACGTCGCAACGCGGCATGTCGCGCACGTCGCGGTAAGCGTTGACGCGCGGCAGCGCGAAGTCGCCGTCCTTGGATTCGCAAATCAAGCCGTGTCGCGCGACGTGTTCGTAGTCAGTGTGTAACAGGAAATGCACGTCGCACCCCGCGCGCTGCAGCCGCGCCCCGTAAAACCCGCCGAGCGCTCCCGTGCCGATGATCGCGTAGCTTCGCGGCTCCATGAGGTCGAAGGTTATCACATCGTTGGTTTCCCCGTCAGCTTCATTGCTGTGGCACATTCGTTCTGGCGAACGGGGGAGTCGCAACACACCTGCTCCGCATGCGGGGAACCTCTTGATACCGCCACCGCGATATTGACGAGCCCTTGGTAGGGACGGCTCTCCGATCCGTCCGTCGGTTTGGATCCGACGACAACGGCAGCGGCGCGCTGGGGACAGCGCACCCTGCCGGTCGGCTTAGTCGGTGGTAGTGTCCAGATGCGCCTTCCGCAAGCGGGCGGATCTGGGCACTCCACCGCGAATTCGGAAGCATTTCTGTAGCGGCGCTCTACGAGCGCCGAATGACCGCCCAATGCGAAAACTCGTTTGGAAGATCTCGTTGCGGTATGCGCCAACTGCCACCGGATGCTCCACTTGATGCGCGGCAAAGAACACGACTTGGAAGATTTGCGACGCGCTATGCGGACTCAACAGAGAACAAAATGAGAACAGCAAAGCGCTCCGACACGTTGCAGTTGGCCGGGGTGGCGGACGTTTCTGCTGATTCTGGCGGCGATGAGCGAGCGTTGTGGGCGATGAGCCAATCATGTAATTCCTCGCGTCGCGCAGTCAGCGAGCGTCAAGGGGCTGATATATCGCCTAACGATATATCATGGCCGCGCGTCATACGTTCGAGAGCACGCGGTTCATGGCGACGGAGAACTGCTGCCAGCGCCGTTTGCGCTCGCGCAATTCGGCCAAGCCTTTGGCTGTGATCGTGTACTCTTTGTGCTCGTGCGCCTTGCCGGGCTTCACCCAGTTTGACCGGACCAGTGCACGGTGTTCCATGCTTCGGAGCAGTGGGTAGAGTCTGCCGAAGGCGAACTGAAAATGGTGACGAGATCGTAGAGCGAGTTCCTTGCGAATCTGATAGCCGTAGGACTTGCCGTCGGCGAGGATTGCCAAGACCAACGTCTCGGCGTTTCCGTGCAACATTTCGCGATCGAGGTATTTCATGGCGGCGATGATATATCGCCAGGCGATATATGTCCGCAAGCACGAATCCCGCGGAGGGTCCAACAGTGAGAACAAGCGGGTCAGAAACGATAGTCGCGAAGCGCTCCCGGACGGGGATGATTGAACCGTAGTGGCAAAGACTGGTAGAGTACTTCACGTGAGTTTCCGCAAGTATTTTGATTTCGTGCGGTTCGAGCACACAGTGTTTGCGCTGCCGTTTGCACTCGCGAGCATGGCGGTGGCGGTGCCGCCGGGGCGGCACGGCTGGCCGGGGTGGCGGACGTTTCTGCTGATTCTGGCGGCGATGGTGTGTGCGCGAACGTCGGCGATGGGATTCAATCGGATCGTGGACCGCAAGCTCGATGCGCGCAATCCGCGGACGGCGGAAAGACATCTGCCCCGTGGGCAGATGTCGGTGATCAGTGCGTGGTGGCTGGTGATTGTAGCAGCGGCCGGGCTGGTGATGGTGACCTGGTTTATCAATCCGATTTGTTTCTACCTGTCGCCGGTGGCGTTGGTTGTGGTGTTTTTTTACTCGTTTACGAAGCGGTTCACGGATTTTTCACACTTCTTCCTCGGGCTGTCGTTGGCGGTGGCACCGGTAGGGGCGTGGTTGGCGGTGCGTGGACGATTTGACTGGCCGCCGGTGGTGTTGGCGTTGGCGGTGGTGTTCTGGCTCGTTGGGTTTGACATCATTTACGCCACACAGGATTACGAGTCGGACAAGGCGCAGGGACTGCGGTCGTTGCCGGTGCGGCTGGGGATTGAAGGGAGCCTGAAGGTGGCGCGAGTGGCGCATGCGGTAATGGCGGCAGTGCTGCTGGGATTCGGGTTGATTTCGAATCTTCGCATGCCATACTACGTGGGGCTGTCGATCATCGCGCTGTGTCTGATCGCACAGCATTTTGCGGCGAGGAAACGCGATCCTGTGAGTCTGAACGTGGCGTTTTTTCGCATGAACGCGGCCATCAGCATGGTTTTCTTGGCGGCGGTGGTGGTGGATGTGGCGATGAGATGATGAACCCTCACCCTGACCCTCTCCCTTGGAAAGGGAGAGGGGATATTGATCCAGATGAACAGACTGATTGAGTGTAGCGAGTTGCGCGATATTTTTGAGAAGGTGGCGGCGGGGCAACGGGTCAGCGACGGCGATTGCCTGCGGTTGTATCGGTCGCACGATCTGGCCGCGATCGGCGCGATGGCGAATCTGGTGCGCGAACGCAAGAACGGCAACGTCGCCTACTACATCCTGAATCGCCACATCAATTATTCCAACATCTGCGTTCTCGACTGTGATTTCTGCGCGTTCTACCGCCGTCGTCGTGACGCAGGCGCTTACGAGTACAACCTGCCGCAAATGATCGAGAAGGCGCAAGAATCGCTCAAGCTGGGGATCACCGAGATTCACATCGTAGGCGGGCTGCATCCGTCCTTCAAGTGGGAGTATTACACCGAGATGCTGCGGGAATTGAAAGCGCTCGATCCAAATCTGCACCTCAAGGCATTTACGGCAATCGAGATTCTGCATCTGTCGTGGGTTGGCAAACGCAGCGTGCCGGAGACGCTGGCGGCGCTGCGCGAGGCGGGCCTGGGATCGTTGACGGGTGGCGGCGCGGAGATTTTCGATCCCGAAGTGCGCGACGTGATTTGTCACCCGAAGGAGACCGCTGAAGAATGGCTCGACGTGCATCGCACGTGGCACAAGATGGGGGGACGCTCGACCTGCACGATGTTGATCGGTCACGTCGAGAACGATCACCACCGGGTGGATCATCTCCGGCGGCTGCGCGACTTGCAGGACGAGACGCGCGGGTTTACAGCGTTTGTGACGCTGGCGTTTCATCCCGAGAACACGAAGCTGGCGCACCTGCCGGGACCGAGCGGTTATGACATGCTCAGGACGCTGGCGATCGCGCGCATCTATCTCGACAACATCGATCACATCAAGGCGTACTGGATTCTGATGGGCATGAAGCTGGCGCAAGTGTCGTTGAGCTACGGTGTGGACGACATTGACGGCACGATCATCGAGGAAAAGATTTATCACATGGCCGGCGCGGAGACCCCGCAAGAAGCGGGGCGGGAGGAACTCGTGCGCGCCATTCGCGAGGCGGGGCGCGAGCCGGTGCAGCGCGACAGTCTGTATCAAAGGATGAAGGATGAAGTTCACCCGCCTCTGGCGGCGCCAAAGGCGACCAGGGGCGGAAGGATGAATAAGGCAAAGTGGAAGGAGGCAGTGTTGTGAGCAAGCCGGTAGTTCATTCTTCATCCTTCATCCTTCATCCCTCATCCTTACCTTGCCGGATTGGTTCTGTGCTGTACCTGAACGCACGCCCACTCATCTACGGTATTGAAGACCGGGTGACTCTCTGCGAATCCGCAAGGCTAGCGGACCTGATGTACCGCCGGCAGTTCGATGTCGGCCTCGTTCCTGTCGCGGAAATCCTGCTGCATGACCAGTACGACATTACGGACGGCATCGCCATCGCGGGACGTGGCGCGGTGAAGAGTGTGTTTCTTGCGCACCGTGAGCCAATTGAGAGACTGAAGCGCGTGGCAGTCGATCCGGCGTCACGGACGTCGGCCTGGCTGGTGCGAGTAATTTTGAAATACGGGTACCATGTCGAGCCGGAGTTTTACCCGTTGACGGGCGCGCCGAAGTTGAGCGACCACGAGGCCATGATGCTTTTTGGCGATGGCGCTATTTGGTATCTGCACCGCAATGGAGACGACTGTTTGCTGGATTTGGGCGAAGCGTGGACGGAAATGACGGGACTTCCATTCGTGTTCGCGGCGTGGGCGGTGCAGCATGGCATCGCGGCCGGGACGCCGCTCCCGCGACTTCTCCTGAAGGCGAAGGCTGATGGGCTTGCGCACATCGAGGAGATTGTGCAAGATTCGACAGAAGCCACGCCCGAGTTTCGGCGCGAGTATTTGACGCGGAACGTGGTGTACGAGTTGGGCGACGCGGAGAAGCAGGCGATTCGGCGGTTTCAGCAGTATCTGAAGGAGATGGGGTTGATAGAGGAAGCGCATGATTTGCGATACGTCAGTTGAGCAAACTGAGACACAGGCAGGGACGCCTGTGCCACCAAGGCTTGGGTTGATTCAGGACAAGGTGCTGGGTGGCGAGCGGATCGCACCCGAAGAAGCGCTGCGGTTGTATCGTGCGTTGACTCTGCCCGAGTTGGGCGCACTGGCTGACGCCGTGCGGCAGCGGAAGCATCCGAACCGTGTCGTCACGTACATCATCGACCGCAACATCAATTACACCAACATCTGCAACGTCTACTGCACCTTCTGCGCGTTCATGCGCAACGAGAATGATGCTGATGCCTACGTGCTGACGCCCGAACAGGTCGGCGAGAAGATCAAAGAGTTGGTGGCTATCGGCGGGGTGCAAGTCCTGATGCAAGGCGGGCATCATCCGAAGCTCGACATTGATTATTACCTGGACCTGCTGCAGCACATCCGGCGGAATTTTCCGCAAGTGAACATCCACGGTTTTTCGCCGCCGGAATTCAACCATTTCGCAGAAGTCTTCAAGATGCCTCTGGAAGAAGTGATCCGGCGGTTCAAGGAGGCGGGGCTTGGCTCGATTCCGGGCGGCGGCGGAGAGATTCTGGTGGATCGGGTACGCAATCGGATCGCGCCGCTGAAATGCAACAGCGACGAGTGGCTGCGGGTGATGGAGATTGCGCATGGGATGGGATTGAACTCGTCGGCGACGATGATGTTCGGCCACGTGGAAACCGTCGAAGAGCGCGTCGAGCATTTCCGGCGTCTGCGCGAACTGCAGGATCGAACACACGGATTCACGGCGTTCATCTGCTGGACGTTTCAGGCGGAGCACACGCGGTTGCGGGCGCCGACGGCAGGGGCGCACGAGTATCTGCGCATGCAGGCGCTGGCGCGGATTTTTCTGGATAATTTCGACAATGTGCAGTCAAGTTGGGTGACGCAAGGACCGCAGATCGGGCAGATCGGGTTGACGTGCGGCGCGAACGATTTTGGCAGCGTGATGATGGAGGAAAATGTGGTGTCGCTGGCTGGCGCCACATTCCGCATTGATGAAGAGACGATGAAACGGCTGATCACCGAGTTGGGGTATGAGGCGCATCGTCGGAACAACTGGTATCAACTGCTGGACTGAATGAAAGGGAAAATGAGACAAGTGGCTGCGAAATTCAACGCGATGCTGTTGCTCGGCGCGCCCGGCACGGGTAAAGGCACACAAGGAAAAATGCTGGGCACGCTGCCGGGCGTTCTGCATGTGGCGATGGGTGATATTTTCCGAGCTTTGGACAAGAACAGCGAACTGGGAAGGATCTTTGGCGAATACTCGACCAAGGGGCTATTGGTGCCTGACGAGTTTGTCGTGAAACTATGGAAACAGCACATGGACAAACTCGTCGCCGGTGGCAAGTACGAGCCTGCTGACGACCTGCTCGTGCTCGATGGCATTCCCCGCAACGTCAATCAGGCGAAAGCCTTGGAACAGTACGTCATCGTCAGCAAGATCGTTGTTCTCCGTTGCGAGCACGGGATTGAATCCATCATCCAGCGCATGAAGGACCGCGCGCTGAAAGAGGGCCGCGCCGATGACGCCAACGAGGCGACCATCCGCCGCCGTTTCGAGGTGTATGATGCAGAGACGGCGCCTGTGTTGGCCCATTATCCGAAACGGCTTAGGACTGAGGTGGATGCGTTGCAGATGCCGATTGAAGTCGCGCACGACGTTTTGAGCGCCGTTTTGGGCCGGACCAATGAACTGCACACGATCCAGCAGCCGCCGCCGCTCGTCCCAGCGCGGCGTTAATCAGAAGCGCATACGAAATTGGAGACATGCTCATGAAATTATGGTTGCGAATGGTAGTCGTGGTGTTGGGCGTCGGGTTGGTGGTGGCCGTTGAGTCCGGGGGCGGGACGAGCGATGTGTTTCAACTGCACACGTTTATTCAAGGCGTGATCTCGTATGGAGGGTTCGCAACCAACCCGGTGATTCACTCAGTGCAGATTCGGGATGTTGATTTGATCAACCTCGGTCTTGGGTCCCCGCTCGGCACGCCGGTTCCGCCGAACGAACGGTTGGCGATCGTCAACGAATGTCCGAGCAACGACATGCGCATCATCATTTACGACACGGGCACATCGAGCAACCTTATGACGATAGGATACATGCAAACCCTCTCGGCAATCGAAGGGTTGCGCAGGAACACCCTCACACGCAATGTCATCTCGGACTTGACGTTTGTATTTACGGAAAGCGCGAGCAATGGGCTTGCGGGCGGCTCTTTCTTCGTCAACGGCAATCTCACGGCGACCGCTTCCAATGGATGCATGACGAAATTCAGCGGGCAAATCATTGGGGCGCTGGGCACCTCATTCTTCTTCACCAATAACATCGTCACCAACGTCGTGGACTTGACGGTGACCAATGTGGTCACGAATACGTACTACGTCATCTCGAACTTTACCGTGAATGTTCCCATAACGTCGATGGCGACCCACGGCGAGAAATTGGGAACGCTGATCGAACCATGACCTCGTAACCATCAACCGGGTCTTGGGTTTATGGAACCTGTCGGAGCATCTTCCGGCGAGTCAGGATGGGACTGGGAAGTTGATAGAGATGTAACCTCGGCAGCCATCCCGGCCCGAACCAAAGGATTGCCGAGCAACAAGTGAGGGACAGACAATGATAAGGAAAAAGTGGATTGTGCTTGGTGGTGCCGGCCTCACGGCGGTGGCTATCTCGGCGTTGGCGGTCGCGTCGGGCAGCAAGACGTTCCGCACGCTCGCGTACTTCACGGCTGTGGCACAAAGGCCGTACAGTCAATTGCCAACAATTGATTACATTCCGATCGGGGGCCATAACCTGGTCAACCTGGCGATGGGCCGCGATGTCGCCGATACGAATGTGCCCAATCAGGTGCTCGCCCTAACGTTCCAGTGTGACCTCAGCGCGGCAAGCCTCGTTGCATACGACAGAACCACATCCAACATCGTTGGTACGATCGCCAATAGCACAAGTGTTGACTTCGCCTATAATGTTAGGACCAATGGCGTCAGGATTGTCCCGGGCCAGACGAACGAAGTCGCTCGGTTTGTGTCGCGGTTTCAGATTCAGGAAGTCGGGAGCACGACCAATGCTTTACTCGGCGGTTTCCTGACGGTTGCTGGTCGCATCCAAATCGATCCTGCCACCGGTTGTCCCATGCCAGTGGCCGTGGCACTCGATACCGATACGAATGACAAGGTTTTCGCGGACAAGGAGATTCCCAGCAACGAGGACAAAGACACTAATGTGACATTTCGCGTTCGGACTGGTCTCGCTCACATGGTCGGCGTCATTGATTTCGTGGGGGAAGGAACCACGAACACAGTGCTTGTGCCTTTGGGTAATTTGAGCATCCGCTACGACCTGCCCGTTACGGCAGCGCCATAAATCCAGACACGATCCTTCAGTGGGAAAAAGAAGCACGTGAGGCGAGGCTAATAGCTGGTTGCTGGCGGCTTGAATCGCGGGGCGCTGGCCGATAAACTCTGCGTCTCGTGACCACGAGCACTCCTGAACGACGGGAATCGCGGCAGGAATGCCGCTCCTATGAACAACCTTGGCGGCGCGGCTTCTGGAGTTTGATCGTCACGCAGTTCCAGGGCGCGTTCAGCGACAACGCGCTGAAGACGCTGGTCACGTTTCTGGCCATCGGCGCCGGGGCCACTCAGGCTGAAAAGTACAAGGTCAGCGAACTGATCACCGCGATGTTCTCGATGCCGTTCATTCTGTTCTCGATGGCGGGCGGTTATCTGGCCGACCATTACAGCAAACGCGCCGTGACGATCAGTGTAAAGGGGTTCGAAATCGGCGTGATGCTGCTGGCCACCGCAGGACTGGCCAGCGGGCACCTGACACTGGCGTTGGTGTGTGTGTTCCTGATGGGCGTGCACAGCGCATTTTTTGGCCCCTCGAAGTACGGGCTGCTGCCCGAACTGTTGTCGGAGAAACTGTTATCGTGGGGGAACGGCGTCCTCGAACTCGGGACATGGATCGCCATCATTGTCGGAATGGTCGTGGGGGGATTTCTCGCGTCGTCATTTCACGGTGAGCAGGGATGGTCTGGTTTGATCCTGCTCGGACTGGCGGCGTTCGGCTTGGCGGTCAGCCTGGGGATCAGTCGCGTGCCGGCGGCCGACCCGGCCAAACGATTCCGCGCCAACTTCGTCGTGGAGTTGTGGGCGGAGATCCAACGCATCCGTTGTGACCGCGTGCTGTGGCTGGCCGTGCTTGGGAACACGTTCTTCTCGTTTCTGGCGGCCCTGGTCTCGTTGAACATCATGTTCTACGGCATGGGCACGCTCGGACTCGATGAACGGCACACCAGCTATCTGCTGGGCGTGATGGCCGTCGGTGTCGGTGTGGGCAGTTTTGCCGCCGGTTACCTGTCGGGCGGCAAAATTGAGTACGGCTTGGTGCCGCTGGGATCCATCGGGCTGACTGTGTGCGGAGCGCTACTTGCCTGGCCGAGGGTAACGTTTGTGAGCGCAGCCGTGAATCTCGCCCTGCTCGGATTCTTCGGTGGATTTTACATTGTCCCGGTCTCCGCCATCATGCAGCACCGACCCGAACGTGCCCGCAAGGGCGCGGTCCTGGCCGCAAGTAATCTGCTGTCATTCGCCGGTATCCTGCTGGCGTCGGGCGCGCACTACCTGCTGGCTCTGCAGCTCCATATGAACCCCCTGGGACTGTTCCTTGCACTGGGCGCGATGAGCCTTGCAGCTACTGTGTATGTGGTGGTGTTGTTGCCCGACTCGTTGCTGCGGCTGCTGCTGTGGATGTTTACGCACTCGATCTACCGGATTCGCGTCGAAGGCCGTGACAATATCCCCGAGAAAGGCGGCGCGTTGTTCGTCTGCAATCACGTCTCGTTCGTTGACGCGTTGCTGCTGCTGGCGTCCACCGACCGACCGCTACGCCCGATCATGTTCAAGGACATCTATGATCATCCCGTGGTGAAACCGTTCGCGAAGATCATGCGCGCAATTCCGATTTCATCGCAGCTTCGGCCACGCGAGATGATCAAATCGCTCCGCGAAGCCAGTGAGGCAATCAAGAACGGCGAGGTCGTTGTCATCTTCGCCGAAGGCCAGATCACGCGCATCGGCCAACTGCTCCCGTTCCGGCGCGGCTTCGAGCGCGTCATGAAAGACGTGGACGCACCGATCATCCCCGTCTGCCTCGACAACGTTTGGGGCAGCATCTTCAGTTACGATAGAGGTCGGTTCCTATGGAAAATACCGCGTTACTTCCCTTATCCCGTCGCCGTTTCGTACGGCAAACCGATGCCGCCGACCGCAACGCCGTTCGAAGTGCGCCAAGCCGTGCAGGAACTCAACACCGAGGCGTGGCAGCATCGGAAGAGGAATATGCTGCTTTTGCATCGCGCTTTCGTCCGCAAAGCGCGGCATCACCCGTGGCGCTTTTTCATGGCCGACGCGCCTGTGCGCCGAAGCGCTACGGCGCGCGAAGGCGCACGCACGCCCAGCCTGTGCTTCGGCGCGGCACTGACGCGCACGATTTTCCTCGCACACCGACTCAAACTCGCGTGGCAGGGACAAGACATGGTCGGCATTCTCCTGCCGCCGTCCGTGCCGGGCGCGCTTGTCAACTACGCAGCGCTGTTGATGGGCAAGGTCCCAGTCAACCTCAACTACACCGCCAATGATGAGACGATTGCCTCCTGCGCTCGGCAATGCAATTTGAAGACAGTCGTCACATCAAAAGCATTTCTCGAAAAAGTGAAGGTCACAGTTCCTACGAACGCGATCTATCTCGAAGACCTCATTGCCAAACCGCGCATGGGCGAAAAGCTTATGGCGCTGATGATGACGTGGACGCTGCCGGTTGCGTTGCTCGAATCGGTTTTAGGTTCTCGTGGGAGCGGCGTCCCCGCCGCGAATTCATCCCTCATCCATCATCCTTCATCCTTGGATAATTTGGCCACGGTGATTTTTTCCAGCGGCAGCACGGGTGACCCGAAGGGCGTGATGCTGACGCATTTCAACATCGGCTCAAACGTCGAGCAGATGGGACAGACCTTTGCGTTTCGTAAAGGCGACCGCATTCTCGGCATCCTGCCGTTCTTCCATTCGTTTGGGTTTACCGCGACGCTCATGCTGCCGGCAGCGCTCGGCATCGGCGCTGTTTACCACGTCAGCCCGCTCGACGCGAAGGCGATTGGCGAGTTGGTCAGAGAATATCGCGTGACGTTCCTGCTGGCGACGCCGACCTTCCTGCAAATGTACATCCGCGGTTGCGAACCCGAGGACTTCGGCAGCCTGCAATTCGTCATGACCGGCGCCGAGAAACTGCCCGAACGAGTGGCGCAAGCGTTTGAAGACAAGTTTGGCATCCGTCCGCTGGAAGGCTACGGCGCGACCGAGTGCTCGCCTGTCGTGGCCGTCAACACGCACGACTTCCGTGCGGCAGGTTTCCGTCAGGTTGGAGCCAAGCGCGGCAAGATCGGCCACCCGTTGCCCGGCGTCAGCGTCCGCGTCGTCGATCCCGAAACGATGCAACCGCTGCCCGTCGGCCAACCTGGTCTGCTCTTGGTGCGTGGACCAAACATCATGAAAGGATATCTCGGCCAACCCGAGAAGACGGCCGAAGTTCTGCGTGACGGCTGGTATATCACAGGCGACATCGCGGCAATGGAAGAGGACGGATTCCTCGCCATCACCGACCGTCTGACGCGATTCAGCAAGATCGGCGGCGAAATGGTGCCGCACATCAAGGTCGAGGAGAAACTGCACGAGCTTGCGGGCGCGACCGAACAATGTTTCGCCGTCACCGGCGCGCCCGACGAAAAGAAAGGCGAGCGTCTCGTCGTGCTCCACACCATGCCGGACAGCAAATTGAAGGAATGCCTCGACAAGCTCGCGCAGACCGATTTACCGAACCTGTGGAAACCGCGTCCCGATCAATTTTTCCACGTCGATGCCCTGCCGCATCTCGGCTCCGGCAAATTGGACTTGCGCAAGGTGCGCGAGTTGGCCTTGAACCTAGCGAATACCTCTGCGGCCGCTGGACAATCGAATTCTAATGAATCACAGGTCCGCAAGCCGGCCAACTCATGAACGGACAGCCCGCTACACATCCGCCCGATTCCGCGCGGCGTTCAATCAAATGGCGCGGGACTTTTGTTTATTGGTCGGTCGCCCTGACGCTGATCCTCGCAGTCTCCGTCCTGCATTTCTGGAAGCTGGGCAGTGCCCCCAAGGGGTTCTACACGGACGAGGCGTCCATCGCCTACAACGCCTACTGCATCGCCCAAACAGGTGCTGACGAATACGGAAACAAGTACCCGTTATACTTTCGCTCGGTCAGTTACCAAGATCCCGTCATGAGTTACAGTTCGGTTCCGCTGGTAGAATTGTTCGGCCTCCACGAATGGGTCGCACGGCTACCTAGCGCCCTTTTCTACATCCTCGCCAGTGTCGCGTTTGGTCTTCTCGTACGGGAATACTGCCGCAACAAATGGCTCTCACTATTCGGCGGGCTGCTGTTCGCGTTGACTCCGTGGGGCTTTGCGATCAGTCGGACCGTCGGTCCAGGGCAAAGCCCCATGCTGTTCGGAATGGCCGCCGGCTGGTTGTTCTCTTTGCGCGCGGTTAGGAAACGTTCCTTTCATTGCGCTGTTGCCGCCGGAGCGGCATTCGCCCTGGCGATGTACGCTTACAATGCTGGACGGTTGATGTCTCCACTACTGTTGGTCTGTTTTGCCGTTGCGTTTAACCGAATGCTGCGATCCCGATGGAAAGTGACGGCAGTTCTCTTGACCGTCTACATCACCGCGTTGCTCCCGATGATCGTGAGTGTGGTACGCGCACCGCAAGTTTTCGCCGACCGGTTCCAACAGGTGAGTCTGTTTGCAGATCACCCCTCTTGGACGGTGGCTCTAGCCGAGATCACAACAAGATACATGGACTACTTCAGTCCGCGTTTCCTATTCTTCACCGGCGACCATGAATTGCGGCACCACACAGGTTCTTGCGGCGAATTGTTCTGGTTCACCATTCCGTTGATTCTGGCGGGATTGTATTGCGTTGCACGGTTCTTCAGGACGCAACCGTACTATCGTTTTTTGGTGCTCGGCTTGCTCGCCTACCCGGCGGCAGCGGTGCTGACTGTGGATCGAATGCATAGCATGCGATGCGTCAATGGGGTGATCGCCTGGCTGCTGCTGGCGATGGTGGGAGCCCACTGGCTGTGGCAACAGAGGCGCGTCGGGCGAAAGCTGCTCGTCGTGGCCTGCGCGGTGGGAGCGCTGGAAAGCTTGGCCTACCTTGCCGACTATTTCGGGCCTTATCAAAAGCTTTGCCGCCATGCATTTATGGCGGGTCTCACAGAGGGACTGAAGTATTCCTTCCAACGAATCAACAGCAATCAGACTTTTTACGTCGATGATTCTGTCGGCGTGCCTTACGGTATCTACATCCACACCGATTTCAAGCCGCTCATCTATGCCCATCTCCTCTTCTATGGCAAGATCGACCCGCGTTCCTATCAGCGCGATGGACTTTCCAATAGCGTTGTCCAACCCTACTTGGGACGCATTCAGAAGCCGGGCCTGTTGCTTCGAGCCAACTACACCTCTCGTCGCTCGGACCTGTCCCCATCGGCGGGCATGCAGAACCACATACCCGTTCCTTCCGGAGCGAAACTCCTTGCCACTTTCGAAGAGGGGACTCCCTTGGAGTATGAAGTGTTCGAGGTCAGGTAGTGGACGGAGAAAAAACTGAAGGCATGCCAAAGCAAGCGCGCCGAGATAGACTTGCTGAATCTGCGAGGCGGTACCCCGCGAATTCTTCGGCGCTGACGCCCCGCCCGTCTTGATACAGGCGAACTCGAGAGTTAAGGAAGCCGCGAAAGATCGGCCTTGGAATGGCTACGCATTCAATCGAGATGCTTGCCCGTCGTCAGCGAACGAACTGCGCTACAAACACGGTGTGATATGATCCAAGCCTTGTTTGAAGCAGAACGATTGACATCAAGAGAATGGAGCGAGCGAAGGGATTTGAACCCTCGACATTCACGTTGGCAACGTGACGCTCTACCAGACTGAGCTACGCTCGCACCGTGTAACGCCGTTCACCCCGTACCACGGCGTAAACTTCCGTTGACGACGGGTTGAAAATACCACATCCCGCCACAACTGCAAGACCCAAAAACATGCCGTTCGCAACCAGCGACTACGATTTACGCCAGCAGTTCGGTGGCTTCCTTCATCAAGGCCGCAATGGGCAGACGACGCGGACAAACCTGCTCGGCCGCCGAGTAGTCCAACGTCCCCAGCCGCTGCCGCGTCGCTTCCGGCAGACCTGCAAACACGGAACGAGCCAGATCGCGGTCGCCGTAGCCGTGATAGTACATCAGGCTGCGCATGACATCGCCCACCGGCGCCCGCCCGGCAAGGGCAGCCTCGCATAGGCTCGTGCATCCGGCGCAATAGGACGAGCAGGTGGCCCGGGCATGTTGCTCCAGCGCCGCCTTGTCGGCGGCAGTCAGGCTGGTTTTGTCCAGAGCGGCGGCGACATTGGACGACAGGATTGTCAGATTCGGCATTTGCGAGCAGAGAGAGCCGATCCGTTGATCTTCCCATACCGCTTTGACGCAAGCCTGTTCCCGCGCGAACCCGCGTTCGACAAAATGCGTCAGCAGCTTCGTCTCAGCCTCGGTCGGCTCACCTTGTTGCCGCTTGGCTTGCGTCTTCATGGCGGTCAAACCGATGCCGGCCTTCGTGGCGGCATCCACGGCGGCCTTCATCGCATCGGTGTTCATGACGCGGTAGTTGTACGTCAGCATGATCACTTCAATCCAACCGAGTTTGGCCGCTTCGGTCAGGCACTGCTCCATGTTACTGTGCGTGCTGAACCCGAAGAAGCGGATTTTCTTGTCCGCCTTCGCCTTCTCCGCCCATGCTCTCACCTCCGGCGTCAGGGCGTCAGTGCTGCTGATTCCGTGCAGGAAGAAGGCGTCCACGTAATCGGTCTTCATCCGTTCGAACGACTGATTCAGCGACTTGGTCATGTCGTCCACGTTGTGAGCGCCGCTGGCCTTCGTGACCAGAAAAACCGACTTTCTGACCTCCGGATTCTTCTCGAAATACATACCGATGCCCGTTTCGCTCTTGCCGCCGTTGTATCCGGCCGCCGTGTCCCAATATGTCACGCCCCAGTCCAAGGCTTGCTTCAACTGGAGTTGGTTCGATGCGATGTCAAAGATGCCACCCAACGTCAGACAGGAAACCTTTACGCCCGTTTTGCCGAACGTCCGCATCGGCACCTTCGCTTGGCCCGGTTTCGCTGCTGTGGCCGGCGGCGAGGCGGCTTGCGCAAAAACCCTCATCCTCCCCATCAGCGAACCGACGCCGACGACTCCAACCGTCTTCATAAAATCCCGTCGTGACACTTGCCGTTCATTCATTTGGTCCTCCCTTTCTTGCCGTACTTGGCTCCTCCCGCTCACAACAGCAGGGAATGTTTTCGGTTTCGTGTTTCGTTCTCCGCCGTGACGCGAATGGCACGCAGACCACTGACGGGGCACTCGTGTTCGCAAACGCCGCAACCGATGCAGAGTTCCGGGTCAACGTAGGGCCGCTGCAACCGCACCTGAATCTCGGCTCTCGTGCCCGGCGCCGGCGCTGCCGCCCACGGCTTGGCGGAACCGATTGTCACCGTATCGGCCTTATTGTCAACAATAAGTCGACTCTCCTGATCTGTGCCACCCGTCAGCCGCAGGTGGTAATCACCTGTGGCAAACCGGCCCGGCTTCAGCATGGCGCCGTCCAACTCGACGTTCGACTCGGTTGCCTTCCGAATCGTCACCACGCCATCGCGCACCGAGCTGAATTCCTCATGGAGATAAATCGCCTTCGGGCTGACCGGACAATTCTCCTGGCAGACGATGCACGGCTTGTCCATCACCCACGGCAAGCAGCGGCTGCGATCCACAAACGCCGTCCCCAGGCGAATCGGCCCGGCTTGGGCGAAGCGACCGCGCCCGAGTTTCTCGTCCAAAGTTAGCGGGCGTATGGCTGCGGTCGGGCAGATGTTGCCGCAGGCGACGCAATTGAGCTGGCAGCCGCTGGTGCCAACACGGAAATTCAACATGGGTGTCCACACGCCCTCCAAACCGGCCTCCGTTGTCGCGGGCTGAATGACGTTGGTCGGACAGACGCGCATGCACTGGTCGCACTTGAGGCAACGTTCGAGGAACTGCTCCTCGGCCAGCGCCCCCGGCGGGCGCACCACCCGCGGCTGCCAGTTCGTGCCGAGCAACCCGCTCAAGCGCAACATGGGCACCGCCGTCACGCCCGCCACCGCGGAGAAGATGAACCCGCGCCGCGAAATGTCCGGGCCCGGCACTTCGCCCGCTGCCGACCGCGCCGTGCTGTAGGTCATCTGCGTCTGCTTGCAGGCGTCGAGACAATTCATGCACAGGAGACATTCGCTTGAACGAATTTTCTCGAATGGTTCACAGGCGCCTTCGCAGTTGTTCTCGCAAAGCTCGCAGTTGGTGCATTTGCCTTCCCGCTTGCCGACCCGCCACAGCGCCGGGCCACTGAGCACGCCGAACAGCGCGCCCAGCGGACAGATAAACCGGCAATAAAACCGCGGCACCACGAAGTTTAACAGCACCGCAGCCAGAAACATCGCGCCAATCGTCCAGGCGCCGACGTAGAATCGCGGGCCGGTGGAAAATCTCCCCACCGCCGTGTCCACGATGGGCAACAACACAAGGTTCACTGACCGATGAATCAGCGGAATCGGGTCGAGCCATCCGGTCTGCAGCGAGACCCCGAACAATGCCTCGGTGTGAAGAAAGATTCCCACCGCCAGCCAGGTTCCCACCAGAGCCACCAGAACGCCGACCGCCTTCTTCAGGTCTGGCACGATCTTACGGATCGCGAGAAAAGAAAACACCGCCAGACCGACCGCAAGCGCCAGCCCCGGAATCGCGGGCCATCGCCGCGCCACGCGGAAAAGGTCGGCGAACACACCGCCGGCCGCCGCCGTGAGCAGACCGATGAGCAGGTAGTACTTGATGGCCTGCGCCGGTCGGTACTGATTGGCCGCGATGCGTTCGGCGAACTTCTTCTTCCGACGCCCGATCCAGCCGAAGAACTGATGAATCGTCCCAAACGGACAGAGCCACCCGCAGAAGAACCGGCCAAGCAGAACCGTCAGCACCACAGTCAGCAGCGCCCAAGCCAGCCCGGCGTAAAGCGTTCGGGTCGTCAGGATGGTGCCGAGCGCGATCAACGGATCGAGTTGGAGAAACCAATTCACCGGCCAGCCGCGCAACTGCCACCATTTCTCGCCAAACGAAGAAACGATGCAAAACCAAAGGAACAGGACGAAGAAGAAGATCTGGCTGATGCGTCGGACGGTGATGATGTTCATCTGTCGGCCCCGCCAAAGTTGGTGTCATTCTGAACGAAGTGAAGAACCTCTGAAGTTGTGGTGATCGACGACCAAAGATTCCGAGACCCTTCCCCTTCGCAGCTCAGGGCTTCGGCGGAACGCTCAGGGTGACAGCCGCAGAACTTCCCAAGAATGTTGTTAATCCACATGATCCCGTGCCGGTTTCAATGATTCGTAATCTGCTGTGCCCCGCCCCGCCGCGGCAGCCTTGGCGATGAACGGCAGATTGGCGGCGCTCTTGCCGAGCAGCGTCGCGCCGAAGGCGTCGGCCGCCACCTGATCGGTGCTGACAATCATCGTGTTGGTCTGCTTGAGATCGTCGAGCGAGCCGCCCGTTGGTCCGTTGGTCATCATCGTCGTCGTGCCGTCGAGAATCACCAAGGTCGGGCCGACCAGCATCGCCAGTTCCTTGATGATGTTGTGAATGTCCTGGTGAAACATGTTGCGCCGGCCGCCCATCAACCCGTACCAGTTTTTGATCGACATCGAGGCGCCGCTGCGATGGTGGTCCTTGACGGGCGCAATGCCGATGAGTTTGTTCACGCTCCGGAACGGTTCATAAAACAACGGCCAGTTCTTGATCAGCGTTCCGTCGCGAACCGTTGTTGGCTTGAAGTAATTCTCCTGCGGCAACACCAGCCGCGCGCCGGCGGTTTGCGCCGCCTCGGCGATGCCGGTCAGGCGGAAACAACTCTGCGGATCGTTGATAGGGTTGTCGGTCACCGTCACCGAAGCCGCGCCAGCCTGGAAGCATAACCGGATGGCCTCGCCGACCAACTGGGGATGAGCCGTGGCGCAAAGCGCCGGTGGTGAGGCGAACGCGGCGTTGACCTTCAACAGCACGCGATCGCCCTTCTTGATGAATTGTTCGATGCCGCCCAAGGCCGCGAAAGCGCGGTTGATCGTTTTCACCCGGTCCGCGCCGGTGATGATGCTCATCTTCGGCCCGACCTGCGGCAGGGAAAAATCAGGCAGTGACACGAGATCGGTCACGGTCTCCGCCTTTGGACCGGTCCGGTCGTACAGCCAATAGCCGACAACCCCCGTGGCCGCGATGGCAGCACCAGCCTTCGCCGCGCGGGCAAGGAAATCGCGGCGGCTGATCGCCTCGGCATTATCCGGATTGGTCATTTCGTCGCCTCGGAGATTTTATCGTAGAGAAGCGCCGCCACCTGTTCCGCCGCCTCCGCACTCGGTGCCGCATGAACGCCGCCGACGACTTTGCCGTGGCTGAAGGCAAGCTCCACACTGCCGAGTATCTCCGCCAAATTGGCGGCAGGCACTTTGCCGGTACCCGGAAGTTTTCGCCCGCCGTTGGCCAGAAGGAACTGCTGGTAAGCGGCGCTCAACGCCGCCGCTTCTTCCGCCGTCGGGCGGATCGTCAGAAACACCATCACTTCCGCCCCGTTCACCGTGTATTTGGCACTGAAAACGTTTTTGAACTTGTCGAAACCGAACGCGTCAGCGGGCTGAAACATGTAACTGTTGGGCACCAGATGCTCTGCCGGAAACAGGTCCGGCTCCGCCAAACGGGTTTCTTGCGGCGGATTCTTGGCGACGAACAATCGGGACACCGACAACATGGCGGCCATCATCTCCGCGGCGGGCGACGCCGCGACGGCTTCGATGTAATAACGCCCGCAGCAAAAGAACAAGGCGTTCTTTGTCTTGTAGGCGTACGTCGTCAGATCCAGTGGCTGCGCCTCGGCCCGCCGTTGCATGCTGTAAACGGCAAACGACTGCCGCAAGTTGTCCATGTCGTACACGAAGAACTCCATCCAAGTGTTGGGATCGCTCTTCAGGGCAAATCGCTGGCAACGCATGCCGAGAACCCCGGCCGAGAGATAAAGCTCAGCCTTGCCGTCGATCTTGTCGTAGAGATTGTCGGGATTGAACGTTTCGGGAGCGCTCAACGGCGTCATCTCGCCGGGCAGGTCAACGAATGAATCGGCTGCTGAGGACGATGGCGCGGACGGCTTGCCCGCAGCCCCGGACGGAGCCGCAGCCAGAAACATGGCCCGGTCGTAATGGAACTGTTTGACAAAGACCCCGGCGGCGACGATTACCAGTACCAACAGGATAACCGAACCGACATAAGTCTCAGCCAGACCACGCGGGCGGACATGGTCATTCATGCAACGCTCCTACAACACTCACGGGATGACACATTGTATAGTCTGCACCAATTACCTGCTGCGGTCAAAAACAATAATAGATCAACTGACGGCATGGGGCGCATCTGACACTACCATCACAGCCAGCCTCGGGCGTTTTGCAGAGCTGTAGGTAGGGGCAGACCGCTGGGCTGCCCGTCCCCGAAAAACGCGGCGCGCCCGGCGGTCGCGCCCTACCTCGCACAACACCAGTACGTTCGGTGTTCGGTGGGTTACGGTGGTGGTGCTCAGATACGCCTGACGGCATGGCTATTGCTTTGGAGCGGTTGTGCAGGGCTTGAATCCCTGCCAACTAAAGAGCCTGAAAAGAAAGGCGCGGAAGCTGTGGATGCAGCCGCCGCGCCTCGGCTCTTTCTGGGGGATGGTGCGCGAGAGAGGAGTCGAACCTCCACGGGTTTCCCCACAGGATCCTAAGTCCTGCGCGTCTGCCAGTTCCGCCACTCGCGCGCGATCGCGGTTAAAATAGCCAATCATCACTGCTAGCGCAATGCCGTTGTCGCTGCACTTCTGTGGAGTGCAGGTTGGGTTGCTCCCCAACAGTTGCGGTGCTTCCTAGAATCGCCTCGTGTTTGTGTGGCGGTGCCCGCGCTGCGAGCTTCCAAGCCGTTACCCCGCGCCGCCGCCGCTACATCGTCAGTGTTGGATTCTGCCCTGAATCGGTTCTGGATTCAAGGCGCGTGACCAAGTAGGTAGCTTGCTGACAGTTCGCCCCTTGCGTCGCGCTGGAGCGGAGTCAGCCGCCACTCCCCGACGCAAGTTCGCGTGCTTCCGCCCCAAGGCGACCGCGCCTGACTTGCAGCGGTAAGCCTCTGTCGAGGCAGTACACTTTGCAGGCCATTGAGAATCGTATTGCGCCACGCAGGCCGCTGCGCTAAAAGAGCAAGTCATGGCAGAGTCACCAGCCAAAGAACAACAATTGCAGGCCCATCTCACGCGCGTGATTCAGGAGATGCAACAAGCCCAACAGGGAACCCTCAGCCGTCAACAGATGATCCGCAGAATTGAGCAGCACGATTCTTCAAGGATACGCCGCCTCCTGCTCTATGTGGGGAATACGGCGAACCACGAGAGCGCCGTCAGTTCGGCGGATATTGTGCCTTTGGGGGATGCCCTTGCCCCCATTGGCAAGGCCGACAACCTGGATTTGTTCATTCATACGTTTGGTGGATCGGGCGAGGTGGCGGAGAAAATTGTGGAGATGTGCCGGTCTCACTGTGCCGGTGAGTTTCGCGTGATCGTCCCGAACATGGCCAAAAGTGCTGGCACACTCATCGCTCTCGGTGCGGACAAGATCGTGATGGGACACTGCTCGGAACTCGGGCCAATTGACCCACAGATTCGGATCGTGGTGGGCAACGCACCGCAGTTTGTCTCTGCGTGGACGTTCATCCGGGCGCGAGACGCGCTCGTGGAACGGGTCAACCAAGCCACCGCGAAGAAAGAGAATGCCGCCGCCTACCTCCAACAGTTGGCGGCCATTGACCCGGTGTTTGTCACGCACTGCGAGCAGTTAATGACCTTTGCCAAGCAACTGGGCAGTAAATGGATTGCTGGTCGGCTGAAGTCGAAAGGTTGCGTTGCCAAACAGGCGGGGCGACAGGCCGCAAAGGTGATCAACTTCCTGAGCAACGTGGAAGAACACATCACGCATGGCCGGCTAATCTCCCCTGCTGAACTCAAGCGAAACTGTGCTCCGCCATTGGAGGTCGTAGAATTAACGGAGAACGATGCGTATTGGCAGTTTCTTTGGGAACTTTACGTCCGGTGTGAAGTCTATCTAAAACTTGGCCAACCGAAAGCGAAGATGATCGAGACGGCCGACGTTTCGATTACGTTGAACTAACTTCGCCCACCCGCAGCACGACTGGTTCTGGCACGACATACCGGTTGCCATGCGATTCCTTGGGTGCTTTGTCTGCCTGCGCAACGTCAACTGTCCTGACCCGCTTCATCATTTCCAAGGCACGCTCAATCTGTTTAAGCAGCGCGTCATTTCCAGATGGGCCATTAATCGGATTGCCGGTATTTTTCGTCTCAGGCATGCCTTCGCGTCCTCGGAACCATCTGGTAGCACGTCTAGTGCCCGTGGACGTGCGATCCGAAGTCTGACGAGCCGGAACAGTCGGTTTAGCTGGGGATGTCGCTGGTTTCACGGTTCGTGAACACTACTACGGGCATCAGCCACCTGCAAGCGAAAAGAGCCGGTCTACGCTGGGACGGATTTGTACGCATAGGCCCAAAATGGTTTACAATTTCGTCGATCCTGACGCCTAAACTGTACGCCATCTCAACCAAGCAAGCTGCGACAAGGAACACGGCCACTGCCAGGGCCACGTCGCCCGCCTTGGCTGTCAGACCACGCACGCCGCCCAACGCGCGTGTTCAGCCGCCGAATAAGCCCAGAACTCACCGCGCGATCGGCGATACATATTTCTCCGCGCACATTAACGCCACTGACGGCTGATGAACTTTTGTAATGCTGTAGCCAGGCGCACCCAAGCGCCGCAGGAGCAGCAGGGGAGACGTGCGGCTTCAAAATTCAGCCGCTCTCGTGTAAGTTCGGCATGGAAGTTCAAGCGCTATGCAACGACGGAGGTGAACCGTGCCGAAACAATGGACTGCCGAGGATGTTTTGGAGTTGGTGAGAGGCTATCAGCCCGCGTGCGTGCTGGCCGCCGCCGGCGATCTCGACCTTTTCAGCACGTTGGCCCCCAAGCGCATGACGGCCGACGAAGTCGCCCGCCGACTCGGATGCGACAAGCGGGGCGTCACCATCCTGCTCGATGCGTTGGTTGCTCTGAGACTCCTGGAGAAGCGCGCCGGCCGTTACTCCGTTCCGAAGAGCGTGGCGAAGGCGCTGACACGGAATGGCGCGGACAGCGTTCTCGCAATGACGCAGCATCAGGCGAACTGTCTCCGTCGCTGGGATCAGTTGGCGAAGGTCGTCAAGACGGGGAAACCTGCGGAACGAATCCACAGCGTGCGGGGCGAACGGGCGGACGCGGCCTCGTTCATCGAAGCGATGAACGATTTGAACGCGCGGTTCGCCGATACGGTGGTTCGGGAGATTCAACCGCTGCCATTCAAGCGGCTGCTCGACGTCGGCGGAGCTTCGGGCACATGGACCATTGCCTTCCTCCGCGCGAACCGGACAGCCACGGCAATCGTGTTCGATCTCCCGCATGTCATTCCGCTGGCTGAAAGACGACTGACCGAAGCGGGTCTGCGGAAGCGGGTGACGTTGGTTGCCGGGGATTTCTGCACGGATGCGTTGCCGATGGGAGCCGATCTGGCCTGGATCAGCGCCATCGTCCATCAGAATTCCCGGGAGCAGAATCGTGCGCTATTCGGGAAAATCTTTCGGGCATTGGCCGGAGGCGGACGGATTGCCATTCGGGACATCCTGATGGAGAAATCCCGCACGGCTCCGGTGGCAGGCGCGTTGTTTGCAGTGAACATGTTGGTCGGAACGGAGCGGGGCGGGACGTTCACTTTCGACGAGTTGCGGCAGGATTTGGCGTCGGCGGGTTTCGTTGGGGCGAAAACCGTGCGGCATGACGATGGGATGAACTCGGTAACTGTCGCCACGAAGCGGAAGTAAACGTTTCTGGAGAAGAACCGTCATGTTCGGGCTTAAGACAAGACGCCGCAATCGGCTCCGCTCGCAGCCATTCCCCGAATCGTGGGTAACGGTTCTCCAACGCAATGTTCCCCACTACCGTCGCCTCTCCAAAGCCGAGCAGCAGGAATTGGAAGGTGACATCCAGGTATTCGTCGCGGAGAAGAACTTTGAGGGTTGCGGCGGTCTGGAGATGACCGATGAAATCAGGGTGACCATTGCGGCCTACGCCTGCATTCTGTTGCTGAATCGCCCGCATGATTATTATCCGCGCCTGCAATCCATCCTGGTTTATCCCGACGCCTATCCGGTCAAGGTGGTGCGGGGAGGACCGGGGAACATGGTCGTGGAAGGTCATGAGATACGGGCGGGCGAATCGTGGCGGACGGGTGTCGTTGTGCTCTCATGGAATCATGTCCTGCATCGCCCCGCCGAGGTGAGTGACGGACGAAACGTCGCGCTCCATGAGTTCGCCCATCAGCTTGACCAGGAGAACAGCTTTTCAGACGGCGCCCCCGCCTTGCCGAAGACTTCTCAGTACGCAGCATGGGCTCGCATCCTCGGACGGGAGTTTGAGAACTTGTCCCGTCAAGCCGCCAACGATCAGCCGACGCTGATTGACAAGTATGGCGCAACCGAACCCGCGGAGTTCTTCGCCGTGGTCACCGAATACTTCTTCGAGAAGCCGCAACTCCTCAAGGAGAGGCATCCTGAACTCTACGATGAATTGAAGCTCTTTTACCGACAAGATCCGGCCACAACGGGCGGTCTCAACTCCTGAGTTCGGTGATCCGGTGAGCCGAGCGACAGCGAGCGAGTCCAAACGCGGATGTTCACAGATTTTCCTGATAGCTGACGGCGGATGGCCTCTTTCCCAAGAACGTCGCGCTGATCGTCCGGATGGCAACCGTACCGGCAGGATTTACAGGCTACGGGCTTGAACCATCCGGAGTTTATCGCTGTGGAAGTCCCCGAGCCTACCACGGGTGTCCTCGCTGGGATCGGCATCCTGACACTCTGGGAAACATCAAGGCGGAAGCGGTAGGCGCTCATCCCTTTGTTGCGCCGTCATTGGGGTACGAAGCACGCCTGACAACAAACAAGGCAACTAACCTCCACAGTTTCTATTCTATTTCCAGCGGCGGATACCGAGCAGCGCGATCACTCCCATGCCGAGCATCGCCCAAGTCGAAGGCTCGGGCACCTGAAACGCGAGAAACTCCGGGGTTGCCAACCCAGAGGCAAAGGTGCTGCGCGTTCCGTCCGGCGTAAATTCATAGATGTTTCCACTTAAATCGGCCACAAACAAATTGCCCGCGCTGTCAAAGGCCAGACCATGAGGGTAGTCCAACCCGGAGGCAAAGGTGCTGCGCGTTCCGCCGGGCGTGAATTCATAAATGTTACTGCTCTGAAAATCGCCCACAAACAAATTGCCCGCGCTGTCAAAGGCCAGACCAAAAGGCTCATTCAACCCGGAAGCAAAGGTACTGCGCGTTCCGCCGGGCGTGAATTTATAGATATTGCCATCCGCCACAAACAAATTGCCCGCACTGTCAAAGGCCAGACCAAAAGGCTCGTTCAACCTAGAGGCAAAGGTGCTGCGCGTTCCGCCGGGCGTGAATTCATAGATCTTGCCAAAATCCGCCACAAACAAATTGCCCGCGCTGTCAAAGGCCAGACCAAAAGGCTCGTTCAATCCGGAAGCAAAGGTGCTGCGTGTTCCGCCAGGCGTGAATTCACAGATGTTGGCGCTGAAGTCGCCGGTGCGATCCGACACAAACAAATTCTGCCCCTGCGCCAGTGCCGGAGACAGAATCGTAGCCAGTGCTACGGCCAAACAGTTAATGCAGATTCTCGTAAGACGCCTCTGAGTTTTGTTGGTTTATGAAACGGCTCTGGAGAGTCGCTCTTGGAACGGTCGTACTCACTCGCTTGTGCGATGATCCTTTCCCACCCGAAAAAGACTTTAAACAAACAACGCTAGACTTGTCAAGCGGAAAATCTTCACAAACTTACCTGTGCGAAGGGGACAACAGGATCGACAGCACAAGTCCTGCGACGAATCCGCCGGCGTGCGCGAGATTGTCCACCTGCGGCTCAAGACCGCTGATCGTCAAATCCACGGCAACCATCAACGCAATCAACATCAGCAACCGCCGACGCATCGGAGCGTACATCGGACCTTCGAGGTGATACGCCGCGACGGCAAACGCGCCGATCACGCCAAAGATTCCGCCACTTGCCCCCACCGACACATCGTAGCGCGCCATCATCGCACTCATGAGATTTCCCAATGAACCTGCCACCAAAAAAATCACGAGAAACCGCCAGCGTCCGATCGATTTCTCCACCGCAGAACCGAACAACCAGAGCGCGAATCCATTCATCGCCAAGTGCAACAGATTTGCGTGCAGAAATAACGCCGTGGTTGGCCGCCACCACTCACCGTGGCGCACGGCTTCGGGGACATTGCCCGCCCACAACCAGAGCGGCTGCTGCAAAATGCCCTCAAACACGATTGCGTTCACCAGAAAGACGAGCGGGAACACCACCAGCAAAGCCAGCGTTCCCCCTTCAGGTTGCCCCATGTACATGAGTGCGCGCCAACCGGCAGCCTGTTGCTCGGCCAAGTGCAGCGCCTGTTGTCCGGCCGCATAACTCGGCATCTGCGCGGGAACCGCTGACGACGGGTCTATCGTCCCGGGCAGCGCTTCCGCATGCTGCAAGTGCTGGGCGATCGCCTCGCGCCACAATTTGTTCCGGGGATGCGTCAGCGCGTGCGCTCGGGCCATTTGCCTGGCTGCCTCTGCGCGATCACCGCGCACCAGGGCGCACCGGCCCCGCCAGTAGGCGGCGAATCGCGCAAACCCTGGCCGCCGGTTGAACGGCTTCGCGCGCGAGCGCAAGAGCGATTCCAATTCCGGCCCGTCACCCGCCAAGGCTGCCACACAAACGCGGGTCGCCCACAACTGCGCCTCTAGCGGGCCAATCGACCGTGGCGACAACGCTGCAAACTGCAGGGACCACAAAGCTCTTTCGATCTCTCCGGTCTCGGCGTATGCACGTGCTGCCAGCAGTCGGGCCAGCGTGTCCGAAGCCAACGATCCGCAATCGCCCATCCGTTCGTAGAATGCCACCGCTGCCGAAAAATCGCGGCTTGCGACGAGCAGTGATAGCTTCCAGACTCTTATCTCACCCCGGATCACTTCCGGCATCGCTCGAGCACACAACTCTTCGAGAAGCATCTCGGCGGCGAGCCGATTGCCGCTGCCCCAGAGCCGTGAGGCGGCGGCGTAAGTTTGATACACCCTACCGGAATTTCCCAAAGCAAACCACCCGGCCAACCGCCACCAATGTGCCACTTCGTTGGACGGACGCGTCATCTGCTGTCGCACGGCAGTGCGGACCAAGAGTCGCGGCACGAGGACAAACACTGCAAACAAACTCCAGGCAATGATGACCCACACGAAGTCGTGGCTGAAATACACCGCGCCGATTGAAGCCAGCAGAATTATCAGCAACTGCGCAACCTGCGCCCGGTACCAGCGCGCGTTGGTTCGCAGGAACAGCACAAGCTGGATCGCGACAGCAAAGAACAGCGGATAAATATAGAAGCGCTGGCTCATGGGAAGCGTTAAAACCGGGCAATCGTTAAAACCGTTAAAAAGATCATTCGTTCGCTGCTCGATCTTCTCACAGTTCTACCGGTTCTAACCGTTTTAACGGTTTTAACGGTCCTCACGGCAGGATCACCACCTCGTCGCCGAGGTCCAGCAGATCATATAGCCGTTCGATCTGGTCAACAGTCATCGCGATGCAACCGTGCGTCCATGTGACGTTCGGACACGGACCGTGCAAACCTATCTCACCGCCCAATGCGGTCTTCCAAGGCGGACACTTTTTCTGCGTGACCGCCTCGCGGATTTGCTCGAATTCAACCGGCGTGATGAGGTTTTCGCGCAAGCCTCGCTCGGCATCTTCGATGTTAGGATAACTCAAGCCGAGAAAGCGATGGTACTTGCTGTCGGGATTCTTGTAGCAGACGTAAAACTCGCCTTCGGGCGTGGCGAGATCGCCTTCGCGCTGTTTATCGGCGGGATTTTTCCCAAGCACGACAGGGATGCGCAGCACTTGCTCTTCGCCGTCGAACACCGTGAGCGTCCGTGCGTGTTTGCAGATCACGACCCTCGGTCGTGGGTTTCCAAGGTCTGTCATTCTGATCCCGCCTTGGCGGGAGAAGAATCTCTGTTGTTCAAGTGCCCAGTTGGTCGATTTTTGCGGCGAGATCGAAATCGTTCTGCGTGATTCCGCCCGCGCTGTGCGTGGTGAGGATGATCTTCACGTGTTTGTACCGAAAAAGTTGAACGTCGGGATGATGATCCATCGCCTCGGCAATCGGCGCGATCTTCGCGATGAACTGCGCGGCTTCCGTGAATCCGCCGAGGACGAACTCCTTCGTGATGGCGTCGCCCTCGCGCTGCCAGCCCCTTAATGTCGCCAGTCGCTGCACGATTTCAGGATAGGAAAGTTTTGGTGCCGCCGTCGCCATGATTGCCTCGTCGGCACTCTAGCAGACACGTTCGAGATGCGCAAAGTCTTCGCCGCGCAGGTAGTGTCCTAATCTGGAGGGCCACGCTCTGTCGTGGCCGCATTTCGCGAACGGACGCGACGGAGCGCGTCCCTCCAAACTGCAAATCAGGACACCGCCGCCCAGAGGCAGCGCATTGACTTTCTGGGAGGCGCTCCGTATATTCGCAGCAGAAAGAAGAGTAAATTCCTCCGATTTAATATGCAGGTCACGCGAGCAGGTGAATATGCGATCATCGGGCTGTTGTATCTGGCGAAACAGCCTGCCGATCGCACGGTGATGATCGACGAGATCAGCGAGAAGGAACGCATCCCGAAGAGTTTCCTCGCGAAGATTTTTCAGTCCCTGGCCAAAGGCGGTTTTGTCCTTTCACATCGCGGGGCGGGGGGCGGCTTCAGTCTGGCCAAGCCGGCGGACGAAATCAATCTTCTGCAGATTTTGAACTGTATCGAAAGCGCGTTTGCGCTTCAGAAATGCGTGACCATCGATCCTGAGTGCGTGGTCTCCCATGATCGTCTCACGTCATGCGCTCTCTGCGGAGTTTTTGCGGAGGCCCAAAGCCGGGTCAACGAGGTCTTTGTCCGCACCACCTTGCAGGATTTGCTGAAGCCGCAAGACGCCTCGGCGCATCCCGCGCGGCCGTCAGCCGTTCTGAACTGAGGTGACCATGTTCGGACGAGTCCGCCAGCCTCTTACCGAGGATAAAATCCGAGAAGCGCTCAAGGCCGTCAAATTCCCCGGGTTCAGCCGTGACATCGTCAGTTTCGGCCTCATCAAGTCCATTGCGATCAGCGAGAACAATGACGTCACCGTAGTGTTGCATGTCGTGACACGTGATGCAGCCGTTCCGCAGAAGATCGAACAGGACGTGAAGGATCTGCTGCCGCGTCTGGAGGGTGTCGGCCGCGTCAACGTTCAAATGACCGCGCAGCAACCGCCGCAGCAAGGCCAGATGCCAATGGCCGGAGCGGGCGCGATGCCGGGCCGCCTGCAAATCGAAGGCATCAAACACGTCATCGCCGTGGGCAGCGGCAAAGGTGGCGTCGGCAAATCAACGGTCGCGGTCAACCTGGCGTGCGCGATGAGCCGATTGAATCGCCAGATCGGCCTGATGGACGCCGACATTTACGGGCCGAGCGTGCCCAAGATGATGGGCGCGACCCAGCGGCCCACAATCACCGACGACAAGCTTGATCCCGTCGAGAATTTCGGGTTGAAGATGATGAGCATGGCGCTGCTGCTGGACGCGAACGCGCCGGTCATCTGGCGCGGACCGATGATCACGAAGGCCATTCAGCAGTTCACGACCGCCGTGAACTGGGGGGCGCTGGACGTGCTCGTCGTGGATCTGCCGCCGGGCACGGGTGACGCGCAGCTTTCACTGGCGCAAACGGTGGCGCTGGACGGCGGCGTGATCGTGACGACGCCGCAGGACGTGGCGCTGGAGGTGGCGCGGCGCAGCATTCAGATGTTTGAAAAGGTGAACGTGAAAATCCTCGGCATTATCGAGAACATGAGTTATTACGTCTGCCCGCATTGCGGCCAGCACGATGATGTTTTCGGTCACGGTGGCGGCAAACAGGAAGCCGAACGCATGGAAGTGGCCTTCCTCGGAGAAGTCCCTCTCTTCACCGACATCCGAATCTGCGGCGACAAAGGCCTGCCCATCGTCGTCGCCGCACCGGAGAGCGAGCCTGCCAGGGCGTTTCGCAAGTGCGCCGAGGTGATTCTCAAACAATTGGAAAAACATTAACGCGGCCTGATCGCGGTGCCTCTGGCGGAGCAACAAGTCTGGACGAAGCTCAAAGAGTGCTACGATCCGGAGTTGCCCTGCAACATTGTTGACCTTGGCCTGGTGTACGAGGTCAAGGTCTCACCGCTCGAAGACAGCGACGACACGCGCGTCGATGTTCGCATGACGCTCACCTCACGGGGCTGCCCGATGTCGAAGCAGATCCTGGCGAAGGTCCAACAGAAGCTGCTCGACTTGAAAGGCGTGGGCGAGGCCAACGTTGAGATTGTGTACGATCCTCCGTGGAATCTTTCGAAGATCAACAAAGAGGGCAAGAAGAAGCTTGGCCTGAGTTAGTGCTCTGTCAAAGCTGATCGGGCAGGTTAGTTGGAGGGACGCGCTCCGTCGCGTCCGCGATTATCGGGCGGCCACGACAAAGCGTGGCCCTCCAAGTGAACCGTGTCAGTGCGCCTGTCTGCTGCCTACTGTCTGCTGCTTTTCGGCAACTTGTGCTATGAATAGCGCACGATGAACCTCACTTTTCTTGGCGCCACGCGCACAACCACGGGATCAAAGTATCTGCTGGAGGCGGTGGGCAAAAAAATCCTGCTCGAGTGCGGCATGTTCCAAGGCCGCCGTGCCAAAACCATCGAGTACAACACCAAGTTCGCCTTTGACCCGTCAAAGGTGGACGCGCTGTTGCTCAGCCATGCGCACATTGACCACAGCGGCATCATTCCCATCGTTTGCCGCGATGGCTTTGCGGGTCCAATCTTCTGTACCGATGCCACCGCTGACCTTTGTCGGATCATGCTGATGGACAGCGCCCACATTCAGGAACAAGACGCCATTTTCGTTAGCAAAAGAAACGCAAAGAAAGGCCTGCCACACGTCGAGCCGCTGTACACGCAAGCCGACGCACAGGCCTGCCTGAAACAATTTCAACCGGTTCACTACAACGCGCCGACGCGAGTATGCGACGGCGTGACGGCCACGTGGATCGACGCCGGGCACATCCTCGGCTCGGCCCACGTGGTGCTGGACCTCGAAGAAGGCGGCTGCAAGATCCGGTTCGCATTCAGCGGCGACATTGGGCGCGGCGGTAACGACATCCTCCGCGACCCCGACCATCCCCGCGACGCGGATTACCTGATGGTCGAAAGCACCTATGGCAACCGCGTCCACGAACCGCTCGAAGACGTCAACAACCGGGTCTGCCAGATCATCAATCGGACGCTGGAACAGAACGGCAAGATCATCATCCCATCCTTCGCTGTGGGGCGTACGCAACAATTGCTCTACACCCTGCACCAACTGATCGAGCAACGGCGCATCCCGCGCCTGCCAACTTTCGTGGACAGTCCGCTCGCCATCAACGCCACCGAAGTGTTTCGCCGTCACACGGAGTGCTTCAACGATGCGTTCCGCGCGGAGTGGCGTAACGGCTTGGATCCATTTTACATGACTCACGTCACATTCACCGCCTCGGTCGCGCAATCCATGGCGATCAACGACCTCAAGGAACCCTGTATCATCATCAGCGCGTCGGGCATGGCCGAAGCAGGCCGCATCCTTCACCACCTCAAGAACAACATCGAGGACGCGCGCAACACCATCCTCATCGTCGGTTGGTGCGCGCAACATACACTGGGCGCCCGTCTGGCCAGCGGCGACAAAAAGGTCAACATCTTCGGCGAACCGTATCGGGTCCGCGCCCATGTTGAGACGATCAACGCTTTCTCGGGTCACGCCGACAAAAACGAACTTCACGCTTGGGCCGCGGAAGTCACCGGCAATCTTCGCAGCATCTTCGTCATCCACGGCGAAGAGCCAGCCGCCACCACGTTCGCCGCCGACCTCCGCCAGATGCATCCCCAAGCCAACGTTCTAGTACCGCAATTTCAAGACAGCGTGGAGTTGTGAAGGGGATTCTTCGAGTCATTTTGTAAGTGGCCGCGGACTGAGATCGATCTTCACCGGTTCCGGCGGCGTGACGGCGCTAACCGTCACTTTGGCGGTCCCGATGTAATCGGGGAGGCGTATCCCGGTGTCGATGGTGTGCGAAGGGGGTTCCGGTATAAATGCCTCCACCACGATGGTGTAAGTGCCGGGCTCCAGCCGCGCAGTCGAGAAATGCCCCGCTTGATCGCACATCGTCACGTCGAAGAGCGGCAGCATTAACTCCTGGAGCTTGCGTGGATCACCGGTGGCTTCTGCTGAACGCACGTAAATGAAGGCACCGGATGCGTTCGCGTCCGTTAAACCCACCACCTCGCCACGAACAGGGAATCCCGTCGTGCGGACGAAATCGACTTGCTGCGTCTGAGCAGCCTGAAGCACCACCGTCGAACGGCCATAGAACTGACCGTGCGCCTCTGTGCCGACACGGAGCATCTTCGTGCGAGTCAGATCGTAGGTGCCCGGTGCCAAGTCGGTCAGAACCACTTGTCCCTGGTTCGTTACGGTTGGTTGCTGGACAAAAGTGACGCCCTTCATGCTGGACAGTTCCCAAGTCTTAAGTTGCAGCCGAAGCTGCGTTTTGGGCGCATCGTCCGGAATATCGTAGCGGACGATCAAGGTCGCCGGTTCCGGGAGTGTGATCTTCAACTCCTGTCCCGTCTCCGCTTTCGGCGCAATCCAAATTTGGAGCCCATCCGCCGACAAAACGACGACTTTCTGTTCGGTTCCGCCCACTCCACGTAGTGTGAAGCGCCCTTCGGCATCGGTGATCGCGGTGCTGCCTCTGAACGTCTGCCCAGGATTGCCATCCGTCAGATCCAGACTCTGCTCTGTGGCGAGGAACACCCGCGCACCGGCCACCGCCCGACCCGCGTGGTTGCGCACGATGCCACGCAACTCGCCGCCCCGCTTCAATCGAACCACCAAGTCTGTGATGTGGACCGGCGACACGACCGGTTCTGCCGTCACGGGTTGGGGCAGATAACCGTCCGCTAGCACCCGCGCCCACGTCTTTCCTTTCTTGATACTCTGCAGACTGAAAAAGCCCGGCTGTCGAAGCACCGGGCCGTGGAACTCCTGACTCCAACTGATCTCCTCCGGCTTCTGAGGACTGGCCATGCCCAATTGGACCCGGAAATCAGTGACCGGCTCGCCGGTTTCATCGTCCACCACGTGGCCTTGGAACTCGGCCAACGGAGATTCGAAGGCCGTACCACAAACGCATTCACCCACTAGTAGTGTCAGCGACACAAAGCAGTAGAAGATATGCTGCGCTCTAATTCGCATACCGGTAGTAATGGGACAAAGCGGTTTCGGAAAAGACAAAGGGATGGTCTCTGTCTTGCATGGGGAAAGCGTAGGATTGAGGCAGCGGCCTGTCAATTTGACTTCCCAAGACTGCGCTGGCCGACTGCCGTGGCGACAGCGGCGTGCTGCGGAGCCGTAAAGACAAGACGCCTCGCTCGCGCGAGGCGTCCTCAATGAGTTGAAACTCGGACTTACAGGCTTTGCTTCAAGCCTTGACCGGCACTGAAGCGCACGGTCTTGGACGCTTTGATCTGGATTTGCTCGCCCGTCTTGGGATTGCGTCCGATGCGAGCCGCCCGCTTGCTCACTCGGAATGTGCCGAAGCCGACCAGTTGAACCTGTCCGCCGGCCTGCACACCCTTCTTGATCGCGTTCAATACCGCATCCAGCGCCCGCTCGGACGCCGCCTTGCTCATATCTCTGCCCAATTCCCTCTGCACAATCTCTACCAGTTGCGCTTTATTCATAAGTGTTCCTTCTGCGAAATGGTTTCGCTTTGGCACGTCCCATTGTTACCCATCTGTTGACCTATCGCGCCTTTTTCTGCCACAGAGAAAGCTCGGCGTCAACGAAATTCGCGCCGTTTCCGCATCAGACTTCGTTCGTCTGCGGCAAAAACATCTGTTGAAATCCGCGCGGCCAGTAGCGTATAAGTTGTCGTTACGCAAATGAAACCGACGGATTTACGAGGTATTCTCCATTACATTCCCCAGTTTCGCGACCGCGTGTTCATTATTGCCATCGACGGCGCGGTTGTGGCTGACGACAATTTCGGGAATCTTCTGCTTGATGTCGCGGTTCTGCGCAGTCTGAATATCCGCATCGTCATCGCTCACGGCGCAGGGCATCAAATCAAGCTGCTCTCGCAGAAACTGACCGAGCCGATCACCAACTCCGATGGAGCGGGCGTGACCGACGCCGATACGTTGCGAATCGCGATCATGGCCGCCAATCAGGTCACACACGAGATTCTGGAAGGATTGTCGCTGAACAATATTCGCGGCGCGCACACCAATTGCATCGAGGCCGTTCCGCTCGGCATCCTCAAAGGCGTCGATCAGCAACACACGGGCAAGGTGCATCAGGTCGACGCCGAAATGCTGCGGACGCTGCTCGACAAGGGAATCGTCCCTGTCATTCCTCCGCTCGGCTTCGACGGCAACGGGCACACGTATCGGGTGAATTCAGACTCGGTGGCTGTTGAAGTGGCGCGAACGCTGGATGCGGTGAAGTTGATGCTCATCACCACCCGCGACGGGCTGGAAATCGATGGAAAACTCATCTCGCAAATGTCCGTGCAGGAACTTGATGCTGTCATGAAAATCTCCAGCGATAAGATTCCGCCCGAGCTGATTTCGAAAGCGCAACATGCACTGCGCGCATGTCAGGATGGAGTCCCGCGCGTTCACATCATCAACGGCCAGGTTGACGAAGGCCTGCTGGCCGAAGTGTTCTCCAACGAAGGGATCGGCACACTGATCTATGCGAACGAATATCAGGCGATCCGCCAGGCCACGCGGAAAGATATCCGCCACATCATGACCCTGATCAGGCCGTCGATCCAGGGCGACCAACTGTTGAAGCGCACGCGCAGCAGCGTCGAAAAACACATCAACGAGTATTACGTGCTCGAAATCGACAACAACGTTGTCGGCGTCGTCGCCGTTCAACCCTATCCTGCGGAAAAGAAGGCGGAGTTGGCCTGCCTGCAGGTCAATCCTGCTCACGAGCACCGCGGCATCGGCACCAAGCTCGCCGTGCGCGCGGAGTTGCTGGCGCGCGATCTGGGAGCGGAAGCCATTTTCTGCCTGTCGACCCAAGCGTTCACTTTCTTCCAGCACAAGCTCGGCTACCGTGAAGGAATAGTGGACGATCTTCCGCCGGCTCGGCGGGAGAAATACGAACAGAGCGGACGCAATGCGAAGATTCTGGTGAAGAACGTCACAGCACCCTCACCTGCGGCCGCTGCACCGCCGCGCGAACCTGCGCTGTCGTCCTCGCCAGCCTAGCTGGTGTGGGCGTGGTCGGCTCTAACCGCCGAACTGCACTCGCGACCGTCCGCTCCGGGCACTGGCGCCCACCACGGCCGACTGGACGGAGGAAGCTCCGATCTGATTCACGATCTGGTTCCACTCGCTCATGATCTGTTGGTGTGACGTTTCCAAGCGGGCGATCATCACCAGATCGCGGTTGACTTCGTTGATGCGAGACGCGAGACGATTGTTGATCTCCATCCGCTGGGTCTGCAGCTCTTTGAGTTGATTGCCCAGCGCCATCAGCCGTTCCTGCAAATCGGCCAACTCCGGATGCCCGGCCTTGGCTGGTCCGGCAGAAGGTTTCGTTTCAGATGCAACGGTTGAGGGTGAAGCCGATGCAGGTTGAGACTGCGCGAAGGGAGTTGATGAAGCTCGTTTCGGCGGGACGACGACGTTCGTACGGCATTGGGGACAATCAACAATCAACCCCTGCGCCGCTTCGTCCACAACCAGACTTTTCCCACATGCCGGGCATTCAAAGGTGATGTCGCGCGAAGTGATCGCGGCGAGCCTGAGCTTCTGTGTCTTATCGTCGATGCCGGCCATTTGCTTCTTCCCCGCGATTATATTGCCGATGACCGAATCGCTTTGCAAGCCCGAACAGCCGTGCTAGCATCGGCTCACTTTGCAGGTTAAATGTTCCAATATCATTGTCGGCTGCTGCGGCTTCGCTGGGGCGCAGAAGAAATATTTCCAGACGTTTGGCTTTGTCGAAATCGATTCCAGTTTTTATCAACTTCCCAGACTCGAAACGGCCGCCCGCTGGCGCGCTGCGGCACCGAAAGATTTTCAGTTTGCCATGAAAGCCTGGCAGGTCATCACGCATCCCGCGGCCAGTCCGACGTACAAGCGCACGCGGATCGATCCGCGGGATCGGGAGCACTGCGGCCATTTTGGTTTCAACCCGACGATTCGCTGGGCGTGGGACGAGACATTTGCCGTGGCGAAGGCGCTCGGCGTCATCCTGGTGTTGTTTCAGTGCCCGGCGAGTTTCCGCCCAACGTCTGGGAATGTCGCCAATCTGAAAACATTCTTCGAGAGGGCCAAACGCGGCAAATTTTTCATGGGCTGGGAACCGCGCGGCGAATGGGACGCGGAATTGGTAGCCAGGTTGTGTCAGGAACTTGACCTGATCCACGTGGCCGATCCATTCAAATCTCCGCCCGCCCGGAGAGGGAAGATTCAATACTTCCGCTTGCACGGGATTGCCGGCGCGCAGCATCGCTACACCACTCACGAACTGCAGCGACTCAAAGAATTCTGCGCCGGGAAAACGCCGGCCTGCTGCGCGTTCAACAATCTGACGATGGCCGCCGACGCCCAGCGGTTTATGAAGCTGTTGTAGCCGCGTCCCGCCGTGGCGGGATTCACGGCTACAAAGATTCGCCAAAGTCGAATGCTTCGAATATCTGCAGCCGCGCGCCGGGCTCGCGCCAGGCCTGCGGAGGCAGCCCCGCCTTCCAGCACACCATCTCCAACGTCTTCTGCGCGTCCCAACCGTACTCCTGCGCTACCTTCGGGAGCAGCAAACCGTGCCGAAAACCTTTCTGGATGATGATACCGTGGCGCTGCGGGTCAAACAGTTCTGGTCGTGGCAACTCGTGCGGCGGCTCAAGGACGGAAATCTCCAAACGAACTTCGGGAAGTTCTTCGGACTGCAGCGGCGGGAAGCGCGGGTCCTCAAGTGCCGAGGCGACTGCTACCGCAATCACGTTGTCCCACAGCCGCCGCTTGAAATCCATGTTGCCGATGCAGCCGCGCAGTTCGCCGCGCTTCTTGATCGTCACAAACGCTCCGTGCGGCGAACTCAAGCCCGGCGTCAGTTCCGCGTTGGGTACCTCGAATGGTTGCTCGCCGCGCACGGCGGCCTCGATGGTCTGCCGCGCCCACCGCAACAGCTTCTGCTGTTCCGCGTCCGTAAGAAACGAGGAGGTGTTCACATCAGTATCTTAGCGCGGCTTTGGAAAAAATTCCATCGGGGAAAGCGTCTTTGGGTCGGGACAGAAATCTTCAATGCCGAGCGGCACATCCTCGACCCGCATCGGAAAGTATTTGCCCGTTGCCGTCGCGCAGACCTGGCCTGCGGCATCGCTGAGTTCGCCCTCGGTGAAACAGAGTGTCTTTTGTTGGCGCGTCAAGCGTGCGACCAGGAGATAGCTCTGCGCCACATCGACTTTCTTCTGGTAATGGACGCTCAACTCCACCGACACGTGGAATTGTTTTTTGGCGTATGCCGCGGCCCAAAACATGGCCTCGTCCAACGCGCTGGCGATAATGCCGCCGTGGACCATGCCTTTGTAACCGGCATGATGCGGTTTCGGGCGGAAGTCAGCGTGAATCTCGCCGTTCTCGGTACGGAATTTCAATTGCAGACCGTGCTGGTTGCTTGCGCCGCACACAAAGCAGTCGCGCGTGTAGGGCAGATGTATCGCGCTCATTGGACAAACCGCGCAAAGGTCCGGCCCAACAGGTAAATCAGAAACCAGCAGGGCAACGCAAAAATCAGGATCGCCGCCATGTTCGGCCAACTCCACCCAACCCCCGGCAGCCCTGCCTGCATCGGATAGAACGTGATGATAAAGTAGCAGGAGAAACGCGTGTGCCCGAGGATCTCGCACAGCGCTTTGTCTTTCTTGCGGATGCCGAGGACGATCGCGAACACGCCGAGCCCGATCGCGCTGCCCGCCACGATCCACGGCAAGACTTTGAATCCGAAGATGCCTTTCTGCGACAGATGTTGCGCCCAACTCAACCCCGCCCAGAGCAAGGTAAACCCGTTGCCCACAGTGTGACCGAATGACACCTTGCCCTTGTACAGTTCACCAAGGATCAAGCTGGTGTAGATGGGCAGGATCGGCCACGCCGTCCCGAGATTGTCGAACGGCACGACGAGCAAATGCACGAATCGAGCGAGATAGCCTTCCAACGGCACAGCCTCCTCCTTGTGCGCCACTTGTAGCAAAACCGCATGCGCGGAGCAAGCAAAGGTTGCCGCAAGCGAGCCGTCGCGTTATACTTACAATGTGATTCTAGAGATCGTCAAATGCGGCCATCCTGCTTTACGGCAAAAGGGCAAGAACATCGATATTGTCACACCGGAGATCAGGCAGTTGGCCTCTGACATGATTGAAACGATGCACGCGGCGAATGGCGTGGGACTCGCCGCTCAGCAAATTGGCCGGGCCATCAAGCTCACCGTGCTCGACGTGAGAGACACGGAACGCCCTTCGGAAATGATCATCGACGGAAAGCCGCAGGACTTCGCCCCGTTCATGCCGCTGGCGTTGCTCAATCCCACCATCACGCATTTGGAGGGCGAAGCGATTGCGACGGAAGGCTGCCTGAGCGTGCCCGAAATCAGCGCTGAGATCCGACGCGCCGCGCGGATCACCGTCCATGCGCAGACGCTCGACGGCCAATCGCTCGCTTTCGATTGCACCGGCCTGCTGGCGCGTGCCGCTCAGCATGAAGTGGATCACCTCAACGGCATCCTGTTCATCGACCGCATGGACGCCGCCACGCGCGCCAGCATCTCGGGCAAGCTCAAGAAGATGCAGAAGGAAACCCGCTCCAAAATGGAGAAGCCCATCAGGACGCGACGCGCCCTCGCGAAACTCTGACCGTTGATTTCTCAATCGTAGGCCCCTCACACAAGTTGTCGTCATGAATTTTGCGCGCACCGTCATCCACCTCTGTTCAAGTTTCTGGAGTTACCGCGAGGTACGGGATCTGCCCGTGACTTCGTCGGTCAGGTATCTGCTGAAATTGATGGCCGTCCTGGCCTTGGTGCTGATGGCCGGCTTCTTTGTTCCATGGGCGATTGAAGGGTGCAATAAGTTTGTCCAGCGATTCGACAACGGCCGACCGGCCTTCTTTTTGCGAGACGGGCATGTGATCACGAGCGCGCAGCAGCCGGCCCGCTGGGGCGACGCTGATCTGCTTTTCATCTTGGACACAACCGGCAAGGTCACCAAGCCCGACCCGACCGCGCTTCGAGGCATCCTATTCGCCACTGACAGCTTCGCGTTCTGGGCCAATACCACGAACGCTCCCAATGCCGCCGTATTCAGCCGGGAACAAAATCTGGCGGGCTTTCCCGATGGAACCGTGAACGGCGATTACATCCGGCATCTGGTCACCGCCTCTCTCTGGCTAGCGGTTCCCTTTCTCTGGGTGCTGCTGATTCTCGCCGGGACGCTGACCTGTCTGCTGCAAGCGTACTTGTTTTCAATCGCGGCGTCGTTCCTGGAACGCGGCATGCCGTCCCCGATACACATGAACCAACTGCTCAACATCGCCATCCACGCGGTCACTCCTGCCGCCATCATCGTCACAGCCTACACCGCAATGCGGTTGGAAAACTTGGACCTCTGGCTGATTTACGTCCTCGCCTATGGCATCTTCCTGATCGGCGCCACCAAGGCCTGCCGCGACAAGACGGCGGCGGAAGCATCACGGAAAGACGATTGGCTGTAGGCTGATTCTCATGCGGGAGCGACATTCCTGTCGCGACCGGTCGGGGCAAGAATGCCCCTCCCACACTTAGCCGCGAATCTCATTCGCGGCCAGTCCCGCCACGGTTTCGCTTTCTTTTCCGTTGCGCCTTGTAACGCGCCTGCCGCATCCTTGATGCGCAGATCAAGCTGCGCCGACGGCGGCTCATCCAAACCGAGGAGCTTTCTGATCTCCTTTCGCACCGCGCGGCAATTGGCAAGGGCACTTCTTGCCACTTCCCTCGTGGCGGATTCGCCAGGATAACGGAACTCCACAGCGTGATCGGTCAGGGAAGCAAGCCCAGCGCGAAACTTTTCCAAATGAGGTGCAATTGGCAGCAGTGAGTCAAGCAACTCTTCCAAGTCGTGGATCTTGGAAAATTCAATGCCCGCTTCTGTCAACAGCCCATTGAGATATTTCTCGGCGCATTGCTGGCTGAGAAAACAAACCAAATCGCAGTTGGGGTTGTTGCGCACACGCCCTTCGCGCTGAGCAGAACGGAAGTCACCTTCCGCCTTCTCAACCCATTCAAGAACGACCGGCTTCATACAGAACTGTCCCCTTCTCCAAAACTTCCTGAATGAAACAATCACCCCACGCCAGTCGCTGACGGATTTTTTGCGGCGAGCGCACCAGCAAATCCATCGGGAACGGAGCGCGCACTCTCAAGCGAATCTCCGTGGCCTTGTCCGCACTCAGCCCCTTGTGCGGTATGATGACCAGCAAATCCACGTCAGAGTCGCGTGTGGGCTTCCCATATGCGTAGGAGCCAAACAAGATGATCTGCCGCGGACGAAACTGCCGCGCAATCTCAGCCGCATAAGCCCGAATCTGCCGTCGCGTGACCATGGTGACTCTCAGACCTTCGACGGAGCGGCTAGAGGAACTCCCTGTTGTTTGAGGTCATGTTCCAGCGCCAGTTCGATCAGACGTAGACTTTTCGACCGGCTACGGCGGTTATAGACGGTGACTTTATCGTTCTCAATCGCCCGCAATTCCTTATACATGCGACTGTTCTTCAACATGCGTTTGCTCTGAACAATGTAGGACTTCAGCTTGCTCCGCTCTCTCGTATCAAGATGCAGCGGAATGCCCGTGTCAAATACCAGTGCCCGGATCACCTCAATTACATCAAGGCAAATGTCAGGCATCCCATGAATTTCGATCGACGAGCTGGTAGGAATGTAATGCTCGAATTTGTGGCGGAAGTCTTCTTGAAGCCTGTCGACTGACTTCTGCTGTGCGGGAGTTACGGTCAGGTGTTTACAGCAGAGTGACATCTGCCTGCGGCTGGGGTCTTGACAACGCCTCAGCGCCTCGTTGAAGGCGATCAACCTCTTACCCTTCTTGGTATCATAGGTCACGTTGTCAGGATTTGTACCCTTGCAGGCGCATATGGCGAAACCGTATAGAGCACCGTACAATGATATGATTATCCATTTCCAAGCGGCATCATCCGAGTCGACTTGACGGATGAAACCATGCGCCCGCTTCAAAAAGTCCAAGGCGTTCTTTTCCTCAGTGAAACGCAGCCATCGCAATTTGACGACTGGTTTCTTGGTTTTCATTTACCATCCGTGACCATCCGTGTAAATCTGTGGCCAACTACTTCCCGCCCTTCCCCCTGATCCCCGGTTCCGTCAGGGCGCGGAGGTTAAAGATTTCGTCGAGCTGCTTTCCACTGAGGCCGGACACTTCGCGCGCGACCTCACGAACGGTCTTGCCGGTGGCGTACGCTTTCTTGGCGATCTCGGCGGCTTTGTCATACCCGATCACCGGCGCCAGCGGCGTGCACATCGCGAGGCTCTGTTCGACGAGCGACCCGCAACGCTCCCGGTCGGCTTCGATGCCTTTGATGCAGGCGTCGGCGAAATTGCGCGCGGCGGCGCCCAACAGGTGGATGCTCTCCAACATCTGCGCGGCGATGAACGGCATGCCGACGTTCAGTTCGAAGAAACTCTGCAATCCGCCGAGCGTCACCGACAAATCCGCGCCGATCACCCACAGGCACACCTGAATCGTGCTTTCGGCGATGACGGGATTGACTTTGCCGGGCATGATTGAACTGCCGGGTTGCACAGCGGGAATCTTCAACTCGCCGATACCGCACCGCGGACCGCTGCCGAGCAGCCGAACGTCGTTGGCAATCTTGGCGAGACTGACCGCGATGGCTTTCAAGCATCCGCTCGCCTCAACGCACGCGTCCCGCGTGGCAGCGGCTTCGAAATGATTGCGCGCCTCGCTCAGCTTCACTTTCAACTCTTCGGCCAGCTTTGCGATGGTCTTTTTCGGGAAATCAGGATGTGCGTTCAAGCCGCTGCCGACTGCCGTGCCGCCGAGCGGAAGTTCACTCAGAATCTCAACCGCGCGCTTGGCCCGCGCCGCCGCGTTCTCAACCTGCGCCGCATAACCCGAGAACTCCTGTCCCAGCCGCACGGGCGTGGCATCCTGCAGGTGCGTACGGCCAATCTTCATCACGTCGTCGAACTGCTTCGCCTTCTTCGCCAGTTCGCCGTGCAGGTGTTTCAGTGCCGGTATCAATTCCTCCTGAATCGCCTGAACCGTGCTCACGTGAATCGCCGTCGGGAAAACGTCGTTGCTCGACTGGCAGAGATTGACGTGATCGTTGGGGTGGACGGGCGATTTGTCGCCGCGTTTGCCGCCGAGGATTTCGTTGGCGCGGCTGGCAATTACCTCGTTGGTGTTCATGTTGGTCGAAGTGCCGGAGCCGGTCTGGAAAATGTCCACGGGGAACTGTGCGTCGAGTTTGCCTTCGACGACCTCGGTCGCCGCCTTGACGATGGCATCGGAGACTCTCTTGTCAATCAAGCCGAGTTCCAGATTGGTTTTCGCCGCGGCCCGTTTGATCTGTCCCATCGCGTGAATGAGACGCGGTGGCAGCGGCCAGCCGCTGATCGGGAAATTGGTGATTGCCCGCTGGGTCTGCACGCCGTAATAAGCGTCCGCCGGCACCTCCAGCGGCCCCATCGAGTCCTTCTCAATTCTCGTCGCCATATTTACTCCTCAACGTTCAACGTCCAACGTTCAAGTTTCAACGTTTAGCGCCAATCTGCCACCACGTTTCTTCTGGAGTCGCCGCTGCCTGGCGGGCAGCTAAAGGAATACGCTGCAAGAGCGTTTTAGTTGCAGGCCGACTCTGTGAGTCGGCGAGATTCCTGGTGATTTCGCCGCTTCGCAGAAGCGGCCTACAACGGCCAAACAGTCTTTCAGCGTGGATGAAGTCATCCACCGACTCCGTCGCCTGCGCCTCGCCGCTCCTTGAGCGTTGGGCGTTGACTGTTGAACGTTGGACGTTCACGCCATCTTGGCCTTCTCATAAAGCCGCAGCACGTTGCCTTCTATGTCCTCAAACTCGGCGAGCCAGAAACCGTATTCCTGGCGCGGCTCATATCGAAACTTCGCGCCCAACCTCTTGAGTCTGTCAGTGTAGTGTTGGATATCATCCACGTCGAAGCTGAATTCGACCGGGCCACCGCCCAGACGCGCGCGTTCAACATTCATAGAATCCACCTCGTGCAACGCCAAATGTGAGCCGTCGCCAACGGCATATTCGACCCACCACTTGGCGTCCACAACGGGTTTGCCGAGATCAAAGGCAGCCTCGTAGAATTTGCGCATCTCCTCCAAATTCAAAACGTACAGAAAAACCACGTTGATCCGATTAAGCTTAGCCATAGAGTCCTCCTAATTAAGTTGGAATATCTTAGCAGCTTTCGCCGCCGATTCAACCAGTGGACGCTGGAAAATGCCCAGTCCGATGATCGCCACCATACACACGTACAGCGCCGCACGCATCGGCTTGGTAACGGGAATCGGTCCCGCATTCGCGGGATCCTCTGCCTCCTGGATGTACATCGCCTTCGCGACGCCGAGGTAGAAATACAGCGAAATCACCACCGCCGCCGCGCCGATTCCCGCCAGCACGTAGTAATGCCAATCCGTCTGCGCCCGCTCAATCACCGCCGCGAACAACTGGAATTTCCCGAAGAAACCGCTCAACGGCGGCACGCCCGCCAGCGACATCATAGCCAGAAACAGCGCGAGACCTAGAATCGGCGAACGTTTGCCCAACCCAGAAAAACTCGGAATCTCGTCGCTGCCCGTCGCATTCGTCACCGCGACAATCGCGAGAAACGCGCAGAGAGTCGTGAACGCGTACTGGCCGAGATAGAAGAGCACCGCGCCCGCGCCCAACGCGTTCACCGCCGCCACGCCCATCAACATGTAACCCGCATGGCCTATGGAGGAATAACCGAGCAACCGCTTGATGTTGCGTTGCGGGATCGCGCCGAGATTTCCGTAAAGCAACGTCGCGCTCGCCAGCACCAACAGCAGCGCGGACCAACTTCCCTGCACGGGCAGTAGCCCAGCAAACAGCACCCGCAGCAGCAACGCGAATCCCGCCGCCTTGCTGCCCACCGCGAGAAACGCGGTCACCGGCGTCGGCGCGCCCTGGTACACATCGGGCACCCAAATCTGGAACGGCACGCTCGCAATCTTGAATCCGAGACCCGTCAACACAAGCAGCATCCCGAAAGTAAAGGCCGTGGATGGTGGAGCGTTGAGCGTGGCAAGTTGAGCGTTGAGCGTTGTGAAATTCGTTGTCCCCGTCGTCCCGAATATGTACGCAATCCCGTACACCGTGAACCCGCTCGAAAGCGCACCGAGTATGAGATACTTCGTGCCCGCCTCCAGTGACGAAACCTGCCGCCGCAGATAACTCGCCAACACGTAAAACGTGATCGTCACGAGTTCCAGCGAGACGAACAGCAAAATGAAATCATTGACCGACGCGATCAGCAGCATCCCCGTCGCGCAAAACATCAGCAGGGCGTAGAACTCGGCCACGCCTGCCGCGCCGCCGGCGTGGCCCGACTCGATTCGCGGCGAGAACTCCGCCGCCATCACCAGCACTCCCGCCAATGCCAGCAGAAACAGCCGCTTGAAATAAAGCGCAAATGCGTCGAACCGGTACATCCCATGGAAAAACGTCCCGTCGAGGGGACGCAAAATGAAACTGTACAGCAATGCCACTACCACAAACCCCGCCGCCATGTAGCCGAGCGTCCGCTTGTTGGGGACCGGGCTGAACGCGTCCACAAGGAGAATGACGATCCCCCACCCCGCCAACAAACACTCCAACTGGATCGCGTAAAACGGTTGAGTCGCGTCGAGCGAGTTCATGGCCGCACCTTTGTCTGCTTCGCTGTATCCGCGCCATCCGCGTAATTCGCGGTAATACTTGTCTGCACGCTCTTCCGGATGATGTCCGTCAGCAACCGCGGCCAGAACCCGACTGTTAGCAGCACTGCCAGAAGCAGCGCGTACGGGAATTTCCTCCAGAACGTCGTTGCGTCCTTCAGCATCGACCACTTCTCATCGAACGGCCCGAAGAAACTCGTCCGCACCGCCCACAACAGGTACGTTGCGGTCACGACGATGCCCCACACGGCGCAGATCGTTGCCACGCGGAACACCGTCGATCCCTGATGCCATGCGCCGATGAACACCATCACCTCGCTCACAAAATTCGCGAACCCAGGCAGTCCGCACGACGCCATCACCGCCATCACCATGCAGGTGCCGATGTACGGAATCTTCCGCGCCAGTCCGCTCAGTTCGAGCACGTAACGGTTGTGCGTCTGATGATAGAAAAAGCCGATCAACGAAAACGTCAGCGCCGCCATCAGTCCGTGCGCAAACATCAACAGCACCGCGCCGGTCACGCCGATGACGTTCAGCGTGGCGATGCCCAGCAGCACGTACCCCATGTGGCTGACCGAGCTGTAGCCGATGACGAATTTCCAGTCCTTCTGTGTCAACGCTGACCAGCCCGCGTATAAGATGTTGAAGCACGCCAGAATCGCGATCAGGTTCGCCCAGTGCCGCGCGCCCTCCGGCAACAGCGGAAGCGCGAGCCGGATGATGCCGTACGCGCCCAGTTTCTTCAGCACCCCGGCGTGCATCATCGAAGCCGCCGTCGGCGCCGCCGCGTAACCGAGCGGCGACCACGTATGGAACGGCCACATCGACGCGAGGAAGCCGAACCCGAACATTAAACACGGGAACACCCACTGTTGCGTGTTCGCATCCAGCCGCAGATTCTTCGTCAACGTCGGGATGTCCATCGTCCGACCGCCCGCGTAGTACATCGTAAGCAACCCAATCAACGCCAGCACCGCGCCCGCGGTCAGGTATAGCGTCAACTTCATCGTCGCGTACTCTTTCGTCCGACCGTGCTTGCCCGGCGGCAGCGAGCCCCACACGCCGATCAACAGATACATCGGAATCACCGCCAACTCGTAGAAGAAATAAAAGAAGAACAAGTCCAGCGTGGCGAAAGTCCCGCTGATGCCCGTCGTCAACGCGAGGAACAGGATGTAGTACTCCTTCTCCCGTTCGTGGATTTCGCTGGAGATCAGCGTTCCCGCGAACGACACGAACCCAACCAGCAACAGCAGCGTCATCGAAATCCCGTCCACGCCGAACTTCAGCGAGCACCCGTAACTCGGCAGCCACTCAATCCCGCGCACAAACTGATACCCGCTCTTCGTCCGGTCAAATTGCGAGAAGATGTACAGCGTCAGCAGCAGCGATACCCCCGTCGCAAATATCGCCAGCGCCCGAATCGCCTTCGGCTTGTCCGAGGGAAACGCGAAAGCCAGAAACGCCGCCGCGAGTGGAAGCAACACGGCTATGGTCAGTAGATTATCCATTTTCCTACTTTGTCATTCTGATCCCGCCTTGGCGGGAGAAGAATCTCTGTCGTTCTCCGCCATCGCGTCTTGAACAACTGCTTGCCATGCTCGATCAGCCTGTCACGAATCCATATTTCGTTGGCCAATGTCATCGATTCTTGCCCCGCGCGTCACCACCACCAAGTTCAAACGACAGAGATTCTTCGCTTCGCTCAGAATGACAGACGAAGCGGACGGCCGCCGCGTCGGCTAATGTCCCGCCTTCGTTTCGTTTCATCCCTCCGCCTTCATCCCTCATCCCTTGCTTCACCTCACCACCACGTAATAAATGATCACCGTCACGCCGAGCGCGAAGAGGAAGGCGTAGCCCTGAATGCTGCCGGTTTGGAGCAGGCGCACGGTCTTGCCGAGCAGACCCGTGCCGACCGACAGGCCGCCGATGCCGAGTCGCTGAAGAATCCAGCGGTCAAACCATTCACACACGTTCGCGATCGTGCCCTGCACATATTTCACGATCCAGAGATACAATTCGTCGAAATAGTATTTGTTCTCAACCAGTGTCCAGAGTTTGCCGAGCGCCGCTTTCACGGGCGCATCGCTCGGTTCGGCCCTCCAATAAATCTTCGCCGCGACGAAAAAACCTGCGATAGGAATGAGCAGCAAGGCGTAACCAAGGTTGCCGTGCATCACTTCGCCGTGCGGATCGAGGAAATGCGGCACTTCGCCATTCCAGCCCACGATGATGACGCGCAGCAACGCGTACCCTAGATTGCTGTGTTCCACTTCGCCGTGTGGGTCGAGGAAGTGGGGCACGGCGCTCGCCCATCCGCCGATCACCGACAGAATCGCGAGGAACACCAGCGGCAGCGTCATCACCCACGGCGATTCCTGGGCGCGTTCGTAGGCGTGATAGTCGCGCGGTCTGCCGAAGAACACGACGAAACATTCGCGTCCTATGTAGTAGGCCGTGAGAAATGCCGTTACTGTGCCGATGAGGAACAGCGGCGCGCTCTTCTGCAAGGCCAGTAAAAGGATTTCGTCTTTGCTGTAAAAGCCCGCCAGCGGCCACACGCCCGCCAGCGCCAGCGTACCGATGAGGAATGTCCAGAACGTGATCGGCGTTTTCTTCCAGAGTCCGCCCATCTTCCAGATGTCCTGTTCGTGGTGCAGCGCGATGATCACGCTGCCCGCGCCAAGGAACAGCAGCGCCTTGAAGAACGCGTGCGTGGTCAGATGAAACATCGCCTGCGTCGGTCCGCCCAGACCGACCGCCATGACCATGTAACCGAGTTGCGACAACGTTGAGTATGCGAGAATGCGTTTGATGTCGTTCTGCGCGATGGCAATCGTCGCCGCCATGATCGCGGTGATACCGCCCACCCACGCGATCAGCGTCAACGCCGTCTCGCTCGGCAGAATCAGCCACGACACGCGACAGAGCATGTACACGCCTGCCGCCACCATCGTCGCCGCGTGAATCAACGCCGACACCGGCGTCGGACCTTCCATCGCGTCCGGCAACCACACGTGCAACGGGAATTGCGCGCTCTTGCCCACCGCGCCGCAGAAGATCAACGCGCCGATCAACGCCAGCGTGCCAGTTGACAGCCCAAGCGTCGGCAACCTGGCTTGCAGTTCCGTGAAGTTGAACGTGCCCGCGTGCGACCATAGCAGCAAAATGCCGAGCATCATGCCGAAATCACCGACGCGCGTGGTCAGAAACGCCTTCTTACCTGCCTCTGCCGCCGCATCTTTTTCGAACCAGTAACCGATGAGGAGATAGCTGCTCAATCCAACCAATTCCCAAAAGATGAAGATCTGGATGAAATTGTTCGACAGAACGATGCCCAGCATCGAAAAGGTGAACAACGACATGCAGGCGAAATAGCGAGAGAATCCAGAATCGCCCTTCATGTAGCCGACCGAGTAGATGTGAATCGCTGACCCCACACCCGTTACGACCAGCAACATCAGAATCGCCAACGGATCCGTGGTCATCCCGAACTCAATGCGCACGGCGTTCCCGACAACCAGCCACTGGATCGTATGCGGCCAGTGCTGCTGTCCGTAAAACGCCAGCGCAATGAATAATCCCATCGAGAGCGCAAATCCGAGTGCAATGGCCCCAATGGACAGCGCCGCGCTCAAGGTTTTCCAGCGACGGGTAAACAGCGTGATGAGTGCCGCGGCAACCAGCGGGGCGAACAGAATCACCCAGACCACGCACACCGGTCGGTCGCTCGTCAGCCCGAAGCCGGTTATCATGATTGCCAACATGTTCATAGCCGCATCGAGTTCAATTCATCTACGCTCACGGTTTGTTTCCGGCGAAACAACGCCACGATGATTGCCAACCCGACCGCCACCTCGGCCGCGGCGATGGCGATGATGAAAAACACGAACACCTGGCCATCCACGATCTTGTTGTACTTGGAGAATGCGACAAGCGCGAGGTTGGCGGCGTTGAGGTTCATCTCCAGCGCCATGTAAATCACGAGCGCGTTGCGCCGCGCGATCACGCCGGCGATGCCCAGCGCAAACAGCAAGCCGCTGACCCATAAGTAATGATTCAGTGTGATCATCAAAGCTCTTTAACCGCGGATGACGCGGATAACGCTGATGTTCAGTTGTTTCATCCGTGACATCCGTGTAATCCGCGGTTCATTTCAAATCCCTCTTGGATAACAACACGACGCTGATCATCGCCACGAGCAACAGCAGCGCGGTCACTTCGAACGGCAGCATGTAGTTCGCGAACAGCGGCGCCACCACATCCTTGAGTCCCCCGTGGAACTCCCCGCTGGTCGCCAACGGCGGCACGGGTTTGCTTAGGATGATTCGCAGTTCCCACGCGAACGCGCCGGCGACGCCAAAGCCGCCGAGCACCGCAAGCGCCCGGAACTTCCGCCGCTCCGACGCCTTGATGTCGAGCAGCATGATGACGAACAGAAACAGCACCATTACCGCGCCCGCGTACACGAGCACCTGGATCGCCGCGAGAAAGAACGCCTCCAGCAGCACGAACAATCCCGCCATGAAGAAGAACAGCAACACCAGAAACATCGCGCTGTTAACGGGACTGCGGCTGGCAATCACGCCGAGACCGCACAGCAGCATCGCGGTGCTGAAAAACCAGAACAATATGTCGTGAACAGTCATGGGTTCAATTCAGCCACAGATTCACACGGATTTTCACGGATGAAATAATCAGTGTTTCATCTGTGTTCATCTGTGGCTTCACTTATTCTTCCACTTCCAGATCGAATCCTCTCTCACGCCGCCCAACTCAAGCAGCTTCTCCTTATGAAATTGCAGTTCCTCGCGTTTGTAGCCGGCAAGCGCGAAGTCGCGCTGCAGGTAAATCGCCTCCTCGGGGCACACTTCCTCGCAGTAGCCGCAGTAAATGCAGCGCAACATGTCGATCACAAAATCCTCAGGCGCCTTCTCCACGTTCGCGTCGGGTGCGTCGTCGGGACGCGAGCCCGGCGTGATGCGGATCGCCTTCGGTGGGCAGACGAACTCGCAAAGCTGGCACGCAACGCACTTCACGCGGCCTTCCGGGTCTTTCACCAGCAAGGGCGCGCCGCGGTAGTCCCCGTACAACACGGGCTTCTCCTCGGGATACTGTCGCGTGAATTTCTTCTTCGGGATGTGCTTGAACGTCAGCCACAGTCCCTTGAGGACCTGCGGGATGTACGTCCGCTCCCAGATTGTCAGTTTCGGTCGTTTAACTTGCATAATCGAGTCAGCCACAGATGAACACGGATGTCCACGGATTATGTTGAGGCGACGCATGCGTCGCCCCGACGGCAAATCCATCTGTGAAAATCTGTGTGAATCTGTGGCTCATTTCACCATCGCTGCCAGCACCACTCCCGAAATCACAATGTTCGCAATCGTCAGCGGGATGAACACCTTCCAGCCGAGCGCCATGAGTTGATCGTAGCGGAAACGCGGAACCGTCCAGCGCACCCAGATGTACACGAACAGAAAGAACATCACCTTCGCAAGGAACACGCCGATCTGCGCCAGCCCCACCCACAACGTTTGCGCGGACGCGTTGAACGGCGCAAACGGCAGCGACCAGCCGCCGCAAAACAGCGTCGCCATCAATGCCGACTGCACGAACATCGCCGCGTACTCGCCCATGAAAAACATGCCGAATTTCATCGAGCTGTACTCGGTGTTGTAGCCAGCGACAAGTTCCTGCTCCGCCTCGGGGAAATCGAACGGCAAACGGTTCGTCTCCGCGAACGCGCTCACCATGAAAATGAAGAACGACAACGGCTGACACAAGATCAGCCACGTATGCTGCGCCTGATACTCGACGACCTTCATCAGGTTCAGCGCACCCACCTGCATGAACACCGGCACGACGCTCAAGCCGAGGCACACCTCGTACGAAACCATCTGCGCGCCGGAGCGCACGCCGCCGAGGAACGGGTACTTCGAATTGCTCGCCCATCCTGCCAATACGATACCGTACACGCCGAGCGACGCGATGGCGAAGATGAACAGGATACCGATGTCGAGGTTTGCGATCACGCAGTCAATCGTGCGTCCTGCAATCGGCAGTTGACTGCCCCACGGGATGACCGCGATGGCGATCAGCGCGGGCATCATCGTGATCGCAGGCGCAAGCGTGTAATAAATCTTGTGAACGTGCCACGGCAACACGTCCTCTTTCAACACCAGTTTACCGAAATCCGCCAACGGCTGGAGCAATCCGAACGGCCCGACGCGGTTCGGCCCGATCCGGTCCTGCATCCACGCGCAGACCCGGCGCTCCAGCAACACCGTGTACGCCACAATGGTCAGCATCACGCCAAGCACGCAGGCGATCTTGATCAAATGAATGAGTATCTCGGTGATCATATTCTCCTCAATCTTGTCATTCTGAGCGCAGCGAAGAACCCCGCAATCGCATTTGGTTGAGAGGCCCTTCGCTTCGCTCAGGGTGACAACGCGGGTGCGGCGTCCACCTCCTTTCGCTCCTCGCTCTTCGCTCTTCCCTCTTCCAGCTTCAGTTCCAAGCCCAAATCACCAATCTTCGATAAGTTCAACCCCGCCAGCGGCGCGAGCTTGCGCGCCATGCCGGCGAACACGTCTTCAATCGTAAAATAGCTTCCGTCCGCGCCGAGCTCATTCAGCAACGCCGCCAACGTCTGCCACTCGGGCCGCGCAATGCCCGGCGACGGAATCGCCGCGTTCAGCCGCTGGAGACGGCCCTTCGCGTTGATGAACGTGCCGCGTTTCTCGGCGAATGTCGTGCCGGGCAACACGTAATGCGCAAGTTCAGTCACCCTGTTCGGCAGCGTGTCGATCACGATGAGCAATTCCAGTTTCGCCAGCAATTCCTCGCCAATGCCGTGCTTCGAGACATTCTCGCCGAGCACGATGAGCGACTTGATCGTGCCCGACCTGATCGCCTCCGCGATGACCGGGATGCGTGCGCCTATATCTGATGGTGGCACAGGCGTCCCTGCCTGTGCTGGATCTGGACAGGCACGGAGGCCTGTCCCACCACCAATCAAACCAACCAGCTTCGCGCCAGCGACGTTCGGGTTGCGGTCGGCATTCAGCAGGAACTTGTCGCCTTCTCCGATGTGTGGCACGCAATCCACCAGTTCCGCGCCGAGAACTTCGCGCACGAGCTTGTTAAATAGAAATAGCTCCTCCGTTGTGGCGTGGGCGCCGCCGATGGCGGCAACGGGTTTCGCCGCCCGCAGTTTCTCGGCAATCTGCCGCGTGGCTTCCGGCCACGTAAGATTGAACCGCTCGTCCATCGTCGCGGATTTCACGCTCGGGGACGTGATGCGCTGCGGGTCGTTGATGAACTTGTAGTGCAGGCGGCCATAATCGCACATCCAGCATTGGTTGACCGCGTCGTTGTCGCGCGGGGTCTGGCGATAAACCGCGCCCTCGCGCGACCAGAGCACCGTGTTGCAGCCTGTGGCGCAGTTCGGGCAGACACTCTTCGTTTCCTTCAAGAACCACACACGCTGCTTGAAACGGAAATCGGTTTGCGTGAGCGCGCCGACGGGACAAATGTCCACGATGTTCAGATCGTAGTTCGTGTTCGGCTCGTTGCCGGGATAACAAGTCAGCGTCGAGTAACTGCCGCGCTGGACGAATCCAAGACAATCCTGTCCCGCCACGTCGCGCATGAACCGGACACACCGCGAGCAAAGGATGCAGCGCTCGTCATCGAGCATGATCTTCGGGCCGAGCGGTGTTCGCTTCGGCTTGTGGACTTTCTCCTCGACGAACCGGCTCTGGCCCTTGCCGTAGTCCACGGAGAATTCCTGGAGCCGGCATTCCCCGGCCTGATCGCAGATCGGGCAATCGAGCGGGTGATTGATGAGAAGAAATTCCATCACGCCTTCGCGCGCCTTGATCACTTTCGGCGACCGCGTGTGCACGACCATGCCTTCAACGACGGCGGTGTTGCAGGCGATAGACAACTTCGGCGCGAAGACGACAACCGGCTGGCCGTCGGCGTCCAGCACCGGCTTCTTGTCCGGCCCGAGTTTCGGCATCCCGACATCCACGAGACACATGCGGCAGTTACCCACCACCTGCAGCTTTGGATGGTAGCAATAGTGCGGCACCTCGATGCCGACGCTCTTCGCGGCCTCAATCAAATTCGTGCCGCGCGGCGCCTCCACCGCCCTGCCATCGATCGTCAATTTGATAGTTTGCTCTGCCATGTTTCTTTCGCCACAAATGAACACCAATGGGCGAATCACGTATTTAACCTCAAGAATCTCCCGCTTTCAGTCTCTCGCTATCCGCAAGAGGTGGTGCCACCGGTTGCTGCGCGGCTTGAGCTTCCGTCGGTTGTTGCTCGGTCAATAAACCAAGTTGTGCTCTGGCAAACCTGTAACAGAGACGCCCTTGGACGACGCCAGCGATGAGGAAAGTCAACACCACCGCTAGCTCAACCATGATCGCTGCAAATGCAAGCACGCGACTGACTTCGCGGAGTGCAAGGATCAATGCTGTCACAAAGAGCACAATCATCAAAAACGTCTGCAAGATTATGCCCCAAAGAAATGGGGCGCGCTGATGAATTATATAGTTTCGGGAAACTCTGCTTTCCCAAATGTTGACCGTGTCGCCGCAGAGTTTGTTGATCTTTTCCTCCAAGGCCGCAATGTAGGAAATCTGCGCCTGCACGCAGCCATGCAAGGTCAACACGAATAGAGCCAAGAAGAACTGAATCTGGCTGATAAGAATGAGGATGATCGCCCTGTTGCTTGAGTCATTAATAAATTCCGGTTTCCAGTAGATTCCGGCAAAGACACCAACCAATGCAAGAAAGGCGAACGTAGCTTGGGCCGAGCTATGTTCGAACCCGATGATCTCCTGTCTGAGATTAGTTCGTTCACTGCAAATCGCATCAATCTTCGACTTGTCATCCATGATTAGTTTCTCCTTTCGGCCAGTTCGGCTTGGCGGTGAATTTTTGCCTCAAAGGCACACACGCTGAGTTTGTGAATGCCACGCCCGGCGAGCGGCGTGGTAGTCGGTCCGGAAGCTTGATTCGACGAATAATGTTGTAGCCGCTCACGTAACTACCGTTGGGCGTGTGCATCCAAAGCCACTGCACGTCGTCACCGGTCGCGAGCGCGACGCCTTGCACGGCTGGCGCGCCCCGCAATGATGATTGCGGTGCTGTCACCCAACGGAGCACAGGTCGGCGCTTCGCAGAAACGCCGCTACATCTGCGTTTATCTGTGTTCATCTGCGGTTTCATTGTCGTTTTGCCGTTCATCAGTGGTTATCTGTGTGCATCTGTGGCTCCATTCCTCTTACATGCCTCTTCAAATTCGTCGCGGTACTTCGTGACGAATGCCTTCACGGGCCAGGCGGCAGCTTCGCCGAGCGGGCAGATCGTTTTGCCGTCGATGTTGTCGGCCACATCCCACAGCAGGTCCACATCATCGGCCCGGCCGTGACCGGCGTGCATGCGGTGGAGCATTTTCTCCATCCACAGCATGCCTTCGCGGCACGGCGTGCATTGGCCGCAGCTTTCGTGGGCGTAGAACTGCGCGACGTTGAGCGTCGCCTCGACGATGTCCACCGAATCGTCGAGCACGATAATCCCGCCGCTGCCCGCCATCGTGCCCGCCTTGCGCAACGACTCGAAATCGAGCGGCACATCAATCTGGTCGGCCTTCAGCACCGGCATCGAACTGCCGCCGGGAATCACGCCTTTGAGTTGGCGACCGTCCTTCAGTCCGCCGCACAAATCATAAATGAGCTGCCGCATCGTCAGCTTGCCCATCTCGAATTCGTAGCAACCAAGCTGTTTCGCCGGGCCGCTCACGCAGACGAGGCGCGTACCCGTCGAGCCAGGAACGCCCATCGCCTTGTACCAAGCCGCTCCGTTATTGATGATGTGCGGCACATTCGAGAGCGTCTCGACGTTGTTGACGACCGTCGGACAGCCGAACAGACCGATGACTGCGGGGAACGGCGGCTTGGTCCGCGGATAGGCACGCTTGCCTTCGAGCGATTCTATCAGACCCGTTTCCTCGCCGCAGATATAAGCGCCCGCGCCGCGGTGGACGTAGATTTCGCAGTCGAATCCTTTTCCGAGGATGTTTTTGCCGAGAAAATTCTTCGCGCGCGCCTCCTCAATGGCCTTCAGCAGAATCTTCGCGCCGTACGGCATCTCACCGCGGATGTAGATGTAAGCGGCATGTGCGCCGACCGCATAGCAGGAAACGAGTATGCCTTCGATTAGCTGGTGCGGATCGTACTGGATGAGCTGGCGATCCTTGAAAGTGCCCGGCTCGCTCTCGTCGGCGTTGCAGACGAGGTAGATCGGCTTGCCTGATTTCTTGTCGAGGAAGCCCCACTTCATGCCGCACGGGAAACCTGCGCCACCACGCCCGCGAATCTCGCTGTTCTTCACCTCAGCAACGATGTCGTTGGCTTTCATGTCGAGCGCCTTGCGCAACGCGCGGTAACCTCCTTCGCGTTCGTAGTCGGCGAGCGAACCCGTGTAACCGGGCTTGCTCATGTTGGCAAGCAGGATGCGCTTTTCCAAAGGATGCGCTGGCAGCACTGGCGGTAACGGTTGCGGGTCGAGCTTGCCCGTTTGCTTGATGCGGTCAACGATCTCTTCCGCCTTATCGGCTGTGAGACCCTCGAACAACTCATCGTTGACCATCATCACCGGTCCAGTGCCGCAAGCGGCCAGACATTCGACCGTCGAAATCGTGAACAAACCGTCGGGTGTGTTCTCGTCAAGCCTGACACCGAGCTTTCTCTGCAAGCGCTCGAGGATTCCGCCGCAACCGCACAACTCGCACGACAACGTACGGCAGACTTTGATGTGGAATTTGCCGCGCGGCTTGGTGGTAAACATCGGATAAAAGCTCACCAGCTCCCAAACGTTGATCGGTTGGAGGCCGAGCTTTGCGGCTGTCCACTCAACCTGTTCCCTGCCGAGGTAGCCGAAGTGCTCCTGCAACAGATGCAGCAGCCACAGCACCGCCGCCCGCTTATGTTGCGGCGGATAGTGCGTAATGATTTCGTCAACGTGACGTTCGAGTTGTTCGGGTATGGTCATGGGGCGGAATCGTTAAAGTCGTTAAAAAGGTTAAAACCGTTAAAATACACGGCGGAAACGCTGCGTGAGCGGTCAAGCCTTTTAACGGTTTTAACCATTCTAACCCTCTTCATCGATCGCATTCCCCCATCACGAAATCGAGGCTGCCGAGGATGGCGACCATGTCGCTCATCATGTGGCCCTTGGAGATCACGGGCACAAGCTGCAGGTTCACAAACGACGGCGCGCGGATCTTGAGCCGATGCGGCGCGCCGCCGCCGCGGCTGATGATGTAGAAACCAAGTTCGCCCTTCGGATTTTCGGCTGAGAAGTACACCTCGCCCGGCGGCGCGTTGATGCCTTCGGTCACGTTAATGAAATGATGGATGAGTTCCTCCATTTTCGCGAGCGTGGCTTTCTTTTCGGGCAACAGAATCTTCGCGTCGGGCGAATTCCACGGGCCGTCGGGCATGTTGTCGGCGGCCTGTTGCAGGATGCGGACGCTCTGGCGCATTTCCTCCATGCGCACGATATAGCGGTCGAAGCAATCACCGACTGCGCCGACGGGAACATCGAAATCGAACTCCTCGTAGCTGCTGTACGGATGCGCTTTGCGGATGTCCCACTCGACGCCCGAGCCGCGCAGGACCGGGCCGGTCGCGCCGAAGTCGATCGCGTCTTCCTTCGAGAGCACACCAATGTCGCGATTGCGTTCGATGAAGATCTTGTTTCGCGTCAGCAGCTTGTCCACTTCGTCAATCGTCGTGGGGAAATCCTCCAAAAACTTCCGCAGCATCGGCAGAAAATCGGCAGGCATGTCGTTGGCAAGTCCACCGACGCGCGTGTAACTGGTCGTGAACCGCGCGCCGCAGATGCACTCGCACAGGTCGTAAATCTTCTCGCGCTCGCGGAACGTCCACAGGAACACTGTCATCGCCCCGATGTCCAAAGACATCGCGCCGATGCCCAGTAAATGCGAACTGATCCGTGCCAGTTCCGCGCAGATCACGCGGATGTATCTGCACCGTGGCGGCACATCCATGCCGATCAGTTTCTCCACCGCGTACGCGTAGGCGACGTTGTTGGCCAGCGGCGCGAGGTAATCAAGGCGGTCGGTGTACGGAATGAACTGGGTGTAGGTCATGTTCTCGGCGAGTTTTTCATCGCCGCGATGCAGATAACCGATATCGGGCCAAACGTTCACGATCTCTTCGCCATCGAGCTCGACCACGAGCCGCAACACGCCGTGCGTGCTGGGATGTTGCGGCCCCATGTTGATGATCATCCGTTCGCCGCCCAGCTCCCCTTCCATGGCCTGCTGCGCGCGCGTGGCCGAATCGATCAGTTCCATTTCGTGCTGTGTGGCCATGCCGTTTGTAGCCGCGAATCACATTCGCGGCCTTCTCTCCCGCCGCGAAAACGTTTCGCGGCTACAAATCCTACACCGGTTCCTTCTTGGTCGGGTTCTTCAACTTTTCCTGCTGCTCGGCCATCGTGTCGTATTGCCTCGGCTCGCGGCGGATCGCGCTACGCGTGCCCGTGCCGCCCACGAACGGTCCGCCCAGCATCGGCGCGGTCTCGACCCTGCCCGCATCGACTGCCGTCTCGGGTAACTCTGTCGGGATACCCGCGAGCGGGAAATCCTTGCGCAACGGGTAATGCGGATACCCTTCCCACATCAGGATACGCTTTAGGTTCGGATGGCCACGGAAGCGGATGCCGAACATGTCGTACGCCTCGCGTTCGTGCCAGTCGGCCGTGCGCCACACGCCCGTCACCGAATCCACAACCATGTCATCCTCCGACACGTGCACCTTCAACCGTAAATGGGAACGGTGCGTCAGCGAGTACACCAGATAGTCCACCTCGAAGCGTGGATCGTCACCGTAGTTATCCACGCCGGCGAGGTCTGTAAGCATATCGAACGCGCATTCCGTCTTGAGGAAGCGGCAGACGTCGACGATCTTCGCGCGCGTCACGGTGACGGTGACCTCGCCGCGGAACTCGACCGGGCCGCCAATCGCGTCGCCGAACTCCGCCTTCAGTTTTTCGGCTGCCTCTTGTGGTGTCATTACATTAATATCCTTGTCACCCTGAACAAAGTGAAGGGCCTCTGATGTTGAGCGGCTGAGATTTGCCGTCGCACGACAGACGGCCCGCTGCGGTTTCGCTCCGCTCAGAATGACATACTAGAAACTCAGAATGACATATTAAGAAGATTGATGTCATTGGCGGTCCTTCACCACGGCTTCTTCTCCGCGAACCGCGGAGCGTACTCGCCACGCACAATGATCGGACCCTGAACCGGTTTCCACGTTGCCGCCGCTCGTTCGTTGGTCTTCATCGTCTGCAGCGCTTTCTCCTGCGCAATCTTGCGTTGGATGGCCATCAGACCTTCAAGCACCGCTTCGGGTCGCGGCGGGCAGCCGGAGATGTACACGTCCACGGGCAGGAAATGATCGACGCCCTGCACCACGGCGTAGCTGCGATACATCCCGCCCGTGCTGGCGCAGGCACCCATCGCAATGCACCACTTCGGCTGCGCCATCTGATCCCACAAGCGCTTGACCGCGCCCGCCATTTTGTAAACGCACGTGCCCGCCACGATCATCAGGTCGGACTGACGCGGTGAGAACCGCATCACTTCCGCGCCGAAGCGCGCGATATCGAAGCGGCTCGCGCCAACCGCCATCAACTCGATGCCGCAACACGCCAATCCTAGCGGCATCGGCCAGCACGAATTCTTCCGCGCCCAGTCGATCACCGCATCGAGCCGCGTCACAATTACGTCGCGGCCTTCGACCTTGGGATCAACGGCTGTTTCCAATCGCCGGGTCATGCCGTCTCCGTTGGTGGCGCAAGCGTCCCTGCTTGCGGCCGTTCAACTGCCGCAACCGGGACGGTCGCGCTACCGGACCGTTTGCGTCGCGGCGCCCAATCCAGCGCGCCCTTTTTCCATGCGTAGACGTGGCCGACCTCCAAGATCGCCAGAAAGACCAGCGCTCCCAGCAACATCCTCAATCCGATGCCGCCTTCCGCGACAGGCTTGATCAAATCGCGAAAAACCGCAGCCCAACCCAAAAAGAACACAACTTCGATGTCGAACAGGATGAACAGCATCGCGATGAGGTAGAACTTCACGCTGAAGCGCGTGTGCGCCTCCGTCATCGGCGGCATCCCGCACTCGTAGGCGCTGTCCTTGACCGGACCATGAACGCGCTTCTTGCCGAGGATTGTCGGCATCACTAAACCGGCCGCCGCAAATCCAATGGCAACCAGCAATAGTAGAGCGACAGGGATATACTGTTCCAATTGTTGGGTCATCGCCACACACCTTGAGTCTGCCGATCACGCCATCAGGCAGACTTCCTGACAAGTTTAACGATGCAAACTAGCGAGAACCCATTCCGCTTTCAAGCGTTATTTGAGCCAACAAACTTGTAGATGCGAATCTCATTCGCGGCCCTGCCATCGGTCCGGCGCGAGGTATCCCGCCGCGAAAAAGTTTCGCGGCTACAAGGATTGCGTTATGCTTGCGACATGGATGGCAACGAAGCGCTCATTGCAGCAATCCGACGCGAAATCGAACGCGGCGGTGGCCGTATCACCTTCGCGCGGTTCATGGAACTGGCGCTCTATCATCCGCAGTACGGTTACTACACCGGCTCGAATGTCGAGGATCACGAAGCCGCGCGCTCGGCGAGCGCGCCCTGCCAACGACCTGACGGCGTTGATGCGGTAGGGCGGGCTGGCCCAGCCCGCCGCCCACGCATCGGCACAGAGGGCGATTACTTCACCAGCGTCAGCGTCGGACCGCTTTTCGGCAAACTGCTCGCCAAACAATTCCTGAAATGGCGTGATGAACTTGGCAACCCGCCCGAGTTCGAGGTTGTCGAATTCGGAGGTCACCGTGGACAATTGAAGGAGGACGTCTTGGCTACAGCGCCTGATTTGCGTTACCGCGTCATCGAAGTGGCCGACCAACTGCCAGACTCGATCGTCGGCTGTGTGTTCTCCAACGAGTTTCTGGATGCGCTGCCCGTTCATCATGTGTGCGTGGGGCAAGGCCAATGGCAGGAAGTCTATGTGACCGTAGCGCGAGCTTCCAGCTTGCGAAATCAACCAAGAGGCAAGCTGGAAGCTTGCCCTACAATTCTGGTGGAAACACTCGGCCCTCTTTCCACACCGCGTCTCGCCGACTTTCTCGCCGGTCTGCCCGTGCACCTGATGGAAGGATACACCACGGAGGTCAATCTTCGGGCGCTAGACTGGCTGGAGACCATCGCGCGACGGCTCAAGCGCGGCTTCGTCCTGACGATTGATTACGGGTACGAGCGCGAAGATTATTTCTCACCGCAACACCGCAACGGCACGCTGCTTTGCTACCATCGTCACACGAAGAATGACGACCCGTACCAGCACATCGGCGAGCAGGACATCACCGCCCACGTCGAGTTTACCTCGCTAATCGAACGGGGCAAGCGACTCGGCCTCGAACCGGTGTTGTTCACCGACCAGGCGCATTTCCTGTTGCAGATCGGAGAATCGGAGATCACAGAGATCGTCGAGCGCACTGCCGGTCAGCTCAGCAAGGAGCGCCAAGCCATCCACCAACTCCTCCACCCGGAACTCATGGGCCGCACCTTCAAGGTGCTCGTGCAGAAGAAATCGTAGGCTTTCGGCTGCGGTTTCGGTATTCTTCGCGCGATGTTTGTAGACAAAGTCAGAATTCACGCCAAGGCGGGGGATGGCGGGAATGGATGCGTCTCCTTCCGACGCGAGAAATACGTTGACCGTGGCGGCCCCGATGGCGGCGACGGCGGCAAAGGCGGCAACATTGTGCTCGTGGCCGACAAGAACGCCGATAATCTCGTCGATCTTTATTACGCCCCACGCCTCGCGGCCAAGCACGGCGGACACGGCCGCGGCAAGAATTGCACCGGCCGCAGCGCGAAAGATGTATCGGTGAGAGTGCCGATTGGCACGCAGGTATTCCGCCTCACTCGACCGACACGACAACGTGCGCCCACTCGCTATCATCCGGCGGCGGCCACGGAGGAATTTGATGCGGATGCCGTTGTAGGCTGCGTGCCCTCACGCAGCGAGTCTGCGGTAACAGAGGCACCCGCGGAGGTCAGTGGACCCACAATGACCCGTGAGCTGATCGCCGACCTCGTTGAAGACGGGCAGCGGTTCATCCTAGTCAAAGGCGGCAAAGGCGGACGCGGCAACACGCATTTCAAAAGCTCGACGCATCGGGCGCCGCGCGAATTCGAGTACGGCGAGCCGGGCGAGGAACTCCATGCGGAGCTGGAATTGAAAACGCTGGCCGACGTTGGTCTTGTTGGGTTTCCGAATGCCGGCAAGTCCACGCTCATCTCGAAGATCACGCACGCGCATCCGAAGATCGCGTCCTACCCGTTTACAACGCTCACGCCGAACGTCGGCATCATCACGTACGACGATGATTTCACGCGAATTCGAATCGCGGACATTCCCGGACTGATCGAAGGCGCGCACGCAGGCAAAGGGTTGGGGCACGATTTCCTGCGTCACATCGAGCGCTGCGGGTTGCTGCTGGTGTTGCTGGACATGGCGGGTGTGGACGGACGCAAGCCGCAGGACGATTACAAGCAACTGCTCAAGGAACTCGAGTTGTACAAGTCCGGAATCCTGGAAAAGCCGCGGCTCGTCGTCGCCAACAAGATGGATTTGCCCGAAGCGCGCAAAAATCTGACAGCGTTCAAACGCAAAGTAGGGCGAGCGTCTCGCCCGCCCAAGGGAACAAAGACGGGCGAGACGCCCGCGCTACTGGAAATCTCGGCGCTGGAGGGCATGGGTCTGGAGAAACTGAAGCTCGCTTTGCGCAAGGTGCTTGCGTAGCGTAGCGGCAGCTTCCCGTCCGGCGGGAAAAAAGGTGCGAATGCGTGTAACCTTTCCGGTCATTTGCTTCTGGATAAGGTGGAGAATGAATGGAGGTCAGCATGTACAAGATTATCGGAGCTGATGGACGCGAGTACGGACCGGTCGGCGTGGATCAAGTGAAGCAATGGATCGCGGAAGGACGTGCCAATGCACAGACCCGCGCGCAAGCCGAAGGCGGGGCCGATTGGCGATCACTCGCCGATCTCGCGGAGTTCCACGCCTCGCTCGGCATTTACGGAAGCGTGCCTCCGCCGGTTTCGCCTCCGGTACAGCCCCACGTCACGACGCGGCCACCCGGGGCGGATAAGAAAATCGTGGCGGGCATCTGCGGGATCCTGCTTGGCTGCTTCGGCATTCACAAATTCATCCTAGGCTACACGGGCGAAGGCTTGACCATGCTCTTGATCACTGTGCTGACCTGCGGCATCGGTGCCGCCGTCACCCATATCATCGGTTTGATCGAAGGAATCATTTATCTGACAAAGTCCGACGAGGAGTTCGTCCAGACGTATGTCCTGAACAAGAAAGGCTGGTTCTGAGATGTACAAGATCATCGGAGCCGATGGCAAAGAGTACGGACCGGTCAGCGCCGAGCAATTGCGGCAGTGGATTGCCGATGGCCGGGCCAACGCGGAGACGCTGGCGCAGCTTGTCGGCAGCGCTGAATGGAAACCGCTGGGGAGGTTCCCCGAGTTCGATCAGTTTTTTGTCCATCCGCCGAGCGCAGTGATTCCTCCTGCGCATCCTCCGGCGCCAGCCGCGCTGCGACCTCGGGTGAACGGCCATGCAGTCGCAGGTTTTATCATGGGAATTCTCGGCTGCACGCCGTTCGGATGGATCTGTTGCATCCCGTTGTTCAGTGTTCTGGGGATCATCTACTCCAGCAACGGCCTTTCCCAAATCAACCGAAATCCCACCCAGGAAACCGGAAGGGGCTTCGCGGTGGCGGGGTTGGTGTTTTCGATTGTCGGTCTGGTCGCGCCTCTGGCCATCAGCGCGCTGTTTAGCACGATGGGGATGTGGGGCCGGCATCCGTTCTTCTGGCACCGCCACTGGCACTTCTAAACCGGAGAACCGGGTTGAACACGCCTCTGCCGGCCGTGAGGAAACCATTACAGCATGTTGCGCTCTTCGGGGTGATCGCGGTGGCGGCAGCCGCCCTGTTCTTCTTCAATCCAACGACTGCCGCGTTCTATCCCAAGTGCCTGCTCCACGAAATGACCGGGCTGTACTGCCCCGGCTGCGGCACGACGCGCGCGTTGCACTGCCTGCTGCGCGGCGAAATCGGCGCGGCGTTGCACGAGAATGCGCTGGTGATTCTTGCCATCCCATTGGTGGGCGGCCTGATGCTGCGCCGGTTTTTGCGTCGCTGCCCGCCTGTTGCGGGATCACGCTTTCGACTGGTTTGGATCGTCGTGTTTCTGGTCGTGGTGGTGGCGTTCGGCGTTCTGCGCAACGTGCCATGTCAACCGTTCTCGTGGCTGGCGCCGGCGGGGGAAGCGGCACGGGACTCAAAATAAGCCTCGCCTTCTGCCGCGCCACTACCGTAGCATCCGCCCGACCACAACCTCAAAAGAAGGAGGACACGCATGAGCAACGACCAACCTGCAGGCGCGGAAAAGAAAATCCCCGCAGGGATTCTGGGCATCATCCCGATTACGGGCGGACTAGGTATCCACAAGTTCTACCTAGGCTACACCAAGGAAGGCATCATTCAGATCGTCCTCAGCTTTCTTTGCGGTATCGGGACCATAATCGGCTTGATTGAGGGCATCATTTACCTCACCAAGTCCGATGAGGATTTCGTCGCGACCTACATCACCAACAAGAAAGGCTGGTTCTAGACCGAAGTCGTCGCCCGCTGGGGTGAGAGCGGGACGTCACAGCAAAAGGAGAAGGCATGTACAAGGTCATCGGTGCCGATGGTCGGGAGTACGGACCCGTCACACCCGAGCAATTGCGCCAGTGGATCGCCGAAGGCCGCGCCAACGCCCAGACGCAGGTGCAAAGCGAAGGCAGCGCGGAGTGGAAATCATTGGGCGAACTTGCGGAGGTCGCTGATCTGCTCGAGGGTTCGCAACCATCCCCGGGAGCAGCTCCGGTAGGCTCTGTTGACCATGCCACTCCCGAATGGCAGGCTGCGCCTGTTGTCGTGCACGGCTCTGAAATCGACATCGGCAGTTGCATCCAGCGGGCCTGGAATCTTTGGAAGGCGAACTTCGGTTTGATGGTTGCCGTGAATCTGGTAACGTCGGTGCTCCTCGGCGGCGTGGGGTCGCTCATCAGTCTGGCCGTCCGTATCCCTTTCGGTGTTCACTCTCTGGCTGGCATCGTGGCCGGTATCGGCGCGAACGCGCTGTGGTGTTGCGTGCTCGCCGGAGCCTTGATGGGTGGTTTGTTTGCGTTCAACCTGAAGTTGATTCGCGGCCAACCCGCCAGCTTCGCCGACGCGTTTGCAGGGTTCGGGAAGTCATTCGGTGCGTTGACTGCAACGTACATTGTGATGATGCTGCTGGTGTATCTGGGCTTGGCCCTTTGCTTGATCCCCGGCATTTATCTGGCCATAGCTTGGATATTTGCCCTTCCATTGGTAATCGATAAGAACCTAGGGTTTTGGGAGGCCATGGAGTTGAGCCGGAAAGTTGTCGCGAAGAACTGGTGGATGATATTTGCCCTTGCATTACTGGCCGGTCTGGTTGGTGCCGCTGGCATTGTGGCCTGCTGCATCGGTGTGCTTTTCACTGCGCCACTGACTTATGCCGTTCTCATGTATGCCTACGAAGACATATTCGGGCCCCGCACCGCCCAAACTGTGTAACCGCACCTCGGCACGGAACTACCTCCTAACCAATCTGCTGGTATTGCCAGGGTTGGGTTCGTGGCTCGCCGGACAACGGTTTGTCGGCGTTCTGCAAGTGGCGCTCGCGCTGACGGGATTCGTTTTGACGGCTTGGTGGTGTGTCAGCTTCTTCGCCGCCTGGTTGCGAACGCAGTCGTTTCCCTGGGACGGTGGCCCGCAGTTTCGCCTCGGCCTCGTCGGCGTGGCGTTGTTTGCCGCCGGCTGGTTCTGGGCGTTGGCAACGAGCTTGGCTACCATCCGGCCGTTTCGCCGCGTGCAACCAAAATTGTAGCCGCACTCATTGAGCGTGGCGGAATAGTCATCACGCCCCACCGTGGACGACGCTTTTCGAGCGTGGCCACACAGCCGCAGTTCGCGGTCGCAACCACAACGCCAAGACATAAAACGCTCCCACCAGTAGCACCAGCGCGCGGATTCCGGTCACGAAGGACACCGACTCCAGTAGTCCGCCCACCAGTGCCCCGATCAGGTTTGAGCCGAGCGCCTGTGATTTGTCGGGGCACGTCGCAAACGAGCGGATGAAGATCAATCCCGCGAAGAACATCGGCGCGGTCAGAAACGCGCTCGCCATTATGACCTTAACTACGCCTGTCAGCGCGTTGAACCAATCCAGCGGCACCAGGGCTAACAAGGCAACGCTGACTGCCAGTCCCGACACCACCAGCCATTGAGGGAATCGTGGCCAGCGCCACGTGACGAGGTTTGCCAGCAGAATCATCACCAACACCGCCGAGATCACAATGGCATTGACGACCCAAGTCATCCCGAACAACAACGTTGCGCGGCTCACCGTCTGGACTTCCAGCAACATGAACGCCGCCCCCAGCGCGAAGAAATGCCAGTCGAATCGAGCATGAGCTCCAGCCATACGATGGCTCGCCAGCGCAACGACGCCGAGAATCGCCAGCGATGTCACAAGATGCAGCTTCGGAATCCGTGCGCGCTGCAAATACAGGTAAGGCCAGTCATCGGTGGTGGGTCGTGTCACGCCGGGTAACTCCATCAGGTGCTGGCTCACGAACTCTCGCAACGACGGATCACTCAAACGATCCAGCGCGACGGGCCGCTTGGCGGTCACCAGCGTTACACCGCCCCCGCCGCCGCAACTGCGGGGGATGTCGTTACCACCGTACGCAAGAGGCGCATGCTCGAATACATCCCGCTCAACGCCGAAAAGGCGGTCAGCAATCCACAGTCGCTCCACTCCGAAGCCGAGGATCAACACGCCGTCGTCGGCCAGTAATCGTTTGGCTTCACGCAGACTCTCCTCGGTGTAGACGAAGTGATCGAGCCGAAGGTTGTTGTAGGCGGAGCCAATGGTATGCGAGTCGAGCCAGCCAAACCAAATGATGTCGTACCGGCCTTTCGCCCGCTTGAAGAACGCCCGCGCGTCATCCACAACCATGTGCACGCGCGGGGAATCATACGGGTGTTCAGGATGTAGTTGTTTTCCCAGCGCGTATATTTGCGGATCAATCTCGACGCAATCAATATCTTCGATTCCGTGACGCAATGCCGCGGCGGCGTCGTTGCCCGTGCCTGCGCCGACGATCAACATGCGGCGCGCCGACGGCTGGAACGCAAACGGCAACTCATAGTGTCCACGCCTGACCAACTCGGCGTCGATCACTTCGGGATGCGCCGCTACGAACGCGTGCGACAGGTTTAAAATGTGCTGGTAGTACGCGCCATTGACTTCCAGTGCATAGCCTTGCCAGACGCAATTCGTGCCCTGTTCGGCGTAGTACTTCGTGATGGTCAAGCGGTGATATGGCGACCAAACGGTTTGCCGCACGGGGTCGCCCAGCACGGGCAACACTGCCGCCACTCCGACGATGCCGGCGACCCACCACTGCCGCCGTTGTCCCATCAGCCACGTTAGGATTGCAAGCATCGCCGCGCTTGTTATGAACCAAATTTCCGGCGGCATCGATGCTGAACTCAACACACTGAATAAGCACACGCCTGCCAAGCTGCCCGCGATGTTGATCGAGTACGCGCGAATTGTCATCGACGATTGCTCGAAGCAGCGCCCCAGAATCTGGCCCAGCGGCACAAACACAAGCAGCACCGGATATAACAGCACGCCCATCAATAGCAGTCCCGCCACCACTTCGAGGAACCTCATGTCACGCCACCCCATCCAAATCGGCGAGTCCTCGAAGCCACCCAACAGGTAATCGAGCCGGTGAAAATCCAGCCACCCGACGTGCAGCGGATTCGCAACCAACGCCACCAGCAGCGCGAGATTGATCGCTAGGCTCGCCAAGCTCGCTTCCCTCCTCTGCAAATAACAGCCGATCCCGATCCCAAAGAAACATACTACGAGAACAAGATTGCCGAGATAGGCTAAAATGCTGATCTCAGTGCTCAACCAGCGAATCAGCGCAATTTCCAGGAATAGAATCAGCATGCTGACGACAAAAACCTCCGCGCTGCGTCGCCGTAACGATTTGTCTTGTCCTTCCCACATGGGCCGCCATTAAATCAGACTACTTTTGTGATGACAACCAGCTTTGCAGTCGGTCAGCGCATCGAACTCGACATCACCACCGTCGCTTTCGGCGGCGACGGCATTGGGCGCGTGGATAACTTCGTGGTCTTTGTGCCGTTCGTGATCAGAGGCGAACGCGTTGAAGCCGAGATCGTCGAGGTGAAGAAACGCTACGCCACCGCCGACCTCATTCGCGTCATCACGCCGTCACCGTTGCGGGTCGAGCCGCGCTGCTCTTACTACATGCGCTGCGCTGGTTGCCAGTATCAGCATGTCGAGTATGCCCACCAACTCCAACTGAAACGTAACCAGATCCGCGACATCTTCCAGCGCATCGGCGGCATCGCCGAGCCGCCCATCGAACCTGTCGTCGCGTCGCCGCGGCCGTACGGGTATCGCAACAAGATCGTCGTCCACGGCCCCGGTAAACCCGGTTTCTGGACCGTGCGCGGACGCTCCATCATTGCCGTTGACCATTGCCCGATTGCTCGCGATGAGATCAACGAGAAGCTATCGGCTCTCAGTCATCAGCCGCTTGGCTCGCCGAAGCTAGGCGAAGGCGGCTCAGTAGAGGCGAAACATCTGACGATCCGGTGCAATTCCGAAGGGAAGGCGTGGACGTTCACCGAAAGTAGCGCGGGCGTCTCGCCCGTATCCGAAGAAGCAGAACGGGCGGGACGCCCGCGCTACATTGCCGAAACTATCCTTGGCAAGACGCTTCACGTCCCACTCACCTCCTTCTTTCAAGTCAACCAAGGCGTCATCGAGTTGGCGCTGGAATATGCTCGCAGAATCTTCGGCGCGAGCGGCTGCAACACGCTGGTCGACGCCTATTGCGGGGTCGGTTTGTTTGCGCTGCTGCTGGCCGATCTCGCGCGGCACGTGTACGGCATGGAAGTGGACAAACAGGCCATAGCCGCCGCGAACGAGAATGCCGCGCGGCTCGGCCTGACGCATTACGACTTCTACGCCGGTTCGACCGACCGTCTGTTGTTCTACACGCTGCGGCAACTCAGACTCGACGAAACTTGTTTGATCCTCGACCCGCCGCGCTCCGGCTGTGGCAAGGCCGTGTTGAAAACGTTGCGGGAACAGAAACCGCGCAAGATCGTTTACGTCTCCTGCGCGCCGCCGATGCTGGCGCGCGACATCAAGGAACTGCTTCGATTCGGCTACAAGCTGGAGCGTGTCACACCATTCGACATGTTCCCGCACACCGCCCACTGCGAAGCCGTGGCGGAATTGGCACCTCGGTAGAGGCGCAGCGGATTACGACGAGCAGCGCGCCGCCCAGCAAAGCCAGAATGACAGTGCTCGGTTCAGGAACAACAATCTGTGCGGTCACCGAGCCCTGGTTGTCGAATATCTCCTTGCTAACGGCATCGTCATTAAACCCAAGCCAGAGCTCTCCAGTTTTATCGCTGGTGAATTGAGCACTGCTTCCAATATACCAATACCCATTAGTCTGTGGGAAAAAGCTGCCGTCGCCCCAATGGCCTTGGTAAGGATCCGGCCCCACAAAAGCGATAAGGCTTCCCCAGTTAGTCCCAAACATGAACAGGTTGTAATTCGCCCAGCCATCTTGCGCCAGACCGTCCGGACCAGTCCAAGGAGGATTCAGGCTACCTCGCCAACTACCGGAAGCAGTGATGCTCACTGCATCCCCGGTATTTAAGCTTATTGCTGTAGGTGTCCAAAGTGGGTTGGCCGGAACGACCAAGGTAAGAGTTTGCGCGTTTGCGCTGCCCAGAAAACTTAGCACCGCTGCCGCTGCCGCGAGAGCCAATAGCCTTTTCATTTCGCACCGTCCTATGGTTTGACTGTTCTCGAAAACACCGTCCTTTCAGTCACACTCACCATCGTATCCGTCCGAATCATGTCCGGTTTTCCTCGCAACGGACTACGACGCGCGACGACGCAAACGGCGACTTCCGAGGAGCGCGACGATGTCCAAGTCGCAGGCTCGGGAACCTGCGCCGCGATATACGTCGGGACAACTAACCCTGACGCGAAGACCGACCCGCTTACGCTCGAATCGAATTTCTCAATCGTGTCGCCTTGAGTCGTCACGTAGATGATATCGGCGTGCGCGAAGCCGTTGGCGAAGAAGAGACACACGAGTGCAACGAGTCGGAGAGAAAGTGCTTCAATTGCTCGCTTCATATCCCATCCCACGTCAGAGAAAAAGCCTCGCCGCAACCCTTGATTAATACAGCACCGGGCTTCACGATTACAAGTGAAAACGTTCACCAGCGCAGAACGGTGCTTGCATTTTCCGGGCGTTTTCTGGTAGTTAAATTGCGCGTCACACGGGGAGAATCCGACAGGTCATTTCAGATGGAGAATACCGTTCTGTTTCGTGTCCGCTATAGCGAGACCGACCAGATGGGCACGTTCTATAATTCACGCGCCCTGGAATGGTTCGAGTGCGGTCGCACCGAATTGCTCCGCACGATGGGTCTGCCCTACGCCGAGATGGAGCGCCGTGGCGTGTTCCTGCCGGTGGTCGAAGCGCACGTCGAGTATCGCGGACGCGCCCGTTACGATGATCTTCTGAAAATGACGAGCCGCGGCTCGCTCGTTGGCAAGGCGCGGTTGCAGGTCGATGTCGAGATTGTCCAAGCTGAAGGCGGCGTGCCCGTCACGCGCGGTTACACGATCCACGCAATCACGGACACGGCAGGGAAACCAATCCGTCCGCCAGTCTGGTTGGTCGAGATGTTCGGCAAGGCCGGGAAAGGGTAAAGCGATGAAAAAAACTCAAACCCCCGCCAGTGAACGTCATCCCGCGAGCGCGCCGGACTTCCAGCCCATCGCCAAGTTGCGCGCCGTGCAATTGCGCCGCTTGCAGGCGATGGTCACGCGGGCGTACGACCGCGTGAAGCTGTTTCGCCAGCGGATGGACGAGCGCGGCTTGAAACCGGCGGACGTGCGGTCGCTCGACGACGTGCGGCGGCTGCCGTTCACGGTGAAAGCCGATTTGCGCGACACCTATCCATTCGGGTTATTCGCCAGCCCGATGAAGGACATCGTGCGCCTGCACGCCTCCAGCGGCACGACCGGCAAACCGATTGTTGTCGCCTACACGCTGGACGACATCCGGGTGTGGACGGAAACGATGATGCGCTGTTTCGCCGCGTGCGGACTGCACGCCGGTGACATCATTCAAAACGCGTACGGCTACGGCCTGTTCACCGGCGGCCTCGGCGCGCATTACGGCGCGGAGGCGCTCGGCGCGACGGTGATTCCGATTTCGGGCGGCAACACAGAGCGGCAGTTGATGGTGATGAAGGATTTCGGCGTGACGGCGATCTGTTGCACGCCGAGTTATTTCCTGCATCTGATCGATCAATCGCAGCAGATGGGCATCGACATGAAGAAATCGTCGTTGCGGGCCGGCGTGTTTGGCGCGGAACCGTGGACGGAAGGCATGCGCCAACGCATCGAGGCCGAAAGCAGCCTCAAGGCGTACGACATCTACGGTCTGTCGGAAATCATCGGCCCCGGCGTGGGCATCGAGTGCGCCCACCAGGCCGGCCTGCACATTTTCGAGGATCATTTCCTGGCGGAAATCATCGACCCGCAGACGCTTGAGCTGGTGCCTGACGGCGCCGAGGGCGAACTGGTGTTGACGACGCTCAGCAAAGACGCGATGCCGATGATCCGCTATCGGACTCGCGACATCACGGCGTTCATCACCGAGCCCTGCGCCTGTGGCCGGACCATCCGCCGTATCCGCCGCATCGGGCGCCGGAGCGACGACATGCTCATCATCCGCGGCGTGAACGTCTTTCCCTCGCAAATTGAGGCGGCGCTGTTGCGGGTCGAAGGGACGCTGCCGCATTACCAGATCGTGCTGACGCGTGAGAAGGACCTCGACCAGATGGAAGTGCAGGTGGAGGTGACGCCGGAAGTGTTCAGCGACGAGGTGCGCGGGTTGCAAGAGTTGCAGAAAAAGATCGTTCATTCCATCGAGACCATTACCGGCATCCGCGCCGCCCTGCGACTGGTGGCACCGCACACAATCCAACGCAGCGAAGGCAAAGCCAAACGCGTCATCGACAAACGCAAAATGTGACGAGGGACACTGCCATGAAAATCCATCAAGTTTCTGTGTTTCTGGAAAACAAACCCGGCCAGTTGCGGATGGCGTGCGACGTGTTGGCCAAAGCGGGGATGAACATGGTCACGTTGTCGCTGGCCGACACCGCGCAATTCGGCATCCTGCGCCTGATCGTTCAAGACTGGCAGAAGGCGAAGACCGTGCTCCAAAAGGCGGGCTGTGTCGTGAAGGTCACCGAAGTGCTTGCGATCGAGGTGGCCGACCAGCCCGGTGGTCTCTCTCGCATCCTCGAAATCGTGGACAGCGCGGGCTTGAACATCGAGTACATGTACGCTTTCACGGAGAAGCGCGGTGGCCGCGCGCTGCTGGTCTTTCGTTTCGCGAATCCCGATGCCGCCCTGCGGGTGCTGCAGACCAGTGGCATCAACGTTGTTGGAACCGTCGAGTTGTTCAGCCGTGCCTAGATTCTTCAGTCTCTAGGGCAAATACCGCGGCCAATGGCCGCCAAAACAAAGAAAGGTTGCTGATGAACTCAGGACTCGTCGCCGCCACAATCGCACTGGCCGACAGGGGTGCGGGTGTCGCCCGAGGCTGCACCATCCAGGCGGTGACGGACCTGATGGACAAACCGATCCGACCGCCAGCGTGGCTGGTGAAATTGTTTGGCGGCGGTGAAACATAACCAGAAGTCCGGCAAAGGAGAGGTGTCACCATGTTAGGCATTCAAGATCCGATCGTCGCGTTGGCGTACCTGTTGTGTCTCGCCAGCACGTTGTTGTGCGTCGTCTATGCGTGGCGCAACTGGAACCGCGGCGACGAAGCCGTCCGACCCGACGACGTAAAGTGGGCCAAGGAAGAAAAGAAAGTGGAAGAGGAACTCTGAGGGCCGGGGTTCCCGTGCCCAACCTGAAGAACTGACGATTAGGAGGAACAACTTTATGATGCTGGCGCAGATCAACCTGGTGGATATCAGCGTCGTGCTGATTTACCTCTTTGTGACCGCTTACCTCGGCTGGTTGGGGTATCGCGGTACCAAAACGACCACGGACTACCTGGTGGCCGGGCGCAAGGCGCACCCGTTCATCATGGCGTTGAGTTACGGGGCCACGTTCATTTCGACGAGCGCGATTGTCGGCTTCGGCGGCGTGGCGGGGATGTTCGGGATGAGTCTGCTGTGGCTGACGTTCTGCAACATCTTCATCGGCATCTTCATTGCCTTCATCTTCCTCGGCGAACCAACGCGACGGATGGGGCATCACCTGGACGCGCACACGTTTCCGGAACTGCTGGGGCACCGCTATCAGAGCAAGTGCGTCCAGGTCATGGCCGGGACGGTGATCGCGTTGTTCATGCCGCTGTACGGAGCCGCAGTGCTGATCGGAGGCACGGAGTTCATCAGCACCGGGTTTGGGATCGAATACAACACGGCGCTATTGCTGTTTGCGGTGATTACGGCGACCTATGTGTTCTACGGCGGCCTGAAGGGCGTGATGTACACCGATGCCATGCAGGGGGTCATCATGTTCGTCGGGATGGCGATCTTGTTGATCTACACTTACGCCAAAGTCGGCGGGATTATCGCGGGCCATCAGGCGTTGACTGATCTGGCGGACCTGGCTCCGCCCAGCTTGACAGCCATCGGCCACCAGGGTTGGACGGCGATGCCGAAGTTCGGGTTTGGCGACACGAAGTACAATCTCTGGTGGATCGTGGTCTCGACGATCGTCATGGGCGTGGGCATCGGCGTGCTGGCCCAACCGCAACTCATGGTGCGGTTCATGACCGTGAAGAGCAAGCGCGAGTTGAACCGCGCGGTGGGCATCGGTGGGGTATTCATTCTGGCCATGACGGGTGTGGCTTTCACGACGGGGGCGCTGTCGAACGCTTTCTTCTCACTCCACGGGCCGCTGTTCCAAGGACGGGTGATCAAGGTGATCAATCCCGACAAGCATCCGGACAAGAGCCATGTGCTGTTGCAGGTCATGAGGAAAACGGCCGCTGGCGAATGGCTGGATTCCATCAAGGAGACCAGCAAGGACGGGAAGGCGCTGACGAATTACCTGGCGGCGGTGACGGCCGGTCCCGAAGGCAGGTGGCTGCCGGTTCCAAAGGAAACCAGCCCCGTCGGCATCGTCCGCGAAGGCGTGGTGGTGCCGGCAATCCTAGATAAATCCCAGCCGTTTCTGCCGGAGAAGATCGGGCCCAACGAGATTGCCCAGGGCCGGAGCATTTCCGTGGTGTATGCAAAGGGCGTTTCTGACCAGATCGTGCCTGTGTTTATCACGACGGCCATGCCCAAATGGTTCGGGCTGGTGTTCCTGTTGACCCTTTTGGCGGCGGCCATGAGCACGTTGTCCAGCCAGTTCCACACGCTCGGCACCGCAGCGGGCCGCGACGTGTTTGAGAGACTGACCGGCGGCCCCAAGGATTCAAGTTCGAGCCACACCATCTACATTGTCCGCACCGCCATCTTGATCGGGCTTTTTGTGGCGGTGGCGCTTGGTTACTATGCCAAGAAGGAACAGGCGTTTGTGAGCGTCATTGCGCGCGCGACGGCGATCTTTTTCGGGCTGTGCGCCGTGACGTTCCTGCCGGCCTTCCTCGGTGGCTTGTTCTGGAAACGCGCGACCAAGGCCGGCGCAGTTGTCTCCATGGTCGTGGGGGCGATGATCACGGTGTTCTGGCTGGCGTTTGTGAAAATGCCGGAATGCACCGTGATCGGTTTGGTCAAGAAGAGCATCCTCGCCGACGTACCCAACTGGCCGGTGGTGGACTCGCTGGTTATTGGCCTGCCGTTGTCGGCGCTGACGTTGATTGTCGTGAGTCTGGTGACGCGGCCACCGGATGAAGCCCATTTGGCGAAGTGTTTCCCCGCCGCGAAGGGGAACCAATAAATCAACCCGAAACCATGAACCTGAGTTCAAACCCAACAAAAGGAGAAGCTGTCATGAAAACCAGAACACTCCCGTTAGCGGCGGCTTTGCTGGCGTTCGCGTTTGTCGCGACCGCCACCCAAGCCCAAACAACTGCCACAGCGAAGGCGCCAGACGCTTCCAGCGCGGCGCAGCCCTGTACGTTTGACGATTGTGTCAAAGAGATCAAGAAACCCGTTGACTGGTTCAGTTGGGGGGGCGATTTCCGTGCGCGTAATGAGTACTACAATAACATTGTTACCCTGGACGAAGCCGCGCCGCTGCATGACCAGGATGTTGTCCGGTATCGGGCACGGCTCTGGGCTTCTCTCACCCCGGTGGCCGATCTCAGCCTCAACGGGCGGCTGGCGGCGGAACCGCGGCTGTGGATCGATCCCTCCTTTTCCACGGCCACCAAGGACATCTCCGGCATGGAATGGCGCTACGGCATCGTCGACAACCTGAATGTGAAATGGAACAATGCCTTCAACCAACCGCTCACCATCACCGCCGGACGCCAGGACATCATGCTGGGTGATTATTACGACTGGTGGTTGGTATCGGACGGCACACCGGCCGATGGCTCCTGGACGTTCTTCCTGGACAGCATCCGGCTGACCGCCGACGCCAAAGATATCAAGACCAAGTTCGATCTGATTTACATCTACCAGAACGCCAAACCCGACTATTGGCTGCCGACCATCGGCTCTGCCAACACCTGGAACGTTGACCACAACGGTCGCACCGATTACCAACTGATGGAACAGAACGAGCAGGGCGCCATCGTCTATGCCTCCAACAGTTCGATCAAAGACACGAAGATCGACGGCTATTTCATCTACAAGCGGGATAACAACCAGACCTTCTCGAAATACAGCACGACGACTCTCTACGGGGACAATGCCAACATCTACACGATCGGCGGCAAGATCACTGGCACGCCAGAAGAACACTGGCAATACTCGGTCGAGGGCGCCTACCAGTTCGGCAGCAAGGAAGACAAAATCTCCGGTGTCTTCGCCGAGCGCGACATCGACGCCTATGGCGCAAAAACCAAACTCACCTACCTGTTCAAGGATCACTTCAATTGCCAGCTCAGCCTGGTCGGCGAGGTTCTTTCAGGCGACAATCCGAAGACTGGCAGGGACGAGATGTTCGACATCCTGTGGGGACGCTGGCCCCGCTGGAGCGAACTGTACATCTACTCGTACATCAACGAGACCAGCGGCAAGATCGCCCAGATGAACAATTTGGGCCGTGTCGGGCCAAGCTTCAGTTGTAACCCGATGAAGGGCACGACCGCGACCATCATGTACAACGCGATGTTTGCCCTCGAAGAAACGCCGACTCGCACCGTGGCCCCGACGCTGTTCACCGACAACGGCAACTTCCGCGGCCACTATCTCCAGGCAATCCTGAAGCACCAGTTCAACAAATACGTCAGCGCCCACCTCTGGGGTGAGTTTGTGTGGCAAGGCGACTATTACGCCCACCAAGATATGACGACCTTCCTGCGCGGAGAGGTGATGTTCAGCTTCTAAACCCGGATCGCCCACGATGTGCGCAGTTCCAAAACGTGCCGCAAACAGATCAACCCTCACCCGGACCCTCTCCCTTGGAAAGGGAGAGGGGAAGTCTCCTCTCCCCGCGTGCGGGGAGAGGATCAAGGTGAGGGGTTGCTGGGACGCGGAAAAGTTCATGTCTGAGTCAGACTGAAGGCGCTCGGCAACAAACATGTTCTGGGATCAGAAAATCGAAACGATCGAATGCGCCGCCTTGGAGGCGCTTCAGTTGAAGCGCCTCCAGGCGACCGCGCGCCGCGTCGCCAGCAACGTGCCGTTCTATCAGCAGAAGTTTGCCGAACTGGGTGTCAAGCCGGGCCAGATCAAATCGTTGGCCGACGTGCGCCGGTTGCCGTTCACCATCAGCGCCGACCTGAGGGAAACCTACCCTACCGGTCTGCTGGCGGTGCCGAAAGATGACACGCTGCGGCTGCACACCTCGAGCGGCACCACGGGCAAACCGAAGGCGCTGTTCTTCTCCGCCAAGGACGTGGACAACGCCGCCGAGTTGATCGCCCGTTGTCTGGTCATGACCGGCGTGACCAAGCGCGACGTGCTCCAGAACATGATGACCTACGGCCTGTTTACCGGCGCGTTGGTCATGCACTACGGCGCGGAAAAGGTCGGTTGCCTGGTGATACCGGCCGGGCCGGGCAACTCCGAGAAACAAGTGCTGTTGATGCAGGATTTCCGGACTACCGTCATCCACGTCACCCCGAGTTACGCGCTCTACCTCGCCGACTTCCTGGAAAAGAAGGGCGTCGATCCGCGACGGGACCTGGCGTTGCGCAAGGCGTTTGTCGGGGCGGAACCGTACACCGAAGAAACCCGGCGCAAGATCGAACAGGCATTGGGAATCGATGTGTACAATTCCTACGGCCTGTCGGAGATGAACGGTCCCGGCATTGCCTTCGAATGCGAACACAAATGCGGCATGCACCTATGGGAAGACAACTTCCTGTTGGAGATCGTGGATCCGAAAACCGGCGAACCGCTGCCGGACGGACAAACGGGCGAACTGGTCCTGACCACGCTGTGCCGGGAAGCGATGCCGCTGTTGCGGTACCGCACGCGCGACATCACGTCGATCATTCCCGGTCCGTGCCCGTGCGGCCGCACGCACCGGCGCCTCCACCGCATCACCGGCCGGGCCGACGACATGCTGATTGTGCGCGGTGTGAACATCTATCCGCAACAAATCGAACGCGTCCTGATGAGCTTGCCGGCCGTGGGCCGGAATTATCAGATCGTCCTGGAAGGTCTCGACGAAATGACCATCAATGTCGAACTGGCCGAAGCTGGCTTCGACGGCCACGTCGAACATCTGACGCGGCTGCAATCCGAGATTGCCGACCGGTTGCGGGCGGAAATCTTGACGAAACCCAAAGTACATCTCGTGCCGCCGGGCACGTTGCCGGTCAGCGAAGGCAAAGCCAAACGTGTGATCGACAACCGGTCACTCTGACGAAGGAGCCAGACAATGAGCGCTGTCAATCTGATCGCCGTGTTTGCCGAGAACCAACTGGGCCAGATGGCGCGTATCACCAAGGTGCTGGCCGACGCGGGCATCAACATTCGTTGGGTGACCATCGCCACCAATGAGACGCTGGGCGTCATCAAGTTCCTGGTCGACAAGTGCGACCTTGCCTACCAAAGCCTGCATCAGAAGGGATGGACGGTATCGCTCGTGGAAGTGCTGGCCATCGAAGTGGAAGACAGGCCCGGCGGACTTCACGCCATCGCCGACTGCCTCGCCCGCAACAAGATCAACGTCGAAAACTCTTCGGGCTTCGTCTCCCACAACCGTGCCGTATTGCTCATCGAGGTCCAGGACGTTGCCAAAGCCCGGCAGATCCTGGCCAAACAGAATCTGCGCTTCCTGTCGCAAGAGGAAATCCTCAAGCTGTAGCCGGAACTTCCAGTAACGTCCTGATCTGAATCGAGAGAGGCAATGCTTTCGGGCGGATGGCGCGGCTGTGTAGCAGCAACGGATTTGTCACGAGTCAGGCGTTGATACCGTCCACGTTGAAGGTTGAGCATTGGCAACCCGCCAAGAGGCTATATCTCTTTATAGAAGTAAGGCACGGTCGGTTTCACTGGGCTAAGAACTCATCATGCCGCGATGTCTGAGTTGAGTGTTGGTCACTCATGATAGGTTTGGCTGTTCATTCGGAAACCGGCGTTGGCGCGGGCGCGTGAGAATGTCGGCTAATGTTGATTCGAGTGACATGGTGAACGCATAGGGCGCGGCCCGCCGGGCACCGCCCCAACTTGAAGTCACAATTTGTGACTTCAAGATTGCAACCTCTTGGCGTGTAAGCTGAAACATAAAGTCGTTGGGAAAGCGATCGATATTCCGCTTCACCGCTTGGATCAAAGCCTTTGGCTGCACTCCATAAAGCTCAGCCAGCTCCGTACTGAGCATGACCTTCTGGCCGCGGATTTCGTAAATCAGCCGGTCGAGACGCGCCACGGGAATTGCCAAGGTCTTCTCGCTCACCAAGGGTCTGTTCATCGCCTTTTGCTTCGGTATCGCCATCATCTCACCAATCCAAAGTGACCGGATTGTTTGCCCGCCTGACTTCAGGAACCCAATCCTGATCGAAGCCTTTAGCGCGAACGCGTTGCAGAGTCAAGTCAACGCGAAGGCACGACGATTGGCCCACAGAATTAAGACACCGCCAAATTTTCTTTCCCAAACGCCCGCCAGCGGCTAAAACCTAGGTGAGTTTTTCTATGGGCGATTCCGACCGGATATTATTAAGCGGCGATGAAGCGGTGGCGCTGGCGGCTTTGCACGCCGGCGTGGCGCTGGGCACGGGTTATCCGGGCACGCCGTCCACGGAAATCCTCGAACATTTCTCGGAGATCGGCGGACACGCGCAATGGGCCCCGAACGAAAAGGTCGCTCTCGAAGTCGCGCTGGGCGTGGCGTTCGCTGGGGCGCGGGCCATCGCCACGATGAAACACGTCGGCCTGAACGTTGCCGCCGACCCGTTGTTCACTGCGGCCTACACGGGCGTGACCGGTGCGCTGATCGTGGTTTCCGCCGACGATCCCGGCCTGGCTTCCAGCCAGAACGAGCAGGACAACCGGCATTACGCCGTGGCGGCAGGTGTGCCGATGCTGGAACCGTCGGATTCGCAAGAGGTTTACGACTTTGCTCTCCAAGCGGTGGAGATTTCTGAACGATGGAAGATCCCCGTCATGCTGCGTCTGACCACACGGGTGTGCCACAGCAGGACAATTGTTCGTCCACGCGCGCCGAGTCCTCCGTCGCGAGGACCTCATTTCGAACACGATATTCGCGGACGGGTGATGATCCCGTCCAACGCCCGCCCGGCGCACCGCCGGTTGCGACAGAAGCTGTCGGAGATCCAAGCCTGGAACGAGACCTGTCCGCTGAACCGGGTGGTCGAGGGAGACAAAGCACTCGGCATCGTCACGTCGGGCATTTCCTACATGCACGTCCGCGAGGCCGTGCCCCAAGCCGGTGTGCTCAAGCTGGGTTTCACCTATCCGTTACCGCTGGAAAAGATCCGCGCGTTCGCCGCCGGGGTGAAGCGCTGCCTTGTGATCGAAGAAGGCGATCCGTATCTGGCCGATGCGATTCGCGCCGCCGGGGTGAAAATCGAGAGCAAACCGGAGATGTACCGGTTCGGCGAACTGAACGTGGCCCGCGTGCGGCGCATCTTAACAGGCGACACCTCACCCGAACCGGCTCCCGTCCCCGGCAAACCGCCGCAACTCTGCCCGGGCTGCTCGCACCGGAACGTGTTCGAGGCATTTCATAAACTCGACTGCATCGTTGCCGGGGATATCGGCTGTTACACATTGGGTGTGTTACCTCCGTTCGAGGCCATGGACAGTTGCGTCTGCATGGGGGCGAGCATCGGTGTGGGATTGGGACTGCGTCACGTGTTGCCACCCGAACAGGCGCGTCGCGTGGTGAGCGTGATAGGCGACAGCACGTTTGTCCATGGCGGCATCACCGGTCTTGTGGAAATGGTCTATAACCCGCCGCCGACCGGCCATGTTGTCCTCATCCTCGACAACAGCACGACGGCGATGACCGGCCACCAGGAACATCCCGGCACGGGCCGCACCTTGGAACACGAACCGACGGGCAAGGTGTCATTCGAAGATTTGGGACGGTCGCTCGGCATCAAGAACGTGTTCGTCTCCGATCCCTCAACCGACCCCGCCGGTTTTGAACGGTTGATCCAGGATTGCCTTGCGAATAACCAACTCAATCTCATCATTGCCCGCCGCCCGTGCCTGCTCATCGCGGGCAAGATCAAGGAATACGAGCGGGCTGCGAACCAAACGTGCGCGGCGGCGTTGGGCGAACAACAATGAAGGACACCGTCACCAACATCGTCATCGCCGGCCTCGGCGGGCAGGGCGTTCTCAAGGCTTCAGGGATCCTGGCCGACGCGGCGTTCCGCGCCGGGTTCGACGTGAAACAAAGCGAGTTGCACGGGATGAGTCAGCGCGGCGGCTCGGTGTCGAGCGACGTGCGGTTCGGCCGCGAAGTGTTCAGTCCGATGGTCACAATGGGCGAGGCGGATTTTCTGGTGGTCGTGGCTGTGGATCAGGTGGAGGTGAACCGCCATCAATTGCGTTCCGGCGGCGTGCTGATCGCGCCCGATGCGGTGGACGCGACGAAACTAAACAACAAAAAAAGTTTCAATGTCTCGTTGCTGGGAGTGTTAAGCCGGCATCTCGACATCGCGGAAGCGGTCTGGCTCGACGCGATCCGCGCGGCGTTCGCCGAAAAACTGCATGCGGCGAACCTGCAGGCGTTCGCGTTGGGACGAAACGGAAAGTGAATGGGAACGCTGCTGCGGGCGAAAACCCGGCTAATGTCGCGGGCCTTCTGTCGCTTCGAGGGTTTGCTCCTTGCGGTACACCAGACCTTGGAACACAGCGATCAGATTGTCGTGCTCGTCGGTGACGTTGACGGTGTAGCTGCCAAGCTTGGGATTCACCGACAGCTCGCGCGCTTCCGCCCGCAACGTGCCCGAGCTTGCCGCCTTCATGTAGGTGATGCTGACGTTGATGGCCACGGCCGCTTTGCCGTGAGCGTTGGAGGCGGCGGCGAACGCGAAGTCCGCCAACGTGAAAATCGCCCCACCCTGCACGCTGCCCAGCGCGTTCAGGTGATGCGCCTGAATCGGCATCTGCGCAACGGCGTGGCCGGGCGAGACCGACACCAGTTCGATCCCGGAATGTTTCGCGTAACGATCACGTGTGAGGATTTGTTTGATGTTTTCCATAAAGGCTCAGACTCGATTGGGTTCACCGTCCATGACGGGTAAGCACTGAGAATCCCCCCGTTTGCCAAAGCCTACCCGACCGATCCGACCCCACGCAAGGCAATAACCGGCATGGGTCATTGCCGTTGGCGTTTTGCCGAGGAAATCCATGCGAAATCTGATACGATAACCTGCGCGAGCATGAGCGATCCAGTGCGACAGGCAGTCGAGACCGTTGAAGGCATCGTCGAGCGCATCATCTACTCGAACGAAGAGAACCATTACACCGTCGCGCAGCTCGTGCCGGAAGGCCGGCAGCGCGCCGAGCCGATTACCATCACGGGCAACCTCGCGGCGATCAACGAAGGCGAAACCGTCAAGGCGCTCGGCTATTGGATCAACCACAAACAATTCGGGCGGCAGTTTGCTGTCGAGAAATTCGAGTCTGTATTGCCGCGTACCGTCGTCGGCATCAAAAAGTATCTCGGCAGCGGGTTGGTCAAGGGCATCGGCCAGACATTCGCCGACCGGATCGTGGAAAAATTCGGCGATCAGACGCTGGAAGTCATCGACCATTTTTCCGCGCGGCTGCGCGAAGTGGACGGTATCGGCCCCGAACGCGCCAAGCGGATCAAGGAAGCGTGGACAGCGCAAAAGAGCGTGCGGGACATCATGATTTTTCTCCAGGGCCACGGCATCGGCAGCGGGCACGCCGCGAAGATTTTCAGGCAGTACGGCGAGAATGCCATCGCGGTCGTCCGCGAGAATCCGTATCGGCTCGCCAAGGACATCACCGGTATCGGATTCAGGACTGCCGACGGCATTGCGGCCAAGCTCGGCATCGCGAAGGATTCCATCCATCGGCTGAAAGCCGGTGTCGTCCACACGTTGGAGCGCGCGACCGACGAAGGCCACACCTGTCTGCCGCGCGAATTGCTGATTAACACGGCTGCCGAATTGCTTGAAGCCGAGATTGCGCCCATCGAGAATGCCGTTAACCTTCTCGCGCTCAGTGGCGACATCGTGATCGAGGACGAGTTCGTCTATCTTGCAGGCCTCTGCAAAGCCGAGCGCGGCGTCGCGACAAAGATTCACGAACTGCGCACGGCAAAGGTTGAGTTGCCCACAATCGATTTGGACAAGGCGCTCATCTGGGTGCAGTCCCGCCACGGCGGGATCGAACTCGCCGCCGCGCAGCAACAGGCCATTCGCACCGCCCTCACGTCCAAGCTCTCCGTCATCACGGGCGGCCCTGGCGTCGGCAAGACGACGATCGTCAACAGCATCGTCAAGATCCTGCAGGCGAAGAATTGCCAGGTGCTGCTCGCCGCGCCGACGGGTCGCGCGGCGAAGCGGATGACAGAGTCGTTGTGGGAGCCCCGACCGAATCGGGGCGATTCCGGTCCGGTCGCGACGGGGACGGCGCTCCCACAAGCACCCAAAGCGCAAACGATTCATCGGCTGCTGAAGTACGACCCGCACGAGGGCGGCTTCACACTCAACGAACGCCGCCCGCTCAAAGGTGACATGATCATCATTGACGAAACGTCGATGCTCGATATTCCGCTGGCCTATCACCTGTTGAAGGCGATTCCGCTGAGCGCGTCTGTCGTGTTCGTCGGCGACGTCGACCAGTTGCCGTCGGTCGGGCCGGGGAATTTTCTAGCCGACCTGATCGAATCCGGCGCCGTGCCCGTGGTGCGGCTCACGGAAATCTTTCGTCAGGCGAAGGACAGCTTCATCATCACCAACGCTCACCGCGTAAATGAAGGGCAGATGCCGATTCTAGAGAGTGTGGGAGCGGCGTCCCCGCCGCGATTGGCTTCGATAGGCCGGCCCGGTCGCGGCGGGGACGCCGCTCCCACGATCAGAGGTCCGGGCGACTTCTTTTTTATCGAGCAAGAAGACCCCGAAAAAGTGCTGGCGACGATCAGGACGTTGTGCGCCGAGCGCGTGCCGAAGAAGTTCGGCTTCGACCCGATGCGTGACATTCAGGTTCTGACGCCGATGCACAAAGGCGTCTGCGGCTCGGAGAACTTGAACCGCGAACTGCAGGCTGGGCTTAATCCCAGCGGGCCGAGCATCCAACGATTCGCCCGCACCTATCGCGTGGGCGACCGGGTCATGCAGATTCGCAACAATTACGACAAGGACGTGTTCAACGGCGACCTCGGCCGCGTCAGACGCATCGACCTGATCGAGCAAGCGGTCGAAGTGGAGTTTGAATCCGTAGGAGCCCCGACAAACTTGTCGGGGCGATCCGTGAGCTACGATTTCACCGACCTCGACGAGTTGATGCCCGCCTACGCCATCAGCGTCCACAAATCGCAAGGCAACGAATATCCCGCCGTGATCGTCCCGTTGCTGACGCAGCATTACGTCCTGCTCCAGCGCAACCTGCTCTACACCGCCATCACCCGCGGCAAACAACTCGTCATACTCATCGGCTCGAAGAAAGCCCTCGCCATCGCCGTCCGCAACAACAAGACCGCCGCCCGCTACAGCCGCCTGCGTGAACGGTTGCGCCGAGGCGAGACAAATTCCCATTGACTTGATTGCGTTGAGTGCGCATCATGCAGCGCGTTTCTGGAGACAGCACCCAGACAAGCATCCATGCCAAAACTTCAAATCCTATCGGGTGTTCTGGAAGGCAAGGTCATTGACCTGATCGAGGAACGCATCACCCTCGGACGCGCCGTGGACAACACGATCCGTCTTGAAGACGGAACAATCTCGCATCATCACGCGGCGCTGGTGCTCGACGGTCCCGACTACAAACTGCGCGACCTCAATTCCACGAATGGCACGCGCGTCAACGGCCTGCGCATCGTGGAGACCAAACTCCAGGACGGCGACCAGGTTCGTCTGGGCTCAGTCGAAATGATGTTCGAGTCCGACGTCAAGCATGCCAGCCAACCGTTGCCGACGACGCAAACGGGCGTTGATCTGAGTCAGGTCGGGAAGGGCAGCACTCCGCCGCCGACGTTCGCTTCCGTCTCGCCATTCGGCCGCAAAAAGAAGGGCGCCGCGACTCCGTGGATGTGGATCGTTATCGGTTTGGGGCTTGTCGCCGCGCTCGCGCTGGTGTGGTTTCTCCTCCAGTTTATCAGTCTGAAGAAATAACGCCAGGCTGCTTTGGCCAGTTCTCCGAGGGCAGACGATGACTGAAGTCTCAGCGCCGTACTCCAATCCGTCGCACTACGTCTTCAACCAGCGAGCCAGATCTTGTGCCCAGTAGGTGAGAATGATATCGGCACCGGCGCGCCTGAATCCGGTCATCATCTCCAACACCGCCTGTTTCTCATCGAGCCAACCGTTCTGCGCGGCGGCTTTGATCATGGCGTACTCGCCGCTGACGTTGTAGACCGCGACGGGATAACCAAACTTTTCTTTCACGCGCCAGATCAAGTCCAGGTACGCGAGCGCGGGCTTGACCATCACGATGTCCGCGCCTTCCTCGATGTCCAGCGCCACCTCCCGCAACGCTTCCTCGGCGTTGGCGGCGTCCATCTGGTATGTCTTGCGGTCGCCAAACTGGGGCGCGGATTCGGCGGCCTCACGGAACGGCCCGTAGAACGCCGACGCGAACTTCGCGGCGTAACTCATGATCGGTGTATCGGCAAACCCGGTTTTATCGAGCGCGGCGCGAATAGCGCCAACGCGACCGTCCATCATGTCGCTCGGAGCGACGATGTCGGCGCCGGCTTCGGCGTACGCCAGCGCGGCTTTCGCGAGCAGCGTGAGCGACGCGTCGTTGTCGATCACGGCCTCGCGGCCGCGAAATGATTTCCGCACGACGCCGCAATGGCCGTGGCTCATGTATTCGCACAGGCAGACGTCGGTGACCACGATCAACTCGGGCAGTTCCTTCTTCAGCGCGCGCACAGCTTTCGGCACTATGCCATTGGAATCGTATGCGGCGGATGCCTTCTCATCCTTCTTGTCAGGGATCCCGAACAGAATTACGGCGGGCACGCCGAGCTTGAGCGCTTGCCCCGCTTCCTTGACGGCCTGATCAACCGAAAGCTGAAACTGACCTTGCATCGAAGTGATGGGCTTGCGCACCTTCGTCCCTTCGCGGACGAACAACGGCATCACCAGGTGATCGACCGACAACTCCGTCTCGCGAACCAAGGCCCGCAGCCGCGCGTTCTGGCGCAGACGGCGGGGCCGATAGAGGGGGAATCTCATGAACGTTGCTCGATGGACCTCTCGGCGGCGCGAACCAGCGCCATCACGTCCTCGGGCTGCTTCGCTGCGGTCAACTTAGCGCGGAACTCCGCGTTGTTGAGCAAACGCGCCAGTCGCGCGAGCAATTGCAGGTGCTCGCGGACGTTGGGAGCGCACAGCAGAAAGAAGTGATACACGGGTTTACCGTCCAACGCGCCGAAGTCGATGCCGGCTTGATGTCGGCCATAAACCAGAATGGGTCGCTCCACCAGACCGACGAGCGCGTTGCGCGAATGCGGAATCGCCACGCCTTCGTTCACACACGTCGAGCAGAGATCCTCGCGTGCCTTCAGGGCGTTGAACAATGTTTCCGCCAGGCGGGGTTCCTTTGGATCGATTACCAGCGCGACCAACTCGTGCAGGACGCCGTCCTTCTCCGACGCTTTCAGGTCCATGTTGATCCGATGTGGCGACAGGGCTTTGGAGACGGTGACTGACTCGGGGATACCTGTGGCTTCCGGCGGCAGTTGCTGATCAACCACGCGCGCCGCCGAGCTGCGGTTCGCCATCCAGGTGTCGATGGCGGCGCGATCGAATCGCCACTGTCGCGCAACCTTCTGCGCGGGAATTTCGCCCTTCTGCGCCATGTGGTCGATGGTGTTCTCGTTGAGGTTGATGTAATCGGCCACTTCTTTGAGTGTCATAAATTTGCTGTCCATACACGGGAAATCTTCGCTTGCCCGCAATACTAAAACTGATTGCCCCGGTGCGCAAGCGACGAAACAGTGGCTAGGCAGGCATCCTCGTTACGGGCACGATCGGGATTTTGGTCGATATTCCTCAGTAAGCGGCCAAGGGAGATAGAAGTTTTCGGGCGGCAACGAGGCCCGGGTGAGTGATTGCGAAGCGCTCGATAATTCTCGGCACGGTCCTGATCGCCTGGAGTTTGCCGGCCAGCATCGCGGCTGCCGACGATCCGATGGCGCCAAGCTTTCAATCCACGGCAGGTGCATTCGTCAGCGGCGGCCGTCACGATTATTTCGTCGAATCGGAACTGCGCCTCCCGCTCGTGGAGGTGGAACCGGCCGTTTTCTCTTACCATTACCGCGAGATAACGCCTTTCGTCGAAGTGTCAGGTCGTAACCGGGCGGAGGTGTTGTACAGGCGCAACGAGTTACAGGCCGACCTGAAACTGAACGACTCTCTGCGCTTGATCGTGGTCGGCGGATATGAATCGACGGGCTTCATCGATCGGCAATGAAACTCCCGACTGGCTCGGCGAATTCGGAGTGCGTCGTTCCGCGGGCAAAGTCTTTGCTCGCTACGAGCAATACGGCATGAGGTCCGACCTTGGGCGCGGTGATGCGTTGGTGCTCGGGGTTGGTGTGAATTTGTAGAGCGGCCGAAATCTTAGGCCGCTGCGAGGGAACGGATCAATCTACCCAACTGCTCGATTTCGAACGGCTTCTCGACAAAACCCCGAGCCCCTGCCTCCCGTGCCTCGTGCTCGGAGGTGCGTCCGCCTGTGACGATGACCACTTTTGCATTCGGATCCTCTTTGGCCAAAAGCGATGTGCAGGTGAGTCCATCCATCCGCGGCATCCGCACATCCATCAACACGACTTCTGGCCGCACGCGGTGGTACTCCTCAAGAGCTTCCTGTCCGTCGTTGGCAACCCCGACGACCTCATGGCCCAGATATTCCATCGCCAGCCGCAACGCGAACTGCACGGAATCCGTATCTTCAGCAATCAGCACTCTCATGGTTAAGGAATACTTTAGCAATGGCTGTGCCATCGCCATGAAAGCCAGCAATCTCCTGGGTTGGAAGCGCCTTTGAGAATCCGCGTGCAAGAATGTCCGATTTCTTGGCCAAGTCTGTCAGAAGAGTGAGCGCAAGATCATTCGACCCCGATTCGCTCAACGGCATCGCGTCTGACCCAGCCCTGCTGGCCGTCGGCGCGTTCGATGAACAACCATTCCCCGCGATCTTCCTTGATCGAGACCGCCGTCCCTTCGCCGAGTTTGAAATGAACCGTTGAATCAGGCAACGGGGCAAACCGTGCTTCGGTTTCCTTGGCCAGAGTAATCGCCTTCGGTGCAGTGCGCTCATCGATCACATGATAACTCAGTGCCGCAGCCGACGCTGCCAACCACGCGAACGCCGCCGCCGAGACGACCAGCAACGCGGTGCGCGCCCGGCGCAGCCAGATGGCCAGCCCGATTGCCAGGACGGTCAGCCAGATTCCCGCCAACTCGAAAGCGCTCCATTCGCTCGGCGTGCGGCTGTCGATGATGGAACGCAGGAATCTTTGCCAGGCCTTCGGCGGCGCGTTCACCTCATCGACGCCGAGCTTCTGCTGCGCAAACTTCAGGTTCGCCAAAATGTCGGGATCGCGCGGCGACAACCGTCGCGCCCGCTCATAATTCAGAACCGCTTTCCCGATCTGTCCTTCGCGGAAACAGGCGTTGCCGAGATTGAAGAAGAGGTTAGCCGTCTTCGGTTCGACCTTCTCGTACGCAGCAATGGCGTCGGAGAATTTCCCGGCGTCGTACAGTTGGTTCGCCGCCCTAAGTTCGTCGGCAGGCGACGCGGCCACCGCGCCCGCGAACGCAACTGAAAGCACACAAGCGCAGCCGAAATTATAGATGAATCTTCTCAAGCGCATCAATCAACTCTCCGACCTTGTTTGCCGTGGCACGCATCTCGGTTTCATTATTCCCGTCGCCGGCAAAGCGCGCGTTGTCGCAAACCTCAAAACACCTCTTCAACGCCGCCGCCAAATCGCCGTCCAACCCACGCGGCTCAAGCTGCTCGTCTACAATCGAGACGGTGATGCCGGAGGCGGGGATGTTCAGGCGATCTCCCAGATAACTTTGCAGCGCGTGCTGAACCTGGTCAAAACTCTTCGCTTCAGCCAGCATCCTGCGCGCATGCTTCGCCGCGCGACTGCGGCGCGCGTAGGCAACATCGCCACGCAGCCTGTCCACGCGCTGCTTCCACGCGACAAGTCCAAGCAGGGAGAAAACAGGCAACACGTTGAGCACCCAGAATGCAATCGTCGAATATGAGCACGTCGCGGTCGTCACCGGGCCAAGATCGCCCTTCAGATACACAATGTCTTGGCCAAGCCTTTCCGTGGGACGCGCCGGCGCGCCCGTCGCGAGAACAGCGGTGCCACCGCTGCCCGCTTTGACGACAAGCTGGATCGGGGCTTGCACGGCGGTCTTGTACGCCTTGGCGACGGGATCAAAGTACGACAACCGCACTTGAGGCAGTTGCTTGGCCTCGGTACTCTTGGGCACAAGGACCTGCTGGAACACCCGCTCACCTGTTGTGCTCAGTTCGTCCTTGGTCGTCTTGGAGGTCGGATCGTACGTCTTGAAACCGTCCAAGCCCTGCAACTGCGGCGTCGCAACCGTGTCGATATTCCCGTTGCCGCTGATCTTCACGGTGAGCGTGATCGGATCGCCGACGGCCAACTGGGTCGGCTTCGCCGTCACTTCGAGATTCCATTGCCCGACCGCGCCGGTGAAGTCCGCGGGCCTCCCATCCTCCGGCAGCGGCAGCACTTCGATGGGAATCGGATCGATCGTAACAGGAACTTCGCGCACTTCGACACGGCCAAACATCTGCTCAAAGATAGAATCGTCGAACAACGAACCGTTACTGCGTCTGCGGCTTTGCACCGCCAACTGCGCTTTGACCGCGCACGGGCCGAACGCAAGTTTGCCCGCGCGGGTGGGCGAGATCGCACCCTCGATCATATAAATGTTGAACGTCTCGCCGTTGATGGTGTTCGCGCCGGATTTGAGGTTTTGCAGGAATTTGTATCCTAATCCGTCCGCGTCAGACGTGAAACCGCCGACGTTTTTGAGCGGGACGTTGGCGCGCGCGAACAGCACGACATTCAGCGGCACCGTCTCGCCAAGGTAGACCTGCTGCGAATTGAGTTGCACCTTGGCGAACAATGATTGCCGCAGGTCCTCTTGAACCTGGCCCTGCGTCACCGTCAGCTTGATCGGCTTTGTCTGATACGTCCTGTCGCCCACGCCGACAGGAATCGCCGGGATGGTGAATTCTCCCGGACGCGCCGGTGTGACCTGGTAAACAAGGCTGAGCGATTGACTCATCGCGCCGTTCACGATGGAGACGCTCGTTTGCGTTGATGGCCCATTGAAGTTCAGTCCATCGACTGCCGGGATCGAAGGTTGCGCGCCGTTTTGCGTGCCTTCGACGGTGATCGTGAACGTCAGTGATTCGCCAAACGCGACGCGATTCCTGTCCACCGACGCGGTCACCGAGACATCGGCGCGCGCGACGACAGCGCAGAAGCACGCCAGCACTACCAGCCACACACAACGTGGCGTTGAGCGTTGAGCGTTCACGTTGTTTTCCTCACCAATCCTTCTCCGGTTCGCCCTTGTCTTTCAAGTCCTTCATCACGCCTTCGGCGTGATTCATTTGCACTTCCGGGAAGAAATTCCAATTGCGCTCGTCTTCGCGCAAGTCGTCGAGCAACGCCGCCGCCTGCCGCTTGTCGAGGTTGTCGGATGAGGCCTGCTGAGGCCGATCCTCTTGCTGTGACTGCGGTTGGGACTGCTGCTTGGCCTGCTCTGGCTTGGATTGTTGCTGCTCGGACTGTTTGTCTTCCGGCTTCTGCTGTTGCTGATTCTGTTGGTCGTTCTGATTCTTCTGCTGCTGTTGCCGGTCGTTCTTGTTCTGATTCTGCTTTTTGTCCTGCTGACTTTGCTGGTTTTGCTGTTGTTGTTGCTGCCGTTGTTGCAGTTCTTCGAGTTTCTTCTTTACCAAGTCGCGGTTGAACCTGGCATCGGCATCGTTGGGGTCGAGCGCGAGGGCGTTTTCGTAGCTCTTGATCGCGCGCTGCCAGAGTTGCTGCGCTTGCGGCGGCTGCGCCTCGCCCAAACGGTAGCAGGCGTCACCGAGGTTGTAAAAGGCCCGTTGCTGCATGGTGCGGTCGGTGGATGGAAGAGCTTGTTCAAACGCCTGCGCCGCAGCGGTGAAATCGTTGCTGCGGTACGCTTCGACACCGTTGTTGTAAATCTGCGGCCAGTTGTCCGGGCCACGCGCCGCGATGAACGCCAGACAAAAGATTGCCCACCAACCTCTCATGCTTTCCTCCGGTCGCTGACGAACGATTCCAGTGCCAGCAACGCGAACGCCATGCCCAGCGGCCACTGGAACCGTTCGAAATACTGCTTCTGCAGCCGCGCCTCATACTCCTTGCGTTGGAGTTGCGCGATGCCTTTGTCGTAGATCGTGTCGATGCCAAAGTCGCCGGCGGCGCTGCGGACGTAGATGCCGCCGGTTTTCAGCGCGAGTTGTTTGAGCGTTTCCTCGTCAAGCCGCGACTTGACGACTTTACCTTCGCGGTCCTTTAGAAAATCCATCGGCTTGCCTTCCTCGCGCACGGGAATCAATTCACCCTCCGCCGTGCCGACGCCGATGGCGTAAATCTTCACGCCCGCCTTCGCCGCCTCGTCAGCCGCCGTCAACGCATCGCCATCCGTTTCTTCACCGTCGGTAATGAGCACAATCGCCCGATCGCGTCCTTCGCTCGCCTCGAACGCCTTCAGCGCGGTCCGGATCGCCACGACAATCGCCGTCCCGCCGCGCGGAATGATTCGCGTATCGGCATCCTTCAACGTCAAACGAAACGCCTCGTAATCCACCGTCAGCGGGCATTGCACGAACGCGGTCCCCGCAAACGCGATCAGCCCGATCCGATCTCCGCGGAGTTTTCCGAGTAAATCCTGCACGGCGTACTTCGCCTGCGTCAGCCGATTCGGCCGCACGTCCTCGGTCAACATGCTTTTGGACACGTCGAACAGCACCATGACATCCACGCCCTTGTGTTTCACCTCACGCCATTCGAAGCCCCAGCGCGGTTGCGCCATCGCCAACGCCGCGAACAGCACCACCGCGACGACGAGCACCGCCTTCCAACGCCGCGCCACGGGCCGGATTGAATTCGCGAGCCGGTCGACCAGCGGCTGCGCCGCAAAACGCTCCAACGCCCGCCGCCGCGCGCGAAACGCCCAAACCAGAAACACCACCAGCACCGGGACCACCCCCAACAGCCAGAACGATGTTGCGTTGCCGAATTGAAAATTCACGGCAACCTCCGCAGCCGCGTATGTTCCAATGTCGCAGCCAGTAGCAAACATCCCAGACCGGGAGCCAGAAACCACGGGAACAACTCCTGCCACTCTTCGTACGCGAGCGTCTCGACCTTCTGCTTTTCCATCGCGTCAATTTGTGCGTACGTCTTCTTCAACGACGCTGTGTCCGCCGCGCGGAAATACTGTCCGCCCGTCTCCGCGGAGATCTGTTTCAGCAAACCTTCATCGAGATCGGCTTGGATCGGTTGATAACCAAGCAGGTGGCCTGCTTGATCATAGACCGGCATCGGCGCGAGTCCCTGCGAACCGGCGCCGACGGTGTACACGCGTACGTTGAATTCTTTCGCCGCCCTGGCTGCTTCCATTGCCGGCGGATTGCGGACGTTTTCGCCGCCGTCGGTCAACAGCACGATCACTTTGCTCTTGGCCTTTGTGTCGCGCAATCGGTTGACTCCCGTGCCGATGCCAGCGCCGATGGCCGTGTTGCCCTCCACCAAGCCGATACGAATCCGGTCGAGATTACGTTCCAGCCAATCGTGGTCGAGCGTCAACGGGCTGGCCACGTACGCCCGCGTACCGAACACGACCAAGCCGATGCGATCGTTCGGCCGGGCGCGGATGAATTCGCGCACCACGTCCTTCACCGCGTCGATCCGCGACTCGCGTTGCCCGTTCTTTTCATAATCCATCGCCTGCATGCTTCCCGAAATATCCACCACCAGCACGATGTCAATGCCCTCGGTTCTGACTTTGCTTTCGCTGCGGCCCAACTGCGGCCGCGCCAAGGCCGCCGCGAACAACACCAGCGTCGCCCCGCGCAACGCCGTCAGCAGCGCCGGACCGATCCGAGCCCACAGCGAATCGGCGGCACGAGCGGCAGCCAGTGACGAATACTTCAACCCGCCGCGACCCGCCGCGCGCCGTTCCCACCATAACCACAGCGGCAGCAACAGCAGCAACAGCAGCAACCACGGATCGTAAAACCTCATCGGGCTTGTAGCCGCGAAACCCTTTCGCGGCCCTCCTGAGCGTCACCGCGAAAAAGTTTCGCGGCTACAATGGGCTGTGTTTCCCCCACGAACTTCTCGGCGGCGTCGAACGCACGCCCCTTGTCCTCCTCGCCGGGGCGGAACCGGGCGAACTTCACCAAATCTGCTTCTTGCAGAAATGCGCCGAGCAATTGCTTGTGCTCCAGCGTCAATGCACTGTCGCGCGACATCTCGTACAGAAACTCTTCCGTCGTGCGCTCCGGCGCCCGCAAACCAAATTCGTTTTCGAGGTAGCGACGCACGATGTCTGACAACCGCGTGTAGAATTCTTCCACCGCCGGGTTTTCATCGCGCAGCCGCTGCAACGCCCGCATCGCCATCTCGTAGGCCGACAGCGGCGCCCCGAAAGCATTCGGTGCAATCGTTGGCCGCCGGCGCTTCCAAAGCCAGAACGCCAGCGTGCCGGCAATCACAACCGCCACCAAGATCCACAGCCACCACCAACCGTGCGGCAGCGGAACAAGCCCTTTGATGTCGCGGATGTCTTCCATTAGATTCGCCGCTCTCGCATCCTGAAGAACTTGATCAGCGGCAACATGTAATCAGCATCGGTGCGGATCTCGACCTGGTCAACGCTCGCCGAACGCAACAGCCGGCGCAGCGCCTCCAATCCCGCTCGCGCCGTCGCCGCGAACGTCTCGCGCACAGCCGGATCCAACGTGTCCACCAGCGTTCGCTCGCCCGTTTCCGCATCGCGCAACTCGACCAAGCCGACGGCGGGCAATTCCTCCTCGCGGGGGTCGCGCAGGTTGAGTGCGACCACATCGTGGCGTTTGCTGGCGACGCGCAGCTTCTTCAACACGACTCCTTCATCGCTGACCTGGAAATCCGAAAGCACAAAGGTCACCGCGCGGTGCGATTGGACGTGGTTCAGGTAGTCGAGCGCCAGTTCCAAGTTCGTGCCCAACCCCTTTGGCTGAAACGCCAGGATTTCGCGGACGACACGCAGCACATGACGCCGGCCTTTCTTCGGGGGCACATATAACTCGATTTCGTCCGTGAACATGATCAGCCCGACCTTGTCGTTGTTGCGGATGGCGGAGAACGCGAGCACGGCGGCCAACTCCGCCGCGAGTTCATTTTTCGTCTGCCGCACGCTGCCGAATTGCCCCGACGCGCTCACGTCCACCACGAGCATCACAGTCAACTCGCGCTCTTCCTTGAACTTCTTCACGAACGGATGTCCGAAGCGCGCCGTCACGTTCCAGTCAATCGACCGCACCTCGTCGCCAGGTAGATACTCGCGCACCTCCTCGAACTCCATGCCGCGGCCCTTGAAAACAGAATGATACTGCCCGCCCAGCACGTCCGTGACTTCGCGGTTCGTGCGGATTTCAATCTGGCGAACTTTTTTGAGTATTTCTCGCGGAATCATGGGGCGTCGGAGATCGTTAGAACCGTTAAATAGGTCAAAATCGTCAGAAGGCGAAGAGAGCCATCAGAACAACCTTTGAACGGTTTTATCGGTTCCAACGGTTTTAACGTTCCTCTCACGGCACCGGAACCTCATCGAAAATACGCTTGATCACATCCTCGCTGGTCATTTCCTCCGCCTCGGCCTCGTAGCTGATGATCACGCGATGACGAAGCACGTCCATGCCAATCGTCTTCACGTCCTGCGGCGTCACGTAGCCGCGACCCTGGAGGAATGCGTACGCCTTCGAGGCGATCGTCAAATAGATCGTCGCGCGCGGCGACGCGCCGTATTGAATCAGGTCGGCAATGTCGATCTTGTACGATTTCGGGTCGCGCGTGGCGAAGACAAGGTCCACGATGTAGTTCTTGATCTTCTCGTCCATGTACACGGCGTCCACCACCTTGCGCGCCTTGAGGATTTGATCGGGCGTGACCACGGGTTTGGTAACGATCTGTTTGCCCGTCTCGGCCATGCGGTCCATGATCTCGCGTTCCTCCTGCTTGCTCGGGTACTGGATCGAGAGCTTGAGCATGAACCGGTCAACCTGCGCCTCGGGCAACGGGTACGTGCCTTCCTGTTCGATCGGGTTTTGCGTCGCCAATACGAGGAACGGATCGGGCAGCTTGAACGTCTGGTCGCCGATCGTGACCTGCCGCTCCTGCATCGCTTCCAGCAAGGCGCTCTGCACCTTCGCCGGCGCGCGGTTGATTTCGTCGGCCAGAATCAGGTTGGCAAAGACCGGCCCTTTCTTGATACGGAACTCGCCGTCCTTCGGGTTGTAATACTAACTTGCAATCAATAGGCTACTAAAGTAAGTTGGAGGGCAATTCTATGCGCCCTCGAACTGAAATCCCCGCTGTGCAGGTTGGCGCGATTCGTCGTGCGATGCTGACCGCCCCCAACA